>JAESFT010000020.1_pt1 | contig 576098 bp, 478 predicted proteins | sample 9269451 | NCBI WGS metagenome assembly JAESFT01 (sample SAMN14502557, study PRJNA617106) | algae metagenome | isolation source: Scytonema hyalinum WJT4-NPBG1 and co-occurring heterotrophs from well... | place: USA: Mojave Desert, Joshua Tree National Park, California | collected 2006-05-25
TTGACCGGCACGATGGTGAGCGTCACCACCGCCGTGTTGCTGGTCAGCTCTCCGTCCGTCACCTGGTAGGTAAAGGTGACCGTCCCGGTGAACTCCGGGACGGTCGGCGCGAAGACGAGCGTCTGCCCGTCATCCGACACCGTGACCGTCCCGACGGCCACGCCGCTGCCCGGCCGGGTCGCCACCGAGACGGAGCCCGGCACGACCGTGAGGGTGTCGCTGTCGACGTCCGTGTCGTTGGCCACGACCGGAACCGGGTAGATCGGCTGGGCGTCGTTGGACTCGTCCAGCGACAGCGCGTCGTCATTGGCCACCGGCGCGTCGCCGATCGCGGTCACCGCCAGCGTGAGCTGGAACTCGACCGCATCCGTCCCGTCCGTGACGCTGAAGCGCAGCGTGACGGGGCCGGTCTCGTCGGTGCTCACATTCGGCGTCGGAGTGAAGGTGAACGTGCCGTCCGGGTTGAGCGCGAACGTTCCCGGAATGGTTGCCGGGTCCGTCAGCAGCGTGAAAGTCGGCGTGCCGCCGTCCACGTCCTCGACGAAGTCGGACAGGTCACCGCTGAGGGGCGTGTCCTCCGTGGTGGACAGATTCTCCGGAGTCACGACCGGCAGGTCATTGACCGGCGTCACCGTCAGCGTGACCGTTGCCGACCCACTGCGCAGCCCGGCCGCGTCCTCCACCTGGTAGGTGAAGGTCACGACGCCATTGAAGTTCGGGTCGATCGGGGTGAAGACGATAGCGGGGTTGCCGCTCCCGTCCGTCCCAAGCACCGCAGTGCCAGCTGCCTGGCCGGTGCCCTGCCGAACCGGGGTCGAGATGGAGTCGGCGACGATCGAGATGGCATCGCCATCCGGATCAGAATCGTTGCCGAGGACCAGGAGGGCGACGCTGTCCGCCTCCGGCCGGGCGTAGTTGTCGTCGGCCGCGATCGGCGCGTCGTTGGTGGCGGTGACAGTGATGATCAGGTCGAACTCGACCTGGTCGATCCCGTCGGAGACGCGGAACCGAAGCGTGAAGCCGTCGTCGTTGTTGTAGTTGGCGTTCGGCGTGAAGCTGAACGTGCCGTCGCCGTTGAGCGCGAACGTGCCGGGGATCTCGCCAACCGGGGTCAGGAGCGTGAAGGTCGGCGCGCCGCCGTCCACATCCTCGACGAAGTCGGCCAGGTTGCCCGTCAGCCGGGTGTCCTCGGCGATCATCTGATCGACCGGCGTCACGACTGGCGGGTCGTTGACCGGCGTCACCGTGATCGTGACACGCCCGGAGGAGGTCGCGGTCCCATCAGAGACGGTGTAGGTGAAGCTGTCGGTCCCGGCGAAGTTCGGGGCCGGGGTGTAGGTGAACGTCCCGTCAGGAGCCAGTGTGACCGTGCCGCCCTGCAGGGTCGGTCCGTCGGGGCGCTCGAACGTCAGTGTGTCCCCGTCGACATCCATCGCCTGGCCAGCGACGCTCCCGTTGAACGGGCTGTCCTCAGCGGTCTGGATCGCCCGGACCTGTACGTCCGGCGGATCGTTGACCGCGGAGATCTCGATCGTGACGGTCGCCGTGGTCTGGAGGCCGGACGGATCGGTCACCGTGTAGGTGAAGGTATCAGTCCCGTTGGCGTTGAGACCCGGGAGATAGTCGAACGACCCATCGGTGCGCAGGAGCAGCGTTCCCCGGGTCGGCTGCTGCGCCACCGTGATCGTGAGCGCGGCCTGCGGGTCATCGATATCCGCGACGACGGTGCGCAAGCCGGTCCCGACCGGGACGACGAGCCGGGTGTCCTCGGACGTGGCGTAGGACGCCGCACTCGCGGTCGGCCCATCGTTGACCGGCGTGACGACGAACGTCACGGTGGCGTCCCCGCTGGCGACGATCCCGTCGGACGCGCGGTAGGTGAAGGTGACCGTGCCGTTGAAGTCGGGATCGGTCGGGGTGAACTGGACCTGGTTGTTGACCACAGCCAGTGTCCCGACGGTCTCCCCACCCGAGACCGGGTCGGACAGGCTGGCCGGATCGATTACCAGCGTATCGAACGGGTTGGGGTCGCTGTCGTTGGCGAGCACGTCCAGGAGGACGGTTGCGCCCTCGAAGATCGGCCCCTGCTCACCACTGACCGGGAAGCTGTCGTCCTCGGCCACCGGCGGCTCATTGCCGCCACCGATGTCCAGCACGACGGTCGCGGGCTCGCTCACGGCGGTCCCGTCGGTCACCCGGTAAGTGAAGGTCACGATCCCGGTGAAGCCCTCGACAATCGGCGTGAAGACGATGTCGCCGTCCGCGTTCACGTCGAGTGAACCGACGGCCTGGCCGCCGGACGTCGGCTCCGACAGGCTGCCCGCGGCGACAGACAGCGTGTCGCGGTCAACGTCGGTGTCGTTGGCGACCACGTCGATCGTGTAGTCGTTCTGCCGCGCGTAGGTCCGGCCGTCCGGATTGGCGACCGGCGCGTCGTTGGCCGCGGTGATCGTGATGGTTACCGTCCCGGTATCCGACCCGCCCCGACCATCACTGACCCGGTAGGTGAACGTGTCGGTGCCGTTGGCTTCAGGGTTCGGGGTGTAGGTAAAGGTGCCATCGGACGCGATGGTCACCGTTCCGGAGGTCGGCGCGACGGCCAGGACGAAGGACAGCTGGTCGCCGGGATCGATGTCCGATGCCAGCGGAGCCAGGGTGTCCGTCAGGGGGGCGTCCTCGTCGGTCTCGAAGCTGCCCGGCGTTGCGACCGGCGCGTCGTTGACCGGCGTGACGTTGATCGAGAAGGTGCCCTCCGTCACCCCACCGGCACCATCATCCACGCTGAAGGTGAAGCTGGTGGTCCCGTTGAAGTCCGGGTTCGGCGTGAAGGTGAAGGTGCCGTCCGGCGAGACCACGACGGTCGCGTTGGCTGGCCCCGTGACGAGGGCGAATGTCAGCGTGGCGCTGTCGATATCGCTCGCCAGCGGCGCCAGCGCGCCACTGAACGGGACATCCTCCGGCGTGGACCGGGACCCGGCGAGTACGACCGGCGCGTCGTTGACGGCGGCGACGGTCACGGTAATGAACCCGGTCGCGGTAGCACCGGCCTGGTCCGTCACGACGTAGCTGAACCGGTCGGTGCCATTGAACCCATCGCGCGGCGTGTACACGAAGTCGCCATTTGGGGCGATCGTGACCGAGCCATTGGTCCCCTGCGACCCGACCGAGAAGGTCAGGACATCGCCGTTGGACGCGACATCGACATCGGTGGCCAGCGACGCGACGGAGCCGGTCGCCGGGACATCCTCGTCCGTCGAGGCCGTACCGTTGGTCGCGATCGGTGCGTCATTGGCGGGCGAGACCACGATCGAGACCGTCTCCGGTTCGGTCAGGGCACCGTTACCATCGGTGACGCGATAGGTGAACGAATCCGTGCCGTTGAAGTTCGGGTTGGGCGTGTAGACGATCGCTCCGTTCAGGAGTTCGATGGTGCCGTTCGCCGGCTGGGTCAGCGTTTCCCCATCGATGGAGATCGCGTCGCCGTCGATGTCGACGTCGTTCGCGAGCACGTCGATCGTGACGGGTGTGTCCTCACGCGTGCTGACGACATCCGCGTTGGTCTGCGGCGTGTCGTTGACCGGCAGCACGGTCACCGTGACGATCGCGGTGTCGGTCCCACCATTGCCGTCGGAGACGGTGTAGGTAAACGTGACGGTGCCGTTGAAGTCCGGAGCCGGCGTGAACACCAGGGTGTTGTTCGCGCCCGCGACGACCGAGCCCTGCGTGGACGGCGGCTGGGCGAAGCCCGTCACAGTCAGGGTGGTGCTGGTATCCGGATCCGTGTCGTTGCCCAGCACCGCGATGGTGACCGGGGTCTCCTCGTTGGTCTCGGCGGTGTCATCGCCGGCGACCGGCAGGTCGTTGACCGGCGTGATCGTCAGCGCGACGTCGGCGGTGTCCGTCAGGCCACCGAGGTCAGAGATGGTGTAGGAGAACGTCACGTTGCCGTTGAAGTAGGGGTCCGTTGGGACGAAGCGAATGCTCCCACCAACGATCTCGACGGTTCCGACGATCTCCGACGTTCCGGCCGCGACCGGATCGGTGACGGTCGTGATGCGGAGCGATTCCTGGTACGGGACCCCTGCCCCCGGTTCGGTGTCATTGAGGTCCGAATCGTTGGCGAGGACGTCGACGATCGCCTCGCTCCCCTCGGCGAACGTGTTGCCCTCGACATCATCCACGGCGACCGGACGCAGGTTCTCGTAGTTGACATTCAGGGTGACGATCCCTTGGTCGGTCCGGCCCGAGGGGTCAGAGACGGTATAGGTGAATGTGACCGTCCCGGTGAAGCCCGCCGGTGAGGTGTAGACGAGCTGACCGTCCGGCGAGAACGTCACGAAGCCGGAGGCTGGCTGGGTTACCGCGGAGACGTAGAGCGCATCGCCGTCCGCGTCCGTGTCGTTGCCCAGCACGGAGATCGGGTAGGTCCGCGTCGCGTTCTCCGGCAGCGTGGCGCTGTCGTCGACCGCGTCGGGGGCATCCGGTACTGCCGTGATGTTCAGGGTGACGGTCGCCGTGGCGGTCGCTCCGGCGGCATCCTCGACGGTGTACTGGAAGGTGACCCGGCCGTTGAAGTCCGGGTTGGTCGGGGTGAAGATCACCGACTTGCCGTCGTCCGCCACCGACACGGTGCCCGCCCCGGACTGGGTGGTCGCCGCGACGATGAGCAGATCGTTGACGTCCGGGTCGGAGTCGTTGTCGAGGACAGCCAGGTCGAAGGAGTCCGCCTCGGGCTCGGTGAAGACGTCATCGACCGCCACGGGCGCGTCGTTGACCGCCGTGACCTCGATCTCGATCGAGCCGACCGACCGGGCTCCGGACGGATCGGCAATGGTGTAGGTGAAGACGGCCAGCCCGTTGAAGTTGGCGGCCGGCGTGAAGGTCAGCGTCCCGTCGGCATTGATGCTGACCTGGCCGACTCCCGACTCCGGCTGGGTGACGCTGACGATCGTCAGCGCCGCGGCATCACCCGGATCAGCGTCAGTGTCATTGGTCCGTGGGTCAAAGGTGAGCGCGACATCCTCCGCCGTGGTCAGATCGTCCTCGACGGCGACCGGCGCGTCGTTGGACGACGTGACATTGATCGTCACCAGGATGTCGTCAAAGCGCAGACCGGTCTCGTCGGCGATGTTGTAGGTGAAGGTCGTCGGGCCGAAGAAATCAGGGTTGGGCGTGAAGATGAAGCTGCCGTCGCCCGATAGCGAGACGGTGCCGCCGGCTGGCTGGGTGTAGCCCGCGATGACGAGCAGCTCCGGGCTGTCGACGTCCGTGTCGTTGCCGAGGACACCGGGTCCCGAGACCCTGAAGATCGTGTCCTCTGCCGTGGTGTAGCTGTCCGGCGTACCACTTGGCGCGTCTGCCACCGGATTGACCACGATGGTCACGACGGCGCTCGTCGACTCGCCCGAGCCGTTGGTCGGCGTGTAGCTGAAGGTGTCCGTGCCGAAAAAGTTCAGGTTCGGCGTGTAGGTGAATGTCCCGTCGTCGTTGATGGCCGCGGTGCCGTTGGTTGCCTGCTCGAGGAGCGCGTAGGTCTCGCCGTCGCCGTCCGGGTTGACGTCGTTCGGCGTGAGGTCGCCGCTGAGCTCGTCGTCCTCGTTCATCGTGAACGAGTCGTCGCCGGCGACCGGCTGGTCCGTGACCGGCAGGACGTCGACGGTGACGGTCGCGGACGCCGTCCGGCCCGTCCCGTCGTCGATCGTATAGCTGAACGACGCGGTCCCGTTGAAATCCTCAGCCGGCGTGAAAGCAATCGTGCCGTCGTCGTTGAGGATGACGGTACCGTTGACCGCCTCCCCGACGGAGACGATCGTCAGCGTGTCGCCATCGACGTCGCCGTCGTTGGCCAGCAGCTGGGCCTGAATCAGGACGAGGTCGGTGTCTTCGGGGGTCTGGAACCGGTCATCGACCGCGAACGGATCGTCCTCGACCGCGGTGATCTGGATGACGATGGTCTCAGAGACGAAGCCACCGCGACCGTCCGAGACGGTGTACGTGAAGGAATCCTCGCCGAAAAAATTCCGATCCGGGGTGAAGTAGGTCAGCGTGCCGTCGTCGTTGAGGACGACGGTACCGCGAACGGCCTGGGTCACGGAAGTGATCGTCAGCCGGTCAACCGGGTTGGTGTCGGGGTCGGAGACGCGCGCCAGGACGTCGATCTCGACGGACTGGGCGTCCTCGGCGATGACGACTTCGCTGGTATCGATGACGACCGGCGGGTCGTTGACCTCGCTGACGGTGACGGTGACCCGACCGAGCCCGGTCCCGCCGTTCCCGTCGGATACCAGGTAGGTGAAGGTGTCCGTCCCGCTGAAGTTCGGGTTCGGGGTATAGGTGATGGTCCCGTCGCCATTGATCGTCGCGGTGCCATTGGCCGGCGCGACGCCGCCCGTACCGGCGCCGATGCTGCCGGCGGCGACGGAGAGGGTGTCGCCATCCGGGTCGGTGTCATTCCGGAGCACCGGGATGGTGACGGCCGCGTCCTCGCTGGTCGTCGCGGAGTCATTGCCGGCGACCGGCGGATCGGCCTGGGCCCGGACCGTCAGGAACATCGTGGCGGTCGACTGGAGCCCCTTGCTGTCCGAGATGGTGTACTGGAACGACGTGTCGCCTTGGAAATCCTGACTGAGCGTGACAACCAGCCGGCCGGCGTTCGGCCCGGAGGTCGGCCGGGACAGCTCGAAGCCCTGCCCACCGGTGAAGGAGACGATGCTCAGCGTGTCGCCATCAATGTCCTGGTCGTTCCCGAGGACATCGACCACGAACGGCGCGGCATCCTCGTCGACGGTGACGCGATCGTTGGCCGCGACCGGCGCGTCGTTCACCGGCGTCACGGTGATGCGCGCGATGGCCGTGTCCGAGGCACCCGACGCGTCCGTGATCCGGTAGGTGAACTCGTCAGGGCCGTTGTAGTTGGCGTTCGGAGCATAGGTGAAGGTGCCGTCGGCATTGAGGGTGACGCGACCGTTGGCCGCCTGGGCGACCAGTTCGACGGTCAGGCCCTGGCCGACCGGGTCGGCGTCGTTGCCAAGGACGCCACTGCTGACATTGCCGACCGTGAGCGTCGCGTCCTCGGCCGTGGTGTAGGCGTCATCCTGCGCGACCGGGTCGTTCTCGACCGCCGCCACGCCGATGGTGACCGTCGCGGTGTCACTGGAGCCACCGGCATCCGTGATCCGATAGGTGAAGCTGTCGGTCCCGTTGAAGCCAAGGTTCGGCTGATAGCGGAAGCCACCGGTACTCCCCGTCAGGGTCAGTCGCCCGTTGGCCGGCTGGGTCGTGATGGAGATAGTGAAGGTCGTGTTGTCCGGGTCGGTGTCGTTGCCGAGGATCCCCGGAGCGGGGACGACGAGCGCGACGTTCTCGGAGGTCTCATAGGCGTCGTCGTTGGCAGCCGGCGCGTCATTGACCGGCCGGACCGTGATCGTCACGACCGCACTGTCCACTCCGCCCTGCCCATCGGAGATGGTGTAGATGAAGGAGTCGGTCCCGCTGAAGTTGGCGTTCGGCGTGTAGACGAGCGTCCCGAACGTCGAGGAGCGCGTCACGACACCATTCGTCGGCTGATCGAACGACGCGATGGACAGCGTGTTGCCATCGATGTCGGAATCATTCGCCAGGACGTTCACCGAGACCGCGGTGTCCTCATCCGTCGAGGCCGAATCGGCACGGGCGACCGGTGGGTCATTGACCGACAGGACGGTAATCGTCGCGGTCGCCGTATCGGTCCCGCCGCGACCGTCGCTGGCGCGATAGGTGAACCGGTCGACGCCGACGAAGTTGGCGTTCGGGGCGTAGCCGAATGAGCCGTCGGCGCTCAGGGTCAGGGTGCCGTTCGCCGTGGTCTGGATCACCGCGACCGACAGCGGATCGCCGTCGACGTCGCGGTCGTTGGCCAGGACGCCGGTCCCGGCCGGGATGGTCAGCGTGGCGTCCTCGTCGACCGTGTACCCGTCATCGCTGGCGTCCGGGGCGTCATTGACCGGCGTGACAGTGATCTGGACCGTCGCCGTATCAGAGGCTCCGCTGGCGTCCCGCGCGGTGTAGGTAAAGGCGTCGATCCCGTTGAAGTCCGGGTTCGGGGTGTAGACGAACGAGCCATCCGCGGCAAGCACGATCTGGCCGTTGGTGGGCCGGGTGACGAGTCCGACCGTGAGCGAATCGCCGTCGACGTCGCGGTCGTTCGCCAGCACACCTGTCCCGACCGGAACGGTCAGGGTGCCATCCTCGGCGACGCTGTAGGCATCATCGATGGCGACCGGCACGTCGTTGACCGCACGGACCTCGACCGTCACCGTCGCGGTGCTGGTCAGCCCGCCCGGGTCGCGGGCGGTGTAGGTGAACGTATCGGTTCCGGTGAAGTTCGGATTCGGGGTGTAGATCAGCCGCCCGGTGCCGGACAGCGAGACGGTGCCATTGGCCGGCGTGGAGTTGGACGCGACCGTCAGGGTGTCTCCATCGATATCGGAATCGTTGCTGAGCACGCCCGGCGCGCTGATCGTGATCGGGGTGTCCTCGTCGGTGCTGTAGCTGTCATTCCGCGCGGTCGGCGCGTCGTTGACGGGTCGCACAGTAAACGAGATGGTCGCCGGAGCGGACTGCCCGCCACCGGTGTCCTGGATCCGGTAGGTGAACGTCTCCGTCCCGCTGTAGTTGGCGACCGGGGTGTAGGTAAAGGACCCGTTGGCGTTGAGGAGCAGGCTGCCGCCAGCCGACCCGGTCAGCGTTCCGGGATCGACGACCGTAATCGCGTCGTTCTGCGGGTCACGGTCGTTGCTCAGGACCCCGGTCGCCGCCGGGACGGTCAGGGTAGTGTCCTCGTCCAGGCTGTAGCTGTCGCTGGCGGCGACCGGATCCTGGGCCGTCGCGTTGACGGTGATCGTCACCGTCGCGTCATCCACCCCGCCGTTGCCGTCGCTGGCCCGGTAGGTGAACGACGTCTGGCCGGAGAAGGTCCGGACCGGGGTGAAGACGAACGAGCCGTCGGCGCTCAGCGTGAGCATGCCGGCCGTAGCCGGAGGAGCGGTCAGGACCGCGACGGTGATCGGGTTGCCCTCAGCGTCGGTGTCGTTGCCGGACACGCCCGGCGCCGCGACACGAAGTGGAGTGTTCTGCGTGGTGCTGTAGGCGTCATCGTTGGCGACGGGCGGATCGTTGACCGCCGCGACATCGATGGTGACCGTACCGGTCGCAGTCAGGCCGCCGTCCGAGACGGTGTAGGTGAAGGTATCGGTCCCGTTGAAGTTGGCGCGCGGGGTGTAGGTGAACCCACCGGCGGTGCCGCTCAGGACGACGGTCCCGTTGGCCGGCTGGGTAAACGCCGAGATGGTCAGACTGGTGCTGTCGATGTCGGTATCGTTGGCCAGCACGCCCGGCGCGCTGATCGTCAGTGGGGTGTCCTCGCTGGTCCCGTAGCGATCCGGATTGGCGATCGGCGCGTCGTTGACCGGGGTGACCTGGATATTGGCCCGGGCAGATCCTGCCCCGCCCTTGCCGTCGGAGATCGTGTACTCGAAGAAGTCCTGCCCGTTGAAATTGACGTTCGGGGTGTACGTGAACGACCCGTTGGCCTGACGGACGAGCGTCCCGTTGGCGGGCTGCGTGGTGATCCCCGTCACGGTCAGCGTGTCGCCGTCGATGTCCGTGTCGTTGGCGAGCACGCCGGGCGCGGCCACGACGAGTGGGGTGTCCTCCGGCGTGGTGTAAGTGTCGGCCACACCTACCGGCGGGTCGTTGACCGCCGCGACGGTGATGGTGACGGTTGCCTCGGCCCGGGCCCCTTCGGTGTCCACGGCGGCGTAGGTGAAGGTGTCGGTGCCGTTGAAGTTGGCCCGCGGGACGTAGCTGAACGTCCCGTCACTGTTCAGGGTCACGGTGCCGTTGGTTGGTCCGGTGACCAGCGTGGCGGTCAGGGTCGCTGTCTGGCCCGTGTCCGGGTCGGTGTCATTCCGCAGGACACCGGTCGCGCGGGTCGAGACGGTGAGCGTGGTGTCCTCGGTCGCCGCGAAGGTGTCGGCGACGGCGGTCGGCGTCCGGTTCTCGGCGGATGTAATCGCGCCAACGGCGTCAATATCGGCACCCGAGTAGACGCCGCTCGCCAGCTTGTCGTTGAGGATGTCCGTCACACGGACGAAGTACAACCGGGCCGACGCGCCAAACCCGTAACGGTCGATATCGATGCCGCTAGTTTGGCCGGTGGTGGATCCAACCGATGTCCAGTTGACACCGTTAGTGCTTACCTCGACCGTCGTCAGCTCGGTGTCGTCCCCGACCTCGAAGATCCAGAGGTCCGGTGCGGACGTCCCGTTACCGTTCAGGTAGTTGTCGGTAAAGCGGACCGTGATTGAGCCGCCATTGCCCAGCGAGACGGCATCGCCGAGGGCGTTATTGCCGGACTGGGCGGAGGGTGGTCCAAGCGCGTTGGCAGGCACGCCATTCCGCGTCGTGGAGTTGGGAAAGGTTCCCGAGGTGAACGAGACGACCTGGTCGGCGAAGGACGACGCGCCACCGGGAAAGTCCACGCCCTTGTAGACCACCGCGCCCACGGGAGCCGGAACCAGGCTCAGCGCCAGCAGCAGCGCGAGCAGCATCGCCAGCAAGACCGAGTTCCGTATCCCTGTTCGCCCTGCCATGAACTGCTCTCCAGGATTCGCCACGACCATGCGGCTGGACGCAACGCAGATGAGGCCGCACGACGGGCGCGAACCTCCACTGGGAGCATCTTTACCATTGCCGGTACCGCCTTCCCATAGCCCTTTCGGCATACTGGTCAATAGTGACCTTTAGCCTACAGGAAGAATCTACGACAAGGCGCGTCCGCTTTAAGCTCTTCTGATAGCCGTCCGGCAATACATACTTATCAGTTTGATGGGATCATCCATCGTTTACATACATTCATTTGGCGGAAATAGCCACACTCCGACCGGCCTGACCGATGACGTTGGCCCGACGCCGGGCTCTCCCCTATCGTTGACGGGGTCAAGATTCAGGACCTAACTCCCAGACACGATTCAAGGCCGCTGGCTGATTCCAGACCATCCCTTCCGTTGAGCCTGCCAGCCAGGGATCGCCGTTCGCTCAGGCAAGGCAGCGGAGGACGTCAATCAGGTCACGACCGGACGCGGCCCACTCGCGGCCACTGACCCACTTCCGGGCTTCAACCCGGTTGTCCCGGGAGTCCGGCTGAACAGCCTCGGTGATCGCGGCAGCCAGTGCTTCCGGATCAGTGCCGTCGGCGACGATGCCGAACGCCCCGGCGGTCTCGCGGAGGGCCGGCGTGTCATGGACGACGACGGGCGTCCCGGTCGCCATCGACTCGAGGACCGGGATCCCGGCTCCCTCATACAGGGCCGGGTAGATGGTCGCGGCAGCCCCGGCGTAGAGAGCCGGAAGCAGCGCATCGTCCACGCCAGGGAGAAAGATGACCTGGCCGATCGCCACGCGGCGATGGATCTCGGCCATGATCCGGTCGTTCCCCCACCCCGTCCGGCCGGCGACGACCAGCGGGAGCCGATCCGCTATCGGCAGCGCGTCCAGCGCCGCGAACAGGCCGAGGTGGTTCTTGCGTGGCTCGATGCTCCCGACGGTAAGCAGGTAGTCGGCGGGTAACCCCAGGCGGACGCGCGCGCCATCGTCAGGCGGGACCGCGACGAGGAACCGGCGATCGATGCCGTTGGGAACAATGCTGATCCGGTCCGGCGAGACGCGCGCTCGCTCAATCAGGTCGGCGCGGGTCGCCTCGGAGACGGTCACGATGTGGGTGGCGGCAGCCAGTTGCCGGTCGGTGATGGCGTCCAGGTAGCGAAGCAGCGCCGGCGGGTAGAGATCCGGACGGACGCGGAACGCGAGGTCGTGGATGGTCGGGACGCGCGGGACGCGGCCGGATGGCGCGACGGCGAGATCCGGGCTGTAGACGACATCGGCGCGTCGCCGGGCAAGCCACTGGATCGGGAGCGGGACGCGGGCCCGGTGCCAGGCCCGGATCGCCCATCGCTCCGGAACAGGGATGCGGCGGGTCTCGACCCGGGGCGGACCGGGGAGTCCGCCGAAGGCGTCGTCGAGGAATGGTGGCGGAGCCCCCGTCCCGCCGGCCCAGGCCAGCGTCCAGCCCATGCGGTCGTCGGCCGCGATGGCAGCCCGGACGACCTCGCGGGCGTAGCGGCCGATCCCGGCCCCCTGGTAGACGGCGGCACTGTCGTCGACCAGGACCCGCACGGGACTAATCTGCGGGACCGGCCTGGTCGACCGGACGGTTGGTGGCGACACTCCCGTCGACGCGGGCGGTCTGGGAGATCTCCCGGCGGATGCGCAGCAGATAGAGGACCAGGCCGACCGCGATGATGCTCCAGTAGCCGATCACCCGGTCGAGGAGGGTGATGGCGAGCGCCATGTCCGGCGCGACCCCGATCACCGTCGAGGTCAGGATGACCGTCATCCCGCCTTCGACCACGCCGAGACCGGCGGGGGTGAATGGCAACGCGGTCAGCAGCGAGGCCATCAGCGCGACGAAGATGGCCATCGCGAAGGTGATGTCGGCGCCGAGCGCGATACAGACGAACCAGAGCCGCAGCCCTTCGCTGACCCAGATCACGAAGCCGATGCCGAGGAATCGCTCCGGCCGCCGCAGCGACGCGAAGATGGCGCCATGCAGCCGGGTGTACTGCTCGCGCAGCCGCTCCGGCAGCATCTGCTCCACTCGGTCGCGCATCAGCCAGAGGACGGCGAGCCCCACGGCGCCGACCCCGAGCAGCGCCACGCCACCGATCACGGCGTTGCTGGCCTGCCCGGGCAGATGCGTGCCAAAGACGATGATCGCGGCGGTGACCATCGCCAGGAACAGCGCGATCAGGTCGATGAGCCGCTCGGTGAGGATCGTGCCGAGGGTCGAGCTGAAGGGTGCCCGGGTGTCCTGCTTGAATAGATAGGAGCGGACAGCGTCGCCCAGCTTGGCCGGCACGATGCAGTTGGCGAACCAGGAGATCAGGTAGATCTCGAGAAAGCGCGGCATCGTGGGCATGCGATAGCCGTGCCGCTCGTCGATCCCGACGCGGGACAGCATCGACCGCCAGCGGATGGCGCGGATGATGAACCCGCCGTAGAACACGGCGAAGGCGAGGGCATAGATGAAGGGATTGGTTTCCCGGACGTTGGCCCAGACCTGCTGCGGGTCGATGTCCAGCCGGAGAAAGAAGAAGACGGCGATCCCGAGTGCGATCGCGAACGAGATCAGCGTCTGGGGCCGGAAGAACCGCTTGCCGAGGCTGGTCGGAGGCGTGCCGCCCTCGACGTCGGCTTCAAGCCGGTCCTCGGCCGCGGACGACGGATCATCCGGACCGGGCAGGTGCGGGCCACGGCTGGTGCCAGGCGCCGGGGCTAGGGCGGGAACGGGCTCGGCGGAACCCTCGCCGGCGCCCGGCCGGCGGATGAATTCGGTCACGACTTTCCCTTTGCCGTCCCGCGTGGGGCGGGGTTGCCACGATTGGTCCGGACACGTTCGGCGAGGGCCCAGATCAGGCTGAGCTGGATGGGCAGGGCCGCGACGTGGAGATAATCGAAGACATTGTGGACAGCGACGGCAACCGAAACGCCGATGGCGCCGATCACGACGACGCGGTCGCTGCCGACGCCGATGCGCCAGCGCGAGCGCAGGCGCGTCGCCACGGTCACGATAAGCGAAAGGTACGTCACGAGGCCAACGATCCCGGTCTGGGCCGCCACCTGGATATAGGCGTTGTGAGCATGACCGCGCGGGATCCGGAACCGCCAGACCTCGGTGAACTCCCGGAACCGCTCGTTGAAGTTTCCGGCCCCAACCCCGAGCCACGGATGGTCCCGGACCATGTGCAGTCCGGCCCGGTAATGCGCCAGACGCTCCTGGACCGCCCAGTTGGCGACCGAGACGTTGACCGGGCTGTCCGACGAACCGATCCCCAGCGCCTCTGATCCAAACCGCAACGCGATGAGATCGCCGAGCGGGGTCAGGATCGCGAGCATGATCAGGGCGAATACCCCGAAGATGAAGGTCCACCGGTAGACGCCACCAAGCAGCAGCGCGACGACGGCCAGACCGGCCGCCATTCCGACCCAACCGCCGCGCGACTGGGTGAGGAACAGGGCCAGCAGCCCGGCGAGCGTTCCACCCGTTGCCAGCAGCCCGACCCACCACGGGATCGTCCGGCTGATCACCGGCACCCGGCCGGACCGACCCAGCCACGGCATGACCGCGACCAGCCACGCGCCCGAGAGCGCGGCCATCAGCGGGACGGTCATCTCCAGGTACTTGGCGAAGGAGTTCGGCCCGCCAAACGTGGCGTAGGCCCGGAGCAGGCCGCCAACCCGGTACGACGATGGCCCCATGTCCTCCATGACCTGCCAGGCGGCGTAACCGGAGACGGCGATCGTCCCGAGGGCCATGACCGCGACAATCCGCCAGACCTCGAGACGGGTCCGGATCGTCTGCGTGGCGATCACGAACACGCCCAGGGCGATGCCCCAGCTGTAGACCTCGTTCCCCCACCCGCCGGTGTTGTGGGCAATGGGGTACGTGGCGAGACAGACGACGAGGTATGCGAGCAGCGGCAGCGCAACCGGCGACAGCCGCAGGGGCCGGCGCAGCGCGAACGTGTTGAGCGTCCAGCCGATCAGCAGCCCGATCAGCAGGGCGTTGAAAAGCGTAAAGGTGACCGGGCCGACGGCCGCCGAGCCCACGTTATTGACGGGGATGGCGGCGGCGAGAAACGTGACACCCCAGGCTGGTGACAGCGCCGCGATGATCCCGATCGCCCCGGCCGCGCAGAGCAGGACTGATCCGGGATACGGCGTCGTCAACAAGAGAAGCACCGCGCCGACCGCCAGGACCGGTGGGAGCCAGCCCAGCGGGACGAGCCGGGCAGGAACCAGGGGACCGGCGGACGTAACCGGCAGCAGCGGGGCGGTCACAGGCGGCCGGCCGGATTGATGTCGATCTCCCGGCGGCGGCGCAGGTATCCCCGGCGCTGGGCCAGGACGAACAACAGCTCCCGCACGGCGAAGAACATCAGCACGGCTCCGGCCGCGGCCAGCACGACGATGGGCCAGAGGGTCGGCAGATCCCGGGTCACGACCAGCGCCCCGACGGTGAAGGTACCCGGCTCAATCAGCTCCATCGTCACGGTGTGCGGACCTGGGGCGAGCCCGGTCACGATCGGGATCGCCGCCTCGTAGGCGGGCGAGAACGCCAGGTTGAGCAGCGACGCCGTGCCGTCGCTGTCCGGCTCGACCGCCAGGCCCGGCACGGGGCCGCCATCCAGCTGGACGCGGACGAGCCCGGCGTTGGGACCAAGGAAGACGTTGGCGATCAGGCCGGACCCATCGAACCGGACAGTGAGGGCAGCCCCGATCTCGGGACTGCTCTGGAAATCCGGTGCGGATCCGACGACCGACCAGTCACCGGTCAGCGAGACGGCTGGAGCGCCGAGCGGCGCGTAGCCCGTGGCGGCGATGTCTCCGGTGGCCGCCTGCTGCTCGCCGAGTGCCACCAGCGTGGTGGTCGGCTGGCCGTCCTGGGTAAGGGCCCGACCAGGATTGGAACCCTCCGGCGAGAAGCTCCAGAGAAAGGCCAGCCCCATCCACGGCCACTCGGAGCGCATCCGGCCCAGCGCGGCAACGGTGTATTCGGCCTGCTCGGCGTCGGTGACACCGCTCGGCCCGGCCGCCCAGCCGAAATGCGTCGCCCAGATCGGCGTTTGCGCGTCACCTTCTTCCAGCATGACCTCCCTGGCGATGATCGCCCGGGAAACGTTGGTCCGGTCCTCGTCGACCTGCCGGTCGTACGGGGAACGATCGCCGCCGTCGGCGACGATGGCCACGACGTCGAAGAAGGGGGCGGCGCTGGCACGATACAGGGCCCGGAGAAAGGTGAGATCGCTGGGGCCACTGGCCGGCGTCGGGCGCAGTTCCGCCAGCACGATCTGTACGCCGGGGGCGGCCTGCCGGGCGGCGTTGGCCGACTCACCGAGCAGCGTCGCGTAGGCGACCGGGTCCGGCGACTGCCCACCCCAGTAGGACGGGTCGTTCGGCGCGTCCCAGATCTGGAGAAACGGGAGCCGGTCACCGAACTGCCGCATCAGCGCGTCGACGAACCCGTACATGTCGGTCGGGTCCCCCGGCGGGGTATCCAGGGCCGTCGCGGTCTCCGGTCCCCGGGCCCATTCCGGCGTATCGACGACCGTGACGACCGGTACGATCCCCGCCCCTTCCAGTTGCGCCAGGGTCTCGTCCAGTACATCCCAGGAGAAACTGCCCGGTTCGGGTTCACTCGTGGCCCAGCTGACGGGCATGCGGACGTAGCGAACGCCGTAGCCGGCCATCTGCTGGATGACTTCCGGGCGGACATCCGGCGGCAGGCCGAGCAGGTCTTCGTTGGTCGCGAACCCGTCGCCGACCGGCTGGACGACGAACGGCCCCTGCGCCGAGGTCTCGACGCCACGGTGAAGGTAGTTGTCGGAAACGCCCGCGACGCCAAGCAGGAGCGCGCCGACCAGCCCGACCACGAGCGCGCCCCAGATCCGCGCCGTATCCGGCCGGGCACCGGCCCGACGAAGCAGCTCGCCGACGATCCCGCCGACCAGGCGGGCGCCGGGTGGGGGCGGCCGGCGGCGCTCGCGTCGGACGCGCTCGGCGAGGGTGGGAACAGCCGACCGCTCGGACGCGCGGCGGCTCCGGCGCAGGCGGTCCGCACCTCCCCGTCCCGTCCGCCGGGTACCGGAGCGGTCCGGCTCGGAGGCGTGGGCATCGCGCAGTGGGAGCCGGCCGGTCTGAGGTCCCGAGATCCGGCGCCCGCGGTCATCGCGGCGGGGTCGTTCATCGCGCAGGGACGGGGCGGTCCCGTCGGCGGGAAGGCCGCGGCGATCCGACGGGCGAGCGGCACGGCGGGCGGCGGTTGGCTGGTCGCGTTGTTCGCGCTGGTCGCGCGGGCCGGCGCGTCGGCGTCGGTCCGCGTCTGATCCTGGTCCCATCCCCACCGACCACGACGGCCGGCGAGCGATGCTGCACGCCGATACGCGGGCAGTCACTCACCGGCAGACATCCACTGACAGGGTTGGGAGTATAGAGGACAGCCTCGCGTCGGCCGTCCATGCCTGGTTCCTCCACCCGACGGCTATACTGCCGAATCGTTTTCCAGTCGCAGCATCCCGGGCATGGGTGCCCGATGGAGTTCCCGATGGCTACCGCCGCGCCGCCGCCACCCCGCATTTCCGTGCGGGACGCCATGACCAACCCGATCGCCCGGGGCGTCCTGCTCCTGGCCATCGCCACGTTCGCCTTCGGGTTCGCCCTGAACGCCCAGCAGAACATCGTCTCGAACTTCTTCGAGAACACGCTGGGGCTCAATGGCCCCCAGTTCGGCTACATCACCGCGATCCGTGAGGTCCCCGGGTTTCTGCTGATCTTCGTCACCGCCCTGTTCTACCGGCTGTCCCTGCCCCACCTCACGGCCCTGGCGCTTGGCGTCCTGGCCACGGGCTACATGCTGTTCGGCACGGCTGACTCGTTCTGGACGGTCGCCCCGTGGGTGGTGCTGTCGTCGGCCGGCTACCACACCTTCCTCCAGACGCAGTACGCGCTGGGCATGAGCCTCGTCAGCGAGAACCGATCGGGCGCGATCCTCGGACGGATGGCCGCGGTCAACCAGGCCGGCGCGGTCGTCGCGATGGGCATCGTCTTCCTCGTCTTCCAGTTCGACGTGCTCGATTTCGCCGCGATGTTCGTCGTCTGCGGGATCGCGGCGTTGGTCGCGGCCATCGCGATCATCCGCTTCCCGCACGTCCAGGACGGGGAGATCCGCGCCCAGCAGACCCAGCGTGAGCCGATCGTGATCCGGCGGGAATACCGGCGCTACTACCTGCTCTCGACGCTGGACGGCGCCCGCCAGCAGATCTTCTTCTCGTTCGGCCTCTGGGTGCTGGTCGATCACTTCCGGCTGGGTGTCCCGGCGATCTCCCTGATCCTGCTGGCCGTGGCGCTGGTGTCGATGGTCACTTCGCAGTACATCGGTCGGACGCTCGACCTCGTCGGCGAGCGCCGGATGCTCAAGTACGTTAACATCGCCTACATCGTGGCGCTGCTCGCCTATGGCCTGATCGACAACGTCGGTGTGGCGATCGTTGGCTACGTCCTGTACTCGCTGATCATGCCGCTCAGCTCCATGGGTGCCTCGACGTACCTGCGAAAGATCGCGCCAGCCGAAGACATCGCGCCGTCCCTGGCGATGGGCATCACGATGCAGCACGCGGCGGCGATCGTCGTTCCGGTGGCAGCCGGAGCGATCCTGAACTACGCCGGCTACCAGATCCCGTTCCTGATCGCCGTCGTCTTCGCGGCATTGACGATTCCGGTCACGCAGCGGCTTGACCCCGCCAACCAGAAGTCGGCGCGGCGACTCGCGCAGGACGCGGCGCGGGCGAGTGGCCGAAGCACCGACACCACGGTTGGACCGGCAGTGCCGGTGGCGGACCCGCTGCCCGGCACCACCGCCCGCACGGCCAGCCCGGCCCCTTCCGGCGGGAGCAAGTAGCGCCGGTGGCGTCGGCAGCGCCGCTAGGGACAGTCAATCCGGGCCGACAGGAAGGACCCGGGCGCCGTTGGAGGCGCCCGGGTCCTTCCTGTCCATGATGACGCCCCCGTCAGGGAGCGGAAGCCATCGTCCCTACTCCGCCAGCCCCAGCGGGTAGTAGCTGACCTCCAGCGCGTCCAGCCGCTTCGCGTGGACCTGCAGCCGGCCGAAGAACTCCTCATATACACCCGGCTCCGGGTGCCAGACGCATTCGGCCAGCGCGCAGGCCCGTGGGAACGCCATCAGCTCGACGTGGCCGGGCGTCGGCATGTACTCCGTCCAGACCTGGTACTGCGCCCCGAGGACGTGCTTCGCCTCCTCTTCGGTCAGCTCGGCCGGGATCGGGCGGTAGGTGTAGACGTGGCTGAGCGGGGTGTACCCGCCGATCGAATACGTGTGCTGGACCCGGTCGTTCGATTGGTAGAAGTCGAAGTAGGTGTGCGTCATCGGCGCCATCACGACATCGTGTCCCGCCCGGGCCGCGGCGATACCGCCCTCCTCGCCGCGCCAGGACATCACCACGGCCTTCTCGGCCAGCCCGCCCTCGAGGATCTCGTCCCAGCCGACCAGGGTCCGGCCGCGCGCGTTCAGATGGTCGTCGAACTGGCGGATGAACCAGCTCTGGAGGTGCTCCTCGTCGGGCAGGTCCAGCTCCTCCATCCGCTCCTGTGCCCGGGCGCTCGCCTGCCACTGGTCCTTGGGGCATTCATCCCCGCCAACGTGGATGTAGGGCGAGTCGAACAGCTCGATCACCTCGTCGAACACGTCCTGGAAGAACCGGATCGTGCTGTCCTCGACGTTGAGGACGTCGTAGATGACGCCCCACTTCCTGCCGACCTCTATCTGCTCGCCCGTATTGCCCAGTTCCGGGTAGGCGGCGATCGCGGCCTGGGCATGGCCGGGCAACTCGATCTCCGGCACCACCCGGACATGCCGCTTGTGGGCGTGGGCGAGCACGGTCCGGACGTCGTCCTTGGAGTAGAAGCCGCCGTGCGGGGTCTTGTCGTATCGGTCGTTCTCCGGGTGAAATTTGTCCGGGCGATAGAGGACCGTCTCGCGCCGCCAGGCGCCGACCTCGGTCAGCCGGGGGTACTTGTCGATCTGGAGCCGCCAGCCCTGGTCCTCGGTGAGGTGCCAGTGGAAGACGTTCAGCTTGTGCAGGGCGAGCAGGTCGATGTACTTCAGGACGAAATCCAGCGGCATGAAGTGGCGGGCGCAGTCGAGGTGAGACCCGCGCCAGGCGAAGGCCGGGCGATCGCTGATCCGGACGCCCGGAACCTCCCAGCCCGTGCCGGGGTCGTTTGAGAACACCGCCGGTGGCAGCAGCTGGAGCAGCGTCATCGCGCCATAGAAGGCACCGGCCGCGTCGCCGCCCGTGATCGTCACGCCATCCGGGCCGCTGTTTAGCTCATAGGCTTCGGCGCCGAGTGCGGCATCCAGCGTGATCGTGACCTGGGCGGCCTCCCCGTCCCTGGCGTCGGCCGTGCCGCCCAGCCGCTCGCCCAGAAGTCCGACCGCCGTCGCGACGTCCTCCCCGGCCCGGATGATGACCGGAGCGGTCAGACGATAGCCCTCGCCTGTGCGTTCAAGGCTGATCGGCCGGGGAATGATCGAGATGCCGGCGGTCGAACCATCGCTCGTGGCGTTGCCCGTCGTGTCGGTCATGGATTCCTCGTCACGCCGCCCACCGAGAGCCTCCGGCAGGCTGTCATCCAGTCCAGGTGGTGACGTCGGGAAATAGGGTCCCGGCAGCGTCGCCCGGTGCCGCGTATCGGCGCCCGGCATTGTGCGGGAGCGACCGGAGATGGGCAACGCCTCGCCACCCCACCGGTCGCTACCCCGCCGGCTCGGGGTCGAACCGGATCACCATCCAGGGGATCCAGCGATCTGACCCGTCCGGGTGCCGTCGCTCCCAGTGAGCCCGCATCCCGCCGCTCGCGACCGGCAGCTCGAGCGTCGCCCGCGCTCCGTCCCCGTCGATCCGGAGCGCGCCGTCATCCAGCAGGTGCCCCGTCATCATGCTGAACGCGCCGCCGGTGTCGAACGCCCGCAGCACGAAGTCGTGCGTGGCCTCGACCGCCGTCCCGATCAGCTCCATTCCCTGGCTGTGATTGTCTCCCATTATCACGTCGATGTGGTGGATCACCCAGCGTCCACCCTCCATCCACTCGTAGGCGTCAGTGCCCGAGATTTCCCGGACCACGTTGCCATCGGCGTCCAGTTCCTGGCCGGACGTCCGCCACCGCCCGATGATCGGTCGCAGCGACTCGATCGGGTCGGCCGGGGTGTCGGTGCCGCTCGTCATCGTGACATCGGTGGTCATGGCTACCTCCCGGGGCCGCAAGCTACGACGGGATGGATTGGTCTCCCCCGGGAGTGCACGGTGCGGGCCCCCCTGCCCGAGCGGACAGGGACTTACCGGACGTGAGTGGTCGCGGTTCGTCCCATTCAGCCGTATCCTTGGGATATCGAACCGGAGGGGCAAGCCCTCTGACCGTCCGGCCCCCGCGCACCGCCGACCCCTGGCCCGGCGCGGGACCATCGCCGGGCGAACCCTGACGGAGCATGCATCCGTGATCGTGGCACTGGCTGGTGGCGTCGGCGGGGCGAAGATGGCGCAGGGGCTGGCCCTCGCCCTCCCGCCCGGCGACCTGACCGTGGTCGTCAACACCGGCGACGACATGGAGCACCTCGGGCTCCACATCTCGCCCGACATCGATACCGTCCTCTATACCCTCGGCGGCATCGCCAACCCGGAGACGGGCTGGGGCATCGCCGGCGACACCACCCACACCCTCGATCAGCTCCGGGCCTACGGCCACGATGCCTGGTTCTGGCTGGGCGACCGCGACTTCGCCACGCACATCCACCGGACATCGCGGATGGCCGCGGGCGCCAGCCTGACCGAGGTGACCGGCGAGCAGGCCACTGGGCTCGGGATCGACAGCCCCATCCTGCCAATGACCGACGACCCGGTCCGGACGATCGTCGGGACACCCGACGGCGAGCTGGCCTTCCAGGACTACTTCGTCCGACGGCGCCAGCAGGACGATGTGACCGGGATCCGGTTCGACGGGATCGAGGCGGCCCGATTGCCGGAGCGCGTCCGGGCCGCGATCGCGTCGGCCGACCTGATCGTGCTCTGCCCGTCCAACCCGATCGTCAGCATCGGTCCGATCCTGGCCGTGCCGGGGATGCGGGAGGCGCTACTGGCCGCCCGGGCGACGACCATCGCCGTCAGCCCGATCATCGGTGGCAAGGCACTCAAGGGACCGGCCGACCGGATGATGGCGACGCTGGGCCACGAGAGCTCGGCGCTCGGCGTAGCTCGGCTTTACGCCGGGCTGGTCGATGGCTATGCGATCGACACGGTCGACGCAGGCGAGACCGGGACCATCGAGCGCGAAACCGGGATGACCGTCCTGGCGACCGGCACGATCATGGGCGGCCCGGACGACCGCCGCCGCCTGGCGGAAGAGCTGCTGGCCTTCGGCAGGTCGCTGATCCCTCAGTCCACCGGAACGAGGTAGCAGCGTGGCGCAGCACACCACGTTGACCCACGAGCCGGACATGGCGGGGCAGGTCGTCGCGCTGATCCCCGTCCGTTCCCTGACGCGGGGCAAGACCCGGCTGGCCCCGGACGTGGGTCCCGGCGACCGCGCATCGCTGATCCGGACGATGCTCGGGGACGTGATCGGCGCGGCGACGGCTTCGGGCGTCGTCGACCGGGTCGCGGTCATCAGTCCCGACCCGACGGTGCTCGCGCTGGCCGCCTCGCTGTCGCCTGGCATCCTCCCGCTGCGGCAGCCCGACGACCGGCCAGGCCTGATCGCCGCACTGGACCAGGGCCGGGACCGGGCGCTGGCCGGTGGCGCGGCGACCCTGCTGATCCTGTTTGCCGACCTGCCATTGCTGGCGCCGGGCGATGTCCGGGCGATGGTCGCGGCGGACGCGCCGGTGGTCTTATCCCCGGATCGCCACGGAGCGGGGACCAACGCCCTGCTGCTCAGGCTCGGGGAGGGCGCTGCGCCATTCCGGTTCCGGTTCGGCGAGTGCAGCTTCGGAGCCCACCTCGACGAAGCTGACCGCCTCGGCTTGCGAGCCATCCCGGTCGTCACCGCGGGCACGTCGCTGGACGTCGACACGCCGGCCGACTTGGCGGAGTGGTCGCAGCGCGCCGGCGAGCCCGCCCATACGCTCGCTAGCCCCTAGGTCCGGCGCGGTACGCTGCCAGCACATCACCCCTGAGCTTCCCTTCCCCACCCCGCAGACGAGGACGAGGCATGCCGGCCAACGGGACCATCAAGGACGAACAGGACACCACGGCAGACGCCGAATTACGGATCGTCGGCATCGGCGGCATCCCTGAGGTGCAGCCTGGCGACGATCTCGTCGGGCTGATTGCCGACGGCATCATCGCCTCCGGTCAGACGCTGCGGGCGGGTGACATCGTCGTCGTCACGCACAAGATCGTCAGCAAGGCCGAGGGGCGGCTGGTCGACCTGACGACGGTCGAGCCGTCACCATTCGCCATTCAGTTCGCCGCGCCGACAGGCAAGGATGCCCGGCAGGTCGAGGTGGTGCTGCGCGAGTCGGTCCGGATCAGCCGGATGGACGCGCAGCGCGGAGTGATCATCTCTGAGACGCGCCACGGGTTCATCTGCGCCAACGCGGCAGTCGACGCCAGTAACGTCTCGCCGGATATCGTCTGCCTGCTGCCGGAGGATCCGGATGGTTCAGCGGCGCGAATCCGCGAGGGACTGGCCGACCGGTTCGGTCTGACCGGAGACGAGGCGCCGGGGGTGATCGTCTCGGACTCCTTCGGCCGGGCCTGGCGGGCCGGGATCATCAACGTTGCGGTCGGGGTGGCCGGCCTGGCGCCATTGGCCGACTACCGTGGTCAGCACGACCCCAATGGGTACGAGTTGCGTGCCTCCATCCTCGCCGTCGGGGATGAGCTGGCGTCGGCGGCGGAGCTGGTGCAGCACAAGCTGGACGCCCGCCCGGTGACACTGATCCGCGGCTACATCCCCCGGACCGACACGCCCCATGGCACCGGCCGCGATCTCGTCATGCCACCGGAGCGCGATCTGTACCGGTAAGCCGATTGGGTTCACCCGGCGAACTAAGAGGCTCCGTTCTCACCGGAACGAAGGTGGGCCCGCAATACCTCATCAATGCGCTGTCGGTAGTCGTCGGGATAGCGAGCGCGAAACGAGTCAACGATGGGACCATGGAGGTAGACCGCCTCGTACCAACGGTCAGGGTCGGACGTGTCGCCGGGCAGACCGGCACCCCGGTAGACCCGGGTCATATCGAAGCAGCCCTCATCCTCATAGTCGATCGCGTCGGCGACCTGCTCATCGGTGAGATTCCGGACGTGCTCCCACTTGGTCTCGCTCTCCCCCCGAGCCACCATCGCCCGTAGTTCTTCAGCCGTATAGCGCACGATGCGCTCGTCGCTCGTTGTCACGTGCCCTCCTTGCGGAGATAAGACGGATGGCCTCACCTCGTCGTGTCCAGATGACGGTGCAGTAGACGTCTTCCAGCCAACCGGTCGACGCGTATCGGCGCTCATCCTGATAGACCCGTTCCATGTGGATGAGTGGCCGCCCATCGAACATCTCCCGCACCGACGCGAAGTCGAACCCGTGCTTCTGGATGTTGCCAAGGCGCTTGGTCTCATCCCACTCGAACTCCACCGTCCTTCTTCTCCATGGATAGTCTAGCGACCGCCGAAACCCAAAGCACACGAACGTGTTCCCGGATCAGAACTGATTTCCAACCTACTACACCGAGGACGGTTCACCCGAGCTCGTCGCGGAGCAGGTCCATGAGCAGGCCGTCATGCCAGGTGCCGTCGGCGCCGCGCTCGTACTGGCGCATCGTTCCGACCGGGCGAAACCCGACCTTCGCGTAGGAGCGGATGGCGGCGACGTTGGCGGCGGCCGGATCGATGACCAGCCGGTGATGACCGCGAACATCGAACAGCCAGCGGGCCAGCGTACGGATGGCGTCCGGCCCGAGCCCCTGGCCGCGATGGGCGGGGTCGACGGCGATGTCGATGCCGGCGTGGCGGTACTCCTCGTCGGTCTCCTCGTAGCACTGGATGATCCCGACGACGGCCCCTCCGTTCATGAGGGTGATCGCGAAGGCAAGCCCGTCGTCATCGTCGTGGCCGGGCTCCGGATCGGTGTATTCGCGCCGAACGCGGTCGGCATCATAGCCCGGCCACCAGGCGGCGACCTCCGGGGCGGCGAGGATGGCGGCGACCGCGGCGGTGTCGTCCGGGACGAGCGGGCGAAGGGTGACGCGCTCGCCGATGAGCGTCGGAGCGTCGTCAATCAGCGGCACGGCTAATCATCCTGTCTTGCGAGCCACCGTAATGGGTTCTCGGCAATATAGGCATGGCTCCGTTCGAACTCCCCATCGGAACGGACTACACGGTCGTGGCAGCCCCGCTGCCAGAGCGGACCGGGATCACCGGTCGCGTCGCGGACCTGGCGCCACGCCAGTGACATGAACGCACCGATGATTTGTCTCAGAGCGAGCGTCGACGCCGATGATTCGATCCAGAGAATGAGATGAAGGTGGTCCGGCATAAGCACCGATGCGCTGATCTCGACGGTGTATCGGTCTGAAAGTTTCGTCACGACATCAAGCACTGCCTGTCCAGCGACCGTAGGAATGACAACGCCACCGGTGGTGATATGACCCAGGACCGGAGGACGATCTTTCGTACAGATCGCAACGAACTAAAACGCAGGGATACGGTAGTCGTATCCCTGCCAGCGTAGAGCTTTCCTGTTTGGACGATTTTCAACCGTCATCGTGCTGCCTCAACAAGCCAGTCCCGACGCCATACATCGTAGGGGCGACCGTCACCGGCCGTGTCATCGAACAGGGGCCGGACGCAATCGGCGTCCGGCCCCTGTTCAGTTCAGGTTGAGCGTGTCCCCTATCCCTTGATACCCGACATCGTCACGCCCTGGACGATGTACCGCTGCAGGATCAGGAAGATCAGGACCAGCGGGGCGATCGCGATCAGCGCGCCCATGAACATCACCGGCAGGTTGATCACCTGCGCGGTGATCAGCGTCGAGAGCACGATCTGGATCGTGTAGGAGTCCGGCGTCTGCCCGACGACCAGCGGCCAGAGGAACGCGTTCCAGGAGTTGATGAAGCTGAGCGCGCCGAGTGCCGCCATCACGCCCCAGCTGTTCGGCAGGACCAGCGCCCGGTAGACGCCGAAGTAGCTCAGCCCGTCCAGGCGCCCGGCGTCTTCCAGCTCACGGGGGAAGTCCAGGTAGAACTGGCGGAAGATGAACACCGCGAAGGCGCTGAACAGCCCCGGGACGACGATGCCCTGGACCGTGTTGATCCAGCCCAGCTCCGAGATCACGACGTACGTCGGAACGAACGTCACGGCGCTCGGGATCATGAGCGTCAGCAGGATGATGTAGAAGATGAAGTCGCGTCCCCGGACCGGCATCCGCGCCAGCCCGTAGGCGGCCATCGAGGCGAACAGCGTCTGGAAGACGAGGTTCACGATCGCGATGATTGCCGAGTTGCGGAGCCCGGTCGCGAACGGGTAGTCGTTGAACAGGGTCCGCGCGTTCTCCCACTGCGCCTCGGTCGGCCACCAGACCCATTCCAGCGCCGAGATCTGGGGCTGGGTCAGCAGGGCATTGCGGAACATCAGGTAGAACGGGAACAGGAAGATCAGCGCCAGCAGGATCGCGACGATGTACAGGACCGTCTGGCCGGCGGCGCGGCGGGCCTTCCGGCTCCCGTTGCCGGACGGCATCCCTGCGCTTGCGGCCGGTGGGGCATCGATGACCGTTGCCATGAACACAACCTCCCGGCGACTGGCGCCGTGGCTGGCCGCGTCCGGGAATCCCGGAATGCGGCCAGTGCGCTAGTCGTTGGAGCGGCCGAAGCCGAACAACCGGCCCTGGACGACGGTGATGACGATGATGATCGCGGTCAGGATGAAGCCGGCCGCGGCGCCGCGCCCGTAGTCCTGGTTGCCGATCGCGATCTGATACGTGTAGATCAGCGGGGTCCGGGCCAGGTTGAGGTTGGCCGAGGATGCCAGGCCGCCGGAGAGGATGTTGTAGAACTCGTCGAAGGCCTGGAAGGCGCCGATCAGGTTGAGCACCACGACCGCGACGATGGCGTTGCGGAGTTGCGGCAGGGTGATCGTGACGAACGTCGTCCAGCCGGGCTTGCCCCCGTCGACGTAGGCCGCCTCATAGAGATCGCGCGGGATGTTCTGGAGCGCGGCGATCAGGATGATCATGTAGAAGCCGACCTGGAGCCAGAGTCGCACCGAGACCAGCACGTACCAGGTGAACTCGTTCACCCAGTTGTAGACCGGCGATGTCGGGTCCGAACCACTCAGCCAGTACACCACGGTGTTGGCGAAGCCGGACGGGACACCGGTGAAGATGCTCGTCTTCCAGATCAGCGAGGCGACGACGTAGGACACCGCCGTCGGGATGAAGAAGATCGTCCGGAAGATACCGCGACCAAGGGTCAGCGCGTTGACCAGCATCGCGAGGGCGAGCGCGAAGGCGGTCGTCAGCGGGACGATGAAGGCGGTGAAGATCAGGATCGTGATCAGTGACCGGCGGAACTCGTTGTTGCCGATCATGTACCGGTAGTTCTCCAGCCAGACCCAGTTGCCGACGCTGACGCTGTTGCGGGCATCGGACAGGCTGATCAGGAATCCCCAGACGATCGGGATGAAGGTAAAGATCGTCAGGCCGATGATCATCGGACCGACGAAGACCCAGAACGCGATCTGCGCCTGGGTGGTTTGCCGGCTCCAGAACGAGACCTTCGGGGTCCGGACCGCGGCGGTGCTCTCGACAGACGGGTTGGCGATGGCCATGGGCACCTCCGTTGGCGCGCGTGGTCCGGCCCGGGCTGGGGCAGTTGGGACAACGACCCGGAGACCGCCATGGTCTCCGGGTCGCCGTCCCGGTCAGTGGTGCTAGGCGGTCGGCGTGGCCGAACGCTGGAGCTCGGCGTTGATTTGCGTCTCGGCGTCGGCGAGGGCAGCCGCGATGTCCCCACCACCCTGGACGGCGTTGGTGACGGCGTCGCCGAGGATCGTGCCCATCGTGCCCGTCCAGGTCGGCGGCAGGATCTGGCCGTAGTCGTTCATGGCCTGGACCATGTCCGCGGGCGGTCCACTCTGGAGCTGGGTCGCCGCGTTGGCGACGCTGATCCGGGGCGGGACGTGGAAGCCGTAGGCAAGGTTCCAGTCGGTCTGCAGATCCGTCTTGTTGATCCACAGCCAGTTGACGAACGCCTTGGCGGCATCGACGTTGGGACGGTTGCCGTTGACGAACTGCGACCAGCCGCCGAAGAACGTCGCCGGTCGGCCCTCGGCATCCAGCGCCGGCAGCGGAACGACTCCGAAGTCTTCGCCCAGCTCGCGCTGGATCTGCGGCATGGCCCAGAGACCGCACCACTGCATCGCGACGAGCCCTTGGGTGAAGGAGCTCGGGTCGAACCACTCGACCGGGGCGCCGGTCAGCAGCGATCCGGTCCCCTGGAGCTCGACCAGCTTCTGGTAGGCGAGCACGGAGCGCTCATTGTTGAACTGGAGGGTCGTGCCATCGATGATCCCGGACCCGGCGGCGGCGGGCAGCAGCGTCAGCCATGCCGAGATGCCGCCGTCATTCCCGCAGAACAGGCCCTTCTGGCGGCCGGTTCCGAGCGCCGTCGAGGCGGCGATCAGCTCGTCGAAGGTGGTTGGCGGGGCGACTCCGGCGGCCTCGAGCAGGCTCGGGCGGTAGTAGATCCCGCCGGTGTCGGTCACCATCCGGACGCCATAGACGTTGCCCTGATACTCGTTGACCTGGATGCTGAGCGGGCTGAAGTCGGCCCGGACCTCCTCGGTATAGAGATCGTTGAGCGAGACGGCCTGGTTGGCGTTGATCGCGGCGGTCGTGATGCCGCCCAGCTCGTAGATATCCGGACCGTCGGGCGTCAGCAGCGCGGCGTTGAGCTTGGCCGCATAGTCTCCCGGGTTCCAGACCATCTCGACGGTGACGTTCGGGTCACCCGCGGGATCGGACGTGTATGCCTGCGCGTAGCTGAGGGCGGCATCCTGCGTGCCGGCCTCGCCGTACTCGTGATACCACTGGCTCAGAGTCGTACCGCCCTGGCGGGCGGAGACGGGCGAGCGACCGTACCCGGCCCAGACCACCGCGCCTCCGGCGACGACGACGGTCTTCATCAGGTCGCGGCGGGTCAGTCGGCCCATGATCGTGCGGAGATCCTGCGGATACTCGTGCTGCGACATTGAATCACCCCCGGGCGCTTCGACGCGCCTGCGGCTTCTCACTCCACCAACTATGTGGATTCGCGCAAGATACCACCGACTGACAGGCGACTCAATCCTTCAGTTCGCTGACATCTGGCAGAAACCGACAGATCGGTCGGTAGGCCCTACCGGGGACCACCCAGGCGACCCTGCTGGCCGAACAGGCAGGCAGCCCCAATAGGCTGCCCCCTGACGGCCAGCCTCTTGCTACGCTTACGGGGTGTAATCCCGGACCGGTCCTGTTGGCCCCGGTCCCCACATCACCCTCAAGGAGAATCCCGGATGCAACACCGTGGTGTCGGCTACGTCGCCTCGTTCGAGCAGTTCCACCCGACCGACATGCTGAAGTGGTCGCAGCAGGCCGAGCAGGCCGGGTTCGAGGCTGTCGCTGCCTCCGACCACTTCCACCCCTGGACGCCGGAGCAGGGGCACAGCGCCTTCGTCTGGTCGTGGATGGGTGCGCTCGGCGCGAGCACCAACCTCCGATTCGGCACGGCCGTCACCCCGCCGGGCTGGCGCTACCACCCGGCCATCCTCGCCCAGGCCGCCGCGACGATCGAGGCGATGTACCCCAACCGCTTCTTCCTCGGGCTCGGTGCGGGCGAGGCGCTCAACGAGCACATCGTTGGTGAGTACTGGCCGGAAGCCGGCGTCCGCTCCCAGCGCCTCTGGGAAGCGATCGAGATCATCAACAAGCTGCTCACTGGCAAGGTGACCAAGCACAAGGGGCAGTACTTCAACCTCGAGAGCGCCAAGATCTACACCCGCCCCGAGACCCCGCCGCCCCTGTACGTCGCCACCGCCGGCCCACTCAACGCCGGCAAGACCGGGCAGTGGACCGACGGAATCATGCTGGTCGGCGCGGCGGACGAGAAGCTCAAGGGTCTGCTGGGCAAGTTCGAGGAGGGAGCCCGCAAGCAGGGCAAGGACCCCAACGAGATGCCCAAGATCCTCCTGATCAAGATCTCGCTTGCCGACACCGAGGAGGCTGCCGCCGAGCAGGCCCTCCGGGAATGGCCCAACGGCGGAATGCCATTCCCCAAGGGCGATATCCGCAATCCCGAGGACTTTCGGGAGATGGCCAAGCTGGTCCGGACCGAGAACTTCAAGAACCGGGTAACGATGACGCCGGACCTCGACAAGCACGTCGAGCTGATCCAGCACTACATCGACCTGGGCTTCGACGAGGTCTACGTCCACAACGTCGGGCGCAACCAGGAAGAGTTCATCGAGCGGTATGGCAAGGAAGTCATCCCGCACCTGAAGTGGGGCGAGCGGGGGTCCACCGCGCCTGTCCAGAAGGCTGCCGCGCCAGCCGAGTAGCGACCCTTCAGGCCGGACGAAGGACGACGACCCGCCGGGAACGGTTTCCGGCGGGTCGTCGTCTTCCCGAACAGCAACCCAATCCGGTCACCCCCTACCCGCATCGGACACGATCATGACAGCAGCGAAATCCAGCCTCACTCATGGAGGACATGCCAGCCATGCCTGACATCAGCTCGCCGACCAGTGACTCCCAGCGTCCGACCATCACCTTCCGTGGCGCGGTGCTCAACAGCCCGGACCCGGCAACCTCCGCCCGCTTCTACGCGGACCTGCTCGGCTGGACGGTGACGGATACCGACGCCGAGTGGGCCGATCTCGCCCCGCCAGCCGGTGGCCCGACGATCAGCTTCCACATCGAGTCCATCTACGAGCGCCCGACCTGGCCGGCCGAGCCGGGCAAGCAGCAGATGATGCAGCACCTCGACTTCCAGGTGCAGGATCTGGACGCCGCCGTCGCCCACGCTGTCTCACTGGGCGCGGCCATCGCCGACGACAGCCGCGACCGCATCCGCGTGATGCGGGACCCGGACGGCCACATCTTCTGCCTGTTCACCGGCTGATCCTGCCTCCCCCGGACATGACGATGCCCCGCCGGGTCGGATCCGGGCGGGGCATCGTCATGCCTGAACGATCGAACAGGATCAGCGGCGGGTGGCGATGGCCAGGGCCGCGCCGGTCATCGCGCCTGCACTGATCCGGTTGGCGACGCGGAGCGCCCGCGGGGTGCGGAGCAGCGCCCTAGCTCGGCTGGCGAGCGCAACCCAGGCCAGGTCGACCACGGCCAGGACTGCGACGGTGACCAGCGAGACGATCACCCAGCTGGCGAGGCTGAACCGGGAGATATCGATCAGCGATGGCAGCAGGGCGACGTAGAAGACCATGATCTTCGGGTTGCCCATCGTCAGCGCCAGCCCGGCGCCGAACATCGAAAGCCGGCTGCCCTTCCGGGGCAGGCTCGCCTGCTCACCCTCGACACGGGCGTGCCACATCTTCCAGGCCAGCCAGAGCAGGTACGCGACACCAAGCCACTTCAGCGTGACGAAGGCGTAGTGGAAGGCCTCAGCCAGTGCGACCAGCCCGGCCATCGACATCGTCAGCCAGATCACCTCGCCCAGCCACATCGCCGCGAGGAACGGCGCGACATCACGCCAGCCGTTGGTGATGACACGGGAGACCAGTGCGGCGATGCTCGGGCCGGGACTCCCGGCGCTGAGCATCAGCGCGAGTGCGAACGGGACGAGCGCCACCAGTTCCATGGACCCCCTCCTTTCCCCGACCCGGCAACGGCGCCGTGGTCGACGACGGCCCGCCGGAAACCAATCCGACGGGCCGTCGTGTTGTCGCATGCAACGCCAGGTCCGAATGGACCCTACGGGGCGGGCGGAACCGCACGCGAGCGGCGGTTGTTGCCTGGGTACGACGTGATCCAGGTGAAGATCGTCGACACCTTGTTGCGCAGCGTCGGCAGGAAGGCGACGTGGACGCCCAGCCACATGACCCAGGCCGGGAAGCCGGTGATGTACTTGCCACGGATATCAGCCACCGCCTTGTTCCGGGCGATGATCGCCATGCTGCCCTTGTTGTTGTAGGTGAACGGCTGGGTCTTCTCACCCTGGATCAGGTGGACGATGTTCTTGCCCGCGTGAGTCCCCGTCTGCATCGCGGCCGGCGCGACGCCCGGGACCGGCTTGCCGTCGGTGCTCTTCGCCGCGGCGAGGTCGCCGACGATGAAGATCTCCGGGTGGCCCGGGACGGACAGGTCCGGCTCGACCAACACCCGACCGGGGCGATCCAGCTCGACGCCCAGCGACCCGGCCAGCGGCGACGCCTTGACGCCGGCCGACCAGATGATCGTCCGGGCCGGGATGAACTCACCCGGGTCCTTGCCGATGGTGATGCCGGTCGCGTCGATGTTGGTCGCGAAGCCCTTGAGCTTGGTCTGGACGCCCAGCTGGTCCAGTGACTTCTGGGCGGCCTTCGAGAGCTCCTCCGGGAAGGGAGGGAGAACACGGTCCAACCCCTCGACCAGGTACACCTTGGCGTGCGCCGGGTCGATGGATTTGAACTGGTCAGAGAGCGTCTGCTTGGTGATCTCGGCCAGCGAGCCGGCCAGCTCGACGCCGGTCGGGCCCGCGCCGATCACGACGAAGGTCAGGAGCGCCTTGCGCTCCTCCTCGTCGGTGGTCCGCTCGGCCGCCTCGAAGGCATCGAAGACGCGGCGCCGGATCTCCAGCGCGTCCTCCATCGTCTTCATGCCCGGCGCGAACGGGGCGAAGTGGTCGGAGCCAAAGTAGTTGTGGCTGGAGCCGGTCGCCAGCACGAGGTAGTCGTACGGCAACGTGGTCTCATCGGCGAGGACGACGTTCTTCGCCTCGGTGTCGATGCTGGTGACCTCGGCCTGCAGGACCCGGACGTTCTTCTGCTTGCGGGTCAGCGCGCGGATCGGCTGAGCGATGTCGGCTGGCTCCAGCTGCCCCATGGCGACCTGGTAGAGCAGCGGCTGGAACAGGAAGTGGTTGCGGCGATCGATGATCGTGATCTGGACCGGCTGGCCGGTGAGGGCGGCGGCGGCCTTGAGCCCACCGAACCCGCCACCGACGATGACGACCTGCGGCAGGCGACCGTCTACCGTCCGGACCGGCGCGGCGGCCGGGCTCGAGGACTTGTCGCTGGACACACCCTGGGTAGAAGCCGACACGATTCCCCCTCATATGATCTGGACGCGCCGCGGCCGATCTGGCCGGTTGTCGGGTATGGCGGCACCCGTGCCGCGCCGCTAGAAGCGGGATCAAGGGTACCGCCGAACCGGCATCACTGCCACGCGGACGGCGCATGTCGACGATGCAGGCTGGTATCGATCGTCGTATCTCGCCGGAATCGGGGATAAACGGTTTGGACCGGACGCCCAGAAGCACGCGCCTTGACAGGGGGACCGGGCCACTTCCGGGTCATTCGACCACTATCAGCCGGGACGCAGCAGTGGGATCTGGCCCGGCGGTCCACCGGCTGGCGGGTCGATCAGTTCGGTATTCCAGAGGGCAAGGTCGACCTCCGGGACGGGGTCGACGCCAAGGCGCTGGAGGATGTGGGCGATCTCGGAGCGGTGCCACTCGTCGTGCAGGACGACGTGGAGAATCGTCGCGCCGATGGTGTGTCTGCTACCGAAGATGTGATGCGAGAACGTGTCGTCCAGCCGCCCCTCGTCCCTCGCTCGCCCGGCGAAGTCCATGAAGCGATCGTAGGCGGGTTCGATCCGCCGCCGGAACGCGTTCAGTCCGCTCGTGTCCCCGTCGTCCGCTGGCGGGACGTGTTCCATCATGGCGGTCCAGCCGACGAAGTTGTTGATCTGGTGATCGATCGTCGCCCGCAGCGTGCGGTGGCCGATATCGAACTCCTGGTCCAGCTGAGCGTCAGTCAGCCCCTCGCACGCGACGAGCAGGGTCAACGTTGCCCAGCGGTCGTGTTCCAGCATCCGGTCAAGCATGTCCATCCGTCATCGCTCCTCCTCGCCTGCCCATATGGACCGTCGACACCGTCCCGGATCCCGCGCCGGGTTCAGCCTGCCCGGGGAAGCGGACGAGGTGCGCCCCGAATGCCCGATATCCGCCATTGACCACCAGTGGGACGTCCCACTGGTGGTCATCTATGGTAGATACCCTGCAGCTCAGCGACTCGATCACTTGCCGCGACCAGCCGGAGCGCCGCCCGCCATGTCTTCACGCCGTCCCTCCCAGACCCGCTCACCCGGCGGACTCCCGAAGAGCCAGCTGGGGCCGACCGGCTTGCTGATCATCGGCGTCGTGGTGGTCGCCTGGCTACTGGACCAGCAGTTCGGCTGGGGGCTGTTCCCTGAGCAGAATGCGACCACCACGCCACGCGCCTCCCAGGCCGTCGTGCAGGAGTGGGACGGAGTCACGCCGGCCGGCCTCCCCACGACGGCCGAGGCCGCAACCGTCGTCCGGGTCGCGGACGGCGACACGATCACGGTCGACCTCGGGGGGGAGCAGTACGGGGTTCGCCTGATCGGGATCGATACGCCGGAGACCTACGTCGCCCGGACCGGCTACCGGGAGTGCTGGGGCCAGGAGGCCAGCGATTTCATGAAATCGCTGCTCCCGGCCGGGACGACGGTCTTCCTCGACACGGATATCACCGACGAGGACCAGTACGACCGCCTGCTGCGCTACGTGTGGGTGGACGCCGGTAGCGTCGGGCTGGGGCCCGAGGGCGAGGCACTGATGATCAACGAGGTGCTTGTCCGCGACGGCTACGCCATCCCCTACCCCTACGAGCCGGACACACGGGAGCAGCCGCGGTTCAATACGGCGGCCAACGCGGCCGAGCGGGAGGACGCTGGGATCTGGTGTGCCTGCGGGGGCAAGCGGATCCCGGTGGACCAGACGGCCCCCGGCTGCTCCACCCCGACGGCGTTGGGACCCGCTGACGGCCGGGTGGTGATCGGGCTGACCTGACCTGACCGGACGCCGCCAATCGGCGATCATCCGCAGGGCAACGGCAGTTGGCAATTGTCATCCTTTGGTCACGGGAAGAGGACACTCCCGGATCATGATCAGATCATGCGCCGGCGGGAACCTGCCGGGCCATGAATAACGCCAGGGAGGCCGAGGGCCGCCCCGCAACCAAGGAGGATCACCGTCGTGCTGGACGGCCTTACCGACTGGATCACCAAGATCGTCGACACACTTGGCTATGTCGGCGTCGCGGCCCTGGTCGCCCTGGAGAACGTCTTTCCCCCGATTCCGAGCGAGGTCATCCTGCCGCTGGCCGGGTTCGAGACCAACCAGGGCCGCTTCAACTTCTTCCTGATGGTCCTGGCCGCGACCATCGGCTCGGTCGTCGGTGCGCTGATCCTGTATTACGTCGCCCAGTACTTTGGCGAACACCGGGTGCGATGGCTGGTCCGGAAGTACGGCAAGTGGTTCCAGGTCAAGGAATCCGACATCGACAAGGCGGATGACTGGTTCGATCACTACAGCTCGTGGGCAGTGCTTGTCTGCCGGTGCGTGCCGCTGGTCCGGTCGCTGGTGTCGATCCCGGCCGGGTTCCGCCGCATGCCGATTCTCCGGTTCATCCTGCTGACGACCATCGGCAGCGCCATCTGGAATGTCCTGCTGATCGGCGCCGGCTGGCTCCTCGGAGACAACTTCCACGTTGTGGAGGAGTACGTCGGCTACTTCCAGTACGTCGTGATCGCGGCAATCCTCGCACTGGTCGCGTGGTTCCTCTGGAAGCGACTCGGGCCAGGTAGCCGGTCGAACGCTTCCTGACACCTCGACTGTCTCGCACCGATCAGAACACCGGCCCAGGCCGGGGATGGCGCACGATCGCCGTCCCCGGTTTCCATTCCGAGGCAGCGCCGGATCCTGAACAATATGGCCATGGAACCAGTCTGTAGGCTGGAATACATGCCCTCTCCTGTCCGCATTCCGGGCGAAACGGGCGGAGATGGCACAAAGACTGCGTATTGGTTCACGGTCATAGCCGATCCGGAAACGGGTGGCGAGCGCATCTGGAAGCGATGTGGGCCAATCGTTGACCGGAAGCTTCGCCCTTGGGGCAAGCGATATGAGAGGTCAGGAGCTATGTCCGACGGGCTCGGAGACAAGCTGAAGGGTGCGGTCGACAAGGGCGTTGGGAGCGCGAAGGAGTCGATCGGCGACGCCCGGAACGACCAGGACCAGCAGGCCGAGGGGCAAGCCCAGCAGGGCAAGGGCGAACTCAACCAGGCCAAGGGCGAGGTCAAGGATCGCGCCGGCCAGGTCAAGGACGCGCTGACTCCCGATCAGGAGTGACCGTCGCGCGATGCCCCGCCACTGGTCCCGCTGGTGACCGGACATCGCGTGTCTCTCATTCCCCAACGTCCCGCAAGACCCGTACGGACGTCCCTGTGTTCGCGGCGCCAGAGAGGCGCCTGACATCAAGATGGAGCAGACACCATGGAAATCATCGGCTGGATCATCATCGGACTGATCGCGGGCGCCATCGCCGGTGCGATCGTCCCGGGTCGTAACCCCGGCGGCATCATCGGCACCGTGATCATCGGTATCGTCGGCGGCCTCCTCGGCGGCTGGATCTTCGACCAGCTCGACCTGTTCGAGGGTGGTTCGTTCCTCGGTTCCCTTATCGTCGCTATCATCGGCGCCGTGATCATCCTCCTCGTCCTTCGCAAGACGGGCGTTGCCAGCACAGGCGGACGCTGACCAGCGTCCCGCAGTTGAGAGACGACACGAGAGCGGGGATGCCGACTGGCATCCCCGCTCTCGTGCTTTTCCAGGTGGCATTTGTTCATGTTGCCTTATCATCCTGCGCCGCGAACCACTCCAGACTCTGAGCGCCGGAACGTGCGCCTCGTCAGGTCGGTCCATTCCGGACCGCCCGACGCCACTGGAGACTTCGCCGCATGCATCGCCTGCCCTTCGATCGCCCCGGCCGCTTCTACCGCGGCAACCTGCATACCCATTCCGACCAGTCAGACGGCCGTCTAACCGCCGATGCGGTCGTCAACCTGTACCGGGACGCCGGCTACGACTTCCTGTCGATGACCGACCACTTCCTGCCCGGCCACCGGTTCAGGAAGACGGTCGACTTCATCGATGTCACCGACATCAGCGCACACACCTGCGATTGCTTCCTGACCATCCCCGGCGCCGAGATCCACGGCCCGGCCCTGTCCAACGGCGAGCCGTGGCACTTCGTCGCGGCCGGGCTGCCGCTGGACTTCCCGCGACTGGGAGAGAATGAGACCGGCCCTGAGATCGCCGCGCGGGCGCATTCCGCCGGCGCGTTCGTCGCCGCCGCTCACCCTCACTGGTATGCGATGACGCTCGACGACATCCGGCCGGTCCTGCCTGTCGTCCACGCGATCGAGACCTACAACCACGCCTGTACTGGCGTAGACCGGACCGACAGCTGGTACACCCTCGACGAACTGCTCGGCGCGGGCGACGGCAGCCAGCTGACCGCGATCGCGACCGATGACGCCCACTTCAAGCCCCACATCGGTGAGCCGGTGAATGCGCTCGGCGGCTGGGTGATGGTCCGGGCCGACCGGCTGGACCAGGACGCCATCCTCGACGCGCTCAAGGCCGGTCACTTCTACTCCAGCACCGGCCCGGAGCTCTACGACGTCCGGATCGATGGCGATGAGCTCGTCGTCGAGTGCTCGCCGGTGGAGTCAATCGTCGCAACCGGGCGGGGAGCGAAGAGCCAGCCGGTCCACCAGTCCGGCCAGACCAGTGCCCGCCTGCCGCTGGAGAAGTTCGTCGCCGACGGCTACTTCCGCGTTACCGTCCGGGACGCCAACGGCAAGCGTGCCTGGACAAACCCCATCTGGCTGGACCGCGCCAACTGAACTCGCCGGCGCCGAGGCCCTGGTCGCGGATCGCGTGGATCGGTCGTACTGCCCCGCCAGTCCGCGCGATCCCGGGCGACTTTACCCAGCGTTGCCCCGCGCCTTGGGGGGCCTGATACGGTCTTCCGACACACCTGTCCACACGTCGTCCCGTCGCGACCGAGCCGGAGGAGACGCGCGTGTCCACTGACGCCACGACTCCGCCCACCGATTCACTCGCCGCGACCTGCTCCGGACCACCACGGCCGGCGCAGGGGTAGCCGGCCTCGCGCTGGCCGCTCCCGCGGCCGGCCGATCCTTCGCCGCCCCGAACCTGCGCCTAGGGCTGAGCGGGACCATCCGCGTCCCGCTGGCCGACGAGGCGGACCTCAAGCCGAAGTACATCGAGCCGGCGGTCCAGGCCGCCCGTCAGGCCAACCCGGTGCCGGGTACAGGTGAAATTCTTCGCGCCGCACCGCCTGATGGTCCGCGGCCTGATGAACGGGACAGGCTAATTGTAGGCAGCTGCCGTGTTCAATCCGGGATCAGGCCCGACCCGCTGTGTGCGCTCCAGCCGGTCCCCAAGAGGCGGCTGAAGGGCGGCGAACTGTGCGGGTCACGGGCTCCGTTCGTGGATCAGGCGGTCAGGGAACGCAGCACCAGTGCGGCGACGCCGAGCACCAGCAGAAAGCCCGCCGGCCCGATCCCGCGGTCCCCCTGCCGGAGGTGGGCGACGACCGCCCCGACGAAGTACAGAACGACGCCGATGGCGGCGGCGATGCCAAGCGGTGCCCACCACAATCCAATGACGAGCCCGGCCGCGGCGGCGATCTCGATTGCGGCAAGAGGCGGGAACCGGTCGGGCTGCACGCCAGCCTTCGCCAGGTTCTCGACGACTTGCGGCATCCGCGTCAGTTTGCCGATGGCGGAGATGGTCAGGGCCCCGGCGAGAAAGAGCGAGACGATGACCGTCGCGACGAACATCGGGAAGACACCTCCAGGTGACGATTCACGGTCGGCGGGGATCATCGCGGAGCGACCCCCTGTCTGCCTCCGGACCCGACTATCGTAGCCACGTGGCGGCAATCCGTCAGGACCGCGGCCCTCGACCGCTCGGCGCATAGCAAGTCGGAGCGGCCCGCCGCCAGCGGAACCGACGAAGTCCTCGTGGATCAGTTCCTCGCCTGATAGCACCAGTCGCTTCCTGCTCCCCACCAGGACACCCTTTGCTGGACGCCATCCGGCGATACTTGTCGTCCGGCACCGGCAACGGACCGACGCGAAACGGGAGGACAGGGCCCGTGATGCCGGGCAGTCCCGGAACGACAGCCGACGACCTCGCTATGGAGCTCATCCCGATGACCCAGCCTGATGGCGCGAGACCGGACCTCCTCCTCGAGGGGCACATCCCGCCCGACCGCGAGCGGCGTTACCTGTCGGTGCCCTTCGCCGTCCCGCCAGGCGTCGGGCAGCTGATCATCTGCTACGACTACTCCGACCGCATCGCGTCCGACCCGGACCTGGCTGGTGGGAGCACGCTGGACATCGGGCTGTTCGACGAACGGGGCGACGAGGCCGGTGGGCCGGGTTTCCGGGGCTGGTCCGGTAGTGCCCGACGCCAGTTCACCGTTGGCGAGCGGTGGGCGACCCCACCCTACCGCCCCGGCCCGACCAGAGCCGGGCAGTGGTCGGTGCTGCTCGGACCGTACAAGGTGCCATCCCACGGGACGGACTACCGCGTCGAGATCACCTTCAGCGGCGAGCAGTCCGCGGAACTCCCCCCCGAGGCAGCCGCTCCGCCACTCGCGGCATTGCCCGCTCGTACCATGGCCCCGCCGGCCGAGTCGGGTTGGGTCCGGGCCGATCTTCACAGCCATACCGTCTTCTCCGACGGGGACTCGTGGCCGGCCGAGACGATCGCGGCGGCCTGGGCGGCCGGCCTGGATGTCGTCGGCATCACCGATCACAACAGCGCCATCTCCGCCGCGGACTACGCGGCCGGGCTGGCCGGTGGCCCCCTGCTCGTCCCCGGCGTCGAGATGACGACCTACGGGGGACACTGGAACGCCTGGGCGGCGCCCGGCGTCACGGGACATCGCTGGTACGACTTCCGGGAACCGGACCAGGCGAGCACCGAGCGGGCGATGGCCGCCGCCGTCGCCGACGGGGCGCTGGTCAGCATCAACCATCCCAAGCCGCTCGGACCGATGTGGGAGTATCCCGGGGTCCGGTCCTTCCACGCCGTCGAGGTCTGGAACGGCGCCTGGCCCAAGCTCAACGCCGCCGCCTTGGCGTACTGGGAGGCATTACTGAGGGCGGGTCACCGGGTGACCGTAATCGGCGGCAGCGACACCCACCGGCTCCGTGACAGCCGCCGGCCCCGCTTCGGCTTCCCGGAGGCTCAGTTCGGCCAACCGACGACGTTCCTCCGCACGGGCGACGGCCCGCCAACCATCGCGGCCGTCCACGCTGCTATCCGTCGCGGTGACGTCTTCATCACCGAATCACCGGACGGCCCGGAGCTGTATGTCCACCAGAATACGGAGGACGGCATCGCGATCCATGTTGTCGGAGCTCGCGGCGACACCCTCTCGGTGATCGGACCGGACGGTGCCGTCCACGCCGCCGCCGTCCCTGCTGACGACTGGACGACGGGCGTCGCCTGGCCCATCGAAAGTCCATGGCTGCGCGTGCAGATCAGCGATCGTCTGGGCCAGATGCGCGCGCTGAGCAACGCCGTCTGGCGCTGATGCGAGCATGAACGCCAGCGAAACCAGACCTCGTCCAGTCGTCAGGCCTGCGTCTGCTTTCAGCGAGAATGCCGTGAGCAGAGTTACGCGCCGTGCTCCGGGGCTCCTCCGTCAGGTCCTGGAGGAGCGGTAATGACCTGGCGCCGGGTGACCTCCACGCAATCGTCAAATTCCCCTTACCGATCCGGGCCCGGTCGCCGATGACTATGTCGAGGACATCGATCGACCAGATCGGCGCTGGATGTATCCATCCATCGGCCGCCCAGGCGATGTGTTGGCGCCCGGCATCAGGATCATGACTGTTCGTGAGCACCGTATCTTCTCCCGGATACTCCCGGCTGCGGTCCTCCTCATCCGGGCACTGCATAACCGGTCCCGAGCCCGCCTTCAGCGGTGAGATGGACGTCGCCCATTACCATCGGTGCGACATCGTGCGCAGCCAGCGCTGCACCGGAGATCGCAGTCACTCGGTGCGCGGCCCATGCCCTGCGTACTCCCTGATCGTGGGTAGCGATAGGAGCCACCCCGGTAGGCAGGCGACGTCGTCCTTGCCACCGCGCATCACCAGCACGGAGCCGTTTCCGCATGGACCTCTGGATCATCATCGTCATCGCGGTCGCCCTGATCGCCCTGTTCATCGTCGTCGGCGGACGCTCAATGTTCCGCGGCAACCAGGGCGATGACAGGACACCGGTCAAGTCGGATGCCCAGCGTGAATTCAGCGACGACCCCGGCACGCCGCGCCGCTAGGGGCACCCATGGCCAGGTCCCCTGGTCACATAGAGGAGTTCGGCCATGGATCTTTGGATGATCATCGTGCTCGCCGTCGTCTTGATCCTTATCTTCATCATCGTCGGGATGCGGTCGCTGCATCGCGAGAACCGCAACGAGATGCGTAGCTCGGCCCCGGAGTCGTTCGGTGATGACCCCGAGCCCCCAGCCGCACCGCGTCGCTAGGGCCAGGCGCGTGGCAAACGGGAAACGGCCCCGGTCGGATTGAGACCGGAGCCGTCTGTCCTGACCGGCTTACGGGCCGAGATCAGACCGGCTCCCTGCGGATCGCCTTGAAGCGCCGGGTGTTCTCGGTGATCGCGACCTCGGCCGGCAACCGTTCCATGCTGCTCGCACCGTAGAACCCGACCACGCCGGTGGTCCGGGAGAGGACGTATGCCGCGTCCTCCGGCTCGGCGATCGGGCCGCCGTGGCAGATCACCATCACGTCCTCGCGAACCTCATGGGCGGCGTCGGCGATCGCCTGGGTGAGCGTGACGGCCTCGTCCAGTGACATCGCCGTCTGCGCGCCGATCAGGCCGGAGGTCGTAAGCCCCATGTGGGCCACGATGATGTCGGCGCCCGCCTCGGCCATCGCCCGCGCCTCGTCCGGGGTCGCGCTGTACGGCGTCGTCAGCAGGTCCATCTCGCGGGCGGTGCGGATCATGTCCACCTCCAACCCGTAACCCATCCCGGTCTCCTCAAGGTTGGTCCGGATGATCCCGTCGAACAGGCAGACAGTCGGGAAGTTCTGGACACCGGAGAAGCCGACCCGGGCCACCTCCTCGAGGAAGACCGGCATCAGGCGGAACGGGTCGGTCCCGCAGACGCCGGCCAGCACGGGCGTGTGCTTCACGACCGGCAGGACCTCGCCGGCCATCTCCATCACGATGGCGTTGGCGTCGCCGTAGGGCATCAACCCGGCCAGTGATCCCCGGCCGGCCATCCGGAAGCGGCCGGAGTTGTAGATCACCATCAGGTCGACACCGCCGGCCTCCTCGCACTTGGCCGAGAGGCCAGTCCCAGCGCCCGCGCCGAGGATCAGCTCCCCGCGATCCACCTGGGCCCGGAGCCGGTCGAGGATGTCCGTCCGCTTCTGTCGTCGCGTCAAGGTCGTCACCTGGTCGTCTCCTGTGTCTTCCGATCGGTCGCCCACCGCTGGTAGAGGGCATGGAATCGTTCGGCCATCGCGATGGCGAAGGTCGGATTGTTGAGGGCGGTGTCCAGCACGACGACATCGACGGCCGGATCCAGCGCGGCCCGCAGCGCCTCGACGAGGGCTGCATCAGCGGCGGGATCATGGAACGGTCCGCCCGCCTGCGACACCAGTGAGACGCCGTCGCCCGGGATGAAGACCGTCAGCGGGCCGGTTGCCCGGTTGAGCCGCTCGGCCAGCCTACGCCCCAGCTCGGCGTTCTCCTCCGGAGTCGTTCGCATCAGCGTGATATTGGCGTTGTGGACCAGCAACTGCCGGTCGGCGTAGTGCGCCGGGACGGTCTCCTTCGGCCCGAAGTTGACCATGTCCAGTGCCCCAAGCGAGACCACCTGTGGGAAACCCATCAGGCCCGCCCCTTCGAAGCGGCCCGGTCCGGCTGGCAGGGTGCCGTCGGCCAGCTCGTCGGCGAGCTCGGTGGTCGTGATGTCCAGCACGCCAGTGACGATCCCGTCGCGGACCAGCCGCTCCATCGTGTCGCCGCCGGCGCCAGTCGCGTGGAAGACGAGCACCTCGTAGCCGCGCTCCTCCAGCCACTCGCGGGCGGTGGTGACGGCCGGGGTCGTGACGCCGAACATCGTTGCGGCAACCAGCGGTCGCTCAGTGCCCGCGGGCCGGGTCGTCTCCGCGTCGCGTGTTCCATTTGATGGGACCGACACGCTCGCCACCCGCGCCATGCCAGCGATGGCCGCGGCGGCATTAATCAGGATGCGACGGGAGAGCGAGTTGATCCCGGCGATATCGACGACGGAGTACATCATCGTCAGGTCGGATGTGCCGACGTAGGGCCGGGTGTCACCGGAAGCGACCGTCGAGACGATCAGCTTGGGCAGACCGACCGGCAGGTCGCGGACCGCCCGCGCGACGATCGACGAGCCGCCCGATCCGCCGAGCCCGAACACCCCGTCCACCCGTCCCTCGGCGTGGAGCCGGGCGACGATGGCAGCCGCCCCCTCCCCCATCACCGTGACGGCCGCGCCACGATCGCCGTTGGTGATCAGCTCGTCGAGTGTCGTCCCACCGGTCCGCGCGACCTCTTCCCGGCCGATATCGGGCAAGAACGTTGGCTGTCCCAGGATGCCGGTGTCGACGGTCAGGACCGCGACACCGTGCTCCCGCAGGCGGTCCCGGACGAATGCGTACTCCGTCCCCTTGGTATCGAACGTCCCGACGAGGACGACGGTCGGCACGTGGTCGCCAACGGACAAGTCGGTCACTCGGTGATCCTCTCTCGGCGATGAGCAGGTGATCGGTCCAGCACGATACCCGGCGAGCACCGGTCCGCTCATCATGCCCCAAACAGGACGTGGACGGACCACGGCCAGAACGGGGATCAGCCGCGCGACGGCTCGTTTGCGATGGCGGGGGCGTCTTCGGGGTGGTGGAGATGGCCGGGCCGCTTGAGGCCGCGCAACGCCTCCTCGAACCAGAAGATCCGCAATGGGCCTTCGATGAGCTCGAGAATGTCGTGCTCGTCGCCCATCTTCGTGGCGACGACATCGCCGGGGCCGACCTCGTACTCCTGCCCCTCGCTCATCACGCGGGCACGGCCCTCGAGCACGATCCAGAACTCATCGCAATCATGGAAGTGCCGGTCGAACGCTTCAGCGTCATGCACGACACCAACGCCGAAGTTCGACCAGGTCACGAAGTCGGGCTTGTCCCGGAGGTTGCGCATGATGGGCATGGAGCTGCTCCTGATGGGACGACGGGATCACGGGATCACGGGATCACGCCGATCAAGTGGGTGGAACGACCACGCTGCCCGGGGCGGAACCGGCGCGTTCCGGGGTGATCGACCCGAGACCGTCGCGGGTCATCGCCACGATGTCGACCATCTGGCCGGTGCGGACCGCCTCCACTGCGGCGAACGCCAGCGCGTTGGTGTGGATGTTGTCCTCGATGGACGTCTCCGGAGCGCTGCCCCCCTCGAGCCAGTCGAGGAACTGGCGGATCACCTCGACGTGATCCTCATTCTCTCCGATCACCGGCTCGACGTCGGTGACCTGCAAACGGTTGCCGCCCAGGTGAACCCACGTCTGAACCCGCTCAAGGACGTCGATGGTGACCGCGCCGTGCTCGCACTCGACGCGGTACCCCTCCGCGTGCCAGCCGTTCTGGGTGCCGCGGGCGACATGGTTGATCTCGAAGTGCCCGACGACGCCGTTAGTCATCCGAACATTGAACATCGCCGTGGTGGCGTTGGCGAAGGTCGACCAGGCGGGGTTCCAGAGGAAGCCGCCGATGCGATCGCCGTCGGCGCCGGAGAGGTTGCGGAACTGGTCAAAGTGGTGGATCAGCCCCTCGTAGAGCATGGCGTAGGGGATCTGATGGCGGAAGGCTCCGCCGGCCGTCTCGATGGTGTAATCGGCGGCGAAGCGGCAGGTGAGGAAGTTGACCCGGCCGAGCGCGCCGGAATCCAGCACGGATTTCAGGGTCCGGATCGACCGGGAGTAGCGGTAATTCTGGACGACGGCCATCTTCGTCCCGCTCTCGCGCACGAGATTCAGGATGGCCAGCGACGTCTCCCACGAATCGGCGATCGGCTTCTCGGCCAGGATCGGCAGACCGTACCGGACGGCGAGCGAGACGGCCTCCCAGCGCAGCCCGGGCTGGAGGACGATCACGCAGGCGTCGGCATGCGTGCCGGCAAACCCCGCTTCCATGCTCGTGAACCGGCCCTCGGGTGGCACACCGAGTTTCTCGCCGGCGTGGGCGAGTGTGGCCGGATTGATGTCGACGATGCCGACGACCCGGGCGCGACCGGCGAAGGCGGGCAGGAAGTGGTTGACCCAGACGGCTCCGAAGCCACCCGCCCCGATCAGCAGGATCCGGATTGGGGCGGCGGTCGTCCCCCCTCCACCCTGGCCAGTCGGTGACGTGATCGACGAATCAGTGCCAACCATCGTTACTCCTCGCTCAAGCGGGATGTGTCAGGGGACAGGTTCAGCCGGACGGGGCCAAGGGGCTCGTTCCAAGGACCGATCGTCACCCAGCCCACCTGTCCGGTCAAGTTGCCTGTCCGTGCCACGGAGAACTCGCCAGGCTCCATCTGTATCCCGGATCAGGCGGGCTCGGACGTCAGCCATGCTGGCACCGCGGCATCCGGGAGCCCGGCGTAGGTGATCCCGTCCCGGACGTGGAGGCGGACGACGCCCTCCCGCTCCGCGACCGCCAGCAGGATACCGAGCCGCACGCCATACCAGGCCGAAGGGCGGACGCCATGGTCGGACAGCAGGCGGTTGCCGAGGTCCGGGCCATTCAGCCAGCCGTCGCGGCCGTGCCGGGTAAGCACGTCGGCGATCATGCCGAACGTGTCCTCGATCGGCGGCGCACCCTCACGGGCAACGAGTTCCGGCAGTGGGCCACGATAGGCCCCGCTGGTCGGATCGGGTGTGTCGGACAGGTCGCGGAGGCCGACCTCCGGGTCGAGGTCATGCTCGTACTGCAGGGTCCGATCGGCGACGACGGCAAGGGTAGCGCTGAAGGTCCCGCCCACCCCGATGACGACCACCCGCCGGCCCTGCCGCCGCAGCGCCGTGACCATGTGGCTCAGGTCACCGTCGCCGGATACCACCACGATCGTCCGGATACCGTCGTGGCGCCGGACGAGGTCGAGCGCGTCGATCGTGATCCGGATGTCGGCGCTGTTTTTCCGGCCCGGGACGTGGACCAGCTCGATGCCTTGCGGCAGCAGCAAGGGTGCTTCCGCCGCGAGGTCTGGTCGGACCCAGTCGGCGTACGCGCCGGCCGTGACGACGCGACCGAACCGCCGCGCCGCGTCCAGCAACAGGTCCGCTCGGGGCACGTCGACGCCGAATCCGTCCCGCAGCCCCCGCTGGACGTTCTCGTAGTCGATCAGCATCGCCACGTCCCCCGTTGGCCAGACGTCCCCGGCCGGCGCCTCCCCTTCGACTCCGCCTACCGGCGCATCGTTCATCCACATCGTGTCACTCATCGTCGCTCCCGTTGCACCCCGTCGTGATCCCTGCCGGGCGGACCGGCGATCACGCTCGCTGGGGTGACGTTCCGGCCGGCAGGGCACGATCCGACGCCTCACGGGAACCCGCCTCGGTCCCTGGACAGGGAATCCCTAACTAGGTCGGGATGACGTACGGACATCATGCGTATGAGACGGCCCTTCCCGGGACGGCTCTTGCTCCGTATAGTGTGTACGTACACATCTTGTCCGGCCGGCCGATCCAGTCCACCTCGGAGAGGGGAACAACCCACATGGCCTATCCGCGTCCACCCGCCGCCGCAACCGGTGACCAGTCTCCCTCCGGGCAGGCCCCGGCTGGTCCTGATGCCAGCCCGCTGGAGCGCCTGTTCCGGCTGACGCAACACGGCACCAACATCCGGACGGAACTCATCGCCGGGTTGAGCACGTTCCTCGTCATGGCCTACATCATCGCGGTGAACCCCGCGATCCTGAGCCTGGACGGCGGTGGTCTCGACGTCCGGCAGGTCGCGACCGTGACCTGCCTGGTCGCGGGCGTGATGACGATCTTCATGGGACTCTACGCCAACATGGCGATCGCGATCGCCCCGGGGCTGGGGATCAACGCGATCGTGGCCTTCACGCTGGTCGGATCGCTGGGACTCTCCTTCCCCGAAGCCATGGGAGTGGTCGTCACCCAGGGCATCATCATCACGGTCCTCGTACTCGCCGGCGTCCGGCGCTACGTGCTGGACCTCGTCCCGTTCGTCCTCAAGCAGGCGATCGCCGTCGGGATCGGCTTCTTCATCCTGTTCATCGGCCTCCGGGACGCGGGGATCGCGATCATCTCGCCGGCGGGCCTGCCCGAGCTGGCGCCGCTCAACACCTGGCCGATCTTCGTCGCCATCGTCGGGCTACTCGTAACGATCGTGCTGATGGCCCGCGGCGTCCGCGCCGGCATCCTGATCGGAATCGTCGTCGCCACGATCGTGGCGTTCATCGTCCCGGGGGACGCGGCCACCTTCCCGGACGAGCCGTTCGCGGGACCGGACTTCGGCCTGCTGGGAGAGTTCAGCTTCTCGTACTGGGGAACCCTGGGCGCTCTGACGGCCGTGCTGGTCGTCTTCAGCCTGCTGCTCGCTGACTTCTTCGACACCATGGGCACGCTGATCGGGGTCGGCAACCGGGCTGGTTACGTCGATGACCAAGGCCGCCTGCGGAACGCCCAGCGGCCCCTGCTCGTCGACAGCCTCGCCGCGGTCGCCGGTGGCGCGTCGTCGTCGTCGTCGGCCACGACCTACATCGAGAGCCTGGCCGGGGTGGAAGCCGGCGGGCGGACGGGGCTGACCTCCGTCGTCACCGGCGCGCTGTTCCTGCTCGCGCTGCCGTTCGTTGCGATGGTCTCAGCCGTCCCCTCGGTCGCGACGGCCCCGGCCCTGATCATCATCGGCGTCCTGATGGCGTCGGCGCTGACGGAGCCCGAGCCCGGTACCGGGAAGCGCCTCGATCTCAGCAACCTGGAGGTCGGACTCCCCGTCGTCCTGACGTTCCTGACCATGCCGCTGACGTTCAACATCACCAACGGGATCGGCGTTGGCTTCGTCTCCTACGTCCTGATCAAGCTGGTCCGGGGCAAGGCGCGCGAGGTCCCGATCGGGCTGTACATCGTCGCCGCCGCGTTCCTCGTCTACTTCCTCCGCTGGTCGCTGTTCGACGCCCAGTTCTGACCGATTCGCACCACACATCGAATGATTGGAACCGCCCGGCGATCTGCCGGGCGGTTCCATTACGGCAGGATCTCGACGAAGCCGTCCGTCCCGTGGACGCGGATCCGCTGACCGTCCCGGATCAAGCTGGTGGCGCGCTCGACGCCCACGACGGCCGGCAGCCCGTACTCCCTGGCGATCACCGACCCATGGGTCATCAGCCCCCCAACCTCCGTCACCAGGCCACCGACCGTGATGAACAGGGGCGTCCAGCTAGGGTCGGTGGACGCGGTGACCAGGATGTCGCCCGGCGCGAGATCGGCTTCGGCCATGTCCATGATGACGCGGGCCCGCCCCTCGACGGTCCCGGCGGAGACCGCCAGGCCGACCAGCGCTCCCGCGGGCAGATCATCGCGCCGGTAGCTCCCGGCAATCGCCTCGCCGTCGGACGTGATCACCCTGGGTGGGGTCAGCTTCTCGTACGCCCGGAACGCGTCCCGGCGCTCACGGACCAGCCGGTCGTCCACCACGTTCGTACGCACGACCTCCCGCAGCTCCTGGAACGTCAGGTAGAAGTGGTCGTCCGCCTCGCCGAGGGCGCCGGTTCGTACCAGCCGCTCGGCCTCCGCCATCAGGGCCCGACGGTAGACGGCGTAGCGACTGACCATCCCGTACTTGGGGTACTCCCGGTACCCGGCGACCGTCCGAAGCCGGGTGATCATCTGGCGGGTGTCCTCGGTCTTGCGCTCCCCGTCCGGCAGCCCCCGCAAACGCCCCAGCAGCTCACGTGCCCGGGCTTCCGCCTCCTTCCGCCCCCGCTCGAACCGCCGTGCGCCTTCCCCCGGCTCGAAGTTCTCGACATGACCGAGCAGGATGGGCACGAGCGCGGCGGGCCGGTCGTGCCAGCGTGGGCGCGTGATGTCGATCTCGCCGACGCCGCGCATGCCATACCGGTCGAGCCAAGCCCGGATGGCCGCTCGGGCGTCGGCACCGCCCGCCAGCCCGGCCAGGTCGTCCATGAAGCGATCCCCGTCGGATCCCGCATCCACCCGGCGCAGCTGGGCCACCACCTCGGGACAGGGCCGGATCACGTCCGCCACGTCCAGCAGTGCCAGCCCCATCTCCGACGTGACGTTGTGCGGCACGGACTGGCTCAGGGTGTCGGCCACGTTCTTCTCACCCAGCCACTCGCCCAGTTGATCGTTGAGCCACCAGGCAGCCTCCATCCCCGCCATGATCACGCGATGACTCACCGGATCAAACAGGAGCCGCTTCAGTTCCTTGAGATCCTCAAGGATGAAGTCGAACAGCGCCGGTCCGGACACCGTCCGGATGTCGCGCTTCAGGGCCGTGACGGAGACCTGGGTTTTGGCAATCAGTTCTTCGACGGTGGCCGGGTCGGGCTCGATGGGGGCGGCCGTCTCGCCGGGTGGCTGCTCACCGGGATCCTCCTCCAGGAGCAACGGGATGAAATCACCCCGATTGAGAATGGTTTCCAGGGCATCGCGCATCAGTGGGTCAGAGCGCTTCATGGCGTCCAGCAGGCTGGCCCGGCTCGCAGGGGATGCCAGGTGCCGGCTGACATCGACGAAAAGCCGCCCTCCGGCCTCACGCATCGGCGCGGGGGTCGTCAGCTGCCACATCGAGAGGCCAAGGGGTCGCATGGGATCGGTCATCATCTGCTGGTGACCGACGGACAGGTAGACGTGGTTGTCCTGGTCGCTGGCTGCGGGCACGGGAAACAGCGTGGTGATTGGTCGGCTCTGGACAACCTGGAAGTCCTCGTCGACCGGGCACCACTCGATGTCCTGGGGATAGCCGAAGTGGGCTTCGATCCGCCGAGCCAGCCGGGCGAGTCGTACGACCTGCGCGTCGGTCAGCACGGGCTCCGCCTGCCGCTCCCGCGCGACGGATCGTTCCGTCGTCCCTCCTGACGGGAGGGCATAGACGGCTCGCTCCTTGATGGCCAGCGTCCGGGAAACACGTGTCTCATCCCGGACGGAAAAGACGTCTGCCTGCGCGCGGCCCGAAACCAGCGCCTCGCCGAGGCCGAAGGTCGCCTCGATAGAGACGACACGCCGGTTGCCGGTGACGGGATCGGCCGTGAAGGCGATACCGGACGCGTCAGGGAAGACCATCCGCTGCACCACCACAGCCATGCTTATCGCCCGGTGGTCCATCCTGTTCCGCAGGCGGTAGGTCACGGCTCGCTCGGTGAAGAGCGACGCCCAGCACCGACTGATGTGCCGGAGAATCGCCGCGCGGCCCGACACGTTCAGCCAGGAGTCCTGCTGGCCCGCGAACGAGGTCGTGGGCGCGTCCTCCATCGTCGCGCTGGACCGGACGGCACGGGGTTCGTGCCCGCCATGCCAGGTGAGCGCGTCGCCGATCGCCTCCACCAGATTGTCCGGCATGGCGATCCCCTCAATGGTCCGCCGGATCTCGTCGCTGAGCGCGCGAATCGCATCCGCGTCACTGGCTGTCAGATGCGCCAGGCGATCGAGGAGATTGGTCAGCGTCGGCGCATCCGCCACGCTCCGCTGGAACGCGGTCGTCGTCACGCAGAAGCCGCCCGGAACGGAGACCCCGTCAATCCGCGAGAGCTCTCCCAGATTGGCGCCCTTCCCACCAACGGCGGCAACCATCGTCCGGTCGATCTCACCGAGATCCAGCACGTAGTCACTCATGCGCTTCTCCCCTTGCGCTCCCACCGACGGCCACGACACGCTTGCAGGTCCCCAAGACGCACCCCAGACCGGACCTACGACAGAGATACGGTGGTGCGGCCGGCTTCCCATGCGGGTTCCCCATCGCGCAGATGTCGATTGCGAGCGATGGAGAAATCAACAATCGCCCCCGGAATCACACCTCCAATTCGGTTAAAACACGAGAGAAGATGGTCAGTATGCCGAATGGGTAGGGGCTTGAAACAAGCCCTCTGCTGTCATATATATTGAGGTGGGAACAACGCGGACATTCTTCTCTTTGATCCGGGTGACATGAGACAGCGCGACGAATGAAGAACGGCCGGGAGCGTGTTCGCTCCCGGCCGTTCTCTCGCTGTCGACTCGTCTCTACAACTGCCAGTGCGCGCTGGGTCCGCCTGCTGCCAGGACAGACCGGTGAGGATCGAGATCCGGTCCTCTGTGGCGTAGCTGCCTCCTCGCAAAACCGGCACGACCCTGACCGGGTCCGGGCTGGAGTGGAGGAAGCGACGCTCAGGCGCCGACCTCGACGGTGAAGCCGCCGGGCGCCTGGACATAGAACCCGTAGGCGTGACCGTTGTCTTCCGGGGCTGGGGCGTCGTGGCCGGCGGCGATCAGGCGGGCGTGCAGCGCGTCGACGGTCTCTCGCCCTTCGATGAAGAAGCCGATGTGGAAGGTTGGCGGGTATTCAACTCCGCCCCGCCCGGCCTTCATCAGGGAGACGACCATCCCCTGGTCGTCGAACAGGAACCCCATCCCGGCGTTACCACCCTGGTCCTCGAGTTCGAAATACTCCGAGAGGAACGCCTTGGCCGCCGGCACATCGGTGACGGTGAGATTGATGTGGCTGAGACGCATACCCGGACCTCCTGTCGATCCTGCGCTGGACCCGTCGTCCGGCGCGGACCGGGAGTGTCGAACAAGGCACGACCGCCACGCCTATGAGTGATACGCGACCATGTTTAACCCTGCTGGACGCGTGTCAGACCCGCTGGACTGACAACCAGTCCGAAGGCATCGCGCCATGAGGCCCGGGCGCCGAACGCGCTTGCCCGGTTCGAGAGGACGCCAGGTCCCCGACCGGGACTGACGCTCGTCAACCGATCGCTCTAGGGGTAGTCCGGGCTCGCCACAACACCCCTCCGTCGCCTAGCGAAGGCCAGGACCAATGCCAGCGGCAGTGTCGTCACAGCGCCGAACACCGCCGGCAGCACCGGGTCGGCGGCGTAGAGCCGGCCGGCGACCAGCGGGGCGCCGACGTCCCCGACACCGGCGCCTGCCTCCGCCAGGCCGAAGACCCGGCCGCGGGCGCGCTCCGGGGTCACGTCCGCGACGGCGGCAGACAGGTAGGACCAGACCGGGCTGAGCAGCCCGCGGAACACGTAGACCACGACCAGCAGTGCCAACCCGGCATCCGGCAGCAGCAGGACGAGCGCGAGCGCCCCCGCGAACAGGCAGGCGGCCAGCCCGGCGAACGGGTCGCGCAGCCACCGGACCCGGCCGGAAACGACCGCCGCGACCAGCCCGACCCCGGAGGCCAGCGAGCCGAGCAGCCCATATACCGCCACGTCCAATCCGCGCGCATCGACCAGCAGGTTGCCGGACAGCACGAATCCGGCGTACGGCAGCAGCGGCACGAGGACGTGGAGCAGGATGACCAGCCGGATCCCGGGCCGGCGCAGCATCACGCCGATGGGGATGGGCTCCGGGGAGGCTGACGTCTCATCGCTGACGTCGGGCGAGCCAGCCGCCGGGGTCGCCGCAGGCCGACGCCGGGAGCGCAGGACCATCGGACCGACCAGCGCCGCCCCGGCGCCGAACGCGCCCGCCGCGACCGCGAACACCGGCCGGTAGCCGACGGTGGCCGCGATCAATCCCGCGAGGGCGGGGCCGAGCAGGTTCGCGACCTGCGGGCCGACGGTGTAGACCCACTGGTAGGCACGGGTCCGGCCCTCCGACGAGGCGAGGCCAGCCAGCCACGCCGACAGCGCCGGGATCCCGAGCCCGGACAGCTCCACCAGCAGCGAACCAGCCAGCGCCATCCACCACGCGTTGGCCGCGACGAGCACCATCACGCCTGCAACCGGCAGCACCATGGTCGCGAGCAGCACCGGCCCGGGTGAGGTCCGATCGACCAGCGTCCCGGCCGGGACGGCCAGCAGCATCCGTCCGATGGCCGCGCCGCCAACGATCAGACCCACGGTCGTCAGCTCGAGGCCGAGCGACTGGAGGTAAAGCGTCAGGAGCGTCACGTAGAGCGCATAGCCGAGGTTCCAGATCAGGTACGACCAGAATAGAGTAGTCACACCGGGCCCAAGACCGGGACCACGGGGAAGGCGCCGCCGGAGACCGGCGACGGACAACGAGCGCGACATGGGGGTGTCCTCTCACTCGGGAACAGACCAGCCGGCAGGTCGGAGGGTCAGTGACGGTCGAGCGAGGACGGACGAGGCGTCGGACCAGCGGCCGGGTAGACGCAGGCAGAACCGGTCCGCCGGGTGGCCCGGCGACCGTTCGTGAGCGATGGCAACGACGGCATCGCGTGGATCATGGTGCGGCAATGGCCACTATCGCATGGGTAGCACTCGAACGCGAGCGAAGCCGTGCAGCTGCCGGCAGTATAGGGAAGTCGTCCATCCATCGCGCGTCCGGCAGCGTTCGTGCGACCAGGTGCGGCAGCCCCTGCCCGCCCCCACCGGCACGACGAACGATCGAGCTCCTGATCGACATCGGGGCAAGAGGGTGGACGTGGTGGTGGAGGGCGGTCAGGCAGTGTCGCCCTCCACGATGTTCTCCGTCCGACGATCCAGGGCGGAGAACGAGATCAGTGCGACTGGTGCCATGTCGACCTCCTGTCGCGATCGTTCGCCGTCGAACGCGGCGCCCGTCGTGAAAGGCCGGCCCACATCCGGCAGACCGGCAAGGCGCGCACCTCTCGGATCGCCGACGGGCCTCAAATTTCAAGCGGGACGGACGGTCTGCACCTGACTGCTGCCAGAGGCGATCGCCCTACGCGTCTGCCGGGGTAACCACCTCGACCCAAGCAGCATTGACCAGTTGCGTGCTGTACGTCTCCTGCTGGCGGGCATCGATCTCCGCCAGCCGTTCCCTGCGCTCCAGGTCCACTTCCCGTGCACGTTCCTCGGCGGTTTCCAGCGTTCGACGCCAGATCGGGACGACCTGTCGATCCTGCGCGCGATCCGAGGATTCCAGCCGATTCAGGATGGCGACACAGTTGTCGATCTTGCGGCGCGCTTCGGTCGCCCGATGGTCCGCGTACCGGAGCACCTTCTGCCGTTCGCCCGCTCTCTGCGCCGCCGCATCAGCCCGCCGGGTTGTCATCTCGCGATCCATTGTCGCAACAACCCAGTCCTCGGCCTGCTCGAACGCACGTCGCACCATTTCCGGCCACGCCTGTCCATACCGAGCCAGATCCTGTCCCGGCGGGGTATCGCGCCAGTCGTGACGCTCCAACAGCAGGTCGGCCAGCTCCAGCCGCACCGTGTCATTCAAATCGACCGCGACGGGCACGAGCCGGGAGGTATCCCGCGCACCCCGAACCGTCACCATGAAGTTGAACTGGAACCCCTCGAAGGGGAGATGATCGGGTGACGAAATGACTCGCCGAGCCGTCAGCCCGATCTTCTGAAACAGGGGCTGACTCCAGGCATCGACCAGCATGTCGAAGATCGGGTGTCCGAGACTGCCAAACTCGACGGTTTCATCTTCCAGTGCCTGACGCCGGCTGAAGGTCATCGTGGCCGTTTCGCTGACGCCGGGCGGCAGCGCCAGCTGGAACCGCCCGCCGAACCGCAACCGGTACGTCTCGTCGTGGATCCGCGTCATCCCTGTGCCCAAGGCATCGAGCATTCTCCGGGCGAAGACGTTGCCGTTCTTCTCGATCCGCCGTCGGGTCGCCTCGTCGAACTCCTCGTGAAGGCGATGATCGAAGCTTCGCCGATCCATGACGAAATCTCGCTGGATCTCGTCCGCTCGTCGGGCCCGATCGACGTCCGCAGCCAGTCGATCAGCGAGTTCGTTGATCGCCCGGGCCTGCCGGTCGTCGTCGTTCCCGGTCTCCAGGACGATCCGCTGCAGATTCCCCTCGAGATCGCCGAGGATCGGATCCAGACCGCCGATGGTTTCCTCGAAGGCGTGGATCCGGCGATCGAGGACGTCCAGCACCCGCTCCTCGACAGTTCCTTCCAGCGCAAAATTGACGATGAGGACGTCCCGCTGCTGCCCGATCCGATCCAGCCGACCGATGCGCTGTTCGACTTTCATTGGGTTCCATGGCAGGTCATAGTTGACCAGCACCGAGCAGGTCTGCAGATTCCGCCCCTCCCCGCCTGCTTCGGTCGTGACCAGGATCCTCGCCTCCCCACGGACGAACGTCGCGATGGCCCGGTCCTTGTCCGCCGCCTTGAGCCCCCCATGAAACGCCACGACCGTGGCATCGGCGGCGAGCGCCTTGACCAGGTAGTCCAGCGTGTCGAAATACTGGGTAAAGATCACCACCTGCTCGCCGTGGGCGTCGACGTCCAACTCCTGCAGGAAAGAGCGCAGCCTGGCCAGCTTGGCGTCGGTGCGGATCCTGCCTGCCAGAACCAGCAGATGCCTCAGCGATGTCAGCTCAGTGGATTCGCTGCCGGGCGACAGGCTGACCTCGATCGCCTGCTGGCCGAGATCATCGAGATCCCCGGTCGCCACGTCCTCCGCGGTGAGGTACGATGCCGTTCCACCGGTGCTTCCCGCGCGCACCTTCTCCATCCGTCGCTCGACCGTCCGGGTGAAGGCCACCAGGCTGCTCGTCAGCCGGCGCTGGTACCCGACGAGCATGAAGCCCGTAACAAATCGCTGGCGCGCATTGGCGGCGAGATAGAGTTCCCGGGTGAAGCGGCCCAGCTCGTCGTAGAGCGCACGCTCAGCCGCCGAGAAGGGGACCCGGAGGATCGATGGACGTCGGCGGGTGAACCCGCCCACCAGCCGCTTGCGGTTCCGGATCATCACCTGACTGAGCATGTGCTGTTCGCTGAGCTGCTCGATTACCCGTTCCCGCGCAAGCGTGGATGAGGCCAGCTCGGTGAGATCGTCGGTCCGGACCTCGAGCGCACTGTCCGAAAGAATATCCCGGACGGTCTCGTACTGATCCTGCGGGGCGAGTTCCGCAAACCGGGTCACCCGACCCACGAGGTCATTGACATGCCGGTTGCGCTTCGTCCGTTCGACGAACGCTTCGTTGCTGTAGAACAGCGCCGGGTCGATCAGCTCCACGAGGGAGAACAGTTCGGATGGGTCCAGCTGCATCGGCGTCGCCGTCAGCAGGAGGAGTCCCCGGGTCCGTCGGCTAAGGTCCTGCAGGAAGCGATACAGCTGCGTCGCTTCCCAGGAACCCTTGCCGTCCAGCGCCCGGCGGGCATGGTGGGCCTCGTCCACGATGACCAGATCCCACGGCACGGCGAGCAGTTCGTCCCAATGCGCCTTGTTGCGCGTCACGAACGTATGGGTGGAGATGACGGCTCGGTTGACGTCCCACGGGTTGGCCGTCGGCGCCCGGGCGCGGGCATCGTCAAGCCTAGAGGGGGTGTCCAGTAGCACGAACCGCTCGTTGAACTTGGTCCGCATCTCCTGCAGCCACTGGATCGCCAGGTTCGTCGGGGTGATAACCAGCACATGGTCCAGTGAACCCCGGGCCCGGAGTTCCTGGATGATCAGCCCCGCTTCGATCGTCTTCCCGAGCCCGACCTCGTCCGCCAGCAGGAAACGGGCGGAAGGTGCGCGCAGCACTCGCTGAGCAACGAACATCTGATGCGGTCGAGGGACGATGCGCGCGATCGTTCCGCTCACCCCGACCAGCTGGCGGACGGCCCGGAGATCGTGAGCAGTCGTCCGGAAGAAGAAGTTCCGGGAATGGTCAAAGTCTCCGGCCGCCAGCAATTCATCCGGCGACCGGACAATTTCCCGTGGGGCCAGATCCTGCTCCGGAACGACCCGTCGTTCGCCTGACGCCGCCATCTCCACCGTATAGCGAAAGAGGTCGCCGGACTGCGCGACCCGTCGCACGGTCGCCGCGGCGTCCGGCCCGACCAGCTGGACCGGGTCGCCCACCTCCCATCGGAGCCGGGTAATCATCGCCGTCCGGGGGTTCAGTCGCAGCGAATCGGCCCCATGGTCGAACGCGACCGTGATCGTCCGGCGGTCCGCCTCCAGCACGACCCCGAGGCCGTGCTCGGCATGCCGGACCCGGGCGTGAACCGGAAACGTATCGTCACCTGGTCCCGAGTCAGTCATCGTCGTCCCTCCCCCGGCACGATCTTCACCCAGCCCGCTGCCAGCAGCCGATTCGACGACGTGACTCTTTGGGCCCGATCGAGTTCCCGTCTCCCAGCCGCCTGTTCATCCAGCAAGGCTTCCCGGCGACGGACGGCCCCGTCCAGACGCCCCTGTGTCGCGGGGACGACGCGCCGGTCGTTGGCATTCGCGCTAGCACGCTGCGCCTTGAGGGTATCGCGGAGACGACTGATGACCCGGTCTTCGGTCGCCAGCCGGATGGCATAGAACCGCTCGCGCTTCTCGACCTCCTGCCCGAAGGCGACCTCGTTGGCCGGCTCCCGCCGCGCGACCTCCTCCTGCATCAGGTTGAACGCCTCCTCCTCTGCCGCGTCGTGACAGTCGTCCAGGACAGACTCGAGGAATGCCTGCTCAGCGGCGAGCGAAGGCCAGATCTCACCATCCGCCAGCAGATCCGGAAGGTGCTCGCAGAGCGACGGGATCAGTCGCCCCGCCGTATCGACCACGACAAACCGGAGATCCGTTCGCGGCTGGACCCCGGTCAGCTGCTCCTCATACACCCCGCAATAGGCGATACCGGCGGGCACGCTGTCCGCGACGATCTGCACGCAGGTCGCCTGGCCCCCGAAGGCTGGCTGCGTGCAGTGCCGGATCGAGGCGTCTAGCACGTCATGCCCGAACGCGATGAAGTCCAGCTGGTCCTGGCGGAGGGCAACGGCAGGATCGAACGTCGCACGATAGCCGGATCGCAGGCCACCGGATCCGTCCAGCTGGAGCCGGGCCGGCGTCCGCACCTCCACGATGCCATCGCGGACTTCGGTAACGGCTCCTCCGAGCAGCGGAAACAGCTGGCCGATGAAGTGCCGGATATCGTCGGGACCGTACCGGGGCTTCCGGTTGAGCAGGACATCGGCCTGATCCTTCCGAAAGCTCCGGCGATCCAGGATGAAGTCTTCCAGCTGGTGCTCCATCGCCTGGGCGCGCCGGACCTGCTCGGTGACCCGCTCCACCTCCCGGTCCAGCGTCACCTCAGGGGCGGGATCATCCTGCCGGCGCCGCAGCATGAGCGTCTCGAAATCGCGCTCGGATGTCCCCAGGATCGGGTCGAGGTACCCGATGGTCGATTCGAAGATCCCAATCCGTTCCAGCAGCCGGGTCAGGATCCGGTCCTCAAGTGTGTCCTCCACCGCGAAGTTGTAGATCTCGACCGGATGCGTCTGCCCGATCCGGTCCAGCCGACCGATTCGCTGTTCGACTTTCATCGGGTTCCATGGCAGGTCGTAATTCACCATGACATGGCAGAACTGGAGATTCCGGCCTTCCCCGGCCGCCTCGGTCGCAATCATGACCTGGGCCCCAGCCGGGTCTCGGAACTGATCGATCGTCCGATCCTTGTCCTGCGGCGACATCGACCCGGAGAAGGTCACCACCCGATACAGGTCTCGCAACTGCTCACCGAGCCAGGTCATGGTCGCGGCGAACTGGGTGAAGATCAGCACCTTCTCCTGAGGGTCGGAGAGGACGCCTGCCAGCATTTCCTGCAGGCGGGTGGCTTTCGTTTCCGTCTTCACCTGACCAAGTAGCTGGCACAGTCGACGGAGTTCACGGATTTCCAGGTCGATCCCGGCCGGGTCAATCTCGTGGACGGTCGACTCATACTTCTGGAGTAGGCCGTCCAGTTCGTCTCCGTCCGATTCGGCCTCGAAAGCGAGCCGCGTCTTCCGGTGAACCATGTTATGGACCAGCCGGATGGCCTCCAGCCGGGTCACACGGCGCTCCAGCGACTGCCGCAGCGTCTGGGCGCTGCTGGTCAGCATCTTCCGGTACGTCACCATCACGAACCCGAGCGCCTGGTCTCGTCGCTGCGTCGCGATGTCGTAGGCATGCTCGATATACCGGGTGACCTCGTCGTAGGCCAGCCGTTCCTCGTCGGAGTACGCGAGATGCAGCACTTTGGCCTGTCGGGGCTGCATGTTGTCGAAGACGTTTCGCTTGCGATTCCGGATCATCACCGAGCTGAGCAGGTGACGATCGGCGACGAGGTCGACGATGCCCTGCCGCTCCGCCCCGCCGGACTGCAGGGCGGCCAGAATCAGAGACGGTTCAAGCGTTCGGGTACGAACGGTTTCCGAGAGGACTCCATGGATGCTCTGCGCCAATTCGGCCTGCTCATCCGGCGCCAGGGCATCGAAGGTGTCGATCCGATGGGTGAGATCATTGAGGATCGGGATCTGCCGACGGTAGCGTTCGAACTCGTGATAGGAGGGGAACAGCGTCGGGTCGAGGAGATCCAGCAGACTGTGCAGTTCGGACGGATGGATCTGCAGCGGGGTCGCCGTCAGCAGCAGGAGCGCATCCGTGGAGGCACGCAGTTGCTCCGCCAGCCGGTAGGCCTCGGTCGTCTGCACATCGTCGCTCTCTCCCCCACGCCGGGACTTCCGCAGGTGATGCGCCTCGTCAAAGACAATCAGATCCCAGCTTTCCTCGGCCAGAAGGTCCACGTAATCCGGGTGAGCCCGGAGCAGATGCAGCGATGTCACGATCAGGGGATGATCGGACCAGACCTGCTCGGGCGTTGCCTGCGCAAGCAATCCCGGCAGCGTGATGCTATCGATCCGTGTGAACTGCTCGTTGAACTTCTGCGACAACTCGCTCATCCACTGCGGGACCAGACCGGACGGCGCGATCACGAGGACCCGGCTGGCCGCCCCGCGCGCCCGCATCTCCTTAATGATCAGTCCGGTCTCGATTGTCTTCCCGAGCCCGACCTCATCCGCGAGCAGGAAGCGGGGCGGGGTCCGCTGTAACACCCGATGAGCTACAAAAACCTGATGCGGGAGCAGCTCGATCCGAGCATTGGATAGACTGACCAGGTCGTCGGAGCTGTACGCATAGAGCAACTGGCGCGCCCGCAGCCCAAGAGCGAAGGCCCGGTGATCTCCAGGCGCAGAGGTACGTAGTAGCGTCAGCGGGTCGCGGGCCGGCGATGCCAGCTCGATGTCCTCTTCGGTCAGCCGCCGATCTGCGGTGTCGTCCCCGAAGCGCATCCAGTAGGTGGTCAGACCATCCACGTCCCGGGAGCGGGTGACGGTCCCGTTCATCCCGACGGATCGTGAGCGCAGGATGGCGCCCTTTCCGAAGACATGATGCTCCAGCTCATCGGCACCGAACCGCTGATCAGGATGACCTGGGAACCGGACCACCAGCCCGTCGTCGCCAGTCTGAATGACCTGTCCGACCCCCAAACCATCCTGCTCTCGACAAACCACCAGGTTGCCTGTCCGCAGTGTGCGCAGTTGCATGCCTATCCCCCTGACATCCCGGTCAGCCGATTCCTGTGTCACCTGATGCCGACCCCGCGTTATGGCACGCCGGTTCACGCCGACCAGCCCTCCAGGGATCATCAGCAATCCGGGATACTCTTCCGCTCCCGCGGACTCTGTCCGACACCGATCCGACGACATCGTCATGGTGGTGCTCGATTGCCGGTGCTTCCAGCTGGTCATCCCACCACCATTCACGCGCTGGAGTGGACGCTTGCGTTTCCCTTTCTTTGCCTGCCAGACGCCGCAGTCTACCGAATCAACGACACCATCGGGATACTGGCATTCAGGCGGATCATCCCGGCACCGCGAGACGCTTTCGCACATGGAATCGCAATCAGATTTTCGCGAGGCCGCAGACCCGAGAGCCGCTCCAAGAACTTGAACGGTCGCAGCGTCCCGGAAATCCATCGTCCTGGTGAGGTAGGCCTTCAGGGAACCAGGCGGCCGAACGATACCCGCAACCCGCTCCAGGACGTCCTCAATGTTCCAGCCCGGAAATCGCTATCTCCTCGGTAGCCCGTCCTCCCCGTTTCATTCGCGTGAGACAGGGTCCATCGCTTCCGTTGACGCACGCCGCCTCAACTGCTATCAGGTGCCCGTTTGCTTCGGCTGGAAATCCCGCCCACCCGCTTGCCCTAGGGATCCCGATCCGGCTCGTGATGACACCCCGCCGCCCCGGTGCCCACAGATCAGCATTGGTCTGTCGTCGCGACCACATTGCCGCGTCACCCCGTGCGGGACCACCGCGTGCGTCCATCGCCACTAGCCGGCGCCACCACCCGGCGCGGAACCGGCGAGAACCCGCAACGACGACGAGGATACCGTGACCACCCCACCAACCCAGCCCATCACCTTGCGCGTCAACGGGCGTTACGAGCCCATCGCCTCCTCCCTCGATACCCCGCTGCTGCTGGCGCTGCGCAACGACCTCGGGCTGGTCGGCGCCAAGGTCGGCTGCGCGCTGTCGCAGTGCGGCGTCTGTACCGTCCTGGCCGATGGCGAGCCGGTCCGGTCCTGCGTCACACCCGTCGGGGACGTCGCCGGAATTGGCGCGGCGATCACGACCATCGAGGGTATCGGGCAGCCGGGTGCGCTCCACCGGGTCCAACGAGCCTTCGAGGCGGAAGCGGCGGCCCAGTGCGGCTACTGCATCCCCGGGATCATGATGGAGGCGGTCGCGCTGCTCGAGCGCACCCCCGACCCGTCCGACGAAGACATCCACGCCGCGCTCGCCGGCAACATCTGTCGCTGCGGGGCGCACCCACGGATTCTCCGGGCCATTCACCGCGCCGCCCGCGATACCACGCCTGACCCGCCGGTCCGACCCGCCTTCCCCGCCCCCTCCCTTGTCGTGACGACCGCACTCGCCGCCGCGGACGACACCTCCGGTTCAGACCCGGGCGAGCATCTTGGCGGCGGGATCCATCTTCATCCGGATAGCCGCGTTACCGTCCTCTCCGGCAAGGTCGAGATCGGTACCGGGCTCCGGACGGCGATGACCGGGATCGTCGCCGGAGCACTCGGCGTACCGGCCGGGATGGTCAATGTCATCGCCGGCGACACCGCCCGGACACCCGACCAGGGGACGACCGCCGGCTCCAAGAGCATCCAGTCGGCCGGGATGGACCTCGCCCGGGCGGCCCGACTGGCCCGCCAGCGATTGCTAGACCGTGCCGCCCACCTACTGGAAATCCCGGCCACGGACCTCGACATCCAGTCGGGCCGCGTCGTCGCCCGCCATGACGCGAGGATCGCCGTCCCGGTCGGCGAGCTGATCGGCCTCCCGGATCCGGAACCGCCTCCCGCCGACCCGGTCGGTCCTGATGCGGCTGCGGATCATGCCCAGGACGACCGCGCATCCCGGCAGGATGATGGGCAAGCGGCTGCCCGATTAGAGGGCGCCAATCAGGCCGAGGTCGTGACGCCGGAGCCCATCCGGCGCGTCGACATTCCCGGCAAGCTGACCGGCCGGCCCAGTTACGTCCACGACCTCCGGCTGCCCGGGATGCTGCATGCCCGGGTCGTCCGCCCGATGGCACGGACGATCGACGGCATGGGTGCGACGGTCCGAACTGTAGATCGCGACTCGATCGCCGGGATGCCCGGCATCGTCGATGTCATCCACTCCGGCGACCTCGTCGCGGTCGTTGCCGAGCGAGACGAGCAGGCGCTGCGGGCCGCCCAACAGCTCCGGGTGGAATGGGACACCGTCCCGCTGCCACCGTTCGCTGATCGCTTCGCCGCGATTCGGTCGGGCCCGACCGTGACACAGGACGTGCGCACCACTGGCGACCCGGCCGCCGCGATCTCCGGGGCAGCCCAGACACACAGCGCCGACTACGCCCACCCCTGGCAGGCCCACGCCTCGATCGGCCCATCGGCAGCCGTCGCCGATGTCCGGCCGGACCGCGCCACCGTCTGGTGTTCCTCGCAGGGAGTGTTCTCCCTGCGGCAGGCGCTCGCTCCGACGCTTGGGCTGCCGGAGGAGGCGGTCCGGGTCGTCCATGTCGAGGGACCGGGCTGCTACGGGCACAACGGCGCCGACGACGTCGCGGGGGACGCCGCCGTCATTTCGCAGATTGTCGGGCGACCGGTCCGGGTGATCTGGTCACGGCAGGGCGAATTCGCCTGGGAGGGCAAGGGGCCGGCGATGGTCCACACGCTCCGGGCCGGGCTGGACCGATCCGGCGCGATCACGGGCTGGGAGATGGATGTCTGGACCCCGACCCACTCCACCCGGCCATCCGGACACGCCGGCAACCTGCTCGCCGCCCAGACCAGGGACCCCGCCGCCCCGCTCGCTCCGCTCGGGCGCGGCGGCGGCACCCGCAACGCCGCGACGACCTACACCTTCCCCGCCCAGCGTGTCACGGCGCACTGGGTCATGGAGCCGGCGCTGCGCCCGTCGGCGCTCCGCAGCCTTGGCGGGCTGGCCAACACGACCGCCAACGAGCAGTTCATGGACGAGCTGGCTCATCGCACCGGCCAGGACCCGGTCGCCTTCCGCCGGCGCCACCTCGACGACCCGCGCGCCATCGCCGTGCTGGACGCGGTGGCGGAGCGCGCGGGCTGGAGAACGCCCCTGGCGACGCCAGCGGACGGAGCACTGGCTGGACGTGGCATCGCCTTCGCGCGCTACGAGGGGGAATACGCCTACGCCGCCGTCATCGCCGAGGTCCGGGTTACTCCTGACACGGGAGCAGTCCGGGTCGACCGGATCGTCGTCGCCCATGACTGCGGCGAGATCGTCAGCGCCGACGGCGTCCGGGCCCAGATCGAGGGCAATGTCATCCAGGGCGTCAGCCGGGCGCTGAAGGAAGAGGTCATCTGGGATGAAAGCGGTGTGACGTCGCTGGACTGGGAGACCTACCCGGTCCTCCGCTTCGACGAGGTCCCGGTGATCGAGGTCGTGCTGATTGACCGGCCGGACCGGCCGGCGTGGGGTGCGGGTGAGCCGGCGATCTGTCCCGTTCCGGCCGCGATCGGCAATGCCCTGTTCGCCGCGACTGGCGTCCGCTTCCGCCAGACCCCCTTCACGCCGGAACGTGTACTCGCCGGGCTGCGTGAGTCGGCGTCCACCTGAACGCTGGCTCCAACGCAGGCAGTCGCCCACGCATGTGATCGCATCCACGCCTGCCTCCCCTGCTCCTGTTTGAACCTGCGACACTGCGACGACACAGGGATCACCCGGCACGGGCATCTGGTTCGACAGGTAAAGGGGTGGACATGGATCGCCATACCATCGTCAGCCTTGGACGCATCGGCTTCGCCACGCTGACGATGGTCGCGATCGTGGCTCAGCTCGTCTGGGGTACGCGGAACAACCCCGACTTCGTTGTGGCGAACTTCTTCTCGTTCTTCACGATCGAGAGCAACGTGTTTGCCGCGATCGTCCTGCTGATGTTCGCGCTCCGCCCGGGCGAGCCGACCCCGGCGATGGAGTTTCTCCGTGGCGCCGCGGTGACGTACATGGCGACGACCGGCGTCGTCTACGGGTTGCTCCTGAGCGGCTATACCGCCGAACTCCAGACCGCCTTGCCGTGGGTGAACAACGTCGTCCACCGCATCTTCCCGCTGGTCCTCGTCGCCGACTGGCTGATCACCCCGCCCCGGCGGACGGTCCCGTTTCGCCGGGCGCTGTCCTGGCTGCTGTTCCCGGCCCTGTTCCTCGTCTACTCGCTGGTCCGCGGGCCGGTCGTCGACTGGTACCCCTACCCGTTCCTCGATCCCGACCGCGCTGGCGGTTATGGCGGCGTCGCGGCCTATGCCGCCGGGATCGCCCTGTTCGTCGGGCTGATGTGCTGGCTGGTGACGTGGTCGGGCCGCTCCGTCCACATCCTCCCTCGTCATGGAGCACCCGCGTGACAGACCGCGTCCTCACGTCGCCTGGCGCCACACCCACCGTCGGTCGCCGCAGCGTCCAGCGGTGGTTGCCCATCATCCGCGTCGTCCTGGCCGTCGCCGTCCTGCTCGCCGCCGCCTACCAACTCTGGCGGTTCGAGCGGGACATCCCCGGGTTCCGCACCGCGAACTTCTTCTCGTACTTCACCTACGAGAGCGCGATCCTGTCATCCGTGGTCCTGCTGCTCTATGGGCTCGGCCGGGAACGCGTGTCGGAGAGTGGCTGGGCCGACTGGGTGCGAGGTGGCGCCGTGGTCTACATGGCGACGACCGGCATCGTCTACCAGGTGCTGCTGTCCGGACTCCGCCCTGACGACGGGACGGCCTCGCAGTGGTGGGTGAACCTGATCGTCCATCAGCTCCTGCCAGTCCTGATGGTGCTGGACTGGCTGCTGGACCCACCGCGGATCCGGATGGCGTTCCGGCGGGCGACCTGGTGGCTGGTCTACCCGCTGGCGTTCGTCATCTACTCGCTGATCCGGGGTGAATACGTCGACTGGTACCCGTACGGGTTCATCGACCCGACGGTCGACGGCGGCTGGACCAAGGTCGTCACCTACAGCGTCGCGATCGCCATCGCGATCCTCGCCCTGGGCTGGCTGACCGTGACCATCGGCACCCGTCTCCGGGCCCGGCGCGACCGCGTGATCCCGTCCTGACCGGGAGCGGGCCCGACCTACCCGCCGTATGGCTGCCCCCATCGCTCGCCATGGACGGTCTCGCTGGCCGGCTTGCGCCGCTTCCTGCCCTGCCCGACCGGCGTCGCGGGGTAGCCGAACGGGACCAGCGCGACGAGATCGACGTCGTCCGGCACACCGAGAATGGGCCGGACGGGATCCAGCGACCGGTTGGAACCGACCCAGTTGCTCCCGACGCCCTCCGACCACGCGGCCAGTACCATCGACTGGATCGCGCGGCCGGCGTCGGACACGGCCGGCGGCGTCCGGTCAACGGCGACCAGCACGGCAAACGCGGCGTCAGCCACGTATGGCCCATTGCCGGAGACCGCTTCTGCCAGCTGGCGGAGCGTCTCGCGTTGCCGGACGACGACGAAGTGCCACGGCTGTCGGTTCTGCGACGACGCGGTGAGCCGGGCCGCCTCGACGACCCGTCCGATGACGTCATCCGGGACGGGCCGGTCGGCGTAGGCGCGGACGGCGAGGACGGTCCGGATCGCTTCAAAGGTTTCCATGGCGGACACTCCGGAGGTCGAGAAGGGCGGACTGGCGGACTAGGAGGCTGGTCGCCGGATACATGCCAGCTGGCTGTCACTGCACGGGACCACGCCTGATGAGCGATACTTCCTTCCAGATAGTTACTCGCCAGAATCCGGAGGCAGTCCCCCGATGTCCGAACTTCCCACTGCGACGTCCCACCGCCCATTGTCCGTCCTTGATCTCTCCCCGATTTCGTCCGACCAGTCCTCGACCGAGGCACTGGCCGCGACCGTCGCCGCCGCCCAGCACGCGGAGCGGCTCGGCTATCGCCGGTTCTGGGTGGCCGAGCACCACAACGCCGCCGGGCTGGCGTCCGGGTCACCGGAGGTCCTGCTCGCCCACCTTGGTGCCCACACCGAAACGATCCGGCTGGGCGCCGGCGGGATCATGCTGCCCAACCACGCCCCGCTGCGGATCGCCGAGGCGTTCCGGCTGCTTGAGGCGCTCAACCCGGGCCGGATCGACCTGGGGCTGGGCCGCGCACCAGGAACGGATCACCTGACCGCCTACGCGCTGCGCCGATCCCGTGAGGCGCTCTCCGGCGACGACTACCCGCAGCTACTCGCCGAACTGCTCGCCTTCGACGACGAGTCGTTCCCGGACGACCACCCGTTCCGCGCGATCTCCCCGACCCCAGCCGATGTCCCGCTGCCGCCGGTGTTCCTGCTGGGCTCGTCGCTGTTCAGCGCCGAGTTGGCCGCCCAGGCCGGACTCGGGCTGGCCTTCGCCGCCCACATCGGCGGCGATACGGCGATCCCGGCGATGACGGCCTACCGGCGCGAGTTCTCCCCGTCCGACCGGTACGCCGCGCCGTACTCGATCCTGACCGTCGGCGTCACGACCGGCGACACTGAGGAAGAAGTGGCGGACCTGACGCACTACGCCGATCTGATGATCCTGCGCCTGGTCCGCGGTGAGCGCGGCGCGCGTCCGACACGGGAGCAGGCCCGCGCCTACCAGTTTACCGATGCCGACCGCGCCGCGATCCGGCGGATGCCGGGCCGCCGGATCGTCGGCACGCCCGACGCCGTCGCCGCCGAGATCAGCTCCCTGGCCGACCAGACCCAGGCCGACGAGGTCATGCTGATGACGATGGTGCCCGACCTCGACGTCCGGCTCCGGACGCTGGAGCGGATGGCCGAGCAGCTATCTCCCGCGACCGTCCCTGCCTGAGTGCTGATGCTTGCCCCGGGAGCAGACATTGCGGCTACCGGTTGACCGAATGGGTGGGTAGGCTGGGCGGGACGGGCGGATCGTCGCCCGGGTACCCCGAAGGATCCCCACGATGAGCGACAGTCAGACGATCCCGGTCCAGGTCTTCATCGACGGCATGCTCTCGACGCTGAAGGAGCTGTTCGAGGAAGTCCCCTCCCCCAGCATGATGCTGGACAGGGGTGACGCCTGGTTCCAGACACTGGACGGCATCTCGGCCGAGGAAGCGTCAATCCCGGCCGCGAGTGGCATCTCCAACATCGCCGCCGAGGTCAACCACGCCGCCTTCTACATCGACGTCACGCTGGAGTACATCCGCGGCGGACAGCCATCGGCTGACTGGGACGGCTCCTGGAAGGTCGGCACCGTCGACGCGGCGGAATGGGATGCGCTGAAGGCGAAGCTGCGATCGTCCTACGACGAGCTCAGGGAGATCGCCGCCAACCCCGCAGGCTGGACGATGGACGGAGCAGTGATGGGCGGGATCGCGACCGTCGGCCACTGCGCGTACCACCTGGGCGAGGTCCGGCGCACCCTCGGGGTGATCCGCGGGGGCGGTGGCGTCCGCGCTTGATACCGGGAACTGGCATGACACACGAGCGCGGCGCCGGGCCGAACCCGGCGCCGCGCTCGTGCGTTATCCGGCTGCGTCCGGCCTCTTACCCCTGCCCGGAGACGGACAGCAGCCAGGCGTAGAGATTCCGCAGCGCCGCATCGCTCAGGCGGGACTCGGGGATGGCGCCCGGCGGCACCGGGTGTCCCGTCCCCTCGCGGACCAGCGCCAGGAACGACTCCGGCGACAGGTCGGCGTCGTTGGGACCATTGAGTGCCCCAGCCGGGGCGTTCGGTCCGTGGCAGGACAGACAGCTCTGGATGAAGGCGGTGTTGCCGAGGGCGACGTTGCCACCGGACAGGGCCGCCAGCGCGGCATCCTCGCCCGACGCCGGAGTGCCCGCGGCCGCGGCCGCCTCCCGGGTAGCCTGGTCCGCCGCGGCCGTCGTCGCTTGGGCGATCTGCTCGGCGTTCCGGGTCGGGGTCGGGGTGATCCCGAGGGCGCTGTTGATGTCGTCCTCGGAGGCGCGGCCACACGCGACCGCCAGCATCGCGACCGCCAGCAGGCAGGACAGCAGCGCCGCCCGGCTCCGCAGCGGACGGCGGGTGGCGACGCGGAGGTTGACACCGGCCCCGACCGGCACGGGACGACGACTCTCTGGCATCCGGTGACTCCCTGGCCAGGCGCCTCGCTGGGCGCCCCGACGACTGACTGGCTCCGGTGGATGTGACGACAAAGGGACTGGCACCAGGTCCCGGCAGGAAACCGGGGCCCTGATCGTCCGCTCGCCGCTTTTCTGGCCGATGCCGGCCCGGAAGTTGGCGCAGGATACCGACGGTACGCGACCACTGTCAAACTGGATCTGCAGGTTATTGGACGGATTGCATAGGTATCCAGCGGGTCTGACCGATAGCACTCCCCCGTCACCCCGGTTGAATCGTCGATCGCCCTCCGGGGAGCCGCCCTGAACCGTAAGCCGGACGCTCGGTCCATGCAGCGGTTCCTCGCGGTGACCACGGAGTCCGGCATGGCCCCCGGTGTGCGTCCTGCCCCGTGGCAGTTGCCGGCGAATCGCCCCACGGCGCCACCCCCTCCCGGTCAGTCACCCAACCAGATGACACCTCACAGCGATGAAGGAGCAGGACCACCATGCGGATTGGCTACACGATGATGTGCGAGCAGCGCTCACCCAGGGATCTCGTCCGTGACATCGTCGCGGCGGAGCAGGCCGGCTTCGAGTTCTCGGTGATCTCCGACCATTACCACCCGTGGGTTGAGGGGCAGGGCCACTCCCCCTACGCCTGGTCGGTGCTGGGCGCGGCGGCCCAGGCGACCGAGCGGATCGGGCTGATGACGTATGTCACCGCGCCGATCATGCGCTACCACCCCGCGGTCGTCGCCCAGAAGGCCGCGACGATGGCGCTGCTGTCCGACGGGCGGTTCCGGCTCGGCCTCGGCGCCGGCGAGAACCTGAATGAGCACGTCGTCGGACAGGGCTGGCCGGCCGTCGATATCCGGCACGAGATGCTGGCGGAAGCCGTCGAGATCATCGCCGAGCTGTTCTCCGGCGAGTACGTCACCTACCGCGGCGACCACTTCGACGTCGAGAGTGCCAAGCTGTTCGACCTCCCCGAGACGCCGGTACCGATCGGGCTGGCGATCAGCGGGCCGGACTCGGCCGAGCTGGCTGCCGAATACGCCGGGATGATGATCGCGACCCAGCCGGATGCGCAGCTCATCAAGCTTTTCCAGAACGCCGGCGGCGAGGGATCGTCCTCCGGCCAGATGATGATCTCATGGGGCCCGGACGAGGCGGCCCAGCGCAAGCTTGCCCACGACAACTTCGGCTGGACGGCGGGCGGCTGGAAGATCCAGGCCGAGCTGCCGGGGCCGGTCAACTTCCAGGCGTTCGTGGATGTGGTGCCGGAAGAGACGGTCGTGGAGAACATCGTCTGTGGCCCGGACGTCGACCAGATCGTCGAGCAGGCAAAGAAGTGGGCCGACGCCGGGTTCGACGAGCTGGCGCTGGTCCAGCTGGGCGACACGCAGGCCGAGTTCTGCGAGTTCTACAAGCGCGAGCTCGGTCCCCGGCTGGCGAAGCTGTAGCCAGGTGTGGTGTCCGCCAACGACCAAGTCACGCGTGCGCATTCCGGTCCGGTGAGCTGGTAGCAGGATGTCGACGACGAGCGGCCCAGGTAGATGTGCCCGGGCCGCTCGTCGTCCTGCCCTACCCGGCGCTCAGGTCCCGGTCCGCCCGTCGATCGCTTCCCGGATCAGGTCGGCATGGCCGACGTGCCGGGCCGTCTCCTGGATCATGTGCGTCATGATCCAGCCGAGCGTGACCGGCATGTCGCCCGGCGCGTGGTCCGCAGCGATGTCCTCCAGTCCGTGCGCCTCGATGATCCGATCTGACTCTGTGCAGGCTTCTCGGTACGCGGCGATCAACCCGGCGATCGTGTCGTCCGGCTCCAGCCGCCAATACCGGTCCGGGTCGGCGTCATCCCAGGGCGAGGCGCCTTCCCGACCCGCGAATCGCTGGTGGAACCACGTCCGCTCCACGTCCGCGAGGTGCTTGAGCAGCCCCATCAGGGTCAGGGTCGACGGCTCGTGCCGCTGTCGGCCCTGCTCCTCCGTCAGCCCGTCCAGCTTCCAGATCACCGTCTCGCGCTGGTAGCGGAGAGAGCCGAGCAGCATGGCGTGGAGATCAATCGATGGGGACGGGCGCTGCCGCCTATTCGACATGGCTGCCTCCTCCGGGATATGACGGCTGCCGGGAGTGTTACCCCACCCCCCGGCCCCCTCCCCATCTCATCTCGTCGTACCTCCTCAATGGATGGAGAGGGGGAGTGTCAGGCTTGGGACGGTTTTGTGGGTAGACACACTGTTTGCTCAGATGCTGCGTGATCAGTGCAATCGCGGCTTCAGGACGTAGCAGAACATCGTCGTTCCGCAGCCTGATGACGGTATAGCTCAGAGCATTCAACCGTTCTGTTCGCCACACGTCCTGCTCCCGCGCCTCCGGCGAGTCATGGACCGCCCCATCGACTTCGATCACGAGCTTCACGTGTGGGATGCAGAAGTCCACGACGAACCGGTCGACGATGTGCTGTCGTCGGACTGGGACGCCAAGCCGGTCATCACGTAGCAATTTCCAAAGAGCCTTCTCGGCCGGCGTCTGCGTCCGACGCAGTTCCCTCGCAGCCGCGATGAGATCTGGCCCACTTCGCCGTCGTCCGGTTGCCATGTGTCACCTCCCTTGCCCACGCTCAGCACCTGGCGTACAGCCGAGGGAGGATTCCGGCCGTCAATGCTGAATCCGACAGCAACAGCCTAAGAACGGCAGAACCCCCTCTCCATCCCGTGAGGAGGAACGACGAGCGAGGATGGGGAGGGGGCAGGGGGTGGGATAACTCCCCTACCCGTTCGGCGCGACCTGGACCTTCATCCCGACACCGCGCTTCGCGAGGTCGACGGCCTCCTCGAAGTCAGCCAGCGGCAGGGTATGGCTGACCATCTTGTCCGCGTCGATCTTCCCGGTCGCGAGGATGTCCAGGGCCGGGCCATAGGAGTTGCGGACCGCCATCGTGCCCATGATGGTGATCTCCTGGTTGTAGATCCGGTAAGCCTCGTACTCCGCCTTCTGGCCGGGCGGGCAGACCCCGAACAGCAGCAGCTTCCCGCCCCGGATCACCGCGTCCATGGCGATGCTCGCGACCTTCGTCACACCCGTCGCCTCGATTACGTTGTCGAAGCCGCGCGGGGCGAGGTCCCGCAGCTCGTCCAGCGAAGTCGCGACGTGCTCGATGCCGAACTCGGTGCGCGCCCGCTCCAGCCGCCCCTCGTTGATATCGATCATCGCGACGGCCGAGGCGCCGTTGAACCGCGCCATCTGGGCGTTGATCAACCCCATCGGTCCGGCGCCGTAGATGAGGTAGCTCTCCCCGATCTGAGGGCTGAGGCGATGGAAGCCGCGGACGGCGCAGCAGACCGGTTCGATCATCGCGCCGGTCGCGTAGCTCATGCTGTCCGGCAGCTTGTAGGCAGTCCGGACCGGGACGACGACGTACTCGGCGAAGCCGCCCGGGTAGGTCAGACCGACTGCCCCGAACCGCTCACAAAGATTGTACTGGCCCCGCTTGCAGAAGAAGCACTCCGTGCAGTTCAGGGTCGGGTCGATCCCGACGCGGTCGCCGACCCGCAACTCGTTGGCCGAAGCAGCCGCTTCGGCTCCGATCGCGACGATCTCGCCAGCCAGCTCGTGCCCGGGGATATTCGGATACGTGGCGATCGGGAACTCGCCCTCGACGATGTGCAGGTCCGTCCCGCAGATACCCGTTGCCATGACCTTGACGAGGATGTCCCCCGGGCCCATGACCGGGTCGGGGATCTCCCTGATCTCGATGTGATGTGGCCGGTCGATCACTACTGCACGCATTGGAGCCTCTTCGGTGCCCACCAACAGCTATGCGGCCGGCGGGGAATTGCACAACAGGAAAACACCGGAGGCTGCATCGACCCGGTGTGTCCTGAATTATGCATCGAATGCCGCCGTGCCCGTTACTTCACCGCACCCAGCGAGAGGCCCCGGACGAGCTGGCCCTGGGCGATCCAGCCAAGCAGGACGATCGGGAGGACACCGATGGTGACGGCGGCGGAGAGCTTGGCCCAGAAGAGGCCCTCACCGGTGACGTACTGGAGCATGAAGATCGGCACCGTCGACGAGCCAACCGCGGCGAGGAAGGCCGCCAGGAAAAACTCGTTCCAGGCGAAGATCATGCAGATGAAGGCCGTCGCGACGATGCCGGGACGCACGACCGGGAGCGCGATCTGGAAGATCTCCCGCAGCAGCGACGCTCCGTCCAGCCGGGCGGCGTCGATGATGTCACGGGGTATCTCCTCGAAGAACGAGCGCATCACCCAGATCGCGATCGGCAGATTCATGGCGATGTAGAGGATGATCAGGCCCGGGATCGTGTTCAGCAGTTCCAGCTGCCGGTAGATCAGGAGAAGAGGTACCAGCACGCCGGCCGTGGGCAGGAACCGGGTCGAGATCAGGAAGAAGAGCGTGTTCGATGACCGCTTGCCGGCCAGGATCGAAAGCGCATAGGCCGCAGGTATCCCCAGGATCAGGACGACCGCCGTCGAGATCAGCGTCGTCATCAGCGAGTTCAGGAAGAACGACCCGAAGTTCAGCGAGAAGACCGTCCGGTACTGCTCCAACGTCGGAGCGAAGCGGAAATCCAGCCCGGCGTCGACGTCCTCGGCCACCGCAGCGGCATCACTGCCTTCGATGTTGATCGTTTCGGGCAGGACCTGCGTCTCCTCATAGCCGGGCCATGGCAGCAGGCGCGGCGGGATCGCGACGGCTTCCTGTTCGGTCTTGAACCCGGTGATGACGAACTGGAAGATCGGGAAGAAGACAATGAGCGCCACGATCCAGGCGAAGATCGCCAGGGGAATCGGCGCCCGGTCCTTGCGGACGCCTGACCGGCCCAGCAGGCGTCGCAGACCCGTCGCCCGGGTCGACGGGACGATCAGGGTTCCGAAGCGCGATTCGACGGGTGTCCCGGACGGCTGCGTTCCGGCGGCAGTACTAGCCATTGCGGAGTTCCCCTTCGAATACCCGGGAGAGCAGCCGGATCAGATACGTGACGGCGATGATCGACAGGATCACCGTGACGACACCAATCGCTGACGCCAGCCCGTAGTTGTTGTTCTCGATCGCGGTCCGGAACACCAGGTAGGACAGCGTGGTGCTCTCGTTCCCGGGACCGCCCTTGGTCATCAGGTAGATCGGATCGAAGTCCTGGAAGATGTAGACCGTGCCGAGCAGACCGCCGAGCATGAAGAACCGCTGCAGGTGGGGCAGCGTGACGGTGCGGAACTCCTGCCAGGCAGATGCCCCGTCGACGCGAGCCGCCTCCCGGACCTCTTCCGAGATCGACCCCATCCCGGCCAGGAAGATCAGCATCATGAACGGAGCCCATCGCCAGACGAGGTAGAGCATGATCGACACGAGCGGATAGTCGCCGAGCCAGTTGGGCGCCGGGCTCGTCGGGATGAATGTCGTCGTGAACCAGTCGAGAAAGCCGAAGTTGGGGTTATAGAGCAGGTTCTTCCATGACAGGGCCGCGGCCGCCGGCATGATGAGGAACGGGGTAATCAGCAGCGTCCGCACGACCGCGCGACCCGGGAACTTGTGGTTGACGAGTTCCGCGAACAGCAGGCCAACGATCATCGCTAAGACCACGGAACCGGCGGTAAGAACGACCGTGTTCAGCAGGGCGGAGAAGAATGGCGAGTCCGTGTTGCGGACCTGATCCCAGAGTCGCTGGTAATTCTCAACTCCCGCCCAGCCATGCTGGTCGGGACGGTTGAGCCGATAGTTCCTGAAGCTGTAGTAAATGGTGATGAGGAACGGAATCTGCGTAATGGCGATCATGTAGATCATCGCCGGATAGAGCAGCAAACGTCCGACGCCAATGCGCTGCACCAGGGACCGGCGGACAACGGGCACCTGCACGGATTGCAGGGGTGTAGACATCGTGGCCACGTGGTGCCTCCATGACAGGTTGCGCATGGTGAGCCGGGCTCACAACATTCGGTCGTGTGCGACGGCGTCCCTGGTGGAGCCTGTCCCGCCGATGTGAGCCCGGGTTTGCGGGATCAGGTTCGTTGCGCGAGCCGTCCCCGGCCCGGTCAAAGCCAGGGCCGGAATGATCGGACCGGACTCCGCGACGTCGCGGAGTCCGGTCCGGCAGGCTACTGATATCCGCCGTCGATGGCTATCTCGTTGGCCAGGTCGTTTGCCTGGCTGATTGCCTCGTCGATCGGGATGTTCCCGACGATGGCGCTGGCGAAGATGTCGCTGACCCGGTTACCAAGGTCAGGGAACTCGGGGATCTGGACGAACTGTTGGCAGGGGTACGGGACCTCGACCAGGCAGGAGTTGATCGGGTCGGCACGCCGAATGGAATCCAGGACGATCGGTGCGTAGGCCGAAGAGAACTCCAGGTAGGCCGGATCCTCGTAGGTCGATGCACGGGCACCGGTCGGAGCCCGTCCAAACCCGTCGACCGCCGTCAGCGTCTGGTAGTACAGCGTGGAGGTCGCCCAGCGCGAGAAGGCCGCGGCCGCTTCCGGGTTATCAGAGGAAGCCGGCACTCCGAACGCCCAGTTGTAGAGCCAGTTACCACGGTTGTCCGGGCTGGCCTGGTGCGGCGGGAGCGCAAAGCCCACGTTCTGGTAGTAGTCCGGGTTCAGCTCCGGGGAAGCGACGAAGTCAGCCGCCGAGGTGGCGTCGTACCAGATCGCGACCTGTCCCGTGACGAAGAGCTGCTCGCACTCGGTGAAGCCGTTCTGCTCGGAGCCGGCCGGGCCGGACTGCTGCAGGGTGTTGATGTAGAAGTTGATCGCCTCGGACGACGCCTCGCTGTCCAGGGTGGCGTTCCAGTTCTCGTCGTACCAGGAACCACCGAAGGCGTTGATGACGCTCGTCATGGGACCGAGCTGCTGGCCCCAGCCGGGCAGACCGCGAAGGCAGATACCCGCCATGTTGTCAGTGCCGGCGCGCGCGGCCTTGACCTGCGCGGCGATCTCCGCGATCTCGGTCCAGGTCGGGTCCTCCGGCCAGGTAATCCCTGCCTCCTGGAGGACATCGGTCCGGTAGAAGACCATGGCACTCTCACCGTAGAACGGAAGACCGTAGACGCCGTCCTCGTAGGTCAGTCCCTGCAGGTGGGCGGGCAGGATGTCGGCCATGTTGTAGGTCGGATCGGCCTGGGCATCGGCGCCAAGCTCGGTCAACCATCCGTTCGCGGCCCACATCGGGACCTCGAAGTTCGAGATGGTGACCGCGTCATAGGCGCCACCCTGAGCGGCGACGTCCTGGTTGATGGACGCCCGGATCTCGTTCTCCGGGAGGACGGTCATATTGACCGTGATGTTCGGGTAGAGCTGGTTGAAGTACCCCTCATTGACCATCTCCTGGAGAGCGGTCATCTGGGGATTCCCGACCATCCCGACGTCGATGGTCCCGGAGATCTCCGTGTTCGCCGTGACTGCCGGAGGCGTGGCCCCCGAGGTCTGCCCGGAGGTGGTTCCCGGCATCACCCCGAAGCCGCCCAGGACGAGCGTGAGGGCGACGAACAGGGTCATCACGATGCGGTCCTGCGGTCGATTCCGACGGCGTCGGGGCCGAAGAGAACTCGCCCTCATGCTCGCTGGGGATGACACGCGCGCCCTGGAACCCGGCCCGGTGGAAGACGCGTGCAACGGAAGCACGGTGAGTCCGGAAGGCGACATCGAGACAATGGGCACATCGTTCCCGGAGCGGTGATCCTGGTCAGAGCCGCCCGTCGTCCTCGACGCGGCTGGCTGCGATCTCCCTACATCCATGTTTGTCTCCCTCGTACGCAGACACGGATCGACGGGAGACACCTCCCGCGACCATGCCTTCCCCTGCATGGTTGGTGCCATAGTCAAGAAATTTCACTATTAACCCGACCATTATTGACTGCCTGCAGGTCCGACAGAAAGACGAAACCGGGCTCGACGGCGCGTCGAGCCCGGTCTCACTGAGTTACGAAAGCGAATTGGCTCAGCCGGCGGATGAGGCTGGCGGCACGCCAATCGCCATCGCCGTATAGAAGATGTCGGCGCCACCGGACAGTGTGCCGTCCTCATCCCGCCGGATGCAGACCGGCGATGAGAACTGGCTGGCGCCCGGCAGCTCGGTGAGCGGCACGACCGTGTGGCCGAGCGAAGCGAGATCGTCCTGCGTCCGCCGGGGCAACCGCGTCGAGACCAGGAGATTCCGGGTCGAGCAGTCGATCCGGGGGGCGTTGGCGGCGGTCATGCCACTCATGCCGTGATCAATCATGTTCATCGCGATCTGGGCGTTGCAGTTCATGATCAGCCGCCCGCCGGAGGCGCCGATGCTGCCCACCGCCATGCCGTCCCGGGCGATGACGATCGGCGCCATATTGGACAGCGGTCGCTTGCCGCCCTCGACCGAGTTGGGTCGACCCGGCTCCGGGTCGAACCACATCATCCCGTTGTTGAGCAGCACGCCGGTCCCCGGCGCCGTCACGCGGGAGCCGAACAGCGAGAGCAGCGTCTGGGTATTGGAGACGGCCATCCCATCGGCGTCGATCGCGCCGAAATGCGTCGTGCTGCCGGAGGTGATGTAGTCGGGAACCGACGCGGCAAGGCTATGCGTCACGCCGAGGCGGTCGCGGGCACCGGCGACGGTCGGCGTGACGCGATCCCACTGAAACTCCATTGCCCGCTCGGCGGCGTAGTCCGGCGAGAGCAGGGTATCGAGTGGGACATCGACGTAGCGCGGGTCCGCCAGGTAGGCAAACCGGTCGGCGAAGGCGGCCCGGAAAGCATGGGCGAGCAGGTGCAGGCTGGGAACGGTGTTGTGTCCCGTCTCGCCGAGGTCGAAGCCGGACAGGATGTTCAGCGACTGGAGCAGCGTCGGGCCGCCGGACGCGCCGCCCGGCGCGAACACGACATGGCCCCGGTAGTTGGCCGCGGCGGCGGGCGCGACGACGGCCTCGTACCCGACGAAATCGTCGCGGGTGACCGGTGCGCCGTGCTCGGCCAGGTGATCGGCGATGGCCGCGCCGGTCGCGCCCCGGTAGAAGGCGTCTGCGCCTCCCTCGGCGATCGCGCGGAGCGTGGCGGCAAGGTCGGGCTGGCGGAAGATCGTCGGCACCGTCGCCTGCTCGTTGAACGGGATAGCGCCACCGGGCAGGAAGATCCGGGCCGTCTCGGGATACTGCGAAAGGGTGGCGAGGTAGCGGGCTGTCACATAGGTCCAGCTCGGGTCGACGGGGATGCCTTCCTCGGCGTAGCGGATCGCCGGCGCCATGACCTCGGCCAGCGTCTTCGTGCCGTATCGCTCCAGCGCCGTCGTCAGGCCGGCGACGACGCCGGGGATCGCGACCGAGCGGTGGCCAAGCAGGTTGGCGCTGTCGACGACGTTGGGCCAGCCGAACAGGTTCGGGTCCGTCCCGCCGGCAAGCGGAAACATGTCCCGCGTGGCGCCGGCCGGCGCCACCATCGGGAACTCGACCACGACGGCGGCGTCGCCCGGCCGCTGGATGACCATGTACCCGCCGCCGCCCAGCCCACTGCCCCACGGTTCGACGACGCTGGTGGCGAAGCCGGTCGCGACCGCCGCGTCGACGGCGTTGCCGCCGGCCCGCAGTATCTCGGCGCCGGCCTCGGCCGCCTTCGGGACCTTGGCCGCGACCATCCCGCCGCCAGCGCCGACCCGGGCTTCGGTACGGGTCTGGACCCACTGGGTTCGCTCGGGCTGCTCGTCTAGGGCCGGCCAGAGGATCGCCGTGTCGGGAGACGTGGCTGGGGGCGTCGTCATCGGGCTACTCCATCGTCGCCATGCGGTGGGCGGGTGCGGTGCTGCTCCGCCCGGTCGTCCGGCTGGCATCATACCGGAGCGGTCTGCCATGGCTGGCCCGGCCCGGACGGCCGCAATCAGATTCACGTGGTCTAATGGCGGCAGCAAAATTGCCTATAAACGCCGACCCGCATAGTCCCTGCCCATCCGGCCGTTGCCAGTAGCAGCGATCCGGGATGGTGCCGGACATGGCCCCCCTCGACCGGCACTCCGGTGACCCGGCCACCCGATGACAGATATGAGGTTCGCGCGAATGTCCGTCGAATCGACGCTCACTGACCTGCTCGACCGTCCGCTGCCGCCCATCGGCGCGACCATCACGCCCGAGGGCGTGCGTTTCCTCGTCTGGGCACCGAACGCCAGCCGGTCGGTCGCGCTCGTGATCGAGGGCCAAGACGACCGGCCGGAGCTGGAGCGGTCGTCCGTCGGCGACGGCTACTGGGAGACGACCATCGCCGGGATCGGGGCCGGAACGCGCTACCGCTACAGCCTGGACGGCGCCGACCCGTTTCCGGATCCGGCGTCGCGGTTCCAGCCGGAAGGCGTCCATGGGCCGTCCGAGGTCGTCGACCCGTCGACCTACCAGTGGGGCGACGAGGCCTGGACAGGGCTCGACGCGAGCACGCAGGCGATCTACGAGCTGCATGTCGGCACGTACACGCCGGAAGGCACCTACGCCGCGCTGACCGCCGAGATCCCGGCGCTGCGTGACCTCGGGATCACGGCGATCGAGCTGATGCCGCTTGCCGAGTCGCCGGGCCGCTGGAACTGGGGATACGACGGCGTCGACCTCTGGGCCCCCAGCCACAACTACGGCACGCCGGACGAGCTCCGCGCGCTGGTCGACACCGCCCATCAGCATGGCATCGGCGTGATCATCGACCTCGTCTACAACCACTTCGGCCCGGACGGCAACTACCTGCGCGCCTACGCCGACCACTACTTCACGGATCGCCACACCACCCCCTGGGGCGACGCCGTCAACTACGACGCCGCCGACAGCCAGCCGGTTCGCGACTTCGTCGTCGGCAATGCGGCGTACTGGGTGGAGGAATTCCACGTCGACGGGTACCGGCTGGATGCGACGCACGCCATCCTCGATGACAGTCCGGTCCACGTCGTCACCGAGCTGATCGCCCGGGGCCGGGCTACGGCCGCGCCGCGCGAGCTGGTGGCGTACCTGGAGAACGAGCACAACGACGTCGGTCTCGTCCGGACACCGCTCGAGGGCGGCTGGGGCGCCGACGGCTTCTGGGCCGACGACTTCCATCACGAGATGCACGTTTTCCTGACGGGCGAGCGGGACGGCTACTTCAGCCAGTACGACGGCACGCCCGCGAGCATCGCCAACGTGCTCATGCGGGGCCTGACCTACGAGGGGCAGCTGTTCGACGGCGAGCCTCGCGGGACGAAGGTCACCGGCGAGCCAGGCAGCGCCTTCGTCTTCTGCGTCCAGAACCATGATCAGGTCGGCAACCGGGCCGTCGGCGACCGCCTGCATACCCAGACGAGCCGGGAGCGGTACCACGCCGCCTCCACCCTGTTCCTGCTGGCCCCCGAGACTCCACTGATCTGGATGGGTCAGGAGTTCCGGGCGTCGGCACCGTTCCAGTACTTCACCGACCACGAGCCCGGCCTCGGGAAGCTGGTCACCGAGGGGCGTCGCAAGGAGTTCGCGCACTTCCAGTCGTTCGGTGGCGAGACGGAGGTTCCCGATCCCCAGGCGGAGTCCACCTTCCGGGACAGCACGCTGGACCTGTCCGAGCGCGAGACCAACGGCGACACGTACGAGCTCTACCAGGACCTGCTCCATCTGATCCGGGACGACGAGGTACTGGCCCAGCGCGACCGGGCCGGCTCTGTCGCGCTCGCCAAGGACGACGTGATCCTGCTGTACCGGCAGAACGGGGACGCTCACCGGCTGCTGCTGGCCAACTTCGGACCGGAGACACGGTTCACCCTGGCCGGCCTCGATCCCCGGATCATCGACCCACCCCGCGGCGTGACCGTGCTGCTGGACACGGGCAACGAGCGCTACGGTGGTGGCGGGACGGCGGCGGTCGCGGAGGGCGGCGTGCGGCTGCCGGCCGACACCGCGGTGCTGCTGGGCTGGTAGAGTGGGGCAAACGACGGGCAACGATTGACAGGTAACGGCCCCGGCGGGATCTCCCGCCGGGGCCGTTGGCGTCTGCCTGGATCGCTGTCGGTCCGGTCCTGCGTCAGCCGGTGATCAGGGCGCCGTAGTCGTTCTCCGGGTCGCGGTAGATGCCGTGGATATGGTTGGCCGCGTCACCGCCCATGCCCTGCGGCGAGTACTCGATCACGATCCGCGAACCGGCCACCCGGAAATAGGCGGCTGAGCCCGGCTCGGTCGGGCCGTACCAGGCGAGGTACGTGTCGTCCAGCGTCTCCTCCACCTCGGCCAGACGGTCGGCCGCGACGGCGTCGTGGACCATGCCGGTGTAGCGCGAGACCAGGCTGAGGACCATCTCCCGCTGCTCATCGGTCATGGCGACGCCGGGCAGCCCCTCCGGCTCGATCGTCCCGCCATCCTCACCCGGCCCGAGCAGCAGGTTGATGTACTCGTCGCCAAGGATCGCCGCCGCGCGCTGGTCGTCGTCCAGTGCGTTGACGAGGGCGAAGGCATCGTCCTCGATGTCTCCGAGCGGCCGGATGGTCGTGCCGTCGGCGTCCGTCCAGGAGGCTGGCTGCACGCCGATGAAGCTGGGTGTCAGGGCGATCCGGTCCCCGGCGACGGTGGCGTTGACGGTGATGTGGTGACCGCCGAACTGCCACTGCCACGACTCGGTCGCGGACGGCTCACCGATGAGCGCGACCCAGTAGTGGTCGGTTCCGAGCATCTGCCCCATCCCGCCACCGCCGCCGGGGCCACCGCCGTTGCCGCCACCCATCCCGCCGCCGGAATCGGCCAGCACCTGGTCGGCTTCCCACTCGGCCATGACGCGCTCGTAGCCGGTCTCGCTGAGGGTCGCCCGCATCAGGGCTAGCCAGGCCTCCCGCGGCGCGTCGGCCAGGTCGCCCCACATCAGCCCGTCTCGCTCGAACAACCCCTCGGGGAAGTTCGACCAGCGCTGCTTCTGCGCCGTGTCGGACCAGTCGAACAGGACGGCAGCGCGCTCGTCGTCGGAGAGTGCGTCGAGGAAGGCGTTGGCGGCGTCGACGATCGCCGGGGTCATCTCGTCCAGCGAGACGGCCGCCGCCGGGGTACCGTCATCGGTCTGGGCCGAGGTCAGCCGGACGAGGTTGCCTGCTGAAGCCAGTCCGGCGCCGAGCGCGATCCCGCCGCGCATGATCGCGCGCCGATCGAGCCGGCTCGCGCCGAGGGTGCTGATGGAGGTAGTGGGATTGGGAGTGAACTGCTCGGGGATCATCGTCTTGCCTCTGGTCCTGCGGGGTGCCGTCACCGCCGTCCCATCGACGACCTCGTGCCCGTACCCCATTGCCATCACTGTAGCGAGGGGCATATATGGTCCCGGTATGGAATCCGGACTCACACCGGTGGGTCGCGCCGAATCCCGAGGGGACCTGAGATGACGCACCAGACGACTGCCGCGACCGGACGGATGCTCGAGATCGTGGCCGAGGCGACGGCCGACAACCTGCTCACCTACACCCGCGACGTCAGCCAGTGGGTCCGGATGTCCGGCTCGGACGACGAGCGGAAGGCGTTCGCCGTGATCGAGGAGCTGGTCCGGGGCTGGGGACTGGACGTCCAGCGGGCCGAGCCGGTCTGCCTGACGTCGTGGCCGGTCGCCGCGTCGATCACCCTGCCCGGCGGAGAAACCGTCACGTGCATCACCCACTCCTTCTCCGGCTCGACACCAGGCGTCACCGGCGAGCTGATCGACGCCGGCGACGGGTCGCCGGAGGCATACACCGGCCTGGACCTCGCGGGGAAGATCGCGCTGGTCACCGACCCCGCCTCCCCCGGCAAGGCCGTCGCGGCCGAGCCGACCGGGGCGCTGGCGGTGATCCACGTCAACCCGGGCGAGACGATCAAGGAGATGATTGTCTCGCCGGTCTGGGGCTCGCCGACGCCGGAGACGATCGACCTGCTGCCGACGCTGCCGCATGTCTCGGTCAACCGGGCCAGCGGCGACCGGCTGCGGGAGGCGATGGCGGCCGGGGCGGGCGAGGTGACGGTTACGACCGAGGTCGATACCCGCTGGCGTCCGTTGCCGCTGCTGGTCGCGACGATCCCGGCCGGTGACCCGGACGGCTCGGGCGACTTCGTCCTGTTGTCCGGCCACGTCGACTCGTGGCACTACGGCGCGATCGACAACGGCACCGCCGACGCCTGCGCCCTGGAGACGGCCCGGGTGCTGGCAGCCCACCGCGATGAGCTTCGCCGCGACGTCCGGGTCGCTTTCTGGTCGGGCCATTCCCACGCCCGCTACGGCACCTCAGCCTGGTACGCCGATGAGCACTGGCTGGAGCTGTACGAGCACTGCGTCGCCCACGTCAACATCGACATGCCGGGCTACAAGGGGGCGACAGACCTGACCCAGGCCCCGCTGACGGCCGAGGCGTTCGGGATGGCCGGCGAGGTGATCGCCGCGATCGGCGAGCAGGAGCTGGCCTATCACCGGATGCAGCGGATGGGCGATCAGTCGTTCTGGGGTGCCGGCGTTCCCTCCGTGTTCATGAACATCTCGGCGGCGGGACCGGGCGTGACGATGGAGTGGTATCACACGCCGCTCGACACGATGGACTACATCGACCCGGCACTGCTGGAGCGCGACGGACGGATCCTGCTCGGTGCCACCTGGCGCCTCGCCTCTGACGAGATCCTGCCACTAGATCAGCTCGCGCCAGCCGAGGAAATCCTGGCCGAACTGCGGGCGCTGGACGCGGTCGCCGGCGGCGCGTTCAACATGCTCGGCCTGCTCGCCGACGCCGAGGGACTCGTCGAGGCGGCGGGGCGGCTGCGGGACGCGCGGTCGACAGCGAACGCTGACGCCGCATCGCTCAACGACGCGACCAAGGCGGCGTCCCGGGCGCTGATGCCGGTCAACTACACCAGCCGAGGGCCGTTCGAGCAGGACCTCGCGCTGCCGATCCCGACGCTGCCGGGCCTGCAGGCGGTCCGGGAGCTGGTCGCGCTGCCGGAAGGGTCGCCGGAGCGGCTGACGCTGGAGACGCGGCTGCGCCGCGAGCGCAACCGCCTCGCGCACGCGCTCCGTGAGGCGCGCTTCGCGATCGAGGCGGCGCTGTTCTAGGTCCGGATGTCTGATCCTAAATCACCGTCCTAGGGGCGATCCTTGTGATCCCCCCTGGGACGGTGATCGCCCCTGGCCGCGAGGCGGATTACTCCACCGGTCGTGCGGGCTTCAGGTGCGGGGCTAGGAAGCGCCAGATGTCCCGCCGGCTCTCGCGGGCCAGGCGGGAGTCGATCCGGTTAAAGACGTGGCTCCCCGGCGCGGCGTCGTAGATCCGGCTCTCGATCTCGTGGCCCGCGGCACGGAACGCCTGCAGCAGCCGCTCGACTTCCAGCACATTCACGTCCTCGTCGTTGGTCGTCGTGTGGACCAGCAGCGGGGTGCCCCGGTAGCGATCGACGTTCCACGAGGGCGAGCGGCGGCGGTACTCGGCGACGTCCTCCTCGGCCGTCTTGCCGAGGTGATACGGAGCGGAGAACAGGTCGCGGTACTGCTGGCTCTTGTAGCCCATCCGCGCGACCAGATCCGAGACGGGCACGGCCGCGTAGGCGACGGCATAGTCGTCCGGGTGGTCGAAGATCGTGAACAGCGAGATCAGCCCGCCGTGGCTCCAGCCGATCACCCCGACCCGCTCGGGATCGAGGTGATCGAAGGCGTCCAGCGCCCAATCGCGGGCGGCTTGCGTGTCGTCGACCTCGCGGCCGCCGTAGTCGATTGCCTCCCAGAACGCCTTGCCGTACCCATCGCTGCCCCGGTAGTCTGGCGCGACGACGGTGTAGCCCTGCAGGACCAACTCGCGGACGATCGAGGTCGCATCGGAGTTGTGCCGGCCGTGGACGCCGCCGTGGGCGAGAACGACCAGTGGGTGCCGCGTCGCGGGGTCCAGGTCACGCGGGACGAACGTGTGGCAGTGGATGACCAGCGGGTTGCCGGCGTCCTGGGCGGTCGGGTTGGGCTCGACGGCCTTCGACGGCCCGGTGAAGCGAACCATGTCGACATGGGCGATCGCGGAAAGACGCTGGGCGATGATGACCTCATCGATCATCCGCTCCAGGGTCGCGATCCGGTGGCCCTGCTCGGTCACCTGCTTTCGCAGCTGGTCGAGCTGCTCATCCTTCGGGGCGTCAGCCAACGCTCTGTCTCCTGCGTTCGGGTCGGTCTCCGGACCGGCAGCTTCCCGCACCCGGACGGCCGTGTCCATCGTGCCCCGTGCATTCCCTGCCCCGCCTGGCCGCTCCCGGGCACCTGATCAGGCTCCCGCGGGCCACGACGGGTGTCCTCGCTTGCCCCATGTGGAACAGCATCCGGGACGCTGTTCGCTCCTGGGCGCGGGCAGCGTGCCCGGGATCATCGCGGTTCTGGGGGTGGCTTTCTCGTCGTCCGGCGCTGGGCACCCCATCGGGGCTGGACGGGCGGGAAGCGTTGTTCGGCGTGATCGTCGGGGTCGAGGTCGTGGTGGCGGGTGCCGTCTGCCTGGTGCTGGCACGGCGAGGGCTGGCCGGTGGTTCGCAGTCGGCGTCGCCACCGGGCGGGGCTTCACTTCGAGTTTCCCGGTTGGGGTGGTGATGGGAGCCACGTTGCTGCTCGCCGCCGCCATCGCGACCGTCCGCTGGGTGCCGGAAGCTCTCTGGATACCCTTAGGTTCCCTGCTCCCGTCCCGCTATTCGATGATGTCGCCGGATGCGTCGGCCCGCGTCGTCGCGAGGACCTCCCACCCGGCAACGACGATGAGGACCGTCGTCGAGGCAATCCCGAGGGTCAACCCGGTCACGAGCGGTGCCAGCGGAACCAGCAGGAGCAACCCGCCGATTCCGGCGACATGCACCCATGGCGTCCGGGTAGTCGTCGCCCACTTGAACCCGAGCGTACCGAGCAGGAACAGCCCCGGGCCGAGCAGCGACGAGACGATGGTCGGCACTGACGGGTGCTCGACCGGGTGCGACAGGACCAGCTCGTCCGAGACGGCCGTAACGACGATGCCGGCGACGATCGGGACATGGAAGTACGTGTAGGCGGAGCGGGCGATCCGGCCGACGTCGCGGCTCCGCTCGAGGGTCTGCTCGGCCCAGTAAGTGCCCGTCTGGAAGTAGATCACCCACATCGCGACGGATGAGGCGAAGGCGCTGCCGAACGCCACGATCACGGCCGTCCCCTGCGCCAGCGCGGCAAACGTGGCGCCGGTCGCCAGCACCGACTCGCCGAGCGCGATGATCACGAACAGGCCCATCCGCTCGGCCAGGTGCCCACCGTCGACATCCCAGGTTGAGACATGGACACGACCACGGCCGGGTACCCACCACCCGGACACCGGGGCGAGGAACTCAACCCCGACGGCCAGTGCCCAGAGCGGGAGGCGCAGGTCCGTGTCGGCGAAGCCGCCGGCGACCCATAACACGCCCGCGGCGATCGCCTGGACGAGGATACGGCGATAGGTTCGCGACGTGTGCTGGTCATCCTGACCGTCGCGCCGGACCGCCCAGAGGACGAAGAGTGTCCGGCCGACCTGGATGCTGACGAAGGCGATGGCGAAGGCCAGCCCACGCGACCCGAACGCGACCGGGATGCAGGCCGACAGGAGCAGGCAACCGAACATCATCGTGATCAGGAGCGCCCGGACCGGGGCGGCGGCGGGATCGAGCAGGTTGGTCGCCCACGCCGTCGAGGTCCAGAGCCACCAGACGGAGATGATCAGTACGGTGATGTGCGCACCGCCCATCCAGGTGAAGTTGCCGGCGAGCGAGGTGGTCAGCTGGGTGACGGCGAAGACGAACACCAGGTCGAAGAACAGTTCGATCCGGGTAACGGGGGTCGGCGTGTCATCCTGGCGAGCCCGGAGCAGCCGGGCCGGTTGGCGGGTACCGGTACTGGTTGGCGCGGACCCGGGGGAACGGGTGGTGGACGGGGCGGACTGAGCCATGGCTACGGCACTCCGGGCGCGGGAGGGCACGGCGCCCGGCGGCGCGGTTGATTCCCGCTTGCCATGGCGTGTGCCGGATCCGCGCCACGCCGATCGACACGGATTCCCGGTCCGTCGGGCGTCGATCAGCATGGCGACCGATCCGACTCTTCCCGGAAGGGAGTGATCGCCAGGTGATCCCGGTTCCACGAGATGGTGCTTCGCCAGTGGGCATTCGTTGCGGTCAGGGTGGCGGGAAACGATTGATCCCGCGCCGACGGGGACGCAGGGACCGGCCCTGGTCGACGGGGGGACGCGCCGCACGTTCGAGCGCAAGGGAGGAATGTCCGCCAGTGCGGCAGCAAGGCAATCTTCTCGTGTAGGCTGCGCGAATCAGTTTGATGTGTCGGGAGAAATCAGATGGACGATGTCTCGTTCAAACAGATCCGTGAAGCCAGCCGGGTACAGGGTCAGCGCAAGCACGTGTTCGTGGTCAACGGATCGCCCGAATTCCTCGATCTCCTTCGCGAGCTCATGCAGGAGGAGGGGTACAACGTGACGACGACGAACTTCGTCCCCCGCACCTTCGACCAGATCCGGGCGCTGGAACCGGATCTCATCGTGATTGATATCGTGATCGGTCAGATCGTTGGCTGGGATCTGCTCGTTCAGCTTCAACACGAAGCGACCACGTCGGATGTGCCGGTCCTCATCGCGTCGACCGATCCACACCTGCTGGAGCGAGCGGAGTCCGTACGACTCCATTTCCCCAACACCCGGTTCATCGGCAAGCCGCTCGATCTCGACGCGCTGCTCGGGATGATCAACGACCTCATTGGTCCAGCCTGAAGGACGTCTTCGGCAACACCGGACGATGCCGCTGGTTGGCCATCGACATCGATCCAGCAACCCGGAACAGAATGGTCTCGACGGCTTCGGTAGCGCGGCTGAACGATCGCCCCGGGGGATCGGGGTATGGCATTCGTCGGACGGGTATGATCCGTTCTGACGACAACGCTGACACGAGGGGTCATCGGCATGGCGCAGTATCTGATCTCGTTCGATGAAGGCACGATGATCATCCCCGATGAGGACCTCCCCGAGGTAGCCGCCGCCGCCAATAGAGTGTGCCGGGATGCCGAGAACGCTGGCGTATGGGTCGTTGGCGGCGGGCTGGTTCACCAGGGCGCGAGTACCGTGGACGTGGACGGAACGATCACCGCTCTCCCGCATCCGCCGACCAGGGCGGTCCTGGGCGGACTCGTGATCGTCGACGTGCCGTCACGCGAGGAGGCACTGGAGTGGGCGTCCCGGTTCGCCGCCGCCTGCCGGTGCGCGCAGGACGTCCGCGAACTGTTCTAGGTCCGGATGGCCGAGCGACAACGCGCGCCTGTCGGTTCGACCGTGACCGCCAAGGGCTGCACGCCAACGTGCTGGCCAGTGTGAGCAAGGCGTTATCGCCGTTGGGCTACGAGCCGTCGGGGCAGGAAGCTCTGAGCGGCCGGCGCAACGGGCGTTGCATCGGGGCCTCAACAAGGTGCTGACGCCGGTCCCGACACCTGGTCGGATGCGGTCGCTCGCCCGCTTATCCACGCGTACCACGTCGGACGGGAAGGAACACCGTGAACGTGCTCCCTTTGCCCGGGACGGATTCCACGTCGATCCGGCCATGGTGGGCTTCCACGATCCGGCGGGAGATGTAGAGGCCCAAGCCAATCCCCGGCGCCCGCGACGCCGCCTCCGGCACGCGATAGAAGCGGTCGAACAGGTGGGAGAGCGCCTCGCGCTGGATGCCGATCCCCTGGTCGGCCACCGCCACCCACGCCTCATCCGAGGTCTGCCCGAAGCGCACCACGACCTTGCCGCCCTCGGGTGAGTACTTGACGGCGTTGGTGATGAGGTTCGCGAAGACCTGGCTGATCCGCACCCGGTCCGCCGGGACCATCACCGGTCCGCCAGGGGCCTCGACAAGGATGGGGACGCCTTCCACTCCGTGGTGCTCGGCAACGGATCGCGCCTCGAGGACCAGATCCAGTTCCTCCAGACGGAGATCGATGCGATCAGCTTCGATCTGGGAGGCGAGGAGCAGGTCGTCGATGAGCCGCGCGAGCCGGTCGGTCTGGCCCAGGATCGCGTCAACGCCGCGCTCGCTGTACGTCACCCGTCGGCGCATGAGCTGGGCATGGGCCCTGATCCCGGTGAGCGGGCTGCGCAGTTCGTGCGCAGCCATGGCGAGGAATTCCTGCTGCAGTCGCTCGATCTCGCGTCGCTCGCCGATGTCACGAATAATCGCGGAGATAGCGCCGAGGTGGCCGAGCAGGTCCGGGTGCGGCGTCAGGCCCACCGAGACATCGACCGGCCCACCGTCAGCTCGACGGCCGACCATCTCGTGGTAGACGGGGCGCCCAGCGCGAATCTCGGCCAGAAGCCTGTTCCAGGCAGCGTCATCCTCTCCGTTCGACAGAATGTTTCGCAGATCCGTCCCCGTGACAGTGGCCGCCGGGTACCCGAACAGCCGCTCGGCTCCGGCGTTCCACGTCTGCACCACGCCCGCCGGTGACGTGGTCACGATCGCGTCGCTCGACATCCTGACGACGGCCGCCAGTTGCTCGGCGTCCCGGCGGGCGAGCAGGAGTTCCCGCTCGTACGAACGGCGATCAGTCGCGTCGAAGATCGTGCTCGCGATCAGGGACGGACGGCCATCCGGGGCGGACCGCTGGACGGAATTCACGAGCACCGGCAATGGCTCGCGGTCGAGGCGGGTGATGTCGAATGCAACGTCCTTCACGGCCCCATGCAGGCGCAGGACCGGGAAATACTGACTCTCGTAAAAGATCTTTCCAGGGATCGTCAACAGGTCCTGGAATCGCCGTCCGGACGTCAGGTCGGCGCGCTCGTACCCGGTCCAGGCCAGCAGGGTCCGGTTCACCCGAACGATGGTGCCGTCCGGACGTGTGAACAGGAACCCGCACGGGACGTCCTCGTACACGTCCTCCATGCTCTCGTGCAGGAGGCTGTTAGTCATCCCGGCACTGTCCACGTCATACGGCTCCCGCGTCCCGCATGAGGAAGGACTCGATGGCGGCGACCGTCTCGGTGGGCGCGCTCAGGTGCGGGCAGTGGCCCGTCGTATCCACAACGACCAGCTCGCTGTCCCGGAGATGGCGATGGACGTAGTCCCCAACGGACGTCGGCGCCAGCGCGTCCTCGCGGCACTGCAGGACCAGTGAGCGCACCGGTACCCGGGGCAGGTCGGAGCGGTTGTCGGAGAGGAACGTGACGGCGGCGAACTGCTTGGCGATCTCGGGGTCGGTCCGGCAGAAGCTGGCGTGCAGGTCGTCCGCGAGTTCCGGCCGGTCGGAGGCCCCCATGACGACGGGTGCCATCCCGCTTGCCCACCCCAGGTAGTTGCTGTCCTGGAACTCGAGGAGGTCGTCGATGTCCTGTCGCGAGAAGCCGCCGATGTACCCGTCGTCGTTGACGAAGCGGGGGGACGGAGCGACCAGTACGAGCCGCTCGAACCGGTCCGGCTCCTCGATCGCGGCGAGCACCCCGATCATCGCGCTGACCGAGTGTCCGACGAAGACGACGCGTCGCAGGTCAAGCTCGGCGCAGATCTCGAGGACGTCCTGCGCGTAGCCCCGGAGAGAGCTGTACTTCGTGCGATCGTAGGCCGAGAGGTTTGAACTCCCCGCGCCGACGTGGTCGAACAGCACGAGACGGTGGGTGGGTGCGAAGGCCGGGGCGACGAGGCGCCACATCTGCTGGTCGCAGCCGTACCCGTGAGCGAAGAGCATCGGCTGGCTGCCGTCGCCCAGGAGCGTGACATTGTTTCTGCGTACGACGGACATTGCCACCCTGCGACGCGAGATCAGCTGGAAACAGTCCCTGATGGTTTCCCGGGTGCAGCATATCCGATTCACTCTGGCTGGTTATCTGGTTCCCGCGCCACCTGTACCAGAGCAGCGACATGGTGTCGTGAGAAGCCAGCCACGGTGGTCACGGTAGGCCGGGACTTCTCGTCGACCGGTCGATCCGCGCAGCCGTAGTCCAACCCGGGCATCCCGCCGGGTCGAAAACGCGGCGGGGCCGGACCGCTATTTCGTTGAAAGTGGATCACCGCGGTCCAGATGGATAGCCGTGAGTTCGTAGCGATCCCCTGCCGGGTACCCGCTCACCCTTCCTGTCGCGCCCGGATCCCGTGATGCCGCACCCAACCGTTCCGACTACATGCCCCGAATCACCGGAGCGATCTCGGTCGCGAGCCGGGTGATCGACTCGTCGATCAGCTCGCGCGGTAGACCGCCCCAGTCAACCTGACCGTAGAACCGGTCGATACCGAGTACCTCGCGCATCTCGCCGATCTTGTCGACGATCTCCTCGCTGGACCCGATCACCAACGCCTGCCCCGCGCGCGTGCCGTGCTCGAACGACCAGCGATCGATTTGGAATCCACGTCCGCCCGGCGTCTTGGGCCGCAGGTACTCGTGGTAGTAGGGAAAGACCTCGCGTGCCTGCCGGGCGTCGGCACCGGCGTAGAAGTGCGTCGACACCCCGACCCGCAGCCGATCGCCATGCCCGGCCTTGTCACCGGCTTCCCGGTAGATGTCCACGGCGGCCCGGGCGCGCTCGATCGGCCCGCCGATCAGTCCCAGCACCATTGGCAGCCCGAGCGTGCCTGCCCGGTGCGCACTCTGGGGCGTCCCACCGACCCCCACCCAGACGGGCAGCGGCTGCTGGAGGGCACGCGGCGCGATCGGCGCGTCGATCAGGGGAGAGCGGAAGCGCCCCTGCCAGGTGATCGTCTCCTCCTCGCGCAGCCGGAGCAGCAGATTGAGCTTCTCGGAGAACAGCGCGTCGTACTGGTTGAGGTCGTACCCGAACAGGGCGAAGGGCTCGGTGAAGGCACTCCGCCCCGCGACGATCTCGGCGCGGCCGTGGCTTACGAGGTCCAGCGTCGCGAAGTCCTGGTAGAGCCGGACGGGGTCCAGCACCGGGAGCACCGAGACGGCGCTGGCCAAGCGGATGCGACTGGTCCGGGCCGCGATCGCCGCCAGCGCGACGGCCGGTGACGACACGGCGAAGTCCAGCGTGTGGTGCTCACCCAGCCCGAATACGTCGAGCCCGAGCTGATCGGCCAGTTCGGCGTAATGGACGATATCGTCCAGTCGCCCGCCCGCCGTCGGCGTGTCAGTGGTCGTTGTTCCCTGATAGATGTCGCTCAGGGAGATGATGCCCAGTTCCATCGTGTGTCCCGTCAGTGTCATCGGTGTCCATGGAAAGGAGACACCCGGTCGGCCTGTTGAGCCGACCGGGTGTCTATGCCGGTCCGGGTGATGAACGACTCTACCCGGCGCGATAGGTCGCGTGGACCGGCTCGATCTCGATCACATGGACGTCCGGCGCGCCACCAGGCACCTCGTCGAGGCCGAGGTGCCTGGTGGCGCGATCTGGGCGGTGAAGCGACCGCCCTGGTCCGGCTCCATCGAGACCACCCGCCCGCGGATCTCCAGGTAGTTGGACGGGTCCTCCGGGTGCGTCATCGAGACCGCGACGCGCCCGTCGCGCTGGAGGTTGACGAACTTCTGCCGGCCGGCGCCAAGGCCGATGCGCACCCGATCGCCGTCCCAGGTGAACCAGACCGGGCTGGACTGGGGCTCCCCCTTCGGCCCGATCGTCGCCACGTGCGCCAGAGCGCGCGTGGCGAGTAGCTCATCGAAGCGCTCCGGGACGACGCGCTGATTCGTGGTGTTGGTCGTAATGTCGGTCATGGATCTCTCCGTATCTTCCGTTCAGGGGTCGGTGACGGGATCAGTTGCTGATCACCGGGGCAGCCTTGATGTAGGTCCGGCCCTCGACCTGTTCGAGCAGCCAGGCGGCGATGTTGGCCCGGGTGATCGCCATGCCGACCTTGTCCTGGCCAAGGAAACCGCTCCGCACGGTCCCGGTGGCTGGACCGTCCGTCGGCCGGCTGAACCGCCCGATCGTCCAGTCCAGGTCGGAGGCCTGCACGGCGTCCGTCATCCCCCGCAGCTCCCGGAGGGCGTTGGGCAGGAACACGCGCGCCATCACCGGCAGAATCAGCCCGGTCAGCGAGCGACCGTCGTGCGGGTCCCGGATGCTCGGCGTCGCCATCCCGACGTACCGTCGGACCCCCTCCGCCTTCATTGCCGCGACGATCAGGTAGGTGCCTTCCGTCAGGGGCGTGCCCGTCGCTCCGCGAGCCAGCGTCGGGCCGAGCGCGCTGACGACGGCGTCACTGCCCGCGACGGCCAACCGGATCGCGTCGGCGTCCGAAAGCTGCCCCTCAACCACGGTCAGGTTCGGGTGCTGGATGGTCAGCTTTGACGCGGAGCGCGCGTAGGCGGTGACGTGATGGCCCGCCGCCAAGGCCTGCTCGACGGCGAGGCGGCCAACGCCGCCGGTCGCGCCGAAGATGGTGAGTCGCATGGGAGCTCCGATGATCCGGGAACCGGATCAGATGTGATGAGACGCAGCTGCGTTGACAAACGGAGGCGAGTCCGGCGCTCTACGACGCGATCGACACGGCGATCTTGCCGACCTTGTTCTCCGCGAAGGCGGCGAAGGCATCGGCCGCCTGGTCCAGGGAGAAGGTCGCCGCGATCGGCACCGTCAGCGTCCCGGACGCAACGTCGGCAGCCAGCCGGGCAAGGGTGTCCGGCGTGGTGTTGGCCATCAGCCCCGAGATACGCGGGTCCTGCTCCGCGCTCAACCCCATCGTGGACGCCATCCGTCCGTCGGCCTTGAGCACTCCCAGGAGTGCAACACCATCGCCGGCGAAGTGCAGGACGACATCGACGCCGTCCGGGGCGATCGTCCGCACTTGCTCCGCGACATCACCGGTGTAGTCGACGATATGGGTCGCCCCGAGGCCACGCAGCGCCTCGGCGGCCTCGCCCGGCTGCGCGGTGGCGATCACCTCGACGCCAGCGGCGACGGCGTACTGGACCGCGATCGTTCCGACGCCGCCCGTTGCCCCACTGACCAGGACCGTCTGTCCGGAGGTGATCTGCGCGGCGGCGATCGCGTCAAGTGCCGCCGTCCCGGCCAGCCCGATCGCGCCAGCCAGGGTCACCTCGAGGCCGTCAGGGATTGCCGCAATGCCATAAGCCTCCGAGACCACGGTGTACTCACCGAGGCCCCCCTCGCGCAGGAACGGCTGCATGACCACGCCGAACACGGCGTCGCCGACGGCGAACCGGGTGACACCCGCGCCGACCGCTTCGACGGTTCCGGCGAAGTCCTTGCCAATGACGACCGGATACTGGTACTCCATCATGCCCTTGAGGCGGCCGGACGCGACGGACTTGTCGAACCCGTTGATCGACGACGCCTCGACGCGGACGAGCACTTCACGGTTCCCGGGCTGGGGCATGGGGACATCGACGGTGGCCGGAGTGGAATCGGCATCGAGCAGAGCGTAGGCGCGCATGGGTGAAGTCCTCCTTGGACTGGTCAATCGGTTTAGCGTTGTACCAGTTTACCACTAAACAATAACCGTGCAAGGTGACGTGTGCTGGAGTCGCATTGGATCCGGTCCGGATTGTTACTCGTCGCCGGTGGCGTGTTCGATCTTGGCGACGAGTGTCTGGAGCTGGGCCTGCTCCAGGACGTTCAGTCCGGCGAAGTGCGCGCGGATGACCGCTTCCTGGTCCTCGACCGCCGTGATGAGCTGATCGCGGCTCGTGTCGGTGAGGTACAGGGCATAGGCCCGGGCCACCGGCTCGCGCCGGATCAGCCCATTGGCCTCCAGTCGACTCAGGAGCTGCGAGACGTTGGCCTTGGTCAACCCGAGGCGGTCTGCCAGGTCTTGCTGCGTGAGCCCCTCATCGGATCCGATGGTCAGCAGGACATTGAGCTGGCCACGATTCAGGCCGTGCGTCCGCAGGACCGCATCGAGCTGGCGGTCGACCTGGGCGGTCACGCGGCGCAACCCGACGTAGGCCTGAATCGCCGGGTCACTGGGCCGACAGGCGTTGTGCAGCCGTGCTGCGGCAGGATCTGATGGAATCTCAGTCTCTTGTATAGCCATGCAACTAGTAAACTGCTGAACACTGACTACGTCAACAACGAGACGGATCAGGCAGATACTTCATCAATGACACGCCGCTTGGGCCGTCCGGCACCGCGTACTATGTCCCTACACCTCTGGCACTGACTGCTCACCGGGTTTCTGCCGGGGCTATTGCGTCATCGTCCCGCGCCGGCACTCCCTCCGCCACTGGCGACACCAGGCACAACGACCGCCTATACCACGCCTGATGACACCACACCCCGACCAACCCCGCCACGGCCTCACATCCGCCGGGCCGAGAGCGCGACGAGGTTGACGTGTCCCCTCTCCTGTTTCGGGGAGCCGGCCCGGCCCCTCGGGTCGCTTTCTCCCTGGGGTGAGGATCAGATCCGCAACGTTACGCTTCCCCGGCAAGCCAGGCTTGTCAACGTAACGGTCGCGTCCTCAGCATCAGGAGACAGTTGGCCAAACGGCTTCGTCGCCGAGTTCAAGACCGGCCGACCATCTCGAGAGGGACGTGTGGATCATGCCCTCCAATCGTCCTTCCGACTCGGTCCCGACCGTGCATAACGTCCCTGTGAGCGCGGGTATCGCGCATCTCCCGTCTCTGTCGCAGCCCTCGCCCGATGCCGGTGAGACTCAACACGACCAGCAGCGTGCCCACGATCAAGCTCGCCCACATGGCAACGCTGATACCTGCTGGGATGGTTATCTCATAGGCCCGGGGTCGGGCCTGCTCGTCGAGCAACACCTGTACCTTCATCCGGGCCTGGTAGGCGCTGAAGAAGAAGCTCGCTGCTGGTACCAGGAGCAGGGTCGAGACGATCAGCGACGACTGCTCCATGATCAGGCGCACCGCCGCCAGGAGAGCCAGGAGCAGCACGGACACCAGGACCGCGACAGCCCAGAGGCGCATTCCCTCCGTCCATCCCTCCCCTCCGCCATTGGCATACGTCTGCCAACGGTGCGGACGTGACAGCAACGCTGCGCTGAGAGCCACCATGCTGATGATCAAGACAGTCAGCGTCAGGGCAATGGTCAGGACCCGGTTGAGTTTCATGCGGCTTCTCCTGTCCGACGACGCATCGCAATGGTCAGGACCAGCCTGCTCGTGACCGGCTGTCGCCCCGCGGCGTGAGCCCCGCTCCCAGCGCCGGGATACCCATCGAGCCGGTGCGCATCGTTGAGCACCGGGTTGACGCTGGTCCGCGCCCCGGCTAGGCTACGCCCGTTCGATATGATACGTTGTATCAACAACGACCACGCGATACGGCTCCTCGCTCAATGCCGGAGGTGACATGACCGTACCACGTTCCCGTGCCTTTTCCCGCCGCGCCGTGATTGCCTCCTCGCTGGGGCTGGCCGGCGCGCTCGCCCTGGGTGGCGGACGGACCACGACCGCCCAGTCCGGGTCGATCCGGGTCGCGGTCAGTACCGGCGTGCTGGCCGACATCGTCGCCAACGTCGCAGGCGACCGGGCGACGGTCTCCTCCGTCATGCCGGCCAACGCCGACCCGCACACCTGGGAGGCCGGACCGCAGGACATCACCGCCGTCCAGGAAGCCGACTCCTTCATCTGGATGGGCGCCAACCTGGAGCGCTTCATCGAGAGCGGCGCCTGGCGCCGGGCTGTGGCTGACGCCGGGATCCCGGAGCTGATCGTCACCGACCACGTCGAGCTGATCGTCCGTGACATCGTGATCGACCACGGCGATCACACGCATGACCTCCGCGACGGCGACCCGCACGTCTGGCTGGATCCGCTCAAGGTCGTCGAGATGGTCCCGGCGATTCGCGACCACCTGGCCGGGATCGATCCGGACGGAGCGGACACCTACGCCGCCAACGCCGACGACTACGTCACCCGGATCACGGCGATCCACGACGAATACGTCGCCGGGCTGGAGCCGCTGCCCATCGAGCAGCGCAAGCTGGTGGTCTTCCATGACGCCTTCACCTACCTGGCCGCCCGCTACGGGTTCACGATCGTCGGCGTGGTGATCGACAACCCCGGCCAGGACCCGTCTGCCGGCGAGATCGCCGAGCTGATCGACACGATCGAGCGCGAGAGTGTCCCCGCCGTGTTCCGCGAGCCGCAGTTCGATGCCGCGATCCTCGACGCCGTCGCCGCCGAAACCGACGTGGTGATCGGCGAGCTGATCACCGATGCCTTTGCCGGTGTCGTGTCCTCCTATGAGGAACTGCTCCGCTTCAACCTCGACAGCATCGTGACGAATCTCGTGGTCGACTAGCTCCCCACCTTCCTTCTGAACACCCACGTACTGTCCGGGCACGCGCCCGGGCCCGGCTCGCCGTCTGCCCGAAAGGACTCTGCGATGAACCCGAACGCACGTCTGTCCCGGATCACGACCCGCACCGCGACCCGCCGCTCTGTCCTCGCCGGATCGCTGGCCGCCATCGGCGCGGCCGCTACCGGGTCCCGGGCCTTGGCTCAGACTCCGGGGGCCACGCCGGTCGCCTCGCCAGTCGCGGGAGGGACGTCAGCCCCGTTCCTGATGGTCACTGATCGCGAAGAGCCGACCCTGTGGTTTTACTCGATTCCCGACGGACGCCTGACCGGGAGGCTGGACAATCTCTTCATGGCCTCCCACGGCAGCGCGTTCCAGTTGCCGAACGGCCGCCTGATCCTGGGCCGGCTCGGCGACCAGGAGGTTGACCTCGGGGGACAGTCGATCGACGCCCTGGTGCTCGACGATCAGGGGGTGCCTTCGATCGTTGCCAGCGTCCCGGCCACATTCGGAGAGAGCGCGGCCTGGATCGTCGTCGATCCGGGACTGACGACGCTGGTATTCGGCTCCCTGCGCGAGGGTGACGACGTCACGCAGATCCTGAACGTCGTCGACCTGGCTTCGTTTACCAACACCGAGCTCGAGTTCGAGATGAACGAGCCGGAAGAGATCACCGCCTGGCTGCTCGGTGATCCCCTGCACCTGTACGTCTCGGTCGGCGGTCGTATCGACTCCTACGACTTGGCCGCACTGCTGGGCGGAAACACCACACCGTTGGGCTCGGTCGATGTCGATCTGGGCTCTCACGGCGGTGCCACCGACGCGGCCCGCGACCAGCTCTTCTATGTCACTGAGCCGGGAACAGGGATGGAAGTCCTCGACGTCTCAAGCGGCGTCGCGGAATACGTGACACAGATCCCGTGGGACATCGATGGCCGGACCGGCGGGTACAACGCCCGCGCCAACGTCTCCGGCGACGGGTATCACATCTTCGGGGTCCTGACCGGCAATACGGAAGACCCGACGCGATGGGCGGAATTCGTCTGCGATCTTCACGTGATCAACATGGCGGATCTCACGGCCACCCGCACGCCGATCGGCACCGGCGCGTTCACCACCCGCTGGGCGATGGGTGGAAAGGTCGCGCTGGCGGCGGGCTACAACGCCGACGGCGGCACGGCCTACGCCATCGACACGGACGTGGAATCGGAGACGTTCGCCACGGTCGTCCAGGAAATTCCGGTCAACGTCCCGACCAATGGCCAGGTGGCTGGCGAATGGGATGACGAGGCGCAGATCTACTACGTCTGCGCGATCACACCCGACGACATGTACGGATTCGTCACCATTCCCGGCGACGGCCTCGTCCAGGTGCTCGATCTCGCGGCCGGTGAGGTGATCGGAGAGATCGCCACGGAAACCGATCTCTCCGGCTTCGGCTACAGCAAGGTGATCCAGGGCGGCATCACTCCAGTCGACCTCTGGGGCCGGTAGTCCCCCAACGTCCCCCGCGACCGGCAGGTACGAGGTGCTTGCTGGTCGCTCCGTTCCCTCCGGTCCTCCGCCTTTTCTCTCACTTGGTCGCCCCGACCAGAAAGGTTTCCCCGATGTCCCGTCAGAGCCGTCTCGCCCGGATCACCACCCACGCCGCCACCCGCCGCTCCGTCCTCGCCGGCTCGCTGGCGGCGGTCGCTGGCGCCACCATCGGCACCCGGGCGCTGGCCCAGATTCCGGCCGCCACCCCGGGCAGCGGGACGCCGGCCGCTGGAGGTGCCGACGCGCCCGTCCTCGTCGTCTGCGATGGCGAGGCGTCCCGGATCGCCGTCTACTCCATCCCGGATGCCGCGCTGCTGGGCGAGTTCGATGGCGTCGGCTTCGGCACCCACGCCGGCACGTTCCAGTTGCCGGACGGCCGGATGATCTTCGCCGACATCGTCGCTGGCGAGATCGCCGCCCTCCGCATGGGCGCCGACGGCACGCCGGAGATCTCTGATCGCGTACCGGCTGCCGTCGAGGGTGGGATCGCCTGGATGGCCGCCTCCCCCGACCTGTCGATCATCGCCGTTGGCTCGCTGCTGGAGGACTCGCCGACCCAGACGCTGAACCTGCTGGACGTCGCGACCTTCACCAACACCCAGCTGGAATTCGAGATGGCCGAGCCGGAGGAGATCCATGCCTGGCTGCTGGGCGACCCGCTGCACGTCCATGTCTCGGTCGGTGGACGAATCGATTCCTACGCGTACGAGGCACTGCTGGCCGGCGACATGACGCCACTGGCCGAGGTGCCGGTCGAACTTGGATCGCATGGCGGCGCGACCGATGTCACCAACGATCGGATCTTCTACACCACGGCGCCCGGGACGGGCTTCGAGGTGCTGGACGTCTCGTCCGGTGCCGCCGAGTACGTCGCCCAGATTCCGTGGGACGTGGATGGCTACGCGGGCGGGCGCAACGCCCGCCCGCGGGTGCTGGCTGATGGCCGCCACATCGTCGGCCTGCTGATCCCCGGACTCGACGACCCGACGACGTGGGCCGATGCCGAGGCGACGCTCCACCTCACCGACATGCAGGAGCTGACCGCCCAGCGGCTGCCGATCGCGACCGGCACCTTCGCCTACCGCTACGGCACGTCGGACGAGGTCATGCTCTGGGCCGGCTACGACGCGGACGGCGGCCATGCCTACGTGATCGATGTCGACAGTGTGTCGGAGACGTTCGGGACGGTCCTGCGCATGCTCGACATCCCGGTGCCGTCGCGAGCCGCGACGCCGGGCGAGGAGATCGCGGACCCGTCGACCTACGTCACGGCGGTCTCCCCGGACGGCGCCTACGGCTTCATCGCGGTCGCCGGTGACAGCCTGCTCAAGGTCTATGACCTGGCGGACGGGACCGAATTGACCGAGACCGAGCTCCCGATGCCCCTGACTGGCTACTCCGGGTACATGACGGTGCTCTCGACTGGCGTGACGCCCGTTGACCTCTGGGCCCGATAATCATCGATCCCGATTGATTCGGGCGATCACGGAATGGGCCGGGCCTGTTGCAGTCCCGGCCCAATCCATGCGATCAGGACAGCCGGGCCAGGACCGGACGGGCACGTCCACCATCCGTGGCGGCAGGACCGCCTGATTATTCCCAGAGAGGAACGCCATGTATCTCAGGATCGACCGGCTCCAGATCGACATGCCGATGTCCGAGCACCCGGATCCCAAGGCCGCCGCGGCGGTCCAGGAGCTGATGGGCGGACGCTTCGGCGAGATGTCGACGCTCATGAACTACACCTACCAGTCCTTCAACTTCCGGGGCAAGGACAAGCTGAAGCCGTTCTATGACCTGATCGCCAACATCGCGACCGAGGAGCTGGGCCACATCGAGCTGGTCGGCGCCACGGTCAACGGCCTGCTGACCGGCTCCGTCCCGCGCGAGACGGCAGAGAACTCCCCGCTCAGGGACGTGCTTGGCGTCGGCAACCCGCACCACTTCATCAACTCCGGCATGGGCGTGCTGGCCGGTGACTCGGCCGGCGGTGCCTGGCGCGGTGACTACATCTTCAACACCGGCGACCTGGTGCTGGACCTGCTCCACAACTTCTTCCTGGAGTGCGGTGCCCGGATGGGCAAGCTCCGCGTCTACGAGATGACGGACAACCCGATCGCCCGCCGGATGCTCGGCTACCTGCTGGTCCGCGGTGGCGTCCACCAGCTGGCCTACGCTAAGGCGCTCGAGGAGCTGACCGGCGTCGAAGTCCAAAAGATGCTCAACATCCCGAACATCTCCAACACGGTCTTCCCGGAGACCAAGGACTTCATGGACAACCAGGGCCACGCGACCCTGTACCGGTTCAGCCCGAACGACTACATGGACATCGACAAGATCTGGAAGGGCGTCCACCCCGAGGATGGCTCGACCCTTCAGGTCGTCGATGGCCCGCCCGAGGGTGGTCCGGTCAACCCGGGCACGCCGGAGCCGGCCGTGTTCGCGCCGGGCTACGACCCGGGCGAGCTCGAGGAGATCGCCCGGCGGCTGATGAAGGGCTAGTCCCCTCCCCCGCTGACGCGCCCTAGGACGACGCCCGGGCCGAATGCCGGCCCGGGCGTCGTCGCGTCCCGATCGCCAGAACCAGGGGGCTTGACTCTCCGGTAGGGGGAGGCCGGACGCTCTGTCGTAGCCGGACACCGGCCCGGCATCATCGGCCGCCCCGCCCGGGTGGCCGGACGACAGGAGCCCTACCCATGACTGCCACTGACACCCTGCCCGACGTGATCGACCGGTACATGCGCGCTGCCGAGGCCCGGGACACCGACACGCTCCTCGGCTGCTTCACCCCCGATGCGACCGTCACCGACGAGGGAAAGACCTATCGCGGGACGGACGGCATCCGGGACTGGCGGGACGGCGTGGCGTCGGCATGGACCTACACGACGACCGTGACAGGCCATGAGCGGGCCGAGGCGGACCGGCATATCCTGCGCATTCACCTGTCGGGCAATTTCCCCGGCGGTGAGGCCGACGTGCGGTTCCGGTTCACCCTCGCCGGTGACCGCATCACCGACCTGACGATCGGGTGACCGGAGCGGGATGGTCATCCCCGGGAGGTGCCATGACCAGCGAGCCACTCGTCACGATCGGCGCCTTCTCGGTGATGACCCAGCTCAGCCGGAAGTCGCTCCATCACTACCACGAAGTCGACCTGCTGGTCCCGGCACGGGTGGACGAGCGAAGCGGATACCGGCTCTACCGCGTCGACCAGGTCGATGATGCCCGGCTGATCCGGCAGCTGCGCGACCTCGACATGCCGATCCCGGAGGTGCGGGAGGCGGTGCGGGCGCCGGCGGACAGGCGGCAGGCCGTGATCGCCGCCCACCTGGCCCGGATGGAAGCCCACCTCGACGAGACCCGGCGCCAGATCCGGGCGTTGCGCGACCTGCTCGTGCCCGCCGGGACGACGCCCCGGCCCACCATCCGACTGGATCCCGGTTGCAACGCCCCGGGCATCATCGAGCACGTCACGCTGGGACAAATCGACGACTGGTGGGACGGCGCCCTCGCCGAGTTACGCGCCGCGATCGCGGCCAGCGGACAGCGCCCGGCCGGACCGCCGGGCGGGATCTACGAGGTGGCGCTGTTCCGCGACGAGTCCGGGCAGGCGACCCTCTACCTGCCTGCTACTGGTCCTGTAGCCCGGGCCGGCCGGGTACTGGAGATAGAGATCCCGCCGGTCCGGCTCGCGGAACTGACGCATGAAGGACCGGAAGAGGAGATCGGGCAGACCTACGCGGCGCTGGGCATCGCGGTCGGCCAGGCCGGGACCGGGATCGATGGTCCCATCCGCGAGCGCTACCTTGGACTGCCGGGGGCGGACGATCCCTCGCCTCGCCGGACGGTGATCGGCTGGCCCGTCTCCGACGATCCCGATGGCTACGGCGTCGCAGATGATTCCCCCATCCCCGGCGGATGAGCCGTCCCATGTCGCGATACCATGCCCAGATGACGACGTGGGAAGCGGGTACAGGCGTCATCGAGCTACCGGATGGCCGACGAATTCGGGGGCGGGGGCTGCGTGACGGGCTGGTACCCGATGGGATCGCTCCTGCCTTCGGCGTCTACCTGACCTCCAGGGAACCGGCGCCGATGCCCTGGCCGTCGCGCTGGGTGCGCTGGCCGGACTTCCGGCTGCCGACCTCGACGGACGACGCGCTGGCCGCACTGGTCGAGGCGCACGCGCGGGCCGAATCGGAACGCGTCGAGATCGCCTGCGGCGGCGGCACGGGCCGGACCGGGACTGCGCTGGCCGTGATCGCCATCCTGTCCGGTGTCCTGGCCGACGAGGCCGTCGCCTGGGTGCGGGCGCACTACCGGTCCCGGGCGGTGGAGACGCCGTGGCAGCGCCGCTGGGTGCGGGATGCCGCGCGGCAACTCCTGGCACCCCCACGGTAAGAAACGGAAGGGCCGGTTGATAATGACCGGCCCTTCCGTCTGGCAATCGTTGCAGTCGCAGATCGAACGGATTATTCCGGTCTCTGCCGCCTGGACCGCTGGCACCCGTGGTTTCTACCGGTCGGCTTCCACGACCGGCGTTAGGACGAAAACGGGAATCTGGCGATCGGTCCTGGTCTGGTAGTCGGCATAGGCCGGATAGACGGCAAGAGCGCGCTCCCACCAGGTTGCCTTCTCGTCGCCGTGGACCTCACGGGCCAGGTAGTCCCGGGTGACGTCTCGATCCCGAAGGGTGATTCGCGGGTTCGCCTTCACGTTGTAGTACCAGGCAGGATTCCGGGGAGCGCCACCGAGCGATGCGACGACGGCGTACTCGCCGTTGTGTTCGACCCGGACGAGCGGCGTCAGACGTGGCTTGCCGCTCCGCGCACCGATCGACGTCAGCAGCACGATGGGCGCACCGCCCATGGTCGTCGCCTTCGTGCCGCCCGAGTCCTCATACCGCCGGGCATGCCAGCGGGAGAACCGGGAGATGAAGAACGTCATCAGCCGCCGGCGGATCGCCTGCATGGGAATCTCCGCTCATGGTACCGGTCCAGGTTGGGTCTGCGGGCCCGCCGAGGGCCGGGCCCGCCACCCTCACTCCGGCGTCAGGACATCGGCGTCAGGACGAAGACCGGGATCTGGCGATCCGTCTTGGTCTGGTACTCGGCGTAGGCTGGCCAGACGGCGACCGACCGCTCCCACCAGGTGGCGCGCTCGTCGCCCGTCACCTCGCGCGCCATGTAGTCGCGGCGGACCGGTCCGTCCTGCAGTTCGACGTGCGGATTGGCAACCAGGTTGTGGTACCAGACCGGATGCGTCGGTGCCCCGCCCTTTGAGGTCACGACGGCGTACTCGCCCCCATGCTCGACCCGCATCAGCGGGGTCTTGCGGAGCTTGCCGCTCTTCGCGCCGAGCGTCGTCAGCAGGATGATCGGCACCCCGCGCAACTCATTGGCCTCGGCGCCGTTGGACGCCTCGAACTTCTCGGCCTGCTCCCGCGCCCAGTCGGACGGGCTCGGCGCGTACTCTCCCTGTAGTGGCATCTCGCATCTCCGTTGGTGAAACCGAATCGTGCACGGCCGGCGGTGGGCCGGTGCCGCGGACTAGCTGGTGGCGTCCTCGTCGATCGGACTGAGGACGAAGACCGGGATCTCGCGCTCGGTCTTCTTCTGATAGTCGGCGTAGTCCGGGAAGGCCGCGACGCAGCGCTCCCACCAGATGGCCTTCTCGTCGCCGTGGACCTCGCGCGCAAGGTAATCCCGCTTGACGGCCTTGTCCTGCAACTCGACGTGGGGATTGGCAATGAAGTTGTAGTACCAGACCGGGTGCTTCGGCGCGCCGCCCAATGAGGCGACGGCGGCGTACTCCCCCTCGTGCTCGACGCGCATCAGGGGTGTCTTGCGCAGCTTGCCGCTCTTCGCCCCGACATTGGTGATAAGGATGATCGGCATCCCACGGATGTCATTGGCTTCCTCGCCGTTGGTCGCCTCGTAGCGCTCGGCCTGCCGGCGGGCCCAGTCGGACGTACTCGGTTCGTACTCACCCTGCAATGGCATCGTGTTCTCCCATGATCACCCGGCCAGCGCGATCGCTGCCGGGTACGTGATGACATTTCCGGGGGCAGTCGGCACAACCGGTGCCGCCGCGCCACCCGTCAGAGGCGGTACTTGAACCCGGTGTGGGACGCGACGAACCCGAGGCGCTCGTAGAAGCGGGCCGCGTCGGTTCGGGTCCGGTTGGAGGTCAGCTCGACCATCAGGCACCCCTGGCGCCGGGCCTCGTCGATCACCCATCCCATCATTTGCGTGCCGATCCCGCCGGACCGGGCCGCGGCCGCGACACGCACGGCTTCGACGTGCGCCCGGGAGCCGCCCCGGTGGGACAGCGACGGGATGATCGTCAGCTGGAGCGTGCCGACGACCTGCCCGTCCCGCTCGGCGACGTGGACAGTCGAGACCCCGCCGGTCGCGGTCAGCCGGTCGAACGCGGCCTCGTAGGGGGTGAGGTCATCCTGCGTCTCCCGTTCGGCGCCAAGCCGGTCGTCGGCGTACATGGCGACGATCGCCGGGAGATCGTCCCGCGTCGCCGGTCGCATCGTGATGGTCACGGTCCGAACTCCTCTCATCGCTCCGGCACTACCAGGCACCCCACCGGGGCATCTTCTCACCGAGCGACGAGGGTGTGGACCAGTCCTCGCGAGCACAGCGGGGATCCTACCGGGAATCAGTCACGCTTTCCGATCCGATCGCGCTGCTTTCCACGCTTCATTGTTCGCCAACATTTGCTCCATCCGCGGCCACCGTGTACCGTCATCCTGTTGTGTCGCGCGGGCGCAGTCTCGTCCCGCTGCCCGCTCCCTTCCCCCGCGAGCCCAAGGAGTCATCCAGCGTGTTTGGCCTGCCCTTCGATCCAGACGACACCGGTCGCTTCTACCGCGGCAACATCCACTGTCACTCAACCAATTCCGACGGGCGGCTGGAGCCCGAGGAGGTCGTCCGGCGCTACCGGGAGCAGGGCTACGACTTCATCGCCCTGACCGATCACTTCATCGAGCGGTTCGACTTCCCCATCTCCGACACCTCGGCGTATCGGACCGACGGCTTCACGACCATCTTCGGCGCGGAACTCCACGCCCCGGCGCTGGACAACGGCCAGAGCTGGCACATCGTCGCCGCCGGGCTCCCACTCGACTTCCCCCCGACTGGTGACCAGGAGAGCGGACCGGAACTGGCCGCCCGCGCGATTGCCGCCGGGGCGTTCGTCGGGATCGCCCACCCGGCCTGGAACGGCGTCAAGATGGTCGACGTCGCCGCGATCGAGGATGCCCACGCGATCGAGATCTTCAACACCGGGCACCGCGCCGACGCCGACCGTGGCGATGGCTGGTTCCTGGCTGACCTGGTCGCGATCGAGGGTCGCCGGATCCTGGGCTACGCCGCCGACGACGCCCACTTCAACGGCCGGCCCGATCACTTTGGCGGCTGGGTAATGGTCCGCGCCGCGGAGCTGACGCCGGAGGCGCTGGTCGAGGCGCTCAAGGACGGGCAGTTCTACAGCTCCCAGGGGCCGACGATCGAGGACGTCTCGGTCGACGACGAGAACATCACCATCCGCTGCTCGCCGGCCGCGTCGATCCATGCCGCTGGCGAGCCGCCCCTCAACCGCTTCGTCCACGCCGAGCCTGGCGAGACTATCACCGAAGCGACGTTCCCGGTCCAGCACTTCGGGGGGCGCTCCTGCCGCCTGACGGTCGTGGACCGGGAAGGGCGACGCGCGTGGACCAACCCGTTCTGGCTGGACGCCTACGGCCCGGGTCTCTCCGGTATCGGCTAGGCCGCAAGCAATCGGGCCGCGTGCCGCAATCCTGAGCACCGTGCGGAGTAGCGCAATCCTGACCAAACTCAACATGATGCGGTATGGTTGCCAGCGGTCTGATGGGCGGAATGCCTGGAGGACGCCGCGACCGGAGCCCGACTGGGTGACGGCCGACCGGGGTGTCAGAGGACGCTCTGGAACGATGGATGAAGGAGTAGGCATGTCGGTTCTGCATCGGTTCGTCGCATTCGCGCTGGCGCTCGTGCTCTCGCTGGGCACCGCCACGGCGACGCTCGCTCAGGATGACGCGACGCCCGCCGCCGGCACGCCGGCCGCCGGTAGCAGCCAGGCGCCCGTCGTCGGGGACGCCGTCCCGGTCTACAACACGGACACCCTCGAAGAGGTCGGCACGATCACGGTCGACGAGATCATCGACCCGTTCGAGGACTACAGCGAATTCTCGGCTCCCGAGCGCGGTACCCGCGTGGTCGCCGTGACCTACACCGTCGAGAACACGGTCGAGAACGACTCGTTCGACAACCCGTCCTATGACCTGTCGCTGGGCACCACGCAGGGCCTGCTCTACAGCAGCACCTACGTCGGCCTGCCGGATGACACCGATGTGGTCGAGTTCGGCGACGAGGACATCCTCGGCGGCGAGAGCCTGAGCGGCACCCTCTTCTACGTCCTCGGCGAGGACGAGGAGATCGGCGGCCTGTACTACACGGCCTTCGGTTCCTACACGCTGCTCGCTGACGTCAGCGGCTCCGCGTCCCCGGCCGTCGGCGAGACCGTCACCGCCTACAACGCCGAGGGTGAGGAAATGGCCGCCGTTACGGTGACCGACTACGTCGACCCGTTCGAGGAGTACGGCGAGTTCTCCGCCCCGGCCCGCGGCGAGCGCGTCATCGCCGTGACCGTCGAGGTCGAGAACCTGCTCGCCAACGACGGATTCGACTTCGATTCCTACGACTTCTCCATCCAGACGACCGAGGGCCTGCTGGTCAGCACCTCCTTCGTCACCCCGGCCGAGGACAGCGGCATCGAGGAGTTCGAGGACGTTCGCCTGGGCGGCGGTGAATCCGCCGAGGGCACGATCTTCTTCGTGCTCCCGGAGGACATCGAGGTCGCCGGCATCATCTACCAGCCGGACACCGGCATCGTCGTCAACATCGGCGACCCGCGGGCGTAATCACCGCTCACCGCCAGATTGACACGACAATCGACCGGGCCGGAGGCAATTGCCTCCGGCCCGGTCGGTGTTTTCGGCAGCGACGTCGCGGGAACCTGAACGCCTGTCCCACCGTCATCCAGACACGTACCCATGCGGGTAGGCTTGGTCATGCTTACGGGTCTCTACCCTCGTCGTGATGTTGTCCGGCACATCGGGATTGCGACCCGCGGGCTATTGAGCATTGGCGATTCTGCCCGTACGCTCCTGGCATCAACGACCGCATCGACGCGGCCGAAGGTACTCCCGGTTGACTACCTGGTTGCGACCGGCGACCAGACGGAGGTCCTCCCATGAAGCAGCGAACATTGCCGCGCTCCCTGACGTCACTGGCGCTCGTCCTCGCGCTCACCCTGGCCGTACTCACCGCCGGCGTCGGACCGGCACTGGCCGGGCAGGGCACGCCCGAGGCGGGGACGCCGGTCGCGGGCGGGACGCCAGCCGCCGGCGGCTCGGTCACGATCTTCGACGAGTCCGACCTGGAGACCGAGAGCGCGACGCTCTCGGTCGACGAGATCATTGACCCGTTCGAGGACTACGACGAGTACGGCGCCCCGGAGCGGGGCGAGCGGTATGTCGCCGTCGGAGTGACGGTCGAGAACCTGATCCCGAACGACTCGATCGATCCGCCGGTCTGGTACCTCACCCTGCAGGACACCGACGGGGCGAGCTACACCTCGACCTACGTGTTCCTGCCCGAGGACACCGACTATCCCGAGCTGAGCACCGACCCGATCCTCGGCGGCGAGAGCGCGTCCGGCTACGTCTTCTTCCTGCTGCCGGAGGACGCCGAAGTCGCCGGGATCTACTACATCAGCTCGTACCAATACCTGCTGATCGAGGCCGTCAACGAGGCGGCGGCGGTGCCGGACCTGGGCGAGCCCGTAGCGGCGGCCGACGAGGAGGGCAACGAGTTCGTCTCCGCGGCGGTGGTCGAGTACCTGGATAGCGTCGACGACTATGCCGAGTACTACGCACCGGAGAGCGGCTTCCGCTACGTCGGCGTGACGGTCGAGATCGAGAACCTGGTCGAGAACGACGGGCTCGACGTCAACCCCTTCGACTTCACCGTCGTTACCGAGGATGGCTTCCTCTTCAGCTCGACCTACTTCGAGGCAGAGGACGAAGACGCCTACACCATCCTGGAATCGACCCGGCTGCGCGGTGGCGAAACCATCGAGGGCACCGTCTTCTTCGTCGTGCCGGAGGACGCCGTGATCACCGGCATCCTGTTCCAGCCGGGGTACATCACGACGGTCAACCTGGGCAACCCGTCGGCGTAAGCCCACGGGACCCGCTGCTACGACACGGCGCCATCATGCTTTGCCCCCACTTCGTCGCGACGGGGTGGGGGTTCTGTCGTTCCTCGCGCGGGGGACGCAACCGGATCAGCGCCGGGCGGCGACGGCCGGGGCGATCGTGTCGCGCATGGTCGGGCGTGGGCGGGACTGCTCGGCGGCCAGCTCCAGCGCCGGGACGCGGGCAGTCGCGGCGGCCATGACGAGATCCAGCCCCGGGACGACCATGATGCTGGATTCGCCGTAGCCCAGCGAGAAGAACGCGTCGTGGCCCGAGATCTCATCCAGCCACCAGAAGTAGCCATAGCCCGTCCCGCCGCCGAAGTCATTCTCGGCGATCGGGTCGATCTGCCAGGCGGTGGACGCGGCGATCCAGTCGGCCGGAACGACTTGCGTACCATCCCACTCGCCGCCGTTGAGCATCAGGTAGCCGAAGGCGGCCATCTGGCCCGGCGTCAGGTGGAGCCCCCAGCCGCCGGTTGTCTCGCCCTGCGGGGTCTCGTCCCAGCCCGCGACCTGGACGCCGATCGGAGTGAACAGGCGGTCCTGCGCGTACTGGCGGAGCGTCTGCCCGCTCGTCGCCTGAATGATCACGGACAGGACGTGGGAGTTGCCGGAGTTGTAGGTGAAGGACTCACCGGGCACGGCGATGACGGGCAGCGACAGCGTCCGACCAGCGTAGTCGTCGGCCGTCTCGAGGTTGGCGTAGTCGGCCGTCCCCTCCCACTCCCAGCCGGAGGACATGGTCAGGAGGTCGCGGACGCGGATATCCGCCGTGCCGGGTTCGGCGTCGGCGGGGATGCGATCGGGAATCAGGGCGCCGAGCGTGTCGTCCAGCCCGAACAATCCCTCACCAATCGCGATCCCGGTCGCGGCGGACGTGACGCTCTTGGTCGACGACCAGATGTCGGTGGTGTCGTCCCGGGTGAAGCCGTCGACGTACCACTCGTCGACGACACGCCCGCCGACCGTGGTGACGAGTGCAGACAGCGTGGTGGCCTCGTCGGCAATCCGCGCGGCGGCCTCGATGAAGACAGCCGGGTCGATCCCGAGGTCGGCCGGGGCCACTGATTCCCAGCCGGCCGTCGGCCAGATCCGGTCGAGCGAGCCGACGGCCGCGGCGCGCTCCGGGGCGACGATGGGCGGCAGGACGAATGGAGCGGCGGCGACCGCCGCGCCGGCGCCGATGAGCTGGCGACGGGAGAGCGCACGACGGGAGAGACCACTGAGGGGCATGGCGGCGGGCACGGAGTTCGTCCTCGGTTGGTGGCAGCGGGTCGGGCGGGGATCGGACCTCGTCCGCCCCACTGGCCCACCGTACGATCCACGATGTATGCCAACCGTATGGTCGTCCCACGCCCCCCGGTCCATCGTCTGAGCGGGCATGTCGTCATCGGGGGGTATCGCCTGGATCACAGGTGCCGGCCTCGAGTTCTCCCGCGTTAATTCCCGCGCTGGCGCATCGCCGATGTGCCCCGGGCACCCCACGGCATCTCCCCGCGAGACCGACGAACGGGCAGATGACGCCGACGAGCGAGCCGCCGTGATCACCGCGGGAATCGACGTACCATGGGATGAACCCCAGGCGACCATCACGGGCAGCAACGACCGTACCCATCCCATCCTCATCCGTGGGTCCGGCACCACGGTCGCGCCTGGGGCTGGCACGACATTGTGGTCGCGGGCTGACCGGTAGCCGCCAGACGATTGGGGATGACCGGTCGCCCATGGCGACCGACGTCGGCGGAGAACGGGAGAGCACATGGCTGACGCACTGCGGGTGGCGATCGAGGTCGGGCCGAAGGGCAAGCGGTCCGTGGCGGTGGCGCCGGGCTGGCCTGGGCTGGAACGTGGCGCGAAGACCGAGCAGGCCGCGATCGACCGCCTGCTCGACTACCTGCCGCGCTACGCGCCCGTCGCGCGACTGGCCGGGCTGGCGGACAGCCTGCCGGCCAGTGGCCCGGCCGAGGTCGTCGAGCACTACCCCGGCACGGGATCGACGGATTTCTGGGGCCTCTCGTTCGCCTTCTCCGATCACGACAAGGTGCCCGTGACCTCGATGGAGCTGGACCGGGAACTGGCCCTGATGCGGAGTGCCTGGCAATTCTTCGACGACGTCCGGGCGCGCGTCTCGCCGGTGTTGCGGAAGGGGCCGCGCGGCGGCGGGCGTGACCGCGACCAGATCGTCTCGCACGTGTTCGGCAACGAGCGTGACTGGGCGGGTGGGGTTGGCGTCCAGACTCCGCCGGGCGTGATGCTGACCGACGAGGGTCTGGCCACACACCGGACGGCCTACGTCGACGGCATCCGGGCGTTCCACGCTGACGGGCGAACGGCCGGGAAATGGCCGCTGCGGTACCTGATCCGCCACACCGCCTACCACACCCTCGATCATGCCTGGGAGATGGAGGACAAGGACCTGACGGGCGAGCCTTCCTGAACCGGGGCCCTGCGGCCCTTGCCACGGCGACGGAGCCTGTTCGACCGCTGCCAGCAGCGAGGCGGAGCCGACACCGGCCACCCTCGAAGGTCTCTCCGGCACCGTCCGCCGGTCCACCTGCGATCAGAAGACCGGTCACCTGTTTGCCGACGTCCTGGCCGATGAGCGACCGTTGGCGTCGCGACTGCCCTATCCCGATGGCGCAAGTAGAGCGCCGGCGTCTGACGGTTCCCCGGCGCCATGGGATGCAGGGAGTCGGGCCCGGCCCGGACGCTCCGGACCACCCGGCCGGAACCGGATCAACCCCGACAGACGAGAGGGCCGCCGGAATGATCCGGCGGCCCTCTCGCATGGATGCTGATTGTGCGCCCCGGTCGATCGGGCGACGAGGCACGCAGCCCGGGGCGCCGCGGGGGAGACGGCGCCCCGGGCCGCGCACCCCACCGGGATGAAGGGACGCGACGGGAACTAGCTGACGATGAACGGGCCGGCGATCTCGAGGACCTCTTCCGGGGTCAGCGGGGCGTCGACGGCGTTCGGGAACGGGTTGTTGTCGGCGTCGTTGATCAGCGCGGCCAGGAAGCTGGCGTGGCGGGCCTCAACGCTGTGGATGCCGAGCGCGGTCGGAACCAGCGACGGGGCGAGGGCGGCGACCGACGGGGCGGCACCGGCGTAGGCGGCGACGCCGACGTTCTCGATGGCGGCGGCGGTGGCGAGGAAGGAGGCGGCGTCGGTGTAGCCGAAGTCGTAGGTGGCTTCCTCGACCGGGGTGCCGCCGAGATCGGTGATGGTGGCGGTCAGGGCGTCGACGTGGGCGGCCTCGTGCTCGCCGACCTGGGTGAGCAGGTCGTAGACGGTCGCGGTGAAGTCATCGGCCGTGAAGGTGGAGAGGGCCTCGCGGTACAGCGTGGCCTCGAGGTGCTCAAGGGTCAGGGCGTAGTTCAGGATGGCGATGCCGTCGTCCTCGAAGAACGGGTCGGCCTCGAGCTCATCCTGCGCCGCGGCACGGATGGCGGGCAGGCCGGCGACGGCGAGGGCGGCAGCGCCACCGACGAGGGCGGTCCGACCAACCATGGTCCGGCGGGACGAGATGCGGTCGCGCTCGATGGAGGCCAGGGACAGGAAGCGGTTGGCAAGAGTCTGGGACATGCTGCGGTACTCCTCGGAGTGAGTGGAAGACATGCAGCAGCCAGACCCTGGAGGCCTCACGCTGACCGCGTTGTCTTCACTGAACAGGAACGGGGTTTGAGGGAGTCGGATGGCGGCGCCGTCCATACCGGTTCTCGTCTCGTGATAGTGGAACGGCGCCCGGCATGGTTTGGATCACTGCTTCGTCGGGATCGGAAAATGATCCCCCCGCGGGGATGCAGTCGTGGCAGAGAGAGGCCGGGTGGCGTCCCGGCCTCGTCAGGTGCAGCTCGCCGGCGGCTTCACCTCGGCTTCACGAGTTCCCCCGTCAACCCTGGGGACACGCCGCCGTGCTTCCCCCGCAGCCCCCGGTTTCCCTCGGATCCCATGGGGAAGCCCCTGCTGCTCCGCCCCTGGCATTGTCACCAACGCACCCATCGAAACCCCATACCCCGTCCCACGTGCGATTCCCGCCGGTATCGGCGCCAAAATCGGGCTTCATCCGCCGAAACATTGTTCCCTGGGTCGCCATGGATGTCCCCGGACACCGATGAAACCGATCTCGAATCCTCCCCGAAAAACCACGGATTCCCGTGGCGCGCGGGGGAAGGTGCCGGCCGTACGCTGTGATCACGCCGGAAGCGAAGAGGTTGACTCCGACCGGGTCGGGGAACTGGCCAGGCGGATTTCCCGGTAAGCGCGAAAATGAAGCGGAGTCACAACACGATGGAAGCGACGACGATGCGGCCCAATGGAATGACCCGAACCCAGACGATCGTGATCCCGGCGCCGGGCGCCACGGAGCGCAGCGCCACCGAGCGCGCGGCCGACTGGACCATCCTGACGACCGGTCCGGTCGGCGTGGACACCCCCGCGAGCCGGACGACTCCCGCCGCCGGACAGCACCCGACCACCGGCGAGACGACCGACCGCGCCCTGATCGCGGCCAGCCGGGCCGGCGACCTGGACGCCTTCAACACGATCGTGACGCGCTATGAGCGGGCGGTCTACAACACGGCCCTTCGGATCATGCGGGACCCCGCCGCCGCCGAGGACGCCACGCAGGACGCGCTGATCAAGGCGTGGACGGCGATCGGCACCTTCAACGGCGAGGTCCTCCTGCCGTGGCTGATCCGGATCGTGACCAATCGCTGCTACGACCTGATCCGGAGCCGCAACCGGCGGCCCGCAGATTCGCTGGACCAGGAGGAACTCCACGAGAGCTCCTCGTGGTCGGCCCCGGTCGCGCCGACCGAGTCCCCGGCGGCCTTCGCCGAGCGCTCGGAGGGCTCTGGTCGGATCCGCGCCGCGCTGGACCAGCTCAACGCCGACCAGCGGACGGTCGTGATCCTGTCCGACGTCCATGGCTACGCCTACGAGGAGATCGCCGAGACCCTGGGCGTCGCGGTCGGGACGGTCAAGTCCCGTCTATGCCGCGGGCGCGCCCGCCTGCGCGAGCTGCTCTGCGACGAGGTCCGCCCCGCGACCCGGTAGCCCGACCGGGCCCGCCCATCACGGTGATCCTCCTGCAACCCGACGGCCCTGGCGACAATCGCCAGGGCCGTCGGTGTTCCCGTTATCGCGACCGGATCGCGCATGCGGACGGGTTCCGTCTTCCTTGCAGGAGATTTCGGGCTCTGTTACAAGGAAGCGTCTCCCCCAGATCGCCCGCACGTGGACGATCCGTCATGTCTGACGTGCCCCGAGCGGGCACCAGGAGCCCGCGATGAGCGAGTCCGTGTCCTCTCCCCCCGACCTCTCTCTTCGCGAGCAACGGCAGATGGAACGCAAGCACGTCGTCGTGATCAGCAGCACCGACGAATTCGTCGGGCTGATCCGCGAGCTGCTCATTGACGAGCGGTACAACGTGACGACCACCAACTTCGTCGCCCGGACCTACCAGCAAATCGAGGCGCTGCAACCCGACCTGCTGATGATCGACCTGGTCATCCAGGAGCGCGCCGGCTGGTCACTGCTGGACCGGCTGCAGACGCAGGCGATCACCAGCGACATTCCGGTCGTCGTGACCTCGACCGACCACAAGCTCCTGGAGCAGGCCGAGCAGAACCGCCGCGAGTACACGCATTCCAGCAAGTACGTCATCCAGCCCTTTGACATCGACATCCTGCTGGCGACCGTTGAAGCCCTCATCGGCAGCGCGGACAGGGCCTGACGCCCGTGCCGGGCGATCCGGACATCGACCGCTCCCCGCCAGGGGCCACGGCGCACCGGGAGGGTGACCATGCCCAGCGAACAATTCCCTGACCCGGACGAGGTTCCCGACGAGCGGCGAACCCACCTGATCCGGAGCGAGGTCGCGCTGATCCACGGACACAACCAGCTGTTGCGCCGCCGGGTGCGAGCCGGACGGGCGTATTCGCGGGACGAACTGCTGCGGCACACCGACACCGTCGACCGGGCAATGACCCGCCTGGCCGGGCTGCTGGATGTCGGTCTCGGCAACCCGCCGGACGACAACCAGGCGCCCCGGATCGCGGCCGACGACTGACATCCCGTGCGCGCGACGGCGATGGCAGCATCTACGGGTCCCCACTCCCCCGGGTCTGGCTGGCCCGCTCGACGTTGAGCGCCAGCAGCCGCGCCAGGATCGTCTCTTCCTCGACCTCCGCCGGCACCTCGTCCCCCAGCCACCCGTACGCGTCCCACATCGCCTCCGGGTTCCGGCAGCTCCGCCGCCGCTCGCCCAGCACCCGCGCCGACTCACCGCGTGGCGCGTGACGCGTCGTCGACGCGAACACGCTGGCAGTGGGCCACGTCATGCTCGTCTCCGGGTGCGAAGGCCGTCCTGTAGATCCAGAGCCGCGGCTATCCTGTCCGTATGCTGGACTGGTTCATGATCGGGAGGAGTTCGCCATGCGCGCGGCGTGGTTCGATCATAAGGGCGACGCGCGGCAGGTCCTGACCGTAGGCGATCTCCCCGATCCCGAGCCGACCGATGGCGAGGTCCGGGTCCGCCTCACCACGTCAGGCGTCAACCCCGGCGACGCGAAGAAGCGGCAGGACTGGCTCGGGACGCCGATGGCCTTCCCACGCATCATTCCCCACAGCGATGGCGCCGGCGTTGTCGATCTGCTCGGCCCCGGCGTCCCCTCAGCGTGGCAGGGTCGCCGGGTCTGGGTGTGGGGAGCCCAGAGTTACCGCGCGTTCGGGACCGCGGCCGAGTACGTCGTCGTTCCTGTCATCGGCAACCGCCCGCTGGCCGTCTCCCTCCCGGACGCGGTCAGTGACCACGCCGGGGCGGCGCTCGGGATCGCGGCCCGGACCGCACACCGCAGTGTCTTCGCCGACGGACCGGTAGCCGGGCTCCGGATGCTGGTCACGGGCGGCGCGGGCACCGTTGGCAACGCCGCCATCGCGCTGGCAACCTGGGGCGGCGCCCAGGTCGTCGCGACCACCAGCTCCGCGGCGCAGGCAGACATGGCACTTGAAGCGGGTGCGGTCGCGACGGTCGATCGTCATGGCGACGACCTCGTCGATCGGCTCCTTGCCGCGAATGATGGGCGCCCGTTCGACCGGATCATCGATGTCGCGTTTGGCGGCAACATCACGACCCATGAGCAGGTCATCGCGACCGGCGGGGTGATCGCTGCCTATGCGTCGGATGCCGACCCGATGCCGCGGATCCCGTTCTGGGAGCTCCTGTTCCGGAATGTCGTTATCCGGCTCATCGGCTCGGACGACTTCCCGGATGACGCCGAGCGCCAGGCCCAGCACGACATCACCGCCTGCCTGACCGGGACCGGTTGGCGGCCCACCATCGCCCGGACGTTCCCGCTGGCCCAGATCGCCGACGCGCATGAGCTGGTCGAGCGGGGCGGCGTTTCCGGACATGTGCTGCTCGACATTGCTCCACGTTAGAGCCTTTGTCCGTGCGGTCGACACGCTGGAATGGCCCACGGCCCGCGATTGAGCCTTACCTTGCGGAACACGAGGGGATGCCCGCCGACGTTCCTGCCAGTTCCGGTAGCCCGAACAGCTCACACAGGTTCAGGAAGTTGCGGCCAGTAGGCAGACCGTTCCGTCGGCGTCGTCCCCCGCCAGATCTGCTGGAATGCCAGGACGGACAGCGTCGCCGGTGCGGACATGGGTGCCCCTCGTCGTACGCCCGGACCCGCCATCGCGCTCCGGTCAACGGGCCGATTCTCCAAGCTCACCGTCCATCAAGCGCCGGGCGTCCCGCCGGGATCGCCACCCGGATCACCAACGGGATGAGTTCACGCTGCTGGCGTTGACGGCAGTGTCTCTCCGACGCATTCTGACCGTGAATCCGAGGTCCCATCTTCCCTGCGCCGTTGCGGGGTTCGATTGTCGCGCGTATCCGGGGAGCGTCTGCCGTCTCCGGACGGGTGTAGCAGAGCCGGACGTTCTGACGTTCTGACGTTCTGACGTTCTGACGTTCTTCGAAAGGCCATCGTATGCCGCGAGATACTTCAGCACCTCCGCAACGTCACATCCTGGCGATCGACATCAGCCCCGAGGTCCTCGCCCTCCTTGCCGACTTCCTCACCGACGAGGGCTACCGGGTCACTACCAGGGTCTGGGCCGATCACGTCATGCCCGCCATCGCCGACCTCGGCCCGGACCTCATCATCCTCGACTACCCGTGGGCGACGGAAGACGAGGGCTGGTCGCTGCTGCGGGTGCTCCGCGAGGCGCCCGAGACGTCGGCCATCCCGATCATCCTCTGCACGGGGGCCCTGTCGCACGTCGAGGAGACCCGCGGGCACCTCCATGACATGGGGATCGACGTGATCTACAAGCCGTTCGACCTCGACGAGCTCCTGGCGACCATCCGCCACAGACTCCATGGGGCGCGTGCCGGGGAGGATCGCATCCACGACGCCCGGCCCTCCACGGGATCAGACGCTGCCCGGGCGGCGAATGGCGCCTCCGGTCGACCGGACCGGGAGTCGCGGGACAGCGCGGCACGTTGAGCGCCGGCCCGAACAACCGATCGGGCAGCAGCTGGATCACGTGTCCGGTAATGGAGGTGATCCGGCGGCCGACCGATCGCCTCCGGGAGGACTCCCGGCCCGCTGCCTTCGTCACGGGGTGGGCCTGCGCTGCTACGGCGAGCAGGGGGCGGCACGAAGATGAGGCCTGAGCCGACCCGTGCGACGGTCGGGTCGGCGGCCGCGTCACGACCGGCAACGTTGGCGGTGGCGTGACCGGGGTCGCCGTTCGATTGTCAGGGCCAGTCGCCTAGCGGATGCGCTGGGTGTCGCCCTCGTCGCGTCCTGCTTCCAGGTCAGCAACGCGCGTCCTGAGTTCCTCGATCTCCTGCCGGAGTGGCTCGACGGCACGCTCGATCTGCTCACTGACGTGCCGGCGGACCTGCGTGGCGACCCGAAGCGCCTGGGCTTCCTGCTGCGTCATCCCATCCTGGTCGGTTGTCTCGGTCATCGTCGCGATCTCCCTGCATGACGCCCACGAAGTTTCGGAAGCCAGTGAAGCAGCCCCGTCTCCGGGGTTGCCTCCGGGTGGGCCTGATCCAGGTCAGTTCTCAGGAGCCGATTGGCGCTGAGCACGTCCTTGTCGCCCTGCCATTCCTGGCGGTCAGTATCGATCATCGTACGGGCATAGATTCGCAGCCGCGCACATTGCGCTTCCAGCAACGCGATCTCGGCCAGAAGGGTCGCTCGCGCGTCGTCCTGCCGGTCATCGCCGCCATCCCAGGCATGGACACGGGTCGCGGCGACGGCCGACCGCTCGAGCTGATCGACGAGCTGTCGCATCCGTGGGCTGACGTCCGGGGGGTGAACCAGAGGCATGGATTTCTCCAGTTGAAGACACATGAGCACCGCTCCTCAAGACAGACAGACGTCTCGTCGGGAGGGAGCGCCCCTGGAAACCTCCAGGCGTGCCGATCCGGGCGTTGAACAGGTTGAAGAAAATGGATGGATGCGCAGTATGCACGCTATCACCCACTCTGGGCCCGTGCGCTGGCCTCAGGTAGGCACCGTTCATGCCTGACCCCTGACCTCTCCCAGACCCACAATCACCGCAGGAGACAGCAGGAGGACCGTCCGCCACCTGACGACCGGTCCTCCTGATGAATACCTCGCGACCCTCAACGATCTGGCGGTGATCACGGCCAGTGTTCAGCGTATCGAGCGCCACATCCGACTGGGAGAGCGGCTTGCTGACACCGAGCTGACGCGCTGTACGCAGGCGATCGATGCCGCGGCACGGCGGATCTGTCAGCGGCTCTGACTGGCCGATGGCGTCGCCGGATCATGGATTCTGGCCGTCTCGATCCCGGTGAACACGCCGGTCAGCACCCCACGGCGACGACTTCCCGGTCGTCCGGCGCGTATCGCCAGGAGAACCATGTTCATCCTGGCAGTCAGGGCGCCGATCGCCAGGCCGTCCATCCGTGGCTGGGCAGCTACCGGGGCAGGTCCCGACAGCGGACGTCTTGCCGCTGATGATCGTCGTGCCGTCCTGGTTGACGCAGGTCACCGGAGCCGTCTCGCCCCCGCGGATGGACTCGTGTTTCGACACATGAAATCATGAACCTATTTGACTATTTTCCAGAAGATGTACAATAGTATCCTGGACAACTTTCACTGACGGTCGCCGACCACGTCCGGCGACGACATGGGATCCATCCCCCCTGCGCCCCCGCAGGTTTTCCGTTGCCGCCGCCTTTTGGGGAGCGACTGCAGCCACCGGACCGATGTGGTCCGGATCGGCGTCCTTCACAAGGTGGTACATCCCCATGTCCGAACAGTCCCCGGAACCCTCCGAATCATCGCAGCACATCGTCGCCATCAATAACAGCGCGGAAGTCCTGGCCCTCTTCCAGGACCTGCTGAGCGACGAAGGGTATCGGGTCACCACGCGGGTCTGGGTCGACCGCAACGTCCCCGAGATCGCCGAACTCAAACCGGATCTCATCATCCTCGACTACCAGTGGGCCACCGAGGACGAAGGATGGTCACTGCTCCAGATGCTCCGCATGGCGCCGGCGACGACGCAGATCCCCATCATCCTCTGCACCGGGGCCGTCACCCACGTTGAGGACACCCGTGGCCACCTCCACGAGATGCAGGTCGAGGTGTTGTACAAGCCGTTCAACCTCGACCAGCTCCTCGGCCTCATCCACCGCATGCTCATCACGGACACCGCCGGGGAGGACAACTCCCATGACTACCGATCCACGACCTGAGCCGACCGCCCTCGCGCGTCGCCTGGCCATCGTCAACGACCTGACCATCATCCTCTCGACCGCCCGCCAAGTCGAACGGCGGGTGGAGCTCGACCGGCCCCTCAGCGACGAGGAGCTGGCGCGCTATCTCCAGACGATCCAGGCGGCGGCCATACGGATATCCAACCAGCTCTGAAGCGGGCTCCTGAGTGACAGGTCACCCCGGGCCGGCAACCCAGGAGGCACCTGATGCGTGAATCGGAACATCGTCCAGAACGTCATCTCGACGTCAGGGGGGAGTATGTGCCCTCCGACGCGTCGCCGGTCGATCAGCTGCAGATGACCAGGGACATCGCCCTGATCATGGCGCTGGTCGAGCAGGCCGAGCAGCATCTGGCCGAGGGGGCATCGCCTCCCGACGCCGACCTGGCCAAGACGATGCGGGCGGTCGTCGCGGCGGCCCGCCGGATCCACGACCGGCTCTAGCCCGTGGCGGCCCTGCCTCGGTCATGGACCCTGGCCGCCTCGACGGCCGCCAGCATGCCGGCGAGCACTCCGACGGGGACTGAATCTCACCGACATTGGTTACATCGACCTGCCAGCATGAGATGCGATGCGCTGATCGAGAAGGCATATCGGTTCTCCAGTAGCCGCCGTAACTCCGCCAGGTCCTGATCATCGATCGTTTCCTCCCGCCCGCACCCCTGACAGACCAGGTGATGATGTGGCTGGTGCCCGACGACCTCATAGAGCTTCGGCCCGCCGCCCGGTGACGAGACCGAAACGATCCCGACCTCGGCCAGCACGACGAGCGTCCTGGCGATGGTCGTCCGGTCGATCGACGCGTCCATCTGCGCCACCTGCCAGGTCACATCCTCCAGGGTGGTGTGGCCGCCTCCGGCACAGACCGCGTCCAGGACGACGGTTCGCTGCCGCGTGACGCGGAACCCCCGCTCGGTCAGCCGTCGCTCCCAGTCGGTCCGGTGATGGCTCATCGTTCACCCGTCATGCTCATCGGTTGAGCCCGCGTTTTGCCCATACGGGCAACAAGTCGTCGGGCGCCCCAAGTGGCCACAACACTCCTGAAAGCATACCGATCGTTGACGACCGGACGAGGAGCGATCATGCCGGCCCCACCCGCCACCGGCTTACCAGCATCACATGGCCACGAGCACGAAACGGGCGTCGTTGGATTCCTTGCCCGCGTGCTCCATCTCCATGGGCACAGTCATGAACCCGCCTCCGTCGATGACCCCGGGATCGGCACCCGCGAGGGGATCCGCACCGTCTGGATTGCACTGGGAGCGCTCGGAGTCACGACCCTGCTCCAGGTCGTCATCGTCATCCTGAGCGGGAGCGTGGCCCTGCTGGCCGACACCGTTCACAACCTCGGGGACTTCCTCAACTCGATCCCGCTCCTGGTCGCGTTCTACCTGGCCCGCCGCGTCGCGACATCGCGCTACACCTACGGGTACGGTCGAGCCGAGGACGTTGCCGGGGTTGTCATCGTCGCGTCGATCCTGTTCAGCGCCGGCTACATCCTCTGGGAGTCGGCGACCAGGCTGCTGGAGCCGCAGCCGATCGAGGCCCTGCCCTGGGTTGCTGCCGCGGCGGTCGTCGGCACGATCGGCAACGAGGCCGTCGCCTGGTTCCAGATCCGGACCGGGCGCCGGATCGGCTCCGAAGCGCTAATCGCCGACGGACTCCACGCCCGCGTTGATGGCCTCACATCCCTCGCCGTCCTGATCGCCGTTGCCGGCGTTGCGCTCGGCGTCCCGATCGTCGACCCGATCGTCGGCCTGCTGATCGGCGTCACGATCCTGTTCATCGCCCGAGACGCCACCATGCGGATCTGGTACCGCCTCATGGACGCCGTCGACCCCGACATCACCGAGCGCCTCGATCAGTACGCCAGCGAGGTCGCCGGCGTCGCCCGGGTGCGTCACGCCCGGGCCCGGTGGGTCGGTCACGCCCTGCACGCCGACATCAGTGTCGACGCCGTGCCGGGGGCGGATGCGGGCGCCACGACGACCGCTATCCGGTCCCTTGTGCAGCAGCATCTTCGTCACGTCGCCGACGTGATGGTTGAGGTCCGCCCCGCGGTCGATGCGTCCAGTTCCTCCCAGCCGCGGGCGTCATCCGGCAGCCAGCTCGATGCGGTCCTGCCACCCCGGTACCGGGACACCAGCGCGACGGTCAGTGCAGCGCCGATGGGCGCCGTCGGCCTTCAGTACGACGCAGCAGGGGAGGTCGCCTGGGATGAGATGTGGGGTGGGTTCTGTGAACTTGCGCTGGCCGGTGGCGCTCCTCATCGCGGCACGCTGCTGGAGCCTGTCCATGAGGGGGAGATTCAGCGAGACCCGGAGCGCTACGCCTGGGTGCTCGGTGAGATCGAGAAGGGGATCCGCCGGGTGACCGGGCTCCCGGTCGTGCGGAGCGAGGTTGCCGGATGGATCGGGATGCGGTGTGACAGCGACGAGATGGCGATCTGGCTGCTCCGGGCGATCGTGGTCGAAAACGTCACGGTCCGCCGGGAGGACGCCGTGCTGTGGTTCCCGGCCGGACCAGCATTCCGACTGGAGCGGGAGATCAAGAACGTCATCACCGTCGTGGCGAAGACACACCATTACTGGACGGAACACGTTGCGGCGACGGCCGGTCAGTGACCCGATGCCTCCCCGACGCCTCTCGGTCGTGAACCCGGCCCGCCTCGACACTGGCGAAGACGCCCGCCAGCACCCCGATGGCGATGATGCCCGGCTGCCCCAGCTGACCGGCGGCGACGACGGTGAAGGCCGTGGCGATCGCCACGCCGGTCCCCAGGTTGACCAGTCCCCGGTACCGCCGCGCGATGCCGAGCGCGTCGATCACCCACTGGGCGACCTGCGTCTGGTACGGGCCGAACGCCTTGCCATAGGCCACCGACAACCCGGTGACCACGGCGATCAGGGTAATGAGCTCGGCGACCGGCTGCTCCATTCCCATTCCCATCTCCTATCCCTCTTTGCTCCCGCGGACCCGGCGCGGGGCTCGGCCCGGTTGGGCGACGATGGTCAGCCCGTCCTCGAACCGAAACCACCGGACGTCGCCCGCCCGGATCTCGACGACAGCCAACTGGGGCCAGCGCCCCTCGGTCGCGCCGTACTCCAGCCAGAGCCGGCTGACCGGCCCCGCCGGGTCGAAGGCGAACGTCAGTGCCTTGTCGCCGTTGCTGGTTACCCGGCCGAACCAGTCGCCGAGCTGCCCGATCGTCACGCCCGGCGGCACCACCAGGCCCGTCGGTGGGACCGGAGTCGCGGGTGGCGCTACCGGGGCCGCTGGGACGTGCGGACGGGACACGGCCGGACCGGCCTGCGCCGCCCGCAGGATCGCCCCGGCCCGCCGCTCGACCTCCGGGACGAGCTCGCGGAGCGCGTCGAACGGGCAGGCCTTCTTCGCGAAATCCTCGTGCCGGGCGACGAAGGCGACGCCCGTCTCCGGGTTGATCGGCCAGCGGTCGTGCGGGACGCCGGCCCAGTCGGCCCAGAACGCGACCAGCCGGGCGAGGGCGTCCAGGGCTGCGGACGACACGCCGTCGCGCTCCATCCCGGCGATCTCGATGCTGACCCCGTCGCGGTTGACCGTCGCCAGCCCGAACCGCGCGACCAGCGCCCGGCCCACCGCCGACGGGTCGTCGTACGGCCCGCTGGCCCACGGGGCGTGGCGGCCGAGCGGGTCGGTCCAGCGCCAGACGGCGCCGGACTCGTGGTCGATGCCGTAGTCGGTGCGGGCCCGGTGCCGCGCGTCCGTCCGGAAATACCGGTCGGTGCCGGCGAGCGTGCCGAGCATTCGGTGGATCACGGCGAAGCGCGGCCGTCGCGGCCCGAGGTCATCCCAGGCGGTGTTGAGGTCCGGCGGGATGTCGCGCCGATCCACGGGCGGTGGCACCACGCGCCCGAAGACGGGGCGCGGTGGTGCCGCGATGGTGGTGGTCAATGGTGCCTCCTGGGGTGACCTGGTTGATGGGCGGCGTGATGTCGGTCAACGTGATTGACCCGGTACGGACCTCACCTCCCGGCCCCCTCTCCGTCGGGGTGCCCTCTGGGTACGGGAGGGGTCCCGCTTCGCTGGGGGAGGAGTCTGCTCCGGGGCAAGCACGTCAGCCGTGACAGTCCACTACACCTCGACGAGGGTGAGGTGAATCCGGGAGGCGGCCAGCGCGCCGGTGTCCGACGGCCGGGCGACGTGCTCGTCGATCCCGGTGATGCGGACGCGGTGGGCGAGGCCGGTGCGGTCGTGGTCGATGTCGTGGAAAGGGATGGGCTCGCCACTGGCCCAGGCGGCCCAGAGATCGTCGGACAGCGCCCGGCCGTCCCGGGCAATGCGGCCTCCGTCACGCCGGACCTGGCCATCGCGCGCGGCGACGGTCAGCGCCCAGCGCCGGCGGCGGGTCGGGGTGTCCAGCGGCTCGTACTCGGCCCAGAGCCCGGCAAGGACCGGCGCCCAGCGCGCGACCCCGCCCCACGTCACGCGGAGCTGGACGAAGACGGACGCCGGAGCCGCATCCGGGATTGGGCCGGAGAGGATGACCTCCCGCTGCCCGGACCCCACCGACCGCGACGCCACGGGCAGCCATGTCCCGCCGCCATCCAGCGAGGCGTGGAGGTGGACGGTGACCGCGCCGCTCTGCGCGCCGCCGCCCTCGTCCGGCGCGGCGAAGACGGCCCCGGCGCTGCGCCAGACGCGGGGCTGGTCGCGCTCGTCGCCGTCGAGCAGGCTGGTGACGTACTCCCCGGCGGCGGGCAGGGCCGGGCGGTCCGGCCCACGGGCGATCAGCCGACCGAGGTCATAGGACGCCGCGTTGTCCCGGAAGACCAGCAGGTCGGTGTCGGCGGCACCGGCGGTGGGGACGGGCCAGCACGACGTCGCGCCCGTCCCGGCCACCCGACGGGTGACGCGCCACCACCCGGAGCCGTCGAACGCCCACAGCTCCGACACCCCGCGCCAGGTCCGGAGCGCGACGACGAGCAACCCGCCGGCGACGCAGGTCCCGTAGGCGGCCGACGCCGCCAGGCCCACCGCGCGCCACCCCTGCCGCTGGGCGCCGCCGTTGGGCTCGTACTCCATCACCTCGTGGCCGAGAAAGGTGTAGAGCCGGCCGCCGTAGGAGACGAGGAAGGGGAAGTCGTCGTCGCTGGTCCAGAAGCCGGGCGAGAAGAACGGCTCCGGCTCGCCCCGCCACATCGCCGGCACCCGCGGCGAGACGACGGCGCCGGTCTCCGGGTCGGTCACGGCCGGGCGGGCCGGCTCCCACCGCCCACCGACCAGCCACAGGGCCGACCGGGTCGCGACGGCCAGCCGCCCGCCGTGGTGCCCGATCGCGACGATCGGCGCGTCCAGCGGGCGGGTATCGACGTCTGTCCCGTCGCTGAACCGGAGGACGTGGGGCTCGTGGGCCCGGGCGCTGCCGTAGACCAGTACCCCGCCGTACGACGCGACGGTCCGGGCGCGCTCCCCCGCCCGGAAGGTCGAGACGGCGTTGGCCGGGGTCGCCGCCGTCTCGACCAGTCTGAGGTCCGTCCCGGCGCCCAGCGCGACGGCGATCCGCTCGCCGCCGGTGCCGGGCAGGACGTACGGCGCCAGCGCGTAGCCATCGGTGCCGAAGGTGGCCGCGACGGTCAGCCCGGACCAGGTCGCCGCCGCGGCTGACGGGCAGCGGTAGAGCGTGCCGTCGATCAGGACGTAGGCGCGGGTGCTGGACGCCGTCCCGAGGACGACGTGCGGACAGGCCCGGCCATCGACGTGGCTGGCCCGCGGCGCGATGCCCGCGTCGGCGAAGGTGGCGAGGTGGGGCCACGGCTCCACCCCCTGCCCGCCGAGCGTGCCGCGGACGGCCAGCCCGTCCCAGCCCCGGTCGCGCTCCAGCTGGAACGCCCGGCGCTGGCCGCCGAAGAAGTCCCGCAGCACGACGCGGCGGGCCCGCCCCTCCGGCAGGCCGTCGCTGGCGCGGTGGTAGGCGTCCGCCCCCGGCGCGAGCATGTAGTCGGCCCCGGCGATCCGGACGTCAGTCGGCTGCGGCATCGGCGTCCTCTCCGTCGTGCCGTGTCGTGCCGGGGTGGTCGTCGCGGGCCAGTCGGTCCTCGGCGTCGTCCAGGATCCGGCCCGCCGGGCGGCCGAGCAGCTGGCCCAGGCGGCGCAGGTGCGGGATCGTCGGCGTCCGCTCGGCCGCCTCCCACCGACTCACCGTCGCCCGGTTGATCCCGAGCGCGCGGCCAAGCTTGCCCTGGGACAGGCCGACGTCGCGGCGGGCGTCGGCCAGCGCCCCGGCCAGCGCCCGGAGGAATGGGTCGGGGTCCGGGCGGTCCGGGCCGCGCCGGAGCCGGACCAGCGCGGCCAGCTCCGGGCGGGACGCCGCGGGGTCATCGGTCACGGGCCGGTCATGGGCCGGCAGATGATTCGGGGAATGGGTTGGGGGTCGCATCGTGGTCCTCCTTTCCGGGTGGGATCGATCGGTCGGTGGTGCGGCCTCACGGGCGGACGCGCCAGGAGACGTGGTGCGGGACGCGGCGACAGCGGCAATTGGGGTGGAGCGGCGGCTGCGGCCCCTCGCCCTCGTCCCACCGGGTGCCGTCGTACGGCCCGCACTCCGGGCAGGCGCGGCCGTCCGGGATCGTCTCCCAGACCTCGACGGTGACCGGGACCAGCGTCGCGACGACCGCCGCGACCGCCACGCCGATGTCCCGGGCGGTCTCCCGAACCGGCGACCAGGGGGCCACCGGCGGCACGACGGCCGGCGGCGGCGACGCCCAGCCCGAGGGCAGTGTCTTGCCCTTCGGCCCGGCCGCGCCGGGCCGGGACGACCCGCCGAGGTCGCCGCCGGTGAATCCGATCGGCATCCATCACCTCCCGTCCGGTGCGGTCGTCGCCGGCCACCTATTCGGCCGCCGCCAGCACACCGCCGCGGACCGACCGCTGCCGGGCCCGGATCAGCCGCTCGACGTCGCCCCGGACCCGGGCCGCCAGCCCGAGGTAGCCGCTGGCCAGCCCGCGCTTGGCATCGACCCGGGCCTGCCGGTGCAGCGCCTCGACCATCGCGAAGGCGACCAGGATCGGCTCATCGGCCGGGGCGATATCGACCGGGTCGGTGTCGTTGGATGGCATCTCGCGGTAGGACAGGTACTCCACCCGCCACGTCCCGGCTACCGCCGGGACATCCAGCCGGATCGCGCCCTGCCACCACCGCCAGCGCTGGGTGCCGGGCGGCGGCGTCTCGTCGCTCCAGTTCCGCAGCACGACCTGCCCGTCCGGGTCGATCAGCCGGAGCATCCGTCCCCCGCCCTGCGCCACGGCCGCGACGATGAAGTCGGTCGTCCCACCCTCCGTCACCACGAGGGTCGACCGCTGCGCGGGGAACCGGGAGCCGTAGTCATTCATCCCGAAGACGAGGGCGTCGTTCAGGGCGTCGTCGGGCCAGAGTGCCTCGAGGTTGGTGTCTTCCAGGGCGCGCCGGAGCGTCACCCGCAACTGCTGCCGGGTGGTCATGAGCCTGTTCTCCTGTCATATCTATCGCGTCGTCGACGGGTCGGGGCCCCGCAATGGAGGCAAGGTGGCCGGGTAGGCTCAGGGCAGCCGATCGACGAAGCCGGCCGAGAGCCCGCCGAACCGCTGCAGCTCACCGGCGATCCGGTCCAGCTCGCCGTCCGGGTCGGTGCTGCCCAGGTCGCCGATCGCGGTGCGGCGCGACCGGACGCCCGCCGCCACCAGCCGGACCTGGTCCTGGACGGCGGCGGCGGTGTCCCTGGGCATCAGGTCCGGCCAGATCGTCTCCGTCCGCCGGTGACCACCGATCGCGGCGCCGCCGAACCGCTCGCAGAGGTCGAGCAGCCGCGCGTTGCGGGCCTGGAAGGCCGTCTCCCACGCCCGCCGCTTGCGGTTGACCCGCTGGACCAGCGGCTGGATCTCGACTTCCAATGCCACGCCGGACAGGTCGCGGCCGGCGTCGCCGAAGGCCGTCCGCGGGGTCTCGCTGAGGTCGTGGAGGCTGCGGTAGAGCAGGTCGATGTACTGGATGTGGAGCCCGAGTCCGCCGCCATCGAGCAGGTTCAGTAGGTAGGCCCGCGCGCCCTCCGGCAGTTCCCACTTCGCCCCCGGCCCGACGTTGACGTTTTCCGACCCGTCGACGTTCTCAAGCACGGTGATCGGCGCGCCGGACAGGTCGAGGATCCGGCCGAGCGTGCTCATCCGCTGGTTGATCTCCCGGCAGACGCCGTAGAGATCAACGAGGTCCGACGTCCCCCACGACTGGTGCGGGCGGGGATCGTTGGCGACGAGGACGTACGGGATCCAGCCGTACGGGTTGGTCCCGTCACGCACCGGCTGCCCGGCGACGGTCACCTCCCAGCGCGTGGCCGTCCACGCCTCGGTGACCTGGTACGTCTGCGCCGGGTCCAGCCCGATCTCCGGACCTCGCGCCGCCGTGACATCCCGGACCACCGAGGGACGCGGCGGGTTGGCCGCGTCCCCGGGCGGCCCGGGCGGCGGAGCGGCGTCTTCGGCCGAGAGCCCGAAGACCTCGGCGATGACGGCGCCGTTCATCCCGTAGGTGTGCTCGACGCGGACCAGGCGGCGCGGGTCATCCGGTGCCCAGGCGGCCCGGATCACGGCCGGATCGACCGCCGCGACGACGGGTGCGCCCGCCCCGGCATCGGCCGCCGCGTCCCACGTCACCTTCATCACCGCGTCGCCCAGGACCGCCGACTCGACGGCGAGGTCGAGGTCGAGCTGCCCGAGACCCAGCCGGGCGGCGAGATCGGCGAGGAGCAGCTCGGCCCGGTGGGCGTCGGCGTCGGCCGCTGCCCGTGCCGTCGGGCTGGCATCAGTTCGCGGCGGCACGGCGAACGTGACCGGCGCCGGGAACAGGTACGACGCGACCTTCCGGACGAGAGCCCGGGCGTAGTTGATCGTCAGGCGGTGCTCGGCGCGGGCGGGTCGCCCGCTCCACTGGTCGCCGTCGTAGAAGGCCAGCGCCTCGCGGTAGCGGGCGAACCGGGCGGCATCGTCCTCGTCGAGTGCGGGGTGGCTGAGGATGCGTGGGTGCATGGCGATATGGACTCCTGGACGCTGGCTCTAACTGCTGTTGTGGAACGACGAACCCCGCCCGGCGATCTGCCGGGCGGGGCATCAGTGGATGGTCGAACGGGATATGTCAGCGGGATGCGGGGTTGGCGCCGTGGCCGGATGCCGGGCGCCGTGGTCGTGAGCAGCCCCCTCCCCGGCTCCGGGTTCGCGTCGTGGTCGCCCAGTTGGCCCTGACGTCATCCGGCCCGGAGAGGGGTGCCCTGGCTTCCCGCCGGATGTTGGGGAATGACACAGGAAGCGCTTCAGCGCGACATACATGAGCCCCTCTCCGGGCCGGGGAGACGCAAGGAGGCTTCAGCCGACTGGAGCGACCCGGAGCCGGAGAGGGGTCGGGGGAGAGGTCTGCTCCGGAAGAGACCGCTCGCATCTCACCAGCCTGTCCGGAGCAATCTCCCCGATGGCTCCGGCCTACGGCGTCACCCCGGTCAGCCGCGCCACCCCGAGGTCGCTGTAGACCGCCAGCCCGCAGTACCACCGGATCCGCCAGCGCATCGCGTTCTTGCTCTCCAGCGCCCCGATCGGCTCGACCTGCACGCCGCCATGCTCCAGCCCCGACACCCCGTCCGAGCCGAACCGCACCGCGTAGATCGACGATGCCTCCGGGCCCGATGCGCCGATCGTCTCGTCATCGCGGATGAAGTCGTCCACCAGCAGCGGGATGCCGTCGTAGAACAGCGCCCGCCGCCCGAAGGCGTCCACATCCGTCTCCAGCAGGTTGCCGGACCCACGGCGCAGCGCGCTCAGCGACCGCCGGCTGCGCTTGCTCAGCAGGATCGCGTGCGGCTTGCCGGGCCGGACCCGGTCGACCAACTCGTCCATCAGGTCCAGCGTCAGCGGGCCGCCGCTGGCGCCAGCCGACAACGTCTGGCCGGCCGTCGCCAGGCGAGCCAGCCCATCGAACGACTTGGATCCCGCGTCCGCCGAGCCATGGTAGAAGGCGTCGCTGTACGCGTGGGCGACGGCCTTGGCCCGGTTGGCGATCACCTCCGCCTCCAGGTCGTTGGGGTTGGCGTAGGTCTTCTGGAGGAAGTCGTCCACGTCCGCGTCGCCGCCGAGGATCCGGAGCGAGGCCGTCACCGGCGTCCAGGTCGGGGTCGCCTCCGTCCACGTATCGCCAACATCGAGGAAGGCGACGGGCGGCATCGTCGTCTCGCGGTTGTAGGTGATCGCCGTGCCGGTCACGTCGGTGAACGGCAGGTGGGTCAGCACCTCGCTCTCCCGGACGATCGTCTCGATCACCCCGCGGAGCAGCAGGTCGTTGGTCAGCTTGGCGGCTTCGATCTTGGTCAGGGCCATGGACTGTCGTCTCCTGGTCATGATGCCGACTGGTCAGATCAAGGGGGAGCGAAAGCCCCGCTCGGGTCGAGCGGGGCGTTCACAGGTCGTGACGGATATGGGGACCGAAGCGAACGCGCGCCCGGTGACGAACGTGAGCGATCACCCACATGCCCGGTCATCAATGGACCAGGCTCAGGGACGATGTCGCCAGGGAATGACCAACCGCCCACGTCGAAGCACCGGATCAGAACGGACACGTCAACCAGATTGTTCCTGAGCGCGGTCCCTTCATGGCCGCGTCGGCGAGGCAGCCCCGGTCCGGGATGCCTGATCGAACCAGGACCTACGGGCGTCGCGCCGCCGTCACCCCCCGCCGGATCAGCTCCCCGGCCGGCAGCGTCGCCGGATCGACCGCGAACGCCGCCGCCCCGCCCGCCGGCACCACCGGGACCGGCGCCGCGATCGGAGCCGTCGCGCGACCCGCAGGCGCCTCCACCCGCACCTGATCCGCGATCCGCGCGTACGCGGCCCGCGCCGCGGCGACGCTGGACAGCACCTCCGCGACGGTCCCACCCGTGACCAGTTCCGGCACCAGCGCGGCGTCGTGTCCCAGGACGAATGCCCGCACCAGCTCCACATCGTCCACCGCCGGTTCAGCGGCGGCGGACGATTCCTCCGGCGTGTCCTCCGCGAGTTCCGGCGCTCCGGCCGTCAGCTCGCCCGCCTCGTCGACGTGATCGGTCTGCTCGTCGTCCATGCTCATCCCTCTCAATGGAAAGTCGATTGCTACGCATCGTCCGGGCGACCCGTCGCTACCCGCGACCGCCAGCGGAACCGGTCCAGCTCCGCGACCAGTGCCAGACTCGTCACCAGGTCGTCGTGGCCGCGGCGCGGCGGCACCTGCCAGCGCATCAGCTGTCCCGGACCGGGCAGCACCTCGAACTCCACGGCCGCCGCCTCGGCCCAGAACCGGGCCGTGTCCGGCGCCCCATCGTCCACGTACTCCTTGAGCCGCCCGCCGTCGATCAGCGCCAGCAGCGCCCAGCCGAGATCGCTCTTGGACTTCTGCCCGAAGGTGAACGGCACGACCACCGGCTGTCCCGGCGTCCCCGGCGACGAGCGCGCCGCGACCGGCCGGGCCCGTCCCACCCGCGACCGGAACGTCGCGGCGAGAAACCCGGCCAGTCCGGCGCCGATCCCCGTCGCGTCGATCACGATCGCGCTCGCCCGCCACGTCGTGCGGGCCAGGTCGACTAGCTGCGCATGCAGCTCGGCCGGCCCGACCCCTGTCCAGACCCGCCGATCGACCACCCGGTAGTCCGGCTGCCCTGCTTCCCCCGGCGCGACCGCCACCACGGTCAGCGCGGTGCTGTCGCGGCCGCGATTGCTCGCGGTGCCCATGACCGGACCCGGCGCGTCGAGGACATCGCCGGCGGGCCGGTCCTCGCCACCGACATCGATCAGCAGCGCGTAGTGGGTCGCCGGGTCGTCCCCGGGGGTCCCGGTCGGCGGGCGTCGCCGGAGCCGGGGGTGGTCGCCCCGGAGCTGCGCCCGCCGCGCGGCCGGCAGCAGCTGGCCGTCGTCGGACATCTCCTCCAGGCAGTACTCCGTCCGGATCGCCGGGTGGTCCGGGCCGAATTGGGCGATCCGCGCCCGGACCCGCTCGCCGTAGGCCGGGAGCTCAGCCGCGACCGCCTCCCACGCCACCGACCAGACCCGCTGCCGCCCGTCAGTCGCCTCGACCGCGGCGAGGTGGCGCATCTGCCGCGACAGCAACCCCTGCCGGCTCCAGGTCGTGCCGGCGAAGACCGTCGTCGCGTTGGTGCTGGCCGCCATCGGGTCGAAGACGCTGTCCCAGCGATCCGGCGAGATGTCCTGCGCCTCGTTGGCGATCAGGAGCAGGTCCGCCGTCTGGCCACGGGCGTTGGCCCGGGGGGCGGCGCTGAGAAACCGCGCCGTCGCCCGCCCGACCCGGACGACGTAGTCGTCGCGCGTCGTCACTCACTCGACCAGCCCGGCCGGCACCGTCGCCCGGAGCCGGTCCAGCAGCCGGTCGCGGGCCAATGTCCCCTGCGGCGTGAACGACGGGCAGGCCATCACCGCGTTGCCTCCCCGCCGGTGGTAGCGGACCAGCACCCAGGCCAGCAGCTGGGCGAGGACCTCGTCCTTGCCCGCCTGCCGGCTGAAGACGAGGACATGCTGCTCACCGCGGCCGTCGCGGATGCTCCGCGCGATCGCCCGCGCCGGACCCCGCTGGTACCCCCGCAGCGCCCGCTCCGGCAGCACGACATCCGAGAAGCGGGCCGGGTCGTCCAGCAGCATCCGGATCCCCCGACCCAGGACCACACCGTCCGGCGTCCCGGTCGCCACCACCCCGCACCTCCCTGTCGCTCCGGGACCACCCCTCCCGCTCCGTCACCCCGCCAGCCGCGTCAGGGCGTCGACGATCACCGCACCCGTGACGAGGAAGAGCAGCCCGTTGAGCCGCCCCTTGATCTCGTCCAGCTCGTCGACGACCTGCTCGACCATCTGCCGGGTCAGCGCCTCATACGCCGACGCCGGTCCGAGGTCCACCCCGGTCCGGCGTCCTTCACCCGTGTTGCCGTCCGCGCCGGGTGGGTCGACGGGCATCCCGTTCCCGGTCCCCGGCCATATCGCCCGGATCATCGTGCGCTCCCTCCGTCGTCCCGCTCCTCCGCCTCGTCAGGATCGTCTGCCTCGTCCGGGTCGCCGGGCGGCCCTCCGTCGATCACCTCACTCCCGATAGGCGCGTGGCCGTCCACGGCACCCAGTCCCATCGTCATCAGCTGATCCGCCAGGGCCAGCTGGAAGGCACTGGCCGCATCGGCACCCGGTTGCCTGGCCCGGACGGCCAGCCGGAGCGAGTTGACGACCTTGGTCAGGTTGCCGGCCAGCTGCCGTGGGTCCTCCTCCTCGGCCAGCAACCGGTACATCGCGTAGCGCAGGGCGGCGATCGCGTCGCCCTGCCCGCCGTCTCCGGCGACCGCCGCCGCTGCCAGCACCTTCTGCAGCCCCGGCGCGATCAGCCCGGCGTAGTCGCCCCGGGCGATCGCCTGCCGCGTCCGCTCCCGGGCCATGAGCCGCTCGTCGTCCTCGTCCGTCTCCGGTCGTGCCATCTCGCGCTGTCTCCCGTCCGTTCCGACCTCCCACCGTCATGTCACCATCGCGCCGCCCGCTGCCGGACGACGCCCGATCGATTCGCCCAGGACCGTCCAGCCAGCGCCTGCCAGCCAGACCCTCCAATCGAGAGAACAAGACTAGATCATTTGTTCTAATCTCCAACCCTCTACATAGAGATACAGATTTCAGGGGGCAATGTGTGACATCCCCGGTGTCCGGACACCCCGGCGGGTTGGCACGATCACTGGAGAACTGTCCCGGTGAATGAGACCAAGGCTCCGGCGACGAGTCCTCATGGACCGACCCGGGATCGATCTCCGCGCGTTCACCGTGCCCTCCGACATGCGGTCATGACCGTGCCCCGCGTCCGTCTCACACCGCGACCGGGCAAATGGTATGCTGATATACCAATCGTGGAACCGACCCCGGAGACATGGCCCGTGGCGCTCCTGTACGAAGAGATCCGCCAGTATCTGCTCGACCGCATCCGCGACGGCCAGCTTCGGCCCGGCGACCGGCTGCCGTCGGAGCATGAACTGGCCGAGCAGTTCGGGGTCAGCCGGATCACCTCGAAGCGAGCCCTCCAGCTGCTCGGGCAGCAGGGGTTCGTCGTCCGGGCACGCGGCCGGGGAACGTTCGTCAGCGACACCCTGCCGGGGGTCGATTCGCCTACCTCCCACCCCGACACCACACCCGCGGGTCCGGACGACGCGGCGCCCCGGCCGGCGCCCGGCCCCGTGCCGGCCCGCCCTCGGCCGCCGATCCGGGTCGCTTTCATCGTCCCGGACATCGACGATGTCTACGGCGCCGAGCTGCTCCGGGCGATCGAGCACGCCTGCGGCGCCCGTGGCTACCAGTTCCTGCTCCGCCGCACGGTCGGTGATGCCACAGTCGAGGCGTCGGCCATCACCTCCTACGCCGCGACCGGGGTGGACGGGCTGATCGTCTTCCCGATCCACGGCGAGTACTACAACCACGACCTGCTCCGGCTGGTGCTGGATGGCTTCCCGGTCGTCCTGATCGACCGCCGCCTGCCCGGCATCGCCGTGGCGTCCGTCGCGACCGACAACTTCGCCGCGGCCCACAAGCTGACCGACGCGTTGCTCGACGACGGGCACCGCACGATCGGCTTCGTGACGGCCTCCCCGGAACACACCTCCAGCATCCAGGATCGCTGGCTGGGTTTCCTCGCCGCACTGGAGGCCCGGGGCATCGACAGCCGCCGCGACGAATCGCTCCGAACGATGTCCAGCACGCTTCCCGGTCACCTCTTCGAGCGCGAGAACCCGGAGGACCGTGAGCGCATCCGCGCCTGGCTCCGCGCCAACCCGGACCTGACCGCCGTCCTCGCCTGCGAGTACCCGCTGGCGCGCCTGGTCGAGGTGGAACTCGCTGCCCTCGGTCGGTCCGGCGTGGTCGTCGCCTGCTTCGACTCTCCGCCCGACCGGCTGGGCGGCTACGCCTATCTCCATGTCCGCCAGCGCCAATGGGAGATGGGCGAGACCGCGGTCGCGCTGATCGCCGGGCAGATCGCCGCCCGGCAGGACCGGACGGTGGCCCCGCCCACCCCGCACCATGTCGCCATCCCCTTCGATCTCATCCCGGCCACCGCCGCCCGCTGACGCCTCTCCATCCTCCCCACGACGCCGCGGCATGTAATGACATGTTGACCCATATCAACATGCTTGTTATCCTGACCGCCAGTCAGTCACACCCACCCGGTGACGTCACGGTCGACGTCGCCCCTGCCGGACCCGCCGTGGCGCCAGCGCCGCCCGGGTGAGCCGGTTCCCGCCGATGGGACCCGCAGGAAGGTCACACCGATCATGGCCCAGGTCGCCGCCCCGACTCCCACGCCTGGACAGCCGTCGGCCCTCACCGGCCAGCCGGGCAGTGATCCCACCGCCAGGACCGGGCAGAACGCCCGCTACGGTCGCGTCCAGGCCCGGATGGGGCTGGTCTTCGTCTCCCCGGTCCTGATCCTGTTCTCGATCTTTGTCATCCTGCCGGCCTTCGCCGCCCTGTACCTGTCCTTTACCGACTACGACATCCTCACGCCGCCCGAGTGGGTCGGGCTGGAGAACTACCGCCGTCTCCTGACCGACACGCTGTTCCATCGCTCGTTCCAGAACATCCTGCTCTACAGCGCCATGTACGTCCCCGTCATGCTCATCCTCTCGATCCTGCTGGCGATGGCGCTCAACCGGAAGCGTCCCGGTGTGACGCTGTTCCGCGCCATCTACTACCTGCCCGTCGTCACCTCGCCCGTCGCCGCCGCTACGGTCTGGGTCTGGCTACTGAACCGCGACTTCGGCGTCGTCAACCAGCTGCTCGCCTACGTCGGCATCGACGGCCCCGCCTGGCTGGCGAACACCCAGACCGCCCTGATCTCGGTCGTGATCGTCACGCTCTGGCAGGGCATCGGCGGCAACATGATCATCTACCTCGCCGGCCTGCAGGGTGTCCCCCAGGACCTCGTCGAGGCGGCCCGGCTCGATGGCGCCAGTCGCCTCCAGGTCTTCCGCGACGTCACCTGGCCGATGCTCCGGACGACGACGCTGTTCGTCCTGACCGTGACCCTGATCGGCGCCTTCCAGCTGTTCGACCAGGCCTACGTCATGACCCAGGGTGGCCCCGGCTACGCGACCCTCACGCCCGTCTACCGGATCTACCAGGCCGGCTTCACCCGGCTGGACATGGGCTACGCGTCGTCGCAGGCCCTGATCCTCTTCATCGTCATCCTCGCCGTCACCCTGATCCAGCTCCGCATCAACCGCGAGCAGATCTACATCTAGCCCGGATCGCTCACCCCCCCGATCGATCGCCCCACTCCACCGCATGGAGCGGGGAGTACCGGACAGGAGCCAGCAGCATGGCCGCGACGACGCCTCCGACCACGACGCCCCGGCCCGCCCACGAGATCCCCGGCTACGGCACGCCCTACCGCAAGCGGCGCATCACGACCGGCGCGGTCATCCGCGAGACGCTCTACTACGGGATCCTGATCGTCTTCGGCGCGATCTTCCTGCTGCCCTTCCTGTGGTCGGTCAGCACGTCGCTCAAGCCGGATTCGCAGGTCTTCACCGACCCGATCCAGTGGATCCCGACGTCGATCACCTTCGACCAGTACCGCCAGGCGTTCGAGACGGTCCCCTTCGGCCGCTACTTCCTCAACACCTTCCTGATCGCCGGCATCGGCGTCGCGTCCAACCTGCTGCTCGGCTCACTGGCCGGCTTCGCCTTCGCCCTGCTGAACTTCCCGGCCCGGACGATCCTGTTCCGCGTCCTGCTCTCCAGCATGATGATCCCCGGCGTGGTCACCCTGATCCCGACCTACATCATCCTGCGCTCGTTCCCGCTGTTCGGCGGCAACGACATCGTCGGTCAGGGTGGCCTCGGTCTGCTCAACACCCTCGCCGGCGTCATCCTGCCCGGCGCGGCCGGCGTCTTCGCCGTCTTCCTGATGCGCCAGTTCTTCCTGACGCTCCCGTCGGACCTGGGCGAGGCCGCCCGGCTCGACGGCGCCTCCGAGATGCGGATCTTCTGGCAGATCTACCTGCCGTTGTGCAAGCCCGCCCTCGCCACCCTCGCCATCTTCACCTTCCAGGCTGGCTGGAACGCCTTCCTGTTCCCGCTGGTCGTCCTCAACGACCCCGACCTCGCCACGGTCCAGATGGGTCTCGCCGCCTTTACCTACAACAACAGCACCGACTTCGGCCCGCTCATGGCCGCCTCCGTCATCACGACCCTGCCGATGATCGCCCTCTATGTCTACGCCCAGCGTTACTTCAACCAGGGCATCGCCTTCACCGGCAACAAGTAGCGGCGCCGCCGAGATCCCGTCGCTGTCGCCGCACCCGTACGAGGAGGTACGCCATGCAGCTCCCCGATCGACTATCTGCTCCGTCCGGCCGGGAGCGAACGTGCCCGGGCGCCAGCTCCGAACCGAGCGTTCTCCCTCTCTCCGGGCCGGTGGAGACGCACGCGGCGCGTCAGCGCGGAGTGAGCGGAACCGGAGCCGAAGAGGGGACCGGGGGGCGAGGTCTGCTCGCCCCCACGGCGATCCGGGGAACAACGTCCCGCCGCCACCTCCTCGCCACCACAGCCGCCGCCCTGCCGGCCATCGCCATTACGACTCGCTCTAGCGCCCAGGCCGGCACACCGGCGACCACCCCGATCGGCATCCCCGGCGGCACGCCGGCCGCCGCGCTGGCGGACACCCCATGGTCTGAGATGGTCGAGGAGATGTGGGCCACCATCCGGGAACAGCTCTGGCACGAGCGGATCGGCCAGTACCTGGAGCGCACGCCGCGCCAGGACAACGACATCGCCACCCTCTGGCCGGTCTGCGCGCTGTTCTCCGGGCTCCGCGCCCGCGCCGAGGCCGGCACCTCACCGGACGCCATGACCGACCTCGCCGCCATCACTGACCACCTCGGCGAGTACTTCGACGCCAGCTCCAATCCGCCTGCCTACGACTCCTATCCCCGGTCTCGCGGTGGTGGGGACAAGTTCTACGACGACAACGAGTGGCTCGGGATCGACGCCGTCTACGCCTGGCGCCTGAGCGGCGAGCAGCGCCACCTCGACCTCGCCACCACGACCTGGGCGTTCGCGATCAGCGGCTGGTCGGACGATCTCGGCGGCGGCATCTTCTGGCAGGAGAACGACCGCGTCACCAAGAACACCTGCTCCAACGGCCCGGCCGCCGTCCTCGCGATGCTGCTCCACGACGCCACCGGCGATCAGCAGTACCTGGACTGGGCCGTCCGGATCATGGACTGGGTCCGGCAGCTCCGCGACCCGGCGACCGGCGTTTACCTCGACCACATCCGGCTGGACGGCACCATCGACGACCGGACCTTCACCTACAACACCGGCACCCCCATGCACGCCGCCGCCCTGCTCTACCGGGCCACCGGCGACGAGGCGTACCTGGAGGAGGCCCGCTCGCTGGCCACCGCCGCCTGGGACCACTTCGCTCCGGCCGGCACCGCCACCGCCGACACGCTCGGCGTCCGGGTCTGGCCGCCCGACCCGTGGTTCAACAGCATCCTGTTCCGCGGCTTCGTCGCCCTCGCCGAAGTCTCGCCGGACCCGGAGGACGGCTTCGCGCCCGCCCGCTCGATGCTCGACTACCTCCGCCTCGGCTGGTCCGGGGCGCGGGACGAGGACGGCCTCGTCCTCCCCGACTGGAGCCAGGAGAGTACCGGCCCGGCCCTGATCGCCCGCCTGCTCGATCAGGCACCCATCCTCGAGTTCGCCGCCACCGCCCATCACCTGGACCTGTGACCGCCCCTACCTCACGAGTGACAGGCGGCGCTCGCTCGTCACCATCCGATCGTCGCCAGAGGGAGAACCGCGCATGACCGTCTCCGGCTCGACCAGTTCCCCGGCCACGCCCACCGGCACCGCCCTGCCTGACACCCCCTGGGCGGAGATGGTCGAGCAGATGTGGGCGACCATCCAGCGGCACTACCGCGCCCCGGACTCCGGCCTCTACCTGGAGCACGCTCCGTCCCGGATCCGGGACGGCGGCAAGGAGATCGCCGATCTCTGGCCAATCCTCGGGTTGCTGTCGGGCGCCAACGCCCGCGCCATCGCCGGGATCGGCCCGTCGGCCGACGACGATTTCCGCGCCGTCTTCGATGTGATGGGCGCCTACCTCAACACCGACACCGACCCCGCCGGTTACGACTCGTTCCCCCGGGCCCTCGGCGGTGGCGACATCTACTACGACGACAACCAGTGGCTGGGCATCGATGGCGTCCTCGCCTGGCGCCACCTCCGCGAGCAGCGATTCCTCGACGCCGCCCACCTGACCTGGGAGCTGTCGCTGTCCGGCTGGGACGACACGATGGGCGGCGGCATCTACTGGCGCCAGAACGACAGGACGACCAAGAACGCCTGCTCCAACGGCCCGGCCGCCGTCCTCGGCATGCTGCTCTACGAGGAGACCGGCGACCGCCAGATCCTCGACTGGGTCGTCCGCATCCTCGACTGGAACCGGCAGCTCCGAGACCCGGACACCGGCGTCTACCTCGACGCCCTCAAGGATGACGGGACGATCGACCGGGCGACCTACACCTACAACTCCGGCACCCCGCTCCATGCCTTCGCGCTGCTCTACCGGGCCACCGGCGACGCCGCGTATCTCGACGAGGCCCGGACGCTGGCCCGCGACGCCTTCGCCCATTTCGCCCCGGACGCCACCCGCGACGAGGCAACGGGCGTCCGCCTGTGGCCGACCGACCCCTGGTTCAACAGCATCCTGTTCCGCGGCTACATCGCCCTGCTCGACGTCGACCCCGAGCCCGACCCGACCTACGTGCGGGCGATGCTCGACTTCACGCGCCTCGGCTGGGGTCGCGTCCGGGACGCCAACGGGCTGATGAACCGGGACTGGAGCGGGCATCAGCCGGCCCCCGCCAACGCCTGGCTGCTGGACCAGGCCGCGCTGCTGGAATTCGCCGCCACCGCCCACCGGCTCGGCCTGTGATGGCTGGCCCGATGACGAAGGAGGCCGCCCGCCCGCCACCATGACGGCCGCCGCAAGGACCGGGACGATCCTGCTGTCGATCGCCCGCTCACCCGCCACCGTAGGGGCGCCCCCTGTGGTCGCCCGGCCGCGCGGCGGCCATCGCCACCAGGCGATAGCCCACGCCGGCTACCACCCCGGTGCCATGCCTGGCACCCACGCAACGGAGCACGCACCAGATGACTGATCACACCCTGTCCCGCCGTCGCCTCGCCGGCCTGGCCGCCGGCACCACCGCCGCCGCCGCGCTGGCCACGACCGCTCACCACGCCACCCCGGCCGCCGCCGCACCCGCCCGCCAGTCCCCCACCACCGTCACCTTCTGGGGTGAGTGGTCGGGCGAGGGCGAGCTCCAGGTCAGGACGATGGTCGATGCCTTCAACGCCGCCCAGACCGAGGTCGTCGTCGAGTACGTCGTCCAGCAGGACATGGTCACCAAGTTCCTCACCGCCGCCACCTCCGGGCAGGTGCCGGACCTGATGATCTGGGACCGCTGGCAGACGGCGCAGTACGCCCCGCGCGGCGTTCTCCACGCCATCGACGAGCGGCTCGAGTCGGAAGGGATCGATCGCGCCCAGTTCTACGAGCAGGCGCTGCTGGAGATGACCAACGAGGAGCAGCTCTACGGCCTGCCGCTGACGGTCGACGCCCGCGCCCTCTTCTACAACGCCGCCCACCTTGAGGAGGCTGGCCTCCAGCCGCCGACCACCTGGGAAGAGCTGGCCGCTGCCGCCCAGGCGCTGACCGTCCGTGATGGCGGTGGCGCGCTCCAGCGGGCCGGGTTCGCCCTCGGCGACGTCGGCCTGTTCAGCATGTACCTCCGCCAGGCCGGCGGCCAGATGCTCAACGAGGACAACACCCAGACCGCCTTCAACAGCGACGCCGGCCTGGCGGTCCTCGACTACTGGCGGTCGCTGCTCGACGCCGGCGTCTACGAGGTCGGCTTCGACACCGGGCTGGCCGAGGGGCAGGACGTCTTCGTCACCGGCCGCGTCGCTATGCACTACACCGGCCCGTGGATGATCTCGACCTACCAGAAGTACGGCGCGGACCTCCGCTTCGGCGTCGTCCCGCCGGTTACCGGCCCCGGTGGCGGCCAGGGCGCCGCGGTCGGCGGCTTCGGGCTTGCCATCCCGGAAGGCTCGGAGAACAAGGACGCGGCCTGGGCGTTCATGAAGTGGTGGCTGGCCGACGTGACCAACGCCACGATGTGGGGCACGACCAGCAAGAACATCCCCGGCAACCGCACGGCGGCGCAGGACCCGGTCTTCACCGAGGACCCCTACGTCGGGCCGGTCGTCACCGCCATCGAGACCGGTGTCACCCGGCCGGCCGTCGCGGGCTACGCCCCGATGGAGACCGACGCGCTGATCCCGAACCTCCAGCTGTTCATGGAGGGCAACCAGGACGCCGCGACCACCCTCGAAAACGCCCAGGAGGATGGCGACCGCATCCTGCAGGAAAACGCCTGATCCACACACCGGTCCGGCGCGGGATCGCTCCCGCGCCGGACCGGCGCCTGGGACCGGTCGATCCGGCGTGACCGGCACGCTACCCCATCGCGTTGGCGTCGAACGTGGTGACATGCTCCGGCACGATCACCACCATGGCATGCTCCCCCGGCACGCCGGCGAACGATTCGTTGCCGAGGTAGCGCAGCGAGAGCTCGCGAGGCATCACCTTGGTCGGGTCGGGCTTCCCTCGCTCGACCCGGCCGCGCACCTCGATAATGCGGCCCGGGTCGTCCGGATCGACGAACGACATCGCCACCCGTGGGTCCCGGCGCAGGTTCTTCAGCTTCTGCTGCCCCTCGACCTGGCTGATCCGGACGCGGGAGCCGTCCGAGGTGAACCAGACCGGCGTCGATTGTGGCTCGCCACCCGGTCCAATCGTCGCCACATGGGCCAGCGTCTCCGATCGCAGGATGTCCGCGGATGCCGCCGGGATGATTGTGTGTGGATCGCTCATCATGGTCGGTCCCTCCGGGCAATTCCGGCGACGCCTATGGTGCCGCTCGCCTGCCGACCATCGTCCCACCCGATGCGGGCATGTCCGACCCGCATCGTCCCAATCATCCTGCGCTACCCGGCCATGACGGTCCCGGTCGCGTCCGCCAGCAACGGTGCCGCGGCGGCGAGGACTTCCTCCGCGATGACCCTGGCGCCGTCGGCGTTGGGGTGAGCGCAGTCGCCGACCGACCAATCCACGCCGAGAAACTCCCCGAGGTCCAGCCCGCTGGCCGCCAGCGACCCGAGCGTCTGGAACCACGAGCCGGCCACGACCGCCAGGCAATCGTGGCCGCGGAACCGCTCCGCCAGTCCGGTCGTCACCGCGACCCGGTCGCGGCCGGGCAAGGCCGGATCGGCCTCTGCCGTAATCATGGCGTTGAGCCGGTCGAACACGTAGCTGGCCCGCCGGTAGCAGTCGTCCGCCTCACACTGCGCGGCCGTCCACGGCACCGGGTTCGGGTAGGTCACCAGCACGATCCGCGCGGTCGGCGAGACGAGCAACTCGTCGATCGCCAGCCCTACCCACCCCGCCGTCTCCGGCAGGACCGCGTCCACCCACGCCGTGAACTCGTCATAGGTTCGGTCGGGGTCGGCCAACCGGCCGAGCAGCTCGTCAGCGACCTGGAAGTCGTTGATCCCCACCGAAATCGTGACCAGCGCGATCCGGTCCGGCGCCCGGTCCATCGACTCCCACGCCGCCGCGACCTGCGTCATCAGGTCCTCGCCGGGTATGTCGTTCGGGCGGGCGGTCGTCCCGCCGCAGGCCAGCAGCCGCATCCCCGCCGGGACCGGCAACCCGTCCCGCACGTGATAGGGGTATCCCTCGTCCGACTGGCGGCACGGGCCCCGGTCATCCAGCCCCTGTCCGGAGGCGTACGAGTCGCCCAGCGCGAGGTAGAGCATCGGCTCCGGGGACGGCTGGGCGCCGACGGGTCGCGCCCCGGCCACCGGCCACGTCGCCGAGAGCAGCGTCACGACCAGGACGAGGATGGCAGTGGGGTGGTATCGGCGTTTGTCGTTCCGGCTCAACGGCCACTCCTGATTAACGGTCTGACCATCCACCGGGTGTGCGGTCAGCGTCCGTGGTTGGCCCGATGGATCAGGGCAGCGGACGCAGGCTGTCCATCATCTGTCCTGTCAACTATGGTCCCGGGAATCGCGGATGTCCTGCGTGTCCAGTTGGTTGCCCGGGCGTCATGCCTCACCATGACGCCATGCTGACCCCTGGTGCCAGCACCTCGCTCCGCCCTCCCGGCTCCCCGGCGAGCGCAGGCGATCGCCGTCGACAGGACCACGAATGACCGATCACTTCCCGGCGCTTCTGTCCCGGCACTGGCCGCTGACCTCGGTCCGCATCGGCCCGACCCTGCAGGCGGGCGCCGGGCGGCGGACCATCGCGATCCGGGCCGATCAGGGCGCATTCATCCTGAAGGTATACGAGGACCACGCCGCCCTTGGCCTCGTCTCGCCCGGTGATGGGGAGATCGACCGCCGCCTCAGCATTCTTGACCACCTCGCCGCCCGGGGAACCGTGCCCGCACCACGCCTGCTCCACGCTCGATCCGACGCCCGCTTCATCCGGGCAGCGGGGCAGACGCACGCCGTCATGGAGCACATCCCCGGCGACCGCCCACCGGATACCCCGGAGACCTGGGCGGAACTCGGCCGGATCGTCGCCGCGCTCAACGCCGACACGGCCTTCCCGCATCCCTATGGCATTCCGGTCCGCGACACAATCCAGGAACTGACCGCCCAGGCCGCGGCGTACCCGTTCGCCAGCGACTTCCGCGCCCTCGTCGAGACGCTGGCCGTCGTCGCGGAGGGGCCTACAGGTCTGGTCCATGGCGAGGTCAACCTGGCCAACGTCATCCAGTCGCCCGGCGGCCGGTTCACGCTGATCGACTGGGACCACGCCGGCACCGGCCCGACCGTTCTCGACGCCGGCTACCCGCTGATCACTACCTTCCTGACCGAGGACCTCGTCTTCCGGCAGGACCTGGCGACCGCCTTCTATCAGGCCTGCATCGTCGACCCCGCCACCGTCCGGACCGACGCCATCTTCGCCGCGGCCCTGCTCCACGCCCTGCGCTACGTCCGCTTCGGCGACACCCTCCGCCGCTGGGCGCGCATCCGCCACGCGCTTGCCCACCGTGACGAGCTCCTGTCCGTCATCCCCGGTCATCAACCTTGAGCGTCCCACCTGGCTCGCCGGCTCCGGCAACGCGCGTGGCTTCCTATACTTCGGGAACGACACGGACTGTTGGCGATCGGCGCGGGAACGGAGGGGACGGACATGGCGCGCAACCTGCTTGGTCGCCTCAATGGCCGCTCCGGCGACGATCTGACTCGGATCGCCCGGTTCTGGCGCGTCCCCGGCGGCTCCACCCCCGGCCCCAAGCATCGCCTCGTCGGCGCCCTCTACCGGACCATGACCGACGTGCGCGGCGGCCGCGACGCGTGGGACCGCCTGGACGATCGCGAGCAGTCGCTGGTCACGCTGCTGTCCCAGTCCGGTGACGCCGCGATGGCCGTCGCGGACATCGCCCGCCGCCTCGGCGAGTCCGAGGCGACGACCCACGAGATCGCCGCCCGCCTCTACCGGGTCGGGATCGTCGCCCGCGAAAGCGACGATGATCCCCTGCCGATCGGTGCCGTTCCCCGCCTGTTCCTCCCGATCGAGATCGGCCAGCTGTTCCGCCGGGTCCGCGACGAGCGCGAACTGGGCGACCTGAGCAGCCGGCCCCTCCCGACGCTGCTGACGCTGATGGACGACCCGGAGCTGGAGGAGGCGGCCGGCTACTGGGGATTCCGGTCCATCCCCGGCCTCTACCGCCGCGACGACCTGATCGCCCGGATCACCGCTGGTGTCTCCGATCCCGACCGCCGCGCCACCGTCGTCCGCGGCCTGACCAACCGCCGCGAAGCGACCCGCCTCTGGGACGCGGTCCTGACGCCGCGCTCCCCCGAGGACGTCCCCACGCCCGCCGCTGACGAAGCGACGAACGGGAGCCGCAACCCCACCGTACCGCTCGCCGACGCGATCGCCGCCGCCGGGCTGGACGCCGACCCGGATGATGCCGCCGCCCAGCTGAAGTTGCGCGCCACGCTGTCCGACCTGGAATCCCGCCTGCTGCTCTGGCACACCTACGACGCCGACGGCGGCCGGCACCTCTTCGTCCCGGCCGAGATCCGCGACCCCGGCGCCGCGCCCGTGACCGACCTCGCCCCGCTGGACCCCGTCCCCGACGACGCGACCCCGTCCCCGGACGCCCTGCCCTGGCGCTCGCCGGACGCCCTCGCCTGGGACCTGCTCACCCTCGCCCGCGCCCTCGGCAGCGCCGATGCCCCAGCCGTCTCCACCGTCGACGCGCTCCCTCGTCCCTGGCTGCGGTGGCTGAACAGTCGCCTCTGGTGGCACGGGACCGACACGCCCCCGGCCGGCTACCTCGCGTTCCTGGTTGAACTCGGCCGGGCCGAGGGCGTGCTCGGCACCGTCGATGGTCCCCATGGTCCCGCCCTCGGTCCGACCGCCGCCATCCGGGCCTGGCGCGACCGCTCCTTCCCCGATCAGACCGCCGCCCTCAAGAACCGCTGGCTGACGACCGACGGCTGGCCCGAGGGCGCTGCCCGCTCCGACCTGACCGTCCAAGGTGCTGACTGGCGTGGGTTTCGCCGCCGCCTGACGGGCCATCTTGGCCGGCTCGCCGCGCCCGCCGACTCGACCACGTCACCGACGGCCAGGGCCGATGGGCGAAACGGGAAGGACCAGAACGACCAGGGGCCCTGGTACCCAATCGACGAGTTGGCTGAGTGGATCGCCGCCGCCGACCCCGACATCCTAGGGGACACGTTCGCCGCCGCGCAGGCCGGGTACTCCGGCCCGACCGAGCCCGACCGCCGCCGCGCCGCCATCGCCGCCGCGATCACGACCGCGCTGACCACCGCGCTGACCTGGTTCCATGACGTCGAGACAGCCCCAGGCGCCCGCGACCGCCCGATGGTCCGCGTCCGCGCCGCGGCACCGGCCGACCACCAGCGTCGTCCCGCGGGCGCTGCACCTCCCGGCAAACCCTCCACGGGTCCGCGAGCCGGCAACGAGCCGGCCCTGACGATCGACCCCGACGGCACCGTCCGGCTACGCCACCCGTCCCCGGTCCGGGTCTGGTCGCTGCTGCTGTTCGCCGACCCGGTCGCGCTCGGCGAGATCAGCACCTGGCGGTTGTCGGAAGCGGCCCTTGGCCGGGCGTTGGCGGCCGGGTTCGAGCCGGCCCAGGTGACGGAGTTCCTGACCCGGCAATCCCGCCGCACCCTGCCCGAGCCCGTCACCGCCGACCTCGGCGACTGGGCCAACCGGTTCCGCCGCGTCCGCCTCGGTCCCGCCGTCACTCTCCGCCCGGACGACCCGGCGCAGGCGGAGGAGCTGGTCAGCGTGGCTCGCTCCGCCGGCCTGTCCGCGCACCCGTTGCCGGGCAAGGAGGGCCTCGTCGTCGTCAGCCTGCCCGGACCCGTCAGCGGAACGGGGGACGCGCTCGATCAGCTCCGGGAACGCCTCCGCACCGCCGGGTTCCACCCGTCCTGATCGGCCCGCGACCTGGCGGGGTGCCAGCGCGCCCACGCCGAGATCGGCGATGTGGGACTGGAACTCGATCATCCGGTACCGAGCGTGCGCGACTCAATCAGGGCCGTGGCCCGCCATTCAGTCATGAACCCAGCCAACCTGCCTGGGGGTGACAGAGACAGAGCCGGGACCAGCGGCAGGAGGACCGGATGATCACGCGCTGGCACCAGCACCACCCGGTGCTGTTCAACATCGTCCTGGCCGTCGTGGCGATCGCCATCGTCATCGCGATCTATCCGACGTGGGAGACAGCCCTCTCGACCACCCTGATGGTAGGCGCCGTCACCTGGTTCACGGTCTGGTATCAGCGCAAGGCGGCGAAGCCGCTCCCGCCCGGAGCCGTGGTCACTCGCGAGCAGCAGATATGGAGTTCCCGACTGGCCCTCTGGATCGCCCCGGCGGTCCTCGTCGTCTTCGTCCTCCTGCTGGCGAGCCTGATCTTTCTCTGATCCCTGCCCGGGTACCGGGATGGCGCCTTCCCCAACACATGATCCCTAAGGTCCTGTCGACCGCATCCCGGCCCCTACCCGAGCAGTACCGGGATCAGCGACAGCACCAGCAGCGCCGCCATCGCCCAGTTGAATCGCCGGATGCGCCCCTCCTCCCGCAGCCACCGCCGCAGCGCCACACCGAACGCCGTCCACATGCCGGTGCTCGGCAGACCGACCAGCGCGAACGTCGCGGCGACGATTAGCAGATTCAGCGCGAAGTGATCGGGCGGCGTATAGGCCGTCACCGCCGAGATCGTCATCACCCATGCCTTGGGGTTGGCCAGCTGGAAAGCCGCCGCGCCCGCGAACGACATCGGCTGCGCCCGGGCCGACGCCGCCCCGAGCCCGCCCGACCGGGCCAGCCGCCAGGCCAGCACCAGCAGGTACCCCGCCCCGACGACCTGCAGGACCACGTGCAGCGCCGACCACCGCTCGAACAGGGCGCCGAGACCCAGCCCTACCGCCAGCAGCATCGCCACGACGCCGGCGGTGACGCCGAACAGGTGGGGCAGGCTGCGCCGGAACCCGAAGTTCACGCCCGACGCCATCAGCATCGCGTTGTTCGGGCCCGGCGTGGCACTCATCGCCACCGAGAACAGCACTACCGCCAGGAACGCCTCGCCGTTCATCCCCGCTCCTGCCCGCTTTCCGATCCGGTTGAAGGACACCGCACATGTCCACCTGAGTCGCCAGCGTAGACAGCCATCCACAGAGCGTACAGATCCAATTGCTGATTGGTCGTTGCGCGAACGCCCGAGTTGTCCCATGATGGCCGGGATGGATGCCATAAGCGCGAAATTGGACCGGACCAATACAGGGTCACTCGCCAGCCAGCTTACCGACCGGCTGGTCGGGGCGATCGCGAGTGGCGAGATCGTCCTCGGGACCAGGCTGCCCTCCGAGCGCCAGCTGGCGGTGACGCTCGGCGTCAGCCGGACGACCGTGATGGCCGCCTACCGCGAGCTCGAAGCCCGCGGGCTGGTCCGGGGTCAGGTGGGGCGTGGCACCTTCGTCGTCGGCGGAACGGAGCCCGGACCCGACCAGCCGGCCTTTGCCTGGCAAGGCAAGCTCGCCCACGGCGCCCGCCGCTTTCTCGACCCCGGTCTCCACCGGATCATCAACGTCGCGGACCGTGGCGCCGTCGTCCTCTCGATCAACCGGCCCGCCCTCGACATCTTCCCCGTCGAGACGTTCCGGCAGGTCACTGATCACGTGCTCCGCCAGCACGCCGGCGCCGCGCTCGGACTGAGCCCGATCGAAGGTGATCCCGGTCTCCGGGCCGAGATCGCCGCCCGCCACGGAACCGAGCCCGGCCAGGTGATGATCATCTCCGGGACGCAGCAGGGCCTGGATCTCGTCACCCGCTGCCTGCTCGACCCGGGCGACGTCGTCGTCATGGACCGGCCCGGTTACTTCGGCGCCATCCAGACCTTCCGCTCGGCCGGCGCCACGCTCGTTGGCTGGGACATCGAGCGGGGCGGGGCCGAGGAACTGGAGACGCTGCTCGTCCGCTACGCCCCCAAGTTCATCTACACCAACCCCACCTTCCAGAACCCGACCGGCCGGACGATGTCCCTCCCGACCCGGCGCGAGTTGCTCCGCCTCGCCCGGCTCCATCGCATCCCGATCATCGAGGACGACCCCTACCGCGAGCTGCCGTTCCATGGGACGCCAGCCTCGCCGCCGACCTTGCGGGAACTGGACGATGCCGGCATCGTCATCCACCTCCGCAGCGCCTCCAAGGTACTGGCGCTCGGGCTCCGGCTTGGCTGGCTACTGGCGCCGGAGCCGATCCTCCAGCAATTGGCGCTCGTCCGGTTGCGGACGGATATCTCCAGTCCGGGCCTGACCCAATTGATCGTGCGCGAATTGATGACCGGCGGCCACTACGATCGCCACGTTGCCGCGCTTCGCCGTGAGCACCGTCGTCGCTACGAGGCCATGGCCGCCGCGCTCCAGCGCCACCTGCCGCCCTGCTCGGCGACCTGGGCGCCACCGACCGGCGGGCTCCACCTCTGGGTTCGCCTGACCACGCCAGACGGGATGCCGCTCGACGCCGAGCGAATCCAGCGCGACGCGGCAGCGGCGGGCGTCCTCATCATCGCCGGGGCGCCATTTCACCCCGACGGCGGCGGCGCCCATTCCATCCGGCTCTGCTTCGCCGGGCTCCCGCCGGACCACCTCGAAGTCGCCATTGCCCGGCTGGGCCGCGTCGTCCGCGCGGCGATCGCGGACAACGCCGTTCCGTCGGCCACGGTTGCCCTCGTCTGATCCCGTCCCCTCCGGGACGGACTGATCCATCGCCAGTCGTCGCCACGTACCCCTTTCACACCTCCGCCCACGCCTTCGCGGTCATCCGCGGGTACCTGGCTCTCCTCCGGCTGACGACCGCGCGATCGGATCCGGAGTGATCCGCCCACGACGGCCCAGGTTGACGCGGCCGTCTCCCTCAACCTGGGCCCGGCTCAATCACGCCAGCTATCGCCGCCGTCCGTACCGCGCTGGATGCCCCTGGCGATGCCGCCGCCCGACCGCCGGAGTACCGCCATGCCCCTCTCCCGCCGTCTCGTCACCCTGCTCGCCGGGCTCATTGCCGGACTCGTTGCCACCGCCACCCTGCTGCTGCTCATGGTCGCCGGCCGCTACTACCTCGGCGTCACCCCGCCACCCGAAGCCATCCCCGACCGGACCGCGCCGCTGCTCGAGCTGGACTACTTCCTCGACATCATGCGGAACAACGGCGGCTACAACGGCCTTAAGGAGCTGGGCATCCGCTCCGGCATCCAAGGCGTGACGGCGATGGGCCTGCTCGTCGGGCTGATCTACCCGCTGGTCGCCGAGAGTCGCCGGTCGCGCCGGGCCGGGCTTGCCTTCGATGGCCGATGGGACATCCCCCGGCACGGGGTCGGCTACGCGCTGGGCGTGACCTTCGTCCTCTGGCTGGTGTCGATAGCCTTTCTCTGGCCGGTGCTGGTCACGAGCTACGTCGGCCTGCCGCCCTTCGACGCCCGCCTCGTCACTGCCGCCTGGTACCTGCTCAGCTACCTCGCCTACGGCGCCGCCCTGGTCTTCACCTACCGCGCCGTCACCCTTCGTACCTCACCTATGATCAGCCATGCGGCACATTCAACTTTCGTGATCGCGGACCCGGCATCGCTCCCCTCTCCGGGACGGGAGAGTCGCAGTGAGGCTTCAGCCGAACGGAGCGATCCTGGAGCCGGGGAAGGGCTGGGGGAGAGGTCTATTCCGGAGGAGCCGGTCGTCGGTCCGTCCGTCCTGACCGACGCGGTTCCAATCACCGCCGCTCGAGCCGACGCCACGCCCGCGCCGGGCGACGTCACGCCCGAACCGTCACCCGCAGCATCCCGTCGGCTCCCCGGCCTCGACGAGCCGCGCCTGATCCCCGTTGCCCGGCTCGCCCATCGCCGCGCCGTGCTGGCCGTCCTCGCTTCCGGCATCATCATGCTGCCAGCGTGGTCGCTGTTCCGCCGCCTCTGGGGCATGACGACGTTCGTCTACGACGGCCGCACCTACGGTGGCGCCGGCATCCAGCCGATCACGCCCAACGACCAGTTCTACTCTGTCACCAAGAACATCATCGATCCCCGTGTGAACGCCGACCGCTGGCGGCTGGAGGTCTGGGGGCTGGTCAACCGCCGCCGGACCTACTCGCTGGACGACCTGCAGCAGCTTGCGGGGCTGGAGCAGGAGACGACGCTGATGTGCATCTCCAACAACATCGGCCAAGGTTTGTTCAGCAATGCCGTCTGGACGGGCGTCCGGCTCCGGACCGTCCTCGGCGAGACGGGCATCCGGGAGGGTGCGGTCGAGGTCAAGCTCTACGGCGCCGATGGCTTCACCGATTCCTACAGCATCGACCGGGCGCGCAATGACGGCCCGATGCTGGCCTGGCAGATGAACGGCGAGCCGCTGCCACAGAAGCACGGCGGACCGGTCCGGCTGATTACCACGGGGCAATTCGGCGAGAAGAGCGTCAAGTGGATCACCGGCATCGAGGTCGTCGACCACGACGCCAAGGGGTTCTACGAGCAGCAGGGCTGGGGACCGAACTTCGAGCCCTGGACCCGGAGCGACTTCTTTGCCCCCCAGATCAGCGGGCGGCGCTTCCGGGACAGCGTCGCCCCCGGCACCACCGTCACGTTCCGTGGCCGCGCCTTCGCCGGCGACCGCGGCATCCGCTCGGTCGAGTTCAGCCCGGACGACGGCCAGACCTGGCGGCCGACCCGCTTCACCTATGAGCCGTCCAACGACTACAGCTGGACCTTCTGGGAAGCCGACTGGACCGTCCCCGCCCAGCCCGGCGAGTACCGCGTCACGAGTCGCGCCGTCGACGGCCGCGGCGACCCGCAGCGCGACGAGGAGAGCAACAACATCCCTAACGGCTCCCGCGCGTACCACCGCGTGACGGTGGTCGTGGAGTAACGTGCGCCAGGAACTGGCGCGGATCTGCCAGTCCAATCGGAGGCTGACATCCTCCAGGCCAGCTCACTCGTTGGGCCGCTTTCGATCCAAGTAGTCGGCCATGCGAGCGGGAATGTCTGGAACGCGAAGCGATCTGCGCGTCGAACCTCCGGTGGATTTGCCTGAACCGGGGACATGATCCATCGAGAGCGTCGCGGGGCAACGGCGGCGAACACGTCCGGGGTCTCTGAGTGTCCGTCCATCACCTGCACCGTGAGAGCGGTCGGTTGACTCCGCTACCCTATGCTTGCCCGACCAGTAGCCACTCCGACCAAGGACTCCCGGTGCCCGACAGACCCGCCAGCACCACCACGAGACGACACGGGATCGGGCCGCGGCACCTCATCGCCGTCGCCCTGATCATCGTCGGGATCGCCCTGCTCATCGTCGCGGCGAAGGCGATCGACCTCGGGCTGGCGACCACCGTCGGGCCCTCCTGGCCGCAGGTCATCGCCGGCTGGGCGGGCACCCTGCTCGCCGCCACCGGGCTGGCCTGCCTGGTTCAGCCGTTCCCGACCACCCCACCGCGGGATGAAGACCGCTGACCGACTGGACACCTCGCCCAGTTCCCCCTGCGTGACACCCGCCAACCCGCCCGCGGAAACCCACCGTTCCCGCCCGTCAGTGGGCAGAACTGATAACGATTGCGAGGGTCCCCGTGCTAGACTTCCTCTGTTGACCGGGCCCCGACAGGCCGGGCGATTCGGCTCAGGGACGCCGCAACTGCGACGCTGTTGATCCGCTTCTCCGGTCCCTGCCCACGGGCCCTTCCGAGCACGATCTCGGGTCAGTGCCGACCCCCTCGGGAAAGCTCCGGCCCGGCCGTGCGATCAGGTGCCAGTCCAGCCACCCCAGTGATGTCGTGGCCGGCGCGCCCAGGGAGCCGATGGGGCAGCGATGAGCATGCCAGCCACGGACGCACAGACACTTCGTTCCCTCTTTGTCGGCCCCAACGCCGGCTACATCCTCGACCTCTACGACCAGTATCGGAACGACCCGGCTGCCGCCGACCTCGACCCCGCCCTCAAGGCGCTGTTCGATGCCGCTGACCCGGCCGACCTCGAGATGCTCGGTGCGCCGCCGCCGAAGCGCGCCGCCGCCAATGGCCGGACGACCGGCCCCGTGCCCACCCCGGTTGTCAGCAATGGCACGACGGCCAGCGCAGCGCCCGCCCCGGCCTCGACCGCGCCAACCGCGACCAACGTCGCCCAGATCGTCGGCGTGGCCCAGCTCGCCAGCGCCATCCGTGACCTCGGTCACCTCGATGTTCAGCTGGACCCGCTTGGCACCCCGCCGCCCGGCTCGCCCGAGCTCGACGCTGCCCAATATGGCCTGACCGACGCTGACCTTGCCGCCATCCCGGCGGTCGCCGTCGGTGGCCCCGTCGCCGAAGGTCTCGCGACAGCGGGTGACGCCATCGCCCGCCTCCGCCGCCGCTACAGCAACCGCATCGGCTTCGACCTCGATCACATCCAGGTTCCGGCCGAGCGCGCCTGGCTCCGCGACGCCATCGAAGGCGACGGCTACGCCGCCACGCTGCCCGATGATCGCAAGCGCGCGGTGCTCGAGCGCCTGACCCAGGTCGAGGCCTTCGAGACCTTCCTACACCAGACCTACCCCGGCCAGAAGCGGTTCTCCGTCGAGGGCACCGACATCCTGATCCCTGTCCTCGACGAGATCATCCAGGAGGCCGCCGGCGGCGGAACCCGGGAAGTCGTCGTCGGCATGGCTCACCGTGGCCGGCTGAACGTCCTCACGCATGTCCTCGGCAAGCCCTACGAGGCGATCATCGCGGCGTTCGAGGGTGGCAAGGGCAAGCAGCCCACTGCCGTCGACACGCTCGAAGCCGAGGACGAGGTCACTGGCAACGACCACACCGACGATGTGACCGGCGACGTCAAGTACCACCTCGGCGCCAAGCTGTCCGTCGACAGCGAGACCGGCGCGGTGACCAACATCCCCCTGGTCCTCGCCCCGAACCCCAGTCACCTCGAGGCCGTCAATCCGATCGTCGTCGGCATGACGCGCGCGTCGCAGGACCAGCGCGACCACCCGGGCGAGCCGACCCGCGATGACGCCGGCAGCATGGCGATCCTGCTCCACGGCGACGCGGCCTTCCCCGGCCAGGGCATCGTTGCCGAGACCCTCAACCTGTCCGGTCTGCCCGGCTACACCGTCGGTGGCACGATCCATATCATCGTCAACAACCAGATCGGCTACACCACCGATACCGGTGACTCCCGATCATCGCTCTACGCCAGCGACCTGGCCAAGGGCTTCGAGATCCCGATCTTCCACGTCTCCGCCGACGACCCGGAAGCCTGCCTCGCCGCTGCCCGGATCGCCCTCGCCTTCCGACAGAAGTTCCACAAGGACGTGCTGATCGACCTCGTCGGCTACCGCCGCTGGGGCCACAACGAGGGTGACGACCCCACCTTCACCCAGCCGCTGATGTACCAGCGCGTCCAGAAGCTGCCGACCGTCCGCGCCAGGTGGGCGGCCGAGCTGGCCGAGCGCGGTGTCGTCTCCGCCGCCGACGCCGAAGCGATGCGCAAGGCTCGCCTGGCCGAGCTGGGCGACCTGCGGAAGTCCGTCACGGAGGGCACGGCCAACCAGCCGCCGGAGGAGCACCCGTCCGACAGCCCCCGCCGCGAGGTCGAGACCGCCCTGTCCGAGGAGCGGCTCCGCGCCTACCATGCGGCGCTCCACACCTGGCCGGATGACTTCAAGCCGCTCAGCAAGCTCAACCGCCAGCTCGACAAGCGCCGCGCGCTGATCGACAGCGAGGATGGCAAGCTGGACTGGGCCAACGGTGAGGCGCTCGCCTTCGCTGGCATCATCGCGGACGGCATCCCGGTCCGGCTCTCCGGCCAGGACGCCGAGCGCGGTACCTTCGTCCAGCGCCACCTCGTCCTCCACGAGAGCACCAGCGGCGAGACCTACAACCCGCTCGCCAACCTGCCGGATGCCCGGGCGACGTTCGCCGTCTACAACAGCCCGCTCAGCGAGAACGCCTGCGTCGGCTTCGAGTACGGCTACAGCGTCCACGCCCCGGAGGCCCTCGTCCTCTGGGAAGGGCAGTTCGGCGACTTCGTCAACGGCGCGCAGGTCGTCATCGACCAGTTCCTCGCCTCGGCCCGGGCCAAGTGGCAGCAGGAGCCGGCGCTCGTCCTGCTCCTGCCGCACGGCTACGAGGGCCAGGGACCGGAGCATTCCTCCGGCCGCCTGGAGCGCTTCCTCCAGCTGGTCGCGCGGGACAACCTCCGCGTCGCCAACTGCACCACCTCGGCCCAGTACTTCCACCTGCTCCGTCGCCAGGCCGCACTGCTCCACATCGATCGCCGGCCGCTGGTGATCATGACGCCCAAGAGCCTGCTCCGGCACCCGCTGGCCGCCTCTCCGGTGGCGGACTTCACCAGCGGCACGTTCCGCCCGGTGCTGGACGACGACCAGGCCGCCGACCGCCGCGCCGCCGTCACCCGGCTGGTGCTCTGCTCTGGCCGCGTCTGGGTGGATCTCGAGGCCAGCGACCGCCGCGCCGGTGCCGACCACGTTGCCGTCGTTCGCGTCGAGCAACTGGCGCCGTTCCAGCGCACGGCGATTTCCGATGTCCTCGGCGGCTACCCGAACCTCGAGGAGATCGTCTGGGTTCAGGAGGAGCCGCGCAACATGGGCGCCTGGACCTTCATGGAATCCCGCCTCCGTGAGCTGGTCGGGGAGTCGGTCCCCGTCCGCTACGTCGGTCGGCCCAACCGGGCCAGCCCGGCCGAGGGGTCGGCGGACATGCACGCCATCGAGCAGTCCCGGATCGTCGCCGCGGCCTTCGACCTCCCGTCACGTACCCGGCGCCAGGCGTCGGCGGGTGCGGATGGTGGCGCCACAGCCGACGCTGGGGCTGATGCCGGCGCGACTGGCAACGGCGCCTCCGGTGGTGCCACGGCCAACGGCGCGCACAGGGGCGCGGGTCGCCGCGAGCCAGCCACCGTCGGCGAGGACTGACCGATCGACGATTCGGCATGGTGCCCGGGGAGTGATCTCCGGGCACCATGCTGCGCCGGGCCAATACCTGCCCGGTATCATTGGACCAATCAACCCCGGCCCGGTCCTCAGGCGACCGGGATCAAACGATGAGGAGAACAGATGGCGGTCGAGATCCGCGTCCCACCCCTGGGTGAGTCCCTGGTCGATGCGGTCGTGGGCACCTGGCTCAAGGGTGAGGGCGACGAGGTCAGCCGCGGCGAGACGATCGTCGAGCTGGAGACGGACAAGGTCAACCTCGAAGTGACGGCGACCGAGGACGGCGTCCTCCAGAGCATCGCCCGGCAGGAGGGCGACGTCGTGACCGTCGACGAGGTCCTCGCGCTGCTCGGGGGCGCGTCCGGCGGTGACACTGCCGCCGCCGCCGGTGCCTCGTCCCCCGCCGTCGCCGAGCCGGCTGGCGGCCCCGCCAGCGACCAGCAGACGGCCGCCGCCGATAGCGGCACGAACGACGCGCCGATCGCCGCAGCCGCGCCGCCGGCCAAGGCGTCGGACGATCCGGCCCGCGCCCCGGCACCAGCCGCCGCTCCGGCCGCGTCGTCCGACGGCGACGCCGGCCGCGCCGCGCCGATGGTCCGCCGGCTGGCCGAGGAGCACAACGTCGACCTGAGCACGGTTACCGGCTCCGGCCCCGGCGGACGCATCACCCGGGAGGATGTCCTCGTTGCGGCCCGGGCCGGTTCCCAGCCTGCCCCCGCGCCCGCCGCTGCTCCTCCGGCTGCCGCCCCGGCCCCGGCTACCGCTCAGGCCCCGGCTGCCGCCGCGCCGACCGGCCCGACTCCGGCTGCCAACGGTCGCCCGGAGGAGATCGTCCGCTTCTCCCGCCGCCGCCAGACCATCGCCAACCGGCTGGTCGAGGCGCAGCAGACCGCGGCGATGCTGACGACCTTCAACGAGATTGACATGACGGCCGTCATGGACGTCCGCAAGCGCCGGAAGGATGCCTTCAAGGAGAAGAACGGCGTCAACCTCGGCTTCATGTCCTTCTTCACCAAGGCGGTCATCGGCGCGCTCCGCGCCTTCCCGAACGTCAACGCCGAGCTCCGGGGCGATCAGCTGGTCCTGAAGCGGTACTACGACATCGGCATCGCCGTCGGGGTCGAGGAGGGCTTGGTCGTCCCGGTCATCCGCGACGCCGACCGGATGAGCTTCGCCGGCATCGAGCGCGAGATCGGTGAGCTCGCCGGCAGGGCCCGCGCCGGCAAGCTGACGCTGGACGAGCTGTCCGGCGGCACCTTCACCATCACCAATGGCGGCGTCTTCGGCTCGCTGCTCAGCACGCCGATCCTCAACATGCCGCAGGTCGGCATCCTCGGGATGCACACCATCCAGCAGCGCCCGGTCGCGGTCAACGGCGAAGTCGTCATCCGCCCGATGATGTACATCGCCCTCTCCTACGACCACCGCGTCGTCGACGGCCGCGAGGCCGTCCAGTTCCTGGTCAAGGTCAAGGAGCTGCTCGAGGATCCGGAGAACCTGCTCCTCGAGGGCTGATCGCCGGTCAGTCAGATGCGACACGAGAGGCCCGGCTGGAGTGATCCAGCCGGGCCTCTCGTGTCGTGGGGTCGAAGGTAGACAATCTATCTTTCCGTGGCCCTGCGGACAAGATGCAACCCGACAAGATTCACGCCACAAACCCGATCGCTGCCTCATCCGGGACGATTGACGACGGTGGCCTGCTCACACACTATGTGCCTGTTAGCGACGATGCCGGAAATGTTTGGAACGGCCTTCGGGTTTGTCCAGCCTTCTGTTGTCGCGTGGCAGGCTGGTCATCATGCCTGAGGAGGCTGATCCCATGGTCTCAACGTCCCCGCGTCCCGGTCTCGCTCGTCGCGCCGGGGCCATCACCAGTGTCGTGATGCTCCTCATGGCGCTCATCGCCGGGGTGGTCGCTCCCCGTCCGGTCAAGGCGGGTACCGTCACCCTGGCGCTGCTGATCAACGGCTCCAGCGGTCCCGTCGAACTGGTCCCGGGGGCGACCACTTCGCTCTCGGTCGACTCGAACGGAGACGATACCGAGCTCCCTGACCTGACGGTCACGGCCTACACCGGGGCCGACTGCAACGGGACAGGGACGGTGATCGCCACTCCGGCGGGACCAGTCTCCCTGCCGTACACGTCCAGCTTCACGTACGAAGCGACCTACCTGTCGTTCTCCGCGTTCAGCGACGGGAACGCGAGCCCCTCCAATTGCGTCAACGCGACCGTTGCACCACCCTCTGTGCCCGCCCCCACCCTGGAGGTCCAGTCCGACGGCAGCTTCTTCCTTACGGCCGACGGCCCGATCTCCGAGTTCACGATCACCAGCTTCAGCGACGCAGCGTGCACCACACCCGTCGGCACCCCATACACGCTGACCGGTCCATTTGGCAGGTTCGTCGGCAGCGCATTCCCGCTCCCGGAGGGCGCGACCGCCTTCGTCGCGACGGTTGATTTCGCCGGGGCGAACGGCACCGTCACCGGAACTTCCGCCTGCTCGCAACTGTTCGTCATCCCGCCGCCGGACCCGAACTTCCCGGAAGACGTCACCCTGACGATCAACGGCTCGACGACCCCCGAAGCGCTCGACCCGGGAACCAACGCCTTTCGACTCGCCTGGCAATTCAACTTCGGCTCGTACCGCCTGCTGAGCTTCCCGCAACCGGGCTGCGTCGGGGAGCCGACCACGGTACTCGATGTGTTCCGCCCGGAGTTCACCATGTCGGTCGAGGGCACGTTTACCCACGTCGCCACGGCCCAGTCATACCAGGGTGAAGCAGCCACCAAGGGTTTCGAGGCGTCCAACTGCGTCGATGTCACGACCGCCGTCGCTCCGCCACCCAGCCCGCCCGCCTCTCCCTCGGTCAGCCCGTCGCCCTCGGCCAGCCCGTCGCCCTCGCTCAGCGCGTCTCCATCGGCCAGTCCGTCCCTGTCGGCGGATCCCTCGCCGATCATCAGGCCGTCGCGGTCGTCGGAGTCAGCGTCAGCGTCGGCGTCGGCTGACACATCGGTGGCTCCGTCGACCATGACCAGCCCCAGTCAGTCGTCCACGGCATCCGACGAGCCGGCGCAGCCACGCGCGTCCCAGGCGTCCCAGACGTCGCCCGTCCCTGGGACGACCACCCTCCCCAACACCGGCGCCGGGGCTTCAAACGGGTCCGCAAACGGCTCCGCGATGATCGTGCTGCTGACGATCCTGTCCGCCGTGGTCGCGGGCCGGGCCATTGCCCGTCGTCCCGCGTCCCTTCGCTGACCCGCCAGGCTGAGGTCCGAGGCTAAACCGGCACCGGTCCGTCCCACGCGAAGATGAACGGCAACACCCGGGGTGATGCCACCCCGGGTGTTGCCGTTCATGGTCAGGCCCGGATGTGGAACGTCGCCGATAACGGGTCGGTAGGGTGCGATGGGCCAGCGCGGCCCCGACGGCTCCCTGGTCGCGGCACGATCACTGCTTCCGCAGCCGTGGCGGTTCCGGCTGGGGGATCGCCCCACCGCATCTCGTCGACGGACAAGGCCACGATGACCTCCCGATCGCTGCCCCCTTTGACCGGCCCGGCCCGCGCGCCATCCGCACCCCGCGCGCACAACCGGCCGCACCTGCCGGCGCTCCTCACCGGGCGGCTCACGCTCTCCCTCGCACTCATCTGCGGCGCGCTCGCGCTCGGCTATCTCCTGCTCGCCGCGACCGTCGCCGCCAACGAGCGTCCCGGGCCGGATGTCGTCGCCAGTGAAACGCTCAACGGCTGGTCATCCACGGGGATGGACTGGGTGATGAGCAACATCACTCATCTCGGCGACTCCATCACCGCCAACCTCCTCAGTGTCGCGATGGGCGCCTGGCTCATGATTCGCGCCCGGCGACCATGGGCGGCGATCGCCCTTGTCCTGGCCACGCCCGCCGGGCAGTTGCTTATCCACACGCTGAAATCCGCCTCCGCCCGGGAGCGACCGGATCTGTTCCTGCCACTGGAGGCGGCCGGTGGGTATAGCTTCCCCTCCGGCCATATGTTCACGGCGGTCCTGGCCTGGGGATTACTGGCCGGGCTGGTCTCGATGCGCCTGCCCGGACGGGCCCGCTGGATCCCGTGGGGCGTCTGGGCGGTCATCGTCGGTAGCGTCGGAATCAGCCGGGTCTACCTCGGCGCCCACTACGCCAGCGACGTCATTGCCAGCCTGCTCATCGGGATCGCCTGGATCGTCGGCTGGCTGGCCGTCATCGGGCGGCTCATGGCGCTCAGCGATGGCCGGCGGGAGCATCCATAGCGCGTCGTCCCGTCCCCCGGGCGGAAACCGTCAGTCAGCGTCGGCATTGCGATGCATCGTCGCGGCACGCCGTCTGCCTGACAAACATCAGACGATCGATCAATCCCGAGGGATGAATATGCGGAACATCTGGGCAACGGTCATTGGTATCGCGGCCATCGTAGGGGTTATCTCCCTTATCCTGATTCTCGTCGGCGTCATCGGCTAGGACTGGCCGCGAGCCACACGCGTGAGTCGCGCGACGTTCGGCGCAACCCGCGGCGTCACTACGGGCAATAGCGGCCAGGATCCCGGCCCGCAAGGCCGGGATTCCTGCTGCCTGTCGGGCGATGCCGACGAGCATCGCCGTGGATTGCCCCGTAGCTCCGCAACGTGGGCGCTGCTGGACATATGGCTTGACCGCCGCGTCGCTGGTCGCCTGTGCCTCGTACCCGCCGTTGGCCCCGAGCATCAGGGTCCCGGGACTTGCGATGAATCCGTCCCAGCCAGGCTCCACACGCCCGGCCGTACCACTGGGCTGACGGCGACCAGGACGGGCAATCCGTCGTGGCGTTGCCCGCCGGGGGGGACTGCCGCGGATCTACGGGTCCGGATCTATCCCTCGCCCGGGGATACCGTCGCCGGCAGCCAGAGGGTCATCGTCGTCCCGCTCCCCTCGCCGTCGCTTTCGGCCCACAGCCGACCACCATGAGCGCGCACGATTTCCCGGCAGATGTAGAGCCCGAGTCCCATCCCGGGGATGCTGCTGGCTGCCGCATTGGCTGCCCGGTTGAACGGCTCGAAGATCGTCTCGACGTCCTCAGCCGGCAGCCCGATCCCCGTATCCTGTACCCGCAGCGTCGCACCGCAGTCATCCTGAGTGAGCGTCACCCGGATCTGTCCGCCCTCCGGCGAGTACTTGAGCGCATTGTCGATCAGGTTGACCAGCACCTGCCGGATCCGATCCGGGTCGATCTCCACTGGCCGGGCCGTCGGCTCGAGCGCGATGGACAACCGGTTGCGCGACCGATCCAGGTGTGGCGAGCGCAGCGTGGTTCGCACCAGTTCGGCCAGGTCAGTCGGCTGCATCCGGGCGCCGAGCTGAGCCGTCTCCGACGACTGCAGCCGGGCGACGTCGAACAGATCGTCGACCAGCGTCGCCATCCTGTCGGTACTCTCGAGCAGATTCCCGGCGTAGCGCTCCAGTCGCGCCGGATCGGGATTGCCACGCCGGATCGCCCGGAGCAGCAGCTCGGCCGATCCCTTGATCCCGGTGATCGGGGTCCGCAGCTCGTGCGCGCCGATCGAGAGAAAGCGATCCCGGGCCACCACGGCCCGCTCGGCGACCTGCCGCGCCTGCTCTCGCTCCTCCTCGCTCCGCTTCCGGGCGGTGATGTCCTCGAAAAGCACCGCCACCCGTCGCTGTTCCGGCTGGCCAATCCGGTAGGCGTACAGGCTCAACCAGCGGTCCAGCGCCGCCGCCTCCTGCTCGAACCGGATGGCTTCCCCTGTCAGCGCGACCTCACCGTAGACGTCGAACCAGCGCTGCTCGTGGTTGGGTATGAGCTCCCGCATCCGGCGCCCGACGGCATCGATGAGCCCGGTGTTGCGCTCGAACGCCGGGTTGATCTCCAGGAACCGGTAGTCGATGGGGTGCCCGTCGGCGTCGAAGATCATCTCGATGGTGCAGAATCCCTGATCCATCGACTCGAACAACGCCTGGTAACGCTCCTCGCCACTGCGCAAGGCCTCGTCGATCCGGCGCCGCTCGGTGATGTTCCGGAAGTTACCGACCAGGGCCCTGATCGTCGGCGTTTCGAGGTGGTTCGCGATCGACGTCTCCAGCCAGACCCAGTGGCCGTCGCGGTGGCGGACACGGTACTCGTGGGTACCGAACCCGTCCGGACGACTCGCGATTCCCTCGATCCAGGCTCCTACCCCGGGGGCATCATCCGGGTGAAGATAGGGCCGGATGTCGTGTCCTTCGATCTCGTCCGGCCGGTACCCCAGTACCGTCACGATCGAATCGGACGAATACAGGATCAGGCCGTCAGTCGAGACCAGCTGGATCGCGTCGGCACTGTGCTGGATCAGGGTCCGGAATCGCTCCTCGCTGGCACGCAACATCGCCTGAGTGTGGGCCATCTCGAAGGCGGACCATGTCCGGTCGGCGACCTCGCGCAGGAGCGTGCGGTCCTCTTCCGACCAGGTCCGTGGGACGGGGTCGACGGCGTAGAGGTAGGCGATCAGCCGGTCGCCCCGGAGCAGCGGGATCATCGCCGCGGCTCCGAGGTTGCGATCCCTGGCGGCGTCGGATCCGCCCGGTTTCCAGTTCTCGGCATCCCGGATATCGCCGGTAAAGATGCTCTCGCCCCGGTGGAGCGCCGGCCCCAGGCCAGAACCGAAATCGGACAGCCGGCTGGAGAACCCTTCGAGCGATGGCATCCGCCCGTCGCCGTACTCCCCGCCGGCACGGATCGTGTCCCCGTCCTCTCCGACCACCGCATACCCGATCGCCGAGACGCCCAGGCGGTGAGCCAGCATGCGCGCCGCGACCTGCATCACCTCGGCCGGGTCTGCGAGCGGACGGAGCTGGTCACTCAGTTCGAGCAGGAATCGCTGGCGCTCCTCGCTCTGGCGCAGGCTGACATCCGACTGGCGGCGATCGGTGACGTCGGTCAGCAGCATGGCGACCCGCGACGAGGCATGGGGAACGGTCCGGACCTCGAACCAGCGCCCGACCGCCGCGACGAACCCCTCATAGGTGGACGGCTCGCCCGTCGTGAACGCCTGCTCTGCTTGGTCGATCCACTGGTCCTCGACGGCTGGCAGGATGTCCCGCAGGGTCAACCCGACCGGTGAGTCCCCAGTGAACCCGGTCACGGACCGGAACGCCCGGTTCACGACAACGAATCGCAGGTCCTGCAGCCGACCGTCGGCCTCACGGACCGGCGACATCAGACAGAACCCGCTGTCGATCGCGTCGAACAGCGAGAGGTAGAGGTCGTCCGGCGTCCCATCCTGCTCCGAACCAGGCTCCTTCGCCTGCCTGAGCGATGCGGCAGTGTGCAGGGACAGGGACAATCGCCCCGGACCCCGTTCGCTGTCGGCCTGTAGCTGGACCTCGTGTGACTCCCCGGCGTTCGCCCGGACCGCGAACCGGACCGGGTCAGCCGAGACCAGTGCGCGGTGGGCAGCCGTAATCCAGCCAGGACCGAGCGCCTCGGTAAGGACTGCCGATTCGTCGCTGGTCCGGTCAGCCTCGTTCGGCAACTTCAGCCAGGCGCGGAGAACGGAATTGGCATGGAGGAGCCGAAGGGACGTCGGTGGCCCACCCTCCCCCGGAGTTACTTCAATCAGTGCGATACCGTCGCCGGACGCCTCAGCCACACTGTCCCAGGCCTCGTCCACGTCCGCCAATTCGCCGGTCGTTCTCAAGAAGTCTCACCCAACCGCGCCGACCAGCCTGCCTCGGCCAGCCAGTGTCCCACCCGGATGCGATGTGCCGCTCGGTATCATCCGAATCATACGTGATCTGGACAATACCAGTTCGAATCGGACCAGAAGACGAGCCGAAATGTACCCCCAGGGGGTATAATGGTTTCATGCAGGCTGGCCAGGGCGCATTCGGGCCCGGACCAGAATTCAGAACCTCGCTCAGGGAGCTCATCATGGCCGCTTCACCTGTCACGCCCACCGCAACGACCACCGATCACGACACCGTGCTGATCGATGTCGAGGGAATGACCTGCGCGTCGTGCGTCCGGCGCGTGGAACGGTCGTTGGGCAAGGTCGCCGGCGTCGACACCGTCGCGGTCAACCTGGCCACCGAGCGGGCCACCATCACCTACGATCCGACCGCGACGTCGCCGGAGGACCTTGCCGCCGCGGTTACCAAGGCAGGTTACCGTCCCGGCCGGGTCGAGACGCCGAGCGCCCCGACTCCGGCGGCGAAGCCCCGGCTCGCGACGTTGCCGGTGATCCAGCCGGAGCTGCAGCCCGTGGCGGCCCCCGAGTCCTTGCCCGCATCGGGTGACGATCCGCGCCGCTCTTCCATTGAAGACACCGAATTCAGGGACATCGCGTTCCCCGTCGAAGGGATGACCTGCGCGTCATGCGTTCGCCGGGTCGAGCGGTCGCTGGCGAAGGTCGATGGCGTCGAGACGGTTGCCGTCAACCTCGCGACCGAGCGGGCAACGGTCACCTATCACCCGGATGTCACCGAACCGGACGCCCTCCGGCAGGCAATCGAGCGAGCCGGCTACCGCGTCTCGGCAATACCCTCGCCGGCCTCCTCGCCGTCTTCGGACGCCGTCAGCGCACCAACTGCCCGATCCCTGCCCGTCCTGCGTCCCGCCACGGCGAGCCGCGCGGAGCCGGCCCCCGCCGCGCCCGACGAGCGCAGCCTGCGTCGCGACGCCGAGATCGCCGACCTGCGCCGCAAGTCGTTCGTCTCGCTGGCGATCGGCATCGTGATGATGGCGCTGATGTACATCCCGACCCCACTGAGCATGGCCACGATCGCCCCGGCAATGCTGGTCGCCGCGACCATCGTCCAGGTCTGGGCCGGGTCCATCTTCTACCGTGCGACGTGGGCGGCCGCGCGCCACGGCGCAGCCAACATGAACACCCTCGTCGCCGTTGGCACCAGCGTCGCCTGGGGCTACAGCGCCTTTGTCGTCCTCTGGCCTCACCTCGCCGACCGCTGGGGCCTGCCGATGGACCTCTACTTCGAATCGGCCGTGGTCGTCATCGCCCTGATCCTGATGGGTCGCTGGCTGGAGGCGCGGGCCAAGCGCTCGACCGCCGACGCCATCCGCGCCCTGATGGGATTGCAGGCCCGGACGGCCCGGGTAATCCGCGATGGCGTGGAGCAGGACGTACCGCTCGACCAGGTCGTCCCCGGTGACCTCGTCCGGGTCCGGCCCGGCGAGAAGGTCCCCGTCGACGGGACGATCACCGAGGGGCAGTCCGCGGTGGACGAGAGCATGCTGACCGGCGAGAGCCTGCCCGTCGACAAGGGGCCGGGCGACGGCGTCATCGGAGCGACGATCAACGGCGCCGGCGGCTTCGTCTTCCGGGCCGAGCGGGTCGGGGCCGAAACGACGCTGGCTCAGATCGTCCGGATGGTCGAGGACGCGCAGGGCACCAAGGCGCCGATGCAGCGGCTGGCCGACACCGTGTCTGGCTATTTCGTCCCGATCGTTCTCGGACTTGCGACGGTCACCTTCATCGGCTGGTGGCTGTTCGCCAGCGCGTCCCTGCCCGACCCGGCCCTGACCATCGCCGTCACCACCGCGATCGCCGTGCTGGTCATCGCCTGCCCCTGTGCACTCGGACTGGCCGCACCGACCGCGATCATGGTCGGCACGGGCAAGGCGGCCGAGTCCGGCGTCCTGATCCGCGGAGGCGAGGCACTGGAACAGGCCCGCCGGATCGACACGATCATCCTCGACAAGACCGGCACGCTGACCCGCGGCAAGCCTGTCGTCACCGGGATCGACGCGACCCACGACCGGGATGACGCGACCCTGCTCCGGCTAGCCGCCGCCGTCGAGGTCGGCTCGGAGCACCCGCTGGGCGCGGCGATCATCGCGGCCGCCAGCGAGCGGGGGCTCGTTCTCCCCGCCGCCACCGACTTCGCCTCCGCCACCGGGCAGGGTGTCACGGCGACGGTCGAGGGCCAGCGCGTCGCGATCGGCAATCGCCGTCTGCTCGCGGCTGAGGGCGTTGCCGACGACGCGATCGCGACGGCCGAGGCCACCGGGGCCACGGTCGCGGCAGATGGCGGCACCCCACTCCATGTCGCGATCGACGGCCGCTACGCCGGCACCATCGCCGTCGCTGACACGTTGCGGGACGAGTCGGCCGGCGCGGTCGAACAGCTCCGGGCGCTGGGGCTGGACGTCTGGATGGTGACCGGTGATCACCAGGCCACCGCTGACGCCATCGCCAGCCGGGCCGGGATCGCGCCGGACAACGTCCTCGCCGAGGTCCTGCCTGCCCAGAAGGCGCACGTCGTCGCCAACCTCCAGGCCGAGGGCCGCGTCGTCGCGATGGTCGGCGACGGCATCAACGACGCCCCGGCGCTGGCCGGTGCCGACCTCGGTATCGCGATCGGGACCGGGACCGATGTGGCGATGGCCGCCTCCGACATCACCCTGATCGGTGGCGACCCGCGCGGCATCATCACCGCGATCGCGCTGTCCCGCCGGACGGTCGGCACGATCCGGCAGGGGTTGTTCTGGGCGTTCGCCTACAACGTCGCCCTGATCCCGGTCGCGATGGGCATCCTCTACCCCGCCTTCGGCATCCTGCTGACCCCGATCATCGCCGCCGCCGCGATGGCGATGTCCAGCGTCTCCGTCGTCGCGAACGCGCTCCGGCTGCGCGGGTTCCGTCGCCCGGAGACGGCCACGGAGATCCTTCACCCGCCGCTCCGGCAGCGGCTGGCCGACGGTGGCTTCCTGGTCGCGATCGGGCTGCTGGCGCTGGCCATCGGCGCCGGCGCGATCTGGCTGGCCGATGTCTCCGGCGCCAACGACCGCGGCCACAGCTTCGCCAACGCCGGGACGGTCGTCGAGGACGGCGGCACGATGGACGGCATGGAAGGTATGGATGGGATGAGCGAGTCCAACGGGATCACCGTCCCGCAGGCTGTCCCGTCCTCCGGCCACTGAGGATTCGTCAGCGGACTCGCCATCCCGTCCCGGCGCCCGGCTACACTGCCGGCCGGTGCGCCGGGACGTGCCGATCCTACCTATACCACCAGGAGCAACGATCGATGACGACGCGGCCCGCGATCGGGATGATGTTCATACGCTCGTGGGCCCCGGAGGCCCTGGTCCCCACCTCACGGCAGGCTGAGTCCGGCGGGCTGGATGAGCTCTGGGTGATCGAGGACACCTGCTTCACCGCCGGGTTCTCGCAGGCCGCCACCGCGCTGGCCGTCACGGACCGGCTCACGGTCGGCCTCGGGATCGTCCCCGCCGTCGTCCGGTCCCCCGTGATCACCGCGATGGAGATCGCGACGCTGGCCCGGATCCACCCTGGCCGCTTCCTGCCCGGTATCGGGCACGGCGTGGCGGAATGGATGGATCAGCTCGGGCTGAGGCCGCCGTCCTGGCTGGCCGCGATCGAGGAGACGACAACCGCCGTCCGTGGTCTGCTGGCCGGCGACGAGGTGTCGGTGGACGGGCGAACCGTCCATCTCGACCACGTGCAACTGGACACCCCTCCAGCGCGGGTCCCGCCCGTCTCGCTTGGCGTGCAGGGCGAGAAGTCGCTGGCACTCTCCGGCCGCGTCGCAGACGGCACGATCCTGACCGAGTATTCGTCGCCGGATTACGTCCGGTGGGCCCGAGAGCAGATCCTCGCCGGCGCCGCCGAGGCAGGACGATCCGGCGACGATCACCGCCTGACCGTCTACCTCTGGGCCGACGTCGACCGCGACGACCCAGCCCGCGCCCGGGACGGACTCCGCCGGCAGATCGCCGAGGGGCTGGCCAGTGGCGCCTTCAGGGTTCAGACGTCCGCCGTCGCCCTGCCCTTCCACGCTGACCTCGCCGAACTGACACAGGACGCTGACGCCGCGTCCATCGAGCGCGGGCTACGGGACGACTGGCTGGACCACTTCGCCGCCGCCGGCACACCCGAACAGGTCGCCGCCGCCATCGACCGCATCGCCGCGGCGGGCGCCGATGCGGTCGTCCTCGTCGCGCCGACCCCGTCCGACCCGGCCGCCTGGCTGGGACGCGTCACGGAGCAGCTCCTGCCAATACTCCTCTGACCATGGGCCAACCCATCGCTCCCGCGCCGCGTGATCAGGCGCGCGCGTTGCGGGCGGCGTAGCGAACGAGGAAGGCGTCGCTGCCGAGGTACGGCGTGATGTCGAGCAGCCGCAACCGGTCGGTCAGGCCACCGGTGAACGCGGGGACGCCGCCGCCAAAGACGTACGGCCCGTAGGTCAGGTGGAGCTCGTCGACCAGGCCCGCCGCCAGCAGGTCGTTCCAGAGGTAGTGTGAGGCGAAGATCAGGATGTCGCCCCCGTCGGCCCGCCGCCGCAGCTCATCGACCACGCCGTGCGCGTCGGCCCGCCGGACGACCTTGGTCTCCGGCCAGTTGCCCTCGACGGTCTCCGGCAGCGAATCCGAGACGACCACCTTGTCCAGATCCTGCAACAGCCCGGCAAACAGGCGGTTGACCTGGTCGGTCTTGTCTTCCGGGTCGGCGGGCTCCTTTGGGATCACGCCGAAAGCGGAGCGGAACCCCTCCCAGCTGTCGCGACCCAGCAGCAGGGTGCTTGCGGCACGCGCACGCTCGGCGTTGTAGTCGTCGAACTCCGAGCCGGTCGACCGCAGATCGATGATCTCCCCGTTCGGTCCCGAGAACATCCCGTCCAGTGTCACGACGTTGGTGACGATGACCTTCCGCATGGATCCTCCTGTCAGACGAACCGTGACCGGGCGTGGACTGACTCCCCTCCTGGCAGGATACGGTCCGGTCGTCGGTGGTCACATCTTCCGGATTGCGGTTCCTCGCCCGGATACTCCCGATTGATGTTGCGGGATCGGTCCCGCAACGCTGATCACCACGCCAGGTTCGACACCAGCGCGTTGTTGTCCATCAAGAGGAACAGCGCCTCGAACTCACCCATCGCCGACAGCGCCACCGCACCGCCACTGCGGACGGCCCTTAGTCGCCACATTTCCCCCTTGGCGACCGTCCCTCAATCACCTCCCCCTAGGCGATCTCCTGCCCGTCACGCTCTCCACCTCGCTGCCACACCAGCTCCCTCTGCGACATGGCGCGCCCAATCTTTCTCGAGCCCGCGCCACCGGTCGCTCCGGCGCCCTCAGCACCGAGAAGAACAGCGCGTTGCGCCCCTCCACTGGCAGCCGCGCGAACGCTTCCGTCCCTATCTCCGCCACATCGAGGCGATATCGTACCCAGTCACGGGGCGCTTCCAGGAACGTCAGTCGGCCAGGCGATCAACGGACAGGTCATGCCGGAACAACTGATCTCCAACCGGGGCCGAAGCGACCGGGACAGCACGCAGGCGCAGGGCGCTCGGTCTCAAGGACTGGGCTCCTGAGTCGGCTATCTCCAATCAGCGCCTGACCTCCGTAGCGACCATGGAACTCCTCCTTTCCGTAGATGTTCACGACCACAGCAGGTCCGTGGCACACAATTTGGTAAACACCATCTAATAATCTGATTGTTGTCCAGTCCAAAGCCTGGTGACGCGATTCATTCGCATGCACCTGGTTCCCTCGGGCACGGACTTCGCGTCTAGCCGTTCTCACAAGGAGTACTTTCCGATGACGAGCACCACGTCTCAGCAGGACCAGTCCAGCGCCGATCTTGGAGCAGCTGCCGCAGAGGCCGGACAGCAACTACAGCATCAGGTTACCGGTGTTGCCGACCAGGTGCGTCAGCAGGCCTCGGACCAGTTGATGACTCAGAAGGAGCGGCTGGTCGATACGCTGGATACGGTTGCCTTGTTGCTACGCCAGTCGGGTGAGCATGCCCAGCTTCAGGACAAGGCTCTCCTGGCGCAATATGTTGACAAGGCCTCTGGACAGATCGGTCAGTGGTCCGAGAAGCTGCGTGACCAGGATGCAACACAGCTCCTGGAAGAGACCAGCAATCTGGCCCGTCGGCAGCCGCTGTTGTTCGCCGGTGGCGCACTCGCCCTCGGATTCCTTGGTGCGCGTTTCTTCCGCACGTCGGCACAGCCAGCACAGGAGACGCCGGCGCTGCCTGCGACGACGGAAGCCAGCTCTGGCGAGGCAAGCGGTAATTCAGCAGCGTCCGCGACCCAGACTTCCACGGCGTCCGGAACGAACTTCTCCTCGTATGACGCTCAGGCCCCGGAGGCTGGCAGTTCGCTCGGGGACGTTGGGCTGATGGACTCGGATCTCCTTGACCTCTCGACTGATTCTCTGGACCCGGCTGATGAGCGGACCCTTGACGAGCTGACCCGGCCGGAGCAGGCGTAATGACGGAGGGACGAGACGACCGGTCCCTTGGCGAACTCTTCGGCGATCTTGCTCGTGACCTGACGACACTCGTTCGTCAGGAGCTCCGGCAGGCTGGCACGGAGATGAGCCAGCGGGTTACCGGTGTCGGCAAAGACGTCGGCGTCCTGATTGCGGGCGCGGTTGTAGCTCATGCCGGGTTCCTCGCGATCGTGGCGGCCCTCATCCTTGGTCTTGGTGATCTTGGGCTCCCTTGGTGGCTGGCCGCTCTCATCGTCGGCGTCGTCCTGGCGTTGATTGGCTATGTCCTGGTTGGCCGTGGCCGAACGGCGATCAAACGAGCCGATGTCCTACCGCGGCAAACGATGGCCAATCTCAAGGAGGAGCAGGAATGGGCGAAAGACCAGATCCATCGGTAAGGCCGGGTGTCGTGATTACGACGACAGCGCCCGCGGAAGACGAAGTGCAGCAAACCCGAGAGGACATCAGCGAGACGCTGGATGCCATTCAGGAGAAGCTCGCGCCAAGTCGACTGACCGACGACGCACGAGACGCAGCTGTCGAGACCGTTGACCATGTCGTCGCCGAAGCCAGAGCTACCGCTCAGGAGTGGAGCGAGATGGCCAGCGTGGCGGCCATGGAGGCTGTCGAGCACGCGCTGAAGAAGATCAGGGAGGCCTTCCCCGACCTCAGTCAGCAGGCTCAGCACACCGCCCGCGAGACGGTGGATCATGCGATGGCGGAAGCCAGGTCCAGTGCGACAGAGGCGGTGGATCACGCCCTCGTCAAGGCACGCGAAGCGCTCCCGGATCTCACCGCGCAAGCACAGGAGGCGGCCCGTCAGGCGGTCGACCATGCGATTGCCGAGGCCCGGCTAGCGTTCCCCGACTTGACGCAACAGGCTCAGGAAGCAGCTCGAGAAGCTGTCGATCACGCGATTAGCGAAGCGAAGCAGGCGATTCGTGAACTGGGCGATCAGACACGCGCCGCAGTCCGCAACGCCACCATAGGAAAGGTTGAACGCATGGCGACCACCACGAGCGAAACGTCGAAATCCTTCAGCTCCACGACGGTCCAGACCATCAAGCAGAACCCGGGACCTGCGGCATTGGCCGCTCTGGGGTTGGGCTGGCTGGTGATGAACGGTCGCAGTAGCGCGAAGAATCAGTCCAGCACCTCCGTCGCCTCCGGCACGTCGAACTCGGGCTCGCTCGGTGACGGGGTACAGAACAAGCTTGGTCAGGCTCAGGCCGCGAGCGGCGAAGCGGTCGACAAGGTGACGGATACGGTCGCTGATGCCTCCGGGAAGGTAACCGACGCGCTCGGCACCGCTTCGGACAAGATGACGAACTCCGCGACCGTAGCGGCTGGGCAGGTTCAGGAGACGGCTATCCAGGCTACCAACAAGGCCAAGCAGGTACCGACTCGCCTGCGCGAGTCGATTGCCAAGAACCCGATCCCGATGGGGCTCGTGGCAGCTGCTCTTGGTACTGCCGCGGCGTTCGCGGTACCGGAGACGCGTCGAGAGAACGCTCTGCTTGGCGAGACGCGCGACAACCTGGTCGGGCAGGCTCAGGCGACGGCCCAGACCACCATCGAGAAGGTGCAGCGGGTGGCCGAAGCCGTCGGCGACACGGTCGAGAAGGAAGCCAAGTACGAGGGACTGTCCGACGGGGACAAGTAGCGCACAGTACACGGATTTCATCACGACGAGGCGCGAAGCCCGTCCGTCTGGAATGCGTGTCCTGGGTCGTATCTGATACCGGACCCCGGCCCGCCTTCGTTCTGGCGATAGGTGTACAACCGAAAAACCCGAGCGTGCTGGGCATTTCCAGCACGCTCGTCGGATAACGCGCCCTTACGCCTGGAGATCTCCGGGCGTAAGGGCGTTGTTATATCTCTGCGGGAAGAGGTCCGCGTATCCTCCCGAGGCTCCTGACCAATCCGGCAAGCCAAAACGCCAGGCGTATCCTTATTGGGCATTCTGTCCTTCACCATGGACGCCATTCCCAACGTCCCGGACCGCAATCTCATCTCGCGCATCTGTTACGACAGGCTGAAAGGTGGTCTTCACTGCCAGCACCACTGCCCACTCCCCCGCGTCCATCTCAGCCACTGCCATAGCGGGATCCCCTCCGTCGCCACCATTCCGACGTACCATCTGGCCCGACCTGCTTCACCACCGACCGCAGATCCCGTCATCCAGCGCAGGAGCACCGGTTACAGCCCCGCCCCGGGCGTTCCGTTCACACCATGACCGCCCGTGCCCGGAACCCTGCCGGCAACCTCACTACCAGAACGCGAACCTCTCGTGTGATCGCCGGGGAGCGGACCGCTACGCCACGTCCGTCCACCGCAACACCGGTCACGCCGCAGCCAACGACCTGCCCTGTCCGGACCCGATGATTCGATGATTGCCCTGGTGCTCACGGAGCCGAGAGTGCCCGCCGCGACCCGACCACTGATCGCCGCCAGACGCGCTGGGGCTTGGACCCGGTTGACACAGGACGGCCCCGGCGAACCAATCGCCGGGGCCGTCCTGTCAGGATTGTGATCGCGATCGGGAGTCGGTGACCTCAAGCGGCCAGCCCGGCGACCAGCGCGTGGCAGGCCTGCTCACAGGCGCGGCATGCCTCAGCGCAGACCTCGCAGTGCTTCATGCCGTGGCCGGCGTGCGACTCACACTCCCCGGCGCACCGGGCGCACGCATCGGCGCAGGCCTGGAGCGACGAGACGGCTCCCTGGATATCCAGCGCGGTCTGCCGGGTCACGGTCTGGCCCGTCTGGAGACACTGCGCCGCGCAATCCAGGTCCAGCCGGATGCACGAGGCGAGATCTGGCTGCCCCTCGCCCATGCAGGCATCGGCGCAGGCGGTACAGGCCTGCGCGCAATCGAAGCAGGCATCGATGCAGGCAACCAACAGGGCAGGGTCGGCCGCGACCTGGCCGGGGTAGGTCGACAGCATTCGCTCGGCGTAGGACATCGGCAACCTCTCTTCAGGAACAGGAGCGTCGTGCCGGGTCTACCTCACCGGCACGACGTGGTCAGGACGACCAGGAAGGCACACCCGTCAGGACGGGATCGTCTCGCGGATCCTTGTCATCTGGTCGATCTCGGCCTGCTGCCCATCGATCACTCGCTGGGCGAACGCGCGGATCTCGGGATGGATCGCGTCGGTCAGCGCCGGCCGAGAGGCAGCGATCGCGCTCTCGTGGTGCGGGATGACCAGGTCGATGAAGACCCGGTCTGCGGCCCCGGGCGCCGCCCCGGCCGTCTGCGTGCAGAAGCTGGCAACCAGCGCGGAAGCGTCCATCTGATCCATGTCCATCATCATCAGATCATGTGCCTCCGGCATCAGCGCGGCCATCGCCGGCATGATCGCGTCCATTGGCAGGGGATCCGGAGAGCCGTAGAACTGCTCCCGGTACCCCGTGAGCTCGGTCCGTTCGGCGGTCTGCGTCTCGATGATCGTCGTAGCGATCATCTGTAAATCCGGCACGGTCAGAGCGGGCAAGGCGGCCTGCGCCAGGGCCACGACGCTCTCGTGGTGCGGCAGCATCATGTCGATGTAGACGAGGTCGAAGTCGTAAGCGGTCGCGGCCAGGGTTGCCGGGGCGCCATGGTCGCCGTGTGCCCCGTGCCCATCGACCGCCGGCATCGTGGCATGTTCGGCACCGGGCGTGGCCTCGTGCTCGCCGTGTCCGGCGGTCGGGGTCGCGGCAGCCGAGCAGGACGCGGGTGTCCCGGCGACGGGACTCGCATGCCGGGCGGTAACCGGTCCGTCGGGGCTCCATGCAGCGGTCAGCAGGCTGGCGAGCATCACCAGCATCCCGGCGAGGAATGGCCAGCGTGACCGGATTGCCGTGGGCTGTCGGACTGGCGTGGGTACGTCGATGGTAGTGATCATCCGGGAAATCTCCAGTCAACTCGACCGAATACGACCGCGGCATACCTCCAATGGTGTCCACGATCTCCGGGTCGGGTTCGGGTGGCAGGGACGGGACTGCATCCGGACGACCTACACCCGTAGCACCTGGAGGAGTGCCAGCATCAGTCGCGGCGGTCGCGTCGGCGGCGAGCGGAGGACATTGACCGCGTCGCCGACCCGCGTCGTGATGACATCATCAGGACACATGCACGGCGCAACTACCCCGACATCGGGAGCAGGCACCGGAGCCGGAATGGACAATCGCGCCTCGCGCACTACCCTGCAGTCGACTACTTCACCGGGCACCGTCCCATGCACCGACAGAACCGGCACGGGCTCCGGATCAGGAGATTCATGGGCGTGATGGCCATGTTCAATCGCGGCCTCGCCACCGTGCCAGGCGCCAGCAGGCGTTGCCATGAGCAGGTCGTGGCCGACAAGCAGGACAACGAGCAGCACCGCGACATGGAGTGAGCCAGTGCCCACTCCGCGTCGCGGCGCTTTCTGTACGATCCGTGTCGGTCCGGCCACTCGTGAAATACCCCCCGCCGGTATGCGCCAAGGTTACCGCAGGGGTATAGCGATTGACAGGATGACGATCAGGAACAGGTCGGAGCTACCGGCCGCCCATCATCCGCTTCATCGCCGTCGCGGCAATGCCACCAAGGACCGCCTTGACGATGGGGTTCCCCATCAGGTCGCCGGCACCACTGCCACCCTGCTGGTTGCCGCCGGTCAGTCCGCCAAGCATCCCGCCCGCGCCACCGCCGCTGTTGCCACCAAGCAGCCCACCGAGGCCACCGCCACCAAGCAGACCGCCGAGGCCGCCACCGCCACCACCGGCCAGCCCACTGAGCATCCCGCTCAGCCCGTTGGGCTGGTTCTGCTGGGTCTGCGACGTCAGCCGGGCAAGGTCACCCGGGTCGTCGAACCGCATCCCCTGGCTGACCGGCAGCCCGGCCTGCTCGTTGTGCTGGGCGATCAGCTGGCCGAACTGCTGGCGCTCCTCCGGCGACATCCGCTGGAAGGCCTCCATGGCCGCTTCCTGGTACTGATCGGGGCTCAACTGTCCGGCAATCCGGTCATAGTGCTGGAGCGCCTCGTCGCCGGAGATGTTGTCGTACGGTGATCCCTGGTCATAGCGGCTGACGAAGTCCTGGGCCTTGTTCCGACTGTCGTCATCGTCGCCGCCAAGCAAATTCTTGAGAAGTCCATCAACCATGATCGTTCCCTTTCTCGAGTCGTTGAGTCGTCGCGTCGTCGAGATATCACGTCCGCATACACCAGAGGATGCGGGGAGCGTGCCACGGACCAGCCGACCCACCTCCCAGCCGGGTCGGACACCGGAGCAGGTCGAGGGAATACCGCGGCGGTCGGCGGAACTGGTCGATCCAGCCTTGCCCGCCGGAACGGAACTACGGGACTGGGGTAGCTGACGGGGTCGTGCCTGGCTCCCGCTGGTTGCCCGGGGCATTCGGGGTAGCGACGGTTGGCTCCGCCGGGGAGTTGGACCCGACCTCGATCACATAGGCTGTCACTCGGATCTGGTCGCCGCCGAGACCCAGCACGCCTGAGGTGTCGGGGGACAGCGTCACCACACCGGTCACGGTTGATTCACCGACAGGCTGCAGCGCGATGACCAGCCCACCATCGATGTCCGGGCCGGCGATCTGGCCACAGGCGACAATCGTGCCGAACGCCTCCGGGGAAGCATGAACGGCGACCACGTTGCCACCGTTGGCGACATCGGACAGGGTGGCGTCGATGGTCGAGGAGACCAGCAGGACGGGGTTGCCGGTCGGCGAGCCCAGAAGCCCAGCGTCAGGCTGATCGGCACCGAACGGGGCCGTGTTGTCGAGCTGGTAGGCCGGCGGGGGAGCGGGATCCTTGCAGGTCCCCTGGTGGATCGCCACCGGATAGGTGCCCACCATTGACGGACCAGCCGCCGGGGTCGCGTCCTGTGCGATGCCATTTCCGCCAACCATCAGCGAGGCAGTCAGCAGGATCGCGGAAACCACCGGGCCGGTGCGCATCATGTTCACAGGTTCGGACTCCTTTTGGTCATTGCTGGCGGAATCCCGGATCGCGGAGAAGCCGAACGCGGCATGCGCGCCAGCACCCGGCCCGGCTCCCAACGGCGGCAAGAACCGCATGGCCGGCAGTGGCCCACCGGGAGGTCGCGCCATCCCGGCGATGCATGTTCAGAGCCATCCCGCGACGGTTGATCGGGGGAATCATGGACAACCGGCACCGCCGGGACGCATGATCACCCTGGCACGCCACGGTAAGCCCCTGGAGGCCGGCAAACAACATCAGACCCGACCCCGAGGGCCCCGGATGACGCACGAGATCGACGTTGCGAGTAGCACGGATCAGCGCCGACACATCATCGTCATCAACGATTCGGCCGAGATCCTGGCCCTGTTCACCGACTTGCTCAATGACGAGGGCTACCGGGTCACGACGGGCATCTTCTCGGGCGAGATTGGTCAGCTCAAGCAGCAGATCATGGATCTCAAGCCGGACCTGCTCATCCTCGACATGATCATCGGCCGGGAAGACAACGGCTGGCAGCTGGTCCAGCTCATGAAGATGGACCCCAGATCCAATGGCATCCCGATGATCATCTGCACCGGGATGGCCCGCAGGGTGGAAGAGCTCGGGACCCACCTCAGCAGCATGAACATCGGCGTGATCCTCAAGCCGTTCGACATCCAGCGGCTGCTCGACATGATCAATATCGTCTGGGATGACGGCGTCTTCCCAGCCGTCCCGGCCACGTCATCCTGAGCGACGCCTGATTCACCCCGGGGCTGGCCGGCGCCACGGGGTTCGGGACGTTCAGGACGCATCCGACAGGTCGTCACTGCGGGCGACGTGCGCACGTTCGGCCTCGTTCCCCGTTCGCCCGTCGACCAGCATCACTTTGATGTGCGACGACAGTGACGCGCCGAACAGCACGACGACGGCCGCCCAGTAAACCCAGGTCAGCAGGAAGGCCGCCGTCGTCAGCGGGCCGTAAAGGGTCGAGAACGAATCCCACAGCCAGCCGATCGCGGCAGTGAACAGCGCCCTGATCACCAGGAACAGGACGGTCGACAGCACCGCCGCGATCATCGCCGCGCGCCATGATCGGTGGCCGTGGGGCAGGACATAGAAGGTAAGCAGAAACGCGGCGAGGATCAGGGCTGTCTGCGTCACCTCCAGAACGGCGACCCGGAGCACGTCATGCTCCAGCTCGGCCATCCCGGCCAGCCGCTCGACCGCGCTCAGGGCAGGCCGGCTTGCGACTGCCAGCCCCGCCAGCACCACCAGTCCGATGACCAGTCCGACCTCGACCAGGATCTTCCGGCGGAGCGGGTCGTCCTGCTGGTCGACGTCCGACATGCGGTTCATGGCCGCGACCAGCGTCCCAAGGACCCGGCGCCCCGTGATCAGGACCACGACCAGCGCGATCAGACCCAGCTGACGGCGTTCGGCGTTTGCGCCCTCGACGATCGTCGCGACATCCAGCTGACTGGACGGGACGAATTCCTCGACGCCTTCGACGACGCGCTCCGCCACCCAGGCCGGGTCGGTCACGTACGACGCGGCGATGATGGCGCCGATCACGAGCGGGAACACGGACAACAAGGTGTAGAACGAGAGGGCAGCAGCCCAGGCCATCCCGTCGTTCCGGAACAGATCGAGAGCGGACAGGCGGATCACATCTATCCAGCGCCGCCACCCCGTCCGCCTGATCTTCGCTCCCGGAGAAATGGCTGGAGGCGCATCCTGCCGGTTGACGTCGTCCTCCACCCTTGCCTCCAGCTCCGATCGCTTGCCCGGCAGTCATTTGCCGGATAGACGAAGCGGGGGGCGCAACCAGCTGCCCCCCGCTCCGCTTGGAATGTCATGCCGGGTCGCGTTGGGTACCTCGGTGGGCGACCGCCGCCGGTCCCGCCTTACCGCGTGGTGCGGCGCCCGGTGGTGTCCGTGTCCTCGATGACGTCGACATCCTCGCGGCGGACGGTGTCGCTGACTGCCCGCGTCTCCTGGACGGCCTCCTTGGAGATCTGGACTTCCTCGACCACGCGGGCCCGCTTGTCCACGTCGACTTCCTCGCCGTAGACCGGCACGTCGATCGTGGCGCCGTCGACTGACAGATCCTCGGCCGTCGCGTCCCGGTTGACGCGGACGCGGTCGACCCGGACACGCTCCTCGGTCACCGGCACCTCGAGGGTCTGCTCCGCCTCGGAGACGCGGGTTTCGACGTGGACCTGACCACGCTCGACGCCACGGGTCCGCGCCGCCAGCTCTTCCTCGACGACCGGCACCCGGATGTCGTCGGACTCATCGATGTGGCCCGTGCCGTGGTTACTGTGCTCGAACGGTGCCGACTCGTTCGCCACGCCCGTGGTGCCGGTCGTGGAGGCGGCATAGGCATCAGTGGTCGTAGCCGTGTCCGCCACCCCGGTGTCACCGAAGAGCTGGTCGTCAGCCCGGTCAGCGCCCATGGCGCCGGAGCCGGTCGTGCCCGGAACCGCCGCGTTGTCAAGGTCGTTGGCGGCGTAGGCGGTGGTCGTTCCGCCGGTCGCGCCAGACGTCATGCTGCGGTCGACGTAGCCCTCGGGCTGAGTGTCCCACTGCTGGTTGGTGGCCTCATCAGCGGTGACATTCAGGTAGATGCTGTCCTCGGTGTGGTTGGCGATCGCCGAGAACGGGATGTAGTGATCCTTCGGGAAGAAGAACCCCTTGCGAACGATCAGGTACCCGTCCTGGATGTCGTCGACCTCGCCGATCTTGTTCTGGTCCGAGCCGTAGACGTTGGTTCCGGGCTGGACGACCCAATCCTGGTTGGTGCTCATGGAGGTTCCCTTCTTGGTTTGGCTCGCCGGGGTAGATCCGGCCTCTATATCTGCCCGCCCGCGCCATACGGGCGGGTGCGGTAGTGGGGAGAACACACGGGACGTGCCATCACCTCATCGACGAACGGTCTGATGAGCGAATCATTGACCCGGACGGCCCTGCCCCGCGTTGAAGACCGGGCCATCACTCCGGGACGACCAGGCCTTCCAGCCCTTCCGCCGGGGCAGGCCACTGCGGGTCCATCCGCTCCAAGGTGTCCGCGATGGTCCGGGAGACAACGAGGTCGCGGTACCACTTCCGGTTGGCCGGCACGACATGCCACGGCGCCTCATCCGTGCTCGTCCGCGAGATCGCCTCCTCGAAGGCTGCCTGGTACTGGTCCCAGCGCTCGCGCTCGCGTAGATCGCCGGGATCGAACTTCCAGTGCTTGTCCGGCCGGTCCAGCCGCTTCTGGAGCCGCTTGCGCTGTTCCTCCCGCGAGATGTGCAGGTAAAACTTCAGGATCGTTGTCCCGTTCCGGACCAGCATCCGCTCGAAGTCGTTGATCTCCTCGAAGCGCGGTCGCCACTCGGCCTCCGGAACCAGGTCCCGGACCCGAACGACGAGCACCTCCTCGTAGTGGGATCGGTTGAAGACCGAGATCATCCCGCGCGAGGGCGCCTTGGCGTGGTACCGCCAGAGGTAGTCGTGGGACTGTTCCTCCAGGCTTGGCACCTTGAACGACCAGACCCGGCACCCCTGCGGATTGACCCCCTGGAAAACGCGCCGGATGGCGCCGTCCTTGCCGCCCGTGTCCAGCGCCTGGAAGATCACGAGCAGGCTCTGCCGGTCCTCGGCGTAGAGCCGCTCCTGCCACCCGACGATCCGGCCACGATGGGCCTTGGTCTGCTCCTCGGCGGCGGTGCGGTCGGTCACATCCCCCGTCGAGTCCGCGTCGATCGACGACAGGTCGACCGGAGCGCCCGGCGCGACGCGCCAGTCCGGCGCCGACGGGACGATCAGGGGCGGACGAGGAACGGACGGGTTGCCATCGTTGCCGGGTCCGGGTTCCTGCCCCGGTGCCAGGCCGCCCACCAGCGGTGTCGGGATCGGGTCGCCATCGACCATCGTCATCCTCCTCCTTGTCACGTCGCGTTTCGCTGTTCTGGCCCGGTCCTGCAGGAACGGCACCAGCACGCCGGCTCCACCAGCAGCGGACAAGCCCCCCGCTCGATACCGTGGTCGTACACTCCCGGCAGGACGATGATTTGCGTCAGCATCGAACACGTGATGACGATCTGAACAGTGTTCAGAAAATCTATTGACATTCAGACCCGGGCCGCTAGACTAGGCCCATGGCCAGTGAACAGTGTTCAGGAGATTGACCCAGTGTCGCCAACCTCGAAACCACGCGGTGCCGCCGTCCGTCGGGCCCAGAACCGGGAATCCATGCGGACAGCCATCATCGAGGTCGCCGGCGAGCTCGTCAGCGAGCAGGGTGTCGACGGGCTGAGCATCCGTGAACTGGCCAAGCGCCTCGGCTACTCAGCCGGTGCCATCTACGACTATTTCGCTTCACGGGAGGAGATTCTTGCGCGCCTCTACTTCCAGGGGACCAATGGCCTGGATACGGAGGTCCGGACCGTTCTCGGCGTACTGGCTCCGGACGCGACGGCGATGGAGCAACTCATTGCCACGGGCCATGCGTACCGGAATCACGCGCTGGCCCACCCTGAGCTGTACCGGCTGATCTTCGGCGGAATCAAGCAGTTGCCGATCCGTGAGCATCATGAGGAGAACGTCGCGTTCGACCAGTTGATCCGGATCGCGGTCAAAGGCGTCGCCGAGGGCGAATTCGCCGACCAGCCGGTTCCGCTGATCTGCGCGGCCGCCTGGGCCGCGGTTCATGGTTTCGTCTCGCTGGAGATCACGGGACACGTCACGGGAGGCCCTCAGCCGGGTAGCCCGATCGATCCTGAGGAGGGCCGAGCCAATCGCGACGCCATGTTCGCCGTTACCCTCTCAACCGTCGTTCGCGGGCTCGCCTCCGAAGCGTGGCTGGCTCGTAATCCTCCCGTCACCATGCACGGGAACCCGCTGATCGCCGCAAGCGTCGATCTGACACCGGATACCAGCGCGACGGACTGACCCTGCCTCACCTCGTCCCTTCGTCCAACACCGGAATACGTAGCACAGGCTACGTCATGGCTCGCCCATGACGCTGGGCGAACCACGCCCGAAACGACCTCTCAACCTGTTGAATCGTGATGCCCGGCGCGCACCTGATGCGCCGGCCCTGGGAGCGTGTTGCCATGTTCACCCGCTGGGGTTTCCTGCTCGCCGCCCGTGCGCGTCTCGTTCTCGTCCTGGCGGTCCTGACCCTCGTCGGCGCCGTCGGGGCGCTGGCCACCGTCGCACCGAATCTCTCCTCTGAAGGCTTCGTCTCCGACGACGCCGAGTCTGCCGTCGTCGACCGGAACATCGCCGCGACCTTCGGCGAGGATGGCGACGCGATCGTCTTCCTCTTTTCCGGGCCGGCCCCGGTCGACGACCCCGCAACCAGACAGGCGGTCGAGGCAACACTCGGGACGCTTGCCGACGACCCCCGGGTCTCGACGACGCTGACGACCTGGTCGACGGGCAACCCGGCGATGATCTCCACCGACCGCCTGTCCACCTACGCCGTGGCGCTGCTGGATCCCGCCGCTCTCGTCGACCCGACCGACGCCGAGACTTTCGCCCATGACATCGCCCATGACATCGAGGCGGCCGGCACCACCCGGGGTCTGTCCGTCACGGCCGGCGGCGGCGTGCTGGTCGGCGCCGTGATCCCGGAGGAAGTCGAGCGCGGGCTGATCCGGGCCGAGACGTTCTCCGTGCCCGCATCGCTGCTGATCCAGATCCTCGTCTTCGGGTCGCTGGTCGCCGCCGGTATCCCGCTGCTGATCGCCGCCCTGGCCATCGCGGCGTCGATCGCCCTGATCTTCGTCTTCTCGACCGACATGTTCCAGTCGGTGTTCGCGATCAACGTCATCACCATGCTCGGCCTCGGCCTCGGGATCGACTACTCGCTGTTCATGATCACCCGGTTCCGGGAGGAACTGGCCCGGCGACCGGTCGCCGAAGCCGTCGCCGTAACGATGGCGACCGTCGGCAAGGCGATCCTCGTCTCCGGCCTGACGGTCATCCTCGGGCTGGCCGCGACCCAGTTCTTCCCCCTCCCCTCGCTCCAGTCGATGGGCCAGGCCGGGATCGCGGTCACGGCCATGGCGCTCGTCTACGGCCTGACCCTGCTGCCCGCCATTCTCGCCCTGCTCGGCCACCGCGTGAACGCGGTCCGGATCGGCCGCCGGCGACCGGCCACCGCGGTCGCTTCGCAGACCGGCGGGTTCTGGCACGGCATCGCCACCAGCGTGATGCGCCGTCCCGTCGTGGTGATGGCCTCCGTCCTCGCGCTCCTGCTGGTCATGGCCACCCCGCTCCTCCGGCTGGACCTGACCCCCGGTGGCCCGGAAGTCCTGCCCGACGGCTCCGGCCCGCGCGTCGTCGCGGAGCGGCTGACGACGGACTTCCCGGCCAACGACGCCGAACCGATCCCCGTCCTCGTCACGGTCGCCGATGGCAACGCCACGTCGCCGGCCTCCGTCGCCGCGCTGCGTGACCTCGAGCAGCGCCTCACCGCGATCGCCGGGGTCACCGGCGTGAACAGCTTCGTCGCACCCGGCCTCGCCACCGCCGCCGGCTATGACTGGTCGACGTATGGCGGCGATCCATCCCTGTTGCCGGAGACGATCACCGGGACCATCGGCACGACGGTCCGGGGCGACCAGGTCGTCCTCGAAGTGATGGGCGCCGGGTCCTCCGCCGAACTGGAGCAGGTCGTCCGCGACGTCCGCGCCACCGCGGTCACCGGGCTCTCGATCGGCGTCGGCGGCTTCTACGCTGCCTCGGTCGACACCATCGACGGGATCCGGTCCGGCCTGGTGCCGGCCGCCGTGTTCGTCCTGGTCGCGGCCTACCTGATCCTGCTGCTGACCTTCGGCTCGATCCTGCTGCCGATCAAGGCGATCCTGATGTCGTTGCTGTCGATCTCGGCGGCGCTGGGTACGACGGTCTGGGTGTTCCAGGACGGCCGGCTGGAAGGGCTGCTGGGCTTCACGGCCTCCGGCGAGATCGTCTCGACCACGCCGATCCTGGTCTTCTGCATCCTGTTCGGGCTGAGCATGGATTACGAGGTCCTGTTGCTGTCCAGGATCCAGGAGGAGTACCGGCGCACCGGGGACAACCGCGCGGCCGTCGCCGCCGGGTTGGCCGGTAGCGGCAGGACCATCACCGGCGCCGCCGCGATCATGATCGTCGTCTTCGGCGGGTTCATGCTGGCCGACATCGTCATCCTGAAGTCGATGGGCTTCGCGCTGGCCCTGGCCGTCCTGATCGACGCGACGGTCGTCCGCGGACTGCTGGTCCCGGCGACGATGCGGCTACTGGGCCGGTGGAACTGGTGGGCACCGGCCCCGCTCGGGCGGCTGGTCGACCGCCTTGGCTTGGGCCACGAGTCCGCGCCGGCGGCCCCGCCGCTGTCCATGCCGGCCGACTAGACGAGGGCATGTCGCAACGACAGCGGCCCCGGGATCCGAGGATCCCGGGGCCGCTGTCGTTGCCGCTTCGGAACCGGGCGAACGGTCCCGCGCCCGCCTACCGGATCAGGCGACCGACCCGTCCGAGGTCCGGATGGTCTCGGCCAGCCGGTCGAGGACCGGGGTGAAGCCCTGGTAGCTGTTGACGTACTCCACGTCCCAGGTGCCGACCTGGTCGGCCTGGACCGCCGGGAGCAGCGCAAACGTCTGCTGCTCCAGCATCTGCTCGTAGGTCAGCCAGTCCGGGCGCCGGTCGATCTGGATGACGTCGGTCAGGTAGGCGTTGGTCTCCTCCCACGACCGCGACTCCCAGTAGGCGCTGGTGTCGACGGTCTGCGGGATCACTACCCCCAGCTCGACGAAGTACATCAGGTCGCCGGCGGCCATGGCGTTGCCCACGTAGTAGGTATCGGTAGCACCGGTGACGAACAGGATCGACAGATCCGGGTTGGAGGCCACGGCCTCCCGGACCGCGTCGGACGACGCCTCGAAGGCGGTCCGTGCCGCGGTGACCTGGTCGGATTCGAGGTCCGCGCCGAGAGCGGCCGCAAGATCGGCGAAGCGCTCGATCAGGTCGATGGCCGACACACCCTGGACATTGATACCGGCGACCGGGGCGAGCTCCTCGATCGTGGGGACCGCGTCCTCGTTGAGGCGCCAGACGAGCTGGCCATAGAGCGTCGTGACGATGAGGTCCGGCTCCAGCGAGACCAGCAGCTCGATGTCGAAGTCGTCGAACCCCTCGCCGAGGAAGGTCACGGCGTCGAGGTCGACCTGCCCGGCGGTGACCGCCGGCGAGCCATCCTGGTTGGTGCGCACCCCGAACACGCCGACCGTCTCGACACCGAGGTCCAGAAGCGCGGCGGCGACCGAGAGTTCGGCGACGACCCGCTGGGGGGCGGCGTCCAGGCGAATCTCGGTGCCTCGGTCGTCGACGAACAGCCAGCTGCCGTCCGGCTGGGTCCCACTGGCGGCGGTCGGCGTGGCATCCGGCGTGGCGCCGGGCGTCGCGGCCGGCGTTGCGTCACCCTGAGCGCGGCCTCGGCCAACGGTGAAGGCAGACGCGCCGATGGCAAGGCCGCCGGCGATGGCACCTCGGCGACTGAATGAACTGGACATTCCCATCTGTGCTTCCCTCGATTACGATACCTGACTCATATGGTCGGATAACGCGATGCTAGGCGCAGCGTTGGTGGTTGTCAATCCGGGATCGCGGCTGATGTCCGTCGGGCCAGCCCCTGTGGGTCCGCCCGGACCCGGCGGTATACTGCCGGGCTGCGTCACGCTGGATGCGAACGATCAGGAGGGATGGCATGACCGGGTCGACGCCGGAGTTCCGTACGGCTGTCTCCATGGACGACGTCGAGAGGTGGGTGCTGGCCACGTGCCCCGGCACCCAGACCGGCCCCTATGAGATGGCGGACCGGTTCTTCTTCCCTGGCGACCAGCACATGTTCCCCTACGCCACGATCGTGACCCAGGATTATCCGGGCGACGAGCGCTCGCGGCTGAACCGGCCCGGCGTGTTCCGGCTGAACATCGGTGTCCGGCCGGCGACGTTCCGGCAGCTGTTCCCGGACGGCGACGACCCTGGTGCGGACCGCTCCGTCCCGGACGTCCTGTTCCCGCACCCGGTCTACGGTGCCCAGTTCTGGCTCTCGGTCATCAACCCGTCGCGCGCCACGCTGGACGAACTCACGCCACTCCTGCGTGAAGCCCGCGACCAGCAGGCCACACGAGACGCCCGGGGCTCCGGACGCCAGGACTGAGCAGTCGAAGGTTTGTCGCTCATGCGTACGGATAGTGGCCTGCTCCGGCGTGTTGATCCGGGGTCGCTAGGACAGGGAGCGTAGCGCCGATCACCTTGTTCCGGAGACGAGAACTGGCCGGGGCGATTACGCCCCGGCCAGTTCTCGTCGTTATCGCGGGATCTCAACGGATCCTCGCGGTTCCCGATCGTCCGGGACGAAAGGGATTAGAAGACGAAGAGCACCAGGACGAGAATGACGGCGATCGCCAGGGCGACAATTGCGATAGTACGTGTGTTCACGGAAATACCTCCATGGTATGTGAGCCGACTCGGGATCGAACGATGATCTCGATTCCGGTCGCGATCTGATCACCCGCGCTGATACGCCTAGGTGTGCCTCACTCTACCGTACGCCAGCTTCATGCCAGACGCGTCAGATCCATGTCCGCCACGCGACCACACCGGCCAGCCACCTGGAAGATTGCTTCACCTTCCGGGGCCAAGGTGACGTCTACAGCTGTCGGCGATCTACCGTGCGGAAGTCACCAGGCACTCACGGCTACGCAATCCGCCCAGAGCTACCTGGACACCATCGAGAGCCGCACCTGCCTCACGCCGCGGACCCTGATCGACGCCGCCGCCGCCGCCGAACTCGGCACCCCGGACACCAGGGCCGGCGCGATCGTGGCGTGAATGAAGGCACTCGACGGGTTGGGCCATGGTCACGCGATGATCATGGCGCAGGTCATCAGGTACCGGGAATCGGTCGATATCCGGAACGTCGATACCATCCCGCCATCGTCAGTCAGCATCGTTCACCTGTGGCTGGTGGGCAAGAACTCCACCCTCGTCAGCTGGCAGCTGACAACATCTACCTCCCCGGCACGTAGCGGCCGGAATGGTTACGGGTTAGCGTCCGACTGCACGCGGTACGCGATGAAGGGTGGATCGGTCGCGTCTCCCGGCACCACCTCGACCCCGCCCGGGTACCGCTGCCGCAGGACCACGATCTCGTCCCGGTACCCGCCCAGCAGCAGGAAGGTCACATCCCCGCGCGAGGGATCGATGTCGAGCGAGTACTGGCCGAATCGATGGGAGCGATTCTCCCCTTCCACGTCCGGGGCGAGGAACTGTCGCGTCTCATAGGAGATCGACCACCGGTCTGACAGGAAGTACACGTAGGAGCCCGCGCCCTCCCCATCGAGATACCGCGATGCCGCAACGAGGTCCTCGGCGAAGATCCACTCCGTCGAACCGGCCGCCGGCACCGTCTCGAGGTCCGCCCGGAGGTTGTGCCAGGTCACCCATCCCGCACTGCCCGTGGCAATCACCGTGACCACCACCATGGCTCCGACCCGCCACGCCGCGGCCTGGCCCTGTCGCCATGCGGCGATCGTTGCCCGCAGCGACCGGCCCGGCCAGACGAGCCCGACGGCCATGAGCACCGCCAGCGCGGGAGCGCTGACGAGCGTGCGGCGGGCAGCTCCATCGACGGTCACCACCGACGCGAGCGGGATCACCAGGATGATGACGATACAGATGACGAGCAGCGCCGGAGCCCGGCTTCGTTGCCGGACGACGAACCACAGGCCGAGGCCGGCCAGGCCCACCGCAGCGCCGGGGATCAACGCGACAACCCCTGACCCATCGACGTAATCCACGGCCGGTCGCACGACCATGCGCTCCCAGTACCCCCAGTACCGCTGGCCGAGCACCACGAGGCGCTCGGGCCAGCTCCCGGCCGCCGACCAGTCGTCCTCCTGTCCGACACCGACCGTCCGGGCATGGTTGAAGTAGGAGCTCCCGGGGGTCAGGGCGAAGATGATCATCGGCAACGCGCCGACGACCAGCCCCGCCGCGTAGGCCGCCATCCACCGGGCGACGACACGCCAGGACGGCATCGTCCGCAGCATCGCCACGGCAGCGACGACCCCCAGCACGCCGGTCAGCAGCAAATGGACGTGGTAGGTGTGCACGCCAAGGCCGAGCACCAGGCCTGCGGCGCCCCAGGCGAGGCTCGACCGGCGCCGGATCGCGGTCAGGTGAACCGCGATGGCAAGGGTCGCCAGGAGCGGCCACGCCGAGAGGGGAAACCCGATGTGGGCGAAGTGGACGTGCCAGTGCATCGTCGCGAGGAACGTCGCCGCGACCAGGGCACACGCGACCCCGAGCTCACGCCGGACCAGGAGATAGAGCGCCAGGATCGTCATCGCGCTCAGGATTGCCGGGACGATCCGGATCGCGGTGATTGAGTCCCCCAGGATCGCCACGGATACCGCCGTCAGATACATGGGTCCGGTCGGCTGTCCCAGGGCGAAGGGGCTATACGGCCCGATCCATCCCTCGCGCAGGATGCGCTGGGACTCCAGGCCCACGATCGCCTCGTCGCCATGGAAGCCCGGGAAGGACGCCAGTGCCCCATCCCACCGGAGCAGGAATCCACCCCCCAGGATCACGAGGACGGCCACGGCCTCCAGCAGCAACCGCCCCCTGACCCGACCATGGTTAACCAGGCGATCCTCCCGGGAATCTGCGGTCGCGCCACCGAATCTCCACCACCGATCCCGGAGCACCCGTGGCCGGCTCGCCATTCTCAGCGCACCACCAGCGTCGCCACGGATGTCGATCGGAGGACCGCCGTCGTCGTGCTGCCGACGATGAACTGCCGCAGCTGCGAATGCCCGTACGCCCCCATCACAAGCAGGTCACTGCCGCTGTCCCGGACCTGATCGGCGATCGCGTCGCTGGCCACGCCGGACCGGACGACCGCGGTCGCGTCGATTCCGGCGTGAACCAGCTGGGCGTTGGCGTCGGCGAGCCGATCCTGGGCCTTCAGGACGTCGTCATCCACCGCCAGGACCCGCATCCGGATTCCGGCCAGCAAGCGCGACTGGACCAGGAACCGCACCGCGGCCCCACTGCTCTGGCTGCCATCGTAGGCGAACGTCGCCTGCCCGATCGGCCGCATCTCCGGCGGAGTGATCAGGACCGGACGCCGGGTGGCGCGGATCACCCGCTCCAGGTTGCGTCCGAGGTGCTTCGGTGCCCGGTCGGCGGTCTGCCCCTGCCGACCGACCACGATCAGGCGCGCGGCCCCCTCGTGGTCATGTAGCTCGTCGACCAGCTCCCCCTGCAGGAGATGCTGGGTAATGTGGGAGATACCCGCCGCCCGGGTACGCGCCGCGGCCGCCTCCAGCAGTCGCCGCTCGGCCTCATGGGACAGGCGGTCGCGCGCACGGGCCGCCTCCGCGATCTCACGCAGCAAATCGTCAGGAGTGTCAATTCCCGGGTTGCCGCTGAGATCCTCCCGGGAGGCAGGCTCATGACTCCGGTCGACGACGTGGACCAGATGGACGGTAGCTTCACCGCCGGCGGTGGCTATCCGTCCGGCTGCCCACGCCGCGTGGTCACAGACACTGCTCGCGTAGGCCGAGCGATCAATACATGCCAGAACGGTCATCCGTGACTCCTCTCCGCCGGCGCGATCGATGCCAGTGGGTAGGAAGCGTCTCGCCACCCCGCCCGGCGGGAGCGCAGTTCAGGCCGTGCTGGTCGATGAAGCAGAGGGACACCGCGTGAGCGTTCCAGGCTTCGCCCTGTCGCATGGGGCGCTGGCTCATGGATGCCTGTCAATCAGGACTGTACGCTCCTGGTCCAGGGAGGTCAAACCGGTGTTCCGCGATTCCGTACGGCCAGGCGAGACCGGCCAGCCAGCCTACCGGGGCATCACCGTCACCGTGTCACTGGCGGCACCATCACGGCCGACCGTCAGGCGCGGTCCAATCCGGGTCCGATCCGCGCTTGTCATGCCGGACCGCCAGCCTCACCCGACAACGACGACGGGCCGGCGGGGGTGATTCCCGCCGGCCCGTCGTCGCTGATAGCGCTGGTTGATAGCGCTGCTGGCTCCTGGGTCAGGAGCCGGCGCCGGCGCCGCGGAGAGATTCTCCGGGAGCCCGCTGGTTGGGAGAAGCCGACGCCATGGGGCGGTGGGCCGGGAGGGATGCGCCCTCGATGTCGACGTTCGGGATGATCCGGTCCAGCCAGCCGGGCAGCGCCCAGGCGCGCCGGCCAAGCAGGAACATCACCGCCGGAACGATGGTCATCCGGACCACGAACGCGTCGATCAGGACGCCCAGCGCCAGTGCGAAGGCGATCGACTTGATGATCGGGTCCGGGGTGAAGACGAAGCCACCAAACACGGAGGTCATGATCAGCGCCGCAGCCGCGACGACCCGGCCGTTCTGCCCCATCCCCTGGAGCACGGAGCGTGTCGCGTCGCCGGTGTGGTGGAACTCCTCCCGCATCCGACTGACGATGAAGACCTCGTAATCCATCGCGAGACCGAACAGCACGCCGATCAGGATCACCGGGACGAAGGCGACGATCGGGGCTCCACCGGTCACGCCGAACAGGTCGAGCAGGTTTCCCTGCTGGAACACCCAGACCGTGACGCCGATCGACGAGCCGATCGTCAGCAGGAAGCCGAGGACCGCCTTGACCGGAACGACCAGCGAGCGGAACGCGACGATCAGCAGCAGGAGCGCCAGTCCCACGATCACGATGATGAACGGCGCGAGCGCATCGCTCAGCTTGTCGGACACATCGATCGCCGCCGGAGTCTGCCCCGCGACGTAGGCCGTCGCGCCCGTCGCCTCGACGACCGCCCGGGGTTCGCCACGCAGCCGCTGCACCAGCTCCGTCGTCGCCTCGTCATCCGGGCCGGTCAGCGGCACGACGTTGAGGATGGCGATGCTCCTGGCCGGGTTCAGGACCGGCGGGGTCACCGTCAAGACGCCCGGATCCTGGCCGATCGTCGCGGCCAGCTCATTGGCGGTCGCCGTGACCTGCTCGGCGGGCTGGCCCTCGCCATCGATGACGTAGAGGATCGTCGCGTTGAATCCCGGACCGAACCCTTCGGTCAGGAGGTGGTAGGACTGGTAGAGGGTGCTGTCCTCGGGCTGGGTCTCGTTGCCAGGCAGGCCGAGCCGCAGATCCAGGACGGGCAGGGACAGGACGAGAAGCAGGGCGGTCGCGACGGCCAGCACGACGGCTGGTGCCCGCTGGATCATCCGGGCCCAGCCGAGCCAGACCCCACCACGCGCCTCGGGAAGAGTGGCCTCGGTCGCCGCCGCTGGTGCGGTGGCGGCGCGGCGGGCAGAGCGCGGCCGCAACCGCTCACCGGCGAAGCCGAGCAGGGCCGGGATCAGGGTCAGCGCGACAGCGACGGCGACGGCGACCGTCCCGGCGGCGGCCAGGCCCATGATCGTCAGGAACGGGACTCCGGCGATGGACAGGGCGGACAGCGCGATCACGACCGTCAAGCCGGCGAAGACCACCGCGGATCCGGCCGTGCCGATCGCCCGGCCAATGGATTCCAGGACCGACATCGTCGGGTCGGCGAGTTGCTCCCGGTGACGGGCGACGATGAACAGGGCGTAGTCGATGCCGACAGCCAGGCCGATCATCAGCGCCAGCGTCGAGGAGACGTTGCTCATCTCGATCACGCTCGATAGCGCGTAGACCGACAGCACGCCGACCGCGACCCCGATCAGCGCGGTGATCAGCGGCAGTCCCGCGGCCACGACCGTTCCCAGGGTGACCAGCAGCACCACGGCGGCGACCGCCAGGCCGGCGACCTCGGCAATGCCGCCGATGTGGACCTCACTGAACGAGGCGGAGCCACCGAACTCCACCTGCAACCCGGCACTCCGGGCAGCCTCCATGGCCGCGGACACCTGATCCTTGGCCTCCGGCGGGACCGCCTGCGCCTCCTCGAGGAACTGGACGTCGGCGAACCCGATCACCCCACCCGGGGACGGGGTCAGCGGCGCGACCGACACCACGCCCGGGACGGTCGTGGCCTGCTGGAGGCTGGCCTCGATCGCGGCCGCGACGGCCGGGTCGGCCAGCGTGGACCCGTCTGGGGCGGCGAAGACGGCGCGGAGCGTCCCGCCGTTGGCGACGGGGAACTCACGGGCCAGCAGGTCGGCCGCTTCCTGGGACTCGATGCCGGGGATGGAGAAGGTCGTTGCGAGATCGCCCCGGAAGGTGGCGGCGAGACCGCCGACGACGAGGACGAGGACCAGCCAGGCGGCAAGGACGGCGCGCCGGCGCCGCGCCGCACCCTGAGCCATCGCGTAAAGCCAACGGGCCACGGAATACACTCCTGAGACGTACCGCCGCGAGAGGGCGGCCGACAGATCGCCGGAACAGGACGTCCCGGCATGATTCTGCCATGATAGGTATAATTGCATTCAATTGCAATTATGCATCTCGCCCTACTCTATGGGGAGATCACGAGGTCACGATGGCGGGAGACAGCACGACGACGGGACGCCGGGAGCGCAACAGGATCCAGCGCCAGCGCGCGATTCAGATAGCCGGCCTGCGGCTGTTCGCGGAGCGCGGCTACGATCAGACGTCGCTTGCCGACATCGCGGAAGCGGCCGATGTCGCCCCTCGGACGGTGTCGCTCTACTATCCGGCCAAGCTGGACATCGCCCTCAGCCACGTAGACGAGACCGTGGCTGGATTGGTCCCGACGCTCTCGGAGCGTCCGCCGGGCGAGCCGGTCATGGCGACGCTGGATCGCTGGCTCCATGGTGTTGCGGGACATGCCGATCCGGAGATCGAGCAGCTGACCCAGCTGACGTTTGCCCGGAACCCGGATATCCGGGGGCTGGCGGCGGCGCGCGTCCATGATGTCCTCGTGCAGGCCATCGGTCTGCTGACACGCGACATCACCGGGCCAATGCGACCGTTCGCCACCGAGGTTGTCGCCTCCGCGGGATCGGCCATCGTCGCCCACCTGCTCGCGACCCACCACCACGAGGATGCAGACGCCGCCCTGCTGATCGTCGCCCGTTTCCTTGGCGCCGGGATCACCGAGCTGGAGGCGATGTCGAAGGAACAGGCTGGCGAATGATCTGAAAACGATACGAGAAGCGGCCGGGTGATTAACCGGCCGCTTCTCGTGTCGTGGGTGATCCGGGACGGGATTATCCGGCCAGCGTCACCCGGTAGATCATGCCGTTCTCGTCGTCCGAGACGATCAGGCTGCCGTCCGGCGCGACGACGATCCCGGCGGAGCGACCCCAGCGCTCGCCGCTCTCGTCCTGCCAGCCGGTGACGAGGTCCATCGCGGCGACGGGCTGCCCGTCCTCCAGGACGATGTGGAGCAGCTTGGGCTCGGCCGGGTCGCTCCGGTTCCACGAGCCGTGCTGGACGACGACGAGGTCGCCGGACAGGTCGGCCGGGATGCCCTCACCGTCCAGGAAGGTCAGGCCGAGCGGGGCCGAGTGGGCCTGGATGCCGACGGTCGGCGGGATGACGTTGGAGCAGTCCGCCCCCTCGGTCTGCGGCACGGCGGCGGGTGGCAGGCACTCCGGCCACCCGTAGTAGCCGCCCTCGTGGACCATGGTGACGAAGTCCGGCGGGATCTCGTCGCCCAGCGTGTCGCGCTCGTTGACCGTCGCCCAGAGCTGCCCGCTGGTCGGGTCGAAGGCGAGACCGACCGCGTTGCGGAGCCCGGTGGCGATGATCTGCAGGTCACTGCCGTCCGGGTTGGCTCGGGCGACGGTCGCGCGGATCTCGTCCTCCTCCTCGCAGATGTTGCAGGAGGACCCGACGGCCAGGTACATCATGCCGTCCGGACCGAAGGCAACGGTCCGGGTGTTGTGGCCCCCGGTCGGCAGCTCAGGGACGACGACCTCCTGCTCACCGACCGGTCCGGCGGCGTCGTAGGTAAAGCGGCTGACCTGGTAGTTCTCCCCGACGTAGAGGTACTCCGTGCCGTCGACGGTGTGGAGCGCGACACTGGCCGGCTGGTCGAGCCCATCGACCAGCGTCTCCTGCTCACCGAGCATCCCGTCGGCGTAGCTGTAGCGGTAGACCGCACCGGCCCCGGCGCCACCGACCAGCAGGTTGCCCGCGTCGTCAAACGTCATGAAGCGCGGGCGGTCGATTCCGGCGGCGACGACCGAGACGGTCGTGCCTTCCGGGGCCATGAGCATCTGCTCCGGGGCGCCGAGTCCGGCAGGATCATCGATTACGACCTCGACGAGGTCGGGGTTGGCCGTAGCGGCGTCGTCCACGAGCAGGGCTGGCTCGTCAGCAGCTGGCGTCGCGTCCTGGGCAAGGGCTGGGACGGCAGCGCCACCTAGCAGCACGAGGGCCAGTGCGGCGCGCAACAGCCAGGGGAAGGACCGGGATGGGTGGGACATCGTGCGTGTTCCTCTCGGGTCAGGTCGTCGGCGTGGTCGCGCCGTATTCGTCGTCGGTCACGTGGTCACCCCACGTCGCCGCATTGCCCGCGTCGTCGACCACGGCGATCGCGACATGCGTCATCGGATGGTCCGGGGCTGCTCCGTGCCAGTGATCTTCACCGGGAGCGAAGAAGACCCGGTCGCCGGGCCGGATCTCCTCGGGTGGCACTCCCCGCCGGCCACAGCGCCCGACTCCCTCGGTGACGAAGATCGTCTGCCCGTTGGGATGCGTGTGCCAGGCTGTCCGGGCACCGGGCGCGAAGTGGACGAGACTGCCGGTAACGCCTGATTCGTCCCCCGGGTCCGCGAGCGTGTCGATATGGACGTCGCCAGTGAACCAGCCAGGCGGGCCCTTACGAGTGGCGGTCGAGCTCCGGGTGATCTTCATCGGCTCCCTTTCCGGGTAGGCGATCAGGCCGGGACAACCGGCCGGTCAAGCAGCCCCCGGCTGTCCAGCCAGTCCCGCAATCCGCCGGCCCACTCATCGGAGGGCAGCCCCTGGCGGAGCAGCCCATAGCCGTGGCCGCCGCGCTCGTAGAGGTGCAGCTCGACCGGGTGCCCGGCTTGTCGCCAGGCCGCCGCCATCTCCAGCGACTGGCCGGGATCGATCACCGTGTCATCACTGGAGACGGCCAGGAACAGCGGTGGGCCATCGGGCGGAACGGGCATCTCGGCCCAACCGCCATAGATCGGAACGGCGAAGTCCGGGCGAGCGGCCGGATCGTAGAGCGACGCGGCGCCCGTGGCGACGAACCCGCCGGCCGAGAACCCCATGATCCCGATCCGGTCCGGCGCGACGCCGAACTCCGCCGCCCGCTCCCGGACGGTCCGGACCGATTGGAGGCCATCGGCGATCGCGACCGGGATTACCTCCCGCATCGTCTCCCGGCGGTCGAGCATGCTCGCCAGCACGGCTTCGTATGCGGCCACATCCGGCGGCGTCGGGACCATCCGGTAGCGCAGCAGGAACACCGTCACGCCGAGGGCGTTCAGCCAGTGGGCGACCGTCTCCCCTTCCTTGTCCATCATCAGGACGTGGAACGCCCCGCCCGGCGCGACGATGATCGCCGTGCCGTTGGCAAAGGCCGGGTCAGCGGGGAACACCTCCAGCGACGGGCGGGAAACGTTCCGGACCCGCCGCCGACCATCGACGTCGATCGCGTCGATCTCCGGCCCGATGTCGACCCAGCGGTCGTTGTCCGGGATCTCGCCGGGCCAGACGTCGATCCGCTCACGGGTCATTGCCATCTCCTCGTCATCGCCCCGGGACTGCCCGGTCCCTCGCCCGTGTGCATGTTGAGCGCCAGCGAGCGGTTGGACCGGGCGGGGGCTCCCGAGCGGACACGGACCAGTGGAGCGGGCGGGCCAGGCAGGGTGCCCATTCCCCGGCGATCAGCCCATCGACCAGTCTCCTGGCAGCCCGCTCAGCCCCGCTCCCCACCCTGCGAGTCCGCTGCTTCAGGGCGACCATGGAAGACCGCCTCGATGTTGTTGCCGTCCGGGTCCCAGACGAAGGCCCCGTAGTAGCCCTCGTGGTACTCCGGGTGCTCGGCCGGCGCGATCTTCTCCCGGCCCCCTGCCCCGAGCGCCGCCGCGAAGAACGCGTCGACCTGCTCGCGGGAGGTCGCGACGAACGCGACGTGGGCGCCACTGGTCGGGGCGTCCCCCGGGCCGACGAGGTCGATGGCGAAGTCCGCCGAACCACGCTCGCCTGACGGCCCATACACTGAGAACGTCTCGCCCCGGTCGTGCTCCTCCATCCCGAGGGGCGCGAGCGCCGCCCGGTAAAAATCGCGGCTGCGCTCGAGGTCGGCGACCAGCAGGTCGACGTGGTCGATCATCACACGGCGGATGATGTCGGTTGGCATGGCCACTCCGATCAGTTTCGGCAGGGTTTGTAGGAAAGTCCTGAAAGACACGACCCATTGTCGCCCGGCAGGCGACCGTGCGCCGACTCACCCCGCCCCAGAACCTTGCCGACGTCCGCTGGTCGCGTTACATCCCCTAGGCCGGTATCATGGCAGCGATCATCGGATCGTCGCAGTCGATCGGTTCCGGTCTGAACACGGGATGACAGGAATGGGCGACAGCATTCGTCCCCAGGGCGACAGGCACACACGCTGCGAGAACGGGGTGGCCGGCACGGCTGGCACCACGCTCGTTCTGCCCGTGCTGCCTGGCCGCGCCGCTCCGCCATCCCGCCCACCGATGCCCCGGCCACTCCGGTGGCTCCCGTCACCCGGTGCGAGCGCCGCCGGGGACCGGGCAGGGAATCGGCCAGCGTCCTGAACCCGGACGCGACGGCTCTCCCCGCACCACCGGCGGCGCTTGCACCGCCCCACCGCTGACCACCTGACCGCCCGGGACGTTCCGGGACGCCCAGGCATGTCCGCTTCATCCCGGCTCCCCACCCGCCGCCGTCCCTTCCTGCGCCGGGCGTGTCCTCTCTCATCCAAGCGATGAGCCCGCTCCCGGCGCCCCCTGCGGGAGCCGAACCCCTATGCGCGCCCTCTGGTCCGATCGTCGCTTTGCCCGGTTCTGGTCGGCCGGGCTCGTCTTCATGCTGGCGACGTGGTCGCTGCACACCACGATGCTCATCCATGTCTTCGAGCTGACCGGCTCACCGTTCGCGACCGGGCTGATCCCGGTCTGTGCCGCGCTACCGGGCATCCTGTTCGGTCCGCTCGCCGGTGTTGTCGTCGACCGCGTCGACCGCCGCCGGGTGATGGCGATCTGTGCGCTGGCGCTGGCTGGTCTGCTCGTCATCGTGACCCCCGTCGCGATGACGGTCGGTGCGGGTCACGTCGCGCTGCTCTTCGCGATCATCGCCCTGGAGGCGGTCGCGGTGACGTTCTTCCGGCCAGCCGAGAACGCCGTATTGCCGCGCCTGGCCGGGCCCGATCGCCTGGCGCCGGCCAACGCCCTGAATGCGCTCAATGACAGTATCGGCCGGATCGCCGGCCCCGCCGTCGGCTCGGTGCTGCTGCTCCAGGTCGGGTTCGCCGCCACGCTGGTCGTCTGCGCGGTCCTCTTCCTCGTCCCGTGGGCATTGCTCCGCGGGCTGGAGATTCCACCGGCGATCGATGAACCTCCGGTACCCGATGTCATCACGGATGAGTCGTGGCTTCGGGGGGCCGGGCGGGATGTCGCGGCCGGGTGGCGGCTGGTCCGGGCGACGCCCGTTCTGGCGATGGCCGTTGCGGCGTGGGGATTGTTCCACGTCGCCGACGTCCCGCTCTCGGCCGTGCTGCCTGCTTTCATCATCGGGTCGCTCGGCGCCGGGGCCGGCGGGATGGGCTCGTCGATGCCGATCCGCGGATTGACCGGATTGCTGGGCGGTCTGCTTGTCGCGGCGATCGCGGGGCGGGTCGCGCCGGTCCGGCTGCTGGCGGTGGGGCTGCTGGTCTACGGGCTCTCAATCGTGACGATGGGGCTGGCGGGGTCCTTCCTCGTCGCGCTGCTTGTCCTGATCCCGATCGGCCCGGCCTCGGCGGCAATTGAGACCGGACTGCTGACGCTGCTCCAGCGGCACTCGCCGGACGCCGTGCGGGGGCGGGTATTCGCGCTGGCCGGGATGATCAACGGCGCGATCACTGTCACGGCCTCGCTGGTTGGTGGCACACTGGCCGAGGGAATCGGCGTCCCGGCGGTCGTCGTGATATCCGGGGCACTCCACGTGCTTCCTCTGATACTCGTAGCCGTGTGGCTACGCCCTGCCCTGCGCTCCCGACCAGTCGCTGACGCCACCTGACGCCACCCAAAGCCATGAGGCAATGATTATTACGTCAAGTCAAATGGTTAGGTGAGCAGGACAATCCATGCCCGGGCATGGTACGGTTAATGGCCCACCTGACAAATGGGACCAATTACCCGGACCAAAGTTGCTCCCTGGGCCGCCCGGCGAACCTTTGAGGTTCGCCCCGCCGCGGGATGGCTTCGTACAGAGGTCGACCCGCCCAAACGAGGTTTCATGTCGTCAGATCCCCGCCCGGCTGAAGCCGGTCCCTCCCTGACTATCGTCCCGAATGCCCACAAGGTGGACGCAGCGTCCTCCGCACCGACCAGCCCGGCGTTCCGTGCGGCTCGCCGACTCCGGAACTGGGTGCGTCCCCCCGGCGACGTCGAGACGGGCGAGCGCGGCTGGCGACTGCCCAGCAAGGGCGCCGTGAAGCGTGGTGCCATCGCCGTCTGGATGGTCGGCCCGATGATCACGCTGCCGATCGCCGTCGGCTACGCCGTCCGCCATCGCCGGATCGATCCGAAGGCCGCCGCCCTGTTCGGGACCGGCTATGTCGTGACCGGACTAGGCATCACGGCGGGCTATCACCGCCTGCTGACCCACAAGTCGTACCGGACGACATCGTCGAAGCTGGAAGCCGTCGTGCTGATGGCCGGCGCGATCGCCGGGCAGGGCCCGCCCTCCCACTGGGCCGCCACCCACACGACTCACCACAGCCACACCGACAAGCCGGGTGACCCGCACTCGCCGCACGTCGACTTCGACGAGACGTGGACCGGCACCCTCAAGGGTTTCGTCCATGCCCAGGTCGGCTGGCTGTACGAGGACCCGTCCGACATCACGATCAAGCACACCGAGCGGATCCGGGCCAACAGCGCGACGGTTCGCTGGATCGACGATCACTACTTCCCGATCCTGGGTGCTGGGCTGCTCGCGCCGGGGCTGGTCGCCGGATGGCAGGGTATCGTCTGGGGCGGCGTTGTCCGGATGCTGCTGGTCAACCACGCGACGTTCGCGGTGAACTCGATCTGCCACATGTACGGCGACCGCCGGTTCGAGACCGACGACGAGAGCCGTAACAACACCTTCATCGCGCTGATCACCAACGGTGAGGGCAACCACAACAACCACCACGCCTTCCCGCGGATGGCCTACCACGGCATCGGCTGGAAGGAATACGACCTCACCGCGATCGTCCTGCGGCTCGCCGAGCGCGCCGGCCTGATCACCGACGTGGTCAAGCCGACCCCGGAGCAGATCGCCGAGCGGGTCGATCGCCTCAAGCGCTCCGCCGAGCGCCGCGCCGAGCGTGAAGCCGAAGAGCATGGTACCGCCGTCGCGACCCGGTCCGAGGCCGCCGACTAGCTTCCATCGCCGCCTCCCGGAACACGACGCCCCACCGGCTTATGCCGGTGGGGCGTCGTCGTTGCCGTCGCACACCGACGATCGCCACGGTCGGGCAGGTACGCCAGTGCCGTAATCCCGCCAGGACAACCGTCCGCGGGACGCCACCCAAAACACCCCCACCGACGGCATGCTGCACGGCCCAACCGGTCTGCTAGCATGCGCGCATCACCACAATCCGGAGATCGCCACAGGGGCGTGGTCGATCAGATCGTTCTTGGGAGGAACGCATGCGATCGACGATCCGCTCGGTGTTTGCGCTGTGCCTGGGGATCAGTGTCCTCAGTGCGCTGTCGATGACGGTTCCGGTGCTGCCGGGGAGTGACCCGCGATCGGTCGCCGCCCAGTCGTCCGGCTGTGAGCTTGTCCGAAACGGCGATTTCGAGGACCCGAAGCTTGGTCCACGGCAGATCGCATGGATCCAGCTCTACGGCTGGGGAAACTCCGGGATGGCCAACTCAAGCGGGGTCGTCTACGGCAGCTTCGACGATATCGCCCCGGTCAGCGGCATGCAGCACGTCGTGACCTTGCTCGACCGGATCACCCAGTCCCTTGACGTGCGCGGCCTCGGTGGCCAGACGCTCAACGTCTCTCTGCTGCTCCATAGCCGACCGAATTTCTCCGGAGGGAGCCTGCAGGTTGGGATTGGCTCCACTGTCTATACGATTCCCGCCTCCTCGGCCCTCGGCAGCTATGAGCGGATCTCCTTCCCGACGGTGGTACCCACCGGAAGTACCGATGTCTTACTCGCCCTGGACGCGAACGGCGTCATGTTCGACGCAGTCTCCGTCATCGCGCCCTACTGCCCCTTCGACGCCCAGCCCGACCGCTACGCAGCCACCGGCGGCCGGGATCTCGTCGTCCCGGCCGGCACGGGTCTGCTCGCCAACGACGGCATTCCGTCCGGGACCGGCGCGACGGCCGCCGCCGTGTCGGGCACGACGGACCAGGGTGGTACGTTCGAGGTCGCGGCCGACGGCAGCTTCACCTATCACCCGCCGGACGGGTTCAGTGGCGAAGACACCGCCGCCTACGCCGTCCACGCGCCGCGGGGCTCCGGGACGATCCAGGTGGCCGGGCCGGTGACCGTGACCTTCGATGTCACCCGGACGAATCGCCCGCCTTCGTTCGCGGCGAGCCCGAGCGCGCTGACCGTCGAGGCGACCCAGCCCTCCGGCGCGCCCGTCCCCTATCCCATCCCGTCGGCGATCGATCCGGACCCATCCGATCAGCCGACGGTGACGTGCGTACCACCGCCCGGCGACGTCTTTCCTCTCGGCGAAACCCGGGTTGTCTGCACCGCGACCGACAGCGGCGACCTAACCGCGCAGACGACCTTCGACGTGACGGTGCGGGACACGACCGCCCCAGCCATCGCCGCCCCATCCGACATCATTGACGAGGCGACGTCCAGCGCCGGTGCGACGGTCGCCTTCCCGCTCCCGTCCGCGAGTGACGCGGTCGACCCCTCTCCCGATGTGACCTGTACAACCGGCGGCGTCCCGGTCGAGCCTGGCGCCACCTTCCCCATCGGCCAGTCGGCCATCTCCTGCAGCGCGACCGACGGTACCAACGTCAGCCCATCGACCAGCTTCACGGTCACGATCCGGGACACGACCGGCCCCGTCATTACCCGGCCCGACGACATCACGCAGCAAGCCACCGCGGCCAACGGAGCCGAAGTGACTTTCCCGGTGCCCACCGCGACCGACGCCGTCGACGGTGCGCGGGACGTCTCCTGTACGGTCGATGGCGTGCCGGTCTCCCCCGGAGCTATGTTCGAACTCGGCTCCACGACCGTGGCCTGCTCGGCCACCGATGCCCGCCTCAACCGCAGCGAGATCACCTTTACCATCACCGTCCAGGACACCGTGGCTCCGGAAGTGACCGTCCCCGGTCCGCTCGTCGCCGAGGCCACCTCAGGGAATGGTGCCGAGGTGGATTTCATGGCCTCCGCCCGGGATGCGGTCGATGGGACGATCGAGCCGATCTGCAGCCCGTCCAGTGGCAGCGCGTTCGCGATCGGCCAGACGACCGTGACCTGCACGGCGACCGACTCCCGGGACAACCGCGGATCGGCGACTTTCACCGTGACGGTCCGCGACACCCTGCCACCGGTCTTCGATGCAACGACGCTGCCCGGCGAGCAGATCGAGATCGACGGCGAGACGGTTCACCGCCTGGTGGTGGAAGCGACCGGTGCGCAGACGATGGTCACCTACCTCGTGCCGGAGGCGACTGACGCGGTCGATGGCGACCGGCCGGTCACCTGCGTGCCCGCCTCCGGCACACGCTTCGAGCTGGGCGAGACCTCGGTCAGTTGCTCGGCAGCCGATACCGGTGGGCGCACGGCAACGGCCGAGTTCCTCGTGGTCATCACCGATACCACCGCGCCGGTCGTGAGCGTACCCCCGGACATCACGGCGGAGGCAACGGCCCGGACCGGCGCCCGCGTCACGTTCGCCGTCAGCGCCACCGACGGGACGGAGGGTCCCGTCGAGGTGGCGTGCGCGGTCGCTGGCAAACCTGTCGCCTCACCATGGACATTCCCGATCGGCGCCACCACGGTCGCCTGCACCGCGACCGACACACAGGGTAACGAGGGCAGGGCGGAGTTCACCGTCCGGGTCGTGGATTCCACCGGCCCGGCAATCACCTGGGTCGGTGGGCCCGTCCGGGGAGCGACCTACGCCGTTGGCCAGGTTCCCGCCCCTCCCACCTGCATCGGGGTCGACCTGGCGAGCCTGGTTCTCCAGTGCCAGGTGACCGGGTACTCCAGTCAGCCGGGGCGCCACGTCCTGACGGCGCGAGCGCGGGACACGGCGGGCAACGTGACGGTCGAGACCCGAACCTATACCGTCGCGGCAGCCGCCCCGCCGACCGTTACCCCGGTTCCGCCGCGCCCGACCACCCCGGTTGTCACGCCGGTCCCAACCCGCACCCCAACAGTGGCCCCGACCCGGCCGGTTCGGACACCAGCGACGGAGCCGGGACCGACTCCGCCGGGCCAGCCCGCGCCGGCTCCGACCCGGCCGCCGCGCCGGTAGTCGGGTCGTCGAGACAGACAGACGACGGCCACCGGAATCGTCCTGGTGGCCGTCGTCGTGTCATTCGCTGGAGGACCTGTCTGCCGGCGTGATCTTAGGGGTCGCCGAGCGCGCCGGCCTGATCACCGATGTGGTCAAACCGACCCCCGAGCAGATCGCCGAGCGCGTTGAGTGCTTCAGGTGCTCCGCCGAGCGCTACGCCGCCCGCGAGGCTGAGGAGCATGGCGGGGTCCGGGCCGAAGCCGCCGACCAGGATCCTGCTTGATCCATCGCACCACGACGACGGCCCGCCTGATGATCCAGGTGGGCCGTCGTCGTACATGCAGACTGAGACTTGCGCCGACGATATCCGGTGGGCGGCATCGGTCGCCCCGGGCATGCCACGACCAAGGGACGGCCCTGCGCACACGGTAGCGGACAGATGCCACAGCGGGAGCTTGTCCCGTCCTCGCCGGGCGACCTCAACGCCAATCAGCCACGATGACCTGGTGGCAGATCGTCGGCCCTATCCCTGCCCGCCGGAGAGGCCACGCCGGGCGGCGGCGAAGATCGCGGCCGGGTCGACCTTCAGTCCCGACAGCACCGCTGATGTCAGCCGCCCGTCCGCGTCCGGCTCGACTGGCACATAGGAATCGCCTTCGACCCGCATCACAATGAATGTCTCCGCTCTGGGATCGACCAGCCAGTACTCGGGCACTGCTGACCTGAGATATCGCAGCAGCTTGGTCACGGAGTCGTATCCCTGGCTGGTTGGCGAAATGACTTCGACAACCAGATCCGGGATACCGTGGAAGCGGTCGTTCTCATCGACCCCGACCAGCTTCGCCGTAGACACGAAGACCACATCCGGCTGCACGACGGTTGTCCGCTCGGGATGCTGATCCACGACGATGTCGAACGGTGCCGGGACGACAATCCCAAGTTCATGCTGTCTGACCCATGTACGCAGCTCGTAGGCGATCTCCATGACCGTCGACTGATGCCTGAGCGAAGGCGAGGCACTCACGATCAGCTCTCCGTCAATGATCTCGTAGCGCCGTCCGTCGTCGGGTGTCCGATCCAGATCAGCGAGCGTTGCGCGATGCAGGGGTGCGGCGACCATGGGTGTTCCTTCCTCCGCCGGGTAACGTGATCGCAGCGTAGCAGACGGCCCCGACGCGGGAAGCGCCGGGGCCATCTGCTACCCAGTTGATGGGCTGGCCCGGCGGCCCTACGCCTGGCCGCCGACCAGGTCCAGCCGGCCGGCGCGGCGGAGCGGCTCGTCCAGCCCGAGGTCGGTGATCATCGTCATGATGTTCTCGCGGCTGCGGCGGTAGCCGGGGAAGCTGTCGTCGTTCGCGATCCGGAGCAGCAGCCGGGCGACGACCGCCGCCGACATCTGCAGGCCGCGCGGGTGCCCCTTGTCGACCGTGTCCGCCTCGGTGTGGCCCCAGCCGCGCCCGACCAGCGCCGGGTTGGTGTCCTTGGATCCCAGCGTTGCCGTCGGCACGCCACGGATCGCCCACGGGTAGTGGTCGCTGTGCGGCGACACCTTGTGCTGGACCGGCATGTCGTAGTGCATGTCCTCGACCTGCCCCTGGAAGTACTCGACCAGGTCCGGCGCGAGCGTCAGCGTCAGTTGCTCGGAGCCACCCCGGCCCTGCCCGGCGCCGTCGAGGTTGAGCATGAACCGCGTCTTCGCGATCTCGTCCTCGTGGTCGGCGGTGTAGCCCCACGAGCCGAACAGCCCGACCTCCTCGCCGCAGAAGCAGACGAACCGGATCGTCCGCTTGACCGAGCCCGCTGGCAGCGCCGCCAGCACCCGGGCCGCCTCCAGCGTGACCATCGTCCCGGCGCCGTCGTCCATCGCCGCCTGCGAGATGTCGTGGCCGTCGTAGTGGCCGCCGGTGACGATCACCTCGTCAGGGTGCTCGGAGCCGACAATATCGGCGACGACGTTGTACGACGTGTTGTCGTGGAACGTCCCGCCGGTGTGGATCTTCAGCCGCACCGGTCCGGAGCCCCCGTGGCGCTTCGCCAGCCGGAGCAGCGTCGAGCCGTGCTCCCAAGACGTACCCAGCCCGGCGATTCGCGCCGGCTTGCCGCCCGGCTCGGCGATGGCGCCGGAGATATGGAGCATTCCGGGGTTCTGGTTGATGTAGACCAGCGCGATCGCGCCGGCGTCCTCGGCGAAGCGCAGCTTGTCGGTCCGGTGGCTGAGCTTCTCGCTCCGGGCGTTGAGCGGATTGGTCTCGGCGGCAGTGATGGCGATCTTCCCCCGGACGGCCTCACCCAGCCGCTCGAAGTCTTCCTGCTCGCCGTTGCCGACGTCGATCATCTCGGCCTCGAGGTCGACCGCCGGGCAGTACGGCAGCGCGATCACCGAGAACGACTGCTGGATCGGCGAAGTCATCTCCAGCGTCGCCGCGCCGCGCGTCCAGCCGCCGAACTCGACGGGCTCCAGCCGGACGTTCTGCAGGCCGTAGCTCTCCAGCCGCGCCTTGAGCCACTCGCCGCCCTGGTGCTCGCTGTCGGAGGCGGCCCAGCGGTTGCCGATCACGTCGCAGAACTCGACGAGGTTGTCCCAGCCGGCGTTGCTGGTCCAGGCATCACCCAGTAGCTGGCGCTCCAGCGTCGTCAGGTCGGAGGGGGTACTCGAACCGGTAGTCATCACGGGGCCTTTCGCGATCGCAACCCGGACTGGCATCGCCCGGGTCGCCCGTTTCCGCAGGTAGGGCAGCATCCTACCCAACCCCGGGCCATCGCGGACCACGCGTGCTCCGGTCGGATGGTGCGGATGGCACGACGCCGGGATGGACCTACCCAGCTCATAAAGCCGGACAGCTTACCCACACTCGATTACCGGAATGGGATCGGGGCGTTACCGTGCACACGGACGCCACTGACGTACAGCCGATCTTCGTGCTGCGCCCACAAGTACACAGACGCCCGACGAGATCCCACTCATACCGCCCAGCATTTCGTGTAACATCTGTTCCATAAAATCTTTCCGGTGACCAGCCCGCCCGCCACTCGGGACCGTGCGTGCTTGGGCCGGCACAGACAGGTCACGGTCCAGACACACATCCGGAGTCGTTTGCCCGGTACCCTGCAAGCGATGTCGCCTGACCCGGCCCCGATCTCTCACGCCTGGAGCACTCCCGTGCGATCACTGACTCGCTTCGTGCTCGATCACCGCCTGCTCGTCGTTCTCACCTGGGTGGTGATCGCCGTCGCCGGCGGCGCGCTGGCCGGGCGGACGACCGACTCACTGTCCTACGACTTCGGGCTGCCGGGGCAGGACGCCTACGAGGCCAACCAGGCGATCCTCTCCACCTTCGGAGCCGGCGGCGTCAACGACCCGGTCGTGCTGACCATCCCCGCACCGGCGGGGACCGATCTGCGCGATCCCGCGGCCCTGGGCGAGTTCGCCGTTGGCGCCAACGCCATCGCTGCGGTCTTCCCCGGCACACTCGTCATCACGCCGGACCAACCCGGCGCCGGGTCGCTCATCGCGCCGGACGGGTCACGGGCGGCGGCGCTGCTGTACCCGCCGGTCATCCCCGGTCCGGAGCCCTATGGCGCGGCGCTCCCGGCGATCGAGGGGGCAGCCCATGGAACGACGATCCTCGGGCAGGCGCCGGAGCTGACCGGGACCGCGCTCCTGATCGAGGGCGGCGGTGGCGGCGAGCGCAGCATCCTCGTCGAGCTGGCGCTGGGCGGCGGCGGCGCGCTGATCGTCCTGGTGGCGGTGTTCGGATCACTGCTGGCCGTGGTGCCGCTGCTGGTCGCGACGGTCAGCATCCTCGCGACCTATCTCGCCCTGCTCGGCCTGGCCCAGCTGACCGACGTCGTCTTCGTCATCCAGTACCTCGTCGCGCTGATCGGCCTCGGCGTCGCCATCGACTACTCGCTGCTGATCGTCATGCGCTGGCGGGAGGAGCGGGCGCGCGGGCTGGACAACGACGCGGCCGTCCGGGTCGCGATGGCGACGGCCGGCCGCGCGGTCATCTTCAGCGGCATCACGGTCGCCGTCTCACTGGCGGCCCTGCTCGCGGTGCCGATCCCGTTCCTGCGCAGCATCGGACTCGGCGGCCTGCTGATCCCGCTGCTGAGCGTGCTGACGGCGCTGACGCTCGTCCCCGTCATCCTGCGAGCGGTTGGTCCAAGGTTGGAATGGCCCCGGAAGCAGCCACGCGATCCCGCCTCGGCCGGCTGGCGGCGCGTGGCGACCGCAGTGGTTCGGCGTCCGTGGCCGGTGATCGCCGGGACGCTGGTCCTGCTGCTGCTGATGGCGGCCCCGGTCGTCACCCTCCGGCTCGGCACACCCGACGCGACGACCTATGGCGCCGGGTCGGCCCCCGGGGCGGCCGCGGCGGCGATACGTGACAGCGGGTTGCCCAGCGGGCTCCTCCGCCCCACCCAGTTGCTGGTGCCCGGGACCGGCGCTGACGCGACCGCCGGGACACTGGCCGGGGTAGAGGGTGTCGCGGGCGCCACGACCGCCGGCTGGTCATCCGCTGGGAGCGAGGTCGTCCTGGTCTGGCCCGTGGCCGACGCCGCGACGCAGGACGGTCGCGACACGCTCAACCGGGTGACCGACACGGCGCCGGATGACGCCCGGGTCGGCGGGTCGCCCGCCGAGGACGTGGCCTTCGTCGACGCGGCCTACGGCAGCGCGCCGGTCGTCCTGCTCCTGATCATCCTGATCACGTTCATCCTGCTGGCCTGGGCGCTGCGCTCGTTCTGGCTGCCGGTCAAGGCGCTGGCCCTCAACGCCGTCTCGCTGGCCGCCGCCTACGGGCTGACGGTGCTGATCTGGCAGGACGGGATCGGGACCGATCTCGTCTACGGCATCGGCGCCACCGGGACGATCGTCACCTGGATCCCGATCGCCGTCTTCGCCTTCCTCTTCGGCCTGTCGATGGACTACGAGGTGTTCATCCTGAGCCGGATGCGGGAAGCCTTCGACCAGCACGGCGACACCCCCCGCGCGGTCGTCGACGGCATCGCCTACACCGGGCGGCTGGTGACGAGCGCGGCGTTGATCCTGTTCCTCGCCTTCGTGGCGCTGTCGACCGTACCGGTGGTCGACGTCAAGATCCTGGCGACGGCACTGGCGCTCGGGATCCTGATCGACGCGGTGATCGTCCGGGCGCTGCTCGCGCCGGCACTGGTGGTGGTGCTGGGCCGGGCCAACTGGACCCTGCCCGGCTGGCTGGCTCGGCTGCTCCGGATCGACCCCGACGTGCCGGCCCCGCGGCACTGACCCGCCGCGAGGCCGGGATCGCTCCCTACAGTTGCGCCAGGCGCGGCACCACCGTCTCGCCGACCTGGGCGACAAAGGCCGCCGGGTCCGGTCCGGCATGTCCGGTCCAGACTTGGGAGATGCCGATCTTCGCGTACGCCTCCGCCTTGCGCAGGAAGCCATCGGGATCGGTTGCCGGATCGTCACTGCCGATGATGACCGTCTTGGCGATCCGGTCGTAGTCCGTGCCCTCGGTCTCGCAGTGCCGCTTCAGGACATCCAGCTTGGCCTGGACCCCCTCGACGCCGAGGTCGAACAGGTTGCAGGCGTCGGCGTAGCGGGCGACCAGCCGGAGCGTCTTCTGCTCGCCACCGCCGCCGATCAGGATGGTCGGGTGCGGCCGCTGGATGGACTGCGGGTGGTTGATCGTCTCGGCCAGCTGGTAATGCTTGCCCTCGAACGGGCCGTTGTTGTCCTCGTCCCACATCTGGAGGCAGATCCGCAGCGTCTCCTCCAGCCGCTGGAACCGCTCGGCCAGCGGCGGGTACGGGACGCCAAGCGCCCGGTGCTCCTGCTCGAACCAGGCGGCGCCGATCCCCAGCTCGGCCCGGCCGCCGGACAGCACGTCCAGCGTGGTGACGATCTTGGCGAGGATGCCCGGGTGGCGGTATGTCACACCGGTGACGAGCAGGCCGAGCCGGAGGGTGCGGGTCTGGCCGGCGATGAAGCCGAGCGCCGTGTACCCCTCCAGCATCGGGTCTTCGGGCGGACCCATGTGCTCGATCTGGAAGAAGTGGTCCATCAGCGTCATCTGGGCGAAGCCGGCCTCGTCGGCGGCCCGCGCCGTCGCGGCCAGCGTCGGGCCGATCGCCTCGGGGCCGCCCGGACGGGTGAAGTGGCTGTAATGGTAGGCGAGCTTCATGCGATACCTGCTCCCGGACCGACTGCTCGGTCGACATACGCCGCGGCGCTATGTAACCAACTGGTTGGTTACAGTATGCTGATCGTAGGTCCGGTCCGGTACGTGGTCAACCTGCCCGGTCGGGTGGGCGCCCCGAACTCTCTGTCGACTCGTGGATCGCGATGGGCCTGGAAACCGAGGTGACGACCATCATGCAGCCCCGGACACGCGACGCGGCGGCAACCCGGCAACGCATCCTCGATGTGGCGACCGCCGAGTTCGCCCGGTACGGGTTCGCCGGTGGTCGGGTGGACCGCATCGCCGCGGCCGCCGGGGCGAACAAGACCCTGATCTACCGCTACTTCGGGTCGAAGGACGGGTTGTTCGACGCCGCTGTCGACGCCGCCATCGCTCGCAACGTCGAAGCCGTCCCGATCGACTCAGGCGACCTCCCCGGCTGGGCCGTCCGGCTGGCCGATCTGTACCGTCGCGACCCGACGGCCGACCGCCTGTCGCGCTGGGATGCCCTGGAGCGGGCCGGCCGGGCGCATCGGGTACCTGCCATCGCTGCCAACCGCGCGCGCAAGATCGAGGCGATCCGCACCGCCCAGGCCGCCGGAGTGGTCGCCGCTGACCTTCCCCCCGAGATCCTGCTCCAGACGATCTACGCGCTTGCCCTGGCCCGGATGGCCCCCGGGGTGGACGACCTCGATGATCCGGACCCCGACCAGCACCTGCACGCCGTCGTAAGCCGCCTGATCCGTCCAGTCCAGCCCTAGGCTCGGGTCCCGGCCGGGACCGCCTCGGAGTCGCCCGCCAGTCGGGGGCACCTGGGGTCAGACGAGAGCGCTCCGTCGCCCATGCGCAACGGCTGGGTGATGCAGCCAGATCGGCGAACGAGGCGGTACGACGCAGCACCCTGTGCCCGGTCGAGCCGGTCATCGGCCCGGACTACCTCCCGGACGTTTTTCTCAGGTCAGGTTCCCGGCGGTGGCGTCCGGAGCGTGCTCGCCGTGCCAGCCAGCGAGCGCGCTCCGGACCGCCGGGCAGCCTAGCTACGACGATGCGCCAGCGCCCGTCGATCGCAGCCGGGAACGCATCGCGTCGATCGCCGCGTCGATCGTATCGCCGTGGCTCATCGGCAGCGGCTCTGCGCCCGCCCATCCCGCCGCCTCGCGGACCGAGACGCTGTAGCGACCGGAGCCAGACGAGTCGTCCTGGTTGGCCGGCACGTCGGCGTCGGTCCAGGAGAACTCATAGCCGGGGAATTCCTCGCCGAGCGCCGCCACCTTCGCGTCGATCTCATTACCCTGATTGTCGGACACCGGGGCCTGCCTTCCATACACGGAGGATTCCGTCGGTCGGCAGGTCGCACGATCCGGTCCGACGGGCTGGTCCGCACGTTCATCGGGCCGGATCCGGGGAACGGCGATGCTCGATCACCGTGCATGGCAGCGCCCCGGCGGTGATCGCCGGGGCGCTGCAGACGGATGGAAGGCCGGGTCCGTCAGCCGGGTTCATGCTGACTGGTCAGGTCCACTGCTCGGGCGAGAAGTCGACCTGGTTCTGCTCGATCGCGCTGGTATCCGGTCGCCGGGTGGGATCGATCAGGAAGTCCACGATGAGTTGGACCCCCGCCGGACCCGCCAGCGTGGCCGGATCGTGCGAGGCGCCCGGGATCTCGATTGCGTAGCCGTTCTCCAGCGTCTCGACCGCCAGCTCGCCGTAGCTCGGCGGGGTGATCGGATCGAACTCCCCCGTCAGGATCAGCGTGGGCACAACGCTGACGACCGGCTCGGTCTCGACCGGGTCTGCGGCCGGCAAGTCCCAGATCGCGCAGCTCTGCTCGAACCCCGCAGCGAGATTGAACTGCGGGTTGTTGGCGAGGGAGTCGCGCACGCCAGCCTCCGCGATCAGCGCCCGCTCCTCCTCGAGGTCGACGAACGCCTGCTCCTCCGTGCAGATGATCGTGTTCGACAGCCCCGTCGCGATCGTGCTCTGCACGCCGGTCAGGGAGACGCTGAGGACCAGGCTGAAGGCATCGGCGTTCCCGTTGACCGCGGCCGTGATCAGCGACGGCATGGCCGGGACAAGCGGCGCGAACAGCAGGCTCGAGTAGATCGCGAAGGTAAAGTTCCCGCCATCCAGCGGCACACTCCCGAGCGACTAGCCCGTCACCGGATCGACGAGTGCCACCTCGAGCGGATCGGCGTTCAGTCGCTCGATCGCCCGGTCGAAGTTCGCGCTCAGATCCGGGTTGGCCGCCGCGCAGGCCGGATCGGCTTCACACTGGGCGATCGCGCTCGCGAGCGACTGGTCGAACGCGATGACCTGACCGGCGAACCGGTTGGCCGCGGGCGGGAGCGGCGAGCCGAGGATGGCCGCCCGGACGATGCTCGGGAAGTCGCGCTCGACGACCAGGCCGAGCTGCGAGCCATAGGACACGCTATAGAGATCGACCTGGTCGTACCCGAGCGCGACGCGCAGGTCATTGACGTCGGCCGCGCTCTCCGCCGAAGAGAACGCGGTCAGATCGATGCCGCGCTCGGCGAACGACGCCCGGCAGTCCACGAGCCGCTGCAGCGGGTCTGCCGGGGCAGCGAGGCCGGACCCGCTCTCCGGGGTCGCTCCGGCCTGCGGAGTCGCCGCCAGCGTGGCAGTCGCTGGTGGAGTCAGGCCGGGAATCGACGGACCAGCCTCGTCCGGGCAGAACAGGGACGGCTCCGAGAAGCCCGTACCGCGCTGATCGAGCAGGATCACGTCCTGTAGTTCGAGCAGCGGCTGGAGCGGCGCGCCCGGCAGGTACGCGGGCAGCTGGGTGGACCCACCCTGGCCCGGTCCGCCCGCCAGGTAGACGAGCGGCGTGTCCATCGGGTCGGTCGCCGTGCTGACCAGGCGGGTCACGAACAGACGGATCTGCTCGCCGTCCGGGTTGACGTGGACCAGCGGCGTGGTCAGGAACCCGCACTCGAGGCTCTCGCCCTCGACGAACGACTCCGGGACCGGGAACGGGCAGGCTGCCGTCGCGTACGTGGCGCTGCTCTCCAGGTTCGCCGGGGTCGCCTCCGGGGTGCCCTGGGCGCGGGCGAACGAGGGGACCAGGCCGCTGAGGACGAGTGCGAACGCGAGGACGAGGACGCCGACGGGGCGGCCATCTGGCTGACGCATTGCTACTCCCATATGGGACCAACGGGATTGACCAGGGCCGCGGCCGGCCGTTGGCTCCGGGCCGAAGCGGTCTCGAAGGTAGTGGGCGAATGCGTCGGAAATACGTCGGAAACCCGTAGAGAATCCCGCCGATGTCTCGTCCTGGGTATCGCCGGCTGAGCCGCTCGCGTTGGTCCTCGGGGAGACCTAGAGGCCGAGTTGTCGCTTGACCCAGTCCCACGGCTGGGCCTCGGCGATGTGGAGCAGGTACTCCTGGCCCAGCTTCGGGCCGAGCAGCACGAGGATCCAGATCAGCACGGCGCGCCACGTCTTCGGCTCCAGCCGGGGGACGAAGCGAGCCGCGATCAGCACCCCGAGAAAGAAGTATTCGAACAGGTTCGGGAAGACGAACAGGAGTGGCCGAGCGCCGGTCAACTCGAACAGTGCCACACCCACGACCCGCCAGCCGAACAGCGCCAGTGCCGCCAGCCGCGCCGGACGGTTGTCCCACCACCGCCAGACGACCCAGGCCTCAAGCGCCAGGTAGTAGAGGTCCAGCCCCTTGTCGATCGCGGGGTAGTGGTCGCCCATCCCGCCAGGCCCGAACCACTCCACGATCACCACGTCCAGCGCGTCGATCACCAGCGCCAGCAGACCACCGACCAGCGGCAGCCGGAGGATCAGGAGCGGCAGCACCAGCCGCAACCCGATCACGATGAGCTGTCCCTCCGTCACTCCACCCTCCCCCCACGCCACACGATCGCCCGCGTCACGTTCGTTACGCGATCCTCGGAGACCGGCTTCAGCCACCGCAGCCTGGCAGGACACCTCGCGGAGATGCTAGCCGGACCGGGCCCTTCCACGCCGACCCTGCCGACCCTGCGGGTCCCCAGGCATCAGACCTTGACAGGCGAGACGCTGTCACCAGCGGGCGAACGATCGACCGCATTGTCCCATCGCTCGTGTCGGGATCGTCGGGGACAAGGGACAGTGTCCGTGCGGGCTGGCCGGAAACCACGCGCACCCGTCCGCATTGATCGCCGGATGGCGACCTGTCACACATCGCCCGATGCTGGATCGCCCCGTCGGGAGCGGCTTGCACCCCTCCGCCTGCGGAGGTCAGTGGGCACAGGGATACCGCCACATGAAGCAAGCCGTGATGGGAACGATGTACGCGGCAGAGCGTCCGGTAACCACCGCGCACGAGCGTGCCCGGATGCGCCACAAGCACATCTTCGTCATCAGCGGCTCTCAGTCGTTCCTCGATCTCCTGCGGGATCTGCTCGCCGATGGGCGCTACAACGTCACCACGCCGAACTTCGTCGACCGGACCCTTAACATGATCCCGGTGCTGCAGCCGGACCTCTGCTGCTCATCGACCTCGTCGTCCAGCAGTAGACCGGCTGGGACCTGCTGAAACGCCTCCAGCGGAAAGCCCTGACCTTGGGCATCCCCGTGCTGCTGATCTCAACGGATTCGCGGCTGCTCTCGTCCATCAGCCAGGAACCCGATCGCTACGGGAGCCACTCCGCCATGGCCCTCCCGCTCGACATCGAATCCATCCTCAGGCATGTCGATGAGCTGATCGGCCGGGCCTAGGAGGGGTGGGGATCGTCGTCCCCGGGGTGCTCCTCCGACTCGAACGCCACGACAGTCCGGTCGGCCGCACCGGAGATCGCTTCCAGACGCCGGGTCAGGTCCGCGGGATCGACGGGCAGGCCTTGCGCCTGCCGGCGCAGGAGAATCCCGCAGTGCCCCTTGATCAGGGTCAACTCGGTCCGGACATGATGCCGCCGCAGTCTGTGTCGGTGGTGATCGTGTCTGGAAGCCATGGGAACCTCTTCGCTGCCGGGTCGTGGTCGCTGCCACGACCAGCTCCTGTCGCGTGGATTCCGCTCAGGCAGGAACCGGTCCATGCACGTGGTCATGTGACCACGTCCGAGCAGGCACGAGCAGGCACAATCAGGACATACAGTGAGTCTGAGCACGGCGGGAGACGTGATCGTCGATCATGATGGCGAACGGCTGTCCCTTCCTTACGACCGATTTGTCCGCGCCTCCGTCCGCGGTCATGATCAACGCGCTGACGACCCCCCTGGCGCCCCCCTGGAGCGGCACATGTCTGGCAGTTCTCCAACCGATCAGTCTCCCGACATCCCGGGCCGTCGCGCCGCGGACGAGCGGTCGCGAGCGGTTCGCCACGCCGAGGAGCGGGAGGAGTGGCTCCGGCTCATCCTGTCGAACATGCGTGGGCACGCCGTCTTCATCTCGGACATCGACGACCGGATCGTCGAGTGGTTTCCCGGTGCGGAGGAGGTCTTCGGCTGGTCGGCCGAGGAGGTGATCGGTGAGCCCGCCGCCATCATCTTCACGCCCGAGGACCGGCGCGCGGGCATGCCCGCACGAGAGGTGGCCACCGCCACCCGGGACGGGCGCGCGCCGGATGTCCGGTGGCACCAGCGCAAGGACGGATCGCGCGTCTTCATCGACGGGGTCCTGACGCCGCTCCACGATGGCGACGCCGAGATCAAGGGGTACCTGAAGGTCGGCCAGGACATCACCGAGCGTCACCAGGCCGAGGAGGCGCTGCGGGAGAGCGAGGAGCGTTACCGCACGCTGTTCGAATCCATGGACCAGGGGTTCTGCACCATCGAGTTGATCCTCGACGACGACGGCAATGCGGTCGACTGGATCTACCTGGAGACCAACCCCGCCTTCGAGCGCAACAGCGGACTGGCCGGGGCAGTGGGACGGCGGATCCGCGACATCGCTCCCGATCAGGAGCAGTACTGGTACGACATCTACGGCAAGGTGGCACGCACGGGAGAGCCGGTCCGCTTCGAGCAGAAGGCGGAGGCCTTCGACCGCTGGTTCAGCCTCTACGCCTACCGGGTGGGCCAGCCCGAGCAACACCGGGTGGCCGTCCTGTTCGAGGACATCACCTCCTGCAAGCACATGGAACATGAGCGCGAGCAGGCCAGGCAGGTCGCCGAGCGGGCGGTCCTGGCTCGTGACCGGTTTCTCTCGATCGGCGCCCATGAGTTGCGCACGCCCATCACCGGGATTAAGGGCACGGCGAATCTGATGGAACGTGCCCTGAAACGCGGCACGCTCACGCCGGAGCGCCAGGAGCGCTACGTCGTGGCCCTGGTGGAAGGGAGTGACCGCCTGGAGGCGATGATCGCCGACTTGTTCGATGTCGCGCGTCTCCGGGCAAGGGACACCGGTCAGGTCGAGCGGCACGCGGAACCGGTCGACCTGGCCGCACTCGTCGACGAGACCCTGCGACAGACCTGGCCTGGGCCATCGGGACGGCGTCTCCAGGTAGACCTGCAATCCGGACCGGCGCTGCTGGTCGAGCGTGACAAGATCCGCCAGATCGTGATCAACCTGATCGAGAACGGCCTCAAGTACTCTCCGGACGGAGGCAGCGTCGACGTCCATCTGTCGTTTGACGCGACCGGAGCGACCTTGCGCGTCCGCGATCAGGGCATCGGTCTGCCGGCCAACGCGCTCGAGAGCATCTTCCAGCCATTCAACCGCGCGTCGAATGCATCGGCGTCGAACATCCCCGGGATGGGACTGGGGCTGTACATCTGCCGGGAGATCGCCCATGCCCATGGCGGTCGCTTGTGGGCTGAAAGCGCCGGCGAACTCCAGGGGACGACGTTGAACCTCTGGCTACCGGCTCCCTCCAACGACTGATCACCCTTTCCGGCAGGATCACCGTCATGCCGGGGACCGGGCGTCGCCCCGGGGACGCGACGCAACTCAGACGGTCGGCGATTGCTGAACCCCATCCGTGAGCCTGGTGAGCCGTGGCACCAGCCATGCCTCCCCACACCGATGGTTCCCGTTCCCCCGGCCGCGTGGGAGCCACTCCCCGGAAACCCCGTCACTCCTGCTCCCTGGCAGGATTCTCGCTGCCGCCGCCAGCCGCCGAGCCACCTGGCCACCGGATCGCCCTGGTCCGGTCGGGCAGCTCACGCGCAGGCGACGACACCATGTCCGGGCTGCCCCGGAACCAGCCACGCGACGCCAGCGTCCCTAACACTCCCACCACGTCTGGCGTTCTTCACCGTCACCCCTCCCGGATCCAGCGCGTCGGGCCCCTCACATCCGGGCCAGGCGCGGCACCCCGGGATCCCCCACCTCGATCCGGCTCCTTCCCATGATCGTCAGCGGGCGCCCGACAACGCAGGCTGGTTGTCGCTGCAGCGGACCCGGGCCGTGCTGGCAATCGCCAGGTCCCGGTCACTCCTCGCCCGTTGTGCGTTCCCGTGTCTGCGGCATCCACAGGACCCGAGGTCATCCAGGTCGAGGTCTTCATCAGACCCTTCGACCATGACCCACCGGTCGTCCTCGAGGTCCGGACTCCCCTCCACCAGGCAGGACAGGTCATGACAGATGATGCAGCACGCACCGCGGCGGCCCATGAGCGCGACCTCAAGACCATCAACGACCTGAGTGTCATCCTCGGCACGGCACGGCTGGTCGAGCGCCGGGTGGAACTCGGGCGCCCAGTGTCTGACGAGCAGCTCAGGCGAGACATGCGCACGATCCAGGACGCGGTCTACCGCATATCAGCCCGCTCATAAGGCAGAACCCGGCGACGCGGAAGCGAACATGTCACCCATGATCGTGGACCCGTCATGGCGCCGGATCCAGCGTCCGCCTGCAGGATGCACGCGATTGCTCGACGCCGAGCAACGTCAGATCAACCAATCGTTAATGCGTGAGATCGTCCGATAGTGTATGCATTGCTGGTTGCCGCCTCGATCTGACGATCGAGCGCACTGTGCTGCCCATCCAGTCCCCTGGTCGCGAACGGGCCGAGCGGCCAATCCGGCCCCGCGCCTACCTCCCCGGACCGCGCCCGGAACGCTGGCACCCATATCCCGGGTCCTCGCTCCGCCCCAGATTTCCCCGATCGCTGCATCTCCCTGAGGATCCCTGATGGTCATCGTGCCTGTCGTCGCGTTCGTGACCTGCTGGGTCGCCCTGGTGTCCCGGCGGAGCCGGCTCGGTCTCCGTGAGGCATTCCTGGTTTCGGCGCTGATCTGGGGTGTCATCGCCACACTGATCATCGAAGGGTCGAGCCTGGTTAATGCGCTGGCGGCCCCGGCCGTCGCGGGCGCGTGGCTGATCGTCATCGTCGTCGCCCTGGCGGCGACGTCCTGGTCGGGCGCCGCCCGGCGCTGGCGAGATCGCTCAAGGATCACCGTTCCGTGGGTCCGGGAAAGCCCCGTTCTCATCGGGCTCTGCGTCGTCGGGGGCGTCCTTGCCCTCGTGGCCATCACCGGGGGGATCAGCACGAACGACGTGCTGGATTACCACCTGCCTCGCGTCATGCACTGGATCCAGAACCGCGACGTGTCGTTCTACCCGACGGCGGTCTCGCGACAGCTCAACTCGGGGCCGTGGTCGAGCTACGCGATCACGCAGTTCTTCGTGCTTGGTGGCGCCGACGCCTGGGCCAACCTGGTCCAGTGGTTCGCCTTCGTCGGTTGCGCGATCGGGTCGAGCGTGGTCGCCCGGCAGTTCGGCGCTGGCCCGAGCGGGCAGATCTGCGCGGCGGTGTTTGCGGCGACGATCCCGATGGCCGTGCTACAGGGGGCGACGGCGCAGAACGACCTCTGCGTCGCGTTCTGGGTCGTCACGCTGGCGTGGGCACTGCTCCGTCTGGCCGCGCCGGACCGGCGCATGACGACCGGACAGGTCCTGCGAGGCGGAGTGCTGGCCGGGGCCGCCCTCGGTCTGGCCCTGCTGACCAAGTCAACGGGATTCCTCTTCGCCGGCACGGTCGTGGCGGCGCTCGGGCTGCTCGTGCTGGGACGCCACCGGTGGCGGATCGTACTGATGGGAATCGCTGGCGGACTCACCGTCATCGTGCTGAACGCGCCTTTCTGGTTGCGCAACCACGCGCTGTATGGCAGCCCGCTCGGCCCCGGACAGGAGAGTCCACCCGGCCAGACCTGGGGGCGCTACACCAACGACGACCTGTCGCTGGACACGCTCATCTCGAATGTGGTGCGGTTCCTGGCCCTGAACGTCAATCCTCCGTCCCATGAAGGAGCGGCCCGGGTAACGGCTTGGGTCGTCTCGTTCCTGGAGGGGCTCGGCATCGACCCCAACGACCCGGGGACGACCTGGGCAGGGCAGACCTTCAGCGTGGCGCCGCTCCACACCAATGAGGACGGCGCGGGCAACCTCATCCACCTCGTGCTGATCGGCCTCGTCCTGATTGCCCTGCCCCTCGTCCCGGCCCTGCGCCGATGGGCGGTCGTGCTGTACGCCGGCGCGGCGCTGGCCGGGTTCCTGACGTTCTGCCTGATGCTGAAGTGGTCGCCCTGGAGCACGCGGCTCTACCTGACGAGCCTGATCCTGTTCGCGCCGGTGATCGGCCTGGCGGTCAGCCAGATCCGGTACGCATGGATCCCGCGGGTAGCCATGGTCGCCCTGCTGCTGACGACCGCTCCCTACCTGCTCTTCGCCCAGCATCGCCCGGTCCTCGGCGGTGACATCTATCAGCCGGCGGTCTGGGAGGTGTCGACGGTCGGCGATGGCCAGAACGCTGACCTGTTCGTGACCCGCCCCCAGCTGGCGGACGACTTCGCGACGGCGATCACACTCATGGAAGAATCGCGGTGCGGACAGATCGGGCTCTGGCGCTTCGACGCGTCGGAGTACCCGGCTCGGGCACTGCTCGGGGCATCCCTGCCCGAGGAGCCCCGGCTGCAGCACATCGGCGTCATCAACGACACCCGTCCGCTCTCGTTGCGGCCACCCTACTACGAGTTCGCCCCGTGCCTGGTGATCGGCCTGCGCCAGTACGTTGGTGATCCGCCGACCACCGTCATCGACAGGCGGGCGTACACTCGGGTCTGGTCATCGGACGCGATCGTGATCTACCGGCCCTCCTGGTACCTGGAGTGACGTGGTCCTGGCCGGACCCGAATGGCGCACCGACCTGAGGTGGGTGATTATGGACAATACAGGACCCTTTTTCCCTCGTTGACTGGGGTTGAGGTGCGAAGATGATCACAGCACCTCAGACCCGGAACGTGGCAGCTGGACGCACCAGCGACGTGGCGCGAGCTGCCGGAGATCCCTCATGAGTACCTACTCCCTGTATCGCGGCGCGAACCGCACCGACACCCTGGCCGATACCATCACGACGGCGCGCGACAAGTACCTCGCCCGGCACGGGCGCTCCGCGACGACCGCCCGGGTCAGCACCCTGGTCGCCGAGGCACTCGGCCCCATCGCGGGGCTCGTCATCGTTCCCGATGTGCGGGTCCAGGTCGGTGAGGTGTGGCTGACGGACGAGGAGCGCCACCTATAGGTACCCGGATCGCCTTCGACCAGCTCCCCACGATCATCTGCGTAGCCGGTTCCCGGGATTTCCCACGCCGCGCGTGGGTAACGGCCTTCGTCGACCGGCTGCAACCGGGCACGACCATCGCCCACGGCTGCGGACCCGCCTCGCCCGAAGAGTGGGCGGGGGGCGCCGCGGTTGCCCAGGGGCTCGAGGTCATGACCTTTCCGGCCAACTGGGGGCGCTACGGGCGCTCGGCCGGGCCGCGGCGCAACCGGGAAATGCTCTCATGCGTCGGCGCGTGGGGTGGAGTCCTGGTCGCGTTCGCCACGCGCTCGGCCTCCGGCGAGCTGCTCCACGGCCCCGCTGACGCGATCCGGCAGGCCGCCGAGATCGGTGTTCCCTACCACCTGATCGCCGTTGACGCTGACGGTGCCGTCACGACGGGGAGCCACGCGTTCGAGCCGTACCTGCTGAGCACAGCCGACGGACACCAGCCCGCCGCACCAGTTCCCCGAGCGAGCGCGGATCCCTTCCCGGTGGCAGACAGCGCCCGCCCGATCCCGGAATAACCGCGGTGACTGTTCCACTTCCGGGGAGTCCGGAGCGCCTGCTCGCGCCGATCTGTCCTGACAGACGCGACGAGCCCCGGAGCGGTGATCCGCTCCGGGGCTCGTGTCATGCCCTGCCTCAGGTCCGCCGCAGGCTAGAAGCCGACGCAGACCGGGTAGGTGTCGGTCCGGAGGACGGACTCCTGGTCGAACTGGACCTCGTAGGCGTCGCGGATCTCCTCGAGCAGGTCGCTGGTCGCGCCGCTCGGATCCATCGGGTAGAGGATGATCAGGACGGTGCTGTCCTCGGAGTTGACTTCCCCGGCGCTGTTCTGCCACTGGCCGTACGACTCCAGCACCGTCAGCCCGGCCGGGAAGCGCGGGGTGACTTCCGAATCGAGGAAGTCCTGCCACTCCTCGTCGGTGATCTCGCTCTCGGTGTCGTCCGTGCCGCGGCCGAAGTACAGCTCCGACTGAACCCACGCTTCCGCGCCCGTAGCCGGCGCGAGCATCGCGCACTGGTCGGCGACGGGCGTCCCCGCGCTGGCGACCGGCGTGCCGGTGTCCTGCGACGACGGCCGGGCCTCCGCGCCGAACAGCCCGGTCCCACCGGCGCCGAACATCGCCACGGCCAGCAGCAGCACGACCAGCCGTGCCTGCCCGAGCGCTGCGCCTGTCCGACCCCGGAACCCTGCCGTCTCACGTCCCGCATCCTGACCGTGGTCCATGTCCGCTCCTCCTGCTCTCGCCGACCGCGCGCCGGGCCAATCGCCGGACCACGCCACCCGCTGATCCCGGGCCGGACCACGCGACGATCCCGCAGGGCCCAACGACCCGGCACGGTACCAGCCCCGGACGGCACCGGCAATCCGGCGATTCGGGCACCTGGCACGATCCCTGGCGCGTTTCTCCGGGTTCGCGCCGTGCCGCAAGGCAATAGGCTTTCCGGTCAATGGATCGCCAGGCCATCGCTCCGTCGGCTGCGCTACCGGTCCGGGTCGGTGTCCGGTTGCGATAGGATTGGGCGCGGCTGACGACGCTGGCGGGTCGGCTTGCGGGTCTGCCCCAGCTTGCGGACCAGGTCGTCGCCGACCGCCTCCAGCACATCCAGCGCCCGGGCCAGCTCATCCCAGCGGATACTCTCGACGCGGGAGAGGCTGTCCATCATGTCGGCGATGAACAGGTCCTCGACGTACCGGCTGACCTCGATCCCGGGTTCGGTGATGGCGATCAGCGAGCGACGGGAATCCGCCGGGTCGACGGTCCGGGTGATCAGCCCGCTGGTCTCGAGCCTGGTCAGCGCCTTGGTGATGACACTGGGCTGGACCTGGAAGTGGACCGCGAGACTCGTGGCCGAGAGCGGCTCCGGTCCGAAGGTGTCGTACCGGATCAGCCAGAGGATGGCCAGCTGGCGCAGGCCGACCTTGCCGTGGGGCGTCTCGAAGTCCCGGATGGCGCTGGCCCAGGAACCGAAGCGGGGCAGCTCCGTCACCATCCGCCGCGCGATCGCCTCCGGGCTGGCCAGATCAGGGTCATGGGACGCCCCGGCACGGTGATGGTCGTCATGGGATGGAGGCATGCGCATCGTGGGTGATCCGGCAGCGCCGGCGCGACGGTCGGCGCCGGGGCGGCCCCCGGGCGACAGGTCCCGCGAGTGACCCACGGTGATGATCGTCGGTACGACACCGCCGGCGCCATGACCCTGTCCGGGGAGGTCAGCGCTCAGGCCACCGCACCAATCACCCGCGCAGGCAGGCGAGAACTACGCCGTATCAGCCCGGCGAAGCCTGCCCGGCGGGAGCGGGAAGCGCCCGCCGCTCCCGCGCGGCCAGCCAGGCGGCGATGCCTGGCAGGGTCGCGGAGCCGGCATCGTCCAGCGACGTGACGGTTGCACCCCAGCCGGTGAGCGCCGAGACCAGCTCGTCGCCACGGAGGACCGCCGGGGCACCGACGCCCGCCGGGACCGGTGCCGGATCGGACGTGTCCGGTACCGACCCGACCAGCAGGATGGGGAGACCGGTCATCGGAGCCAGCGGCGGGTCCCAGCCGGGGACGACCGGCAGCGACGGGCCGACCGCGATGGCGCCGGACAGGAGGTCCGGCACGGCCAGGGCCGTGGCGATGGCCATGATTGCCCCCTGCCCGACGCCGAGCAGGAACGGCAGTTCGGCGTCCGGCCGGCCGGCAGCCCGCTGCCGGTCGACCTCGTCCCAGAGGAACCGCTCGATCTCGGACAGGGCATCGCCGAAGAAGACGGGACCGGGCCGGTCGTCCGGCCCGACGAACCAGGTGTAGCCGGTGATCGTCCGGGCCCGGAACACACCCTTGTACGACTCCAGCCCGATCACCCGCCCGGTCGCGGTCGCACCGAGTCCCCAGGTGGCCACGTCCCTCGCGTGCTGGTTGCGGTCGTGGAGCGTGATCATGCGCGGACCGTCGGTGCCGTCGCGGAGGGGGACGTGGATCAGCTGGCTGAGCGGGCGATTCATGGGGAGCCTCGGAGCGATTGAATCCCGACGCCCGGTCCGGCAGGGAATGCGCGGACCGGGCGTCGGGAACGACATGGCCGTGAAACGGACGGGACCGCGGCCGGACGAGCCGGACCGCCGTTACGCCGTCTTCTCGCTGGACGCGTGGGCGTGCTGGGCCGCCCGGTAGCCCCAGACGTGGGCATGTCCGAGAGTGGTCCCACCACCCCAGTAGGCGTTGACGCTCGGGTTGGCCGTGCAGGCGCCGGCGGCGTACAGGCCCTCGACCGGCCGGTCGTCCCAGGTCACCACCTGGCCGTCGGTGTTGATCACCGGCCCGCCGTTGGTATCAACGGCCGACGCCGCGATGATGATCGCGTAGTACGGGCCCTCGTCGCTCAGGGGATACATCGCGACGTTGGGCTGGTCGGCCGACGGGTACTCGATCGTCGGCTCCTCGGCGATCGGGCCGCTCGGGACATCCCGGTCGTAGCCGAAGGCGCCGCGCTGGAAATCGAGATCCTCGCCGGTCCGGGCGAACTCGTTGAACCGGGAGATCTCGTCGGCCAGGGTCGACGCGAAGTCGTCGGCGAGCGTCACGCCGCCGCTGGCCGCCTTCAGGCCCTCGACCCGCTCGTCGATCGCCGCCGCCAGCTCCTCGAGCGTGTTGCCCGTGATCACGTACGGCGTGGTCTCGCCGTCAGCGGCGAAGGGGTACCGCGGCCAGTTGGTGACCTGGCGGGAGTCGTAGATCAGGAAGCCGAGCCGGTTGGTCCAGTCGGCGTTGTTGGCGTCCCAGTGGTGGTGGGCCATCGGGCGATCCTGGTAGTTGCGCTTCTCGTTGACGAAGCGGCGCCCGGTTTTGTTGACCATCAGGAAGGAGTCGCCGTTGTAGTACCAGATGCAGTTGTAGGAGTCGCTGCTCGCGACGGCCTGCTCGAAGATGCCCTCGTTGCGCCATACGTTGTGGAGATTGCCCAGCTTGGCGCTGACCGCGGACGACATCCGGAGCAGGTCGCCCTCGTTGGTCGGCGCCGCGCAGCCGCCGTAGTACGGGGCCGGCATCAGGTGATGCATCATGTCGGCGTTGCGCGAGAACCCGCCCGACCCGAAGATCACGCCCTTGCGGGCCCGGACGGCGATGACCGTCGCGGTCGGCGGGGCCGGGGTCGCTTCGAGCTCTGGAGTGCCGACGACGGGGATGGCGCCACCGACGGGGGTTCCGTCGGCCTCGGCGCCGACGTTCGGCTCCGGCGTCGCGGTCTGCTGAGCCGGGTCATTCACGGAAACCTCGACGCCGATGACCTGCCCGGCGTCGTTGAGGATCAGGCGCTCGACCCGGTGGTTGAGCAGGATCGGGATGCCGTTGCTCTGAGACCAGGCCTGGTAGGCGCCGATCAGGTCGCCACCACCGCCTCCAGCCCCGCCCGCGGTCGCCGCCGGCATCAGGGTCCGGCCCTTGGGGGCGACGTCCTCGGGGAAGTGGTCCATGTAGTCAGTCTGGAGCTGGTCGCTATCCGGACCGTAGCCGCCCGAGACCTGGTACTCGATGGCGCCGGTGTCCTGGATGAAGTCCATCGCCTCGGCAGCCGTGTCGTAGTAGGTGGCGATCATGTCGTAGTCGTGCTGCGGCAGACCGAGTGTCTCGCCCTCGGGGTCGTAGAGGTGCGGCCACGAGTAGCGCGCCATGTACTTCAGCGCCTCGGGTCGCGGGTCCTCCAGCCCCATCTCCCGCATCTGCGAGCTGTTGGGGATCCACATGCCGCCGCCGGAGACGATCGTCGTCCCGCCGGCATAGGCGCCCTTCTCGAACAGCACGACGTCGCTACCGAGCGCCCGGGCGGTGATGGCCGCGGCGAACCCGGCCGCACCGGACCCGACCACGACGACGTCGTGCTCGGCGTCCCAGCCACCGTTCTGGGCGGACGCGCGGGAGGCGGCGAGCGGAACGGCACCGAGCGCACCGGCGCCCACCGCGGCGGCACCGACGCCACCCGCCTTGAGGAAGCCGCGCCGGGAGACGCGGAGCCGGGAATCGGACAGGTACGACGTCACGGACATGAACGCTCAACTCCATGGCGACGGTGGCGTGCCCCGACCCGGACCGACCGGGACCAGCCGCCCTGCTTCGGGCCGCCACGAGGACCATCACACCACCTGCGATGCCTGAATGCTATACCCGGTATCGCATTTTGCCTAGCCTGGTATCCCGAACCCATGCCGCCCGGATACCTTTCCGAACCCGTTCGCCTGGCCCGCAGAATCACGGTCCCGGAAACGTCGATGGCCACCGGGTAACCCCGGTGGCCATCGGTTTCGCTCCGCTTCCGTTCGATCCGGGGCGCTCAGCCGGCCCGCTGGAAGCCGTATGACGCCAGGACGTCCTGCGCCTCGGGGCTCAGGAGGTAGGAGATGAACGCTTCGGCCAGCGCCGCGTCGCCGCCCGCGACCGCCGCAACCGGGTAGGACGCGACCACGTTGACCGCGTCCGGGACCTCGATCAGCTCGACGCCACCGCCCTCGGTCGCCGCGAAGTCGGAGACGTAGACGATGCCGGCGTCGGCCTCGCCAAGCTGGACCCGGGTCAGGACGGCGCGGACATCCTCCTCCTCGGAGACGATGTTGCCCGCCACCGCGCCGACGAAGCCCTCGCCGTACGTCGTCGTATCCTGCCCGGCCAGGCAGAGCGACTGGCGGGCGTACTGCCCGACCGGGACGTCTGGCCGGGCCAGCACGACGGTGACGTCGTCATTGGCGAGGTCGGCCAGCCCGGTGATCCCGGCCGGGTTGTCGGCCGGGACGACCAGTCCGAGCCGGTTGCCGAGGAACGGGCGGGGCTCGCCGCTGATCAGCCCCGCGTCAATGGCGTTGTCCATCTGGGTAAGGTTGGCGGAGGCGAAGACGTCGGCCCTCGCCCCTTCGGTCAGCTGGGTGACGAGCGCCTGCGAGCCGGCGTAGTTGAACGTGATCGTCAACCCGGCGTTCTCGCGCTCCAGCGTCTCGCCGATCTCGTCGAACGCATTGGCGAGCGAGGCCGCCGCGAAGACGGTCAGTTCCCCACCGCCGGCCGGGAAGGCGACCGACTCTCCCTCGGGGATCGAGACGACGAGGTCTTCCGGCGGGATCGTTGGCGTCGAGGCCGTCGTCCCGGCGGACGGGACGGCGGAGCAGTCGATCGTCGCCTGTGCCGTCGCGGCCCGCAGTCCCGGCCCGGCGCCGACCGCCACCCCGGCGAGGACGAGCAGCAGCGCCAGCAGCGTTGCCGGCACCCGGGTCCGGGGTCGTCTGCCCGGCTTCTCGCCGGCCGGTCTGCCCATCGTTGGCATCGTCATCACCTGTTCCTCTCCTGCCCGTGGCCAGCGGTCTCTCCCGCCATGGCCTCAGGACATCCTCGCCCCACCGGCCCGGCTCCGTGCTCAGCGCCCCGGTAGTTGACCATTGAATATGATCGCCGCCGGGCTGTCCATCCCGGTCGACCCTCCCCTCCACGCTGGCCCCTTGGCAGACGCGCCGGTGCCCCTCGCTGATCAACCGCTCGGCCGATCGATCTGCCTGGGGCGGTCCTGATTCCGGCCACAGAAGCGCGCCGCATCGCGCCTTCCCTCCCGCGGTCAGTGACCGGTCCCGGACGGTGATCGCCGCCCAGACACCGTCTTGCGTCAATGCTTGCCCATGGGTACTATCCCGCGACTGACCAATTCGTCTCCCGACCGAACGGGACTCGCAGGGTGTGGACGGAGACGTCCCACGTTGAGGGAATAGCAGATGTCGAAGGCGACACACGTCCAGGATGCACGGCTCCGTGTCTCCCGCCGCGGCTTTCTGAAGGCGAGCGGCGCCGGCGCCGCTCTCGCGACCGGAGGGGTGATCGGGGCGGTCCCGTTCCAGGCGTCGCGCGCGGCGGCCCAGTCCGGCTGGGACGCCGAGCATGACGTCGTCGTCGTCGGGTCCGGCGGGGCCGGGTTCGCGGCGGCGATCAGCGCCCAGCACCTCGGGGCCGACGTGGTCATGCTGGAGAAGGGCGCCTATGTCGGCGGCACGACCCTCGTCTCCGGCGGCACGATGTGGATCCCGAACAACACGCCGATGCGGGAAGCCGGCATGACGGACGACCGCGAGGACGCGCTCCGCTACATGGCCCGCTACTCGTTCCCGGCCGACTACGACCCGGACAGCGAGACACTGGGTCTGACCGAGCACGACTTCGCCATGCTCTCCGCCTTCTATGACGTCGGGTCGGAAGCGATGGATGTGCTCCAGGAGGCCGGGGCCAACACCTGGCGGTTGGCAATCAACGGCTTCACCGGCGACGTCCAGGCCGACTACATGGATCACCTGCCGGAGAACAAGGCCCCGCAGGGCCGGTCGATCGTCCCGCAGGACGAGGAGGGCAACCCGGGCGGCGGTGGTCTGCTCATCGAGAACTACCAGGCGCACGCCGAGCGCGTCGGTATTCCCATCATGCTCAACCACCGCGTCGAGCGGGTGATCCTCAACGACGCCGGCGAGGTCATCGGCGTCGAAGTCGCGGCCAACGACCCGGCCCAGCAGACCTCGACCCCGGAAGCCAACATCGAGGAGCAGGGTCCGCAGGTCGTCGCCACGCCCGAGCTGGACGCCACGCCCGAGCCGCCGACGGCCCAGGTCATCTCGATCCGGGCGCGCAAGGGCGTCATCTTCGCGAGCGGCGGGTTCGTCCGCAACGAGGACCTCATGCGCCACCTCGTCACCACGCCGTACTACGGCGGGTGCTCGGCGGCGACCAACGAGGGCGACTTCATGCGGATCGCCAACACCCTTGGCGCGAAGCTGGGCAACCTCCATAACACCTGGCGCAACGAGGGCCTGTTCGAGCAGGTCGTCGCCTCGCCGACCGCCTACAACTGCGTCTGGTTTTACAACGGCGACTCGTTCCTCATGGTCAACCGGGACGGCCGCCGCTTCGTCAACGAGAAGCGCAACTACCAGGACCGCGCCATGGCGCACTTCGACTGGGACGCCAACAACGCCCAGTGGAAGAACCTCCTCAGCTTCCTCGTCTACGACGGCCGCATCCAGGAGAACTGGGCCACCGGCTTCCCGTTCCCGGAGGATCCGGAGACGGCGCCGGTCGTGATCCAGGGCAACACGCTGGAGGAGCTCGCGGCCGCCATCGGCGAGCGGGTAGAGGTGTTGCAATCCGAGACCGGCGGGTTCGCGCTCACCGAGAACTTCGCCGCCAACCTGGTCGACGAAGTCGCCACGTTCAACGAGTACGCCCGGACCGGCGAGGACCCGGACTTCCAGCGTGGCGAGTTCCTCTACGACCAGGAGACCCCGTTCCCGCCGATGGTCGCCGAGCCGACCGTCACGGAATGGCCGTCGCCTGACCAGCCGTCCAAGGCCATGTACCCGCTGCGGGATTCGGGTCCGTACTACGCCGTCATCGTCGCCGCCTCGGCGGTCGATACCAACGGCGGCCCGATCATCAACCCGGATGGCCAGGTCGTTCGCTTCGACGGGACGCCGATCGTCGGGCTGTACGGCGCCGGCAACTGCGTCGCCTCGCCGGGCGTGAACGCCTACTACGGTGCGGGCATGACCCTCGGCGTCGCTCACGCCTGGGGGTACGCGGCGGCCCGCCATGCCGTCTCCTCCGAGGAGAAGTCGGCCTAGCTTCCTGACAGCCAGCGCCCCGGTCGGCTCAGTCGACCGGGGCGCTGGCTCTGTCGTGACAGGTTCATCCCATGCGCCGCCCGCTCAGCCAGCTCTTCTACACCCGGATCCAGGACACCGGCGGATCCCCGACCGTCATCACCCTGCACCCCCGCGGCGGCCGGGGCGGCGACCTGGCCGACATGGCCCGCCAGGTCGCGCCGGAGGGTCGACTCCTCGGCCTGGAGTCCTACAAGGGCGTGTTCATCGGTCGCGAGATCGTTGGCTACGCATGGTTCATCGGTCCGGATGACCGCCCGTCACCCGTCTTCTTCGGGGACGGGATGGCCGAGATCGAACGGTTCCTCTGGGACGAGGTCGATCGCCAGCACCGTGACGATGCCGCGCTGCCGTTCCTGCTCGGGGTCGAGCAGGGCGGAATCATGGCGCTCGCCATGGCTGCCGCGACCCCGGATCTCCTGTCCGGCGTGATCGCGCTCGACGCCTCACTCCCCCTGGTACCTGGATGGGACCCACCACTGGCTCCCCTCGACGGCCTGCCGATCCTGCTGTCGTCATCTTCGGACCCGGTGCCAGGCGGCACCCCGACGGTTCTCACCGGCGAACGACTGGTCGAGACATTGACCCGATGGGGCGGCACCGTCACCCAGATGACGGACGATGGGCCGTCAGCTGCCGCCGCGGCCCAGTGGCTTGTGGCCCAGCCTGTCCGCACCCTCCGGCGATCGACCGGCGACGACGTCACGCCGGAGATTGCCTCCGCTTCCACGTAGGCGCCGGCGCACTGCCGCAAGGAAGACCGTTGTCGAGGAGCACTGCGTCCCATTCGACCTCGTGGGGGTTCCCGTTATCCGTATCCAGCCCATGAGTTGACCAAGACACCCGCTCACTACCCAGCCCGCGATGCAAACATATGTTCTTCATCCCGTAGACTTCCGGCATGGCAACCGAGCCGCCGCTTGACCACCGCCACATCGAAGTGACCCCCGAGGCGCTGCACCGCGCCCTCGAGCGGGCGGCAGACCACCGGCGCCGGATCAGCCGGCAACCGGGCAGCACCCACTGGAACCGGACCGGGACCGAGCACCTCACCGAACGCATCACCTGGCAGTGCCGGGCCGAGCCGATCGCCCTGGCGGATGGCTGGTTCGTCGTCGGCGTTGTCCTGGATGAGCTCGTCGAGCCGCCGAGCGCGCTCGCCGTCTGGTGGCACCCGGCGACGGACCGGGTCCGGATCCAGCGACCGCGTCCGTTCATCCCGGTCGCGGAGACGCCACCCCCCGACCGGCGAGACGAACCCAACCCGTTCATCCGCTGACGCATACTGGCCCGACGACGGATCCGCCGCATCCAGACGAGAGGCTACCCGCATGCCGATGCCGCCACCCGGCACCGTGATCGAAACACTCCCGGGTGACGGCCACGCCGGTCTGGTGATCCGGACCCTCACGCCCGGCGACGCCCCGGCCCTGCTCACCTACATCAACACGCTCTCCACCGAGCGGACATTCATCCTCCTGCAGGGCGTCCAGTTGACCCTTGAGCAGGAGCAGGCGTGGCTGGGCGACCGCCTCGCCGAGCAGGCCTCCGGCGACGGGCTCACCCTCGCCATCGTGGCCGATCAGCCTAGCGGCCAGCGGGTCGTCGGGGTCGCCGGGGTGGCCCGGGGCGGGCTGCTCCAGCGACACGTCGGCGTCCTCGGCATCTCGCTGGCTGCAGATATCCGCGGCCGGGGGTTCGGGAGCCGGCTGTTCGGCGCGATCCTCCGGGAAGCCGGGCGCCACATCGATGGGCTCCGCCTGTTCCAGTTGGACGTGATCGGGACCAACGACGTCGCCCGTAGCCTCTACCGTCGTCACGGCTTCATCGACTACGCCCTCCTGCCCGGCGGCATCCACCACGGCGACGACTGGGCCGATCTCGTCTCGATGTACCGGCCGGTGGGCTCGCCGGGGTCCAGGGAAGCCTGAATCTGACGGGCAGGCAGTGACGGCAAAGTAACCGTCGTCATTGACCCGTTCCGTATCGCACCCCCGGCACACGGCCCTGGCGGCGGTGGGCGGAACAGGCGGTCTCGCGGTAGGGGCACCAGGCGCAGTGTCCCCCGTGGGTGGGCTCGGGACCGGTGGGACTGGTTGGGGTGGTGAGCATTCGCCGGGTCAGGTCCCGGAGATCCGACCGGAGAGACCGGAAGGAATCGGGCGTGTGGCAGATCGATTCCACCTGGCGATGACCGGTGTAGAGCATCGTCGTCCGCGTCGGAGGGCCGCCGGACACGACCGGGTGCCTGTCCCCGACGACCAGCCGCTCGACCCCGTGCTGGATCCAGTGGGTCGCCCGTTGCCCGCCCGTCTTGAAGTCGATGTGCTCGATTCCGCCGTCGGGGTGCTCGACGAGCAGGTCGAGTCGCGCCCGGAACCGCACCGGACTCCGGTCGTCCATCCCGGCCCGGCCCAGCCGCAGCGGACCGGTCTGGAACTCCCGCTCCGCCGCTCGGACATGGACGTCGTCCGGGATCTGCGCCAGGCACCACCCGGCCTGGCCGGACAGCCGGTGCAGCGCCCGGTCGCGGGCATCCGGGTCCTCGGCCCGAATGGCGCGGTAGGGCTCGTCGGTGAGCGCCTCGTCCAGCCAGCCGTCGACGATCGCAGGGTCGGTCGCAGCGCGGCGATCCCGGTCACGCCGGAACCAGCGCCGCATCACCTGGTGGAGCGCGTTGCCCTCGGCCAGCGGGGGCGTGTTCGGTGGGATCGCGCCGCGCACCTTCCGCCGGAACCGGAGGTGATGCTGGAGCGGGCAGAGATGGAAGGTGGTCAGCTGCTTCGGCGTCACGACGGTGGCGTAGACCCGGACATCGAGCGCCGCCCGGCCTGTCCTCACCCGGTCAGGGTCTGCAGGCCTGGTTGCGCCCGTCCCGTCGGAGCCAATCGCGGAAGTCGTCTCCAGTCGTGTCAGCTGGGCCAGCCCGCTACCGCCCATGACTCCTCCCCTCCCGACCGTCAGCCGTTCGGGTCAGCGGCCAGCGGTCTGCATCCTTACGGATATGTCGCGGCCCGCCCGGCCCTGACTGCCCGTCATTCCCCGACCGTTCCGGCCGTGGTCTGGCTGTCCGACAGGGGCCGTCGTGAACCATCGCCGACCCGCGCTTGGACACATGGTCATCTCACCGTGCACGACGACGCGCCGCCCGGTGCATGGACCCGGCGGCGCGCTACAGGGACGGTCTCCTTGGAAGAGACAAAATGGGTCGTGGTCAGGCCGGGCCGACGGGCAGGAACAGCGTCGTGGGATCGACGACCAGGCCGGGAATGACGACCGACGCGACCCGGCCGGCTTCATCGATCTCCTGGGGCACGTACTGGCCGTCGTCCAGCCGCAGGATATCCACGGTCCGTGCGATCGGGTCGACCTGCCAGTACTCGGCGATCCCGGCCCGGGCGTAGTGGTACAGCTTGGTCACCGTGTCATGCGTGCGGTTGGTTGGCGACAGCACCTCGACGACCAGCAACGGCACGCCGTCGTACCGCCCGTCCGCGCGAAGATGCGCATCGACGTCGGATGGCAGCACGAACACGTCCGGCTCGACGACGCGCGTCGGGCTCAGGACAATGTCGAACGGCGCGACCATCGCCTCCCCCAGACTCAGCCGTTGCGTCCACTCATCGACCAGACGAAACGTCGACCGAAGGGCGTACTGGTGTGCCCAGGTTGGCGCGGCGGACACGACGATCTCCCCGTCGATCAGTTCGTACCGGCGACCGTCGTCCGGCGTCCGGTCCAGGTCCGCGATCGTGGCGGGCTGCTTCGGCTGAGTGACGGCGACCATGCGAAACCCTCCCCGTGTGCGGGAACGTACTGCTGGCAGCGTAGCAGGAATTGCCCGTCTCCCGATCCGTCCGCACCATGCAGTCTGCCAGCGGGTCCGGACGGACGCGATCCGGTGCCCGACCAGCTGTAACATTTCGCCGCCCCATGCATCTCAATCCATAGCGTCGACGTACACCCGGCATACGCAGTGTCGGGAGCACTGGAGTGGACGGACCCCTCCGCCTGCCCCGGACTCCCTGACACCCCTGTAGCGCTGGCCACACGACCGGTTCCGACCGGGCGTCCCGATCCCCACCGGCCGCGCCCAGGACGGGCCGTCCGGGCCAGAGGGACCAGGGGACGGCCAGCCCTCCCGCCAGGACCGCGCATGCCCCGCCATCACTCCACCCCACGCGGCGACGCCACCGCTGATCGAGACGCCCGGTTCGCCGAGGTCGTCCGCACCTTCGAGGCGCCCTTGTCCCGCTACCTCGTCCGGATGGTCGGAGACGCCGAGCTGGCACGCGACCTTGCCCAGGACACCTTTCTCTCGGCCTTCGCCAACTGGCCCGACCCGGAGCCGGAGCACCTCCGTGCCTGGCTGTACCGGATCGCGACCAACCATGCGCTGACCCACCTCCGGCGCCGCAAGGTGATCCGCTGGGTGCCCCTGTCCCAGCTGGCCCGCCGCGGCCGGGACGACGACGGGGGCCAGGACGGAGCCGCCCCGGCTATCGACTACCTGTTCCCCAGCACCCCCGCCCCCGGCGACGGGATCGACGAGGCTGATGCGATCGAGAGCATCCTCGACGCGATGGACCCACGGGACCGCGCCACACTCCTGCTCCACGCCGCCGGATTCTCCGGAGCCGAGATCGGCGCCCAGCTCAATGGCACCCCAGCTTCCGCCCGGACCCGACTCAGCCGCGCCCGGGCCCACTTCCGCGAGCAGTACGCTCGTCTTGCGGCACTGACCCGCCCAAGCGACCTCCCCGCCTACACCACGCCGCGGTCAACGGAATCACGCTCCGGCGCTCGCCGCGGGACGACCCGAACCGCTCCTTCCCATCTGACGCTCCTGCCGCCACCTGCCCGGGCGTCGCCCAGCGAGACGACGCCACGGGATCGGCGCCCGGCTACCGGCAGCGACGGGGTCGGGCAATGACCCGTCAGGCTCCCCTTACCTGTCGCGAGGTCGAGACCGCGCTATTCGGCGGCGCGACCCGCGATCGGTCGACCCCGGCGAGCAATTCGCGTCAGGGCCGCCCGGGCGCAGCAAATGATGCCGGCACCACGCGCCGCGCCGCGATCGAAGCGCACCTCGCCGGATGCCCAGCCTGCGCCGGTCTGCAACGGGCGCTGGCCGGGGACGCCGCCGCGATCCGGCAGCACATGGACACCGCCGACTGGCTGCCCGTCGCGGATCGCGTCTTCGCCGCCCTTCCGCAGGTCGCCACGGATTCAGGGAGGCATCGGCCCGAACCCGTCCCGGGGACGGGTCACGTTGCGACCCGCCCGGCGCCCACGTTGTGGAGCTTGCCGTCCTCCCGGACACCCCGCCCGACCGATGCGGCTGCAGCGGTCACCGAGCCCGGGGGGCCTGTGAGTTCCCCCGGGCGCCGCCAGCCCACCCGGCCGCAGCCCGTGATGGGTGCTCGCCAACGAAGCTGGCACCCGACTGGTCGGATCGCGGCGGCGCTGCGGGCGACCTGCCTGATCCTGCTCGGTCTAGGGATCGGGATCGGCCTGCAGCAGGCCTGGCCGCACCTGTTCAGCGCTCGGCCAGGCGAGGAACCGGGCCTGACGACCAGCGACGGGACGGGCGGGGACGGCGACTACGCGGCCCTCCCGGCCTCCGGAACCGGCGCCGTCATCGACAGCACCGCCGGCGACAATGCCTACGTGCCGGCACCGGGCAATAACCCGCCACTGGCTGTTCCCGGCAACGGGACCGCCAACCGAATCTCGGCGATCCAGAACCGCGATACCTGGCAGGCCGTCCGCGAGCAGGCGGGAGAGCTCGCCCCCCTGCTCTACCCACCCATCCCGCCGGGCGCCTTCGAATCGGTTGCTGTCGGCCGCGTCGGTCCGGCAGAAGTCCTCGTTCGCTACAACGGCTCCGGGATGCGGTTGATGGTCGGAGCGGGCACTGCTGTGCTGGATGTTGCCGCGGTCATGACTATCCCCAGCGCCCAGCAGTTCCAGGCGACCGTCCGGGGACGCCCGGCGACCGTCTCGATGGCCCAGTCCAGCACGGCTGACGCCGACCCGAACGCCCTGGCGCCGGGCATGGTCCTCTCGGTCACATGGACGGAACCCGGCGCCACGCTCGACGCGGCCGGGAACGTCCAGGCGACCTCCGTTCCCTACGCCGTGGCCGCGACCGGCGTCCCGGTCGATGTCGTGATGGCGTTCGCGGGCAGCCTCGTCCCGATCGAAACGGGATGGGACACCCTGCTCGACGGCCTGCCGAATGGCGAAGCGCCGCCCGTCCCGGCCACCATGCCGGCCGGCTTCGGGCCGGCGACCCTGCTCGCTCCGCCAGTCGGCGCCGGAACTGCCGTGACCGATGTCGCGCCGGGGTGGACCATCGCCAGCAGCAGGGCCGGGACAGGCGCTACCAGTGACCTGATCGTCTTCACGGCCGCCGCTGCGCCGGCCGCCGATCCAGCCACCGGCCCCACGACGGCGATTCGTGTCGCCGGACAGGACGGGACCCTGTCGACGAGCGGGACGCTTGGGACCGCCAGCGCGCGATGGGAGATCCGCTGGCAGGCGGACAGTACCGAGTACGGGATTACCCTGACCGGCCCCGGGATCACGGCTTCTGAGGTCGATTCGCTGATCGACGGCATGACCACGCGCCTGGAAAGGCTCCCGGTAGCTGACCGGGCCGCATGACCGGCTCACTGGCCCGGAACCGGGTCACCCGACGCCGATTTGAGCCGGTCGCGGCGCCGGCCACCGATGGCGTATCCTTCCGCGCCGCACGCGGTGAAGCCAGCCGCACCCCCTCCGGACACACGGTCGACGCCCCGATGACCGTCCTTGCTCCCTACCCGTTACCTGCCGAGCCGACCGGAGTTGCCATCGTGCCGTTCGCTCTCCTGGCCGTTGCGCCGTCCCGCAGCCGGATCACCGATCGCGCCACGAGCGGGGGCAGCGTCCGGGCAGTGCTGGTCGCCATCTGCCTCGCCCTGATCGTTTCCATCCTGTCGCTGGCTGGACCGGTCAATGTCAGCCTCGCCGCCACCGGTGCGGCGCAGGCCAGCGCCACGAGCGAGGGCGTCGCTCCGCCCCGGCTCCAGGCCGTCGGCGAGGGCAACGCGATCGTCTCCGGGCAGGTGGATCAGACGGATGCCAGCGACGACGGAGATGGCACCGGCGGGTATCGGATCGCGGTCGGGATCGCCGTCGCGGCGTTGATCCTGTTCGGCCTGTTCCAGCGTCGACAGGGCGATACCCCGGGCGGCCCGGATCGACCAGACCGCCCGGCCGGTGGCCGCCGTCCTCCGATCGGCCGCGCCGTCGGTCACTGATCCGCCCGGCACTCCCGGGCAGGCACTATGCCGGTGAAGCGACGAGGCCAGCCTTGGTGACATAGCGCGTCAGGCCCATCGCCGCCATGAACGCCGGCGTCGCCCACTCCAGCTCCGCCAGCACCGTCGGGTCCGGCTCGACGCCCGGGGTGCCGCCGGCCACCCCGGCCGCCATCGCCGCCGAGATCCGCGCCGTCAGTTCCGGTCCGTCAGCCCCCGCCGCCAGCGCCGCTACGGCGAGGTCGCGGAAACAATTGAGGTTGCGGCCGAGGGCGCCGAGGTGTGCCGCCACGTCGGTGACCATCCCGAAATGCGCCAGGCAGAGGCGCCGGGCATCCAGCGCGGCCAGCCGGGCGATGGTGGCGTGCCAAAGATCGGGGTCGAGATCGGGTGGCGGGGTTGGTGGACAGACGTACCCAGTCCCCGGCACCCGGACCCCCGCCGTATCTCCCGCGAAGATCATCCGCCGGGCCGGGTCGTGAAGCGCAATATGGTGGCTGGCGTGCCCAGGCGTGTGCAGCACGGCCAGTGACCGCCCGGCGAGGTCGAGCGTGTCGCCGTCCGCCGGCGTCCGGATCCGCTCGGCTGGAACCGGCTCCATCGCCCCCCAGAGCATCTCCATGCGGTCGCCGTAAATCCGGGCCGCCGACGCCCAGAGCCGGGACGGATCGACGAGGTGACGAGCGCCGGCCGGGTGGACATGGACCGTCGCACCGGCCGCCTCCGCGACCAGGTGTCCGGTCGCGCCGCCGTGGTCGAGGTGGATGTGCGAGAGGACGATATCGGTCAGGTCCTCCAGCCGGTGGCCGGTCGCGGCGATCCCCGCCCGGAGCGCTGGCAGGGTGCTGGCCGGGCCGGTGTCGAACAGAGCCAACCGGCCGTCGCCGGCCAGCAACCACGCCGCGATCACCCGGGGGACACCCTGGAAGCGGAGATCGATGGCCCAGAGCTCCTCGTCGACCAGTTCAATGATGGGCGGATCCATCTCCCGGCTCGCCCACTCATCCTGCATGTCACGCATCGTCCGCTCCCCTGCCCCTTAGTGCGCGCCGGGCGCAGCGCATCCACCGATCAGATCCGAACACCTCCTGCTAGCCCGCGAGGTCCATGCCAGCTCGACCGGCCCCGGACTTTCCCGCCCACCCCGACGATATCCGCTCGAAAGGCCCCGGTGGATTGCCGCGACAACAGGTGGGCGATATGCTGAGGACACGTTGTCGCATGCGACGAAGCCCGGATCACCCGGATCACTCGTCCAGGGCGGCGGGACTGGCGGCACGCGGCGACCGGGGGCAGGCATGAGCGAGGGCATGGCGGGGAGCGAACTGATCACGGTCGCCGAAACGGCGCAGCGGCTGAGCCGCTCGACCGAGCAGGTCCGGCGCTACCTGCGCGAGGGACGACTGACCGGCCGGCGGATCGGCGGGCAGTGGTTCATCGAAGCCAGTGCCCTCGCCACCTTCCAGGAGCAGCGCCGCGAGCCGACGTCCTTCCTCGATACCGTCCGTCCGGCCATCCCCGGCGAGGTCGACCCGCTGGCCAGCGTGATCGGGATCGGCCGCGGCGGCGGGAGCAGCATCAACGAGGGCAAGGAGGCCTACCGGCGCACCTTCCTCTGGCGCCGCTGAACCGTCGCTCCGGGCAACCGGATGGCGCGGCCCATGATACCCGGACGACCAGCCGACACCTGTGAATATGAGGCGAAAACACCGATGACGGGTTGGGATGGCCGGCCGGCCGATGATGACTTCACGCCCTGGGACCCGGACGCCGCTGCCGATCCGGTCGACGGAAACCGCGCCAGCACGAATGACCGATCCGGGGACATCTCCGGCGAGACGGCCGTGAGTGATCTGACGGTCACCGTTGACCCGGCGACCGCCGCCAGCGAACCTGCCTCACCAGCCGGCACGGCGGCGACCGAGCCGGATACGAGCGGCAGCGACGCGCCGGCGGTCTTCATCGATTCGTCGGCCATCGTCGCGCTGGTCGACCAGGACGACTCGTCTCACGAGGCGGCCGTCGCCGCCTACCGGGAACTGGTCGGCACCGGCTACCGCCTGTTCACCAGCAACTACGTGATCGCCGAGACCTACGACCTCCTCCGGACCGGGGTTGGCCACGCCGTCGCACGGCAGTGGCTGCGCGACAGTACCCTCGCCGTCTACCACGCCGACGAGCAGGACGAGCGCCGCGCCCGCCGGATCATGCTCCGGGGCCGGGGCGCCTCCGGGATGACGTTCACCGACGCGATCAGCCTGGTCGTCATGGAGCGTTTCGGCGTCGCCGATGCCTTCGCCGTCGACCCGAACTTCCTCTCCGGCAACGATTGACGCCACCGCCAGACACGCCTGCCGTGCCCGCCACGGGGACCGTCCCGGACCGGGCCGATGCCCGCCGGACGCGTGGTACCTTTCGCCGGATCTTGCCCTGAACCCAGGCCGCGCAGGCCACACCCGGAGGGATGTCGCCGGTGAGCCAGGACGCCACCCAGCCCAAGTACTGCCCGAACTGCGGCCAGCCCAACCCGATCGATGCCCCGATCTGCTCCAACTGCGGACACGACCTCCCGACATCCGATGAGGTCCGGCAGGCGTGGGCCACCCGGGACGCCACGGGAGAAGCCGGCGCCGCCGGGTTCGAGCCCGCCACCAGCCCGGGCAATCAGCCGACCAGCTCGTGGGAATCCTGGACCAGCCCCGACCGAGGACCCACACCGGCCCCTGGCCACGGTGACGGTGATCGGTCGGACTCCGGTGACAGCGCGGGCTTACGGGTGGACGGAGAGCCCGCGACGGGTGGCAATGCCCCCGGTCGCCGCGACTGGGCTGGCTGGGGAACCCCGATCGCCTCGACACCGGGGGCGAGCGAGTCCGGCTCCCGGCCGGTCGCCCCGGCCTGGCGCACACCGACCGGGCCCGAACCGGCCGCCGCCCAGGGGTACGGCGAGCCCGTCCATGGACAGCCGGTCTACGACCAGCCGGGCTACGCTCAGCCCCCCTACGCCCAGCCCGGGAGCTATAGCCAACCGGGCGCGGACCCCGGCTATGGCCAGTCGCCGTACGGCCAGCAGCCCTATGGGCAGCCGGGGTATGGGCAGCCTGGGTATGAGCAGTCGGTCTACGGGCAGGACCAGTGGAACCAGGGCGCCGGGACGACCGGCTACGGTCCTGGCGGCCCCGGCACACCAGGCGCTCCCCCGCCGGTCGCCCCGCCGGCGGGCATGGCGAAGCGGGGACCATCCGGCTGTCTGCTCGGTGCGCTCGGCGTGATGATCGTCGGGCTCGTCGCGGCGGCACTGATCGCCCTCCTCATCATCAACGCCGCGACGGGGGACCAGCTGCGTGACGAGCTCCGCGACGTGGCCGCGACCGAGGCCAGCGAAGTCGGCCCGGTCGACATCCCGCCCGATGGCCGGCTGGTCGTGACGGAAGCCGACCTCAACCGCAGCATCCGGCAGTACGCCGATTTCGGCGCGATCGACGACCCGACGGTCAACATCGCACCGGACGGACTGGAACTGAACTTCAGCACGCTGGGCGTCGCGTCGACGTGGCGCGCCGGACTGGCCGCCGAGGACGGCCGCGTCGTCCTGACTGATCCGTCGGCGGAGGGGCTGGCGTCCCGCGTCCTCGACGCCGACGACCTCGTCACCGTCGTCGAGCCGGCCCTGAACGACATCCTCCGGCAGTCCGGCGTGATCGCCACCAATGTCGAACTCGCGGACGGCGAGCTGACGGTCGTCACCGCGCCGACCGCCGGTGCGACGCCGACCGCCGGGACCCCGGTCGCCGGTGGAACCGTCGAGCCGCAGTCGTCCCCATCCGCAGCCCCTCCCGCATCAGCGCCCGTCGTCGCGTCGCCATCGGTGGCGCCGTCCGGTCCGGCCGGCATCGATGGCGGCTTCATCGGGTTGTTCGGTCCGTCGGCCCAGCCGTCCACCACCGGGGATCCCGCCCTGTCTGCCAGCCCAACTCCGGCGCCGTCGAGCGCCGGCAGCGACATCGACTGAGCCTTCCACCGAACGCGCAGGAACGGGACGGGGCGCCGGATAGATCCGGCGCCCCGTCCCGTTCTCCCGACCCGACCTGGCTACCACCGATCGGACAGTGGGGTACAGTCCATAGCATATGCTCCGGCCAATGCGGACCGTGAGCGCGGACGATCGAGCAATCGACAAGAACGAACGGGCCACCAGGCGGCCCGCGGGAGCAGGGGGCGGATCGTGGACCGGGACAACGTGGTCGGATTCATGCTGCTGGGCGTCTGCGCGATCGTCGCGCTGGTCGGCGGCTACAGCATCGTCACCGGGACCCGGCTGACCTACAACGGTCCGGGGTGGGTCGTGACGGTCCTGAGCCTGTTCCTGATCGGCGCCTTCATCTACATGCTGGTCGGCGCGTTCCGTGCCCGGCGCCGGTCCGGTGGCGGCCAGCAGTGGCCCAACCCGACCACCGGCAACCGCCCTTGGTGGCGCAGCATCTGGCCGTTCAACCGCGACCAGCGCTGAGCCGGGGTCACGAACGAGACAGACCAGAACGCCCCGTCCCGGATTCCCGAGGACGGGGCGTTGCCGTCCCTGACGCATGACAGGGATCGCCGACCGCGCGAGCCGTAGCCCATGCGACAGGATCGACCACCTCCCGCCGGGCGACGGACCCCGATATGATGCATCGGTGACATCGGCGCCCGACCCCGCCGGCCAGGCCGGGACCGGGACACCCGGCGCGTCGTCGCATCCTATCGCCCCGGAGCAGGGTCACGCGCCGACGTCCGGTCGTCGCGTCGCCCGCCTGCGTCCGGGCCAGACCACCCCACAGGGAGGGAGTCCCATGTTCGGCCCCAGCAACGTCTCCGGCCTCATTCGCGGCCGGAGCCATCGGCCCACTGGCGACCAACCCGCCGCGGCCACTCACCCACTGGCTCGCCCCGCGCTCGCCCTGGCGCTCGCCCTCGGCACGGCCACCGGCGTCGCCGGCGTGTCGGCCCAGGACGCGACGCCCGGTTCTGGCACCCCGGTCCCCGACGGGGCGGGTCTCCCCGCCAACTGCACCGTGGTCGCCGAGGGTCTGCTCAATCCGCGCCACCTCGTCCTCGGAGAGGACGGGACCCTCTATATCAGCGAGGCCGGCATCGGCGGGACTGAAGAGGGCGGATCCGATAGCATCGGAACCAGCGAGATCGGTACGCCGGCCGCCGATAACGCCCGCGTCGATAACAGCATCGCCGGCGGGACGCCCGAACCCGATACGGGAGACGTTTCGTTCGCCGATTCCACCCGCGGTTACACCGGCCAGGTCAGCATCGTGACCGCGGACGGTACCCAGTCGGTGCTCAGCGACGGCTTCGTCTCCTACAGCGATGGCGTCGGCCCGACCGGCCTCGCCCTGTCCGGCACCACCCTCTACGTCGCCGTCGGCGGCACGGGCGTGATTGGCGGGCTGGGATCGGTTGAGGGAGAGAATGCCGTCTTCGCCGTCGACGTCACGACCGGCGCCCAGACGATCCTGGCCGACCCGGGAGCGTACGAGGTCGAGAACAACCCGGACGGGACCGACGTCAACCCCAACCTCAACAGCCTCGGACTGGGTCCGGACGGGTTGCTCTACACCGTCGACGCCGGTGGCAATGTGATCTACACCATCGACCCGGCGACTGGTGCGCTCGACCCGACGATCGTCTTCCCGACCCTCGAGGTCCTGCTCGGTGACCTCGGCGCGACACCGGTTGCCGGCGACGAGGAGACCACGACCGATCGGCAGTTGGTCCCGACCGACATCGCCTTCACGGTCGACGGCGACCCGATCGTCTCATTCCTGAGCGAGACGTGGCCGGCCGGTGCCCCGTCCGTCGTTTCGATCGTCGACGGCGAGATCGTCTCGCTGGCCGAGGGCCTCTCGGCCGTCGTCGCCATCCAGCCCGGCCCCGACGCGGCGCTCTACGCCACCCAACTCTCGTCCGACCTCGAGACGTTCGCCCCCGGCAGCGTCGTCCGGATCGACGTCGAGACCGGCGAGCAGGAAGTCGTCCTCGACGGGCTGACCGCGCCGTACGGCTCCGTCTTCGATGCCGCCGGCGGGATGTACCTGATCACCGACGCCGTGTCGTTCGGCCCGGAGCCGAACGGCCAGGTCATCTACTGCGAGGGCGTGGCCGAGGTCGACGCGACCGCGGCGACCGGCACGACGGCGGGGAGTGACATCCTCGGGGTGACCCGCCCGTAAGCGACGACCGTCCCATCTCATTCGATCGACAGAAGGGGCCCCGGAACATTCCGGGGCCCCTTCTGTGTCCGCGCCAGCCGCGTCCCACGAGGGACCGGATCAAACCGCCCTGCCGGGGGAGCTGCCGCCCGATCCTGATCGGATTGCATGGGACCGGCCTGCCGAGCCCGCGCGACGGTAGCACGGAGGACCTGTCAGCCCCGCGGCCGCGTTCCAGCGATGCAGAGGTCCGACGCACCTGACGCACCCCGGCTAGCCCTCTCACACCAGGCGAGCAGGACCCCCGGCCTCAATGACACCATAGTGGACACTACCCAGCTCCGCAATCCGCCCCGAAGGCACTCGTGACAGCACGACACGACCGAACATCGAGAGCAGTCACACTCGCCCACCGTCGCCCAGAAACACCCTGAAGTCCCCATCCGTGACACACCGGCACGATTCGCTGTCACAGGCCCCGGAGTCAACCCCTCCCCTTACGCGGATGCGCCGATCGTTGTCCGCTAGATCCACCGCTAGGCACGTTGTACGCAAAGGACCGTGCGGACAATTGTCTGCTCAAAACTGGCGGGCGCGGCCGGCTGGGTGTCCGTTCGCCTACCGGGGGCACGGTCTGTTGCCGGGCCGGGCAGTGAGGCGTGGGTCTGACCCGCCTGCAGGAAGGGCCACTTGTGCGGGAAATCGCGGTGCCCCGATCGGGCCTTGAGGCGTCGTTGTCCCTCGGGAGGACCATGGCCGCTGCCTGACAACAGGACAAGCGTTTACAGCCCCGGACGGGCTCCCTAGACTTTCACTATGCACTTGCAGAGCGCCCGTCGCTCCGGGGTGCTGATCCCGGACCGTCTTTCGTCGGTCATCGCCACCATCGGCGACACCGGGCATCAGATGACACGCCAGGATCGGGCAGCCAGATGACCGACCACCAGGAGGCAGGACCCGCGATGACCGACACCCACGAGCAGGACATCCCCATCTCGGTGCAGGTCACCAGCGCCGCCCCGGCCGAGCCGTTCCCCGTCGCGCCGGCCCCGCGTCCGCAGGTCACCCGCCTCTATATGACGAGCGACCTGCGCGCCGCCACCGGCCTGGCCCGGACTCACATGGACTTCTATCTAAGGGAGGGGCTGATCCAGCCGACGGCCCGGACCGAGAGCGGCTACCTGCTGTTCGACGACGCCGAGCTCGCCACACTCCGCCAGGTCATCGGGCTGCGGCAGGAGGGCCTCGGGATCCGGGACATCCGGGATCGCATCGGACGGTAGGCCCATTCGGCCGGCGACGCCACGGCAGCAGACGATGACGAGGGACGAACTATGAGCGGCGTGACGGCACAGCGGGAGATGACGATGGCGGCGGGCCCGGCCGGGCCGGTCGTCGTCGGCTGCCCGCTGGCTGCTGCGGAGGGAGGACGATGACCTCCCCCGCCACGCTAGCCCACTTCGGGCTCGCCCGCGACCCGTTCGCCACCTCCGGTCCGGAGCGCACCAGCCCGGACCTGTTCCACGCCGCCCTCGGTCACGAGGACTGCCTGGAGCGGCTCCGGCTGACCGTCGCACTCGGGCTGGGACTCGGGATCGTCACCGGCGAGCAGGGCTACGGCAAGTCCGCCGTCCTGGCCGCCCTGCTCGATGAGATCGCCCATCACCCGGGGCTGACGATCGGCGTGATCGACGACCCGACCGCGGTCCGGACCGACGTCAGCTTTCTTCGGGCGATCGCTGGGCGGTTGCTGCCGGAGGTCGCCATCGCCGGGCGGACGGGGCTGGACCTGACCACGGCGCTGCTCCGCGAGCTGGCCAACGCCGAGGCGACCAGCGGGGCGGATGAAACAGCGAGCGGACGCGGCGTGGTGCTGGCGATCGATGCGGCGCACGGGCTGGCCAGCAACCAGCTGGACGCGCTCCGGGCGCTGCTGGTCCCGTCGACGGCCGCCGCAGAGTCGCCGCTGGCACCAGCCCGGCTGACGGTGCTGCTGTTCGGCGCGCCGGAGCTGGTCGACAAGGTCGCCCGCAAGCGCAACCTGGCCGGCCGGGCGGCGATGACCCACGCGCTCAACCCGCTCAACCGGCGCGACACCGCGGCGATGATCCGGCACCGGCTCGGCGTCGCGATGGGTGCAGGCGATCGGTCTGCGGGAATCTTCGACGAGGCGGCGCTCGACGCGATCCACGTCCTGACCGGCGGAGTACCGGCGGAGATCGTCGGGCTTGCGGGGGCGGCGCTGGGACTGGCCGCCGCGGCCGGGCGGACGGCGATCGAGGAGTCGATCGTCCGAGCCGCGGCCGGTGGGATGGCCGGCGAGGAGATGCCGCAGCTGGCTGGCAACGGGAACGCCGGGGCCAACGGGTCAGCCCCGGCGCCAGTCCAGGCGCGGCTGGCCGGGCTAGGTCCGGCTGGCGCCAACAGCACGCCCGGCAACGGCGTGCGTGAGACGGGCACAGGACGGCTCACACGGACGGGTGGCGGGCGATGACGGCGATGACGGCGATGATGACGGGATGGGCAGCGGACCAGGACGGGCTCGGGTGCGGGGGCCACGGCGCGATCAGCGCCGGGACCTTCACACCGGCGCCGGTCCGGGCGGCCGACCTCAGAACGACCGGGACCAGCGAGGGAGCGCGCGCCAACGCGCTGCCCGTTGCCTTCGGGACTGAGGTCGACGGCCGGCAGGCAACGGGCGAGGCAGGTCGATCGGCCACCTCGCGACACGACGACCGGTCCCGGGCGAAGGCCCTGGCCGGAGGAGGACGCGGGATCACGACGGGCGAGGCAATGAGGAACAACCGTCCGGAGATCAGTGTGGCGGGCGCCAACCCGCCGGGGACGGATCACCGGACGGCACAGGCCCCGAAAACGATCGAAGGCCGGCGCGCCAACGCCGACCTCGATACCTGCCTCGCCAAGCGAGACGACTGGATTGTCACTGGACGGTTCCCGGTTCACATGGGCTGACGGCTGCCACACCAGCGCCCACCACGACCGGAAACCCGATCTGCCGCCGTTGATCCCCGCCAAGGGAGGGCACCGTGTACCCTGACGACACCCACATTCTAGAGACCCCACTGACGGGGTGTCAATACGGCATGGCCGGGCAGAACCCGCGTCCGGGCGCCCCGTGCGGCACGATCCGCGACGGCGCGACGGAGCGCACGCGATGACCGACGGGCAGCGGCGCGGTCCCGGCACCACCCGGACCAGGGTCACGGCTACCCGGCGCACCACGCCGGCCGCCGCGGCTCGCGCCACCGCGCACCCGTCGAGCGCTCAGCAGACCACCGACGCCCCGGCCACGCCGGACGTCGTCCCCGCCCCCGTTCCCGTTCCCGCCGGGAAGGCGAAGACCAGCACGGCGGCCGCGAAGGCCACCAGCAAGACCACCCGGAGTGGCAGGACCTCCTCGAAGGCGTCGGCAGCGAAGGCCGACGCGACGGGTGAGGTCGCCGGCGTGGACGCCACCGCGACCACCCAGAGCGGCACGGACACGCGCCGCCGGGGCTGGTTCTGGCACTGGAACAGCATCGTCACCCAGTTCTCCCCGCTGATCGGGCTCAAGGGCGTCGGACTGCTCAACTCCTACACCGTCTGGACCGATCGCCGCGAGGACAGCCCCAACCGGGGCTACGCCTTCCCCTCCCAGCAGAGCGAGGCGGACTTCTACGGCGAGGAGCGGGCCGAGCTGATCGCGATCAACAAGATCCTGGTCACGCTGGACCTGATCGAGATCCGCAAGGAGATGATCGTCAAGCCGGATGCCTCGGGCCGGAAGTGGAAGGTGCCCCACAACTTCTACCGGGTGAAGGACCACGACGACGGCTACGTCCTCGATGCTGACGCGGTGCTCCGGGTGGTCCGGCTGGCCGACGGCGACCGGCAGGTCTTCCGTCACCTGCGCCGGCTGTTCTCCCCGCGGTTCCGCCCGATCGACGGCGACAGCGTCTGGCACGGGATCATGCCGGTCGTCCGCCGCGACCCGACCTGGCAGCGACTGGCGGCCAAGGTAGAGGCCGATGAGCGCCGCGCCAGCGACCGGACCCGCGCCGGTCATGCCGCCCGCAACCCAGGCGCCAGTGGCTCCGACGGCCGCGCCACGACCGACACCGGCGCAGTCCTCTTCACCGTGCCCGGGGCGGTTGACAGCGAGTCAGCCACCCTGACCGGTAATGACACCAAGCCGTCAGTAGTCGAGGTAGCGAACCCGGCCGAGCAGACCTCTGTTGCACAGATCAACACTGATACGAAGCGGTCCCGGAAGACCAGTGTTGCAAGCGCCAACGATGGTTCAGGGATGGGTGTTGCGACCGGCAACAGTGGTTCACGCCGAAAGCGGTCGAGCTCGGTTGCCGGCAGCAACGACGGTCGGCCGACCACTGTTGCCGCGACCAACACGACGTATGACCAACTCATCTCAACAACCAGAACGACGACCAGCGCGGGAGCAGAGACTGACGGGAACGACGAGAACGAGACCAAGACCGGGGTCGAGTCCGGGGCCAGCGCCAGCACCGGTGGTTCCGGGTCGTCGTCGGCCGGCCGCCTTGCCCGTCGGGTCCGGGCTCGCCGCGGCGCGGTCGCTCCGGTCACTCCCGCTGTTCCGGCCGCCGCCGCCCAGGCCGAGCCGACGGTTTCGGCCGCGCCGGTCTCGATTCCGGCCAGCGCGCCGGTTCATCGCCCGCCGGTCGACGGCGCTGGTCCGGATGCCGGGTCGGTCGCGATCCGGGCATTCGAGGACGCCAACGACCGGGCGACCACCCCGGCCCAGCGCCAGCTGCTCGCCGGGCTGGCCAACGAGTTCGAGGCCGCCGCCCGCCGTGCCGGGACCGCCGGCAGCCCGAACGGCTCCACCGGCTGGGGCTGGGTCGCCGCCGCGATCTACGAGGCCGTCGAATCCGGCAGCGCCTACGTGGCTCCCCGCCGGATCCGCGAGATCCTCACCCGCTGGGCCCGCGAGGGTCGGCCGGGCGAGAACCGCAATGGCGGTCCGGATGACGACGGTTCCACCCCGGGCCGGGGCAAGCGGACGACTGGACGTGGTCGCACCGCCAGCCGAACCGAGACGCCGGCTCGCCCCACGCCGGTCCGGCCGGCCACCCCTGATCCGGCAGTTCCCGCGACCGCTTCCGCCACCCGACCGGTTGCCCGCCGTGGCGCCGCCCGGAGTGGTTCGGCCGCTGCCAGGACCGCCGCGTCTCCGGTGATCGCGCCGGTCCCGGCCCGGGACACTGTCCCGGCGGCTGGTCCCTTCATCGTTACCGAGTGCGGACTGCCGAGCACCCAGGTTTGGGCGGCGATCCTGACCGAGCTGTCGTTCGGGACCGAGATCCCCCGCGCCGATCTCGACGGCGCGATCCGGACCGCCGAGCTGGTCGGCCGCGACGGGAACACGCTGATCATCGGCGCCCACTCCGCCGTCACCCAGCGTCGGGCCAGCCGCTACCTGCCCGTCCTTGCCCGCGCCGCCACCGTGATCATCGGCCGGACCGTCCGGGTCGAGATCGTCGATGGTCCGGCCTGGCTCGCCCGCAACCCGGAGCGGGGTCTCGGGGCTGATACCTCTGAGGCCAGGGCAGCTCGCGGATAGGCGAAATGTCCCGACCGATGCCTTCCTCATAAGGAGGGGCTGATGTCATCAAGCGGCAAGCGCCGGTGGGGCCCGTTCCCACCGGCGCTTTCATGTGCCTGTTTGTGGCAGGGCTGTGCCAGGATGGCAGTGTCGTTGACTTCTGGGCCGGGCGCTTGTCAATCCGGTCACCGGTGCCGGGCGTGGATCGGGTTGCTACGACTGAATGGGTTCGGCCGGACGAGGGCCACGGCTCATATCTACGAGTCACGGATTGACGGTCGATCGCGCTGCGGGAGGGAGGATGGGGCGACGTGACGCAGTTCCCTGACATCGCTCCTTCGACGCAGCGATGCCTGGCTGGTGTCCCGCTCGACCAAGCACCGGGCGCGGTTCGCCTTGGCCCTCGTGATCGTGAAGGGAGTGATGCTGCTCGTCGAGGGCATCCTCTCGACGCTGTCCCGGACCGGGTTGCCATGGACCCGGCCGGGGAGCAACCGGGTGGTTCACAGTTGGGTGGTTCTCCCCTATGTCCTGCTCTGCTCGGCGAGATCTGCTGGCGCCTGCGATACCAGGAGGCGTGGGAGCGGTAGGCGAGTCAGCGACGGGGCCACTGGATGGATCGGTGGTGAGTCCGCATCGCGCTCGGCCGGTACGCGGTTACGGTGGCCCTCACGACCATCGCGCTGTTCTTGTCGGTGACCGCGGACGATGAACCGAGCGGTGGAAAGACCAGCAGGTCGGGGACCGGCTTCCTGTTCCTGCCCTTCATCAACGACGTGCCGTCCTTCGCAATGCTGATCGTCGCCCGATTAGGGCGGTTCGTCAGCAACCAGTTGACCGTCACTGCCCAACGTCGCGACGATCTGCGGAGCCAGTCGCCTGTCTGACCGAATCACCCTCCCACGTACCCCAATCAGGGGGCTGTGCACTGATCACCCGATTCGGGCGATCACCCCCACTAGATCGGGTCGGGGGAGTCTCCTCTGCCGGCATCCTGATCCGTGCTGCCCCTCCTCATGGTTGCCTGCCGACCAGGACAGGCACCGGGCGCACACTCGTCCACTTGCTGCGACACCTGATTCCGCCTAATGCGATACCTGATTCCGCCGGGCGCGATACCTGTTCTCGCTGCTTCTATTGACATGGTTTGGCGACCCCGTATGATCGGGATTGTCGTAGATCGAAGACATCGCTCCGCACGGCTGGCCGGCTCCACATTTGTCGTGGGCGGGCCGTGCCGTGGTGACGGTCGTGACCTGCCTAGTCCGCTCGCGCGGCGCTCGCGCGCTAGTTCGTTCCAATTGCGCACTCGGTGCGCGATCGACCCCCGACGTAGAGGAGGTCCCATGCTGTCCGAACGCCTGTTGGCGCCATTCGCCCGTATGACCCCGCCCGCGCGCACGACCGCACTGCGGCTCGGCGCCGTGATTGCCGCCGCCATGATCGCCATGCCCGCCGCCGGGTTGGCCCAGGAGGGCGACACTCCCGCTGCTGGTACTCCCGGGGCCGGCACCCCGGCCGCCGGCGGTATCCCGCCGCTCCCCGCCAGCTGCGCCGTCGTCGCCGAGGAGCTGATCAACCCGCGGGCGATCACCGTCGGTGAGGACGGGACCGTCTACATCGCCGAGGCTGGCGATGGCGGCGACATGCCTGACCCCGCGATCGTCGGCGAGGGCACCCCTGCCCCGGCCGAGCCGGTCACCTTCCACGGCGACACCGGCCGCGTCACCGCGATCTCCCCGGATGGTGAGCGCTCGGTCGTCGTCGATGGCCTGACGTCGTACGTCTTCGGCCAGGAGCTGGTCGGTCCGTCCGGTCTCGCGGTCGATGGCGACACGCTCTATGTCGCGGTCGGCGGACCCGGCCCGTTCACCGCCCAGATCGACGCGCAGGGCGACGCCAACACCGTCATCGCCGTCGACCTGCTAACCGGCGAGGTCACGACGCTGGCCGACATCGGTGCCTACGAGCTGGAGACCAACCCCGATCCCTACCAGATCGACAGCAACCTCGGTGGGTTGGATCTCGGTGCCGACGGGCTGCTCTACGTCGCGGACTCCGGCGGCAACACCCTGTACTCCGTCGACCCGGAGAGCGGGGATCTCCAGGTCGTGGCGGTCCTCGACGGGCTAGACAGCGGCGGCATCCCGAACGAGGCACGCCGGGGCGCGACGCAGTCCGACCCGGTGCCGGTCGGCGTCGTCGCGGACCCGGATGGCGGCGTCTACGTCGGTCTGCTGACCGGCGCGGTCACCTGGGGCACGCCGGGCTCGGCCGAGGTCTGGCACGTCACGCCAGAAGGTGAAGTCACGGTCGCGGCGAGCGGGCTGAACATGGTCGTCGGGGTTGCGGTAGACGGCGAGGGATCGCTCCACGCGACCGAGCTGTCGACCAACTTCTTCGCTGGCCCGCCGCCGGCCCCCGGCCAGGTCTCGATGATCGGCGAGGACGGCACCCCGTCTCCCATCGTCAGCGATCTGTTCCTGCCCTACGGTCTGGCCTTCGGTCCTGATGGCGAGGTGTACGTGACCGTCTTCGCCAGCGTGATGCCGGGCGACCCGCCGGCCGGCATGCTCCTGAGCTGCACGGCGGAGTAACCGCTACCGCGGGGCTGGTCACCGGACGGTGGCCGGCACCGGACTGGACCTGAAACGACAAGGCCCGGCGAGTGATTCGCCGGGCCTTGTCGTTTTCCATGATGTGGTGATCATGCCGCCTACCCGATTCCGGCCCCGGTAGCCGGTGCGACGCCGATCCGTTGGCTCTGCCCGTCAAGCAGCCAGATCCCGTCCAGTCCCCGGACGAACAGCAGGTACTGCACCGAATCGATCCCCGCGAGGAAGAGCCCGACCCGCCCATCCGGGAACTGCTCGAATCCCCACACCTGGATCGATGTGTCGGCGTTCGGGTCGGGCGTGCTGACCCGGAAGCCTGAGTCCGGCGTGCCCGCGGCAGCTGGCGTCCCGGCCAGCTCAGCCAGTGCTTCAGGTGGGAAGGTGGCAACGAACGCGGCTGCGAACGCATCGGTGCTCAGCGCCAGGAAGGTCAGGACGTCACCGGTGGCGCCACAGGCCTGCACCAGGGCCAGCGATCGCAGCACTTCGTCGTGGGTCGCGTCATCGAGCGGCTCGCCGGTGCCGGCCAGATCGAAGCCGCCCTGCCAGATCCGGTCGATCTCCTCGTAGATCGCCGGCGTCGCGAGGATCAGGTTTGGCAGCTCCTCCAGTTCCTCGAGCGTCCGCGGTTCGACGTCGCAGGCGGCGGAGTCACTGGCGATCGTCACCACATCGGCCGGGATGGCGATCGGGACCGGCGTTGCCTGCATCGATGGCGTTCGCTGGGCGTCGTTTGGGACGAGCTCAACGACGTTCGCCATGACTGCCACATAGTGCACTGGTAGGTCGCGGTAATCGTCCAGTGGGCCGGTGACGGTCCAGCCGGTGGCGTCCGGAACGCCGAGCTGCTCGCTGCTGGCTAATTCGACGGCGGTGCCATCCGGAGCATTCACCGAGATCCCGTCACCCAGGGCCACGACCAGCGCAACCGGGGAGGATCCCGCTGCTGGTTCGATCGAGCGGTTCGACCGTTCCGCGACCAGCGATTGTGCGATCGGAGAGGCCCCAGTCAGTTCAAGTGACACGGTGACCAGGTTCTCTGCTGTTAGCTCCGGTACGGGCACGACCCCGGCTACGGTCACCGTCGCACCCCCGTCGGCCGTGAGTTCGGCCGACCCGATTGGAACGAGGGTGATCATCCAGACGAGTGCTGGGTCGCCCGCGACGTGGCTGAGCGTCCGAGTCGGCGCTGGTCCGGGAACGCCTCCACCGTGACCTGATGCGGAACTGGTCATCCCGGCTTCGATTCGCCTGGGCTGCATCCCGACTGGCAAGCTGTCGTCGGTCAGGTCGACCGCCCCGGCTTCGGCCGTGATCCCCCAGTTGGTAGACCCGTCGAGCGTCTGCGTGGCGCTGGCTGGGAACGAGACCCGGTACAGCCGGAGTTCGTGGCCGGTGTCCGAAGGTCCGGCGGTAACGGTGTAGGTCGGGTGGAACCCCGTGGCAAACGCCGATGTCGGCGGCAGGATCGCTCCAGGAGTGCCCTGCGCGTTCGGGGTCCCGGCGGGGTAGAGCTCGATAGATGTCTCGGTCCTGAGGCCGCCCGCCGTGGGAGTCCCGGTAATCGGGGTGCCTTCGAGCGACACCTGCCGGGCTAGTGTGCCGCTGGCAACCGGGATGATCAGCATGATCAGCAGCGCCACGGCGACGAGGACGGTCGCGCGGCGGGTCGAACGGGCGGCGGACATGGCGGGGACCTCCAGGGCAAAGCGTCCGGGCAAAAAGTACGCGCGGTGTACTGATCCGGTCCGTAGCAGGAAGCACGCCAGTTCTTGCAGGTTTCCCGGATTTCGACGGCGACAGGTAACCGGACGGCTCTTGCCCCCATCCGCAGGCAGGCTGGGGAGGTCGGACCGACCGCGACGAGGAGGACCATCGGATGACGGCGACCATGTTTCCCTGGATCTGCTATCCCGACACGGACCGCATGATTGACTGGCTGCAGGAGGCGTTCGGGTTCGAGCTGATCCGCTCGTTCCCGGACGAGACCGGCGCCTCCCAGCACGCCGAGCTGCGGCTGGGCGATGGCGTCGTCCTCATCCAGCAGGACCGGGCGGGCTACGACGTCCCGGCGGTCAGGGGCACATCGACCGGGCGCGGGGTGAATGTCGTTCTGGAGTCGGAGGACGCGATCCAGGCGATACGGGACCGGGCGGCGGCGGCCGGCGGGACGATCCTGATCGAGCCAGAGGTGACCGGGTGGGGCAACTACCGCTGTGAAGTCATCGACCCGGAGGGAACGCAGTGGTCGTTCGGCGTCTATCGTCCCGGCGAGCCCGACGACCCGGACGCCGGGTGGTAGCCAGCCCGGGCTGCCCCCGCCATTCCGGTAAGTGAACGCCCCCGGTGGAGCCATTCCGCCGGGGGCGTATGGTTTCCGGCAGCCGTCGCGTCTCCCCGTGTGGACCCGGCGCACGTGACCCGGGTCCGGCCAGCGGAGGGCTGGCCACTCAGCGTCTCGTTCGCCGAGGACCGCCGCGTGACTCCAGCCCGGATCCACCCGGACGACAAGCCCCCGACCGTCCCCGGCGACGCCCGTCCGGTCGGACCGCCAGGACTCCCCGTACCCGACGACGAGGAGCTCATCGTCGCCCGGGCACGGCGCGACCTGCGCGAGTTCGGACCGCTCTATGACCGCTACGCCGATGCCGTCTTCGGCTTCTGCCTGCGCCGGCTGCTGGACCGCGAGGCCGCGGCCGACGCCACCCACCAGACCTTTGCCCAGGCGATGACCCGACTGGACTCCTTCCGGGGGCAGTCGTTCCGGGCCTGGCTGTTCGCCATCGCCCGGAACGTCGTGATCGACACGGTTCGTCGGCGCCGCCCGATCGACCCGTTCGGCGATGACACCGTCGCGGCGCTGGTCGACCCGGACCGGCCGCCGGACGAGCAGGCGATCGCGGCCGAGCGCCAGGCCCGGCTGCTGGCCGCGTTCGACGACCTGACGCCGGACCAGCGGGTGGTGGTCGAGCTTCGGCTGGCCGGGCTGACCGCCCCGGAGATCGGGCAGGCGCTGGGCAAGACGGCCAACGCCGTCCAGACGCTGCAGTTCCGGGCCTACCGCACGCTGCGCCGTCTGCTCGCCGCCGACCCCGCGTTCGACCTGCCCTTCCCCGTTGCCAATCCCGACGATCCGTCGCCCGGAGAGCCCCGATGACCCGACCACCTGACCATCCTCACCGGGGCACCGCCGGCGACGACCGACCCGGCGACGTGTTCCATCCCGCTGAGAGCGACCAGGCCCGGCTGCTCGACGCCGCCCTCGACGACCTCCACCGGTCCGCCGGTGTGTCCGGTTCCGCCGCTGCCGACGCTGGGCTGGACCCGGCGCTGGCCGAGACGGCCCGGCAGGTTCACGCCACGGTCAATGCCGCACAACCCCGCCTCCGACCCATGGACAAGCACCACATCTGGGAGGACCTCATGCGATCCCACGCATCACTCGGCGCCGGGACACCCCGGCCCGCGGCAACGACCACCCTGTCCCCGCCATCCATGACCGCCACCCGGCCACCGTCGGCAGCTGCCCGTGCCCTGGGAGCCGGATCGGCCGGATCGGCCGGATCGGCTCCGACCGGCCTCGGATCATCCCGTCCCGTCGTCCCGCACCGGACCACGCCCGCGTCCCGTTGGCTGCGGCGCGGCTGGCCTGCCATCGAGTTGCTGGGTGCGGCCGCGCTCATCATCGGGATCGTCGCCGTGATCATCGGCGCGACCGGCGGAAACCGTCCGGCTCCGACGCAATTCGCCGGCGTCGGTGTCGGCACCGCCGAAGCGACCCCGGCGGCCGAGACGACGACCGTCGCCACGCTCCCCGACCCCGGCAACACCGGCGTCATGCCGGGGCCCGGCCCGGTAGGGCAGCCGGAGCTGATCTGGCGTGTGCCGATTGCGCAAGGGGGGCCAGTCCTCGCAGTTGGTGAGGACATGGTCATCCATTCGCTTTTCCCGGAAGAGCCCCTGGCTGAGGACCGTGGTCCATGGACGATCGAGGCCCGGACCGCGCGAGCCGGGACGGTCGCCTGGGATGTGGAGCTGACCGCCGATACCATCGCCATCACGGGGATCTGGGAGGAAACCGTCCTTGTTTCGACATCGACCGCGCTTGAACCGCTCCGGTTCGGGTCAGAGACGATAGGAGAAGCCGGAGAGGCTCATGTCCTGGGGCTCGATGCCGCCAACGGAGACCTGCGCTGGTCGGTCGCTCTGGCCGACGCAAGCATCCTGGGGACGTGGATCAACGGCCCGGTTGTGACCGCCGCCGGAACCGGGTATGCCACGACCAGCCGCGGTTCGATCGTGGCCCTCGATCTTCACTCGGGCAGCATCCAGTGGTCCGCTGATGTGCGGACAGATGGCGCGGTCACCTCGTCCGACCAGCAGATCGGCATCCCGGCGGTGGCCGATGGGATCGTCACGACGTTTTCGCTGACGACCGGGCACCTGTACGCGCTGGACGCCGGGTCCGGTGATCGGCTCTGGGATCGGCAGGTGATCGACTTCATCGATCCGCCCGAGGGCCTACCGGCTGATATCCAGCCCGCCCCTGCCGCAACGCTCGGCGGGCCGGCGATGGTAGCGGATCGGCTGTATTACACGACCTCTGCCTATGGTGATCCGGATGGAGAGGGTGAGCAGTCGCTCGTCGCGCTGGACGCCACGACGGGTGAGCCAACCTGGGAGATCGAGCTCGATCCCATTGACCTCACTAACTGGGAGCGCCCGTACGGTGTCAGCCAACCGTACGTCTCTGGTAATGTCGTCGCCGTGATGACTGGCAGCCAGGGAACGGTCACCGGCTATTCCGCCTTGGATGGGGCACTGCTCTGGGAAGCTCCGCTGGATGGGGTTTTCGGTGCTCAGATCTCCATCGTCGGGGAGACGATGTACCTGGCTCGATCCGATGGGCACTTGACCGCAATTGTCTCGACGGACGGCACTGAGTTGTGGAGCGTCGGACTAGGTGGGAGCCTGGGTGGGGCGCCGTTCGTCGTCAACGAGGTTATTTATCAGGTGGGCGGCACAGGATTGCTCTTCGCGATCGGTGGCGACGGCACGACGAGCGCCGTAAACGCCACACTAAGCGCCGGGACCAACATCTCCGGTCAGGCGACCTGCGATGTCGAGCCGCGTCCAGCTCCGTCCGTTCCCGGCGTCGGGTCGGAGTCGAGCATCTCGTCCATCGATGAGGTCGGCACGCCAGGCGCGACGCTGGCCGAATCGGACCTCCTCGGTCCGAACGAGCCGTTGAACCTGATGCAACCGACCTTGGCCTGGCCCGAGATTCCGGTGGGAACGCCGGCCGACGCCGAGACGATCGCCGCTATCGAGCAGACGGTCGACGGGATGACAGTCTGCGGTCGGTCGGGCGACCTCAATCTGGTCGCTGCGCACTTCACCGACGATTACTTCCGTCGCCCATTCGTTGTCCGGACGACGACATTCGGAAATGCACTCCCGTCCAGCGAGATCCCGGTGATGAGCGGCGATGTTCGGATGCTTGATGATGGCCGGGCGGCGATGGTCGTGACCGAGGGCTTGATCCAGCGTGAGATCGGCCAGAACGAGGCCCGGCTCTGGGTGTTCGCCGAGCAGCCAGACGGTCAGTGGCTGGTCGATGAGGTCATCATCCTCAACGACAGCGGCGAGGCGCCGCAGGGGTAGGACCCCCGGCTCAGGACCAAGGCCATGCCAAGAACGGCACCGTCCCGGGATCATCCGGGGCGGCGCCGTCGCGTCTGGCGTAAGCCCATTCCGGTCTGTGGGCCGTATGGTTTTTGGGCAGCGGAACGTTCTACCTCCCGAGCCGGACCGACTCGGCCGCCGTGAAGAACCCGACGACCAGGGCGTTGTCCGGCTCGCCGATGCCGTCCCGGCCAGCGGCTACACCGCCCGCTACCGCCACGAGGCCGGGCTGCCAGGGCTGCTGGATCGGTCGGCGTTCTTCCGGGCCGACTCCGCCACCGTCTACCCGGACACGCCGCGTAGTCCAACCATCGATGTCCGGATCGCGACGCCCAGTAACGCGCGCTACGACGTCGCTTGGGTGGAAGTCCGGGAGTGTCCGATCGCAAGCTCGGCCTTCCGGCCCGGCGAGACCACGCCTCGCGACCAGTGCGACCTCGTCGCCTCCCTGAGCGAGCGGTTCGACGAACCACCCGTGAGCGTCGCCTGTGTCCCCATTCCCACCCAACCGCAGGCTGGACTGCCCGGAGGGTAGTAGCCGCCGGGGGATGGTCGCTGCCGGGCACTGGACCGCGGCACCGGTCTGGCGCACCATGCCGCAGCCCGTGGTCTGGCCGGAATGTCCGAGCCGGGCCGCACGCGCGGCCACTCCCCAGGATGGGAACGGCCTCTACCGGAGGAGCATCGATGTTCACGACCGACCAGATCGCCCTGCAGCTCTACACCCTGCGCGACGTCATGGCGCAGGACTTCCTCGGCACGCTCGGCACCGTCGCCGACGCCGGTTACCCCGCCGTCGAGTTCGCCCGCTACGGCGACCAGACCCCGGCGGCCGTCCGGGCCCGGCTGGACGAGGTCGGCATGCGGACGATGGGCGCCCACACCCAGTTCCAGGCGCTGCTGGACGACTTCGAGAAGGCCGCCGGCGACGTCGTCACGGTCGGCGGGCAGTACCTGATCGTCCCGGGCGTGCCCAAGGACGAGTACCTGGAGACGCCCGACCAGGTCCGGCGGCTGGCCGGGATCTTCAATGGCTTCGGTGAGGCCGCGAAGGAGATGGGCCTGACCTTCCTCTATCACAACCACGACTTCGAGCTGCGCCACCGCGAGGGCTGGAGCGAGTCCGACCTGACGGCGCTGGAGTTGCTGCTCCACGAGACCGATCCGGCGCTCGTCAACTTCGAATTGGACGTGTTCTGGGCGATGGTCGCCGGGCGCAACAGTGAGGAGCTGATCCGGGCCTGGCCGGGCCGCTTCGCCTCGCTCCACGTCAAGGACATGGGTCCGGACGGCGAGGACGCCCCGGCCGGCACCGGCAATCCTGACTGGGCGCCGATTTTCGCCGCGGCCGAAGAGGTCGGCGGGACGAAGTGGCTGGTCGTCGAGCAGGACAACCCGCGCGACCCGCTGGTCGACATCCGGACGAGCTACGACAACCTCGCGGCGATGCTCAACGGCTGATCCTGGAGGAAGGTCGGTCCTGTCTGGGTCGGCCTTCTGCCTCCTGTCTGAAGGTATGCCTGCATGCGTAGGGGCGACCCTTGTGGTCGCCCCTACGGCTCTCATTGTGGAAGGGCTTGTGCCAAATCGGCGGCTCGTCCCCTACCCGACCGGTTCGATGCCGCCTGCGTGCGTCTCCGCCGCCGTCCGCTCGCCGTCAGCCGTGTCGCTCGCTCGTTCGGTGGCACGGGCCAACAGCGTGCAGCCGATCGCCAGCGCCACGATGATCGCCATGACTACCCGGAGCGACGTCGGCTCGGCGATGAAGCCGAGCAGCGGGGGGCCGGCGAGGAAACCGGAGTAGCCCATCGTCGCGACGCCCGCCGCCGCCCGGCCCGGGGCGATCGTCGGGTGGTTGCCGGCCGCACTGAAGACCAGCGGGTAGACCGTCGCCAGCCCTAGCCCGACTGCGCCAAACCCGACCAGCATCGCCCACGGCGTGTTGATCGCGACCGCCAGCCCTAGCCCGGCGGCTGCCAGCAGCCCACCCCAGCGGATCATCCCGACCGACCCGAACCGGCCGACCAGCGCGTCGCCGGTGAAGCGGCCCACCAGCATCAGTGCCGAGAAGGCCGCGAAGCCGAACGCCGCGAACCCCTCGGTCGTCCCGAGATAGTCACTCAGGTACAGCCCGGACCAGTCGGCCATCGCGCCCTCACTGATCGCGGCGCACATCGCCAGGGCGCCGAGCAGCCACAGCGCCCGCGGCGGTAGCGTGAACACCGGGGCGGGCGCTTCCGCCACGGCGCCGGGGGCACGCTCGTCCGGGATCAGGTGGCGGCGGGACCAGAGCAGCACGCCCAGCGCGATGACGCTGATCACGAGGAAGTGCGGCAGCGGGTCGACGCCGAGAAAGGCCACTCCGGAACCGATCCCGGCGGCGGCGAAGGTGCCGAGGCTGAAGAAGCCGTGCAGCCCGTTCATGATGCTGCCGCCGTGGAATCGCTCGACCTGGACGCCCTGCGAGTTCATCGCGACATCGACGCCGCCGTTGCCCGCGCCGAGGATCAGCAGCGCCGGGACCAGCAGGAACAGTTGCGGTGCAGCGCCGACGAGCGGCAGCGCCACGAGCATCAGCCCGAGAAAGCCGGTGGTCGCCGTCGCGGAGGACCGGGTGTCGATGATCCGGCCGGAGACGGGGAAGGCGGCGATCGCGCCGGCGGCCAGCGCCATCAGCGCCAGACCGACCAGCCCCGAGGAGAGGTCCAGCGACCCCGCGATTGCCGGGATGCGCGACACCCACGACCCGAGCAGCAGCCCGTTGGCGAGGAACACGGCCGAGATCGCCCACCGCGCCAGCCGGCGGCGTTGCTGCAGCGCGACCGTGTCGGCATCCATGGGCGGGACGAAGGTTCCGACAGGGGGCACGGATAGCTCCTCGGCAGGGGCGGGTCGGCGTTGGGCACCGGACGGGACACGACCGGAAGATCATGCCAGCCGGGACGTCACCGCGCCCAGAGGTCCTTCGCGCTACGGGTACTGGGGGTACTGGTCGGTCGCGGGTGGCCAGGCTGGCAGGGCGCCGAGGCGGGCAACGATGCGCCGGTCGAGGTCGTCCAGGAGCGCATCGAGGGCGGACAGCGCGTCCCCGTGGCCGGCCGGGGCGGCGGCGGAGAGCAGGCGGCGGACCATCCCGTCGAGGTCAGCCGGGCGGTCCGGGCAGCGGCGGGTGGCGTGGGCGACGAGGCGCTTCTCGCCGGGGTGGAAGGCACCGTTCAGGGCGAACAGGATGTCCCAGTACGAGTCGAGCGCCGCCGCGACGCGGTTGGTGACGCTGTTGGTGACGCTGTTGGCGTCGCCACGGCGGATTGCGGAGCCGATCTGGTAGCGGTAGCCTCCCGACGCGATGCGGAGGATCGGCCAGTTCTTCGCCACGATCGCGCGGGTCAACCCGTCGGGGTACGGGACAGACGCCGCCGCCTGTTGCTGCCGGAACCAGCCATCGGGATTGGCCAGGGGGATGCCGTCGCGGACGCTGTCGAGGACGGACGTGGTGTAGCCGATGCTGGCTTCGTGCCGCTCCAGGCGCTTCGGGACCTCGTCCACGATCCAGCTGGTGTCACGGTACATGACCTCGACGAGCGTGCCGGTCTCGCCGTCGTACCAGATGTCGTCCGTCTCCCAGAAGTGACGATCGCCCTCGATGCGTTGCCCGCCAAGCGCCTCGATCGCGGCGCGTCGGATGGCGGCGTCCGGGGTCCGGTCGACGTAGACGTGGAGGTCGATGTCGCCCGGTGAGTCGGCCGGGTCTCCTTCACCGGACAAGGCCCGCCCCAGCGACCCGCCGAGCACGACGGCGACGACACCGTCCAGCGCGATGAGGGCGTCGGCGGTCACCTGGGCACGTTGCCGGAGCCGCCCGTTATCGATCGTTTCGGTCGCCATCTGGTCTCCCGTTTCCCGTCTCCCGAGTTCGTCGCGGGATACCGGCACGTTCCCGGCCATCGCCGTTTCAAGGCAGACGACGACCCCGGCACGTACTCGTGCCGGGGTCGTCGGGTGGTTCGTGTTGGGGTAGTGGCTAGCGGGCGAGCAGATCCGCCGTGATCCACTGGTCACCGCCGTCCGGGATCATGACCCACTCGCGACCGGTGCTGTCGATCCGGGTGGTGTAGGCGAAGGCGCGCTGGCCGAAGGTCGCGGCTCCAATGATCGAGGCGTTTGTCCCGGGCGCGGACCGGATGTTGGCGATGTTGACGATGACGGTCGTGTCGCCGAGGCCAACCGCGGCCTGGGTCAGGTACTGGCCCGCAACCCCCCTGAAGCCGTTGACGGGCAGCCAGTCGATCCCGTCGGCCTGGACCGCTCCTCCGGTCACGTTGGCGGTGTCACCGGCGCGATAGACGGCAACGATGATCCCGGAGAGCGATGGTGCCGAGCGGACACTCAGCACATCGGTGTTCACGATCGCCACGTAGATCTCGCCGGTTAGCGGGGTCGTCGTCGGCGGGGTCGTCCCTCCGCCGGTGGCCGCGGTGAGGTACTCACCGGACACCCAGGCCGTGTTGTTGACGCCGTACCAGGTGATCCCGTCAGCCTGGCGCGGCTCGCCCGTGATCGTCAGCGTCTGCCCATCGGTGAAGACGCTGATGATCCCGCCGGACAGCGATGGCGTCGAGCGGCCGTTGAGTAGATCGGCCGTGACCGTGACCGTCGTCCCGTAGGCGAAGCCGCCTATAGCGGGGGGCGTGGTCGGATTGGTGGGATTGGTCGGCGGGGTAACGGTCGCGGCCGTCAGGCACGCCCCGGCGACCCAGCCGCCCGCGATCGGGTACCAGACGTCGCTGCCGACCAGCTGGCCCATGCCGGTCAACGTGACACGCTCGCCGTAGGCGAGTGTGCCGATCACGGTCGCCGTGGTCGATGGCGACTGCCGGACGTTCAGCGCGTTGGCGTTCACGGTGACGGTATCACCGGCCTTGAACTGGTCGATCGGCGCCGGAATACCACCGGTGTCTGGAGGCGCTCCGGCCGCGAGCCCGTTGACCGACCATCCCAGGGTCTGGCCGTCGCGGGCGAGCTGGTACCAGGTGTAGCCGTCGGCCGCGACCGGGCCGCCGACGACCGTGACGATCGCGCCGTAGGCGAGTGTGCCTATGATCACGCCGGAGATCGTCGGCTCGGCCCGGACGTTGAGCGCCTCAACGGTGACATAGGACGTGGCGGCCGGTGTTTCCTGCGCCGCGGCTGGCGCGACCAGGATGTTCCTGCCCCGCCGATCGGCAGCGACGCGCTCAGCGCGCCGATCGCCAGCCGCCGATCGCCAGCCGCCGGCCGAGGCCGCTCCGGAACCCGTCATTCATCCGCTTGTGCGTCGTGATCGTCGTTCCCGTATAGGCATCCGTCCCCATGATCCACGTCCCTCTGTCCCGTTTCCGAGACCGGCTCGGGAGACCGCCATGGTCTCCGTCGTGCCCGGCTCCGGTCCGCCCCCTGACGTCGCTGCCGGGCGAGCTGGCCGACGGGGTTCGCGTCCTGAAGGTGCCGGCAACCGGACCGCAGACCACGGTCCGCTGGGATTCCATCGCCGCGACCGACATGTCGTGGTCCGACCCGCGGGCACTGGACTGCCGCGTCGGGACAGTGTCGACGGGCGGCGAGCTACCGTCCTCGCCGGTGATCGGCGCCAGCGGTACGGCGTTCCCGGTGGGCACGACCACCGTCACCTGCGTCGTGGCGGACGAGGCCGGCAACCAGCTGGTCGTCGCGCTGAGCGTGGTCGTCACCGACGAGGATGCGCCGGTCCTGACCGTGCCCGCCGCGATGAGCGTCGAGATGACGGGGACTACCGGCGTGATCGTCACCTGGGCGGTCACGGCCGAGGACGCCGTCGACGGTGACCTGACGGATGACGTCACCTGCGACCCTGCCTCCGGGACCCGCTTCGCTAGGGGCACCCACACCGTGACCTGCACGGTCGAGGACGCGGCCGGGCTGAGGACAACGGAGACCTTCACCGTCCGCGTCGTCGACTCCACCGGCCCGACCATCACGCTGAGCGGTGGTCCCCAGAGCGGCCGGACCTACACCCTGGCCACCCTGCCCGCCGCGCCGACCTGCGTGGCGACGGACACGGCTGGTCCGGTGCTCCAGTGCACTGTGACGGGATATGGCACGACGGCGGGGCGACACATCATCACCATCCGGGCGCGGGACATGGCAGGCAACGTCACCGTCCGGACCGTAACCTACACCGTCACGGGAACGACCCAGCCGACCGCGACGCCGGTCCCGCCGCAGCCAACAGTGCCGCCCATCACGCCCGTGACACCGGTGCCGACCACGCCGCCGACCGTGGTGCCGCCGAGGCCGGAGCGGACTCCGGTGGCCACCCCACCCCCGACGCCAGCCCCGACCCAGCCACCCGCCGCCCCGACGCGGCCACCGCGGCGCTAGTGGGCTGATCACGACCCCGGAACGAAGACGGCCACCGGATCGGATTCCGGTGGCCGTCTTCGTTCTGCCGATCGGTCCCGCCGCGGGGAGGAGCATGCTGCCCTGTCTGGTCCCGGCGGCTGTGTGTCTTTGCCGTGCCAACCCGGGCCGGGACACGGCGCAGTGACCAGGGTGCAACGGACGGGTCGTATCGGCCACGGGATCCGGGCGACGGATGGCGGGACAGGAGCCGTGCGTCCCGGGGAACACTCGGGGATCACAGATGGATGGGACGCGACCAGGCGCATCGAGTGTCCGGATCGCCGTGCCCGTTGGCCTCGGGAACCAGCATCGTCCGGATGGTCGAGGTCGTCGTGGTCAACCGAGGAACCGGGAGATCGGCGAGCGAAAATGGGGACGGCCCCGGCGAACTGTTCGCCGGGGCCGTCGTCCGTTCGCGATACCCGAAGTGTTCCGGGTCAGGTCCGGGTCGGGGCTAAACGCTCGGCGCTACGTCCGTGCAGCTCAGCGCGCCGCCGGTCATGCCGGGGCCGAGGGCCAGGGCGACCGTGCCGACGAAGGCGGTGCCGTTCTCCTGGAAGGCAAGCCCGTGGGGGATGAACAGCCCCTCAAGCGCCGGGGTGGCGGTGCCGTCCTCGTCGATCCGGAGCACGACGCCCGGGGCGAGGGTCATGAAGTCGGTCGTCAGCTGGACGACATAGAGCGCGCCGTCCGGGCCGTAGGCCATGGAGACGACCGCCTGCAGGCCGTTGGCAACCGGGGTAACGGAGCCATCGGACTCGACGCGGAGGATGGACGGCGCGTCGGTCGGCCAGCCCTCGCTGAGGAGCGCGACGACGAGGTTGCCGTCCGGGTCGAAGGCCAGCGCCGTCGGGACGGCCTGGCGCGGCGGGGCGCCATCGGTCACCGGGGTGCCGGTCAGCTCCCCACCCATCAACTCGTCGAGCGTCGGAAGGACGACGTGGATCTGGGCGTCACCGGTCTCCGGGTCGACGGTGTAGATCGTGTTGCCACCGGCGTCGGCGACGTAGAGCATGCCATCCGGGCCGGCGACCATCGCGTACAGGTTGGGGTTGACGTCCTGGCCATCCGGGTTCTCGTCGATTTCGATCTGGCCGAGGTCGGCGAGCGGCGTGGCCTCGCCCGTGGCCGGGTCGATGGCGAAGACGACGTTCTCACCCTCGATCTGGCCGGCGCCGGCGATATGCCCGGAGCCACCGACGGCGAGGTAGAGCATGCCGTCGATCTCGGCGAGGGCAGACGGGCCGACGCCATCACTATAGGAAGCGAAGCCGCTGGCCAGCACCGACTGGGTGCCGTCCGGGGCGATCGCGGTGACCTGACCGGTGTAGCCGCGGGTGCTGGGCGGCATCGCGCCTTCCTCACCACCGGCGCCTTCGCCTTCACCTTCGGCGGCGGGCGTGCCCTCGGCGGCCGGGGTGCCTTCAGCGGCTGGCGTGCCTTCAGCGGCCGGGGTGCCGACCTCGGCCTCGCCGACCGGGGGCTGGCTGACGACCTCATCGCCGCCGGTGCCGGCCTCAGCAATGTAGAGCGTGCCGTCGGAGCCGAGCAGGAACTGCCGTGGGGAGTTCAGCCCCATGGCGATCTCGGAGCAGTTGGCCGGGGGGGGCGGCGGGGCGGGCGGGCCGTCCTGTGCCGCCGCGATGCTCCCGGCGATCCCGCCGGCGAGCCCCAGAGCCATCGTCGCGGCCAGAGCCGGCCGGGCGAGATGCCGCATCACTGTCCAGTCCGTCATTCCCATGTATCCCTCGTCCTCTCGATCGGTCGATCGGGCAGACGCTGCCGGCCCGCGCCGGCGGCGATATCGGTCAGACGTCGGCCCCTCACCATTGGTTCCCGAGCCGGAGATCGTCCGGACCATCGCCGGCCCCGAACTCCACGGCGGCATCCGGCGCACCGGGATCGCCCGGACCGCAGCCCGGAAACGCCCGTCTGACCGTCTGACCGTCCGACGTACCCCCGTGTCGGTTGGTCGGTCAGACGGTCAGACGGTGACGCCGGACGACAACGAGCCGGGCGGTGCTGGAGGTAGGGGCTGCTCAGAACGGACTCCTTTGGGAATGGAGCGTCCGCTTCCAAGGAGCTTGTCCTGCGAGACCGACCTCTCCCCAACCCCTCTCCCGCAGACCCCGCGAATCTCCTCGCAGCCCCCGTCTGACCGGCCGACGAGGTGCCCGCCGGCGTCCCCGAGGAGACCATTCTCGCCTGCCTGCTCGCGCTCAACACCGAGCGGGCCAGGGCCGGGGTGGGATAGCGCACCCCGTTATCGGGGCCAGGGGCCACTACGTCCTGTTTCAGCGGCATGGCCCGGAAAAGACACGCCGCGTCGCGATCCCTAGATATACTGCGAGAGCTTTCACTTATGGAGAAGCGTCTGGTCTTGTTCGTAGGTTCGCGTGCCTGCGGAGGATGTCCCCGTGCGTTCATCGTGGTTCGCGCGTCTCGCGCTTTGTCTCGCGCTTTGTCTCGCCCTGCTGGCCGGACTGTTGCCTGCCCTCGTCCTGTCCGCTCCGACAACCGTGCGGGCCGGACTTGACGGTCCGGGCTCCGGTGGCCCGGCGCCCGGTTGCGTCGCCGGGTCGACCAATCTGGTCAGCAATGGCTCATTCGAGGATCCGCCCTTCTTCGCGATCGACGCTCCGCCGCAGCAGCAGGAGCCATATTCCCCAGCTGGATGGGGATCGGCAGCCATCCTCTGGAGTAATGCCCAGGCGACAGGCGACAGCAGTCGACCATCTGGTGCCCATTACATCCTGATACGGGCGGGTACGATCCTGTCGCAGACCATCTCGACAACGGGACTCCAGGGTGCCACCCTCTCGCTCTCGTATACGACCTATGACGGATCACTAGCCAACCGGAATCCGGCCTTCACGCTTGGGGGAGTCACGATCCCGACGACCGTGACCGGGACATTCGACGGCGCGGGTTCGACAACCCTGCCCGACGATGCTCCGGATTCACTGACGTTTGCCATCTCGTCGCCCAGCCGCATTTCCGAGGTCGATGCGGTCGTCCTGACCGTCACCGATTGTGGCATCCCGGATAACACCGCTCCGGTCTTCGCGCCGGTTCCGGCGGATCGCACCGTCACCATCCCTTCGACCGCCACGACCGCCACGACCGGCACCACCGAATGGACGGTCGCCGCCACCGATGAGGACAGCACCGCGACCGGCCAGGCCGTCACGGTGGACTGCACTGCCACCATTGATGATGTCCCTGATACCGTCGTAACGTCCGGCGTCACGGCCTTCCCCATCGGCGAGACGGAGGTCACCTGCACCGCCGAGGACGCGCTCCCCGCTGGCGTCATCGATCCCGCCCCCGCCGCCGGGCGCCAGACACGCTTCACCATCACGGTCGAGCAGAACGAACCGGTCACCGCCAACCCCTCCGACCTCGATCTGGAGACGTCGGTCGGCCAGCCCGTCGCGGGCACCGTCACCCTCTCCGAGCCGGTCGAGCTGGACGACACGTCCCTGCAGGTCGAGCCGGATGATGGCGGCGCCATCATCGCTCTGGACGCCGCCGGCACCGGACTGACCATCACTTATACGCCCGCCGCCGGGTTTGCCGGCGAGGACACCTTCACGGTCCGCGTCGATGACGGGCTGGACACGACGGACCTTGTCGTCACCGTGGCCGTCTCGGACGACACCGCGCCGATCCTGACTGTCCCGGCCACCCCGATCGGCGTCGAGGCGACCAGCAGCGCCGGCGCCAGCGTCCCCTTCTCCGTCACGGCCACCGATGACGTCGATGATGCGGACGACCTCACCATCGCCTGCACCACCGATGGCCAGCCTGCCGTCTCTGGCGACGTCTTTCCGATCGGGACGACGACGGTGAGCTGCACCGCGACCGACACCGCCGGCAACAGCAGCGCCGCGAAGACGTTCACCATCACGGTCCGGGACACCACCGGTCCGTCTGGCATCACCTGGATCGGTGGTCCCCAGCGCAACGCGACCTATGCCGTCGGCAACGTCCCGGCCGCACCGACCTGTACGGCGACGGATCTGGCCTCGCCGCTGCTGCAGTGCCGGGTCACGGGGTACTCGGATCAGCCGGGCCGCCACATCATGACCGCCCGCGCCCGGGACACCGCCGGCAACGTCACGGTCGAGACGCGGACCTACAGCGTCGTGGTGGATCCGGCCGCGACCAGCACGCCGCGTCCGACGACACCGGCTCCGACCGCGACGCCGGTGACCCCGCAGCCGACGGTGCCGACCGTCACTCCCGTCCCGACGCAGCCGCCGACGGCGGTGCCGACGCGACCGGTCCGGACGCCGGTGCCGACGACCGCGCCGGCGCCAACCAGGCCGCCACGCGGGTAGGGGATACCAGCAGCATGGCCTAACCCGACGGCCCCCGACATGTATGCCGGGGGCCGTTCTCAACTGGTTCCAGGGACTGGCTAGGATGGGGAGGGTGTTGCGATCGTCAGGTCCATGCAGCTAGGCCCACCGAACACCATCGCTGTCGGGGTGCTGGCTGGCATCTTCGCCAGCGTTGAAGTGGGCAGGGTGCATGACCAGGCCAGGTCATTGTCATAGCCTGCGCGGGTAAGCCATCACGTTCGGGTCGCGTGGAGTTCATCTGTCAGGGCCGCAATCAGTTGGCTTGCAGGTAGTGACCGGTGCAGAGCGGCACCCTGCCCAGCCCAGTGGGCGCCGTAACCGTCCTCGCCACGTTGGGTGGCCGCCGCGTGAAGTGCCTTGCCGGCGTCATAGGCGATGGGATAGTCGGGGCGTGGTAGGTCGGCCAGGGAGTCGCCGAGCACGGTGAAGCGATTGGCCAGACAGCGAGCCGGCCGGCCGGAAATCGCCGTTGTCATGACCGTCCCCGACGCCGTCGCGCCGGCCAAGGATGCGCGGTGACTCTGGGACGCGCTCGATTCCGGACAGGCGATAAAGGCGGTCCCCATCTGGGCAGCAACCGCACCAAGATCGAGGGCTGCAGCGATGCCGGCGCCGTCCATGATGCCACCCGCCGCAACCACCGGGATGGCCAGCGTGCGTACAAGCAAGCGGGTAAGCACGTGGGTCGTCAGCCCTTCGTCAGGGGCTGATGGATCGAAGACGCCGCGGTGACCGCCGGCCTCGATCCCCTGACTCACGACGGCATCGACGCCAACCCGCTGGGCAGCGAGCCCTTCAGCCTCGCTGGTCACACTCGCCAGCACAACGCATCCCGCTCGTTGCAGTGCGGCAACATCGGACTGCTCCGGGAGGCCAAAATGAAAGCTGACGACCGGCGGAGCGGTTTCGACCACGATATCAAGGAGCGCAGAGCTCTCGGTGAGACTCGGATAGATCGAACGCAGCCGGGTAGGTGGGGTGCTTCCGAATGACGCGAAGTGTGGAGCCAGAGCGCGGAGCCATGCCGCTTCCCGTTCAGGGTCCGATCTGGCCGGGGCATGGGCGAACAGATTGACATTGAAGGGACAGGATGTCGCCGATCGGATGGAGGAGATCATGGTGCGCGCAGTCGCTGCGTCCGTCGCACCGATCGAGATGGACCCCAGTGCGCCTGCGGCGGAAACGGCAGCAGCCAGGGCAGGGGTCGAAACCCCTGCCATCGGCGCCTGGATGATGGGAGTCTTGATCCCGATCCGGTCGATGAATGTCTCTGCCACAGCCATTTCCTGGATGAACGGTATCGGTACGGCCTCCGAGACTCGATCGAATCCGCTTCAAGGTGATTCTCGCCGGTATCATGCGGGAGCGCCGCAAGACGCGCTGCGACGTCCGACACATCGGACTCCCGGAGGTTTCTGCCGGGAGTACGTGCCGGCGTTTTTAGCAGCGAGTTCGCCAACGTCGAGGCGTGCCGGGTTCATGATCAGATGGCGTTACCGAGCTGACCATCGGACGTTGAGTACCGGAGACACTTCTCTCCGGCCCTAACAGATCCCGCATCGTCAGCCGAACGAGTGGAAAAGGGCATTCTGGACCGAGAGGTAGAGGCGAACCGACTGAGCATCCATGGTGGGCGCCACCGTGGGCTGTTTGGCGGCGTTTCGGGACCTATAGGTCCCGCCTTCGGCCCCCTGGATGGTCCGACGCAAGACGCCTCCCGGTATCATGGCCTACCGGCTGCCGGACGCGACGGTCACGTTCGGCGACACCGTCGAGGACACGACCAAGCCGGTGGTTACCGTGCCAGGCAATGTCACCGTCGACGGGGACACCACCGACCGGGCCCGCGTCACCTTCGCCGCGCCGACCGCGACCGATACCGTCGACGGACCGATCACGCCGGTGACCTGCGTCGATCAGAACGGCACCACGATCACCAGCGGGATGACGCTGGCCGTCGGCACCTACCCCGTCACCTGCTCGGCGACGGACACCGCCGGACAGACCGGGACGTCCACCTTCACCATCACCGTGCGGGACACGAGTGGTCCGAGCGGCATCACCTGGATCGGTGGACCACAGCGCAACGTCACCTACACCGTCGGCAACGTGCCGGCCGCGCCGACCTGTACCGCCACGGGGACGGGCTCGCCGCTGCTGCAGTGCCGGGTGACCGGCTACAGCGACCAACCCGGGACGCACATCATGACGGCCCGGGCCCGGGACTACGCGGGCAACGTCACGGTCGAGACCCGGACCTACACGGTGGTGGCGGCTCCGGTCGCGACCAGCACGCCGCGCCCGACGACTCCGGCTCCGACGGCAACGCCCCTCACCCCGCAGCCGACGGTGCCGGTCGTGACGCCGGCGCCGACGCAGCCGCCGACGGCGGTGCCGACGCGACCGGTCCGGACGCCGGAGCCGACGACGGAGCCGACGACGGCGCCGGCGCCGACCCGGCCGCCGCGCGGGTAAGCTGGGTGCACCACGGGTCGAACGCAGGAGAAGACGACGGCCCTGGTGGATCACCCGCCGGGGCCGTCGTCATTCAAGCCAGGCAGCCGATGGGACGACGGTCGGTCGTCTGACCGTTCGACTGTCCGACGTACCTCCCTGTGTCGGTCAAGCGGTCAAGCGGTCAAGCGGTCAGCCGGTCAGACGGTTAGACGACGTCGCGGCCGCATGGAACAGCGTCTGGTCGCCCGTCCAATCGGGCAGTTGTGCCCGCTGATTCCCTACCCGATACTGCGGCGTTCATGAAAGACGATCTCGCCGGACAACCCACGGGTAACGCCGTGGGTATCGCGAGGCGACGACAACACGTCGGGAGGACGGCGATGGCTGATGGCATCACCTGTACCCATCTCGGGCTCGTCCGGTCGTTCAGCCGGCGGGTGGATGGCTGTGCCGACTGCCTGGAGTCGGGCGATACCTGGGTCCACCTCCGGCAGTGCCTGGTCTGCGGCTACGTCGGCTGCTGCAGTTCCTCGCCCAACAGCCACATGGCCAGCCACTTCGAGACGACCGGCCACCCGCTGATGCGTTCGCTGGAGCGGGGCGAGACGTGGGCGTGGTGCTACGTCGACGATCTCACACTCGACCCCGCACCACCTCCGGCCAGCTGAACCGTCTCCTCCCCGTCCCCGCGACCGCCGCCCGCAAACCGAGAGAGTGCCCATGACCCGACCGGATGTCGTCCCGCCCTCACCCGCTGCCTCCGCTCCCGGCTCCGGCGAGCCGTCCGCAGCGAGCGCCACGCCCGATGACACGGTTCCCGTGAGCCCAGCCGTTGGCGGGACCGACGGGGCCACGAGCGTGACCAGCGAGGAGACGACTACCGGCGGGGCCGGCCAGCCCGTCACGTTCCGCTTCACCCGCCAGGTCGTGGCGGGGCGGGAGCGCGACTACGCCGCCATCATCGACGAGATGATCGGCACGCTCGGGAACGAACCCGGCTTCCTCGACGCTCGCTCCTTCCCCCCGCCCCGCGGCTCCCGGGAGCATCGCGTCGTCATCCGGTTCGCCAGCGAGGGCGCACTCCACCAGTGGAAGGTCTCCGCCGAGCGGGCTGAGTGGAACCGGCGTATCGACGACCTGACCGAGGACGACGCCCCGCTCGTCGCCAACCTCACCGGGACGATGCAGGACCGCGGCATCGTCCTGGCCCTCACCCCGTTCCAGGACTTCGTCCGGACCAGCGTCTCCGGGATCGGGCTGCTGCTGCTGGGGACCGTCCTCGCGCTCGTCATGGCCAATATCCCAGCCCTGGCTGATGCCTACGACCGGTTCTGGGGCGCTCACCTCAGCATCGGCGGGTCGTCGTTCGCCATCGACGAGACGCTGCGGCACTGGGTCAACGACGGGCTGATGGCGCTGTTCTTCTTCATCATGGGGCTGGAGATCAAGCGCGAGGTCCTCGTCGGCGAGCTCCGCTACCTGCGGCAGGCGGCGTTGCCGATCATCGCGGCCGTCGGCGGGGTGGCCGTCCCGGCCGTCGTCTTTGCGCTGCTGAACATCGGCGGCGACGGCGCGATGGGCTGGGGTATCCCGATGGCGACCGACACCGCCTTCGCGCTCGGGTTGTTGACGCTGCTCGGCGGGCGGGTCCGGCCGCTGCTGCTCGTCTTCCTGACCGCGCTGGCCATCGTCGACGACATCCTCGCCGTCAGCGTGATCGCCGTCTTCTATACGGAGGCGATCCACTGGTGGTGGGTGCTGGCCGCCGGCGGGCTGATGGGGCTGCTCCTCGGGGCCAACCGGCTCGGCTTCCACCGCTGGCCGGTCTACGCCGTCCTCGGCCTCGCCGTCTGGGTGGCCGTCTTCGAGAGCGGCATCCACGGGACCGTCGCCGGCATCCTCGTTGCGTTGACCGTCCCGGCCCGGTCGTGGATCAACCCCAGCGAATTCCTCGTCCGGGGCCGGACCGCCATCGACGACTTCGAGCGGGCCTGCTTCATCGCGCCGAGCATCCTCTCCAACGAGCCCCAGCAGCAGGCGACGGCCCGGCTGGAGCGGCTCTGCGAGGATGTCACCACCCCGATGACCCATTTCCAGTCCCGACTCAACCCGTTCGTCGCGCTGGTGATCCTGCCCGTCTTCGCCTTCGCCAACGCCGGGATCCCGGTCGTAGATGGCCTGGGCGACGCGCTGGGATCGTCGGTAACGTGGGGCGTGGTCGCCGGGCTGCTGATCGGCAAGCCACTGGGGATCACCCTGTTTGCCTGGCTGGCCGTCCGGTCCGGCCTGGCGATCCGGCCGGCGGCGGTAGGGTGGTCGCACATCGCCGGGGTCGGCGCGCTGAGCGGGATCGGATTCACCGTCTCGCTGTTCGTCACCGAACTGGCGTTCGGCGAGGGCGCCATCGCGGATGAGGCCCGGATCGGTATCCTGATCGCCTCGCTTGCCGCCGGAGCCATCGGCTACCTCGTGCTCCGGGCCGTGCTGCCGCCGCCCCGCGACGCGAGCTCCCCTGGCCCGGACGCCCAGACCGAGGCTGATCTGGAGCAGGCCCGGGAGCGTCTGGCCGCCAGCCCGGCCTGACCCGATCGTCCCTGGCCATCGTTTACCCGGAGGACCTGATGATGGGCGCCGATCCCCGCTGTTCGCACCTCGACCAGATCCGCAAAGTCGAGCCCTCGTCGTGGGGTTGCGAGGAATGCATCGCGCTTGGGGACGAGTGGGTCCACTTGCGTGAGTGTCTGGTTTGCGGCCATGTTGGCTGCTGCGATTCGTCGAAGAATCGCCATGCTACCGCCCATTTCCACGCGACAGACCACCCGATCGTGAAGTCGTTCGAGCCGGGCGAGCGGTGGATGTGGTGCTACGTCGACGAGGTCATGCTGCCCATCAAGCCGAAGCATTTCTGGGATCGCGGCGAGTAGCGCCTGGGCGTAGAGGACTGACCCTGCCGGCCGGCACCGATTTCCATCGTGGCGAGGTCCTGGGCCGTATGGGACGACTGACTGGAGTCCCTGGGCAGATGTTCGCCGGCAGTCGCGATGATTGACTGGCTAGGCGGCCGCCCGGGTTCGTCTCACTGGTATGGCCCGAATGGGCCGATCGGGTTGCCAAATCGGATGCGAGATTCGTGAGTACCGTTTAATGAACGGCGATGGCTGCCCATGGACAATGGTTGTCCGGGGTGGATCGCCGGCGGGTCGAGTGACCCTTACTGTGGCGATCGCCGCCCCGAGACCCATGGCGGGGAAAAGGCGGACTATGCAAAAAGGGACATACCCACCGACTCGCGGATTCGTAGCGACGGCCATCGCTGCCACGTTGGCGCTCATGCTTGGGCTTCTGGCGCCCTTCGGTTCCGGGCTGGCCCGGGCCGGAACGGATATCGACCCGGGGACGGGCTCGATCACGATCACCACCACGATCGATCTGCCCGAGGGCACCGAGTTCTGCGTCGGTGGCGTCTGCGTCCCGGCGGGTGAGGATTTCGACGCCGGTCTCGACGCATCTGCCTCGCCGGACGAGAGTGTCCCGGCCGAGCCGAGCGCCTCCGCCGAGGAGTCTGCCTCTCCGGCCGAGAGTGTTCCGGCCGAGGAGTCTGCCTCTCCCGAGGAGTCCGCTTCCGCGGAGCAGAGCGCGTCGGCTGAGGAGTCGGCATCTCCGGAGGAGAGCGCGTCCGCTGAGGAGAGCGCGTCCGCTGAGGAGAGCGCGTCCGCTGAGGAGAGCGCGTCCGCTGAGGAGTCGGCCTCGCCTGATGCCTCTCCGAGCGATGCCGCCGCGAGTGCGTCCGCTGATGCTGTTGCCAGTGATGCGGCAGCCAGTGCCTCCGCGGATACGGAGGCGAGCGCGTCGGCCGAGGCTGAGGCCAGCGACGCGGCTGCGAGCGCATCTGCGGAAGTCGTCGCGAGCGATGAGGCGGTGGCCAGCGCATCTGCGGAAGTCGTGGCCAGTGATGATTCGGCGGCCAGTGCTTCCGCGGAGGTCGAGGCCAGCGACGCGGCTGCGAGCGCGTCCGCTGAGGTCGTCGCGAGTGACGCGGCGGCGAGCGCCTCCGCAGAAGTTGAGGCGAGCGCCTCGGCGGAGGTTGAGGCTAGCGACGCGGCTGCGAGCGCATCTGCGGAAGTCGTCGCGAGCGATGAGGCGGTGGCCAGCGCATCTGCGGAAGTCGTGGCCAGTGATGATTCGGCGGCCAGTGCTTCCGCGGAGGTCGAGGCCAGCGACGCGGCTGCGAGCGCGTCCGCTGAGGTCGTCGCGAGTGACGCGGCGGCGAGCGCCTCCGCAGAAGTTGAGGCGAGCGCCTCGGCGGAGGTTGAGGCTAGCGACGCGGCTGCGAGCGCATCTGCGGAAGTCGTCGCGAGCGATGAGGCGGTGGCCAGCGCATCTGCGGAAGTCGTCGCGAGCGATGAAGCGGCTGCGAGCGCGTCGGCAGAAGTCGTCGCGAGCGATGAAGCGGTCGCAAGTGAGGCAGCAATCGCGAGCGATGCGGCGGTTGCCAGCGACGCGGCGGTAGTCGAGGCAAGCAATGCAGCGGCGGCGGCCGCCAGCGACGCGGCGGTAGTCGAGGCAAGCAATGCAGCGGCGGCGGCCGCCAGCGACGCGGCGGTAGTCGAGGCAAGCAATGCAGCGGCGGCGGTTGCCAGCGACGCGGCGGCCAGTGATGCGGCTGCTCCGGTGCAGGATCCGCTTGTGCCCTTCACTGCCGGTCTGCCCGTTATTGCCCAGGAGGCCCCGGCCGGGACGACTTCGGTCTTCAGTGACCTGGCCTTTGGCACTTATGAGGTCACCGTCGAGATCGACGACGAAACGGTCTTCGCGACGGATGTGACCATCAACACGGTCGCGCCGAACGCCGTCGTCGTCATCACCCAGATCGATGATCCGTCTCCGGCCCCGTCGATCGATGCGTCCGCGTCGGCTGGTGGGTCCGTGGCGCCGTCCGATGACGGTGCTCCGTCAAGTGAGGCGACGCCGTCCGACAACGATGCGTCCTCGGGCGATGGGACGGACGACCATGGGACGGACGACCATGGGACGGACGACAGTGATGGGGCTGTTAGCAGCTCGGTCGGCGCGCCAGCCGGTGATGCTGCGACCGGGCTGCCGAACACCGGAGCCGGCGATACGTCTTCGTCGTCCCTGCTGATCGTGATCGCTCTCGCGCTGGCAGCGGTCGCGGTCGTCGCCGCAGGCCTGACGATGGGGCGCCGCTACCGCTAACCCGGTCGCCACGAGAGGACCCGTTCACCGGATCCTCACGCTGCGGTGGCCCTGGCCAGGATGGTGCCAGGCCACCGCAGCACCCCTTGCGGCCGTAGCGGTGGTACCGGCTACGAATGGAACGGGCCACTCGGGCAACCGGGTGGCCCGTTCCGTGTCCGGCGAATCCTGGCGAGTGATCCCGGGTGGGTCCTTGAGTGGCTCTGCACGTAGAATCGCCAGACGAGCGATGGTGGACGTCACCGGGGCCGGCAGGGATGGTAAGGGGACGCGCACGATGTCGACGGGCGACGGGAACGAGCGGATGGACCGAGCATCCGGGGCGGGGGATGTCCCCGTCGACGTGCCGGCCGACGCGCCAGCCGACGAGCCGGTCGATCTATCCGCGACTCCCGGCGACCGCCCCGACAGGGACCCGGCTCACCCGGGAATCAGGCCTCCCAATGCTCGCGGATCAGTGCCCGATCCGGGGCCGGTCTCCGGGAACGGGCCCGGCATCAGGGATGACCGTCCGACTGTGGCCCGTCCCGCCCCGGAGCCGGATACGGAGCCGACCGCCGCTAGCGCCGGTTCGACCGACACCCCCCCGGCGTCTGAAGGGACTGCGTCATTCCCCACGCACGCCACGCCATCGGCTTCGTCTGACCCGAGCTCCCGTTCCGCCGCCGCTGAGGGGGACGGGGAGGATCAGCCACGCGAGACGGACGCCCTGGCGAATACGACACCCGGGTCTGGGTCGTCCGGGTCGGCCAGTGATGACGTGGGCCCGTCGAGTCGCCGCAACGCCCTCCGGCCCGTCCTCCAGCACGGGACCGGACGGGGCGGACGTGGAGGCGATGGCGGAGCGGACAACCGGCCCTCTGGGCGGGAGGGCGGCCCGGCGATCGGGCCACTGGCGATCCTCGCCGGCGCGGGGCTCGTCCTGGTGATCCTGCTCGGCATCATCCTGGTCAACCAGGGCGAGGAAACCCGGCAGGAGACGGCCCCGCCCTGCATCCAGGCCAGCGTCCCGGAGGCCCTGGACGAGATCGCCGACGGCACGGTGACCAACATCCGCGCCTCCGCCGCGAGCAACGATCTCAGCCAGTTCGCGGTCGCGGTCGAGCTGGACATCGAGGGGGGCGGCTGCCTGTCGCTGCCGCAGGGTTCGGACACGGTCGACGCCCGGACGGCGGTGCTGGGCGCGGCGACGATCTACAACTCGCAGACCGAGGGGCGCCGGATCAACATCGAGATCCGTGGGGTCGAGGTCCCGCCGACCCCCACCCCGGCCCCGACCGAGACGCCCATCCCGACCGTCGAGCCGACGATCGAGCCGACCGTCCCCGTCGTCATCCCGCCCGCTCCGGCCGGCACTCCCGACGCCGGTATCCCCGTCGCTACCCCGCTCGCCTGACCTGTTGCCTGGCGTCGTTCCCGTCGCGGGCGCCGGTCAGGGAGTGAGGGTCATCACCGATCAGGTCTACCGGTTCACGCGTCGAGCAGCGCGACGATCGCCCGGACCGTTCGCCAGTTCCGCGCGGTGCTCACCACGCCCAGCCTGCGATCGACGTAGTCATTGGTCCAACGGGACCGGGCGGCGCCGTTGGGCAGGTGCAGGTAGAGCGCCTGCCCGGCAAGCACGGCGCGGTCGCCCGGTGAGCGCTCCGGGTCCAGAGTGGCGGCGCGATCCCGGTCCGGCACGACCGAGAGCACCATCAGGTGGCAGTGATCCTCATCGGCGCCGTCCGCAAGGAAGGGGTTGCGCTTCGCCATCTCCCGGAACTCCGCCGCCGGCAGCACGATTACCGGCAAGTCCAGTCCGAGGTCGTCGCGGAGCCAGTGGACCGTCGCGTCCGCGATGTCGTCCGCGGCCGGAGAGCCGGGTGCGTCGTCCGTGTCGAACACGACATTGCCGCTCTGGATGTAGCTCCGGACGTCCCGCCCGCCGGCCCGCGCGATCACCTCCCGCAGCGCCGACATCGGCACCTTGTTCTTCGATCCCAGGTTGATCGAGCGCATCAGCATCACGTGCCTGGTCATCGGTTCCGTCACTCCGCCGGGCCTGGGCTCGTCGCTCCGCAGTCCCCGAACCTGCGGTTGGGGACGCAGTCGATGCGCCCAACAGTGAGACAGCATGGGGCAAGCGGCATGTCCCAGAGCGGTGCGACGGCGCCCGGCATGGCCATGCCATCCCGTTCATTGTCCACGGGTCAGGAGAACACCACCTCAGCGCAACGCATTGGCGGGTGTGGGCGGGAACGGGCCTTGTCCCCTACTCCGCCGCCTGGCCTTCCATGGCGGTCGGGGAAGATGCGCCGGATGCCTGTGCCGCCGCCCGGCGCGCCGTCAGCAGCCCGAGCGCCGCGGCGACCAGCGCCGCCACCCCGCCGACCAGCACACCCCAGCGCGGGCCGGCGTGCTCGCCGATCGCGCCGATGATCGGCCCGCCGATCGGGGTCGTCCCCAGGAAGGCGATCGACCAGAGCGCCATGACCCGGCCCTGCATCGTCGACCGGGCCGACAGCTGGAGCGTGACGCTGGCCAGCGACGTGAAGTTCACCGAGAAGAAGCCGACGACGATCATCGCGCCGATCGCCAGCGCCAGGTTGGGTGCTGCCGCCAGCAGGAACATCGAGCCACCGAACAGCGCCGCGGACCGGACCAGCGTCTTCGGGTCGCGCGCCTTGCGCGAGGCCGTGTACAGCCCGCCGACCACCGCGCCGATGCCCATCCCGGCTGTCAGCATGGCGTAGCCGGTCTCGCCGTTGCCCAGCGTGAACTCGGCGAACAGGGGCAGGATCACGGTGAACTCGTAGGTGAAGGTCCCGATGATCGCCATCATCAGCAGGATGTCGCGCAGCACCGGCGTGGCCGCCACGTAGCGGAAGCCCTCCTGGAGCTGCCCCTTGGCCCGGGGGACGGGCTTGCTCGGGTGGAGCTCCCTGGCCCGCATCAGCGCCAGCGTCGCGATCACGACACCGAACGACAGCCCGTTGGCGATGAAGCAGACACCGAGCCCGACCGTCGCGACCATCACCCCGGCGATCAGCGGGCCGATCACGCGGGCCAGGTTCATCTCGGTCTGGTTGAGCGAGACGGCGTTGCGTAGCAGGTCGTTGCCGACCATCTCGCGGACGAATGTCTGCCGGGTCGGGTTCTCGAAGACCTTGATCAGCCCGAGGATGGTGGCGATCACGTAGATCATCCACAGCTCGATCGTGCCGGCGACGGTCAGCGCGCCCATCAGCAGCGAGGCCAGCCCGGAAACCGCCATCACGACGTAGAGGATCTGGCGCTTGGGATAGCGATCGGCGATCAGCCCGCCCCAGGCGCCGAACAGCAGGACCGGCAGCGTCTGGAGGGCGGTGACGATCCCGAGGGCGGTGCCGGAGCCGGTCAGCTGGAGGACGAGCAGTCCCTGGGCGACCGTCTGCATCCAGGTGCCGGACAGCGAGACGGCCTGCCCCATGACGAACAGCCGGTAATTGCGGACGGAGAGCGCTGCGAAGGTCGTCTCGCCGAGCGTCTGGCGGACGGAGTGGATGGTGGGGAGCTGGCGACGAGCCAAGCGACGGCCCTCCTGCGGGCGGCGTCGGGGTCACGGAGCCGGGCAACGTGGCGACGACGGGAGCGCATGGGCGGGCGAACGGCCCGGATCCGGGGACGGATGGTCAGGCGGGCGGTGCGTCGCCCGGCGACCGGAATGCCTTCACGATACGGCACCCTCACGAATCGCGCCAGCGCATTTCGGAGGAGAAGACAAGTCATTTCTTGGTCGGAGTTGGCTGCAAGCCAGGGAACGAGGATGCGTATCAACGCAGGTCCATGGGCAGAGGTGACGCCGCGTCTTCCCTGTTCCATACTGACGAACGCTGATACAAGAACGACGGGGTAACGTGTGGGGAAGCAACAACAACCCACATGAACTGCGTCCGACCAGAACACCGCACGAGGTCGTGCAGGAGGCCACGGGTGATTCCGTCTTTGCTTGAAGCGTGTGTTCCGCGCCAATCGGTCTTCGATACCAACCTGCGGGATACCGTCTACAGCCTGGACGACCTTGCATCCATCGATGGTCGCGCCTTCTTCGCCGAGAACTTCGTTACCGGCGGTATGCGAACGCTTCTGACGGAAGTCTTCTCCCGGATGGACGGAAGTAATCCGGACGCCAACGGCTCGTTCCTCCTGAGCCAGTCAATGGGCGGTGGCAAGACACATAGTCTCCTCGCGCTCGCACTGCTTGCCCAGGATCCGTCCCTGCGGCCGGACGTCATGGGAGCGTTTGCCACGGTCGGCGACATCGGACCGGTAGCGGTCCTCTCCTTCAGCGGCCGCCAGAACCCGCAGTTCGGAATCTGGGGCGAGCTTGCCGAGCAGCTCGGTCGACGGGAAGTCCTGGCCCGCTTCTATCAGCCGTTGCAGGCACCGGGCGAGAGCGACTGGGTTCGGCTGCTCCAGGGCGACCGGACGCTGATCCTGATTGACGAGCTGCCGCCGTACCTCAACCAGGCGCTCCAGGTCACGCTCGGCCAGAGCACGCTGGCCCATGCCACGCAGTCGGCACTCTCCAACCTGCTGGCGGCAATCAACTCCGGCAAGCTGCCCAACGTCACGCTGGTCCTGACTGACCTGAGCGGATCGTCATATCAGCTCGCCGACGACCGGCTGACCGGCGTCCTGGGCGATATGGAGAAGGAAGCCGAGCGGACGGTCCAGCCGATCACCCCGGTCCGGCTCGACACTGCCGAGCTCTACCACATCCTGCGGACGCGGCTGTTCGAACGACTGCCGGACGAGGGCGCCGTCGACGAGGTCGCCGCCGCCTTCCGCCAGGCAATTGAGGCTGCCGGCCGGACGCTCGACGTGCCGACCGACCGAGCCGCAGAAGTCCAGAGCAGCATCCGTCAGACCTACCCGTTTCACCCGTCCATGCAGGATATCTTCGCCCGCTTCCGGGAGAACCAGGGGTACCAGCAGACCCGCGCCCTGATCCGGATCATGCGGCAGGTCATCGCTGGGCTCTGGGAGAGCCGCCTCGCTGGCGAACGGTACCTGATCGGTGTCCAGGATATCGACACCGCCAACCCACGCCTGGCCTCGGAGCTGGACAAGATCAACGATCGCTTCACCAACGCCATCGCCCACGACATCTCGAAGTCGGACCGATCGGCCGTCGCCCAGCGGATCGACGGGCCAACCGGGCGCAACGCCGGCGACGCCGCCCGGCTGGTCCTGATGTCGTCGTTGTCACTGGCGACCAACCCGGTCCTCGGTCTCACCCGGGCGGACATCATCAGCGCCCTTGCCAGCCCCGGCCGGGAAGTCGGTGACCTCGACGGGGCCCTGCTCCAACTGATCGACGGGGCCTGGTATCTCCACGCCACGGCCGAGGGCCGCCTGCTGTTCCGGTCAACGGAGAACGTCCGTGCCCGGTTAGAGGACAGTGTCAAGAACGTCATCGGCGACACCGTCCGGACCGAGATCGGGAAGCGGCTGGCAGAGCTCTACAAGCCGACCGCCCGTGACGTCTATCAGGACGTCCAGGCGCTCCCCGACCTGCGCGAGCTGACCAACACCATTGACCGGACGGTGCTGATCATCGCTCGGCCGGAGGAGCCTGGCAGCACGATCCTGACGGATTACTACAACTCGCTTCCGTACAAGAACAGGGTCCTGCTCGTGACCAGCCGGCCGGCCGAGTACGACGTGGTCGTCCAGCGGACGCGCTACCTGATCGCTACCCGGCAGATGGTGCGGGAGTTCGAGCAGGGTCAGTACCGACCCGATGATCCGCAGTTACTCGAGGCGCGCGATCTCGCGACGCGGTACGACGCCAACTTCTACCAGGCGCTGCGGGAGGCCTTCTTCACCCTCCGCTCACCGGGACGGAATGGGCTGCTCCAGACCGAGTTCAGCCCGGAGTACGACGGCAACCGCTTCCGAGGCGAGGACGTGATCCGGCAGGCGCTCGTTGATCGCAGCCAGTACGTTGCGCCGGTCGACATGATGACCGATCGCTTCCGTGAGCGGATCGAGCGCGAACTGTGGCCGGCCGAGAGCAAGGCGGTCGCCTGGGCCCAGATTCGGACCGAGGCCGCCCAGCAGCCTGGCTTCCCCATGCACCAGCCGGCCAAGCTGGACGATGTCCGCGACCAGGCCGTCCAGCGTGGGCAGTGGCGCCTGGTCGACGAGGGCCGGTTCGTTGAGCGCGGCCCGTTCGAGCGAGAGAAGGCTCGTGTCTCGGCGCCGCGCGTAATCGGCGAGCCGGACCCGGAGACGGGCGCGGTGACGATCGAGGTCAAACCGGTCAATGCCGACATCGTCCGGTTCATCTCCGCCGATGGGGCGAGCCAGATTGTCGAGAACGGCAAGATCACTGTCACCGACCTCGCGGGCCGCTTCGTCGCCGAGGACTCGACCGGCGCCTATGAATCGGCGGATCCGGTTGCCTGGGAGAACCGCATTACGCTCCGGTTTGACACGCATCAGGACGGCAACGGGCGCCGGGTCGAGCTCAAGGCCGTCCCCCCGGCGCCGATCCGCTACACCACCGACCAGTCCAGCCCGATCAACAGCGGTCAGCCCTACACCGGCCCGATCGCGATCAGCAATGCGGCGACGACCATCCGGGCGGTGGCCGAGGCCGATGGGATTCGATCGGCAGTTGAGACGTTCGAGATCCAGGACACCGGCGGCCAGGAAGTGACGGTCGATCCGCGCCGGCCCGCCGAGTGGCGGCGCAGGCTGGTCGCCTCGTCGACGGCCGATACCTTCGCGCTGTTGCGCCAGTTGGAGCAGGCGACAGCGACGGTCGCCGGGATCGAGTTGACCGCCGAGTCGGCGATCAACTACTCGCTGTGGCAGGTCGATGAGGGCGTCACGCTGACCGTCGCCGAGGTGCGGCAGGTGGCGGACGTTCTGACGACCATCCATCTGGGCTGGAACCTGCGGGTGGAGATTGCCCGGACCGAGTATGCGCAGGGATCGGATCTGCTCGACATCGTTCGGGAGCGCAAGCTCGAGATTCGGCCCAACGAGTTGAGGCAGGGCGGATGAGCGGCTCACGCGGCTTCGGCTACCAGCCGGAGCGATCCGGCGGCTACCACTTCGAGGTCCGGCCCACTGCCGGAGGTGGAGGTGGTATCACCGTCGTCGAGCGGTTTGGCGCCGGGATGGCGCTGGACGGCCAAGCATCCTCCGATGAGGCGCGCGAGCGGGCTCGGCTGACCGCCGCACGTTGGGAGGCGGTCCAGGGAGCTGTCGCGGCCGACTTCAATCAGCGCCTCCAGGGCGCGCGGCTTCGGCCCGGCCGCTGGCTCAAGGGTGTCACACCACTGGCGCCGCACTTCGGCAAGGAGCTGGTCCTGCTTGCCTGGGCGATTGATGACCAGGATCCGACGGTGATCGGCCGGATGCTGGCCAACTGGCGCGGGTTGGCGCCCGAGGAGCGGTGGTGGTTCTACACCACCATCAATGCTTCTCCCCGGTCGCGGACGATCCCCGATGGCGCTTCCCACGGCTGGCGAGCGGCGATCAAGGTCGCCTTCCTCGACGATCCTCGTGACGTCGGACTGGAGTCGCTCCGCATCGCCGCCGAGCCATCGCCCGTTGACGAGATACCTGATCAAGAGCGGCTGCTACGACCAGTCAACAGCCGACGAGGCCGTTCTCCGGCGCAGGAACCGGGAGCGGTCCAGGGCCGGCTGTTCGCCGAGCCGGATGCGCCCGACTACGATGCTTCCTGACCCATCTCAACCTAGAACATTGATTTCCGCAGGCTTAGCGGAACCATCCCACTGAGAGACGCAGGCCATGACCTCCCCCACTGAAAGCACTCGCGTCGCCGAGCAGATTACCGCCCCGCATCAGCGCAGCTACATTGAGGTTGACTTCCCTGTCGCAGAGTTGTCAGATGAGTGCTACAAAGAAAAGAAGGCTGGCTCCACGCAGTCGCTGACAAGTCTCGGTAAGTGGTGGGGGCGAAAGCAGTTACTTTTGGTCAGGGCTATTATCCTTGGGCTCCTGATGCCCGCATCAAAGGATCCGGAAGGCGACCGTGCGACGTTCTTGGCACTAATGACGATGGATGACGATGGTCTCCTTCGGCGTCGTACAAAAACAATCTCAGCAAGAGAAGTCGAGGCGGCTCTTCCTGGTGAAGCTACATCTCGCGCGATTAGTAAGGGTCAGTGGATCAGTGGTACCACTGCACTTGTTCGCCGACACTTGCAAGACCAAGCATTTCTAACGCTGCCCTACGCGGAACGTCTTACGTTCTGTGTCCGCCCTGAAGAAATTGATGGTCCATCGCCTGAGGCTTGGTTGCGGATTAACGCACACCTTGCCACTAACGCAGCCACTCTCCAAGACATTGTGGAAGAATTAGGGCGTCGTCGATTTGGGCATTGTCCCCGTGTCGGCGACGCGTTTTCCGGAGGCGGCTCAATCCCTTTCGAGGCGGCTCGACTCGGATGTTCAGTCAGCGCGTCAGACATCAATCCGGTTGCTGGTCTCTTGACTTGGTCGGCATTGAATGTTGTTGGTGGCGGAGAGGCGGTCGTTAGTGAAGTTCGAGCGGCGCAACGGGATATTTACGAATCCGTCAAGCACCAGTTCGACGCGTGGGGCATCGAACGAAACGAGGAGGGCTGGCTAGCCGAGGCTTACTTGTATTGCAGCGAGGTGCGTGACGCTCGTACTGGTTGGACGGTTCCACTTATCCCTAACATGGTGATCTCTCAGAAGCACAGAGTCTATGTCAAGTTGCTACCGAATCAAGCCAATCGTGGCTTCGATATCGACATTCTGAGTGGGGCTAGCCAGCATGAGATCAGCGAATCCGCTCACGAAAGAACCTGGGAGAATGGAGTTCGTACGCCGGTGGATCGAAATGGTCATTGGCTTGCACCGCATCAACGGACCTCAACGTCTATTGTTCAATTGCGTGGTGCCGAGGGTCTTCGTCGCTGGACCAACGACGACCTTGTCCCACGGTCAAGCGATGTCTTCCAGGAGCGGCTCTACTGCATCCGATGGCGCGACCCAGTAACTGGTGAACGGCACTATCGCTCTCCGACTGTCGAGGACCTTGACCGAGACCAGTACGTCCTAGAATTGCTAAGTGAGCGATTCGCCGATTGGCAGGCACAAGGTTACATTCCTAGCCAAGAGATCGAACCAGGCGCAAAGACTGATGAGCCCATTAGAACCCGCGGATGGACTTATTGGCACCATCTCTTCAATCCTCGCCAGCTCTTGCTTATTGGCTTGATCGCCAGTAACGTTGCGGGCAGTGATCCAACGATAAGTAAGTCGATTCTTTTGTCAATCGGTCGGGCCGCAAACTGGGATAGTCGCCTGTCGCGATGGAATTCCCATCCAAGCAAGGATCAACCGGAAGACACCTTTTACAATCAAGCTCTTAACACGCTTCTCACTTATGCCACTCGGTCAAGTTTGGCGTTGGAACGCATTTTCTGCTCGTTTCCCGACGCATCGGTTGTGAGAACCGGTCATTCAGTCAAGCTGGCTGATGCAAGGTTGATAGACATTGAGAACGATCTTTGGATTACTGACCCTGGCTACGGCGATGCCGTCAATTACGACGAGGTGTCCGAGTTCTTCTTGGCGTGGTACGACAAGCAATTGCCGAAAATCTTTCCAGATTGGTATGGCGATTCTCGTAGAAGTCAGAACATCAAAGGTGAGGGCGAGCAATTCCGGCTTAGGCTAACCGACGCCTATGCCAATCTTACTCGGCACATGCCGGACGATGGCTACCAAATCATCATGTTCGTCCATCAAGACCCGGCCGTCTGGGCCGACGTCGGACTTACTATCTGGGGAGCTGGCCTTCAGGTCGTTAATGCCTGGACAGTCGCGACGGAGACAGGAGCTACTGGGATACGGCAAGGCAACTACGTCCACGGCACTGTCTGCCTGGTCCTGCGCAAGCGGGCCGGCGACAGCTACGGGTATCTGTCCGACATCTACCCCGAGGTTGAGGCCGAGGTGAAGCGGCAGCTGGACGAGATGCGGGCGATCGACGATGACGCTGATCCCAGCTTCGGCGACGCCGACTACCAGTTGGCCGCCTACGCCGCTGCCCTTCGCGTCCTGACCCAGTACAGCGAGATCGACGAAATCGATATCAAACGGGAGCTGGGTCGACCTAGGACCAAGGGCGAGAAGTCTCCGATAACCCGGCTGATTGAGCAGGCTGTCGACATCGCGACCAATGCGATTGTCCCGCGTGGCATGGAGCCGCGGACATGGCGCCGGCTCGGCCCGGATGAGCGGCTCTACCTCAAGGCGGTTGAGACCGAGGCTGGTGGTGAGAAGCGCAGCGGCGTCTACCAGGAACTGGCACGCTCGTTCGGCGCCACCGAAGTCAAGGACCTCTACGCCTCCACCAGGGCCAACGCCGTCCGGTTCAAGGCCCCCTCGGAGTTCCGCTCGCGCTGGGTAGCAGAGCCGGGCAAGGAAGGCTTCGCTGGCTCGACGCTCCGCCAGCTATTGCTGGCCATCTTCCGGACAGCCGAGCACGAGGAGCTGGACCCGCGTCCGGCCCGGCAGCAGCTGGCCAATGACTACGGCCCTGCCTACTGGCAGGAGCGCGACCGGATGATCGAGCTACTCGTCTTTCTCCGCCGCCATAGCGATCGTCTGCCGCACTGGGAGCGGGACAACGCCGCGATCGACGCCCTGATCGGATCGCTGCGCAGCCATAGGGTCTAGCACGGGACGCCAGGACGAGTCGGAAGTTAGGCGCTGTACCGGAACGAACCTGCATGACATGACGTGATTCCTCTCCTCACGACTGGAAGGGGCATCCTGGCAACCGCCTTCCCCCCTGCCCTCGGCCATTCATGGCCCGAGAGAACTTGAAGGAACCGCCGTGCAGACACAGCCCAGGTCGACGATCCAGCGCCACTCGTCGCGGCAGGGCTCGCTGGCGAGTTTCCTGCCCGACGTCCTCTACGGGGCGACAGGCTATGACCGGATTGCTGGCTACTTCACCTCGTCGATGCTCGAGGTTGCCGGAGAGGCGATCGGCGAGATGGCGGCCGGTGGCGTCGCCCGGATCATCTGCAACTCCGAGCTCATGCCCGAGGACATCCACACCGCCCGCGCCGCCCAGATGGGCATGCTGCAGGAGTGGAAGCGCTGGCTACCCGACGACATCTCGCCGGAGACCCAGCGTAACCTGCGTCGCCTTTACGACCTGCTGACGTCAGGCCGGCTTAAGGTCAAGGTGCTGCCGAGCGGCGTCCATGGCCTGCTCCACGGCAAGGCCGGACTGGTTCGCCACGCCGACGGCTCTCGCCTCTGCTTCGTCGGTAGCGCCAATGAGACGCTGAGTGGCTGGCGGCGTAACTACGAGATCGTCTGGGCCGACCGAAGCATTGAGGGGTGTGACTGGGTCCAGGCCGAGTTCGATGCGCTCTGGCACCATGCCGCCGCTCACGATCTGGCCGACGCGGTGATCACGGACATTCAACGGATTTCGGTCCGGACCGTCGTCAATGATCTGGATATCTGGCGGCAGTCCGAACAACCTGCCGCTGAGGCGACGATCGAGGTGCCAATCTACGCTCGCGAAACCGGACTCTGGGCTCACCAGAAGTGGTTCGTCCACCATGCCTTCGAGGCCCACCGGCGGCATGGTGCCCGGCTGGTCCTGGCCGACCAGGTCGGGCTAGGCAAGACGATTCAGCTTGCGCTCGCCGCCAAGCTGATGTTGCTCTGGGGGCAGAGCAATGTGTTGGTCGTCGTGCCCAAGCCCCTGATGGCCCAGTGGCGCGACGAGCTCTGGGACTATCTCCAGCTTCCTTCGGCGATCTGGACCGGCGCCGACTGGATCGACGAGCGCGGTGTCCATCACCCATCCGCGCGGAATGGGCACCACGGGCTGCTGGATTGCCCCCGCCGGGTCGGGATCGTCTCGTCCGGCCTGATCAAGCACAGCGAGGAGGTCCGCCGGATCCTGGTCAGCCGGACCTGGGAATGCGTCATTCTCGATGAGGCTCACCACGCCCGGCGCCAGAACACCGGCCGGAGCAAGCGCGATCAGGCTGCACGACCCAACAACGTCCTCCGCTTCCTGTGGGATATCGCCGGCTCGACGCGGAGCATGCTGCTGGCGACCGCGACCCCGATCCAGCTCGACCCAATCGAAGCCTTCGATTTGCTGGACGCGCTCAATCGGGGTAACTGGCGGGTTCTGGGCCGCAGCGAGTTCGCCCGCTGGCGTGCCGACGCGCGTGGCGGGTTGGAGATCATTGCCGGCCGCGCCGCCAAGCCTGATGGTCTGAGCGATGTCTGGAGCTGGATGCGTGACCCGTTCCCCGACCCGCTCGATGTCGATGTCGCCGGCGATCCACGCAACCGACCGCTCCGTGACACGATCCGGCGCTTGACTGCCCCCGACGATCCAAAGCTGGGCAAGCCGGTACAGGTTGCGGAGTATCCACTGGACAGGCCGAGTCGGCTCAAGGCTGCCGATCGGGGTCAGCTCAAGCGCGTTGCTGACGTCTACTTTGACGACTTGAACCCGTACATCTCGCACATCGTCCGGCGGCGGCGGGAGTTTCTGGAGAACGAGATCGACCCAGTCACGAACGAACCGTTTCTGCCGCGGGTCCGGGTTCGTCTGTTCGGAGACGATACCCGCGAGGCGATCATGCTGCCGCTGGAACTGCGCGAGGCATATGAGTCGGCCGAGGCATTCTGCGAGGCGATTGGTCAGCGCCCGAACATGAATTCGGGCTTCCTGGAGACGCTTCTGCTTCGTCGAGTTGGCAGTACGATCCACGCGGGTCAACGGACGGCCCGCAGGATTGTCGGCGGCGAGACGGGGGCCGTCCTAGAAGCGGAAGACGAGGCTGGCATCGATGAGTTGGAAGATGATGAGGCGGTGATCGTTGAGGAACGCTCGAAGCTCCAGCCCTTGTCGGCGCAGGAGCGGGAGCACCTTGAACGCTTCCTGGCACAATTGGACCTCGCGGGGGATGATCCCAAGTACCGGCTGGTCCTCGAAATCTTGCGCAGCGGTGTGCGAAGTCCCGAGGGCGCCCGCGAGACCGAGCCGTGGTTCGACCTGGGCTGCATCATCTTTTCCCAGTATTTCGACAGCGCCCAATGGCTAGCCGGTCGGCTGACGCGCGAGTTCCCGGGTGACGCGATCGCGCTCTACGCCGGTGCCGGTCGGTCAGGCATCTACCGCAACGGGATGTTTGAATCCAAGCAACGCGACGTTCTGAAAGGACTGGTTCGCGCAGGGGACATCCGGCTCGTTGTAGGGACAGATGCGGCATCGGAAGGATTGAACCTCCAGCGCCTCGGTACCTTGATCAACCTCGACCTTCCGTGGAACCCGACCCGGCTGGAACAGCGGAAAGGTCGTATCCAGCGCATTGGGCAATTGCGCGACGAGGTCTACGTTTACAACATGCGTTATCGCGACTCGGTCGAGGATCGCGTGCACCAGAAGTTGTCGGAGCGGACCCGGCAGATCAGCGACATCTTCGGGCAGCTGCCGGATACGCTGGAAGCGGTCTGGGTTGATATCGCCCGGCGTAATGAAGCTGAAGCTGACCGGCGGATCAATGAACTTCCAGAGGAACGGCCGTTCCTCGACAAGTACGACCGCATCCCTGAGAACGTGGACTGGGAGTCCTGCAGCACGGTACTGGACGCCCAGACGCAACTTGATGCACTCCTCCGAGGTTGGGATGGGAAGAGTCGCTAAGGGCCGGTAGAAATCAGAAATACGACCGGAGCGGCCCCGCGTCGTCGCAGGGCCGCTCCGGTTCAGGATCTGCAGAAGGTGTTCCGGACGATCAGCCGACCGGGACGACGGACCCGCTGGTCGTCGAATCGCTCGGCTCTTCCAGCCCCTCGAGGCTGATCGTGACCCACTCGGCGGACACCCAGAGCGAGCCATCCTTATCCACGGCGTTCCAGTCGTTGCCCTCTTCGTCGCGGAACGAACCGTAGACATTGACCGCCGCGCCGTAGGGCAGCACGTCGAGGACCTCGGCGGACAGGCTTGGGTCGGCCCGGACATTCAGCGCGCTGGCAGTGACGTACAGGGGGTAGAGCAGTAGCGTCACGCCCGCGCTCTCACCGCCGGCCGGTCCGCCGACCCAGCCGTCCTCGACCGGGAACCACTGGTCGCCGTCGACTTCGACCGGTTCCACGTCCGGATCCTGGAGCAGCTCCTCGCCGCTTGTCGCGATCCGGGCGACCGTGGCGTCAGCCGACGGTTCGCTCCGGATGATGAGGAACGGGCTCGTCACTTCCCACGTCGTCTGCGCTTCCGGCACGATCGGCGGGGCGGGCGCAACCGGCTCCACGGCGAGCGTGATCGTCTCGCCGGTGAACGCGAAGCCCTCCACCGACCAGCCCAGCGTCACGCCGTCGGCTTCCAGCAGGTACCAGTCGTAGCCATCTGCGGCGACCGGACCGTCCGTGACCAGGACACTGTCCCCGAAGTAGACAGAGGTGACCTGGGTACTGTTCAGACCTGGCCCGGCGCGGACAACGAGGGACTCAACGTTGACTTCCGCCGGAAAGACCGTTACGGACTGTTGCGCCCCGGCGAACGGGTTCCGCACGGTGTCATCGTGAACCGCCGTCAGCAGCACGGCACTTGCCGTGAGCGATCCAGCCATGACGGCCGTCGCAAGATACCGGGCCAGACGCATCTCGGGTCCTTCCTTGGGTTCGAGGGGCGATCACGGGCGCCGCCGCCTCTATGCCCGAACGTGCGGGGTGTTCGGACGGATTCGATTATACGCAAGCTGTCCAGCCAATCGTCAGGGGTCATGCCAGACATGTTTCCCCTCAATAAGAGAAAGCCGCCCTGCCGACGAGCAGCGTCGCTCGTCCTGCTTCGGTGGCCGGATTCGTCACCCGGTAGTCGCCAACCGGTGTGAAGCGTCCGTGGTGGATCGCTGACCTGGTCCGGCGTCCCGATCCAGCCGGCACGGGTGCCCGACCATCAAGGAGGGCGGTCCGGTCGGTGCGTCAGGGGAATCACGGCTCACGCACTGGCCGGACCGCCCCGGGTCCGCCTGTCGCGTCGCGACACGAGCCCGTGAGGTGTTGCCCATCCGGGCAGAGCCCCGCACCTCCCTTTTAGCTGCCAGGTTGTCGGCCGAACGTCCCCGCGGTGGGACGGTTCTGTGACATCCACCCGGTATCATTCTGTCAACTCAAGGAGAGGGGGCGCGATGCAGCGCGGAAGGATTCCCGGCGTCACGATGTCGCCGCCCGCACCACGCGGGGCACGGCGACCACGACATACACATCAGGGCGGCCGGGGTGAATCCGGCCGCTCCTATGGGTTCGGCCGGGCATTCCGGCTGACCCTCGCCCTGGCCGCGCTCCTGATCGGCGCGGCCGGGATGCTCGGCGGCCTCGTCGCCGACCGGGCCTCCGCCCAGGACACGGCAAGCGGATCGACGGTCTACGTGATCCCGATCCAGGGCGAGATCGAGCCCGGCATCGGGCATTACCTGTCGCGATCGATCGATGACGCGGTCGAAGCCGGTGCCACGGCGGTCATCTTCGACATCAATACCCCCGGCGGTCGGCTGGACACGGTCCTCGAGATGCGGGACGCCATCCTTGGCGCGCCGATCGAGACGATCGCCTACGTCAACCGGGAAGCGTTCTCGGCCGGCGCGTTGATCACCATCGCGTCCGACCAGATCTGGATGGCACCGGGTGCCGTCTTCGGTGCCGCCACCCCCGTCAACGGTGGGACCGGCGAGACGTCCTCGGAGAAGGTCATCTCCGCCGTTCGCTCGACCTTCGGTGCCACCGCCGCTGAGAACAACCGTGACGTGGCCGTCGCCGAGGCGATGGTCGACCCGGCCGTCGTTGTTGAGCAACTGAACGACACCGGCCAGGGACTGGTCACTCTGAGTGCCGAGCAGGCGCAGCAGGTCGGCTACCTCACAGGTAGCGCCAACTCCGTCAATGAGGTCATCAGTCTGGCGGGCTACGCCGGCGCAGCGGTGACCGAGACCAGCATGAGCCCGGCCGAGCACCTCGTCCGGTTCGTGACCAACCCCGGCTTCGCGTCGTTGCTGGTCCTGGTCGGCCTGTTCCTGATCGTCGCCGACGCGTTCGTCGGTGGGTTCGGTGTGGCGGCCGCCATCGGCGCCCTCCTGATCGGCCTGTTCTTCTGGGGCCACCTGCTGGCCGGGCTGGCCGGCTGGGAAGACCTCGCACTCATCGTCATTGGGCTGGTCCTGCTCGCCGTGGAGGTGTTCGTCTTCCCCGGCTTCGGGATTGCCGGTCTCGCCGGGCTGGTGTCCGTCGGTGGTGGGGTCTGGCTGGCGATGATCGGGCGCGACTTCGGCGCGTTCCAGTCGGCCGATGACATGATCCGGACTGCCTGGATCGTGATCCTGACAGTGGCAGGTGCCGCGGCCGGCGCGATCGGTGCCGGGGCGCTGCTCCCCCGGATGGTCGGGGCCGGTAGCTCGACCATCACGACGACCTCGCGCCGCCGCTTCGGTGGCGGTGGGCTGGCCCTCTCGGCCACCGTCGATGAGGACCGGCGAGCCCGCGCCGGGACCGAGCGCCCGAGCTGGATGGTCCGGATGTTTCAGGGCGACAGCGTCCTGGAGCGCGACGACCACCCGCTGAAGATGCCCGCCGGTCGCGACGACCGTCCCGTGGACCGGCGCCCGCCGGAACAATCGTGACAGGCGGCGTCCCGGCGCCGGTCCCGACCGGGATCTGACCGGGACAAACATCACCCGGGCGCGCCGTAATCCGGCACGCGCCCGGCTCCCCTACCGCTCCTGCCCGGCTACGGGCTCGCACAGAAGGGTCACCCCATGCCAGATGGGCTTCTCCCGTTGCTGGTCGTCGGCGTCATCGTCGTCGTCCTGCTCAGCTTCTTCCTCTTCTTCGTCCCGGTGGGCCTCTGGATCACGGCCGTGTTCTCCGGCGCCCGTGTCAATCTGGGTACGCTGATCGGAATGCGGCTTCGTAAAGTCAACCCCAACGACATCGTCCGGCCGTACATCAGCGCCCAGAAGGCCGGCATGAACCTCAACGTCGGGCAGATGGAAGCCCACTACCTCGCCGGCGGCAACGTCGGCCGCGTGGTCCAGGCCCTGATCTCCGCTGACCGCGCCAACATCGAGCTGCCGTGGAAGCGTGCCACGGCCATCGATCTCGCTGGCCGAGATGTGCTCGAGGCGGTCCAGGTCAGCGTCAATCCCAAGGTCATCCAGACGCCGCGCGTCTCGGCCGTTGCCAAGGACGGCATCCAGCTGGTTGCCGTCGCCCGGGTCACGGTCCGGGCCAACATCGACCGCCTGGTCGGTGGTGCCGGTGAGGAGACGATCATCGCCCGCGTCGGCGAGGGCACGGTGTCCTCGATCGGTTCGGCCGCGTCCCACAAGATGGTGCTCGAGAACCCCGACCAGATCTCCAAGTACGTCCTCGAGCGTGGACTCGACTCCGGAACCGCCTTCGAGATCCTCTCGATCGACATCGCGGATGTCGATGTCGGGCGGAACATCGGCGCCGAGCTCCAGACGGATCAGGCCGAGGCTGACAAGAAGATCGCCCAGGCCCGGGCCGAGGAGCGCCGCGCGATGGCGCTCGCCCAGGAGCAGGAGATGCGGGCCCGCGTCGTCGAGGCCGAGGCCGAGGTGCCGCTGGCCATGGCCGAAGCTTTCCGCTCCGGACGGCTGGGCGTGATGGACTACTACAAGATGGAGAACGTCCAGGCTGACACCGATATGCGCGCCGCGATCTCCGGACGTGACGCGCACGAGAACGGCAACGGCCGCGGCTAGTCCCGCCTGACACTCCCACAGATGCCGCGCCAGGTCACCAACCTGGCGCGGCGAGAGGATCATCATGATGGATCGCCTGCGCAAGGCATTCGAAGAGGTCCGGGAGGGGATGCCCGGCGGCTGGCCGGACGAGCGATACGGCCAGTCCGGGGCACCGGGTCAGCCGGTCCCGCCCGGTCCGGACCGGCGGATGGAGCGCCCGGTGCATCCCGCGCGTCCTCAGGGCCCTACGGGTCGGCCGGTGAACACCGGCGGTGACCGCCCCGGCTCACTCTGGGAATCGGGCTCGGTCGGCGAACCACAGGACGGACGTGACGCAGAGCGACCCCGCAATCCCAACCGCTCGCAACGTTCTGACCCCCGGCGGCCCCAGGTACTCTCCATCGAGGAGCAGGAATGGCAGAAACCGTCCACGGAACGGCCGCGACAGCGGGTCGAACCGGTCGTCACCTGGCCTCAGACCGAGGCTGACCGCCTGGCTGCGGCTCTCCGGGACCCGGCCAGCCTGCGGACGGCCGTCCTCCTCCGGGAGGTCCTGGATCCGCCGCTTGCCCTCCGCGATGAGCGCGGACGCGGATCGTCGTAGCGTTCGACCGCCCGCGCTGACCCGGCGTCAGGCGCGGGGCAGCGGCAACCGACGCTCAGGAACCCGAACACACAGGAAGGGGGATGGCCACTTGGCCATCCCCCTTCCTGTGCCCGCGTTGGGTGATCGCTCTCTAGACGGCGGGTGGCTCGGACGCCTCTTCCTCGTTCGTCGTTCCCTCGTCGGCTGTCCCGGCGTCGTCAGCCGAGGTGTCGCCCTCGCTATCCCCGCTGCCGACCAGCTGCTCGGCCAGGGCGAGTGCTGCGGGAAGTGGATCGCCGGCGACCGACGCCGCGTCGATCTTGAGGATGTACTGCCCGGTCCGGACGTAGAGCACCGCCAGGTTGCCGTCGTCATTGGTCGTCTGCATCGCGAAGATCTCGTCGCCCACCGCGTCTTCCGCGGGCAGGTCCAGCGGCGCGACCCCGAACGCCTCGACGAACGCCGGCAGCGCGTCGGATGCGCCGTCCGCCGTCTCGAACTCATGGGCACTGACGGCGTAGCGGTTGATGTCCTCGTTGGCGGGCTGCGGCGCCGCGTCGTAGGTGATGAACTCGTTGGCGACCCATCCCCACTCCTCCAGCTCAGCCTGCGCGGCGGCGGCGTCCTCATCTACCCCGACGAAGGTCGCGGCGACCTCCTCCAGGGAGCGTTCCCCCTCGGCGGTTGGCGCGTCGAACCCGGCGGGCAGGTCGTCGGACGGCGGCAGGAAGTCGCCGATCGCGGCGGTAACCTCGCCGCCGCCCGCGTCCGGGCTCGGGCTGGGCTGGGCGCTGCTCCCGGCCGAGGCCTCCGTGTCGGTCGCCGCGACCTCGCCGTCCCCGGACGCCTCCGGCTCGGACGACGCGGCGGCGTCATCGCTGGCCGGGGCGCTGGGCGCGGCACTCGTTTCCGCGGTCGGCGCGTTCGCGTCGGACGGCGCTGGCTCGGTGGTCGCTTCCGGCTCGGCGGATGGCTCCGGCTCGCTGGAGGTGGCCGGCGGGATGACGCCCTGCCCCGTCGCGGAGCCCGATGGCGCCGTGGGAGCGGCGCCGTCGGTGCCCGCGGCAGCTGATGCCGAGGCATCGGCGGCGACCGCCGGGTCGCTCGGGTTGCCCGCCACGACGGCTGGCTCCGTCGGAGGCGGGTCGTCGTCGAAGATGCCGAAGCCGCCGTTGGCGAAGGCGAGGAACGCCAGGACCAGCGCCGCCACGGCGACCAGGCCGATCGCGCCAGCCAGCAGGCCGCGGAAGAGGTTGCCGCGGTCGGCCGGGACATCGGGCGGCGGAACCGGCGGCGGAGCCGGGCGGAGGTTCAGCGGCGTGTGATCCGGCGGAACGCGACCGACGGGATGGAGTGCGTAGTCGGCGCGCGGCTCCATCCGCGTCGGGTCGTAGGCCGGGCGATGAGGCGGCAGGTTCGGGTTTGGATAGAAGACGGGCTCGTCAGCGAGCGGACCGAGCCGGGTCGTCCCCTGCGCTCCGGGCGGCACACCGAACCCCTGTGTCTGGCCGGGGCCTGGCTGGTTGGGGACAGGCGGGGCGCCGGGACCTGGCCCGGGTGCGGGGTAACCGCCCGCCATGGCCTGCGCCTCGGGGGCGGTGTAGGGATCGTAGGGGACCTGGGCCGGGGCGTTCGCGTCCGGGGCAGGAGCCGCGGGGCGACGGGACGGTCGTGGTTCCATGCGGTGGTGCGATCTCCGGGGTCCGCGGGGCCGGTCGAGAGCTGGATCCGGGCCGGGACAGTGAGGGCAACGGGACGGTCAATCCGCGCGCCGGGGACGTGTTTCGCCTGTCTCGTCCGCGCGGGGTCCGGTCGTTCCGGGATCCAGGCGACCTGAAACCGTCGCGCGTTTTGGGGGTAGGCGGGACGTCGAAGTATACGCTGATCGCTCATCCTCCCCGGTCATTCGACCAGGGCGTCATGAGTATCTACGCACCAGACAGCGTGGAAGTTTCGCTGTCCGGCCAATGTCCTGGCATCCCGGCCCGGCGAGATGGGAGGGGAGCGCACCGTCAGAGACCGGGCGAAGCCCGTGATCCGGGTGGCGGGGCCCCCGGCCGGGCGATCAGACGCGGACGATGCGCTGGATGAGCGCGGCGGCCCGGGCGAGCGTGTCTGGCTCGACTTCGCCGCGCAGCCGCAGCATCCGGCGGCGGTCGACGGTCCGGAGGTGGTCGCAGAGGATCATCGCCGGGCGGTCCATCCCGCCCTCCGGCGGCTGGATCGCGACCCGGGTCAGGCGGGGGTGTGCCTCGGCGGAGATCGGCAGGACGAAGATCAGCGTGTCGGGCACGGCGTTGAAGCCATCGATCGAGACGACCAGCGCCGGCAGCACCGTGCCGCCCGGCGTCCGGTTGTGGTCGGGCGCGAGGTCAACGTCCCAGACCTCGCCCTGCCGCGGGAAGGCCATCAGCGGTCCTCCGCGTCGTCGTGCCGTGGATCAGGGCCGTTCGGGAGGTCCAGCCGGCCGGGGCCGTCGGTCAGCGCGTCGGTGAGCGTGTCGTCCCAGGCGGCGGTGTCGGCGCGGTGCAGCGCCCAGGCGGTCGGGTGATCTGCCGCCTCGCTGGCGACCTCACGCCGGAAGTCGGCCCAGAACCGGGCGTCGTCGTAGCGGAGGACGGCATCCTGGACAATCGCGCTCACTGGCCGCTGCTCGCGGGCAGACAGCGCCTGCAGCCGGTCCCGCGTCTCGTCCCGGATCCTGATCGTCGTCGGCATCGTCGTCTCCATGTAAGACCAGGACAAGGCATCGGGGGCGCGTCTGAGCAAGCCGGGAGAAGCAGGCTGTCGGCCCAGTCGCTAGGCTTGAGCGGGTATCAAACGCAAGGCGGTCATGGGGAGATTGGATTGATTATGGCAGTTCGCGTGGACCTCAACATCTCGCTCGACGGCTATGGCACCACCACCGACGGCACGGCGGACAACCCGTTCGGAGAGGACTGGGGCCGCCTGGTCGGCCCGTACACGCAGACGCGCACCTTCCGGGAGCGGGTGCTGGGCATGACCGACGGGTCCGGCACTACCCACCTCGACGACGAGTACGCGAAGGGTTACTTCGACGGGATCGGCGCCGAGATCATGGGGGCCGGGAAGTTCGGCCTGCACCTGTATCCTGACGATCCCGACTGGAAGGGATGGTGGGGCGACGAGCCGCCCTTCGGGTTCCCGGTGTTCGTCCTGACGCACACGCCGCGTCCCAGCCTGGCGATGAAAGGTGGGACCGAGTTCCACTTCATCACCGCGACGCCGGAAGAGGCGCTGGCACAGGCGACCGCCGTCGCGGGCGACCGCGATGTCCGGGTCGGCGGGGGCATCACGGTCGTCCGGGACTACCTCAAGGCTGACCTGGTCGATCGGCTCCACGTGGCCATCACCCCGATCATCCTGGGCCAAGGACTCAATCTCTGGGAGGACCTGCGTGGGCTCGAGCGACGCCTTCCCAACGTCACTACCGAGACGGCGCCGAGCGGCATCGTCCACATCACCATGAGCCGCTGACCGGGAGCCACCCCCATCCGGTGGGCCCCTTCCAGCCCGGTGAGGCAATTACGCCGTAGTGAGGGGGCTTGCCCCCTCACTACGGCGGCGCGCCCGATCGCCCCCGGCCCCTTCATCAGGCCAAATCACGGCAGTCGATGCGGACAAGCAGATGAGATGGGGCTTGCCCCATCTCATCGGATTCGCTGCCTCTCAATCAGCCACGATCGAGAACCACTCGGCGAAGGGAGGGGCGACCATGGTGATCGATCCCTACCCCCGCAGCCGGGCGCGCTCGCGGTCGAAGATTCGCCGCAGGATGGCGACGGTGCTCGCGTAGGTCGAATCCAGCCCGTAGAAATCCATCCCGCGGGCGCCGAGCGTCTGGGCCCGGGTGTAGGGGGTGTCCGACGCGTAGTGGAGGATGCCGAGGTCCAGCCCGCCGCCGTCGCGGCCACGCAGCGCCGTGCCGAGGTTGACCGCTTCGCCACTGGGATAGCGACTGGGGAACAGCTCCTCGCTGATCGCGCTCAGGTACGGCCCGGCTTCCATCTCGACGACGGTGTAGGCCTCACGGTAGAAGAAGTCCAGGTAGCCCTGGTTCTGGAGATACGTGCCCTTGACCGTGACCGCCTTCTGGTGGTCGAGCAGGTCGCCGAAGACGAGATACGGCGCGAGGCTGTCGTAGTCGAAGCAGTTGTCGAACCAGTACGTGTTGCTGGAGTGCTCGTCGTAGACCACGTCCGAGATCATCACGTCGCCGATCCGGCCGTTGAGCGTCGCGGCCTTGCCCAGGATGTAGATGCCCTGGATCGCGTCGACGGAGACGCCGATCTGGCTAAGCAGCTCGTAGGCAGCCAGGCCCAGCGGGTAGTTGATGTTGACGATCACGGCGTCCGAGCCCTCCGCCCGGCCGTCGAACCCGTCGGCGTTGCGGCCGTCGGCGTCCATGCCGGAGCGGTCGGTGACCCGGTCGGTCCCACCGCGGAGGCGCGGATCGAAGCATTCCGGATCCAGCCGGGACACGTCGATTATCTGAACCCCCACGTCGATGGCGCCGGTCGGGTCGATCGTCTCGATCCCGAGCGCGACCTCCTCGGCGTTGCGCTGGGCACGCTCGTCGGCCATGCCGGGAGCGGCGAAGTACGACCGGGCGGCGAAGTACAGCCAGTTCTCCCAGGGGGAGCGGGAGACGCCGCGCTCAAACAGTTCCAGCTCGGGGATCAGCTCGTGGTGGCCGGTGCGGCGGATGCTGGCGACGATCTCATCCTCGCGCCGGCGGGTGGTGCCGGAGAGGACGTTGACGATGCTGTGGGTATTGCTGGAGACGAGGTAGAGCGGCCGGTCGGCCAGTCCGAGCTCCTGCAGCCGGGTGGCGACGGGCGACCACCACTGCCGGGCCGAGCGGGCGTAGCCGTTCTGCGAGCCACCGAGCAGGCGGATGCTGAACCGCTTGCGGGCGTCGGCCATCTTGGCCAGGTTGGGCCAGAGCCGGACCCCCCAGACACTCCGCAGCCGGTTCCAGTCGCCGGAGGAGAGCAGCAGGCGCTCGCCGATGCTGGCGAACCGCTCGTCGCTGGGCGGCACGCCCTCCCCCGTCGCCAGCGCGCGGACCTCGGCGGCGAGCTCCGGGTCCGCCTGGAATAGCCGGTGGAACTTGTTCCACTCGATCTGCCACGCGACGATCGTCGGGACGGCGTCGTCGAGATCGGATGCGGAGGCGATGTAGGCGGCCAGCGTCTCACCGCCGTCGTACAGCCAGCGGCGCCGGCGACCGGGGGCGGACTGCATCTCCCAGTCGTCGAGCTCGGTGAAGCCGTGGCGGGTGAAGTCGCGCCGGGTCTGGGCGAGGACGATGCGGCGGACGTCGACGATGCAGGCCGGGAGGCGCTGGGTGCTGTACATGAAGGCGTTCATGTCGGGCGCCTCTTCGGTGGCGCCGGCATGGAGAGAGGCCGCGGCCATGATGTGGGCCGGTTCCAGCGACGAGACGGAGATGGCGCCGGAGCTTTGGAGCAGCGTGGTGTAGGTCCGGACGTAGAGGTCGACCTCTCGCTTGCCCGGCCCGGTGATTGGTGTCTCCAGTGATCGATCGTTGGCGCCGAGCGCGCCGGGCCGACCCGTACCGCCGGCTCCGGATCGCGTCATCGCCGGGAGCTGCTGGGCGAGGGGCGGGGCGCCGGCGCCCTCGGCTGGCTGCGCCCCTGAACCGCCGACGGCCAGGTTGGCCTCGTCCTGGTCGTCCATCTGGCCGGCCGGGTCGTTCGGCGCCACCGCGGATCCGCTCATCGCGCCACCGGGTGCGAACCGGCCCGGGTCACCACCGCGGGTGCCGCCGTTCCTCCGGCCTTCATTGCTGGTCCGGCCGTCGTTGTCCTGCCCCTGACCCATGGTGCCATCCCCCCTGCTCGTCCCGCCGTCGCGGCTGTCCGGGGAGTATAGCGACGGGGACGACGCGGGCTGTTGGCGTGGGATGAACGGCGACCGGCCCGGGACATCTGTCCCGGGCCGGTCGCCGCTCAGGATCGTGTGATCGACGTCAACGCCGGGATCAGATCCGGGCCGTGACGAGTCGGCGGGTGACCAGCCCAGCCCCGGCGAGCGCGACCAGCGCCACGGCCGCCATGCCCATCAGCGGGAGCATTGTCGTGTCGCTGGCACCCGTGCCGGTGCTCGGTAGGCCGGTGACCGGGCCGGACGGCCGCGCCGACGGGACGGTGCTCGGGGCGACCGAGGCGGCCGCGCTGGCCGAGGCCGACGGGCTGGCGATCGCCTGCGGGATCACGTACCAGCGGCAGCTGAGCAGGTCGCCCGGCTGGACGAAGAGTTCGTACTGAATCCCGTTGCCGTCGAACAGGTAGACCTCTTCGCCGGACGTGGCGTCGAAGCAGGCGATGTAGAAGGTGTTGACCCGCTCCGACTCCCAGAGTGTCATCAGGTACGGGCCGGCCGGGAGTGACTCGAACAGCGTCCGGCCCTCGGCGCCCGTCGTGCCCTCCAGGGCCGTATCGATGTCGAAGTCCGTCCCCTCGTTCAGGTAGACCACCGCCGGGTCGGTGGCTGGCGTCGGGGCACAATCGGTGAGGTAGTCGTCGCCGTCGTACTCAACCGGGCAGTCGAAGACCTGGACGGCAATGTTGGCCGGAACCGGCGCGACGTCCTGCGGGGTGACGAAGAAGTCGCACTCGTACTCGCCGCCCGCCACGACCGGGAAGTCGAGCAGCCCGACGTCGCTGGTGACCAGCAGTTCGCGGTAGACGTTGGTCGTGTCGTAGCACTCCGACGCGATGCCGGTCGTCGTGCGCGGATAGACCGATTCGGTCGGATCGATGCTTATCGAGATCAGCCCCGGCGGGAGCGTCGAGTCGTGGGCCGTGCCGCTCTGCGACGTCAGGATGTCCTGGACGTAGGCGCCACCGTCGCCGGTTATCGAGAACGGGATGCCCTGCGGCCCACGGACACAGCCCGACTCGTTGGCGTCGCCGGCGTAGTCCGTCTCGCAGACGTAGACCTGGAACACGCCGTTGGCGGTCGTCGGCGGTGGCGGCCCGGCCGAGGACGGGATCACATAGAAGCGGCAGGAGTACGTGCCGCCGGCGACGGTCGAGAGCACCGCACCGTTGGTGGCACCATCGAACAGGTAGACCTCGCTGCCGACCGTCGTGTCGAAGCAGGCGTGGTAGAAGCCGTAGGTGTCGGCGGCGAGCTGGACGACCGCCAGCGTGTCGCCGGCCGGCAGCGTCTGGGTGCTGAACCCGTCGGCGTCGACGAAATCCGTGATGTAGGTTCCCGTGCCCGGAGGCCCGGTGAAGTCGATGTCGTCCGTGAACAGGACCTCGGTACCGGCCGGGCCGGGCGTGCAGTCGGTCAGGTAATCCGTCCCCGCGTAATCATCCGGGCAGGTCCAGACCTGCATCGTGATGTCGGCGGTCGCGGCCTGGCTGCCGGCCGACGCCGGAAGCACCGGCGCGGTGACGAAGGCGGCGAGCAGGGCGGCGAGCATCGCCATCCCGGCGATGAGACGTGGCACGAGGCCGGACGTGATGGCGGATCGACGAGTCGAAACAATCGGTCCCATGGTCAATACCCTTCCCCTTCTGGGCGATCCCCGAAAACCATCGCCGGCCAGGTACTGCTAGCGGCCGGCATTGCCGCGGCCGGCGGACCATCCCACCGGGTCATCGAACCTCTGCGGGGAGAGGCGTCCCACCGCCCGCTCCCCCGGCGACGTGCCCCCCGGCACCGCCGCCGTCCCGGACCGCTGTCCGGTGGTTCGTCTTCTCTAACTCACGGCGCGCGGTTTGGTTTCGCGGTTCACGGCCCGCAATTGATGTTTTCGGTCAATCGCCGACGGGTGAGCCGGGCCGATGGTCACCACGAGGCCAGCCGGACATGGCGGGCTAAGCGATCGGCACGCGCTGGACGATGCGGCCCTTCGGCGGGATCCAGTTCCCAACCATGCCAACGTCATAATCATGTAACAACTCTTGGGTATCCCTTGCAGCATCTCTCGAACCGACCGGGCCGACGCGGTGCCCGGTTTCCAAACCGGTGCTGGTCCTGGTCGCTCGCCATGTCCGCGATCAGGACTGGACGACGGCGTCCCACTCGTCCCTGGCCCGTGGTTGCGGTGCCGGGAACCACGATGGGGTGAGCGTCGTCCTTCCGGGAACGAGATCCGGTCGCCAAGGCTACGCCGCCGGGGCCGGGACAGGAGGTGAGTTCCCATGGCGCATCCGGCCGAACAGGTCCTGCATCAGTCCCAGTCCCGTTCAGACTCCGGCGCCCACCTAGCGAGCCGGTTCGCCGTCGCCGCGGCCACCACCGCCGCGACGCTCGCGACCCTGTTCGCGCTGCTGTTCGTCGACGCGATGCGCCACCCGATCGCCGCCTTCGACCTCGACCTGGCCATCTGGCTCCAGGGCGTTGACCAGCCGCTCATCAACGACGCACTCAACGCCGTGCGAACCCTGACCGGCTCGGAGGGCGCCGTCCTCGGCTGGATGATTGCCGGGCTCGTCTTCGTGCTCCGCCGCTGGTGGGCGCCCGCCGTCGCGCTGGCGCTGATGCCGCTCGGCGGGGTGATCAACGAGGGGATCGGGATCCTGTTCGTGACCCGGGATCGTCCCCACCACGAACTGCTGTTCCGGGTCAGCCTCAACCCCGAGGAACGCTCGTTCCCGTCCGGCCATGTCACCGGGGCCGTCCTGCTCTACGGGCTGATCTTCTTCGTCGCCGGGCGGATCCGGTGGGCGCCGTTACGCTGGGCGGTACGGGTTGTCGCTGTGGTCATCCCGCTAGTTACTGGCTACCAGCGCGTCTGGGGTGGCGCCCACTGGCCGTCCGATGTGCTGGCCGCCTACGCGCTGGGCGGAGTGCTGCTGATCGGGCTCATCGCGCTGGCCCGCTGGCTGGAGCCTGAACTCGCTGGTCGGTCACTGACCGGCGCGGTCGGCCGGGTCTTCACCCTGTCGCTTGCCCTCGCTGGCTGGCTCATCGGTCGCCGACACTCCTTACGTGAGGCGTAGCCGCCACCGTCATGCTTCCGGTTCGAGTCATCTTCACGGCATGGTGCCCGATCGCTGTCGATCGGGCACCATGCCGTTCGTCGTTCTCACGACCGGCGGGAAGGTGGGCAGCGGGCCCGGCTTCTTCCGCTGGCGGGAGGTCGACCATGTTTCCTCACCATCTGATGACGGACGCCACGCGACATGCGCACGATCGGGAGCTCGCCGAGGCCCGTGCCCGCCGGGCTCGCCGGGCGACCCGTCCTCCGGCCGGTGCCAACAGCGGGACCGGGCTCGTCCATGGTCTCCGAGCCCGCACCGGGTCCATGCTGATCCGGCTTGGCACCCGGCTGGCCGGGACGCCCCGGTCCACCCCGCAACCAACTGTCTGAGCTGATCCCGGCCTCCCATCCCGGTTGCCGGCCCCGTACCGGTCGATCGGGCATGATCCCGTTCGTCGTGTCTTTGAAGGACCGGTCAGATGGCCCGGCCTGCTCGCCCTCCAACCGAGAGAGGATCGTTTCCATGCGATTTCTGCTGCTGATGTCCACGGATTCACACCCCGACACCTTCGACGCGTCGGAGGCGGATCTCGACGCCGTCACCGCCATCGACCGCTGGATCGACACGATCCCCGAGCATGTTCGTCTCATCGAGGGTTCGCCGATTGCCGGCGCGGGTGCGGCCACGACGGTCCGGATTCGTGGCGATCAGCTCCTGATCACGGACGGGCCATTCGTCGAGTCGCACGAGATGATCAACGGGTTTGATGTCATCGATTGCGCCGATCTCGATGAGGCGATCGCCATCGCCTCGCGCCATCCGGTCGCGCGCGGCGGGCGGATCGACGTCCGCCCCTTTCCCGGCGCCTAAGGCCCGGGTGCGATCCGTCAACAATCGTGCCGTCTCATCCGAATGGAGCTTCCCCATGCGCTTCCTGATGTTCGTCTGCGTCGACCCGACCCCTGACCACATCCCGACCGCCGCCACGACCGCGACCGCTCTCGCCGCTCCGCCGATGGACATCAACGACTGGGTCGAGGACGTGGACCGGCGCGGGGTCCGGGTCACCGGCAACGAGCTCACCCCGGCTGATCAGACGGTCGCCGTCCGGGTCCGGGACGGCGAGACACTCCGGACTGATGGCCCGTTCCCGGAAGCCCACGAGCTGATCGCCGGGTTCGACATTCTGGAGTGCGCCGACCTCGACGAAGCGATCGAGATCGCCCGCCGGCACCCGATGGCTCGCGACGGCGCGATCGAGCTCCGGCCGTTCCGGGCGCTCGCTGATGTCTGATCCCGGACCGGCGGCCAGCGCGGCGATCGAGACCGTCTTCCACGAGGAGTGGGGCCGGATCGTCGCGTCGCTGATCCGGCGGACGGGCGACTGGGACCTTGCCGAGGAGTGCGCCCAGGACGCCTTCGCCGAGGCCGCTACCCGCTGGCCGCGTGAGGGCGTTCCCCGGCGGCCCGGCGCCTGGCTGACGACCGTCGCCGGTAACCGGGCGCTGGATCGGCTCCGGCGGCGCGGGGTGGAGGCCGGCAAGCTCCGGGAGGTCGCGACCATGCCCGACACCGATCCCGTCATCGACCCCGCGACCGGGCTGGACGATGCCACTGCCGACGCCGTCGCCTCCTCCGGGATCGGCGACGACCGGCTGCGGCTGATCTTCACCTGCTGCCACCCGGCGCTGGCGCTGGACGCCCGGGTGGTGCTCACGCTGCGGACACTGTGCGGCCTGACTACTCCCCGGATCGCCCGGGCGTTCCTCCTCCCGGAAGCAACGATGGCCCAGCGGATCGTCCGGGCCAAGCGCCGGATCCGGGACGCCGGCATCCCCTACCGCGTTCCGCCCGCCGAGCTGCTCCCGGAACGGACCGGCGGGGTGCTGGCGGTGATCTACCTGCTCTACACCGGGGGGTACATCCCGTCGGATGGCGACCGGCCGCTCCGTGACGATCTGTCCGACGAGGCGGTCCGGCTGGCCCGGACGATGGCGGCGCTGATGCCGGATGAGCCGGAGACGCTCGGGTTGCTGGCGCTGCTGCTGCTCCAGGATGCCCGCCGGGCGGCCCGGGTCGATTCCGCTGGCGACCTCGTCCCGCTGGACGAGCAGGATCGTTCCCGGTGGGATGCCGCACGGATCGCCGAGGGGGTGGCCCTGGTCGACCGGGCGCTGCGGCTGCCCCAGGGCCCGAGTGGGACCGGGCCGTACCAGATCCAGGCCGCCATCGCTGCCTGCCACGCCACCGCGCTCGACGCCGCCGCAACGGACTGGGTGGAGATTGCCGGGCTCTACGCCGCGCTGGAGCGTCGCACCCCGACCCCGATCGTCCGGCTCAACCGGGCGATCGCCATCGGAATGGCCGACGGGCCGAATGCGGGACTGGCGCGGCTGGCCGCGCTGGAGACAGAGGGCGAGCTGGCCGGTTACCACCTGCTACCCGCCGCCCGCGCCGACCTGCTCCGCCGCGCCGGTCGCCTCCCGGCCGCGGCCGAGGCGTACCGCGTCGCCCTGGATGGCGCTCCGACCGAGCCCGAGCGCCGGTTCTTCCAGCGGCGCCTGGGCGAACTCGGCCACTGATCCGGGGCGCGTGTCGGATACGGGGCACAGGCCCGGAACGGACAGGTATCCGGGCTGATCCGGACGGTGTGGCCCTGCTGGGTAGGTTAGTTGGATGACAAGGAGTGACGGGTGAGCGAGAAGACGGACGCGGTGGGAAACCAGGTGCCGAGCCGGTGGTCGGAGGAGGGCCTGCGTCGGAGCACGGGGTTCGTCCGGGCTTACGCGCTGATGGCCGAGGCGGCATCGACCCCTGACCGGCTGGTGACCTACGGCGAGATCGGGGAGCTGGTCGGCGCCTCGTCGGGCAGTCTGATGGGGCGCGTCGTTGGGATCGTGCTCGGACTGGTCACCGACCAGGAGCGGGCCGCGGGTCGGCCGATGCTGTCGGCCGTCGTCGTCTCGAAGACCACCAATCGGCCGGGACCGGGCTTCTACGGGCTTGCCACGACGTATGGCCGGTTGCCAGCCGACGCAACCGAGGCGGACCGGATCGCGTTCTGGGAAGCCGAACTGGCAGCGGTCCGGGCAGCCTGGAGCGCGTGACAGGCCATTGGGTAGGTCGCCCGGTCGACCGTGGGGTGGGGTCGATCCGGGCCGCTGCGGGGCGCGGTACACTGTCCGGCCTATGGATGACGCGGGACCCGCAACACCAGGGAAAGCGGACCGCCGCGGCGCGCCCGGACAACCCGACGATCTGACCCCCGATCCGCCGTCCACCGGCGGGAGCGCGGCGCCCGACGGGCGATCGGGTTCCGACCGCGAACCCGGGCTGCGACTCTCCGCGACCGTCTCCCGCGTCGCGGCGCGCTCGGGGGACGGGGCTGACGATTCCCCGGAGGACGACGATGTCCTGCCCGGGGAGAGTGAGCCGCCCGCCCGCAAGGCGCTGAACTGGCGCCGGACGCTCTACGCCCTCTGGGCGGCACAGATCCTCGCCCTGATCGCCTTCTCGATGCGTGCGCCATTCCTTCCCTACTACCTGGCCGACCTTGGCCTCGCCGACCGCGACGCGCAGATCTGGTGGTCGACCGTGATCGGCGCGGCCGGGGCGCTGTGCATGGCGATCGCCGCCCCGATCTGGGGGGTCGTCTCTGACCGCTACGGCCGCAAGCCGATGGTCATCCGGGCGATGCTGTTTGCCGCGTTCACCATCGGGTTGATGGCGCTCGCCACGTCTCCGTGGCACCTGTTCGGGCTCCGGCTGATCGAGGGCGCCTTCACCGGGACCGTGACCGCCTGCGCCGCACTCGTCGCCGCGACCGTCCCGCGCGACCGGGTCGGGTTCGGCCTCGGGCTGATCCAGACATCCGTGTTCTCCGGCGGGTCGCTCGGGCCGCTGTTCGGCGGCTTCCTGGCCGAGCAGATCGGCTACCGCTGGACGTGCGCCGTCGGGGCCCTCTTCATGGTCGTCGGCCTGCTGATCGTCGTGTTCCTCGTCGAGGAGCGCTTCCAGCCTGTCCGCCGCCGGGCGGTTGAGGGCGAGCGGACCGGGCTGCGCGGTGGACTGGGCCGGCAGTTCGCCATCCTCGCCGTGCCGGTCGTCGCGATGATGGTCATCGCGACGCTGGTCATCCGCGGCACGTCGATGGCCGTCCAGCCGATCCTGCCGATCTACGTCGCCGAGCTGCCGCCCTTGCGGATCAGCAACGACGAGATGGCGGGGCTGGTCCTTGGCGCCCAGGGTCTGACCAGCGCCATCGCGGCCGTGTTCTTTGGCCGGCTCGGCGACCGGATCGGCCACCGCGGCATCCTGTCGGTCTGCGCGGTCGGCGCCGGGCTGCTCTACCTGCCGATGGCGATCGTCACGCAGTCGTGGCAGCTGCTGATCCTCCAGGCACTGTTCGGGATCACGGCCGGTGGGCTGGTTCCGGCCGCCAACGCGCTGGTCGCCCACGCCACCCGCCCCGAGCAGCGGGGGGTGGTTTTCGGGCTGATGGCCGGGGCCGGCTCGCTGGGCGCGTTCGTCGGGCCCTTGGCTGTCGCCGGGCTGGCGACGTCGGGCTCGTTCGCGCTGGCGTTCCTCGCCATTGGCGCGTCGCTGCTCCTGATGGCCGCCGCGACGATCTACGTCTTCGGCCACGCGGCCCGCGAGACCCCGACCGCCGCCGCCTGACGTACACCGGCGTCAGGACAGGTGACGGGGCGGCGTGGCACGATGCCGTCCGGCGCGACGATGCGACCGTCTCGGCCAACCGACCTGTCGACCTTCTACCGGGAGCCCGGCACCATGCTCTATCACATCGTCCTGTTCCAGCCGAAGCCGGACACTGACCCGCTGGCCTGGGAGCGACTCCGCGCCGACATCGAAGCGCTGCCCCTGAAGATTGCCGGGATCACCGCGGTGAGCTGGGGCGCCAACGTCTCGCCCGAGGGGATCGACCAGGGCTACACGCAGGGGTTCGTCATGACCTTCATCGACGAGGCGGCCCGCGACGCCTACCTCCCCCACCCCGATCACCTCGCCGTCATCCCCACCATCCAGGCGCTGTCGGCGCAGACGCTCGTCTACGACATGCCGGTGTCCGTAACGCCCTAGGGTGTGTGTCTGGCCGCGCCGGACGTCTTACCGGGCGGCCGGGGTGTCAGCGGCGACCGGTGACGAGACCGGCTGGTCATGACGCCGGTGCTCGACCAGCGGACGCGCCGCGGCCTCCTGTTCGTCCAGCCAGTCATGGATGGCCTGGACCACCTCGGGCTCGTGGGTGAACGGTACGAGATGGCCCGCGTCGGGGATGTCCATCCGGCGAGCGTCCGGGATGCCTTCGAGCAGCAGATCACTCTGCTGGTACGACACCATCAGGTCCGTCGTCCCGTGAATGACGAGCGTCGGCATGGTGAGCCGCGCCAGCCAGGGCCGGCTATCGAACCCGCGAGCCGCCGCCAGTGCCCGCGCCATGATGCCAGTCCGGTTCCGGGCAGCCTCCCGGGCGTACTTGCGAGCCCGGTCGGGTGAGAGACGTGGTCCCCTGACGGAGAAGCGGGTCACCCGGACGCTCAGGGCAAAGAGCGGAGTCCGCACCGTCCGAACGACGGTTGGGAGAATCCACCCCAAGACACGTTCTCTCGGCGTCAGCGGTTGGTAGCCGTACGTCGAGATGAGCACGAGTGACCGGACACGATGAGGAACTACGCGGGCCAGCGACAGGGCGATGGCTCCACCGTGCGAATACCCCACGACATGCGTTGTCGGCACGTCGAGACGGTCCAGCAAGGCGACAAGATCGCGCGCCATTGCTTCGGCGTCGATCGGTCCCCCAGGATAGGGACTGTCGCCATGGCCGCGCATGTCCGGGGCGATGACGCGGAAGCTGGAGTCAAGATGATTCCGGAGGATGTCAAGCGTTCGTCCGGTCCCGTAGAGACCATGGATCAGCAGGACCGGCTCACCGGTTCCAGTTGAGACAAACGCGAGCGAGGAGGGCTCATACGAGGGAAGTGTCAAGGGACTGCCTGACAGGAAGAGTCAAATCCAACTACGAGGAGCGATGCCGGTACGCGGCGCGGCCAATCAGTCTACTCGACCCACCGCTGTGTCCCGTTGCAACGGATGCGATCACCGGCCGGTAGGCCTAAGGCATGGTGGCATGGTGGCACGTAACGGGCGGCCTGTCCGCGAGTGGAGCGATCGCTCCGACCAGGAGGACCAATGACCAGCCCGGACACGTCACCCCTCGCCACCCCGATCGACCCGCATACGACGCCCTTCGTCACCCGCGACGGAGCCGACCTCGTCGTCGACGGCCAGCCGTTCCACTTCAGTGGACCCAACATCTACTGGCTGGGCAGCGACTCCCGTGAGCTGGGCCACCCCGACCGCCCCTACAACCCGCGCGAGTTCCTGATCGACTCGGCGCTGGATGCCGCCGTCGCGACCGGGGCCGGTGTCGTCCGCTCCCATACGCTCGGGATCTCGCTCGGCGCGCCGGGTACCTTCGAGCCGGAGCTGGGCCAGTTCGATCCGGAGGCGTTCCGCTCGGCCGACTATGCCCTGGCCGGTGCCGCCCGTCGCGGGATCCGGATGATGATCCCGCTGACCGACCAGTGGCGCTACCACCACGGCGGCATCAATACCCGGACCGCCTGGCGCGGCTTCCCCAACCAACCGGAAGACGCGACCAACACCGTCAACGCCATCAATAACGGGCACCAGCGGGCAGCCGAGGCGCACTTCTACGACGACCAGCAACTCCGCGACGACCACAAGCGCTACATCGCCAACATCCTCGACCACGTCAACCCGCATACCGGGCTGGCCTGGCGCGACGACCCGACGATCCTCGCCTGGGAGACGGGCAACGAGATCAGCACCGCCTACGACGAGTGGACGGCGGACATCGCGCACTTCATCCGGCACGAGAAGGGCGCGAAGCAACTGATCGCCGACGGTACCGCCAGCAACCGCTGGGATGTCCATCACTCCGCGCTCGGGTGTGAGGACGTCGATATCGTCGGCATCCACTACTACCCGGTCAACGTCGAATGGGGCGTCCGCAACGGGCGGGTCGCGCGCAAGGCCGGCAAGGTGTTCGTCGTCGGGGAGTACGACTGGCGCGATCTTGACGCCACGCGGGCTCTCCACGCCGCCGCCGAGGAGGAGCGGTGGGCCGGGACGCTGTTCTGGAGCATCTTCCCCCGCGACGAGCAGGGCGAACCCATCCCGCACGGCGATGGCTTCACCGTCCATGTTCCCGGCACCGACGACCGGATGAATGCTGCCATCGACCTGTTCCGCGGCCACGGCGAGCGGATGGCGGCGCTGCGCTAGGGGACTCGTTCTTCGGGCCATCGGCACAATGCCGGCCGATGGCCTGGACGGTACGGGTTCTATCCACCGGCGGGACGCTCCGGTAAGCTGGCGCCATGTCAGCACCGGGACGGGATGATCGTAGCGGGCCGGCCGGGCATGGGCCCGGTGGGCGCATCTTCTATGGCTGGTGGATGGCCGGGACGCTGGCCGTCACCGAGTTGCTGTCATGGGGCGTGCTGTTCTACGCCTTCGCAGTCCTGCTCGTCCCGATGCAGGAAGACCTCGGCTGGTCGCGCTCGTTCCTCTCGGCCGGGATCGGCTGGGCCGTGCTGCTCTCCGGGCTGGTCGCGCCGCTCGTTGGCCGCGTGCTCGATCGCCATGGCGCCCGCTGGCCGATGACGGCCGGGTCGGTGCTCGGCGTCGTCGCGCTGCTGGCCTGGGCCAACGCCAACCACGGCGCCACCTATCTGCTGGCCTTTACGCTGCTTGGCATCGCGCTCTCGCTGGCCCTCTACGAGCCGGCCTTCGCCCTCGTCGCGATGTGGTTCCGGGATGGGCTCCAGCGCGCGCTCCTGCTGATCACGATCGGGGGCGGGTTCGCCTCCGTCGTGTTCCTGCCGCTGACCTCGGCGCTGGAATCGCAGCTCGGCTGGCGCGGGGCGCTGGTCGCGCTGGCCGCGATCTATGGCACGCTGACGATCCTCCCCCACGCGCTGATCCTGCGGGGACGACCCGCGCCGGAATCCGTCCAGCCCACCGCCGCGCCCGGCCCCGGCGCGGCGTCCCATCCGCCACGCCCCGCCGCCGCGCCGGACTCCTCCACCCGCGACGCCCTGCGAGACCCCGCCTTCTGGTGGCTGTCGTCCGCGTTCATGCTCAGCATGGTGGCGACGGGAGCCGTCACGGTTCACCTCGTCGCGCTGCTCCGCGACCGCGGCTACGACGCCGGGACAGCCGCGACCTTTGCCGGGATGGTGGGGTTGATGGCCGTCGCCGGTCGCGTGCTGATCACCTTCCTGACCCGGTTCGTCCCACCCGGACTGGCTCCGGTGCTGGTCATCGGCATCCAGGCGGTGTCGCTGGTCGCGCTGATGGCGTGGCAGGCGTTGCCGGGCCTGATCATCTTCGTCGCCCTGTTCGGTGCCAGCACCGGCGCCCTGACCATCGTCCGCGCCGCGATCGTCGCCGAGTACTTCGGTCGCCGGGCCTACGGCGCCATCGCCGGCATCCTGGCGCTGAGTACCACCGTCGCCCGGGCCGCCGGACCTGTCCTGGCTGGCGTCGCCTACGGGCTGTCCGGCGGCTACGCTATGCCGTTCTGGGTGATCGCCGCACTGGTCGCCCTCGCCGCCGGCCTGATGGTCGTCGCCGACCGGCGCCATACCGCCGCGCTGGCCGCCGCGTCCGCCCGGGCCGCTGCCGCACTCGACCCGACCACCGGATCGGTCACCACCGGAAGGAGCCACCAGTGACCATGCCGCCGTCCGGGCTAACGACTCGTGCCGCGACCCCGGACGATGCCGCCGCGATCGCCGCCATCTACAACCAGGGAATCGAGGAGCGGATCGCCACCTTCGAGACGCGGCTCCGCACCCCGGAGGACATCCTGCCCTGGTTCGACGTCCCCTACCCGGTCGTGGTCGTCGAGGAAATCACCGCGGAGGCCGACCAGGCGCGAGACGGGAGGCGGGTGGTCGGATTCGCCGCCGCGTCGGCTTATCGCCCGCGGGAGTGCTACGCCGGGATCGCCGAGTACTCCGTCTACGTCGACGGCGGCGCCCGGGGCCGGGGCGTCGGCAGGTTGGCGCTGGAAGCCCTGTTCGCCGCAGCGGAGTCGGCGGGCTACTGGAAGCTCGTCTCCCGGATCTTCGTCGAGAACACGGCCTCCCGGGCGCTGATGCGGCGGATGGGCTTCCGGGAGGTCGGCGTCTACGAGCGCCACGCGCGGCTGGATGATGCCTGGCGCGACGTCGTCATCGTCGAGAAGCTGCTCGGACCAGCGTTCGCGGAGTGAGCCCGGGCCTGTGCCGGCCGGCCTGCCGGAAGCCTGGATTCCGGTCAGCGAACCGCGCCGATGACTGGCTGACGGAGAATCGTCCTGAGCCGCTCCGGCGCGGTCCGGCGTGCATCGCTCAGATAGATCTCATGGTGTTTGCCCGTCATCTGCAGGGCCTGTGACGGGATGAAGTCCCCGTGCATCGCGGCGAGCACTGGAGCTTCGTCGTCGTACGGACCAATGTGCAGGGTCTGAACGGCCAGGCCCTCATCGAAGGCTTCGACCCGGAGCCGGTCGAGTGCCGGCGCGGTGCCTTTCCTGCTCGCCGCCTGGCGGGCCGATTCGACGTGCTCACTCGTCAGCCAGTCGGGGACCATGTTCATCAGCGTCCAGTTCCAGCGCGACTTGTCCCGGTGGGTCGTGAAGGCGGTCATGTCGTCCGACCACCACAGCGCTTCCAGCGGCATGACGACGTAGTCGCGCTGGAGCTCGTTCCTGCTCAGGAACTTCAGCGTGTAGGCGACGGGGTAGATCGTCCGCAGCGCCTCTGCATAGTCCCGCGACGTGTTGGGATCGCCGTGCCCGTCGATCATCAGGAATCGCATGGGCGGAACGGTAACGAGCTGAAACCCGCGGCGTGATGCGGTGTAGCTGGCGATCTGCTTCCGGAAATCGACCTTCACGTCGAGCTACCCCTGAGTACGCGGACCCGCCCCGGGGAGCGAGGGGGACAGGACAGCACCACCTCGCGGCAGATCCGCGTCCGTCCGCCTACTCCAATGGCGCGACAGGGAATGCGATGTCGACGACCTCATCATCCGGCCCGGCGTTCATGAAGTCGGCGAAGTAGACCTCGCGCGGTGACCCGATGATCTCCCGCCCGTTGTCGACGATCCACTGCTCGACGGCATCGTAGGCCGAGATGATCTGCGGCCAGGCCACCTGCGCCTTCGTGATCCGGACGTACGCCTCGCGGTGGGCGGGCTCGATCCGCGTCGCGTGGGTGACCGTCGTACCCGCCGGCGGCGTGATCGGGCCACAGACCTCGACGGGGCCATCGTTGTCCTCGTCGACCACGCCATGGTAGATCACGAGGATCGGACCGGTGATGCCGCCGTAGGCCGGGGCCGTCTCCCATGCCCGTCCGATGGCCTCGGGGAGCCAGGGGTGCAGTCCTGCGACGGTCGTGTGGCGCTGCTCGGTCAATACCAGTTGCTCGTCGATGTCGCGCTCGAGAATCTTGACCATGTCGTAGCGTCCTTTCCGTCCATCGAGGGAGTCGCGGAGGTGGGCAACCAGGTGGCGCTGGGTGGCGATCCGGTGCTCGACCTCGGCCCAATACGCCAGGAGGGTCGCCGATCGTTCGGCCGGCGGGGCGGCCAGCATCAGCGCGATCCCGTCCAGTGGCATGTCCAGCCCACGCAGCCGCTGGATCAGCCGGGCGTCATCCAGCTGGCGCTCGTGGTACCAGCGGTAGCCGTTGTCCGGGTCGACCCGCGCTGGTCGGAGCAGCCCATCCCGCTCGTACAGACGTAGCGCCTTGCGTGAGAGCCGCGACCGGCGGGCGAAGACGCTCACGGTCAGCGTCGCGGGTGACGTTGCCGTGGTACCGATGAGTGGGTCAGCCGTATCCGGCCCCTGCACGCCCTGCCTCCTCCACGCCGGACACCGATCGTCCGGCAACGACGACTCTGTGGTCGGCCCAAAGGGCCAGGTCAACACCCCTGGCAGATCCGGGAGGTCCTCGGCGGGTGCGTGCGTTCAGAGGCCCGCTCAGATCTGATTCGAACAGCGGGTGATCTCGCGGAACCGAATATCCCTGTCGTGCGTCATGACAGACAAGCCAGCCAGGGTGGTCCTGGTCTGGGGGGAATGGGAAGTCCCGGTCTTAAGAGGGAGTGTCACATGATTGCACCGGTCTTCAATCGTTTCGTTCGCGTCGGCGCGGTCGCCGCACTGATGCTCGCCCTGGTCGCGGCGCTGGCCGGCGGACCATCCGCGGCACGGGCCGGGGTCGTCCCAGCCGGTCCGATCACGCTGCAGACATGGACCTGCCCGGACAACTACGCCGGCCAGGATTATCTCAACGACTGCACGCCCGGCGCGGCCCCGAACGAGGCCAGCGTCACGTATCCGGACGGTGACACCGCCACCAACATCGCCGGCGGCGACGGCGTCATCGCGTTCCCGGCGGGCGTCGCCGGCGATCACACCGTGACGCTCAACGAGTCGTCCGCCAGCAACACCTTCTACTACGCCTGCTTCGACGGCGCTGACGTCTTCGCCTTCGACGGCGCCAGCAACAGCTTCCAGGTGTCCCTCGGCGCGGCCGAGAGCCTTTTCTGCCGCTGGTACATCACCCCGATCGTCGATGTCGCCCCGAGCCCGTCTCCGTCCGGTGGTGATGGCATCTATGGCGCCGGGTTCGCCGTTCGCCCGCTGATCTGCCCGGTCGAATACGCCGGCGATGACTTCCTGGACGACTGCGGCCCGGTGAACGATGTCCTCGTCCAGATCAACCCCGGTGCGACCTACGACGAGTCGACCGCCATCAGCGGCTACTCCGTCGCGGGTGAGGGTGTCATGTTCGACAACCTCGAGGCCGGTACCTACACCGTCAGCCTGGGTGTGCCGGGTGACTTCGCGGACTTCTACTTCGCCTGCTTCGATACCACGTCCGGCAGCGAGGTCTACCTCCGCGACGGTGACACCAACATCGCGACGTTCGATGTCGCTGACATGTCGGTGACGGTCTGCCGCTGGTACATCATCCCGGTCGACGCCGGCGCGCCGACCACTGCCCCGTCCGCTTCCTCGTCCGCTGCCGCGTCGAATGTCCCGTCGGTCGCCCCGACCGTCAAGCCGTCGGCCGGCGGACCGGTCCGGCTGCCGAGCACGGGTGCCGGGACCGACGCCGGTACCGCTCCGACGGAGACGATCGTCGCCATCCTCGCCCTGGTTGCGGTCATCGTCGCCGGTCTTGCCGGCACGAGTCTGGCCCGGCGGTCGTCGACCGGGCAGTAAGTGTCCGCGTCACCGACCGGTTGGCGCCGCCACCGGACGTGAGCATCTGATCGAACCCATTGGTCTCTCGTGATGATCGGCCCGGCTCCCGAGTAGGGAGCCGGGCCGATCGCCGTATCCAGCTCCTGTTCGTCCCGGATACCCGCTTCTGCGCGCCGCGATGCGGGACGGACCCCGGTGGAATGGCGGCGCCACGGGCCGGGCTGGCGGCTGTAGGACTGACGGCGATCGCCGTGGTGGCCCTCATGGTCGGTGCCCCATCGAGATGGCTTGTAGCCAGCGCCGGCACATCTCCATGGCGCGAGGCTGCCCCACCGGGACAGACGCCGACGGCCGGGTCAACATGACCCGGCCGTCATTCGTGTTCCTCGTCGTCCGTGGGGTGCCGCGGGGGCGGTCGCTTTGTCGACGCTGACCGGTCCGCTAGGTCGTCTCACCCGGGCCGATGGCGCGGTGGGAGGGGCCGGCCGATCCGCTCGTGTCGGTCTCCTCGTCGGCCGGGGCGCTGGCCGGCGGTGGGGTGCTGTTCCGGGCGAGGTGCTCCGGCGACCAGCGCGGACCCGTCTGGGCACCGGGTCGTGGCGCCGGAGCGGACCCGGCTTGGGTGCCGGGCGCCGGGCCGGCCGGGGAGGCTGACCGCCCAGGTGGCGCCGTCGTCCGCCCGGTTGGCGCCGGAGAGCGACCTGCCAGGGGCGGGCTGGTCTCTGGCCGAACTTCGGTCGCAGTCGCGTTGGTCGTCGTGGGGGCAGGCGGAGCGGCCTGGCTCGGTGGTGACGCCTGCCCCGGCGGGGCGGCCTGAGGGGGTGTCGCCCGGTTACCCCGGCCGAGGATCGGCGGCAGGGGCGCGCCGGAGCCGTTCCCATTGCTGCCGGAACCCGGCGTGCCGGACGGGAACCGATCACCGCCGTCGCCGTCCCGCTCCGCCTCCGTGTCCTGCGACGACACCCGCATCCAGCGCCAGGCCGGGATGGTTCGGGTCGGGCGCGCGACGTCGCTGGATAGGCGCCGCTCGGCCAGCAGCGCCGTGATCACGACCTGGACGAAGGCGGCGAGCGGGATGGCGATCAACGTCCCGACGATTCCGTAGAACTCGGCTCCCGCGGTGATCGCGATGAAGACCGTCAGCGGGGTCAGCCCGACGGCGCCACGCATGACGCGCGGCACCAGCACCCAGTTCTCCAGCATCTGAAGCATCACGACGAACAGGAGGGCGAACAGACCGGTCTGGGTATCGACGGACAGGGCAAGGATGACTGCCGGAATGCCGCCCAGCCATGGGCCGAGGACCGGGATGATCTCGGTGATGGCCGCCCAGATCGCCAGGATGGGCCAGAAGGGCACCCCGATGATGCCGTAGCCGATCGCGGACAGGACGCCGATGATCAGGCAGAGGGTGAGCTGGCCGCGGAGCCAGCCGCCGACCTTGGCCTCGGCCTCGTCCCAGATCCGCGCGACGCGCTGCTTGATCTTGGGCGAGACCTCGTTGAGCAACACCTGCCGGATGAAGGCGCGCTCCATCAGGTAGTAGAAGGTGATGACGAGCGTCGCGAAGATGCCGATGATCCCGCCGATGGCACCCGTCAGGACGGTCATCGCGGTGGCCTGCTGCGGTTCGGGCGGGTTGTCCAGGGCATTGATCGCGTTGCCGAGCAGCTGCTGGCCCGTCCCGTTGAGCAGATTGTTGGAACTGGCCTGCCAGTCGGCCCGGAGTTCGGCAAGGCGCAGCGGCGCTTCGTCGACGAAGATGTCGACCTGATCACGAACCAGCGGCGCGACGAGGAACCCGGCCAGGTAGAGCCCCCCGAAGAAGACGATGTATATCCCCAGGATCACGATGCCGCGGTGGAGCCCCAGCCGCTTCTGGAGGAGCGTGACGGGCCGGTCCAGCGCGGTCGCGAGGACCAGCGAGACGAGGATAAGGACCAGGATGAACTGGACCTGGACCAGGACGTAGCCAACCAGCAGGACCACGAACAGCGAGACGGGGGTGATGCCGCCCCGGCGGCCGGGGTCGCCGGGGCGCTGGCTCTCGTCGGCCAGGTCCTGCGCGACTCCGGCGGTTGCGTCGGTCACGACCGCGCCCGCCGCTCGGACGCCGCGACGTCGGCCTCGGTGCTGATCCGCCACCAGAACGAGTCCAGCGGGTTGGCCCGGCGGCGCTTTTCGTGCGCGGGCAGGGTGCCCCAGACGGTCGGGAAGCTGTAGGTCTCGACTCCGTCGACGATCAGGCGGCGGACCACGCCAAAGGGCCGCTCGACGGCGAAGATCTCACGTGGGGGGCGGGAGACGACTTCCGTCTGGAACCAGCCGTGCTCCTCGCAGTAGCCGGCGTGCATCTGCCAGACGAGATCGGCGGTCACACCGCCTATGTCGCGGACCATGACCTGGTCGAGTCGGCCATCGCAGATCGGGCAGCGCATCGGGGTGATCGGCTGGCGGGGGACGGACATCGGTTCACCTGGTTCCTGTTGGTGGTCGGGGGATCGGGCCGGTCTGGCCGACCGGCGGAAAAGGGCATGGCACGGCGTAACCGTGCCGGCCGGCATGCGCGCAATGGTACCCGTTCCGCTGGCGATCCTCACGATTCCGGGCCCATCTCCCACTGTGTCGTCCCGGGCGTCGTTGCGGCAGGGACCGGATCGACGCCGGCTGCCACCGAAAGGGATCGGGCATCCGGCACAAACACCGTCGGGCGCGACGTCGCTGATCGATGGAGATCGCCTCCGGATGGGCCACGCTGGCGAACGGGCGCGGTCCCGTGGCCCGGGCCGTGCCGTACAATCCTGACGAATACGTGGCGGACCGGACACCGTGGCCTCCCCCGACCCCGGGGCGCTCCCGGCCACGGCCGCTCCCGTCGCTCACGCCCGGCCCTGATGGACCGGGACACTGGAGGATCGACCCCGATGGCGCATGACGACCTGATCAACCGGATGATCGCCACCTATCGCGACCTGAACCTACTGGTCCGCCCGCTGCCAGACGACGTGCTCAACCAGCGGGCGAACGGCCAGCCGTCGGTTCGCGATCTCCTCCAGCAGTTTCGCGACACGGAACTGCGCTTCACCCAGACCACCAAGGAGATCCTGACGGGTCAGACCATTCCGGAGGACCTGGACGAGCACACGCCAATCCTCGGCATGGAGCACGAAAACGACCCCTCCCGCGTGCTGCTGTCGCAGTTCGGCACGGCGCGCGAGTCGCTGCTGGCGATGCTGCGGGAGATGAGCGACGAGCAGTGGAATATCACGACCTCCGGCGGCCGGACGATGCTGGACCGGATCAACCGGCTACTCGAGAACGACGCCAAGGTGACCGAGGCGGTCCGGGGGGCACTAGGCGCGACATCCGCCCGCGCCTGACCCCGGGGTTGATCCTGGTTTGACGCCATCCGAACCGACCGGGACCGCGGAATGTGGTCCCGGTCGGGTCGTTTCAGGCGACACTTCCGCCACGTTCGCTGGCAGAGCCATGCACATCTGCCCTATCACGCACGACGTGACGCCGGCGACCTGGGTCGGCTGGTACGCTGCTGGCGGAGTACCCTTGCTCCCCGCAGGAGTGCCCTTCCTCTCCCACGGCCCGTCCCCGCACTCCGTCCCACCCGCCGTGGGTGCTGCCCAAGGAGTCTCATCCCGTTGGTCCACGAACGTTCACGGCCCGGTCCCGCCGGACCCGCCCCTGCTCCTCCCTCGCCATCCCCGCGTCTCCCCTCCCCGCCTCCGGTTCGCCGTGCAGACGAGGACGGCTTCGACCTGTCGTACGCGCTGGCGCACGCCCGGGACTGGCTGCTTGGCCCGTCCCCACTGGCGGCTAACCTGGCGCTGGCACTGTTCACCGGGCTGGGGGTTGTCCTCTGGCGGCTGAGCCGGTCCCCGGAGTCCCTGGGGGTGCCGTGGTGGCTGGTCGCCTGGGCGATAATCGTGCTGGTCCACACCGTGGTCGTCGTGCTCTGGTCGGCCCTGCGCGGCCGGGGCACGTCCCGGCGGCCCGGCCCGGTCTACTACGCCCAGATCCCGCCTGAGCAGCGCACGCGGCGACGCCCTGTCGAGCCGACGTCCCGCCCGGCGTCGGCCGCGCCCGCTGCTACCGGGCCGGCGTCGTGGCAGGGAGCTCTGGCTCCGGTTACCCCGTTCCCGGCGCCGCGCCGGACTGAAGCGACCGCTCCGCCCCGGAGAAGCGTCTCCCCGCCTGCTCCTGGCGATGGGTCCGCCGAGACGCCGGCGGGTGGTTCGCCAACTCCCCTGGCCCCGGCCGTGTCGCCAGGTCTCCAGTCCGCCCGGGAGGTGCTCGCCTCCGACCAGCCCTTCTGGCGCCGGTTGCGACGCGGGGCTGCCCCGGCGGCGCCTGGTGGCGCCCTGCCGGAGCTGTCGCCCCTACCCGTTCCCCCGACCACTGAGCCACCGTCCTGGCTGGCACCGTACCCCGGCGCGCCGCCGGTGACGCGGGCCGCCGCGACGACACCCGGTGAAACGCATGAGTCCGGCGCCGATCGCCCGGAGGCCTCCGATATGCCCGCGCAGGCCCCTGCGGCTCCGACGACCACCGTCGGGATGGGCGACGACCAGTTGCCATCGCTGGCCGAGATGCTCCGGTCCAGCAACCTGACCGCGATGTCCGATGCGCCGATCATGGCTGGCAATGGGTCTACAAGGACACATGGCGCCGGTCGGACGGAACGCCAGCCGGACGCGACGCCAGCCGCACCTGCCGGGGCGACCGGCTCGACGTCGGCGCTCTTCGCCGCCTTCGGGATCAACGAGGATGGCGTCTCCGCCGCTGGCTCGACCAGCGAGGCGCCGCCCGCTGCCCCGAGTGAACAGACCAGGACGCTGCCGGTCAGCGTCGACCAGCTGGCCCCCACCCTGACCCCCGCACCGGCACCGGCGCCGGCGCCGGCGCCGGTCTGGGGACCCGTCACGGCCGGAGATGCACCCGCACCGACACCGGCCCAACCCACCGCCCCGGCGAAGGCACCGTCCTCCACCACCATCTCCCGCACCCCGACCCCGATCCGGCCGCCACGCTGATGCGCGTGGCTGGCCGCCCGTGGCCGGCTGACGCGTGTCCCGATCTTGCGGCGGCCTCTCTTCAGCGCCGCTCGCATCGTCAGGAGCTGACATGACCCGTGACGTCCTGACGCCCGATCCGTCGTCTCCGTCGGCGGCACTAGCAGCCCCGGACCCCGCCGGCGGGACGCTGACGCGCGACTTCACCGTGGCGGTCTTCGTGATCGCGCAGGGGCGGGTCCTGCTCCAGTGGCACCGCAAGCTGTCGCGCTGGTTGCCGCCAGGGGGCCACATCGAGCCCGGCGAGCTGCCCGATGACGCGGCGGTGCGTGAGGTGCTGGAGGAGACGGGGCAGACGGTCCGGTTGATCGGTGGGACGGGCCTCGGGCTGTCGCTGCGCGGCGAGGGGATCCCCCGGCAACTGATGCGACCCATCGGCATCCAGCTGGAAGATATCTCCCCCGGACACCAGCACATTGACCTTGTCTACTTTGCCGTGCCTGAGCCGCGGCAGGACACGCCGGCGCTGCCAGAGCGGACGGGGTGGTACGGCCCGGCCGAGTGGGCGGAACTGGGGCTGACGGACGAGGTCGCCGCCTGGTGTCACCGCGCCGTCAGCTACGACCTCAGCGCCGAGGGGTAGGCCGGTTCGACGACACGTTCATTCCTTCGCGTCCGCGTCTGCCAACAGTTGGGTTACCTCGGCTTCGAGCAGCGCCACGGCACGGGTGACGGCCGTCCAGACATCGATGTCCTCCAGGTCGTCGTATTCGTGAGCGATACGGTTTCGTAGCCCGACGATCCGGCGGTAATCGGAAATGCGTTCGACCGTTTCCGGGTCGTGCCGCTCAATCCGGCGGATCGCTTCGCCGATAATCTCCAGTGACCGCTCGGTCGCTCGCCGGAGGATATCGTTCCCGACGTATTCCTCGGCTGTTCCGACGTTCCGGCGGAGGAACAGACACTTCCGCTGGATGTCCTCAAGCCAGAGCGCCGTCCGTGGATGCATCGTAGAGCACCTCCCGGGTGGGATCAGCCATGCGCCGGAATCGTTCGCGTCGAAGTGCGCCCGCCATGACCAGATCGACATCCCGACCGAGGACTTCGCTGAGACGGTCCTCGAGGTCCTGGAGCCGGCCAAGCCATGGTCCGAAGTCATACCCTGCAGGGAATGTCACGAGAAAGTCGATATCACTCCGGACAGGATCGAAGGCGTCTGTCATCACGGACCCGAAGACTTCCATCCGCGAAACCTGATATTCGGACGAGATCGCCCGGATTGCCTCGAGGTGGTCGGCAATGAGTGGTGGCAGGGCTGACTGTCTGGTGACTGTCATGGGGCGGCTCCTCGCGCAGGTTCGACTTGAAGGCAGGATAGCCCGGACGTCAGCCGGAGGGGGCTGCGATGCGTGGCGACATCATTCGTGCGTCCGGACAGATGCCCGGAGGGGTACCGGTGGGCTAGACTCGGAGGCCGTCACGCCTGCAGGCCGGGAGTCTCTCCAGCCGTGGGCCGCTGCCGCATCGGGACGCGGCCGCGGGCAGCGTCGGGTGCTCAGTCGGCCGCGAGGCCGGGCACCCGCGACCGTCGACGGTTGCTGTCCCCGCGTCTGGTGGCGCCGCCTCGTGGCGGGTCGTCCCTGGACCATGGGCTGGCGTAGGGTGCGCCCTGCCGGCCCGGAGGAAGTTCCGTGAACCGACCTCGTTCCCGTGATCTGTCCCGCTCCGCCTGGCGTCCTGCCGGCACGCGCGCTGTCGTGGCGCTGCGGCTCGGTGCCGCGCTGACTCTGCTCGTTGCGGTCCTCGCGGCTTCCGTGCTGGCTGGTCCTGCCCGGGGGATCGTCTTCGCCCAGGACGACGCCGGGACGCCGGCGACCGGGTTCCAGGGCATCGCCCACGGTGTCCAGGCGCTCGCCGACGAGGACATCGCCTGGCGGGTGATCCGCGAGCAGGCTCCGGCCAACGAGGACGAGGAGGCCGCCGCCACCGTTCGCGATCTCGGATTCGTCCTGGCGGAGGACGGCGCGCTGATCGTCGACAGCGACGGCGGCACCCGCGACCTGCTGGAGCCGGGCACGGCCGCCTATGTCGAGGCCGGCGCGACCGATGTCCGGTCCGGACTGGACGGCGAGACGGAGTACTACCGGATCGAGCTGGTCCTCGCAGCTGAGAACAGCGACGTCAGCGGCGGTGAGCTGCTGCTGGCCGGCGACGCCTTTGCCGGACCGGGTGCCCCGCACCTGATCAGCCTCGACCGCGCCACGATCCCGGCTGGCGGCTCCGTCGTGCTCGAGGAGAGCGCGGCCGGCCCGACCGTGATCATCCCGACCGTCGGTGACATCGACGTGGTCGCGGACGTCGACGACTCGGTCAACCCGGTCTTCGAGGGCACGGTCATCCAGCTCTACGGTACGGGCACCATCGAGTCCGCCGAGGGCGCGTCGGTTGTCGTCGCGACGCTCGGTACCGCCGTTCCGCCGGCCGGCGAAGCGTCGGTGGCCACGGAGACCCCGGTCGAGGACGATGCCACCCCGGCTGCCTCCGCTGTGTCTGTCGGTGAGAGCGACGCGGATTCCACCCCGGCGGCCGACGCCGGCGATGAGGCGACCGGCGGCTACGGCCTGCTGGCGATCGACGTGCTGGACTGCTCCGCGGGCTCGCTGCTCGACACCAGCACCTGCGCCCCGATCCCGGGCGTGACGCTGTCGCTGATCACTGACGGCGCCGGCTCGACCCTGACGGCGGACGACGCCGGGCAGGTCAGCCAGGAGATCCCGGTCGGCTCGACCGTGACGCTGTCCGACCCGACCGGCGTGCCCGAGGGGCTGGTCGCGCTGAACCTGCCATTCGCCGTCGACGCCTTCGCGGGCGACTACGAGTTGCCGATCGTCTTCAGCACCCCGAACCCGACGCCGGACACCACGGTGCCGGACACGGGCGACACCAGCACCGGCGGCGAGGCGGTCCCGGGCGTCGGCACCCCGATCGCGGGTGACGACGGCACGGGCGGTCCGGTACCGACCGAGGCGCCGGCCGCGACGACGGCCCTGGTTACGATCGAGGCGCTGGACTGCACCCGCGGCGACATCGAGACGCTCGAGGGCTGCGTGGCGATGCCGAACGCGACGTTCTCCGTGACGGCGGGTAACACCACGCAGTCGGGCGAGTCGGGTTACACCACCGACGCCAACGGCTACGCCAGCTTTTCCACCGTGACCGGCGACAACGTGACGGCTACCTACGCCTTCGGCGCCCCGACCGGGATCGCGCCGAACAACGACGGCCAGGTGATCGACGCGATCGCGACCGACACCACCCTGACCTTCGTCTTCGTCCAGGTCGGCGGTCCGCTCGGGTAGCGTGACTTGCTGACCCCTCCCCTGACTCCGGTGCCTGGTGGGCGCCGCGACGGAACGGGGAAGACGCGGACGGAGTCGTCGATCACACGGTGATATGCCGTGATGCCCCCGCGCCGGATGATTCCGGCGCGGGGGCATCACGTTTTCTGGAGGTGTTCGATCACTAGGATGACCGTTGCGAGTGGGTAATTTCAACCATGCGTCGGGCAACCGGTTCACCACAGACTGGCCGCACTGGACCATTCGCAGGGGAACGACAGGGAGCGCGAGCGATGCCACGGTACATGGTCGAGCGGGACTTTCCGGATGGGCTCGGGCTGCCGGTGTCGGACGAGGGCGAGACCGCAGCGCGCGGGATCATCGCCTGCAACGCCGATTCGCGGGTGACGTGGATCCACCCCTATGTTTCCGAGGACAAGCACAAGACGTTCTGCATCTACGACGGGCCGGACCCCGACGCGATCCGCCAGGCCGCCGAGGCCAACGGTCTGCCAGTCGGGCAGATCACCCGTGTCTCCGTGCTCGACCCCTACTTCTATCACTAGCGCGCGTTGGGTCGGTTCACCGGCAACGTGATGATTGGTGCGAGCGCCCGGCCACAATAGCCGGGCATCGTCATTCGTTGGTCTAGGCGTGTGGCACGGGTGCCTGGCCCATCTCAGACCGTGTAGACCTTCATGACCTCGTCGCCGTAGTGGTTGATGACCTTGACGGCGATCCGTCCCGTCATCGGTGCCGGGAACGGGCGGCTCTCGGTCCGGTTGAGGCTGGCCCAGGCATCCTCGTGCACTTCCGCCCGCAACGCCCGCTTCAACCGCTCGTACGGCTCCTGCGTCCTGGTGAAGTAGGCGTGGCGGACGAAGAACGCCTCCTCGTTGTAGGCAGTGTCGATGAACCAGCAGGCGATGTCGTCGGTCATATTAGAGCGGGTCAAACCCGTCGTCGGGTCATAACCGCGCTCCAAACCCATCTGCGGACCTATCTCCCATGTCAATGGCGCGCGGGAGTACTAAGCTACGGGTTCGGACGCAAACGACGCAGACGGGAATAGGCAGATGAAGACGCTCGATGATGTGCTTTTGCAGCTTCGGCAGATGTCGCAGACGACCCGCGAGCAGGGCGAGTACTTTGAGCGACTCATTGTCCGTGTCCTAAAGATCAGTCCCCTCTTCGCTGACCAGTTCCGCAATGTTTGGCTCTGGTATGACTGGCCAGGCCGCAACGGTCAGATCGACGCCGGGATTGACATCGTCGCTGAGCGGCGAGAGACGGGCGCGCTTGTAGCTATCCAATGCAAGTTCTACGGCGAAGGGCAGTACATCGAGAAGGGTGAGCTCAATTCGTTCTTCGCTGCCCTCGGACAGGAACCGTTTCGTGAAGGAATAGTCTTCTCCACCAGCGACAACTGGAGCAAGCAGGCTGAGCAGTTGCTGGTCAGTCCGTCGAAGCCGGTCCAGCGTGTCCGTGTCCAGGACCTCCGCGATTGTGGGATTGACTGGTCCTCGGTTGTCATCACCGACCCGGAAGCATCAGTTCACAAGGCTGGGCTGAAGAAGCTCCGCTCGCACCAGCGTGAGGCGGTCGACAGCGTTATCGACCGGTTCGGATTCCATGATCGTGGGCAATTGATCATGGCCTGTGGAACGGGCAAAACGTTTACGTCGCTCAAGCTCATGGAAGAGCTGGTACCCACGGGCGGAACCGTGTTGTTCCTCGTCCCGTCGATCTCGCTCCTGCAGCAGACCCTGTTCGAGTGGAAGCGGGAGGCCGAGCGCTCCCTGCGGTGCTTCGCCGTCTGCTCTGACGTGAGCGTTGGCAAGAAGCAGAGCGATGACAATGAGATCCGCCCCTACGATCTGGTCATCCCGGCAACGACCGATGCTGCTCGGCTGATCGAGGGGTTGCGCTACTTCCCCGCTAAGGATCTGACCGTCGTCTTCTCGACCTACCAGTCCATTAGCCGGGTGTCCCAGACGCAGAAGGTTGCTGGAGATCTCCTGCCCGAGTTCGATCTGGTCATCTGCGACGAGGCGCATCGGACGACGGGTGTGGCTGCCAATGTGGATGAGCGATCCGAGTTCATGCGGGTCCACGACAATGATGCTATCCGGGCCAAGAAGCGCCTGTACATGACGGCGACGCCGCGGATCTACACGAGCGACAGTCAGCAGAAGGCGGTCGAGAACGAGTACCTGCTCGCGTCGATGGATGACCCGGAGACCTATGGCCCAGTTTTTCACCGCCTTGGCTTCGGGCAGGCGGTCGAGGAGGACCTGCTGGCCGACTACAAGGTTCTTATCCTGACCGTCAGCGAGACCATGCTACAGCGGACCATCGACATTGACTCGGCTGAAAACCTCGAGTTGTCACTCGATGACGCCGTAAAGATCATCGGGTGCTGGAACGGGCTCGCCAAGCGGGACGATCCTTCGGACGATCGCGACGAGTTCAAGGATGATTCAGCGCCCATGCGTCGGGCGGTCGCCTTCAGCCGCTCGATCAAGGACTCGAAGCACATCCGCGATTTTTTTCCCAAGGTTACGAACGAGTTCATCGACGCGCTTGGGGAGACGGACCAGACCCGAATCGAGATCGAGCACGTCGACGGGAAGGACAGCGTTCTGCGCCGGAGCCAAATGCTGGACTGGCTCAAGGCTGATGTGCCCGAGGATGAGAACGTTTGCCGCATCCTTACCAATGCCCGGTGCCTGAGCGAGGGCGTCGATGTCCCGGCATTGGATGCGGTGCTGTTCCTCAACCCGCGTGATTCCGTTGTCGATGTCGTGCAATCGGTCGGTCGGGTGATGCGGAAGGCCGACGGTAAGAAATACGGTTACATCATTCTGCCAATCCCAATCCCCGCCAGCAAGTCTGCCTCTGAGGCGCTTAGCGACAACACGAGCTACAAGGTCGTCTGGCAAGTCCTCCAGGCGCTCCGGGCGCACGACGACCGCTTCAACGCGATGGTCAACAAGCTGGACCTTAACCAGCGCAAGGACGAGCAGATTAAGGTCATCGGCGTTGGGGGCGGCAAGTCACGCAACATTGATGACACCGTTAAGGACGATCTCGTCCAGCTCACCATCGACCCGACGCTGTTCGAGCAGTGGCGGACGGCGATCTACGCTCGGATTGTGGACAAGGTCGGCGACCGGCGCTACTGGGACAACTGGGCCGGCGACATCGCGAAGATCGCCGAGACCCACGTCGCCCGGATGCGGTCGCTGCTGACCGCCGAACACAGTGGTCCGGCGCTGGGGTTCGACCGCTTCCTCGGCAGCCTCCGGGAGCAGATCAATCCGAGCGTCACGCGTGACGATGCGATTGAGATGCTGGCCCAGCACCTGATTACCCGACCGGTATTCGAGGCGCTGTTCGCCAGCGAGGCGTTCACCGACCAGAATCCGGTCTCACAGGCGATGCAACAGATGCTTGACGCTTTGGGCGAGCACACGCTGGAGGAAGAGCGCGCAACGCTCGAGAAGTTTTACCGGAGCGTCCATGAGCGGGCGGCGGGTATCGACAATGCTGAGGGGCGGCAGCGTGTCATCACCGAGCTCTACGACAAGTTCTTCCGCAACGCCTTCCCGAAAATGGCCGAGCGCCTAGGCATTGTCTATACACCGGTCGAGGTCGTGGACTACTTGCTCCACAGCGCCGACTACGTCATGCGGCAGCACTTCGGCAAGGGGCTGACCGACGAGGGCGTTCACATCCTCGACCCGTTCACCGGGACGGGGACTTTCATTACTCGGTTGCTCCAGAGCGGCCTGATTCGGCCGGAGGACGCCGCCCGGAAGTTTGATCACGAACTCCACGCCAATGAGGTTGTCCTGCTCGCCTACTACATCGCCGCAGTGAACATCGAGACGGTGTTCCAAGAGGCCTTCGGTGGAGAGTACCGATCCTTCACCGGAGTTGTCTGGACGGATACGTTCCAGATGACAGAGAACGAGCAAGTTCTTGAGGTGGAGGGTGCTCAATTTCGGATCACGGAGTTTGACGAGACGGTTAACAGCGAGCGGGCAATCCGGCAGGTGAAGTCGCCCATTCGGGTGATTGTCGGTAATCCCCCGTATTCTGTTGGACAAGAGAGCGCGAACGACAACAACCAAAACGTATCCTATAAGCAGCTGGATGCGCGAATTCGAGGGACGTTCGCTGCAAGCTCCACTGGAACCAACAAGCGAAACCTTTATGACTCTTACGTTCGGGCAATCCGTTGGGCGTCTGACCGGATCGGTGACGCAGGGGTAATTTCCTTCGTCACTAATGCCGGATTTATCGACGGAAACGCTATGGATGGTATTCGCGCTAATATTGTAGAAGAATTCAGCTCAATTTGGGTGCTGAATGCAAGGGGAAACCAGCGGACATCGGGCGAGTTGTCTCGGCAAGAGGGAGGAAAGCTGTTCGGTTCGGGGAGCCGCGCTCCAATTGCCTTAACCATTCTGGTTAAAGACCCTGGTCATTGTGGGGCGTCACGATTGCATTATCGCGATATCGGCGACTATCTATCAAGGGAACGAAAACTGGAAATTATCCGGGAAGCTGCAGATTTGAGAGGCATTGAATGGACGGTAATTGCTCCCAATGAGAATCACGATTGGATAAATCAGCGTGATCGAACCTTTGAAACGTTTGCGGCTCTCGGTGATCGACACAATGATAAACCAGCCCTATTCAATCATTATGGAAACGGGGTGGTCACTAATCGAGATGCATGGCTTTATAATTACTCAAGTGGAAAGTTGCTTACGACGGTAGATCGACTGGTGGAAGTTTTTAATGACCACGCGAATGCTTATGCTGAGAGCGATGAGATACGAGAAAAATCAAGAAATGGAGATTACTCGTGGGTTGACGGTGATCAATCGAAGATTAAGTGGAGTCGGGGGCTTCGAGAAAGGGTAGGGCGTGTGGGTCACCAGATTGCATCACCTGATCGCGTACAAACGAGCCTTTACCGGCCCTTTAATAAGCAGTTTATTTATCTTGACTCGGTATTTACTGAACTGCGTGGGCGGACGCCGCGTATGTTTCAGAAAGACCGGCCCTATAATAGGGCAATCTATGTTACTGGGACAAGTGCAGGCAGGCCGGCTTCGGCGCTGATGATAGATGTTATTCCGAACCTGCACCTGCTTGATTCTGGCCAAGCGTTTCCTCTCCATTGGTTTGAGGAAAATCCGGATCCTATCGACAGGCCTCTTGCGGAAGTAAATTCACTCTACACAAGTGATGTAGAGGAGTATCGTCTGCACGACGGTGTCACCAATCTCGTCTGGGAGCAGTATCGACATGTTTATGATGAGCCGACAATCACGAAGGAGGATATCTTCTATTACGTCTATGGCATCCTTCATTCGCCTGAGTACCGAAGCCGGTTCGGTGCCGACTTGAAGAAGATGCTACCGCGCATTCCATTGGCGGGTGAGTTCTGGGCGTTCTCCAGAGCGGGCCGTGAGCTCGGCGAACTCCACGTTGGGTACGAGTCTGTCGAACCGTGGCCAGTCGCCGAGAGTCGGACCGAAATTCCGCTCGGGTTTGATGGGCAGATGCTAAACAAACAGGCACTGTTCCGGGTCAACAAGATGCGATTCGGCAAGCAGGGCAAGACAGAGGACCAATCAGTCATCATTTACAACCAATATATCTCGCTTTCCGGCATCCCGCTCGACGCTTATGACTACGTCGTCAACGGTAAGTCGGCGCTGGGCTGGATCATGGAGCGGTACGCTATCAGCACCGACAAAGAGAGCGGGATCGTCAACGATCCAAATGACTGGTCGGAAGATCCTCGCTATATCATTGACTTGTTGAAGCGGATCGTTCGGGTCAGTATCGAGACCAATCGAATTGTGGCCTCGCTACCACCGCTCAACGAGCGCGACGTCACATTTCCGAAAACAGATCAGGTAGCCATGATACTTGACCCAAGTTAGTTGATATAGCTTGGCCGTCGCCGCCCTACTCCACTAGAGGGTACGGTTATGGCTCACCGTTGGTAAGAGAAGTTGGGCTGCTGATAGACGAGGAGTGAAAAAGGATGGTGACGGTGACACGGGCGGATGGGACAGCAGTTCCAGAACTGATCGACGGGGTGCCGGGCGGGCAGACTCCGGAAGCCGAGCGGGTCAACCTCTGGCCGGAGCAGGCGACGCCCGAGCTGGCCGTTCCCCGGCCCGCCGGCGGGAAACGCGTGACGATCTACCGCGCCGACGGCCATCATCTCGTTGCCGACCAGGGCAAGTTCGTCATCCACTTCCACTTCCCCGGTTACCTGCTGCCCGAGCCGACCGACCACGGCCACTACGGGCTCGCTACCATCGCCGAGTCGTTCCTCGCGCCGGGCACCTGGATCCGCCTCCACGAGCATCACGACGACGAGATCATCTCGTGGGTACCGCGCGGGGTGATGCGCCACGACGACCAGACCGTCGGCAAGCTCGACACCGACCCGGATCACCTGATGGTCATGAACGCCGGCCGCTCGTTCTGGCACGAGGAGCGGGTCATGGACGACGACCAGCCACTCCGGATGCTGCAGATCTTCGTCCGCCCCCACTCCCCGAATCTCGAGCCACACATCCAGCATGGCCCGATCCCGGAGCCCGTCACTGGCGAGTGGCGCCACCTGTTCGGTCCCGGCCCGGACCCCGCCGCCTGCGGCACGGAGATCACCGAGACCCGCGCCGCGCCCGGTGCCGACGGTGCGTCGTTCACCGTCCGCAACGACGTCCATCTCTACGACATCCGCCTGGACGCCGGGACCGTCGCCGAGCTGCCCTCCCGCCCCGGCTGGCACACCTACTTCCACGTCTTCGAGGGTGAGGCGCAGGTCGATGGGGAGCGGTTTACCCAGGCTCAGAGCGGGCTGATCACCGAGGACGTCACCGGCGTCCCGATCACCGCCACCGGACCGACCAGAGTCGTGCTGTTCCAGATCCGGCCGGGCGCACCGGTGTCCAACACGGGGACCGTCAGCCGATAGCTCCCGGTATCGCCGCTTGCGAAAGCGTGTACGTATCAGACCGGGCTGAGCGTGGGCTTCGGTAGGCCCGGCGATGAATTCCCGGGCTGAACGACGAACGGTTGGCTCAAGAGAGGCCCGTCGGGTCGGGCAGCAGACGGACGCACACGACGCAACGCGTCCGTCGCGGGACGTACCTGCGTCGGTGAGCCTGCCACGTCAATCCCGGGGCCACGCTACGGGCGGAGCATCTGCTCGATGGTGACGAAAGCGTACTGCTCGGCCGCCAATCCCTCGATGATAGTGGGCAGCGCCTCGGCATCGACGCTCCCCTCGACCAGGTTGAACCGGACGATTGACCCTGGCTCGATCGCGCCGACGACCTCACCGGCGACGGCGTCCGGGTCGGCCCCGTCCTCCGCCCCGCCACTCTCCACCGACCACAGCACCGTCACGCCGTAGCCGGCCGTCGCAGCGTCCGTCTGGACCGGGACGTCCGTGTCTCCGCCGGGCGGGCGCCAGAACGGGCGCGGGTCGTAGCCGGCGATCTCCTCGATCATCCGCTCGGCCTCGCCCAGCTGCGCGATCCGGTCGTCGCTGTCCGTCACGTCTTCGGTGAACGACTCGCCGTCGATCCCGGCGTTCAGCACCATGTGCCCGCCGCCGATGATCCGGCCGACGAGGTCAGGGTTGTCCCCCGCCCAGTCCCCGGCGATGGCGAACGAGCCGATCACTCCGCCTTCGTCAAGCGCGTCGAGCGTGTCCTCGACCAGGTCCGGCGGCGTCCCGGGAGAGATGTCGAAGGTCAGCGCGACCTCCTGCCGGTAGGTCGGCCCTTCCTCGCGCACGGTCGAGATCCCGGTCCCGTCCAGCGCGAAGGCTGGCGGGGCGGGGCGCAGCGTGGCATCGGGCGCCGCGACCGGCGTCCGGGTCGGCTCCTCCTCGGCGGGCGTCTCCTCGTCCTCCTCGTCCTCGCCGATCCCCACGGCGGTCGTCGCCGTCGGACGGACGCGGGTTGGGACGGGGGACCGGGGAGCGACGGGCCCTGGGACGGTCGCGGCCGCGCCGGTTCCGTCGGCGATAGCCACGCCATTCGTCGGGTTGGCCGTCGGGTCGTCGGGCTGGCGGAGGTCGTTCCAGGCAGGGAAGGCGACGGCGATCGCCAGCGTCAGCCCGATCGCCGCGACCAGCCCGAGCAGGACCAGCCCGAGCGATTCCGGCCGGGTCCGTGGCTCGCCCATCCGGATCCCTCCGGACGTCGGTTGCCCGCCGCTCCCAGCGAGCGCGATCGCTCCCGTGCCGGCAGTGCCCGCCGGGATCCCGTCGCGCGTACCGGTCCGGGTGCGCCGGTTCGGGTCGGTGCGGCGACCGCCGCTGCCGGTCCGGCTCCCGCCGCGGTCGCGGTCACGATCATTGGGGCGCAGGGCGTCGCCACCGTCCCGTGGCCGGTCACGGTCGTCGCGGCGGCTGCCCGGAACCGGCGGCCGGTTGCTCCGGGAGGAGTTGCCCCCCGACCCGGACGACCGCTGATCCCGTCCGAAGCCGTCGCGCGCGCGGCGGTCGTCGCGCAGGGCGTCGCCCGACCGGTTCCGGTCCAGCCCGGAATCGCGGGAGGAGCGACGGGCATCACCGGCCGGCCGGCCGGCGTCGCGGCTCGGGCGGAACGGGTCGTCGGCGTCGCGACGGACTGGCGGGATCGGCGGTCGTCCGCGCGAGCCGGATCGATGGTCGTTGCGGTCGCGGCCCATCACCCCACCTTCCCGGAGGGGACAAGGGGGCGGGCCAGCCGGTGATGGCACGCCGGGGTGCGGATGAGAACAGTGCGGTGGCTGGCGATCGGCATCATTCGCCGGCGACTGCGGGGATCAGGGTGCGTCGGATCACCGGTTGCGGCCGCGACTGGGCGCCGGGGTTGTCGAACGCCGGGACGACGTCGGTCGCGGCGGCGATGACCAGGTCCAGCCCCGGCACGACGTAGATCACCGACTCGCCGTAGCCGAGCGCGAAGTACGACGGGTAGCCAGCTAGGTCGGCCCGCCACCAGGTATAGCCGTAGCCCGTGCCGAACCCGAAGTCGTTCAATCCCGTGGAGTCCGACTGGAAGGCGGTCGCGTCGGCCACCCACCAGTCCGGGACCAGCTGCTGTCCGTCCCATTGGCCGTTGTTCAGCATCAGGTAACCGAACTTGACCATCTCGCGGACGGTAATGTGCAGTCCCCAGCCGCCGGCCGACTCACCCTGGTCGGACTCGCGCCAGTCATGGATATCCACACCCATGTGGCTAAAGACCCGGTCCTGGGCGTAGTCGCGCAGCGTCATCCCCGAAGCAGCCTGGAGCATGCAGGAGAGGATGTGGGTGTTGCCGGAGTTGTAGGTGAAGACCTCACCCGGCGCCGCCTGCATGGGCAGGGTCAGGGTCCGCGCGGCCCAGTCGGCGGCGTTGTCCAGGTTGGCGTAGTCGACCGTGCCGTCCCAGAGCCAGCCACTCCGCATCGTCAGGAGGTTGCGGACGGTGATGTCGGCGACCACCGGGTCGGCCTCGGGCGGGATCCGGTCGGGCATCACCTCGCCGATCGTGGAATCCTCCGAGAGCAGTCCCTCCCAGATCGCGACACCGATCGTCGTGCCGGTGATGCTCTTGGTCGAGGACCAGATGTCGATGGGCTTGTACGGGTCGAACCCGTCGGCGTAGTACTCGTAGACGATGTTGCCCCCGTAGGCCACGGCGAGCCCCGACAGCGACGGGGAATCGCTCTGGATCTGCGCGGTGACCTCATCGAAGATCGCGCTGTCCAGGCCGACCTCGACCGGGAGCGATTCACGCCAGCCGAACGTCGGCCAGTAGGGACGGGTCTGGGCACGAGCGACGGCCGGGGCGGCGATGCCACCCAGCGAGGAAACGGCAATCGTACCGGCGAGCGCGCCGAGCAGGCTACGGCGAGAGGTAGTGATCAACGGGGATGCCTCGGGAATGCTGGGGTGTGCTGATGGACCGGACAAGCCGTCCCGGTCGGGATGGACGGACGCCGGGACGCACGGACCAATGGGACGGTCGGCGGGGCAGGGACTCGGCGGGTCCAGTGAAGATACGTCGAAGTCTACTCCACGGGATTCACCCGACCTGGCCAGCGTCGAGAGCGTGAGCCCTCCAAACGTCGCTATCTAAGTGTACGTACACTACCACGATCCTGGATCATCTGGCACTCGAGGAAGCGAACCAGCTCAGCTAGATGCCTGGTCGGCCCGCACACCGGCGAGGGATTCGGCCAGCGATTCGGTCGTGACGGGCCCGACGATGACCTGGTGGACGACGCCGTCCGCAGCCAGGATCACGTTGGTCGGCAGGCCAGTCGCGCCATAGGCCCGTGTCACGCTGCCGTCGGTGTCGAGCAGCACCGGGTAGCGGATACCGGTCTCGTCGGCCAGCGCCCGGACACGGGGGGCGTCCTCGCGCAGATCAATCCCGAGGACCGTCACGCCGGCCGCGTGGGCGGCGTCGAGGACTGGCATCTCGTCCCGGCATGACACGCACCAGGTCGCGAAGAAGTTCAGGACGACGGCCCCGTTGGCCTCCGGGACCGCAGCGTCCAGGGCGTGGGAAGTCCCGTCAAGGTCGTCGAGCCGGAAGTTGGGGGCGCGCTGACCCTGTGCCGTCCCGGTCGGGGCGGCGTCGGGCCAACTGATCAACCCTGGCCCGGCCCCGCTCTCCCCCTCTCCGTCCCGCCTGACCAGTGCCCACGCCGCGGCCGGGATGGCCGCGGCGCCGAGCACGGCCGCGACCATCCCTCGCCGGGAGATCCGGCGGGGGGCGGTTGCGGTCGGCACATGATCGGGACTGGTCGGGGGCGGGACGGACGACATCGGTGGGCAGATCCTGTCTGTCAGGTCGTGGCGCTGGCCCTGAGGCTGGCCGCCGCCGTGGCGAAGAACGGATCGAGTTGGTCGACCAGCCACGGGACGCTGGCGACCGACGGGACGGTCAGGCCGACATTGACCGCCGGGGGCAGGGCCAGGTACCGCCCGGCCGCCGGCGCCGTCAGCGTCGTGAACAATGGCGACCTCTCCAGAGCCTCCCGAGTCCCGTCGCCGGGATAGCCCAGCAGCAGGATATTGGCCTCCAGCAGGGCGATCTCCTCCCAGCTCAGCGGGGTGAACCCGACCTGCTGGACGAACGCTCCGTCCGCCGGGGTCAGCGCGGGGACCATGCCGAAGGACTGGAACAACTGCGTGGTGACCTGCGTCGGCGAGGCCGAGACGGCGATCTCGCTCTCCGACCGGACGCTGGCGACCGTGTAGGTCCGTCCGACCAGTTCCGGGTAGTCGGTCGCGACCTGGGCCTGCCGGGCGCGGGTCGCGACCAGCGCCGCTTCAGCCTCCGCCGAAAGTCCGAGCGCTTGCCCGATGAGCGCCGTCCGGTCGGCGATCTCGTCGGTCCCGCCCGGAGGCAGCCCGATCAGCGCCGGGGCGATCACGTTGAGTTGGTCGGCGACATCGGCGGCGGCGAACGAGGCGGTCGCGACGATCAGGTCGGGGGCGAGCCCGGCGATCTCCTCCAGCGGGATCTCGGTCCGGGTATCGAGCAGCGTCGTCATGTCCGGGTCCAGCCGCCCGGCGAGCCACGGTGAGATGCCGTCGTCGGTCGTGAGGTTGCGGGATGCGCCGATGGGTGTCACGCCCAGCGCCACGACGGTGTCGACGTCGCGAACCGAGAGTGCGACGATCCGCCGCGGCGCAGCGTCGATCGTGACCGGTCCGAGGCTGGTCTCGACCGTCACGGGGAAGGACACGGACGAGGATGCCAGGGTCCGGGCCGCGGCGGATCGGGCGATCGCCGACGCCGCGACGAGGCCAAGCCCGGCCGCGACGAGACGGCGCCGGTCCAGCCGGTACCAGTGGGACGGGTCCATGCGGACCTCCCTCCGTTCATTGTCGATGAAAGGAGCGGAGGGGTCCGGGCAGGAACCCGGACCCCTCCTCCCGTCAGGCGGCCGGCGTCGCGGCGGCCGGGGTGCCGGCGACCGGGGTGCCGGACAGCGGCGGGAACATCAGCGGGGTGGGATCCTGGACGGAGCTGAACTCGCCATCGGCCGAGGTAAAGGTCTCGTCGATCTCGGTGTCCCCGAGCGTGCCGGTGATGTGGAACGAGTAATCGCCCGGGGTGGTCGGGAAGAAGATCGCGCGGTAGGAGCCGGGAGTATTCCAGACCGGGGAGATCTCGAGCGGCATCGACAGCTCGCCGAACGAAACGGTCGCGGTCAGGGTCTCCTCGGCGCCCTCGACCGGCTCGGAGTTGACGCCGCCGGTCGGGTCCAGCGTGGAGATGCGGAGGTCCAGGCCGTTCTGCTCCCCGGCGTAGGCCGGTTCTTCCAGGAAGCCGACGACGAAGGAGTATTCGTCGGCGACATCCCGTTGCTCATGGGCGGTCGCCTGGAGCAAGCCGTAGCCGCCGATCAGCAGCGCGAGGACGGTGGCGACGGTGATCATCGAGCGCATGCGCGTCATGGTGATGGGTCCTTTCGGATGAATTCGATCAGTCAGTCGTGCAGGTGGATCCGGCTCAGCCGCCGATCATCGGGGCCGGGCGGGTCCAGACATTCGAGATGGTGAGTGCCCCGGTGGTGACGGCAGTGGCCGCATCACCGGCAGCGGAAGGGTCGTCCCAGCGAACCGGGACGGTCAGCGTGACCTCGCCCGCGACGGCGAATCGCAGGGTGATGTCGTAGGTCGTGCCGGGCTGCAGGTCACGGGTCAGGTCGACCAGCATCACGTGGTCGCCCTCCGGCGTCAGTTCGAGGCTGGCGTCGGCCGCGACAGGCAGCCCGGCCCCGGCGAACGTCATCGACGCCACGTCGTCCGTGACCTGCATGGTGTGCGGTTCGACGACGCGGCAGACGTCGGTGACGCCGCCCAGCAGGGCGTCCGGCTCGGGGCCGGCGTTGGCGATGGTCAGATAGAGCCCGCCGACGCCGGTGCCCGCCGCCGGGTTTGTGCCGTGAGCGTGGTCATGTCCCGCGATCGGTGTGGCGCCCGGAGTCGCCCCGGGCGTTGCCGCCGGGGTGCCGGGTGTCGCGGCCGGGCCGTGGTCATGTCCCTCGTGAGCCAGTGCCCGCCATGAGGCGGCGCCGGTGACCAGGGCGACGAGTGTTCCGGAGCCCATGGTGATCAGCGATCGCCGGGTCCGAAGGGGTGGGTTGGGCATCGGTCGCTCTGACCTCAGAACAGGTGTCGGACGTCTTCCGCGATGACCGCGGGGTCGGTCCCGTAGGCGTAGAGCAGGCGGTAGTTGCCGTCCGGATCGATCACGAAGGACCCGGCGGTGTGGTCGACGAGGTAGCCGAGCGACGAATCGCTCTCCTGCGCCTGGTAGTAAACGCCGTAGCCCTGGGCCGCGGCGGCGATCTGCTCGTCCGTCCCGGTCAGCCCGATGTAGCTCGCGTCGAAGAACGACAGGTACTCGGCAATCCGCTCCGGTGTGTCCCGGGCCGGGTCGACGGTGACGAACACGACCGCGACATCCTCTGCCCGGTCACCCAGCTCGGCACGGACGGCGCCGAAGTCGCTGAGCGTCAGCGGGCAGACATCGGGGCAGTTGGTGAAGCCGAAGAACAGCAGCACCGCCTTGCCCTCGAGACGGTCCAGCGAGAAGGGCTGGCCCGTCTGGTCGGTCAGGTTCAGCGCCGGGGCCGGGTTGGGGGTGTCCAGCTCCGTGCCCTGGAAGGTGTAGTCATCCCCGCCGAAGGGACCGCAGGCGGCCAGGCCGATCATCGCGGCGAGCGCGATGGCGAGCAGCCGCGATGTTCGGCCGGCGCGACTCGCGAGGCCGGGGCGGGCATTCTGGGAAATCATGGTTCACCGGGAGTGGCGGGCAGGACGCGGGCCGGAAAGGTTGCCGCATTCATGGCCTGCCCGAAGGGGACGGTGTCGCGATCAGACGATGGCGAACCGACGTGGCGGTGGTGCCGGGACCTTCATCGTGCGGCCGGTCATGGCGAGCGGACCGGATAGTGAGAGGGTCGTGACGAGGACGGTGACGAGCAGGGCCAGCAGGCTGACGGGGAGGGCGGACAGGGTGCTGGCGACCAGCACCATCGCGGAGGTGGTCACGGTCGGGAGTCCCGGTAAGCCGGCAGTGTTGGCGACCGCGGCTGCCTGGTCCGCCAGCCAGAGGGTGACCGTTCCGGGATGCAGATCGGGAAGGATGAGGTCCGTCGCGGTGTCGGCCAATGGCGGGCGGGTGTCGTCGAAGTGGAACCCGCTGGCGCCGGGCGCGCCCACTGCGTGAGCGACATGGGACCGGGAGGCGTTGCGTTCCCCGGGAACGTCGAACACCGAGTGCGGATGACCGACCATCGTACAGGTCACGGGCACGAGCAGCAGCCCGGCCAGGACCAGCCCGGTCAGGACGCTCCGCGTGATGCTCGCGATGGTGGTCAGCAGGCTCGCGCCCATCGTCTCCCGCTTCTCCGTCCGGCGCCCGGTCGCGTCGGTATGGGGAGCATAGCAGTCAGTCGCGCGCTCACTGCCGGACGGTGGGGCGTGGGTGCACGGGGCACTTTCCAGAGGCAACCTCCGGCCTGGTCATTGCCATGCCTTCTGGCCATCGCGTCCCCGGCAGATAGGGATTGTTACTCATTTCCGTCGACAGCTGAAAAAGGTCGAATGTCGACCGGTTCCCAGTCCGGACCGCGCTCGCTACATTCGGATCATCGACCGTCAACGGCCAGAGAAGAGACGCGATGTCCGCGCCTGGTCTCCTGACCCGATAGGTCTGACGGTCACGGGAGAACCCGCCATGGTCCACCACCGGATCCCGTCACTCGTCGCCGGGCTGGCGCTGCTGGCCGCGGTGTCCGCGCCAGTCGCAGCCCAGGACAGCCCCGGCACACCCGACGCCGGGAGTTCCGCCCTCGCCGGGCTGGGCTACCCGGAGATCGTGATCACCGCGACCGATGATGGTCTGGACGTCCCGGATACGATCGCGCCGGGGCTGACGCTGGTCACCTTCGAGAACGACGGCACCAGCCGGGCCGCCCTCGAGGTCTATGCCGTCGACGACCAGGCCGGGTACGACGAGCTTGCTACGGCGCTGGCCGAATTCGACCCGGAGGCGATGATGCCGCCGCCCCTGTTCTACGAGCTGAACATCAGCGGCGGGGCCGTCGCTCCGGCGGGGGAGTCCGCGGAGGTGGTCCTGGACTTCCAGCCGGGCACCAACGCCCTCAACTACGCCGCCTACCCCGAGGATGGCGCACCGGTCAATATCCCGGTCGCGGTGGAGGTCACCGGGGAGGCAGGCGACCAGGAGGCGCCAGAGGCCGACGTCGTCGCCACGATGTTCGAGATGGATTTCGGGATGCCGGACGAGATTCCGGCCGGACCGCAGATCTGGGAGGTCGACAACACGGGTGAGCAGCCCCACTTCATCCTGCTGTCGCAGTACCCGGAGCCGTTCACCGAGGACGACGTCATGGCGCTGCTGATGTCGGCCGCTCCAGGTGGCCCACCCACCGGCACGCCGGCTCCGGGGGCGCTGGACTTCGAGCTGTTCGAGGACGTCTTCGAGACGCCGACGATGTCCGGCGGCAACCAGAACTGGTACGAGGTCGACCTGGAGCCGGGGTACTACGTCGCCCTCTGCTTCATCCCGGACCCGGAGACCGGGGCACCGCACGCGTTCATGGGGATGTACGAAGTATTCACGGTCGTCTGACCCGGGGGCCAGAACGTCGAGCCAGGTCCGACAACAATGGAGAGGCCGGCGGGATGCATCCCGCCGGCCTCTCCATTGTGGAAGTAGAGCATCTCACGATCAGCCCGTGAAGCGGCCGTCCGGATCGTAGGTGGCGCGGGTGGCGCTGATGTGCGCCCAGGCAGCGGCTGGGTAATCGCCCCGGATCGCCTCCTCTGAGAGGTCATCGCCGGATGAGACGAAGTTCGGGAAGCGGCCAGAGACAGTGTGTGGCGCGAGGGCGGCGCGGAGCCGGCCCAGCCCGCCGAGAGTCGCCGCGGCACTCTCGGGTCCCATCGGGACGCCAAGCGCATAGACGAGGTACGACGCGTCATGACGGTTAGCGATCGCCGTTTCCGGATTCGCGTGGCGATTGGCACCGTCGATGTGACGGATGTCGATCATGATCAGCGGGCAGTCAGCGCTCGGACCCGCGACGTCAAGCAGGGCCGCGACTGCCTGCGGATCCAGATCGCGCAGCAACATGGTGTTCGACAGGTGCGGCATCGGCTCCTCCGGGTCGTTGGCGATCCGGTCGCTCTGCTCCCAGGGCAGCACGCCGAAGGTGTCAACCAGGACGGTGCCGAACGCGCGGGCCGGGGCGATCAGTCGCTCGCCCTCGGCGTGCGCCCCCGTGTGGCAAGCGCGGATGGCGACGGCGTGCAGGCCGCGCATGGGCTCTGGGACGACCGGGGCCATCGGGAAGCGCATCAGCGTGACGGAGGAGGTGACGCTCTCCGGCAGCGTCGCCGACCACTCGGCGAAGGCCGGCAGGATCGTCGCGGCCTCGGCCATCGGGTAGAGCGTCATGCCGGCGAAGACGGTGCGGACCGAGACGAGCTCGAACTCCATCGCCGTGACGACACCAAACGCGCCCCCGCCGCCCTTCATCGCCCGGAACAGGTCGGCGTACTCGGTGGCCGTAGCGACGATCTGCTCACCGGCCGCCGTGACCAGCTCGATCCGGGTGACTCGGTCGGCGGCGAAGCCGTAGCGGCGGGCCAGCGAGCCGGTGCCGCCGCCGAGGGTGTACCCGACGACGCCGACGGTCAGCGAAGACCCGCTGAGCGGGGCGAGGCCGTGAGGCGCGGCGGCCCGGGCGACGGCGCCCCAGCGGGTGCCGGCCTCGACGCGGGCGGTCCGGCTGGCCGGGTCGATCGTGACACCGGTCATGCGTGACGTGTTGATCAGCAGGCCGCCCTCGCGGGCCTGGCGGGCACCGTGGCCGGTCGCCTGGACGGAGACGCGGAGGTCGTTGACGGCCGCGAACCGGACCGCCGCGACGATGTCCTGCGCGGATTCCGGCAGGACGACGACGGCTGGCTGGTGGGCGACGGTGACATTGAACCCGGCGTGGGCGGCGGCGAACCCGTCGTCTCCGGGCAGCAGGACGGTGCCCCGGATGCGCTCGCGCAGGACCATGGTCGTGGCGCGGAACGTGTCGATGGTGTCGTGACGGTCGATCGTACTCATGGGAGGGCCTCTCCAGGATGGCGCCCGCGCCGGTATGGTCCGGCGCGGGCTCTGCGATGTGGTTCGCGCTGAGAGACGCCCAACCCACGAGCCGGGTTCCCAACCGGCACTATCCCGGGGCCGCGCTACCGGAACATGCCACGAAGGATGAGATCGTGGGCCTGGTGCGCCTTGTCGGCGCCCCGGAACTCGAACTCGAAGGCCTCGTGTCCCGCGCGCATCTCGACCTTGGACGACCCGAAGAACCCACGCCCCGTCAGCAGTCCGCTCTCATCCTCGGTGGCGATCGAGGTGATCCGGCCGAACGGGATGGAGATCATCGAGCGGTTCTTCCGGGCGAATGCCTTGTCGTAGACGATCACCCGCTGCGAGGAGATGCCGAGGAACCCGGTCCCGCCACCCTTCATATCGAACACGCCCAGGACCTGCTCGCCCGGGAGCATCGCCGCCTCGATCTTCTGGAACTGCTCGCGCTTGTCGAAATACGGACCGTTCTGCATCGAATGCTCCCTCGTGTCTCAGTCGCTCGGTAGCTCAATAACCCGGGGCTGCGGAGGGACGGACGACCGTCCCGGGACCGCGGCGTACGAGGCTGTTCCGACGGCGGGAACAATGTCCGACGGGACCGCGGCCGGACCGGGATCGGGTACGCTCATCCGGACGACCTGCTCCCGCCCTCATTCCGCCCCGGAGGCGACTCCGCCCGATGTCCACCGACTCCCCCACCCGGGCCACGGTCCTGATCTCGGCTGATCCCGACTACCTCGGGGCCGCCGCGGCGGAACTGCGAGCGACCTACCCCGGCGCCACCGTCCACCCGTTCGGCCCCGACGCGGCCCGGGTGACCGGTCTGCCGGCTGATCTCACCGCGATCGCGGAGCAGTTCCGCACTCGTCCGGTCGTCTTCGTGCGCCACCTGATGGCCGAGCGGACCCTGCTGGCGACCGGGGCAGTCCGGCGGGACAAGCGCGCCGTCAGCAAGGCCGTCCTCGATCTGCTGGAGGGGGAGTCCGCCCCGACGGCCAACGGCGAGACCGATCCCGCGCTGGCGCTCCAGGTCTGGGTATCCGGTGAGTCGCCACTCCAGTACGGCACCGAGGAACTCTGGCATCACCTCGCCGACGAGCTCGGCCGACGGGGGACAACGGTGCGCCGGTCCGGCACCGCCCGGACGCTCGGCCTGTGCATCGGGACGGACGGGGTCTCGGTCGGGCTCAATGAGCCGCTGCCCAGCTACGCCGACTGGCCCGGTGGCCGCATCCGGCTGCGGAAGGACCCGGACCAGGTGTCGCGGGCCGAGTTCAAGCTGGAGGAGCTGCTCGCGCTGGGCGTGATCGAGCTGCCAGCCGACGGGCTGGCCGTCGATCTCGGCGCGGCTCCCGGCGGCTGGACGCGGATCCTCCGCCGGGCCGGTCTGCCCGTCGTCGCCGTCGACCCCGGTGCGCTCGACGACCGCCTCGCCGGCGACCCGGGGATCACCCACGTCGCGACGACCGCCGGGCCGTTTCTCGCCCGCGTCGGCGACCCGCTGGCGGTCGTCGTCAACGACATGCGGATGATCCCGGCAATGTCGGTCGAGCTGATGCTGATGGCCTCGCGCCACGTCCGGCCCGGCGGGCTCGGGGTGATGTCGCTTAAGCTGACGCCCTACCACGCACTGGAGACGGTCGACCGGGCGCTGGCGGATCTGCGGCAGGCCTGGGAGGTCGTCTTCGTCCGGCAGCTGTATCACAACCGCAACGAGGCGGCGGTGGTCCTGCGGCGGTAGCCGGGCGCTCCGGGAGCGTTGGTGGCTTCGGCCGGCAGGGTAGCCCTGTCCGCAGCAACTTGCCACCTGACCCCTCCCATTTTCATCTCACAACCATGTCCGAAAACCGCCAGACATACAGCCTGTCCGGGCGGATACTGACGACATGGAACACGACGCCGACACCCTGTACCGCGCCTACCGCACCCGCGACCCCCGCTTCGATGGCCGGGTGTTCGCTGGCGTCCGGACCACCGGGATCTACTGCCGGCCGGTCTGCCCGGCCCGGCTGCCCCTGCGTGAGAACATGACGTTCTTCCCGACGGCCGCCGCCGCCCAGTCGGCAGGCTATCGCCCCTGCCTGCGCTGCCGGCCGGAGGCATCGCCGGACCTCGCCGGGTGGCGCGGGACGTCGCCGGTCGTCGCCCGGGCGCTGGCCCTGATCGATGAAGGACTCCTGGAGGACGCCGCCATCGAGGACCTCGCTGCCCGGGTCGGGGTCAGCGACCGGCAGCTGCGGAGACTGTTCCGCGAGTACCTCGGCGCGACTCCCGTCACCGTCGCCCAGAACCGGCGGATCCTGCTCGCCCGCCAGCTGATCGGCCAGACGGATCTGGGGATGGCGGACATCGCGATGGCGTCCGGGTTCGGCTCGGTCCGACGCTTCAACGAGACCTTCCGGCAGCTGTTCGGCCGGCCACCAGGGGAGCTGCGGCGGCACCGCGCGCCGGTAGCGGCAACGGAAACGACGCCAGGGACCGACCTGACCGTCACCCTGCCCTACCGGCCGCCCTACGACTGGCCGGGGATGCTGGCGCGGCTGGGCCGGACGATGATCCCGGGACTGGAGGCGATCGATGGCGACGGGTACCTCCGGGCCGTCCGGTTCGGCGACACCGCCGGCGCGATCATCGTTCGTCCCGCGCCCGGCCGGCGCCGCGGCGATGGTCTCCAGTTGACGGTCGCGGTTCCCCGGCTGGACGTGCTCCCGCGACTGATCGCCCGGACCCGGCGCCTGCTCGACCTCCCGGCTGACCCGGACGCGATTGGCGCTGCGCTCTCCGAGGATCAGGCCCTGGCGCCGCTGATCGCCGCGCGACCCGGGCTCCGGGTCCCGGGTATGTGGGACCCGTTCGAGCGCGCCGTCCGGACGACCCTTGGGGACGATCCGGTGGCGCTCGGGTGGCTGGTCGCATCGGCCGGCCCGCCCGTCCCACCCGAGTGTGTGGCCTGGACGCTGTTGCGCAACGCCTTTCCTACCCCGGACGAAATTCTTGCCCGGCTGGGACGGGGCACCGGGGACGGGCAGCCCGGTGTCCCCGCGTTGCCAGGTGCGCTGCCTGCCCTGGCCCGTGCCGCGATTGCCGACCCTCGCCTGTTCGATGGGGTGGCCGATCGGGTCGCGGCGCGGCTCGGGGCGGTGCCGGGGATCGACCCGGACCTCGCCCGGACCCTCGCCACCCGGCTGGCCGATGAGACCGATGTTCTGGACCCGACCGATCCCGCCTTGCTGTCAGCAGCCCGCGCGGCCGGGATCCCGGGCGGATCACCCGCCGCGCTGGCCGACCACACGCGCGCATGGAGCCCGTTCCGCACCTACGCCGCGGCCCATCTCCTCGCCGCCGCCGATCCCTGATCGTCCCGGAGCCCGCCCGCCTGACCACCGACTGACCGAATTGAGGACGACAATGTCCACGACCGACCCTAACCGCCTCACCACTCGGAACCCCGTAGCCGTTACCTCGTCCGTGTCGATGCCAGGCCTGATCATGGAAGGCGATCCTGTGACCCCGATCAAGCGCAATGCTGTAAGTGATGCCCCCGAAGACGAATTGCCCGCCCTGCCGGATCCGGTCCGGTTGACGCTGGCGCGCTACACCGCGCCGTTCGACGAGCTTCGCCTGGTGACCGACGAGCGCGACGCACTGCGCTGGCTGTCCATCGGCACGGACGAGACACCGCTCCGTGCGGGAATCGGGCGCCGCTACCCTGGCGTCCCGCTGGGCGAGGGGCAGGTGCCCGCACCGATCAGGGACGCGCTGGACCGGTACTTCGCTGGCGACCCGGCGGCCCTGGAGCGGGTCGACGTCGCCGCGGCCGGGACGCCCTTCCAGCGCCGGGTCTGGGCGGCGCTCCGGCGGATCCCGGCCGGCCAGACCGCGTCGTACCGCGACATCGCGACCGCGCTCGGCAACCCCATGGCGGTCCGCGCCGTCGGCGGAGCCAATGGTGCCAACCCGGTCGGGATCGTCGTTCCCTGTCACCGGGTGATCACCCACGACGGCCTGATCGGCGGCTACAGCGGCGGGCTGGAGCGCAAGCGGTGGCTGCTGGCCCACGAGGGGTACACGGGCAAGGGCGTGGGCGTCGCCCAGGCGCCGCTCGTGACGGACCGACTCACATGACGACGGCCGCCTCGTCGTCGGCCAGCGCTCCCGGGTTCAACCAGACCAGCGTCCTGGTCCAGTTCATCCTGCTGGCACTGGTCTGGGGCTCCAGCTTCCTGTTCATGCGCGTCGCGGCTGACGGGGTCTCGGCGCCGCAGATCGTGCTGGCCCGGGTCGGGTTCGGCGCGGTCGCGCTCTGGGTGATCCTCGCCGTCACCCGGCAGCGGTTCCCGGCCAGCCGGGCAGCGTGGGGGCACCTCGCCGTCGCTGGCGTCGTGTTCTGCGTCGTGCCGTTCCTGCTGTTCGCCTGGGCCGCCGGGCAGATCGCGTCCAGCCTGTCCAGCATCTACAACGCGACGACCCCGCTGATGACGACGCTGGTCGCCTTGGCGGCCCTGCCGTCCGAGCGGCTGACCGGGCCACGGCTCGCCGGCCTGTTCGCCGGGTTCCTCGGCGTGATCATCGTGCTCGGGCCGTGGCAGGGGCTCGGCGGCAGCAGCCTGCTGGCCCAGCTGGCCTGCCTCGCCGCCTCAGCCTGCTACGGCGTCGCGCTGGTCTACATCCGCCGGTTCGTCGCCCCGCTGAAGCTCGGCGCGATCCCGGTCGCCGCGACGCAGGTCACGATCGCCGCTGCCATCATGCTCGTCCTCGCGCCGGCGATCGCCATCGAGCCGGTCGACCTGGACTGGTCCATCGTCGCCAGCCTGCTCGCGCTCGGCGTGCTCGGGACCGGCGTCGCCTACGTCTGGAGTACCAACACCAACTTCGCCTGGGGGGCGACCAACGCCTCGACCGTCACCTACCTGATCCCGCTGGTCGGCGTGACGCTCGGGGTACTCGTCCTCGGCGAGCACATCACCTGGAACGAGCCGGTCGGCGCGCTGGTCGTCGTCATCGGCATCCTGTTGACGCAGGGGCGGCTGGATCGCTGGCTGCCCTCCGGTCGAATGCGGCCCGCGAAGGAGCTGTCCCGATGACGATGTCCACCCGTATCGCCCCGCCCGACCAGGTCGCCCGCGCCACGGCTTTCCGGGATCTGCATCGCGCCGGCGGACTGATCCTGCCCAACGCCTGGGACGCCATCTCGGCGCGCGTACTGGGGGCGGCCGGTTTCCCGGCCGTCGCCACGGCCTCGGCGGCGATCGCGTTCGCCCGCGGCTACGCCGACGGTGAGCACATCACCCGGGACGAGATGCTGGCCGAGGTGGCACTGGTCGCCCGGCAACTGACCATCCCCGTCTCGGCCGACGTGGAGGCGGGCTACGGCCCGAGCCTCTCCGATGTCGAGGCGACGGTCGCCGGGGTGATCGCCGCCGGTGCGGTCGGGATCAACCTCGAGGACGCGCTCCCGGCCGGACCGCCGCCCGGCGCGACGGGCCCATTCAGCGCGCTTTGGCCGGTCGAGGAGGCTGCCGCTCGGGTCGCCGCCGCGCGGGCCCGGGCTGACCGGGACGGCCTGCCACTGATCATCAACGCGCGGACGGACGTCTTCCTGCTGGGTCTGGGTGCGAGCGACGACGAGCGCCTCGCCGTCGCCACTGAGCGGGGCCGGGCGTACCTGGCGGCCGGCGCCGATGTCGTGTTCGTGCCGGGCGTCCGGGATGAGGCGCTCGTCCGGCGGCTGGCCGGTGCGATTGGTGGCCCGATCAGCCTCCTGGCCGGCCCGGGAACGGGATCGGCGGCGGAGCTGTTCGCCGCCGGCGCCTGCCGGATCAGCACCGGACCCCACCTCCTCCTTTCGGCGATGGGTCACCTGCGCCGGGTCGCGACCATGATGCGGGACGACCGCTCCTTCGCCGCCTTTGACCACGACCACCTGTCGTTCGGCGAGGCCGACGCGTTCTTCGCCTGAGTCGCCGTGAGCGGGCTGCTGCCCCGTTCGTTGTGCCTGACTCGTCCCGTTCTGCGTCCTGTTGAATGGGTAGGATCATGTATTCCGGGAGGTCTGACCGGCAGATACATTGGGTCCTGCCGGATCTTCCCGCATCAATGGCCGCTCCCTCGCGCATTGCGGGAATCCGGGTCAGGAGTGCCCTATGGCCACCCCCACTTCCGCGCCTGTCCCCGATCTCGCCGCGATCAAGCAGCGACAGCAGCAGATGTGGTCGGCCGGCGATTTCGCCGAGGTTGGCAGCCGGCTGGTGATCGTCAGCGAATGTCTCTGCGAGGCCGTCGACCTGCGGGCTGGCGCGCGCGTCCTCGACATCGCGACCGGGAGTGGCAACACGGCGCTGGCCGCCGCCCGCCGGTTCGCCGATGTGGTGGCGGTGGACTACGTCCCGGAACTCCTCGAGCACGGACGGAACCGGGCCCGTGCCGAGGGCCTGGCGGTGGACTACCGCACCGGTGACGCGGAGCGGCTGGAGTTCCCCGACGCGTCGTTCGACGTCGTGCTTTCGACGTTCGGGCAGATGTTTGCCCCGGACCAGGAGCAGGCGGCGCGCGAGCTGCTGCGGGTCTGCCGGGCCGGCGGCCGGATCGGGATGGCCAACTGGACCCCGGACAGTTTCGCCGGTGAGGTCCTGCGCACGATCGGGTCGTACGTCCCGCCGCCGGCTGGCGTCCGTTCTCCCATGCAATGGGGCACGGAAGAGCGGCTGGTCGAACTGCTTGGGGATGGCGTCAGCGAAATGACGGTCAACCGGCGGGACTTCGTGTTCCGGTTCCGCTCGCCGGAGCACTGGCTGGACTTCTTCCGGACTTGGTTCGGCCCGACCAACCGGGCGTTCGCGACGCTCGACGCGACGGGGCAGGACGCGCTCGCCCAGGACCTGCTCGCGCTGCTGCGGGCGGCCAACCGGTCCGATGATGAGACGCTGGTCGCGCCGAGTGCGTATCTCGAGGTCGTCGCGGTCCGGCGCTGAGGCCGGGCGCGGCGATCGGGCCTCGCCGGAGCAGGCTACGGCTTACCTGCTATACTCCCCGGTCGATGATCCGGCCCGTTCCGGGATGGCTGGGCTGTGCCCGGCGACCAGCCCGGCGCCGACCGCCCGGACGCTCCGGCGAGTTTCTATCGCGCCATCCGGCACCATGTCCCTGCGCCGACCGGCCGCCCCCGTCCCCGGGTTCTCCCCGGCGAGGCACGCGGTCCCGCCCGGCCGGGATGAGAGGCACACCTCCGTTGAACGTTACCCTTGAGCGGCTGCCCGAGAGTCAGATCCAGCTCGACATCGCGGCCGATGAGCAGGAGTTCGCCAAGGCCGTCAACCGCGCCTACACCAGGGCGGCCAAGGACGTCCGGATCCCGGGCTTCCGTCCCGGCAAGGCGCCGCGCCAACTCGTCGAGCAGTACGTCGATCGGAACTTCCTGGTTTCTGAAGCCGGCCAGTCCATGATGGACAAGCTGTACCGCGACGCCCTCCGCCAGGAGGACATCCAGCCGATCGGCGATCCCTCCGTCGAGATCACGGCCACCGAGCCGATCGCCTTCCGCGTCGTCGTCCCGGTCTACCCGACCATCGACCCGGGCGACTACACCAGCGTCCGCGTCGACACCATCGACGCGTCCATCAATGACGAGGACGTCGAGGAGGCGCTCGAGCTCCTCCGGAAGAACAACTCCGAGTGGGAGGACGTCGAGGCCGGCGCCGACCGCGTCCCGGCCGAGGGCGAGCAGGTCGAGATCGACCTGGCCGTCACCGAGAACGGCGAGCAGTTCCAGGAGCCGGTCCAGGGCGCGACCTTCATCCTCGGTGAGAGCAACATCTTCGACGGCCTGCGCGAGCAGCTGGAGAAGATGCACGTCGGGGAGACGGCCGAGTTCGACCTGACCTTCGCCGAGGACGACGAGACCGTCTCGCCGGCCATCCGCGGGAAGACGCTCCACTACACCGCCACCCTCAACGGCATCAAGACGCTGAAGCTGGCCGATCTGAACGACGAGCTTGCAGCCAAGGCGAGCAACGGCGCGGTCGAGACGGTCGAGGCGCTGCGCGAGACCCTCCGCAACGACCTTCACCGCGAGAAGACCGCCAACAGCCGGACGACCGTCGTCAACGAGGCCATCAACAGGATCGCCGAGGGCGCCAGCATCGAGCTGCCGCCGGTCATGATCGACGAGTCGCTGGACGACGAGATCAAGCAGCTCCGGATGCGCCTGTCGCAGAGCCGCGAGACGCTGGAGAGCTACCTCCGCGCCAACGGTCAGACCGAGGAGGAGATGCGCGCGGAGATGCGGCCGGAGGCTGCCCGCCGCCTGCGCAACACCCTCGTCATCCAGGAGATCGCCCGGCGTGAGAACATCGTCGTGACCGACCAGGACATCCTGGCCGAGATCGAGACCGTCGCCGGCACGAGCGCCAACGCCGAGGCGATCCGCAACCTGTACCAGCAGGACCAGTTCCGGTCGATGCTGCGTGGTGACCTGTTCGAGCGCCGCCTGACCGACCGGATCGTCGAGATCGTGACCGAGGGTCGCGGCGCCGTCACCAATGGCTGGGTAGCGCCGGAGCCGGTCGCTGACGAGACGGCTGACGATGACGCCACCTCGGCGACCGCCGCTGCGGATGCCAATGGCGCGCTGCCCGGCGGCGACGCTGAGGGTGCCCCGGACGTCAGCGTCGCGGGCGACGCACTGGCCCCAGCCAGCGATGCCGCTCCTGATGGCCTCGCCATCGGCATTGGCAACGCCGCGTTCGACGACTCCAACGTCGACCTGACGGACACCGCGGATTCCATCGGTGCGGCCACGGGCACGACCGGCGAGGGCCGGACCGAGTCCGAGGACGAGCCCCTGGCCGCCGAGACCCCGGTCACCGAGGACCCGGCCAGCGCCGGTACCTCCGGTGGGGACGCGGGTGCGGCGAACCCCGAGACCACTCAGGTCGAGGCGCGGATCATCGACCGCGACTGATCAGAGCCGGGCTATCACCATCGACGTAGACAGCGACCCTGCCCCGTGCCCACCGGCACGGGGCAGGGTCGTTTCCTTGCCAAGGACCGCCGATGAGGTGATCAGTCGCCCGTGGGGCCCGTGGGCGACTGCAGGTGGGACGCGATGACCCTGGACCGTGTCATGGCGAACGTAGACGATCGTCATCCAGGGGCGGCAGGGCGGACCGTAGTTACGCCGGGCCCCCTCATTAGGCCGGCCGGCGCTGGTCCACCGGGCATCGTCGTTTCTCCGGCTCTGTCCAGTTCTGCAAGTTCGTGTCGTACGCCCGCCCCGGAGGAATTGTGCCGGGAGGGCCTGTCCAGTATCGTGGCCGTCCCCCGGGGAAGAAGGGGGCACGTGGTGGCACAGGGGTGGGACGGGCATGACGACGGTCGAGGAGCAGGGCGTCCGGGAGCTTCGGCTGACCGCCGCCGAGCTGGCCCCACATGAGGACGCGATCGTGGGGGTCTACGACCGGGCCTTCCGGGAGTGGCCCTACAACCACAATCACACCGCCGCCGAGCGGTTCCGCGAGGCGCTCCGGGGGCACGTCGCCTACCCCGACTTTGAGGCCACGCTGCTCTACGAGGGTGACCAGCTCCTCGGTTTTACCTACGGCCACACCAACGCGCCCGACCAGTGGTGGTACCGCCAGGTCGCGGTCCATCTCACCCGCCGCGACCGGGTACAGGTCTTCGACGGTGCCTGGGTGATCGTCGAGCTCGCGGTCGATCCGGGTGCCCGTCGTCGGGGGCTGGGCCGGCGACTGCTCCGGACCGCGACGACCGGCCGCCCCCACCACCGCTGGGCCGTCCTCTCGACCGTCGTCGCCGAGAGCGCGGCCGTCTCGCTCTACCGCTACGAGGGGTTCGTTCCGCTGGTCGCCCGGTTCGTCTTCCCGGAAGCGGCCGGCACCTGGACCATCATGGCCGCCCCGGTCGAGCGCGACTGACACGGCCGAAGCGGCCCCTGCCGTCGGGGCTGCGTGGCCCGCATTGCGCGTGAGGAACGGGACGTGACGGTCGGACCAACTCGCGGTCGACCGCCCCGCACCATGACCGTCCAGAGGAGGATTCCCCATGGCAACGATGACGTTTGGCAGCTTCGTCCCGCAGGGCTGGCGGATGGATCTCACCGCGATCGAGGATCCGGTCGAGCAGTTCGAGGCGATGACCGGCGTCGCCAGGGCGGCCGACGCCGGTCCCTGGGACAGCATCTGGGTCTACGACCATTTCCACACCGTCCCGCAGCCGACGATGAACACGGTCTTCGAGTCGTGGACCATCTCGGCCACGCTTGCCCGTGACACCGAACGGGTCAAGGTCGGCCAGATGGTCAACTGCCACGGCTACCGCAACCCGGCCCTGTTCGCCAAGATCGCTTCCACCGTCGACGTCGCGTCGCATGGGCGGCTGCTGGCTGGCTACGGGGCGGGCTGGTACGAGCACGAGTGGAAGGCCTATGGCTACGGCTTCCCCGAAACGCGCGACCGGATGCGCGCCTTCCGCGAGGGCGTCCAGATCCTCCACCGGATGTGGACCGAGGACAAGCCGACCTTCGACGGGCAGTACCACCATATCCATGAGCCGATCAACGAGCCGAAGAGCGCCAGGCCGGGCCGGAAGATTCCGCTCTGGATCGGTGGGGGCGGTGAGCAGGTGACGCTCAAGCTGGTCGCGCAGTACGGCGACGCGACCAACGTCGGCATCGGCGACCCCGAGGTGATCCGGCACAAGTTCGACGTGCTGCGTGGGCATTGCGAGGCGGTCGGGCGGAACTACGACGAGATCGTCCACTCCACCGAGTACTACGTCTACCCGGTCCAGCCGGGCGCCGACCCGGTCGTGGCAACGGCGCGGCTCCGCGAGACCATGGGCAACATGTCGTACGAGGACTTCGCCAAAGCGCACCACGTCGGCACGGTCGACGACCTGGCCGAGCTGGTCCGGTCCGGACAGGACGCCGGGGTCGACTACGCCATCGTCTATATCCCCGGACTGGCCTACGACCAGGAGCCGATGCGCATGTTCGAGGAGGGCGTCATCGCCCGCTTCGCCTGACCGATCTCTCAGTGAGCCACGGGCGGGCGCCACATGGCGTCCCGCCCGTCAGCCGGGTCGGCGCGTGTCCGGCCGGACGATCAGCCGGAGCGACCCGACGTACTCCGGCTCCGTGCGGAGGTGGCCGAATCGCTGGTCCCAGGCGCCGGACGCGAGATCGGCACGCAGTCCCTGGTCGAACCGGGCCAGTACCTCCGGCTCCAGCTGCGTCCACGACGACATCGCTCGCTGGACGCCCGGATCGAGCAGCCGCTCCGGTCGGCCGTAGTACGCCTCGGTGAACCCGTCGGTGCAGTGGAGCGGGATCGGGACCGGGGTGACCATCGTGCCGGGCCCGAGCAGGCTGGCGATCCGGTCGATCGCAGGGAACCGGGTCAGCTCGCGATCCAGCGCCTCGGTCAGGTAATGCGTCAGCCAGAAGTCATGGAGGCAGGCCGGGTCCGCCGCCAGGATGACGATCGGCCCATGCGTCACCCGGCGCAGTTCTCCGATCCCCGCCGCGAGGTCGTCCCATTGGTGCACGGTGTACGTCGCCATCGCGGCATCGAACGATTCGTCCGGGAACGGCAACCGCTCGGCGACGGCATCGATGGCGGCTGGCAGGTGAGGCGGGCGCTGGGCCCGCATCGTCGCCGACGGCTCGACCGCGGTCACGTCGCGGTCAGTTGGCTCGTACGACCCGGCTCCCGCGCCGACATTCAGCACCGTCCGGGCGTCGCCGAGCGCCGCGACGATCCGGGCCGCGATTGCCGGTTCGGGCTGGCGGTAGCGGGCGTAGTCCCGTCCGATCAGCCCATAGTCGACATCGCCCGCGCTGCCATCATCGAACCGCCGTGCTGCTGTCATATCCGCCTGTCGTCCCCGCTCCGGCTCCGCCACCGGAGCCCCGGCTTACAGGCTAGGCGGCACTACGCTATACAGGGAGGGGTGGTGACTGATCCGTCGCATAAGGGGTGCTTATCGATATGGCAGGCAGGCCGGAGCGCGAGCCGGGGCTGAATCTCGTGAGTCTTCGTGTGTTCGCCGACGTGATCGCGCTGGGCAGCTTCACCGCGGCGGGTGAGCGGAGCGGCATGAGCCAGCCGGCGGTCAGTCTTCACATCCGGCAACTGGAGACGCGGTTCGGCCAGCCGCTGCTGCTGCGGGACGGACGCCGGGCCGTGCCGACGCCGGCCGGAGCGGAACTGCTTCGTCACGCCCTGGCGGTGACGGCTGCCGTCGACGACACGCTCGCCGCCATGCACCGGTACGATCCGGCGCCGGGCGACCGGCTGCGTGTCGCGACGGCGGCGAGCGCGTGCGTCGCCCTGCTTCCACCCGTCCTGCGCGAGATGCGGGAACGCTTCCCGGCGCTCGACATGTCGGTCACGACCGGAAGCTCACCGGAGATCGTGTGCGCGATCGAGGAGGACCGTGCCGACGTCGGCCTGATGTCGCTGCCGGTGACCTCGTCACTGCTGCGCGTCGTGCCCCTGCTGGAAGACGAGATCGTCCTGCTGGCTCCGGAAGGGATGGCACTACCGGACGCCGTCCCGGCCAGCGAACTGCGGGAGCAACCGCCGATGGTCTTTGAGCCGGAAGGCAATACCCGGGCGCTGATCGATCGCTGGTTCGACGCGGCCGGCGTGCCGTTCCAGCCCGCCACGGCGATCGCCAGTATCGAAGCGATCCGCGAACTGGTCGGGCTGGGGGTCGGCGCGGCGCTGGTTTCCCGGATGGTGTTGCCGGCTACCGGACCAGCGCCAGGAACCGTGGTCCGCTCGCTCGTCCCGGGACTGCGCCGGACATTGGTCCGGGTCACGCGCCGTGATCGGACAACGACGGCGCCGGCCGAAACGTTCGGCGTTCTGCTGGACCGGCGAACGCGCGACTGGAAAGCCGGGATCGCGTAATCCGGCGACCAACTGGACTGGTGTGGGCAATTGACCCGATGATCAGAGGAAGAGTCCCTCCTCTTCACTCCGGCTGACGTCGATCTGCCACATGTCGTCCGGCTCGGAGGCGTCATCGGCCCACGGGGCGGGCTCCTGGTCAGGCGACGACCAGGTGTAGTGACGGCCATCGTCACCTCGGAGGAGCAGGTTGTCAGGGTCGTCTCGGTGAGCGCCGATCACGGCGAAGACGGTAGTCATGGCGAGCGCTGTCCGGAACTGATGGGTGGGCGGCCCGGCGGGAGTGACGGTTGGTGCCCGCAACTGCTGAGGCAGAATCATTGCCATCATGGCAATGCACAATTTGTCTGTGCGCATTCGTTACGTGGATGAAAGCACCGGTCGGCCGGGGGGAGATGGGCATCCTGTCACCTTGGGGCCGCCCGAACGATGGTTTCCGGAAAACCAACCCGTCGGCGCCCCTGACCCGGGTGCTGCTCCGGCGGCTTGCCCACGTGGTTACGGCCCGCCCGTGAGGCGCGGATAGCAGGTGCCCACCCGTTCCGGCGGGTGGCCAGCCTCGACGCGGGGTCTATCATTAGGACCGTGTGAACGCACTCGACCACGTCGCCGGGCCTCCGGGTTGCCTCTCGCCCCGGTCAGACCCTGTCGACACCATCCCCGAGGACACAGGACGCATGCAGATCCCGACGATCGAGAACCTCGTCCCCATGGTCGTGGAGAGCACGAACCGGGGCGAGCGCGCCTTCGACATCTACTCCCGCCTGCTCAAGGATCGGATCATCTTCCTTGGTACGCCGGTCGACGACCAGATCGCCAACCTGATCGTTGCCCAGCTGCTGTTCCTCGCCCACGAGGACAGCGAGCGCGACATCAGCCTCTACATCAACTCGCCGGGCGGCGTCGTCTACTCCGGACTGGCGATCTACGACACCATCCAGATGATCAAGCCGGATGTCGCGACCTACTGCATGGGCATGGGCGCCAGCATGGCGGCCGTGCTCCTCGCGGCCGGGGCGCAGGGCAAGCGCTTCGCCCTGCCGAACGCCCGGATCATGATCCACCAGGGCTCCGGCGGCTTCCGCGGCAACGTCCCCGACATCGAGGTGGCGGCCCGCGAGACGCTGACCCTGACCACCAAGCTCACGCAGATCCTCTCCGCCCACACCGGGCAGACGTTCGAGAAGGTCAAGCGCGACACCGAGCGCGACTACTACATGAACCCGGAAGAGGCCAAGGAGTACGGCCTGATCGACGAGATCCTCATCCCCGAGGGTGGTCCGGCCCAGGCCGCGGCCGAGCAGGTGGTTGGCGAGACCGAGCCAGCCACCCGCTAGCGCGACAACCTTCACCGCGGGGGCTGCCCGGTCCCCGCGGATGTTCGTCCCGGGACACGGCTTGTCCGCACTGGGACGGACGACAGGGCGAATGACGGAGTACCCTAGTGTGGGTTACACGACGATTCGTCCCCTGACGCTCTACCGGAAGGCCCGGTGAGCCTTCATACTTGACGCCGGAATCAGGTTGCGGTCATTGAAACCGTCCCTGGCCCGGCGGCCAGACGACACCACGGACGCGAGGTGGCGGGTGCATTACCGGTGTTCCTTCTGTAACAAGGGCCAGGAAGAGGTCCGGCGATTGATCGCCGGGCCGAATCAGGTCTATATCTGCGATGAGTGCGTGCAGCTCTGTCGCGAGATCATCGAGGAGGACGAGCCGGCAGCCCAGCGCTCCGACCAGCCTCTGACGCGCATCCCCACCCCTCGGAAGCTCCTCGAGCAGCTCAACCAGTACGTCGTCGGGCAGGACCGCGCCAAGCGGATCCTTTCGGTCGCCGTCTACAACCACTACAAGCGGATCATGGCCGGGCTGGAGAGCGACGACGACATCGAGCTCCAGAAGTCCAACATCCTGCTGGTCGGACCGACCGGCTCCGGCAAGACGCTGCTGGCCCAGACGCTCGCCAAGCTGCTGGACGTCCCGTTCAGCATCGCCGACGCGACCGCGCTGACCGAGGCGGGCTACGTCGGTGAGGATGTCGAGAACATCCTGCTCCGGCTGATCCAGAACGCCGGCGACGTTACCCGGGCACAGACGGGCATCATCTACATCGACGAGATCGACAAGATTGCCCGCAAGTCCGACAACCCTAGCATCACCCGGGATGTCTCCGGCGAGGGTGTCCAGCAGGCGCTGCTCAAGATCATCGAGGGCACCGTCGCGAACGTGCCGCCCCAGAGTGGCCGCAAGCATCCCCACCAGGAATACATCCAGATCGACACGCGCAACATCCTCTTCATCTGCGGAGGCGCGTTCGAGGGCCTGGAGGAGATCGTCGGCAAGCGGATCGGCAAGCAGCCGAGCATGGGCTTCGGTTCGACCGGAACCACGACCGAGGTTGCCGAGCCCAATCCGCTGTCGCAGCTCAACCACGACGACTTGCTCCAGTACGGGCTGATCCCCGAGTTCGTCGGGCGTCTGCCCGTCTCGGTGTCGCTGGATCATCTGACCCGCGACAACCTGATGCAGATCCTGGTCGAGCCGAAGAACGCGATCGTCAAGCAGTACCAGAAGTTCTTCAACCTCGATAACGTCGAGCTGGTCTTCACCGACGATGCCCTCGAGGAGGCCGCCCGCCAGGCCGAGGAGCGCAAGACCGGCGCGCGTGGTCTGCGGACCACGATCGAGGAAGTCCTCCTCGACGTGATGTTCGAGATCCCGTCGCTGGACAACGTCCGCAAGTGCGTCGTCAACGCCGACGTCATCCGGCGCCGCTCGCGGCCGCTGCTGATGACCGTCAACGAGCAGGCGATCCCCTACGCCGAGACCGCGTAGTCCCGTTCAGCCGAATCAAGACAACAGCCAGGGACCGCGAGCATCGAGCTCGCGGTCTCGGCCTTTTTCGGGGGGCAGGAGGACATCGTCCGTCGCAGTCGTCCGGCCCTGGATGCTCCGTCCAGGGTTGAACAGCCCGGTCGCCGGACCGTATAGGTAAATCTGCTCACGCCAGCGACGGCGACGGGCCCGATGCTGGACACAGACCCGGGATTCCTGTGTCCCGGCCATCGGGGAGTGCCCATGTCCGCCAATCTCCGTGCCCCGCGTTCTGCGCTGACCCACGCGCTGCTCGTGTTCGCACTCGCGCTGGCAATCGTCCTGCCGATGGGGGCCGCCACCCGGGCGCAGGAAACCGGCGACGATCCTGGCAACGCCGTCGCGTCCGACACGGTGACCGTCGAAGGTGACCTGTCGGCCGGGGACTACGCGTGGGAATCCATGGCGATCGATCTCGACGGTGCCGAAGCCGAGGTCCCATCTGATCGGCTCGGGTTCCTCGTTGCCATCGACGCCGTCGTCGATGTCTCCGATGGGGCCGGGATCGTGGCCGACCTGGTGCCGGGGGAGGCACTGGGACTGGAGCCCGGCCGCGAGCTCTCCGTCACGGGGCGCGATGGCGCAGCGGCCCGCGTGGCCGTCGTCGGCCTGGTCCCAGCCGGTGAAGCCGCTGGCCAGGAGATGGTCACCTTCCCGCTGGCCGAGGGTCGCCACCGGATGGTGCTCCAGCGCTACGCGCCGCCGGCCGGGGAAGCGGTCCAGATCACCGGGTTGATCCAGCCGATCCTGGTGCTCATCCAGGGCGGTGAGGCGGGGTACGAGACAATTGACGAGGCCGGGACGCCGACGGGTGATTCACGCTCCCTGAGACAGGGCCAGGCGGTGACCTTGCTCACGGACAGCCAGCTGACGCCGACCGGTCCTGATCCCCTCGTCCTGCTGATCGTCCAGGTCGGCCAGCTCGACGATGCCCCTGCCCGATCGGTAGGACCCTCAGTGGCGCCGTCGGCGGAGTCGTCGCCATCCGGGTCGGTGCCGCCCCGCTTCGGCATTCAGCGCCTCCCGATAGCAAGTGCGTCGCCGTCTAACCTGGGCGGCCTCATCGAGCCATCTCGCCGGCCGGACCTGTCCGATGCGCCGGACGGCGAAGGTGCCGTGTCGCCGTCCCCGAGTGCCCCACCGCCGTTCGGGACATGACGCCCCCGGACGGTACGGGCTGCCGGAAGCTGGACCACCGGCAGGCTCACTTCATCGGCGGGCACCTGACGCCGCGATCCGTGGCGTTGACGTCCGGCAAGGAACCCTGACGTTGCCCGATCACGACCCCTTGAGCGGCTCATCATGCCCGCTCCGATGACCGACCTGTGCCACGCAGGCCGTTGGACGCACGTGCCCCCGGTGCTACTGTCTGGAGAGGGACTGACCCGGCTTGCTCGCGGTCATCCCTGCCGGAGATCGGCTGGTCGTCCGGCGGCGCCATGGCAGGGTGAAGAGCCCGTCCTGACGCCAGAATCGCCCGTTCAGAAGGGAAATACGTCCGGAATGGCTGGTCCGGCGTATCTCCCCTCGGGCGTTCTTCCCGCGTGTCCCGCACGCTCGTTTCCAGCCCATGAATCGTGTTTCGGCACGTCGTGCATTCGTTGTGCGCAAACGGCTGGAATTCACGATCTCGGGCCGGTTTCTCGTTGACCGCTTTGTCACAGTGAGTCGACGGCATATCTCTTGTCCCGGTGCGTACCTCTCGGTGTCGTCGCGGGAACAATGTTGAGCTTCAGGAAGGATCGACGGCATGACGCTGACGGATGGGTATGACGGTCAGGCGGCGCCCGGTGCGGACCGGGCGAAGGCCGGCCGGCTCAGCGGGTTGTTCGGCAGGAGCCGGCTGGTCCGGCGCGCGGCGGTGGCCGTGCTCGGACTGTCACTGGTCGCCGGGCCGCTCGCCACGGAGGCCCGCCCACTCGCGGTGAACCTCGAGAGCACGTCGGCGGTGATCAGCGGCAGCACGACTGGGGTCAACATCCGGGCCACGCCGTCGTTCGACGCCTCGGTCGTGGTCAAGGTCGGGATGGGTACTCCGGTCACGCTCCGGATCGACCAGGTCAGCACCGTCACGGATGCGGATGGCGTCACCATCTGGTGGCCGATCCGGGTCTACGACGTCGATGGATGGGTGGCTGGCTACTACCTCTCCGACACGGGGACCACCGGCGCCGCCCCGGGGCAGCCGTCCGACCCCGGGACGACCGCGGTGGCCACGACCGTGTCCGCCTCGTCCACCACCGCGTATGTCGCCAATCCGGCGGGCGTAAATATCCGGGCCGAGGCCGTCACCTGGGCCGAGGCGATCTCCTTCGCGCCGGCCGGGACCACGCTGGTCCTCCGGATCGACACCATCAACCCCGTCTGGGATACCGAGGGCCGCGAATGGTGGCCGGTCGATCTCGACGGGCGCCTCGGCTGGGTCGCTGCGGATTACCTCGGCGCCAACCCGGGGACGGCGACCGCACAGACGACGACGGCGCCCACTTCCGGTGCGTTCACCGCCGGTTCGTACGTGACGGTTAGCACCACCACCCCCGCCGGGCTTACGGTCCGGGCCGGGGCCGCTCCGGGCGCCGCCGTCGTCGGCTATGTCCGGCAGGGCGATGTCGCGCAGATCATGGACGGTCCGGTCAGCTATGACGGCAGCGCGGCCGGTTGGTACATGGTCACCAGTGGCGGCGTGACCGGCTACGTCTCCGGCGACTTCCTCGTGTCGGCGGCCCAGCCCGCCGCCCCGGCCACGACCCCGGTCACTACCGCCGCGACAACCGACGGTGCCGGTCTGCTCGGCACGACCGCGACCGCTGGCCAGGCGGGTGGTGACAACATCAACCTCCGCTCCACCGCCTCGACCGCGGCTGACGTCCTGGCGATCGTCCCCGGTGGGACGGCCGTCGACGTCGTCGATGGTCCGTACACAGATGCCGACGGCCGGGTCTGGTACTACGTGATCTCGCCCGACGGCGAAGGCTTCGCCGCCGCCGCCCTGCTCCGGGCTGGCGCTCCGGCGACGACCGCGACCACCGCCCCGGTCGCGACGACCGAGCCCGCGGCGACGACGGCTCCGGTCGCCACGATGACGCCGGAGGCCACGGTTGAGCCGGAGCCGTCGACCGAGCCAGAGGCAACAACTGAGCCGGAGCCGACGACCGAGCCGGCCGTCGAGGCCAGCCAGGATCCGGAGCCGGTGTACGTCTCCCCCGCTCCGGGCTTCGCGACGGGCTCGTTCCTGGTCCCGACCGCCGGGCGCGTGTCCCAGAACTACGGCTGCACGTCGCTGCCGTTCTATCCGATTGACCCGAACAGCGGCTGCCCGTTCCACGATGGGCTGGACATCGCCGCCGAGCAGGGCACCCCGATCATCGCCTCCGATGGCGGGACGGTGACGTTCGCCGGCTGGTGTGAGTGCGGCCTCGGCTACTACGTCGAGATCGACCACGGCAACGGCTACGTCACCCGCTACGGGCACATGGCGTCCCAGCCCTACGTCTCCCTTGGCCAGCAGGTCTCGCAGGGTGAGGTGATCGGGCCGATCGGATCGACCGGCTTCTCGACCGGTCCCCACATCCACTTCATGGTCATCCTCGACGGCACGACGGTCAGCCCGGAGTTGCTGCTTCCGGCGCTGTAGACCCGACCCCTCCCGGGGTCCAACCACCCGAAGACTCCCCCGGCCACGGGGCAGGACGACCACTCGTCCTGCCCTGTCGTCGTTGCTTGCGTGCTGTTGAGGGGACAGCCATCAGTCCAAATCGATTGAAATGTCGGGAGCCGAACGATATGATTGATTGCAATCAATCAACCATCCGTCGACCCGTCATCAGACCGGGTCGTCCCACCTGTAATGGAGTCGCATGTCATCCACCAGCCCGTCTGCTACGGCGCCACTACCCGGCTCCGGTGAGCTCCCCCGCCCGTCTGCGAACCCGCGAGACGTTTTCAGGGCCCTGTCCGGCCTGCTGATGGGGATGTTCGTCGCCATCGTCTCGGGGACGGTCGTCGCAACCTCTCTCCCCCGGATCATTGCCGATCTTGGTGGTGGCCAGTCGGCCTACACCTGGGTGGTCACGGCGTCGCTGCTGGCGATGACGGTCACCACGCCCATCTGGGGCAAGTTCGCCGATCTGTTCGACCGCAAGACGCTGGTCCAGGTCTCGCTGGTGATCTTCGTTCTCGGCTCGATGCTGGCCGGTCTGTCCGAGAGCGCCGGGATGATGATCGGGTTCCGGGTGCTCCAGGGCGTCGGGGTCGGTGGTTTGACCGCGTTGGTCCAGATCGTCATCGCCGACCTGATCAGTCCACGGGAGCGTGGTCGCTACGCCGGGATCATGGGCAGCATCATGGCGGTCGGGTCCGCTGGTGGTCCGCTGCTGGGTGGGCTGGTCACGGACTCGATCGGCTGGCGCTGGAACTTCTACATCATGGTTCCGTTCGCCCTGATCGCGATCGTCGTGCTGCAGCGGACGCTGCACCTGCCGAAGCGGCAGCGGGCGGCTGTCTCGATTGACTACCTGGGAGCTACGCTCATCGCCGCCGCGGTGTCACTGCTGTTGATCTGGGTGTCGCTGGCCGGCGGTCAGTTCGCATGGGTGTCGGTGACCTCCACGCTGATGCTTGGCGGCACGGTCGTGCTGGCCATGCTGGCGGTCCGGGTCGAGCGCCGGGCCAGCGAGCCGATGATCCCGCTGACGCTGTTCCGCAACCGCACCGTGCTGTTCTCGATCCTCGCCTCGATCTCGGTCGGGATCGCCATGTTCGGTGTATCGGTGTTCCTCAGTCAGTACATGCAGCTCGCGCGCGGCCGGACACCGACCGAGTCCGGCCTCCTCACCCTGCCGCTCGTAGCCGGATCATTGGTCGCTTCGACCTGGTTCGGGCTGCGGATCAGCCGGACGGGGCGGTGGAAGCCGGTCGTCGTCGGTGGGTCGTTCGCACTCCTGGCCGGGCTCGCGGCGATGGGAACCATCCGGGCGGACACGAATCTCGTTCTGCTGGCGGTCTACATGGCCGCGGTGGGTACCGGGATGGGCATGCTGCTCCAGAATCTCGTCCTCGTGACCCAGAATGCCGTGCCGGCCAGCCAGCTTGGAACGGCAAGCGCATCGGTCTCGTTCTTCCGGAGCCTGGGTGGTGTCGTCGGCGTCGGAGTGATGGGCGCCCTGCTCGCCAGCCGGGTCGGAACCCTCACGACGGATGGTTTGAACCGGATCGGCGCACCATCCTCGGGTGGGGCATCCGGAGAGATTCCGGTGCTGTCCGAGCTTTCTGCTCCTGTCCGAGGGGTAGTCGAGGCGGCGTACGGTCAGGCGATCGGTGAGGTGTTCCTCGTGATTGTTCCCCTGGCGATCCTGACAGTGGTAATGGTGCTGCTCCTGCCGGATCGGCCCCTGGGAACCAGGACAGCCGTGGAGGAACTTGCCGAGGAGCAGGCTGCTGCGCGTTCCGCAGCGCCCCTCGCTGCCTCCCCACGCGGGACACCGCTCGTTCCGGTCGCGAGCGGTGCGCGACGATGACCACCGGGACGCGGGAGGACCGGATTCCCGGTACGAGCGGTGATTCCCTGGTAACGGACCCTGCGTTGCGGGCCGTCGAGGATGAACTGGTCGCGCTGTTCGCCCGGAGCCGGGAGCACAAGCGGCAGGCGGCAGCCAGCATCCACCCCTCCCTCCAGCCCGCCGGCTACGGCGTGCTCCGGCTGCTGGCTGGCGCCGGGCCGTCCCGCGCGAGTGCGCTGGCTGAGCGGCTCGGGGTCGACCGCAGCGCCGTGACGCGCCTGGTCCAATCGCTGGAGGACCTCGGACTGGTCGTCCGCCAACAGGACGCCGAAGACGGGCGCGCGACGCTGCTGGATCTCTCCCCGGCCGGGCGGGAGCGGATGAGCGCGCTGCGCCAAGACCACCAGGCCGCGCTGCACCGTCTGCTCGCCGACTGGCCGGACGAGGACGTCCGGCGGTTCGCCGAATTGCTGGCGCGGTTCAACGCCGGTGACGACGCGGCCGGGCGGCGGCTCTAGCCCCCTGACTCAGGGTTTCTGGGAACGGGATCGTCAGAGAGGGAGCGGGCCGGCCTCGATCCGCTCCCGGATCACGCGCGCCTGGTGCGCCGCCGGGACCTGCCAGCGACTCTCCATCCACCACGTGGCGCCGGCTCCGGCGCTGGGCCGGACCAGGTCGGCCGCACGCCCGGGATCATCAGCCGGCGTCTCGCCCTCGACGATGATGTCCAGGGGGCGGCCCGGATCGCGAAGTGCCCGGACGGCGGCGACCCGCTCCCGGATCTCGTCCGGGTCGGAAGCCACGATTGCGCCGTCTCGCTTCGCCGCCCGGCGGATCTGGCTGCCGGCCTTCCCGCCGACGACCCAGACCGGGATCGCCGGGCGCTGGACCAGGCGATGCGTGGTCCAGGCCACGTCGGCCGCCATCGGCTGGAGCCGAAAGTGGACGCCGTCGTGCGCGAAGTCACGTCTTCGCTCCCCTGCCCACCACCGGTCGAGGATGGTGAGTCCCTCGTCCAGCCACCGGGCCCTCACGCCGTTGTCATCCAGTCCGAACTTGTCCAGCTCCAGCACGCCCAGCCCGACTGCGAGGATCACCCGGCCACCGGACAGCTCGTCCAGCACCGCTGCCTGCGCCGCCACGTACCACGGGTCCTGTTCGGGCAGCGGGGTCAGCATGGTCCCGAGCCGGATCCGCTCGGTCCGTGTCGCGATCGCCGCCAGCCGCACCCAGGCGGTCATGTAGTCGTCCGGCAGGAAGATGCCATCCCAGCCCGCCTGCTCCGCCGCAACGGCGAGATCCGTCACTATCCCGGTGTCCATGTCCAGCGTGTTCAGCACGATCCCGTAGCGCATCTCCTCCCCTTCCTCACAGTTCCCCGGTCCGAAGGATCATTGTCGGGGTGAATGGGGAGAGGGCACGTCCCGTTGGGTGTTCTGAATGGGTTTCGCGCCAGGACGTCAGCCCAGGAGCTCGACCAGCCGGTCCAGCGTGCAGACGTCGGCACCGGACCGGGCGATCAGCTCCGGGGCGTCGCGCCAGCGGCCATCGATCACGACGACCGGGCGGCTGTCGTCCGGGCTCAGGAGCGCCCGGCCCATGAGCATCTTGGCTTCGTGGATCACATCCGGGTTGCGGAAGCTCTTGGCGTAGATCAGGACTGGCTCCGGCCCCGCATCCTTGATGACGACGTTGGGGCGCAGCGTCGCGTCGACCTGACGGGTCGTCACCTTGCGCCCGGTGATCGCGCGACGACCCAGGTGCTGGCCCAGCGCCGCCTTGAGTGTGACAGTCGTCTGCCTGGGCGTCGGGTCGCCGAGCAGGACGCGACCCGGCGGTCGGTCTCGCGGGAGGCGGACGGTCTGCCGCTCCGGGCACTCGGTCAGCCAGGCGCGGATCGCGTCGATCGGCTGATCATCGGCGGCGATGACGCGACCGAAGATGCCCTCCAGCGCCGGCGGGATCCAGGCGGTCCAGGCATGGTTGGTCACCAGGCACCAGTCGCGATATCCAGCCTGCCGGGCCAGCCACGGGATAGCGGCCAGTTCCCAGAACTGGTAGTGGCTGTAGGCGGCCCAGTGCCATGGGCAGACGACCAGCAGCCGGTGGGCACCCTCATCCCCGGCAGGCAGCCGCGTTGCCCACGTGTGCTCGTAACCCGGAGCGGTATCGTCGGTGGGGACGAGATCGTCGCCCAGTGCGGCGGTAATCGCGTCAGACCACTGGCCGTGGAGGGTTTCCAGCGGGATGTCGGGCCGGGTCGCCATCAGCAGGACCAGCCGCGCTGGCCCGGGCCGTCGATCATGTCTCGTCCCGGTGGAATGGGTCCGGGGAGAGCCCGAGGCTGACTTCGATCCGCTCCCGCTGGGCAGCCAGCCGTGGCGGCAGCATCAGGTCACGGCCCAGCGCGTCGGCCCGCTCGTCGACGGTCATGCCGGGGGACGATGTCGCCAGTTCCAGGATGTGCCCGTCAGGGTTCTGGAACAGCACGCCGCGGGTATAAGTCTGATCGCGGATCGGTGTCGTCCGCGTGCCAGCTCCGGTGAGGCGCTCGATCCAGTACCCCAGCGAGTCGTCCGGCACGGTCAGCGCGAAGTGGTGAGTCTGGCCGGTGCCGAGGCGCGCCGCCTTCCGGCCGGCCGTTGGCCAGACGAAGAACGTGACGATCGTGCCCGGCGCTCCGTCCTCGACGCCCCAGTAGAGGTGGGGGCTGTCCGGGTCGTCGAAGTTGATCGTCCGCTTGACCAGCCGCATCCCCAGCAGATCCGACCAGAACGCCTCCATCCCGGCCTGGTTCGTCCCGATCGCCGTGACATGGTGGAGCCGGGACAGCCGCATGGCATCGTCGATGGCGAGGACCGGGACCGGCCACGTCTCAGCGGCGATGGCCTGCTCATCGCGGCCGGCCGCCGTCGTCTGGAATGGCGGGGGCTGGACCGCTTCTCCGAGATGGTCCGCGGTCTCATCGACGGTCCAGCCCGGTCCGACGGTCGCGATCTCGACGATCAGACCGTCAGGGTCCTTCGTGTAGATGCTGGTGAAGTAGGTCCGGTCGTAGGGGCCGTCGACCGGGTTGCCGTGGTCCGTCAGCCATCGTTTCCACCGGAGTAGGGACTCACGGTCCGCCGTCGCGAAGGCGACGTGGTGTGTGCCGCCGATCCCGGGCGTGCCCTTCCGCGAGTCCTTCCACTCCAGCAGCGAGAGCAGCGTTCCCGGCTGTCCGGTCGGCTCGGTCGACACGAAGACGTGGTACGACTGCCAGTCGTCCGTGTCGATTGTTCGCTTTACGAGATGGAGCCCGAGCGTGCGGGTGTACCAGTCGATGGCGCGGGGGATATCCGTGGCGACCGCCGTAACGTGGTGAATGCCGGTGATCGCGTGGCGTGGATTGAGAGGAGGGAGTGGTTGGGAAGTCATGGCGGGGGGCTGTCTCCGGGTACTGCGGCCGGGCAGAGAGATGTGCGGCCAGGCGGATGGTGTGCGTGAATGCCTCACGACCGCTCGGCTTGGTTGCGGAGGTCCTCCCAGTCCGGTCGGGTGAGATCGAACCGGTCGGTGGTCCGTGTGTACGTCGCGGGGCCGCCCATCCGGGCAATTGCTTGCAGCTCACCTGGCAGGACGTGCGTGGTCGCATGATTCTGGTCGAGGACCCGCTCATGGACACGCACCCGCAGCACATCCCCGACCACCAGGATGCTGGGGTGCTCAGGTGTGCCGAAGTCGCGCTCCTCCCGGAAGCGCAGATCGAACGCGACCGGCGCCTCAGCGACCCGGGGAACGCCAATGCTCCCGGACCGTTCAGGTGTCAGGCCGGCCCAGCGGAACTCGTCCTCGCCGGCAGGGAAGGCGGCCGACGTGAGGTTCATCACGGCAGCGAGTCCTTCGTCCGGGATGTTGATGACGAACTCGCCCGTCTCCCGGATGTTGCGGAGGGTGTCCTTGATCCCGCTGCTGACGAATCCCAGCACCGGCGGGTCGTCCGCGAGAATCATGAAATAGGAATGTGGCGCCAGGTTCAGGATGCCATCGGCGGATCGAGTCGAGATCCACGCGATCGGCCGGGGGACAACGGCCGACTTGAGCAGCCGGCTGATCGTTCGCTGGTCATCCTGACCAACGACCCAGTCGCGCGCGTCGCGTCTGACCTCGGATCCAGCTGAAGCGGTCGTTGTGGGAGTGGGGATCGTCACCCTGTGAAGTCCTGACTCGAAAACGCACATGGCATCGTCTGTAGGGGCCATGGATGGAGGTCTGCTCGTACCGTTAAGCATTGATCGTGCCCTTCTCGCTGGTCAACTATTGGAGAAGGTGCGTCGGTTGCGACATTTTCTCGTCCTGAGCGGAAGAAGCTCGGGTTTTCGGTGCCTGGTGTGAGTGACGGAACAGATCATTCGGAAACGCGTGGGACTCGTCAGTAATGGCCAGAGCGGGCATCAGAGCCGATCCTGGATCCAGGAGTTGCGAATCGGGGATTCACCGGTGAGAATGCCGCTACGTCCACAGTTCGATCCGGTTCGATGCTGACCGCTTTCTCGTTCGCGCGCCGATGTGCGACGGGACTGGACGGCACCCCGGTCTACGTAGCAGGGGGCCGGGACCGACCGGTTGCCCACGTTGAGGAGTTCTCCCGATGGCACAGTCCGACACGCCACGTCGCAATCCCATGCTGGATGTCCATCCGTTGACCCGGCGGCAGATCATCGCCGGGATGGCGGGCGCCGCCGGCGTCGCGGCCGGCGCGGCATTCCTGCCGATCAGCCCGGCGACGATCCTCGCGCAGACCCCGGCGGCCCCGCCGGCCGACGCCGCCCCGCCCGAGGACCAGGTCTTCGTTGTCGCGTCCGACCCGACGATCGTCCGCGTCTTTGACTTCTTCGAGCAGGTCTACCAGCGGCCGACCACGTCTGACCTGTTCAGTGACCCGCTGGTCCGGATGGACCGCAACTTCGACATCATCCCCGCCGCTGCGACGTCGTGGTCGTCCGATGAGACCGGCAAGGTGTGGACGTTCGAGCTGGACCCGAACCTTGTCTGGAGCGACGGCAATCCCGTCACCGCCAACGACTGGGTCCGGACCTTCCAGTATGCCGCCGATCCCGAGCACATCTGGGACTTCGCCTGGTTCTTCGAGCCGGTCATCGTCAACTTCGCCGAGGCCTTCGCCGGCAGCGTCCCGGTCGACCAGGTCGGTGTCCGGCAGGGGGAAACCCCCAACCAGCTCATCGTCGAGACGATCGACCCGGCACCGTACCTGCCGTCGATGATGCTCTACTCCCCGCCCCTGTCCGCCGCGGCGCTGGACAGCACCGGGCCGCTCTACAACTCCGATCCGGCGACGGCCGTCTCCTCCGGGCCGTTCATCGTCAGCGAGTTCTCCCGTGACCAGCGCGTCGTGCTGACCCGCAACCCGGACTACCGTGGGCAGCTGACGCCACAGGTTCAGACGGTGATCAACCTTCTGGCGGCCCCTAACACGATGTTCCAGCTCTACCAGGCCGGACAGATCGACCACATGCAGGGCCTCGCCCCGCAGGAGCTCCAGCTCGCCCAGGCTGATCCGGTGATGAGCCAGGAGCTGTACCAGTCCGTTGGTGACTTCCGCACCTGGTACCTGTTCTTCAATACGACGCAGCCGCCGTTCGACAACCTCGCCGTCCGGCAGGCGTTCAGCCACGCGGTCGACCGCGACGCGATCGCGCAGGCCGTGCTCGGGCTCTCTGGAGTCCCCGCCTACTCGTTCCTGGCCCCGGGCTTCCCGGCCGCCAATGGCGAGGCCTTGGCGGACATCCAGGCCTACAACCCGGACATGGCGCGCCAGCGGCTGGCCGAGGCCGGCTTCCCCGACGGCGAGGGCTTCCCGGCGCAGACGATGCTGCTCCGCAACGAGACCCCGCTCAACCAGACCGTCGCCGCAGCGATCGCCGCCGGGATCACCGAGGTTCTCGGGATCCCGGTCGAGGTCAGCAACATCGACTCCGCTGCCTTCACCGCCCAGATCCGGGACATCCCGTTCGGCGCGGTCTCCTACGGCATGGATTACCTGGACGCGTCCAACATGCTCGGCGTCTGGTACAACGGCCGGCACCCGTGGGTGAACGAAACCTACCTGGCCCAGTTCGACGAGGCGAACGCCTTCATCGGCGACCCGGCCCAGCGGAACGCCATGTTCCAGGAAGCCGAGCGGACGCTGGTGACCGACGTCCCGGCGGTGTTCGTCTACCACGAGACCCCGGTCCAGCTGATCAAGCCGTACGTGACCGGCCCGTTCCTGGAGCCGGACCGCAACGGTCTGACCAACCTGCACTGGCCGGGCTACACCGGATTCAGCACGGTTCCCAGCGAGCTGTACCTGAGCAACGAGGCCCCGTCCGGCCGCGGCGTCTAGTTCACGCCCGGAGCATCTGGATAGTCCCTTGAACCGGAGCCGGCGCACAGGAATGTGCGCCGGCTCCGGTTCGTTGTCACGGTCAGGGCGTGGGCGGGTCCTCGCCGGCGAACACCTGCCCGCGTGCGGCCAGCGCCTCGCGCAGGATCCGGATTGCCTTGGGTCCCACGCCGTGGAGCGAGGCCAGCTCCTTCGCGGTGACCGTCGTCAACTGACTGAGCCGCGTGTAACCGGCCTCCGTCAACGCTGCCGTCGCCGGTCGCCCGATCGCCGGCAGCGCATCGACCGCCGTGCCATCATCCCGGGTCATCGTCATCCCTCCCATCTCATCTATCGCTTCGTACGGGAGCGGGAACACCGCTAACCGGCGCGGCGTTCCTTGAGTGCCGGCGAATGGACCGGCGGAGTGCCCCCAAATGGGCCATGACCGACGGAGTTCCAGCCGTGACCACCGACCCGTATCGTTTTGACGCCAACCCCGTTGCTCCGGGCTCACCGGTCTGGGGGCCCGCAGGGCAGACGCCCGCTGTTCCCGGGACGTCGTACTGGGAACAGCCGGTCGCGGATGTCGCGGTCCCGGAACTGGCGACGATCCGCCGCCGGATCGTCGCCCTGTTCGTCGACATCATGCTGGTCAGCGCTGTCTCCCTGCTGATCATGACCGTGACCGGCGGCTTCTCGTCGGGTGACGGTCAGATCGCGTTCACCTCCAGCGGCCTGACCGCCGTGCTCGTCTGGCTGACTGGACCGCTGTACTGGGTGACGATGGAAGCGACCAGCGGTGCGACGCTCGGCAAGCGCCTGCTTGGATTGCGCGTCGTCCGTCGTGGCGACCGGCGCGCCGAGGGCGGCATCGGGATTGGTCATGCCGTCGTCCGCTACCTGCTGTTTGGCGTCGATGCCTTCGCCGTCGGGCTGGTCGGACTCATCACGGCCAGTGTTTCCCGAAACAACCAGCGGGTCGGCGATCACCTGGCCCGGACGGTCGTCGTCCGGCAGGACTGAACTGGCCCATTCCCGGTAAACCGGCCATCAGGCAAGGTCGACCGGGTCGGCCGGGCGGCTCACTGGGGTGATGTCGCCCAGTTGCACGGCCACACCGGCCCGCAGCGTGTTCTGGATCTCGGCCACGCGGTCGGTATGGCGCATCAGGTCCGCGATGTCGTCATCCGTCGCGTCCGCCATGACGCGTGCCCGGTAAGTCACTCCGGTTGCCGGGTCGCCCGGTCCACCAAACGTTCCGTCCACCTCGACCTCGACCTCATGGACAGAGATACCCCGGTGGGCCGCCTCGCGATAGATGTCGTTGCAGTAGCAGGTGGCGAGGGCGAGGAACAGCAGCTCGCCTCCATTGGTGCTGGAGCCGAACCCGGATGTCCGGGGCGGGATCATGATCGGCTGGGTGCTGTCATTGGTCGTCACCGTCGCCTGGTGGTCATTCAGGCGATTCCGAACCCGGGCACTGATGTTCATCGGTGGTTCTCCTCGTGCCGCCGACCTCGCCGTGCCGGTGACCGCTATCGGGTGACGAGCTGGGCCACGCCGTCGTGGTGCCGCCTATTGTCCACCTGGTCCCCGGTTCCCGGACCTGTCCCCGGCCCGTCGCGATCGGGTGGCGACACGTTCGCACGGTGCCAGGCGTTTAGGATGGAGAGGGGACCGGGACATGGAGTCCCTGGTCGACCGCTCCGCCCGGCGCATGGCGGGCGGAGCGGGACCCGGAGCCGCGAGGAGGCAGCAGCCATGACCGACCATCCGATTCCAGGGCAGCCGGGTCGCCTGGCTCTGCGCGTGTCGCGGCGGAGCCTGCTCGCGGTCGGCGCGCTGGCCACGCTGACGATCGGCGGCGACCACGTGATCGAGCGGGGCCTGGCGGGATGGGTGCGCTCAACCCGGGCCGGCGATCCTTCCGGTGACCCGGCACCGTCTCCCTCTGGTGAACGGGCCGAGGTCACGATCTATCTGGTCTCCGTCGCGCCCAACCGGCTGGGCCCACAGCTCCGCCCCTGGCCGGCGACCGTCTTCATCGATCCCGCCGACCGTCGTGTGGCCGCGGCCGCCCTCTCGGCACTGCTGGAGGGACCGGACAATCGTGCCCGGGAGGATGGGTTCGTCTCGGCGATCCCCGAGGGCATCGAGGTCGTCTCGGCGGAGCTGTCCGACGACGACCCCGCCGTCGTCCGGGTCGAGCTCAGCCCCGGCTGGCTGGCGACTGACGATGACAGGAGCGATGAGGCCGCCAGCGACCGTGTCGGACCGGCGATCTCGCTGGATGACCGACTGGCGACGCCGGCCGCCGGCCAGGCGGGATCCGTGGCGGAGCGTGACCTGCGGTTGCGGGCCGCGCAGGTCGTCTTCACCCTGACCCAGTTCGATACCATCGACGCGGTCGAGTTCCTCCTCGACCGGGAAACCCTCGGCGCCCTCAGCAACCTCGGTGCTGTCATCGAGGACGGTCCGGTCGACCGGCTCCGGTTCGACGACCTGGTTCCCCTGATCATGATCGAGGGGCCCCTCGCCTACGACACCGTCGGGCCAACGTTCGATGTCTACGGCTCGTCCAACACGTTCGAGTCGTCGCTGATGCTGCGGCTGGAATCAGCGGACGGCGAGACGCTGTTCGAGGAGCCGCAGACGGCGACGTCCGGCAATGGCGTGCGCGGGACGTTCTCGGCGTCCGTGACGGTCCCCGACGACACCCCCGCCGGGCCGCTGACGCTGGTCGGCTTCGAGGTCTCTGCGCGTGATGGGAGTGAGGTCAACGTCTTCGAGGTGCCCCTCCGGTACGCGCCGTAGCGGGCGACCGCCCCGGACCATGACAACAGGACGCCCGGCCCCATGTAAAGGAACCGGGCGTCGTGGGATTTCGGGTTGGTCGGGCGGCTAGTCTTCGCGGATGGCGCCCAGCTGGCGGCGCAGTCCCAGCTCATCCCAGGCGTCGACGCCGGCGATCAGCACGCCGCCCCGGACCGTGTCGAGGCTCATCCCGGCGGCGCGGACCGTCCGGCCCGTCGCGGGGATGCCGAGGAATTCCCCGACCTGGCGGCCGGTCAGTGTCCAGCGGGTGACCACCTTGTCCCCTTCGGCGACGATCTCCTCGACGGCGAAATGCAGATCCTCGAAGGCGGCCTGCCACTGCTTCCACTGCGTCCGGAAGCCCTCGCGGCCGATCCCGAAGGTCTCGTCGTTGCCGGCCGCGTCCTCCGCGATGTAGCGGTCGATCGCCGACTCGTCGCCCTGATTCCAGACTTCCTCGAAGAAGCGCCGCGCCAGCTCATGCAGCGCCGCCGTGTCCGCCGTCCCGCTCGTCATCGTGTCCTGCGTCTCCTGCTGGATTGGCCGTGGGCCAGATCAGAGATCATCCCCGGTGCCGTACATGTCCTCGCGGACCATCACGCGGCGGCGCTCGCGCTCGCGGCGGACGGCGCTGCGGATCAGGTCCTTGACCGTCTCGGCGTCGCGGATGTTGTGGAGGACCTTGTGGGGCGACGTCGTGTCGGACGTGTAGCAGGTGATATCGCTGATCCCGACGATGCGCTCGAGGGCGCCCTGCTTCACGGCAACGTCGTTGATGCGGAACAGTTCGATCTCCTCGACCCGCCGGGCGATGAAGCCGTATTCCCAGCGAAGCCGCTGGTCGGTCAGCCGGTAGCGGTTCATCAGCGCCATCCGGGGCGACCAGAGCTTGCTGGGCCGCCCTCGCCAGAGGACGCGCTCGCCGTTGGAGTCGTCGGTCAGCGGTTCATTGGGGGGCTGGCTGCTCGCCAGCGGTGCGCCATCGTCGTCGAGCAGCCGATCGTCGCGGCTGGTGCCCGATGGCATCCCGGTCGGCGCCGGGCCACCACCGGACGGGCCTGTACCCGGGCGCCGGGGCCGGGTTCCGGTGGATTCGGCCCGGGATCGCATCTCCGCGACATCGGCCAGCGACCGGCCACAGTTCTCGCAGAACTTCGCCGCCACGTCGTTCTCATGGCCACAGGCCGGGCAATAGATCGTCGCCATCGCTCAACTCCCCCGTCCATTCAATCTGCCGGTAGCGTAGCAGTTTCCCCAGGAGCGTCGGTCCGTCATGCCGTTTGATCACGTGACCTGATGCGCACGAGGAGTACGCGATGTGTACTACCCTGACCGTCACCCCCACGACCCGGGGCGACATGTCGTGTCCGGACCATCGCTGACCCCAAGGGACCCCACTGCCGTGCAGCCTCTCCCGCCAGAACCGACCGGCTCCGCTGCCTCCACTGCCGCCGTCCGCGACGTCGCCACCCACCTGATCGACAACGTCGAGCGGGTGCTGGTCGGCAAGCGCGACGTGATCGAGACCGCCGTGATCGCCATGCTGGCCGAGGGACACGTCCTGCTCGAGGACGTCCCCGGCACCGGCAAGACGACGCTGGCCCGGGCGCTGGCCCGGTCCGTCGGTGGGGAGTTCCGCCGCATCCAGTTCACCCCGGACCTGCTGCCCAGCGACATCGGTGGCATCGTCTTCTTCGACCAGAAGCAGGGGGACTTCCGCTTCCGGGCCGGGCCGGTCTTCGCCAACGTCGTCCTGGCGGACGAGATCAACCGCGCCACGCCGCGAACGCAGTCGGCGCTGCTGGAGGCGATGGAGGAGGGGACGGCGACGATCGAGGGCGAGACCCACCGGCTGCCCCTGCCGTTCACCGTGATCGCCACCCAGAACCCGGTCGAACTGGAAGGGACGTTCCCGCTGCCGGAAGCGCAGCTGGACCGCTTCCTCGTCCGGCTGACCGTCGGCTACCCTGACCATGACGAGGAGAGCGCCATCCTCGACCGGTTCCGGACCGGTACGCCGCTCACCGAGCTGGCACCGGTCCTGTCGCTTGGGGATCTCCAAGGCGCCATCGCCGCCGTCCGGACGGTTTCGGCCGGCGAGGATGTCCGCCGCTACCTGACTGCCGTGGTCCGGGCGACCCGATCCGGCGCGGCCGTCGCGCTTGGCGCATCACCGCGGGCATCGTTGGCGCTGCTCCGGGCGGCGCAGGCCCGGGCGGCGGTCCGGGGCCGGTCCGCCGTCCTGCCGGACGACGTCCAGGCCCTCGCCTCGTCTGTCCTGGCACACCGGATCATCGTGTCACCGGAGGGGCGGCTGCGGGGCGAGACGGCGGACGCGGTCGTCGCGGCGGCGGTGGCGTCGATCGAGGTGCCGGTCGAGGGTGAGATCGGGCTGGCTGCCTCCGGGTCCGGCCGCCGCGGCGTCGCCGGCTGATGCGCCAACAGGACGACCGTTCGGCTCCTCCCGCACTCGGTGACGATGGCGATGCTGCCCCGCGCCGGACACTGGCCGGCTGGGACATCGCCGGTCGCGGACGCGTCTGGTTGGAAGGCAGCTCGCCGGAGGGAACCGACACCGGCCGCGTGGCGATCCGCGGTGGGCACTTCGGCACGGCCTGGTTCGTCATCGCCGGGCTGGTCGTCGTGGTCGCCGCCGCGACGGGCCAGGGCGGGCTGGCGGTCATCGGGCTGCTGGCGCTGGTCGCCGCCGGGCTGGCCTGGGCGTGGGCCCGGTTCGCCCTCCGCAACGTCGTCGTCACCGCCGCGTTCGCGCGTGACCACGTCCTGCCCGGCGACACCGTCCAGTTCACCGTGACCGTCCAGAACCACAAGCTGCTCCCCGTGCCCTGGACGACGCTGGAGATCGAGCTGCCCCGCTCGCTGCGGGTCGGCGAAGGCTCTCGACGGCGACTGTCCGGCGAGCAGGTCCTGCGGCTGTCGACGGCGCTGGCGCCGTTTGGCCGTCTGACGTGGCGGCCGGAACTGATCTGTCCGGTTCGGGGCATGCACCGGATTGACGAGGTCAGCATCCGGTCCGGCGACCCGTTCGGCTTCTTCACCGCGCGCCTCACGGTCGAAGGTCCGCCGCCGGTCGTCGTCTACCCGATGGTCGCGCCGATGCCGGCACTGCCGGACGCGCGTGAGCGCATGGGCGACGTCCGCGTCCCCCGGAACCTCCACACCGACCCGACCCGGATCGCCGGAGTCCGCGACTACCGGCCCGGCGACAGCTTCCGGATGATCTCCTGGAAGGCGACGGCGCGGACCGGCGCACTCCAGACGCGGATCGAGGAGCCGGCCAGTACCCGGCAGGTGCTGGTCTGCCTGGACCTGGAGACGTTCGGGGCGCTCTGGCAGGGAATCAACTCGGTCCAGGTCGAGACGATGATCGCCACGGCCGCCTCGATCCTCGTCCGGGCCGAGGCTGACGGATACGGCATCGGTGTGGTCGCCAACGGGCTGATGCCCGGGACTCCCACTCCGCTGAGCATTCCGGTCGCTCAGGGGCCGAATCAGCTCCGCCGCTGCCTCGATGGCCTCGCCCGGCTGAACGTCGTCTCGGCGGTCCCGTTCGATCGGACACTGCGGGTCCTGGCGGGCGGTCGTGGTGGAGGCAGGCTCGGCGACGGACTGGTCGTCGTCGTGACGTCGTGGCTGGGAGACGACGACCGGCTCGCGCTGACGACCCTTGCCCGGGGAGGCCGCCGGGTCATCGTCGCGCCGGTTGCCTCGGAGGACGGGTCGCTGCCGACCGTCCCGGGGCTGCCGATCTGGTCCATCGAGACCGGCGGCATCCGGGAGAAGATCGTCGCCGCACGGCCCGTCAGGGCACCGGGACCGACGGGGTTCTCGCCCGGGGAGTAGCGGGTACGATCAGAGCGGCACCCCGAGGAACCCGGGCGTGTGGTCCTCGTCTGACGGGGTCTCATCCTCCCGGTCCGCCATCTCGACGCTGATGCCATAGTTGAAGGCCCCCAGCGCGATCAGGTCGAGGAGCAGGCCGCCGGTCGCGAATACGGCCTCGTCGAAGAACGCCAGGGGCTGACCCAGCAGCAGGGAGATCAGGATCGCCAGGCGGAACCACTGGTAGGCGGCGAGGCGACTCCACCTCAGGCGCACGATCCCGATCGCGACCAGTGTCCCGCTGATCGCGGCGACGCCGACCTGGATGATGTCGATCACGCTGAGGGCCGGGTCGTCGGACCCGAAGGCCGGATCGGACACGATCGCGATAACCGCCTCCCCCAGTCCAACCGCGGCGAACCCCGAGAAGATGACGATGACCGCCGTCCGGAACCGTCGCGCGCGGGTCAGCCGGCGATAGCGCCGACGCAGCCAGTCCTGGCCTCGACGAAGGACGGACGGATCCTCGGCGGCCGCCAATGGGAGCTTCCCGACGGTGTCTCGCAGCGTCAGGGTCAGCGGGTTGTCGGGGTCGGCGTCGTTCAGTAGCCGGAGGATGACCTCCCGGTCGTTGACACGCAGCCCGTAGAGCGAGGCGTCGACGACCATGTCGACCGCGGAGGCCAGCGCCGGGCGACCCTGCGGGTGCTGGCGGCGAGACAGCGCGGTGAACGTAAAGAACATCAGGATGAAGATGACGTAGATGACGACCCAGGCCGGCCGATAGAAGTAGTCGTTGTCGGCGGTGATGAACTTGCCCAGCTCGTCGATGAAGGTGCCGAAGCCCAGTCCGCCGATGATCGCTACCCATGACCGGATCCGCCGGCCGAGGAACGTCAGCGCCAGGACGAGTGCGACCATCATCCCGAGTCCGCCCCAGAGCATGTGGGCGATGTGCAACGAGCCGCCGCCGACCTGCGGGTAGCCGGTCAGTTCCAGGTAGATCCGGATGCCGAGGACCGCGACCACGGCCGAGACGAAGAACTGCTCCAGCAGGTCGCCGGCCAGGTGGATCCGGGCGGGCCGGGGCCTGTGCTGGATCGCGTCCTTCGCGGCCTCCGGCAGCCCGCCGGACTGCTCGGGATCGGGAGGCTGATCGTCGCTCTTCGTGGGCGGCTGGTCAGGGTGGCCATCGGTCGTCATCATGGCGGCACGTTCGCATGAATCGCACCGGGCACGCATTACCCGGCCGTGCCGGAGCTACCGGCCGTCCTCCCCGGCATGAGTGGGATCCGGCAGCGCGTAGGTGTACATCCGGTCCGCGTCGATCCGGGCGTACTGGGCCGGCAAACCGAAATCCTCCCAGTCCGGACCGTAGACCTCCCGGCAATATGACCGCAGGCCGGCCATCTCGTCGGACCGGATATCGACGAGGTGGCAGGTACCGTGAACGATCACGGCGAACGACTCGCCAGGGAGATGGGTAGCCGAGACGGCCGGCCGTGCACGGATGTGACGGAACTTCACCGCCTCGGGCGCCGAGCCGAACCAGAAGTGCCCCTGGTAGAACAGCCCGTCGACCGGCGCGGTCCGGGGTTCCCCCTTCGCCGTGACCGTCGCCAGGGTCAGCAGCCGCATCCCCGTCAGGCGGGCCGCGAGTTCGGACGCGGACAGCCGCCGGTCCGCCGTGAAGATGCTGGCCATGTGCGGGCTGGCGCCAGCCGCACCGCGATCAAGCAGGTCCTGGAGCCGAATGAGGTCGTCGGCCGTCTCGTGCATGGTGGTCCCCCGTTGGTGCTGAACTGCCCTCGGCAGAATGCCGCGACGAACAGGCTACGCCGCATTGCGGGCGACTTCGTTCCGCAACGTGGGGCTGATCCGGTCAGGTGAGCGGCGCGACGACACTGGCGGTATTCCCGGTGGCACGGATCGCGGGACATATCTGGGAAGGGTTGGCATGACCGGGCATCAGGCGACATGCCGGGTCTGATGAGCGACCATCAGGTAATCAACAGGTGACAGGGGTCGAGAATGAATGTTGCGGCATGGGTACGGCGCGTGATCTCCGGCGATCAGCGTCCGGTCTCCGAGCGGTCGCCACGGGACCAGAAGATCGTCCGGATCACGACCGCCCGCAACGAGCCGATGGCACTGCTCACCAAGCAGGTCCTCGAGGGCGAGGGGATCGGCGTGCTGCTCAAGCCGATCGGTGTCGGGTATGGCGGGTGGGGCAATGCCAACAACCTGATGCACGACGTCTACGTGCTGGAAGGCGATGAGGCGCGGGCGCGCGAGTTACTGGAAACCGTGGCCGACGGCCGTGACATCGTCCTGCCCGGCGACGGCTAGCCGCTCAGGTCGCGCGCCGCCGCGGGCGCACCCAGCACTGATTCCCGCTTGGAAAGGTGATCTCGTAACCCGGCCCGCGCCGGGGCCATTCCAGCCAGGTCGCCCGACCACTGGCGTCGCGTCCCGCGGTCACCGTGACCTCGACGCTACGTGAGAAGGGGCCCGGCGCGGGCTCGAGTTCCAGGTACCACCCCGGTTCGCTCGTCGCGCCGTCCGGTTCGACCTCCAGCCCGATCAGTCGCCCGCCCTCCCCGACATCGAGCGTCGCCGAATGCCGGGTGAGCGCGGCAGCCTCCCCGGCGCTGCCGGGAAGGAGCAGCAGCCGGAGCGCGTTCCGGGCCGGATCGACGAGGATCCGGTAGCCGTCCGATCCGTCGAACATGGGGAGAGCCGGGTAACCGGGAGCGTCAGTCATGATCAGGCGCGGGACAGGGTGACCGTGATGGTCGTCTGGCCGCTGTCGTCCTGCGTGACCTCCGGCGTTCCCGCCAGCGACAGGTTCAGGGGCGGGCGACCGCCGCCTGCCTCACCTATGGCGTTGCCCCAGGCGGTGAACCCGCCGTCGTCGGTCGCCAGCACCCCATCCAGCCGGACCGCGGTCAGCCCGGTGCCGTTGGCGTCCAGCTGGGCGAGCAGGTCATTGGCCAGTTCGAACAGTGCCTCGCCGTAGGACGGCCCCTGGCCACGGATCGGTGCGGAGATCGACGCGGCGTCGGCCCCGGCGGTCGTGCTGGGCTCGCGGCCGGACGCGACGTCGAGGATCGTCTCGAGCGTCCCGGCGATGGCGGCGTCGATCGTCGCGCCCTGGACGGTCAGTGGCGCGGAAGCGTCGCTGCCCCAGTCGCCGAGGGTGTGGGAAAACGCGTCGGTCTGCATGGGTCTGGCTACTCCTGGTCGCGCCGCGATCGGGCGCATCGGTCAGTCATCCTGCCGGTCACGACGCACGCCCTACGCCAGCCGGAGACCAGTCCTGGTCCGGACAAGACTCAGCCGATTCGCGCTTCCAGGGCGGCGGAAACCCCGGAGCGGACCGGCCACTGGTACGGTCAGTGCAAAGAGTGTCTCCATACCCGGCGCCAGTATGGGCCGCCTACCCCACCCAGCGACGATGGAGTTGACGCATGAGCGCCACGAATAACGACCGCCAACCGAACGAGCCCCGTCCCGCCGAAGGGACGACCCCGGCGGACGCGATCGACACCAGTTCGCCGGGTGCGGCCGGGCGTGACGCAGCCGGGATCGGCAAGCAACTGATCAAGGCGTTCGGCCGTGACGGCCTGACGACGCAGGCAGCCGCTGTCGCCTACAACTTTCTCTTCGCTGTCGCACCCCTCCTGATCTTCATCATGTCGCTGGCTGCCACGGTAAGCAGAACCGTCAACCCGAATACGGATCAGACGGTGACGAACGTGATCAGCTGGCTGACCGAGCGCCTGCCCGCTACGACGGCCCAGGCACTTGAGCCCGTCGTCCGGGGTGCCCTGACGGAGTCCGGTGGCGGGCTGATCTCGATCGGCGCGCTGCTGGCCCTGTTCGGTGCGCGTGGGGCGATGGGGGCCCTGATCGGGGCGCTGAACGTGTCCTACCAGGTCGACGAGACACGCAGCTTCATCAAGCGCCAGTTGCTGGCGATCGGACTGACCCTCGGCACCGGGTTGGGAATCATCCTCGCGATCGCCCTGTTCCTTGTTGGTGACATCGCCGGCAACTTCGTCGCGGATCAGGTGGGGCTCGGTGACGCCTGGGCGCTGGCCTGGAACATCCTCCGCTTCCCGATCATCCTGATCATCCTCGTCTCGGCGCTTGCCGCGCTGTACTGGGCCGCCCCGAACTCGGACATCCCGTTCCGGTGGCTGAGCCCGGGGGCGATCTTCGGTGTGGTCGGGTGGGTGCTCATCACCCTGTTCATCAACCTGTACTTCCGCTACGCCGGCGGCTATGCCGAGTCGTACGGCGTCCTGGGTGGTGTCCTGGCCTTCGTCTTCTACCTCTATCTGATGAGCTTGGTGATCCTGGTCGGCGGAGAACTCAACGCCATCCTCGCCCGGCGGGCACCTCAGGAAGACGGCGTGGAGCGTTCAGCGGACGCCCAGCCAGCGGCCGACGCTGATGGCCGGGGCAATGAGCGCGTCGACGACCGGGTCAAGGACGCGCTGCGCGATGTCCGGCGCACCTTCGAGGGGCCGCGGCCGGCGCCGGTCGCCGACGCCATCCCGGGGCGAAGCCAGCACGACCGCGGGTCTGCCGCGCGTGGGCTGGCGGCCGGAGCGGGGGCGGCACTGGCCGGGATCATCGCGGTCCTGCTGGGCCGCCGCGGCTGATCCGGATCCTGCCTTCGCTCTTGGGTGGTGGGTCGGCCCGGGCCAACCCGCCGTGCGGGGTCGATCACGGTACCCACCAACCGGGGCAACGGCGACGAGCAATCGCCGCCATCGCCCCGGTTTCGCGTCTCTGCTACCCTATCTGTCGCTCTGTCGGCTCCGAATCACGAGATGCGTGGAAACCTCTGCGAAACAGGCTGGTCCCCTCGCGCGTTGTTGAGTGCGAGAGGGAGAAGGTATCCACGCAGATGGGATTGGCAGTCGGGATTCTGACGGACAGTGCGCCGGAATGGCGTCCCGTAACCGGGCATAGGGGAAGCGGCGTGGCAGTGGCTGATGTCGATCTCGTCGGGCGTGCCCGGGCGGGCGACCAGGCGGCGTTCACCGCGCTGTTCGAGCAATACCATGCCCAGATCCTCAACTACGTCAACCGGATGGTCAACGACCGTGCACTGGCGGAAGACCTGACGCAGGACACCTTCGTCAAGGCCTGGAACGCCCTTGGCGGCACCCGGGACGACCTCGCCTTCAAGCCGTGGCTCTACCGGATCGCGACGAACACGGCGATCAGCCACCTGCGCCGGCGCAAGCTGGTCCAGTGGATCCCGTTCGTCGGCGGCGACGAGGATCTCCACCCGTCGTCCGAATCGGTCGAGGGGACCGTCACGCGGTCCCTCGATATCGACCAGGCGATGAAGAAGCTCCCGAAGCACTACGTCTCCGTTCTCCTCCTCCGACATTACCAGGGCCTGTCCCTGGCCGAGACCGCATCCGCATTGGACATCACCGAGAATGCCGCCAAGCTGCGGCTGTTCCGCGCGCGCAAGGCGTTCGCGGAGGTCTATGACGTTGAGCCCCTGGACCCCTCCCAGCCAGGCAATGGGGGGAACCGGTGATCTCGCACGATGAGGCCAGGGCGCTGATCTCCGCCCGACTGGACCAGCACCTCGATCCGAACGCCACGGCCCAGCTCGACCAGCATCTGCAGGGCTGTGACAGCTGCCGCCGGTTCGCCGCCAGCATGGACGCCATGCAGACCGGGATCCGTGAGCTGCCGTACCTGCCACCCTCCCCGGCGGTGCGCCGTGCCGTCCTGGCCGAGATCCAGGGGGGCCGGACGCTCGGCGGGCGGATCAGCGCCTGGCTGGGGCAGTTCAGTCTCACGCCGGGTCTGGCGACGGCGGGAGCCTTCGCGGTCCTCGTCCTGGTCGTCGCGGCGACGGTTGTGGCCGGCGGCGTCCTGAACAACTCCGGCGACGGGGATGGTCCGGACACGCCGCAACTGGCGCTCCGGGCCATCGAGGCCACAGAAGAAGCCGCGACGGAGGCCGCCGGGCCGACCACCGCTCCGACCAGCACAATCCCGCCGAACGTCCCGTATGTCCCGGTCGAGGCGACGGAGGCCGCAGCCACCGAGGATCCGGCCAACCCGTCTGTCTCGCTCGCCCCGGCGACCGACCCGGCATCCCGGTCCACGAGTGAGACGGGCGAGCAGGACTCGCCGCCGACCGCACCGACGGATGCTCCCGCTACGGAGTCGTCGACGGATACCGCGACCGTGGAGGGCGCGCCGACTGCGACCGGCGAGCCCGCCGCTCCGGCACTCGTGTTGCCGACCGCGACGGCGGCGGCTACGACCGATCCGACCGATCCGGCTGAGAACGCTCGCGAGCCAGCTACATCAGATCAGCCGGAAGGTGAGGGCGAGAGCGGAGTCTATCTGGCGGGCGCATCCGAATCCCCGACTGCCGCAGCGTCCGCTTCTCCGGACGATCCCGCGCCGACCGTGACCGCAATGGCAGAGCCGACCGAAACAGCGACGGCAGAGCCGACCGAAACAGCGACGGCAGAGCCGACGGTAACCGCTACCGCTACCGCTACCGCTGAGCCGACTGAGACAGCGACGGCAGAGCCGACGCAGACAGCGACGGCAGAGCCAACCGCGACGGCGACCCTTGAGCCGACCGAAACGGCAACGGCAGAGCCGACGCAGACGGCAACGGCAGAGCCAACCGCGACGGCGGAGCCTACTGCTACCGCGACCGTTGAGCCGACCCCGACGACTGAGCCCACCCCGACGACTGAGCCAACCGCGACCGAGGCCCCGCCGACTCCGACGCCGGAACCGACCGTGACACCAACGCCGGAGCCGACCCAGACCTCCACCCCTGAGCCGACCGCGACGCCTGAACCGACGGTGACCGCGACGCTGGAACCTACGGCGACCTTTACTCCGGAGCCGACCTCCACTCCGGAGCCGACGGCGACGCTTGAGCCAACCGCGACCGAGGCACCGACCGCGACACTGGAGCCGACCGACGAGCCAGACAGTGGCCGGGGCGGGATCAACCCGACCGACGACATCACGCCGATCCCGGTCGAGGGTGAGGCCGGTGGCGAGGACGGGAGCGATCCCACGCCGGCGCCTGAGCTGGAGCCGACGACCCAGCCGACCACCGCGGGCACCGACGTCACGCTGGACGAGACCATGCCGGCGGAGGTGGCGACCGAGGCGCCGACCGTGACGATCGTGACGACCGAACCGGCCGCTGGCGACGACGCCCCCCAGCCATCGGCTCGTTCGGGCCGAAGGGGCATCGCCCCGGCCGGGAGCGTCACTCCGATCCCGGCCGACGAGACCGCCGAAACTGCGGCCCCGACCGAGACGACCGAAGGCGAGGCTGACGCCGAAGCGACGATTGCGGCCCAGGGCGACGATCCGGTTATCAATCCCACCGGCGACGGCGATGGGGAAAGCAATGGCGACGCTGGCACCGACCCGACGGCAGCGGCGACCGAGGCAGCATCGGCTCCGTCTGACGGATACGACATCGACGACGCGCCAGTCATCGCCGACGTCCCGTTGACCCAGGCGCCGGCAGGTGCGCTCCAGGTGTCACCGGACGGGTCGATGTTCATCGTCTCCGATGGCGGCAGCACGGTCGGCGTCTCGACCTTCTCCGGCGGCGGCACCATTCTCGGGACGCTCTACTACCCGACGTGGACGTCGTCCGGCCAGATCCTCGCCACCTACTACCCGCTGGATAGCGACAGCGCCGTGGTCGGCCTGGTCAACATGAATGGCGGTGTCACGCCGGTTACCGAGCCGGACCCGGCGGAACCGTCGCGGCGTGATATCGCGGCCGGCGAGTCTGGCGGCAGCCTCTACTACCAGCGCAACTGGTCCGACGATCCGGGGCGCGGCATCGAGCTGCGCCGAGTGACGGCCAGCGGCGAGGACGAGCTGGTCTGGGCGGACGGAAACCTGACGCCGGTTGGTCGCGCGCCCGGTCAGCTGCCGTCCGGCGGGGCATTCCTGATCGCGACGTCCGGCGGCTGGTACCGCGTCGATGCGGGCGGCAGCGCGACGCCGCTCGGTGGCTCCGTCGCTGGCGAACCGGTCGGGTTCGCCTTTGGCCCGGGCGGCCAGGTCGCGGTCGTCGGCGGCGGACAGATCTCGCTCGGGACCGTTGACGCCATCGGCAGCGGTGGCGTGATCGGTGGGGTGGACGACACGGCTGGTGTCGCCTGGTCGGCGGATGGCAGCCGTGTCGCCGTGGCGTCAGGGTCGACTGTCGGGATCTATGACGCGACCGGCGCCCTGCTCCAGGAGTTCGCGTCCACGGATGGCGCGACGTTCGGCGCGCTGGACTGGTCGTCGCTCGATCTGCTCGTCATCCGCGGCGGGGCGAACCCCGGCCTGACCGCGATCCCGGCCGGCGAGCTTCCCTGACCGGGGGCAGTGGTCCGGCACAGCAGAAATTCCCATAGACGGCCCCGTAACCTGTCCGGTTGCGGGGCCGTCTGTATGATGGGAACCGACCTGCCATCGACCTCGCCGTGGAGGCTCCGATGACCCGCGATCGCCGACTGTTCCGCCTGCTGCTCGTCCTGGCCGTCCTGCTTGCCGGCGGCATCCCACTGGGCGTTGCTGATGCCGGGACGGACACGCGGCTCTACGTCGGTCACGCCGCCCGTCTGACTGCGCAGATCCCGGCCGACTGGACCTTCGATCCGGTCGACCCATGGGATTACCGCGGCCCGGATGGCTTCGTTGTCGGCGTGCCGCTGAGTGGTGAGACGCTGGAGAACGCTTGCTCGTCGCTCCCCGACCAGTACGGGTTCCACGACCGCGCCAGGACACCGGGTGGAACGCCGGTTGCCGACCCCGTGTTCGAGATGACCGACTGGAACGGCGGGCCGGCCTGTCGGGTTGACGGGTTGCACGGTGGCGACGCGGTCGCTGTGGTCGTCCCGCATCCCGCGCCATTCAATCTCTGGCCGGACCGGATCAGCTACGTGGCGTTGGCCTCCGATCCTGGCCATATCGACGAGCTGACAGCGACGCTGTCGTTCGATGCGGCGCTTGTCACGCCGGTCGAGTACATGCGCTCGCTGATCGATCTCGTCGAGGCCCGGGCGTACTGGTCTGGCGGCGTGGATTGGGAGCTGGTCCGACTGAACGTCACGGCCGGGGTCGATGGGCTGATTGACCTGGATCTGCTTGTTGGCGTTCAGGACATCGTCAGGCGGGCGCTGAACGGCGCTGGTGACAATCACAGCCGGTTCCGTTCCGCGCAGGAAGAAGCGACGCGCGACGACACGACGGGCTTCGGGTTCATCGTCAGTGGCCAGCAGGTCGTCCAGGTGGCCACCGGGGGACCGGCCGACCGCGCCGGCCTACGTGTCGGCGACCGGATCGTGGCAGTCAATGGACTGGAGTTCTTCCCCGTCATCCTCCCGATCGATCCTGCGTCCTCCCTGCCGCCCGAGTCAGTCTTTTCCGTGACACGTGCCAACGATGGGGCTTAGACCGACCTGATGGTCGAGCAGGGGCCGTATGACCTGTTCGTCGAACCGTCGGGAACACGGCTGGACGGCGGCCTCGGCTACATCTCGGTCGGAACATTCATCTCGGCAGGACGCGAGAAGGACTTCGCGGCTGCGGGCAATGCCGTCATCGCCGGGGTCGACCAGCCGCCGGCCTGTGGCTGGGTGGTCGATCTCCGACTGAATGGCGGGGGGTCGTACAGCCCGATGATCGCCGCGGTCGGGCCACTGCTGCAGGAAGGGACGTTCTTCGGGTTCCGGACCGCATCGGGGGAGCAGACATGGATCACCTGGGACGGTGGCCGGGTGGTCGACGACGGGTACCAGGTAGCGGACTACTCGGCGGAACTCGTTGCCGACCTCGCCCACGAAGACGTCCCCGTCGCCGTGCTGACATCGTCATGGACGGGCAGTTCCGGCGAGGTAGCGACCCTCGCGTTCGTCGGGCAGGCCGGATCGCGCAGCTTCGGTGAGACGACCGGCGGCTTGACGACGGGGAATGGCGGCTTCTCACTCTTCGACGGGGCATCCCTGGCGCTCGCACAGGTTGCCATGACCGACCGCGACGGGCAGACATACATGGACGGTATCCCGCCCGACGAGCCGGTCGTCATCGACTGGCAGACCTGCGGGACGGACGACGACCCGGTGCTGGGTGCCGCGATGGACTGGCTGGCGACGCAGCCAGGATGTGCATCCGGAACATGACGCGGCGTGCCTGTCGAAGAGCGATCCGGCGCGGGCCACTGGCCCTGGATGATTCGGGAGCCGGTGCTATCAACCTGCCCCTCGTTCTCCGACGATACGCTACCCTTTCATGATTCCGAGGGTTCCCGGTATCGGAATGGCAGGCGAAACATCAGGGAAATCGGGGCCGGAGAGCGTTCTGTTAGACTGGCCGGAATGTGCGAGGCGAGCGGCCATGACGGCGGATGAACAGCCCGGCGACGCCGTACGCTACGGGCGAACGACCGTGCGCGTCGTCGAGGGGCGCCTGGTCGAGCAGTCGGCGGATGCGCTGGTAATCACCGCCAACGCCCGGGGAATCCTCGGGATGGGCGGGATCCGGCTGGTCGCTGGCGCGGACGTCGAGCGTGAGGCGATGGCCGGGGCGCCGCTGGCGATCGGATCGGCGATCATGACCGGTCCGGGGCAACTCGAGTCCCGGGGGGTCCGCGCGATCCTGCATTGTGTCGTCAGCGAGACGCTCGGTGGATCTGCCCGGTCCGATGACGTCCGCCGGGCCATCCCCGCGGCATTGCGACTGGCCGACGAGCGCCGGTTCACGTCGCTGGCCATGCCGTTGATCGGCGCCAGCGGCGGGACCAGCGCATCGGAGGACCTCGTGATGCCGGCCGCCGTCCTCGTCGTCGAGGAGATCGTTGCGCACCTGCGGCGGATCTCCAGTCGCATCGAGCGGATCACGCTCGTCGTCCGGACCGCCGACGAGGTCGATATGGTCAGCGATGTCTTGCTACTTGCCCGTGAACAGGCCTGGGAGCTGCCCCGATGAGACCGGAACGACCGCAGGGCGACCCGGGGCCGCGCCAGCCCGGCGACACCCGAGGCCGGAACCCGCGCCCCGCCATTCGTCGCTACGACCCGATCGGGGGCGGCGAGCCCACCCGACCAGGTCCGGACGATCGGTACGACGACGGGTACGACGATCGCTACGACGACCGGTACGCGGCCCCGTACGAGTCATCCCGGTCCACCCGATCTGCCGATCGCGATGGCCGCCGATCCGGTGACCCCTACGCTGCGCGTCCGGTCGACCGACATGCCGGCGACGAGGAGCCTGCGCCTCCACCCCGGCGTCGGTACCCCCGAGAAGAGCGCGCCCCGCGGACCGGTGGGTATGAGCCCTCGTGGGTCCGGTCCAGTGGGTCGGGGGTCGGGGCGGCAGGTCGGGCCGCACGCGAGCGCCGGGAACGAACGGGCGAGCGCCGGGAATACGATCGCCCGGTCCCATCGTACCGGGATGCGTCGCGGTACGACCCGCGACGAGGGGACCTGGACGCCGACGGACCTGATCACGAGGCAGGCTACGTCGATGACGAGGCGGTGTCCTACGCCGATCGCTGGCAGGGGACGACTGCGGGACAGCTGGCACGGGGCGACCGGTACGCGGCCGAGCCGAACCCCTACGACCAGCACGACGATCGCGACCGCGACGCGGCGGTGGACGCGTACGCCGCTGGCTACGATGACCCCGCCGGTGTCGGGCGCGATGGCAGATATGGCGAGTACGACGACGACGATCGGTCCTACCGGGATGCCGGCCGGGCGGGGAGCGGCACATCCCGCGCGCCAATGGCCGAGGATGTCGAAGCGCTCGACGACCTCGCCTGGCCCGCCACTGATGCCGCTGAGGCGGACTGGTCGGTCCGTGAGCCGGTGAGCGGGGCCGAGGGACGGTATCCGGCCGACGCGCGTGATCGTTCCAGTCGGGACCGGTCCGGAGGCGTCGCGGACGAGCACGCTGCTGACGACCAGGTCCACTCGGGCGAGCCGACGCTCGCGCCACGGCGCGGAGGGTTACGGGATCTGGCCGGACGCCTCGGGCTGGGGCGACGGGGACGCCGCTCGGCGAGCGCTCTCCCGGCTACCACAAACGACGGCACCGAATGGCCGACCGACGACTGGTCCGATCAGTGGTCCGCTGACACGGGTGATCGCGCCAGGACGACTTGGCATGTCGCCGCTGCCGACGAAGGCGACGAGGACGGGTATGACGATCACCGGGCCTTGGCCCCGGAGACCGTAGCCGAGCCGTCTCGTGAACGGCGGTCGCCGTGGCGTCGCCGCTCAACTCCCGATGCCGGCTACGACGAGCCCGACCATGACATTTCACCGGCGGACGAGGAACCGGTCGCCGGGTCGCCCCCGGACGCGTGGTCGGGTCAGACGTTCGATCGCCCGGACGACAGGGAACCCACGACCCGCTACGGGGCGCCCGCCGCGATGCCTGCGCCGGAGCCACGGGACGACTCCTATCCCCGGATGGCTGATGAGCGATGGGCGCCCGGTCCACAGGAGGTCTGGGACGACGACTCCGCGAGTGACGCCGGCCGGCGTGCCAAGTCCTACCCTGCCGACGCCGACGCCGACGCCGACGCCGACGCCGACGCCTATCCCGAGGATGTGTCGTATGACATGGCGTCCCGCCGGGCCGGCGACGATGACCAGCCGGACGAGGCGTGGGCTGATGTCCCGCTCGATGATCCCGGGGAGCCGGACCGCCCGGAGGTAAGCCCGCGACCCGACAACCGATGGCGGGTCGAAGGGAACGAGCGCGGGTCCGACGATCACGCGCCAGGCGTCGCAGATGGCGACGACCGGGCGACCGCGGCTGTCTTCGGCGCGCCGCCCCGTCCCGTCCGTGGGACACGTGGTGAGGGGATCCGCCCGCCGGTCTGGGGCATGTCTGGCTACGCGTGGCGGTTCGCGCGGTCGTTAACGGTCCCACGAGCCAACCGGCTGCTCCGGTTCGGAGCCAGTCGGGTCCTGCCCGCGTCGACGCAGGCGCGCTTCCTCGCGATGGGACTGCCGGCCGCCGAGGTCGAGGGAACTCTCGCCCAGGTTCGCTCGCTGGATGACTGGGCCGAGGCCTGGACCGGGACCGCCCAGCGCTTCCTCGGGGAGGCCCGGCGCGGTGGCGACAACACCCCGGCCGAATCGGCACGGGCCCGGCAGATGGCCGCCCTCTGCTATCACGTCGCGGCGTTCTTCGCCTTCGGCGACGATCGGCTGGTCCGGACCTCCCGCAGTGCCGCCAATACGCTGTTCACCCAGGCGCTGGGACTGGCGATGCCGGAGACGCGCCGGGTCACCGTCCGGTGGCGCTCGCGGCAGATGCCGGGGTACCTGACAGTGCCGTCGTGGGCCACCGGGCCCCGGCCGCTCATCGTCCTGCTCAACGGCGCGACGACCGCCAAGGAGGAGATGATCCTCTGGAGCGAGGAGTTCCTCCGACAGGGACTGGCCGTGCTGGCGCTGGATACGCCGGGGTTCGGTGAAGCGACGCCGCTGGGTCCGGTTTCCCTGGATGACGACGACCTGACCGATGGGATCTTCGAGTTCGCGACGGACGACCCGGGGCTGGACGAGGGCAAGGTCGCGCTGGTCGGGATCAGCCTCGGAGGGGCACTTGCGATCCGGGCCGCCGCCGCCGAGCGCCGGATCGGGGCGGTCGTCGCCGTCACCCCGCCCTATGAGCCTGCCCGCTGGATCGGCGCGTCCAGCCCGATCTCGCTGGCCCAGCTCACCCCGCTGTTTGGTGGGTACGAGGCGCTGGCCGACTTCGTCCTGTCACTGGATCTCCCGGCGACCGTCGCCGATGTGCGGGCCCAGGTCCTGATCTTCGGCGCCGGTCGTGACCTCGTCGTCCCTCCGCCCGAAGCCGCCCGGCTGGCCGGAGCGTTCGGTGAGCACGCTACCCTCGTCTGGTTCGATGATGCGGGGCATGCCCTGTTCGACGTCGTGCCCGACTGGACCCGCGAGGCGGCCGAGTGGCTGGCCGTCGTCCTCGATGTCGCTGACGCCCCGATCCACCAGGAGCACGCCGAAGCGGACGCGGACCACCTCCCGGTTGCAGAGGACGAGGCAACTGATGCCGGGACACCCGAGCAGACCATGCACCCGGCGTCCGAGCGGCCGGATGACGAGCGGCCGGATGACGAGCCGCCGGGTATGCCCGTCCCGGAGCCGGTCTCTGGTGATCGACGGGGCTGGGCACAGCGGTTCGGCGCGAGTCAGCCGAATCGCGACGCCGCCGAGGAACCGGCCGGCGGGCAGGATCAGCGTGACGAGCCGGGGCCGGACCTTCCCCGGGAAACCGCTCCCGGTCCGGCGACCCCGTCCCGGCCGCCGGTGCCCACCCTCGCCGGGCGACCGGCCGGGACCAGTGGGCGACAGCCGGAGCCATACGGCGGCTCGGTCCTCAGCACCGATGATGCGTCGGCCCGGCGCGATGAGCCGATCCGGGGCTACGAGACGGGGCTGTTCGGTCCGCTTGGCGCCGCCGCGGCCCGGATCCTGGCCGACGAACCACCGCCCGACCCCTTCGCGCCAGATCGCGATCGACGGATGGACTACGCATCTCCGGACCCCGGCATACACCCTCCCCTCGCGGCAGCCGACGAGCCAGGGGATGAAGATCCTGCCCGTGGGACCGATCCCGGTGTGGATCGTCCAGGGGCCTCCGCAGCTCCCCACAGTGCCGGGTCAGGCCCCGTCTTCCGGCCCCGGATGGCCGGGCAGGCGTCGGCCTATGGCGGCATCGAAGAGCCGGGCACGCTGGATTCCAGTGACACGCCAGCCCGGCCGGAGTCGATGGCCGGCCAGCAATCGGACGCCGGGGACGACCAGCGCGGTGGCGGTGAGGACGTCGTCCACCGGATCGAGCCGTCAGCGCGAACCGGCGGGCCGGCCGGCACGACGCAACCTACCACCGATCCGGACGACGATGATCGCCACGGCCCGTTCCGCCCGCCGCCCTCCCGTGCCGATTAGGGCGGCGTAGGCCCGGCAGCGATTCTGCGATCCCGGGCTACGAGGACAAACTTATCTGATGCTTGGACACGTCGTCTTCCCCGGCAGCCTTGTGCCTGTCAGCCGGGATGGTCCAAAGGCCCGGCTTCCTCGCGGAGCTTCCTTCCAGGAGTGACATGAGCAACCCGGATTCGATGTCAAGACCTCCACGGGGCCTCCCCCTGTTGTCTGCGGTGGACGCCCTCCGGCTGCGGGAGCGCGCCTTCGCGTCCGTCAGCAGCGGGATCGTCATCACGGACGCCCGGCAGCCGGACAATCCGATCATCGATGTCAATCCCGCGTTCGAGCGTATCACCGGCTACGCGCGCCACGAGGTCCTGTCGAACAACTGCCGGATGCTTCAGTTCGCCCGCACTGATCCGGCGACGGTCCGCGAGATCCGGGAAGCCCTCGACGCGCGGCGCGAGATCGGCGTCACGATCCTCAACCAGCGGAGGGATGGCACGCCGTTCTGGAATGACCTGTTCATCTCCCCCGTCTTCGACCCGGACGGCACCCTGACCCACTTCGTCGGTATCCAGACGGACATCACCGCCCGCAAGCTCGCCGAGGATCGCAACGCCTTCCTGGCCGACGCCAGTGAGAAACTCGTCTTCTCACTCGACATCCGGGAGAGTCTCGACGAGGTCGCCCGGCTGGCCGTCCCGACCATCGCCGACATCTTTCTCGTTGACCTCCTTGACGAGGAGCAGCGGGTCGAGCGCGTGACCTCCCGCTACGACGGCCTGTCCTCCGACCAGCTGGCCCGATTCGCGGTGATCGCGCCGCAGCGCATCAACGAGCGCCCGATGATGGAGGAGACGCTGCTCTCCGGGCAGGCGAAGCTCATCCCCGTGATCAATCCGGAGTGGCTCGACTCCCGCGCGAAGGATCCCGATCATCGCGAGATGCTCGATGGTCTCGGACTGCTGTCATCGGTCGTCGTGCCACTGGTTGCCCGGGGTCGGACGCTCGGTACCCTTTCGCTGCTGACCACGCAGCGGTCCCGCCGTCGCTACGACGAGTCTGATCTCCGGCTCGCCGAGGATCTGGGCCGGCGGACGGCCTTGGCGATCGACAATGCGCTGCTGTTCCGTGAGACCCAGGAGGCCGTCCGGGCCCGCGACCAGTTCCTGTCGATCGCCGCCCATGAACTTCGGACCCCGGTCTCCAGCATCAAGGGGTACGCCCAGATGCTGATGCGTGCCCAGCGCAAGGGCGACGTCCCGGTCGAGCGAATGCGACGCTCGCTCACGACGATCGACCAGGCCAGTGACCGGCTCTCCCTGCTGACCAGCGATTTGCTCGACGTCTCCCGGATCCGGCTGGGCCAGCTCCCGCTCCGGGTGGCCGAAATCCGACTGGACGAGCTCGTCCAGACGATCGTCACCCGCCAGAACGAGACCGGGTCATCGGGGCATCGGTTCCACCTCGAGATAGCTCCGGGTGACTACCCGGTCATGGTCGACGCCGACCGGTTCGACCAGGTCCTGACCAACCTGCTCGAGAACGCGGCCAAGTACTCCCCTGGTGAGCGCGCGGTCGACGTCGTGCTCTCCGCCGACGGCACGGATGTCCGGGTCGAGGTCCGGGACCGTGGCATCGGCCTGCCACCGGGGGGTGAGGAGCAGGTCTTCGAGCCATTCGAGCGGGCCGCGAACGCGGTGGAGCGCGGGATGCCCGGCCTGGGCCTTGGCCTCTACATCTCCCGCGGGATCATCGAGCGGCACGGCGGACGGATCTGGGCCGACAGCGCTGGCGAGGATCTCGGTACGACGTTCGTCATGGAGATTCCCACGGCGGGCAATGCTCCGGACCTGACCTGACCCCGGATCGCCCTGCGGCCTGGGGTCAGTTGATTGCGCGTTCAACCGGCGCATCCCCCTGGAGACACTGCCATGCCCCGCGATACGCCCGAGCAGGCCCGTGCCCGTGACCTTCGGTATCGCGAACGGAGCGGCGACCACGTCGCGCGATACCAGGCCAGCGACGGCGCGGATGGCTACGACGACAACCGCCACGGAGCGCCGACGCTCCTGCTGACGACGACCGGGCACCGGGGCGGGCGTCCGGTGACGACCCCGCTGTATTTCGCGGAGGATGAGGATCGGTACGTCGTGATCGCGTCCTACGCCGGCGCTGATACGCACCCGAAGTGGTATCTCAACCTCGCCGCGGACCCATCGGTGTTCGTCCAGGTCCGGGCCGACCGGTTCGCCGCGCGGGCCCGGACGGCGGGAACGGACGAGCGTGAGCGCCTCTGGCGCCTGCTGGCCGATCGCTACCCGTTCTACGACGACTACCGTACCGAGACCGACCGCGACATCCCCGTCGTGGTTCTGGAGCGCGCCGAAGACTGAGCGTATCCTGCTGGGGATCGATCAGCTGGCGAAGCGCTTGGCGGATCGCTCGCGGGCCTTCGCGGCCTCGGTCTCCCGGTCCTTGGGCGCCACGTTCGTTTCCAGGGACGCCAGCAGTTCGGCCGCGACCCGGCTGATCTCGGCGACGGCATGGTCGAATGCCGGCTGGTTGGCCTGCGATGGCTTCGTGAAACCGCTGATCTTCCGGACGAACTGGAGCGCCGCGGCGTCGATCTCGGCGTCGGTCGCGGGCGGGTCGAAGTTGAACAGTGGCCGGATATTGCGGCACATGGCTCGACTCCTGTCTTGGGAGCGGCCGGTGTGGAGGGCCATGGCCCTCCACACCGGCATTCGCGGGCGCTACGCCATCTCGATCAGGTCGCGGCGGGCGTTGTTGATCCGCTCGCCACCCCCCTCGACGCAGATGACGGTGTCCTCGATCCGGACGCCGAAGCGACCGGCAAGGTAGATCCCGGGCTCGTCGCTGAACGTCATCCCCGGCGCCAGCGGCAGCGTGTTGCCGCCGACCATGTACGGCTCTTCGTGGACGTCGAGTCCGAGCCCATGGCCGACGCGGTGGATGAAGGCGTCGCCATATCCCGCCTCCGTGATGACGTCGCGGGCAGCCCGGTCGATGTCCTGGCACGGGACGCCCGGCGCGACCGCCGCCAACGCCGCATCGTTGGCCCGGGAGACGGTGTCGTAGACGGTGCGGTACTCGTCGCTGGCCGGCCCGATGTGCACGGTCCGGGTGACGTCGCTGTGATACCCCTCCAGCGTGCCGCCCCAGTCGAACACGACCGAGTCGCCGACCTGGATGACCCGGTCGCCCGTGTGGTGGTGCGGGGAGGCGGAGTTCGGTCCGGAGGCGCAGATTCCGCCGTGGGTGACGAGTCCGCGTGCTGCCGTCCGCCCGACGAGCAGCGCCACGGCCTGGCGCTCGGTCAGGCCCGTGATCCGGTCGTTGGCGACGAACTCGTCCCACGCTTCGTCGGTCCGGCGGCTGACCTCGCGGAGCAGCTCACGCTCGCGCTCGTCCTTGTGCATCCGGAGCGGGCGCATCGTCGGGGTGGCCGAAACCCACTTCGCCTTCGGGATGTGCGACTGGAGGTGGAGCAGGAAGATGCTCCAGAGCCGGTCGCTGACCGCGATGGTCAGGCCCTCACCGCCGTTGGTCAGCTCCATGAGCTGGACGGCCCGCTCCCACGGGGCTTCCGTCTCGGTCCAGGCCGAGATGTCGACGATCGCCTGCCGGTCCATGACCAGCGGCGCCTCCAGGACGGGAACGACCACGCTGGGCTGTCCCGACCGGGGCACGATCAGGAGCGTCATGCGCTCGCTCTGGTGCGCGTCGTAGCCGGTCAGATAGAAGAAGTCCGACGATGGCCCGACCAACGTGAGGTCGATTCCCGTCCGGTCCATTTCCGTCTGCAGCCGGGTAATACGGTCCTGGTAGACATCCAGCCCGGTCGTGGTCTCGCCCGCCATGGGTGGTCCTCCGCTGTCTCGTGGCCCGTTGGCCCTCGTGTGTCGTCCGGTCCGGCATCGTAGCACCGACGGCCGCGGCGTCGGGCTTGCGGAAACGGATGATGGCAGGACCCTGCCGCGTGCAGTCCCGGCTATGACCCCGCTTCCCGACCACGACGATCGCGTCCCCGTACAGGAGATGATGACATGAGTAAATTCCGGACTGGTGCGGTGCTGGCATGGCTGGCGGGGGTGCTGTCTGCGGGAGCGGCGGCGTTCTCCCTCGTGCGCCGGCTGATGTCCCCGCGGCACCGCAGTGAGACGGAGGAGGAGTACCGGGATGCCCGCCACCGCGTCCTGATCCTCGGTGGCGGCTTCGGGGGAACGACCATCGCCCGGGAACTGGGCGAGCACTATCCCAACGATCACGATGTCAGCATCCTGGTCGTCGACCGTTCCACCAACCTGCTCTACACGCCACTGCTCTGGACGGTGGCCGACGGGCGTGTCAACCCGAACCACGTCTCCGTCAGCATCCGTGGGTTGCAGCGCAACAGCCCGTTCCACTTCCTGCAGGCGGATGTCCGGCACATCGACCTGGACCGCCGCGAAGTCGAGACGAGCGCCGGCGTTCGCGGTTACGACACGCTCGTGATCGCGCTCGGGAGTGTCACCAGCATTCCGGATCTGCCCGGTCTGCACGAGCATGCCCGCCGGTTTGCCTCCCCCGGGGACGCCATTGAGCTCCGGAACCACCTGATCGACGCCGTTGAGGCCGCCCACCGCACCCGGGACCCCCGCGAGCGGGCCGAATGGCTGACATTCGTCGTCGGTGGTGGCGGCGACACCGGTGTCGAGCTGGCCGCGACGATCCACGAGTACCTGACCAACGGGCTACTGGCCGCCTACCCATGGCTGGCCGATGAGCGTCCCCGGGTAATCGTCGCCGGGCGCAACGATCGCCTGATCCCGATGAGTACCCCCGAGACCTCGGCCTATGTTCGCGATGTGCTGAGCGATACCGGGATCGAGGTGCTGACGGCGACGAGCATTCTCTCGGCGACCGACCGCGAGGTCGTGACGGATCGCGGACCGATCCCGGCCCGGACGCTGTTCTGGGCCGCCGGGATCTCGGCGCAGCCCGTCGTCCGCGCCGTGCCGATCGCCAAGGCGAGGAACGGCGCGCTGGAGGTCGACGACAGGCTCCGGATCAAGGGGCGGGACGATGTGTTCGTCGTCGGTGACAGCGCCTGGGCGTTCAATGCCAATGACGGAACGGGCGTCCCCCCGACCGCCCAGGCCGCCCAGAGCCAGGGACGCTACGTCGCGGACCTGATCTATCGCCGGATCGAGGGCGACCTGTCCCCGCCCCCGCCCTACACCTTCCACGAGCGGGGCCGGCTGGCGCTGCTCGGACGCCAGACGGGCGTCGCGGAGATCGGCGGGCGGGTGATCACCGGGCTACCGGCCTGGTTCCTCTGGCACGCCTACTACATCACGGCGATCCCGAGCTGGCGCAACCGCGTCCGGCTCCTTGGCGACCTGGTGCTGGCGGGTATCTCCGGCCGGGAGACGACGCAGCTGGAGCTGGACCCGCGGCCGGTCGCGGACAGCCACCGGTCAGCGGGTGGGCGGCATGAGCAGCCGGGAACGGGCGCCGGGGAGCGGCCGAACCGGTAATGCGGCCAGGTGCCATGGGGCGACTGGCGGAACATCCCCATCCTCGACCCCTCCCCGGTTCCATCCCCTGCGCAGACCCCTGAAGCGATATTCATCTGCGATCCCGGTTTCTGCTGCAGGAACCGGGATCGTTTCGCTTGTTTGCGACCCTTCGGGTCTGGGGCACTCAATCAGCCAGTCCCGGCGAAACACGAGGAACCATTCACCCTGTTTCCATACCCGTTCCGGGCACGCTATCCTGCCGGGTAATTGTCGACAATTTGTCGCCAGTCCATCCCTACCCTGGAGGCGTCGTCCGTGGTCACCACCGCCGTCATCACCTCGCCCCTCGACGCCGCGGTCGCCGAGCGCATCATCGCGTCCGCCCCGGACGGCATCGAGGTCGTCTACCGGCCGGACCTCGTCCCGCCTCCCCGTTATACCTGCGACCACACCGGCGACCCCTCATTCCGGCGAACGCCGGAGCAGGAGGCGGAGTGGCGCGAGATCCTGCGCCGCGCCTCGATAACCTGGGGATTTCCGGAGGTGGCGAAGGGCGAGTCATTGGCCGATGTCACCCCTGACCTGAAGTGGGTGCAGGGCACGTCAGCCGGGGTCGGCGCGCGCGTCCGGGCGCTGGGGATGATGGAAGGAGCCGGGCGGGACATCGCGATCACCACCGCCTCCGGTACCCACGCCCGCCCGCTGGCCGAGTACGTGTTCGGAGCACTGCTCCAGCACGTCAAGCACATGCCGCAGCTGGCCGAGATGCAGGGCGCACACCGCTGGGAGCGGTTCACCCCGGACAGCCTCGACGGGCGCCACATGGTCCTCATCGGTCCGGGGCGGATCGGTCGGGAGGTCGCCCGCCTCGCCCGCGCATTCAGCGTGACCGTCTCGGCGCTGGCCCGCGACAGCGACCCTGCCCGCGCCGGCGAGCTCGGGGTCGACGAGGTGTTTACCCGCGACGGGCTGATCGATCAGCTCGGCCGGGCTGACATCGTCGTCCTCTCCGCCCCCCAGACGCCGGAGACCGAGAACATCATGGACGCGGCCGCCTTCGCCGCCCTCCGGTCCGGCACGCTGTTCGTCAACATCGGCCGTGGCGCGCTGGTCGACGAGGACGCGCTGCTGGCAGCTCTGAACGATGGCCGGGTCGCGCTCGCCGTGCTGGACGTGTTCCGGACCGAGCCGCTGCCGGACGATTCCCCGTTCTGGGACCACCCCAACGTCCGGGTCAGCCCGCACTCCGTCGCCAACGACACCCGCGAGTACGACCGGATCGCCGACCTGTTCATCGCCAACCTGCCCCGCTTCGCCGCGGGTCGGCTCGATGAGTTGACCCCGATCTTCGATCGCGACAAGGGGTACTAGGGCGGGCCAAGCGGGTGCTCCGGCGAAACGATCGCATGGCGTGTGCGTTCCGGAGAGCAGGAGCGTACACGTCGCCGTGTCCCGGACCGGGTGCGGCCGACGCCGATGGAGGCGTCCATGACCCGGAAGATGATCGTCGGACTGCTGCTCACGCTGCTGCTCGTCCTGCCGCTGGGCGTGGGATCCGCGCCGCGGGCCGGGGCCCAGCTGGAGGAATCAATCACGTCGACGTTCCAGGTCTACGAATGCCCGGAGAACTACGAGGGGCTCGACTACCTGGACGACTGCTCACCCGTCGGTGCGGGCGACTACGCCATCACGGTGACTGATACCCACCCTACCGAACCGGAGGCGACGACGGAAACCGATGCCGACGGGTTCGTCTCGTTCGCCACGGTGCCGGGTGACACGACATGGTCCCTCCGCCTGAATGAGACGGGTGCGTACTACTTCAGTTGCTTCGACGGTGATGGGGTGTATCTATTCGACGGTCGCCAGCCCCAGATCCATCTCGATGTGTCCGAGGGCGATGTCCTTTCCTGCCGCTGGTACGTCACGCCGCTCACCAGCGGAACCTCATCGATCGACCTCGATAACGATCCAGCCGACGCCACGGTCGGGGTCCAGGTCTTCGATTGTCCGGAGGGATTCGACCCATCGGCTGATGTCCTGACGGACTACCGGCAGGGATGTGACCCAACCGAGCGCCCGGTCGGCGTGACGCTCAATGACGGACACGAGATGGACGAGGCGACGATGACCCACGACCAGGCTGGCGACGACGGCCGGGCCGGTTTCGTCAACCTGTTGAGCGGCGCGTACTTCCTGGCGATTGAAGACCTGTCCACGACGACGGGCATCTTCCACGCCTGCACTGACGTCACGCAGGGCGGATTCTTGAATGGCCGTGAGATCTACGGCACCCGTGGGACGCACAACCGGATCCGGTTGTCCCTTGCCGCTTCGGACGACGTCTCCTGCGAGATCTTCCTGACCTCCAATGCCCCGGCCACGCCTGAGGCGGGCAGCGAAGGGACCGTGACACTGTCCGTCATGGGTTGTCCATTGAGTTTCGAGGGTCCGGACTGGACAGCGTCCTGCAACTCACCGATCGATTTCGGCTACGCCTTTATGTTCGATCCGGCCAACCCTGAAGGATTTACCGGCGACCCGGCCGATGGTGTCGAGCTGTTCGAGGGTGTGGCCGTGTTCCAGGACGTCCCGCCGGGTGAGTTCCGGGTGACGACTGGTATCCCGGGGCACGGTGCCGAGTTTCACGCCGGCTGCGTCATGGGTGCCGGGCCAGTCCCGGACGACCAGATCGCCATGGACGGGAACATGGTTTCGCTGAACGAGGGAGAGGGAGCGAGCTGCGTCATCTACGTTACTCCCCTCGACCTTCGCGGCTGAGCCCGGACCAGGTAGTCGGCTGACATGCCAACGGCCCGTCCCATGGAGGGACGGGCCGTTGGCATTCCTGCGGTTCCGGGCGGGACCTATTCTCGTGTCCGGAAGGCTTCGTCCAGGGCCGCCCGGAACTGCTCGGCAGACTGAGCACCGGAGACGGCCACCCGGTTGTCAAAGATGACCAATGGAACGCCGCTGATCCCCAGCTCGGCAGCCTGCCGGGCCTCGGACCGGATGGCCTCGTGGAGTTGCTCCTCGCCCAGCGCCTGGGCGGTCATTTCGCGGTCCATCCCGTAGTCCCCGGCGATGGCGAGCAGCGTGTCGGTGTCGCCGATATCCCGGCCCTCGGAGAAGTAAGCCCTGTGGAGCCGGTCGATCAGTCCCGTACGACGCTCCGGCGGCAGCACGGCGTAGAGGACGTGGGCGGCAACGGTGCTGGGCAGGCGCTCGACCCGGTCCCAGGCGAATTCGACGCCAGCCGCGGCACCGGCCTCCGAGACGCGCTCCAGCATGGGGGCGGGGTCCTGGCCCATCTTGGCTTCCAGCGCAGCCCGGAATGGTTGTCCCTCGCGCGGGGCGTCCGGGTCGAGCAGGAACGGGTGCCAGTGGAACTCGACTGGTGGGCCGTCCCAGCCGTCGAGCGCACGGCGGAACTGGGCGATGCCGATCCGGCACCACGGGCATGTCAGGTCATGGAAGATGTCAGCAGTGATCGGCGTCGTCGTGTCGCGTCCCATCGGGACGACCCTGGCGCTGACGGGGGTGATCGGGGTGACGGACGGCTGGGTCATCGGCGGTACTCTCCTGGACCGGCGCGAGGCGACGCCGGAGTATTTGAGTGATACCGCCCGCGAGATCCGTGCCGATGGCCAGGAACCCCCGGCGCGGGCGTATTATCCACCGGACTAACCATGGGCTAGTTCGATCGAGGAGAACGCGGTTGGCGCTGACGGTACGGCGAACGATGACGAGCGGTGGCCTGGAGGATCTCGCGCCGGACCGGATCGGGGAGTCGCCTGCGGACGGGACGTTCACCTGGGTGGACGTCCGTGACCCGGATGACGCCGACATCCGGATGCTGCACGACCACATCGACCTGCCGCCGCTGGTCCTGGAGGATCTTGATGATCCCCTGCGGACGGTGACGTTCCGCCAGCACGATGACCATGCCTTCGTCGTCTTCTACGCACTCCGGCTCCGTGGCGCCGACCTGACCCGTCACCAGGTGTTGCTCTACGTTACCCCCGACCATGTCATCACCGTGCGCCAGGCCGACCTGCCCGAGCTGGATGATCTCGAGGACCGCTGGCGCCAGGACATCGCGGACACCGGGCAGAACCGGCCCGCGACGTTGCTCTACTCGACCCTGGACGTGGTCGTCGACAGCTACTTCCCCGTGCTGGACGCCATCGCCGACCAGGTCGAGGATATCGAGGACCGGATCCTCGAGGCGCGCGAGGGCGGCATCCAGCGGGAGATCATCGAGTTGCGCCGGGCCCTGCTCACGACCCGGCGGATCCTGGCGGCGGAGCGCGAGGCACTGAGCCACATGTTCCGCAAGGATCACCCGATGATCGACCGCATCTACCTTCCCTACTTCCAGGATCTCTACGACCAGGTCAACCGCGCGACGGAGACGGTCGACAGCTCGCGGGAGATGCTGTCGTCCGCGATGGGCGCCTATGAGTCCCAGGTCAGTAATGAGCTGAATGTCGTGGTTCGGCGGCTGACGGCGTGGACGATCATCCTGACGACGCTGACCTTCATCGCCGGGGTCTACGGGATGAACTTCGAGCACATGCCCGAGTTGTCCTGGTCGTTCGGCTACCCGTACGCGCTGGTGCTGATGCTCGTGCTGGCTGGCGGGATGTGGCTGGGCTTTCGCCGGTCCCGCTGGTTGTAGGGGCGCGGGCCGGGAACGACGACGGCCCGGGCGATTCACCTGCCCGGGCCGTCGTGATCGTGGTGTGGAGCAGGGTGGCCCTAGAAGTTCCGGCCCTGCCCGGCGATCAGGAAGTCGTCACAGGACTCGGGCGCTGGCAGGAGGGTCACCTCAAACGGCTGGGCATCGCCCGGCGCAAGGCCCTCATCCTCAAGGTACGCCGAATCGTAGCCGGTGATCCCGCCATCGGCGTCCATGCAGACCACGCGGACGCTGACCGCGCCGGGGATCTCGACGTCCGTCCCGTTGGTCGCCGTACCAGTCATCGTGCCATCGGCGTAGGTCACGTCCGTGAGCGTGACGTCGACCTCATCGGAGTTGGCTTCGCGAACCGGGAGCGTCTCGACGGCGAACTCCAGTTCGGCACCCTCGGGAACATTGGCGCCATCGAAAGTGATCGCGCCGATCGCGACCTCGCCTGGGCCAATCTCGTCCGGCGCGAACCCGAGGCTCCGGCCGGTGATCGACGCCTCGCCGGTGCCGTCTGCCGCCGGGGTCCCATCGACCGCCACACTGTCGTCCGGCACACCATCGGCGGCCACCGGGGTGCTTTCGCCCTCACTTGCACCGGTTCCCGCGACGGTGATGGTCAGTTCCACGTCCTCGACCGCCTCGTCGGTTCCATTCGCGATGATGACGGGGATCTCGTACTGGTCAGTCGGACCGTAGGCAACGACTGAAACCTCACCCGGCGCGGCCTCGGCGATCACGGGGCTCCCGCCGCGGTACAGCGTATCGCCGCCCGTCGACGCGCTGGGGGTTCCAGCGCCCGGGGTGGCGTCATCCTGTGCCTGGGCGCCCGCGATCGGGGTGAGACCGAGTGCGAGTGCGAGGACAGCTCCACCGCGCGCCAGCCGGCCGATCCGGCTCGTGCGTGACAAGGTTGGGGCGATATGCGTCTGGACGTGGTGCGTCATGGGATCTCCTGTTGCATGCCGTGGCAATCCGGGCCTGGTAGTCAGGCCACCTGGGAGCAGGTCTCGGGAAGTACCGGAGCATCCCATCACAGGACCCGTGCCCGCGTTTCCCGTCCAACCGGGAACGGGCGATTCGGAACGGCACGGAGCAAACGATCAGTACCCCTCGGTCTTGTCGACGACGTTGCGGAGCGGCTCGCCACGGGCAAAGCGCCCGAGGTTGTCCAGGGTGATCTCGACACCCCGGCGAGCCGTATCGGCGGTCGTCGCGCCGTTGTGCGGCGTCACGATCACGTTGGGCAGATCCCAGAACGGCGAGTCGGCTGGAAGCGGCTCCAAGCCATGGGCGTCCAGCCCGGCCCCGGCAATCGTGCCATCCCTGAGCGCGGCCAGCAGCGCGTCGTCGTCGGCGATCCCGCCCCGGGAGATGCAGATGAAGTGGGCCGACGGCTTCATCGCATGGAAGGCCGCCGCGTCGAACAGTCCGGCGGTTTTCGGGGTCCGGGGAGCCGCGACGACGACGAAGTCGCTCTCGCCGAGGAACTCGTGGAACGCCTCCGAGCCGTAGAGCCGATCCACGTGCGGGACGGCGATGTCACTGCGACGGCGGAAGCCCAGGACGCGCATATGGAACGCCTTGGCCTTGGTGGCGAGATCGGCGCCGGCGTTGCCAAGCCCGACGATCCCGACCGTCCGGCCATTGAGCTCCCCGTGCGTGAAGCGATCCCAGCGGTGCTCGCGCTGGGCTGCGATCCAGCGTGGGACATTGCGGTCCAGCATGAGCATCAGCAGGATCGATTGCTCGGCCAGCGGGATCCCACCGTTGCCGGCCGAGGACGTCAGCGTGATGTCGCGCTCGCGGACCAGCGGCGTCAGCTCCTTGTCGACGCCGGCCGCCGGGCTGTGCAGCCAGCGGATCCCGGGCGCGGTCGCCAGCAACTCGTCCGGGATGGACCCGATCAGCCCGTCGGCGCCTGGAAGGGCGTCGGCCACCTCGCGAGCGGAGGAGCCAAAGACGAGGTCTGCCTCCGGGGCGGCGGCGCGAAACCGGGCGCGGGTCGACTCCTCGTGATTGCCGAGGACGATGACGCGCATGGCAGGGGAGTCCTTCTACTTCAGCCCGGTAGTCGCGATGCCGCGGATCAGATACCGCTGGGCAAAGGTGAAGACGACCAGCACGGGGACGAGCGAGAGGAGCGACATGGCGAACAGGCGTCCGACGCCCTGCTGCGATTCCGTGTCGACCAGTTGGTTGAGGGCCAGTGAGACGGTGTACAGATCGGTCGAGGTCAGGTAGATCAGCGGGGTGAAGAAGTCGTTCCAGGTCCAGATGAATGTGAAGATCGTTGTCGTTATCAGGGCTGGCCGCATGAGGGGGAGGATGATGTCCCAGAAGATGCGGAAGAAGGATGCGCCGTCGATCATGGCGGCCCGATCCAGGTCCCGTGGGATGGTCCGGACGAACTGAACCATCAGAAATACGAAGAAGGCATCGGTCGCGAGGAACTTGGGCAGGATCAGGGGCCAGAAGGTGTTGACGAGCCCGACCTGCGAGAAGAAGACGTACTGGGGAATGATCAGGACATGGAACGGGAGCATGACCGACGCGAGCGTGATGGCGAAGTACGCCTTGCGGGCGCGAAAATCCAGACGGGCCAGTGCGTAGGCCGCCAGTGAGCATGAGACCAGATTGCCGACGATGGCGGCGACCGTGATGATGGCCGAGTTCAGGAAGAAGTGGGAGAACGGTCGGGTCAGGGCGTTCCAGCCCTCGGTGTAGTTCGAGAACGTGACCTCGGTGGGGATCAGGCCGGGCTGGGTCAGGACCAGATACCCGGGCTTGAACGAGCTGACTACCATCCAGACCAGTGGGTAGACCATCGCGATCAGGAACAGCGACAGGAACAGGTGCCGGATGAGATTCCGGGATCGCCGGCGGGATCGCGGAGCACTCGTCGCGACCGGGGTGTGCGGGCTGATCTTGCTGGAGCGTAGGGTGATGTCGGCCATCATTCGTCCCCGTAGTGAACCCAGTAACGGGACAGGAGGAAGTGGACGGCGGTGACGAGGGCGATGGCGAGCATCAGTACCCAGGCGAGCGCCGAGGCGTAGCCCATGTCGTACTGGAGGAAGGCCCGTCGGTAGATGTAAAGCGTGTAGAAGAGCGTCGAATCAACCGGCCCGCCCGTCCCGCCGGAGATGATGTAGGCCTGGTTGAAGGTCTGGAAGGCGCCGATGGTCTGGAGGATCAGATTGAAGAAGATGATTGGCGTCAGGAGCGGGATGGTGATGCTGAAGAACTGGCGGATCGTCCCCGCCCCATCGACCCGGGCGGCCTCATAGAGGTCGGCAGGGATCTGGCGCAATCCGGCGAGGAAGATGACCATCGGCGAGCCGAACGTCCAGATGTTGAGGATGATCAGGGTGGAGAGTGCGGTGCTCGGGTTCTGGAGCCAGCTCTCTCCCTCGATGCCGATCATGGCCAGGAGCAGGTTGATCAGGCCATCGTGCCCGAAGATCTGCTGCCAGAGAACGGCGACGGCCACACTGGTTCCCAGCAGCGAGGGCAGGTAGTAGGCGCCGCGATAGAAGGCGAGCCCGGACAGCCCTCGGTCCAGGATGACCGCCAGCAGGAGGGCGAAGGCGAGCTGGAGCGGAACCGAGATGATGACGTAACGGAGCGTGACGCTGATTGCTGACCAGAACCGGGAGTCGTCGACCATCCGGGAGAAGTTGTCGAAGCCGATGAACTGCGGTGGGCTGAGGATGTCGTAGTCGGTAAAGGCGAGATAGAGCGAGGCAAACAGGGGGATCGCCGTAATCAACACGAACCCCAGCAGCCAGGGCGCCATGAAGACGTGTGCCACCCCATCCTGACGATTGGGACGAAACCGCGTTCGGGTCGACACCGGAGTCTCTCCCGATCAACCCGGCAGGAATCACCGGGACGATCATTCCCCAACGAGCATCGAATCGGGCGTCTGGACCGGGAGGCGGTCGGGACTGGTGATCAGCCCCGACCGCCTCCCGCGAACCTACCGGCGCGCGCGCTCGATCTCGGCCGTGATGTCTTCGATCATCAGGCGGGCAGCGTCACTCGGGGACGACTGCTCCAGCGCGACGGTCTCGATGGCGGTCGCCATGATGTCTCGCCAGGTGCTGGATCCGGCCGGCGCTTCGTAGCGCGGATTCATCGGTGCGCCCGTCTCGGTCTCGACCATGTTTAGCATCTCGGTCTCAGCCTCGTTCGCAAATGACAGCGCCTCCTGCCGGACGCGAGGGTTGACCGGGGCACCAAGCGACATGCCGGTGGTCTGGATGAAGGCGACGTCGTTGACGTTGTAGTTCATCAGCCGGCCTGCAGCCGGAACGAGGGCCGGATCGATTCCGGAGTACATCGCCATGCGCGGCGTGTACAGGTACTTGTGGCCCTCAGGCGCGTCCGCCGCGATCGGTATGGCGCGCAGGCGGAAGGTCTGATCCGGGAACACCTTGGAGTCGTCCACGATATGGTTGGAGTTGCCCATCACGGCGAGCACCTGATCGCCGATCTCCTGCCAGCTCGGCGACGGTCCTTCCTGCTCGCTGAGCGACATGGCCGCGCCCGCCTTGCGGAGATTTTCCCACCAGTCGAACCAGGCCGCGACGGTGTCCTCGGTGAAGCCCGGCATGCCGTCCTCGGTCCAGAGTTGCTCGCCGCGCTGGCGGCACCACGCCTCGAACGGCAGATCGGAGTGGGCGTTGTAGGCAATCGCCCTGGAGCCGGTCTGGGCAGCGTAATCGGTCAGGATCTGAGCCAGCCCATCCCATGTCCAGTTCTCGGAGCCGGACTCCGGCATGGTCAGGCCCGCGGCTGTGGCGGTCGTCTCGTTGAAGCGGAAGGCCGGCGCGAAGATGCCGAACGGCATGGTGTTGAGGTTGCCGCTCAACCGGAACGAGTCGAGCAGCGTGGCGTCGTAGTCACTCAGGTCCAGCGTTTCGATGTCGTCGAGGTTCCGATAGAGGCCATTGGCCTCGTAGGTCAGGACCTGCGGCGATGCGATCCAGAAGATCTCCGGGACGTTTCCGGCAGGGATCTGGGTCGTCATGCGCTCCTGGAATGCGGCGTACTCGGCGGGCTCGGGTTCGATGTCGATGTCGGGGTTGGCGGCTTCGAAAGCTTCAAGGGCCGTGATGTAAGCCGCCTGTCGTTCCGCTCCCCCCCACCATCCATAGCGAATCCGGACCTGTTCCTGGGCGGACACGGAGCCACGAGTGACCCCAGTAGCGGCGACAAGGGCCGCCGCTCCGGATGCTTTGACGAGGCCACGACGACTCAACCGGTACATGAGGTTTCCTCCAGCACTGGAAGACGACGTTCCGCGGGTAGACGCAGCTCTGCGCCCTGCACGGATCCTCGCGGAATCGGTCTGGCAGTCTTGCATGATCGCAATATCGTGTCAATGCGCAGGGCTGGGGTGGCGGTGATCACCACTACGCCGGCTGGTCCGGGGCGACAAGAACCTCGAATCGCCCGATCGGTGGCAGCGTCACCCACGCCGCGTCGCCGTCCCGCGTGACCGGCAGCGTGGTCCCGGCGACCAGCGCGCGAACGGTTCTGGTACCCGGCGGCAGGGCAAGGGTGGCGGGCGCAACCGTAACGGGAGCACGGAAGCGCTGGACCGCGTCGCCGCTCCGGTTCAGCAGGTGGATCACCCGGCCAGCCACCGAGCGCCCGGTAGTGATCTCGACCTGTTCCGACAGCCGGTCGCCCTCCCCCGCCCCACTCTGGATGGCGACGCCGGGCGCGACCGTCTCCAGTGCGTCGACGAACGCGTCCCGATGGGCCGTTAGCCCCGTCTCCCGGTAGCCTCGCCCGACCGTCCATGGCAGGACGGCAACCTGCTGCCGGACGATGAGGCCCGGCTGGTCGTCCAGCTCGATGTGGCCGTGGCACTTCTCCGGCGGGCCGTACGGGGCGCGGGACAGCGCCAGCAGCCCGGTCATCGCACCAGCTGCGGGTTCGACCGAGTGGAAGGCGCCGATGACCGGGATCGGGAAGCGGTCCCGCAGGTGAAACGAGCGGACGGACTCGACGCCGTCGCGGCTCGCCAGGCGCCGGATCACGGGCATCGATTCCAGCTGGACCTGGTCACCGTCAAACCCGGACGACCCGGTCGTGACCAGTGCCCCGCCCCCGGCGACGAATGTGTGGAGCACGGCGAGAACGTCGTCCGCCATGGCACCGAGATCGGGCAGCACGATCGCGCGGTACTGGCCCAGCCCGGCGCCGTCGGCCCGCCCGGCCAGCTTGCCTTCCGGCACGACGTCGAACGGGACGTGCCGCTCCTGCAGGGCGAGGAACAGCCCTTCGAACTCGGATCGGGTCGTCGTCGCCCGCTGGCCGGGGTGCCGTGCCGGGTCCGGCCGGACAAGCAGGACCGGAGCGTCGGAGGTCAGGCCGTCGTAGACGTCGGCGTGGTCACGATGGAACCGCGTGATCTCCCCGCCGATCTCGAGCATTTCGTAGCGCGTCGTCTCCGGGGTGCCCATGATGTAGGTCGACGGGATGGCGCCGCGGGCGATGGCCTGGATGAGGAACTGGGCGAAGTGGTGGGGCTCCTCCCCGGCCAGCCGGTACGGCATGTCTAGGAAGCCGACCGAATTGACCAGCACCGGGACGTCCGGCCGGAAGCCCTTGGCGGCGGCGACATGCTCGCTGGTCCGGTGGTGCCAGAGCGGACGGCCGACCTCGTTGTTGGCCTCGTGGAAGACGATGTCGGCCCGGTCACCGAGGATCAGTGGCGCGTCCGGCCGCCGGGCGGCGATGTGCGCACGGACCCGGGCGGTCAGGTCGTCGAGGACCATCGCCGAGAACCGCCGCCACTCCCCGTAGCCGGCCGACTCCGGACCAGTCGGTAGCGGGACGCCGGGCGCGAAGGCCGCGAACCCCCGCCGGCAGGACAGGCACTGGCAGACGCCGCGGTACTGCTTGGAGTAGTCAATCTCGTTGAATGACATCCAGTTGAAGAAGAAGCCATCGACCGGGTAGCGGTCGAGGACCTCGTCGACGACATCGAACAACCGGTGCTGGTAGTAGTCGCCGGAGGGGCAGACACTCGTCAGCCCGTTGTAGGTCTGCGGGGCACCGTCCGGTCCGACGAAGCACCACTCCGGGTGCTCCTCGGCCCGCCGGTGATCGATCTTGGAGAAGTCCATCCGGCCCAGTACCCGGATACCGCGCCGGGCTGCTCCCGCCGTCGCGTCCCCGACGAGGTCGCCGGACGGGCGTTCGGCCAGGTGCGGGTTGCGCGTCTGGAAGGGCAGGTCGGTCGGGTAGTTGGAGAGGATGCCGCCGATGCTGAGCAGCCAGGTGTTGGCGCCGTAGCCCTCGAGGAAATCCAGCGTGCGCTCGACATCGAGGCCGGCGTCGATCTCGCGCAGGTTGGTCTGGAACATCCGGAACGGGTGCTGCCACCAGTGGTCAGTCGGAGTTGGGGTCGTGCTGTTCATGAACCGGTGTCCCTTCTTTCGACGTGGGCGGTCCAGCGCCGGGGTGACCCTCGTGGTTGCCTCGGCGCTGTGTCACGGCCGGAGGATCACTCCCGAACCAGGTGGACCACCTCCAGCAGCTCGACCACCGGGACGTCGATGACCGCGTACCCGTCCTCTATGCGGGCATCGACCGCCGCATCGGCAACCAGCAGACGGGCGGTCACGATACCGGCACCATCCGGCATCCGCACGCGGACGCGCTGGCCATGGAGCGGGATCGTTTCCCGGATGGCGCCGCGCATCGCCATCGGGTTGGTCAGATTCACGATCGCGACGGCCAGTTCCCGGCCGTCGGCACTCGCCCGGACGGCGATGTCGACCAGTCCCGGCCCCTCGACCCGCACCTGCTCGTCGTCGCGCAGCGCCCAGCGGACGGCATTGGCGATCAGCAGGCCGTGGTCGGCTTGCGATGCCTCCTGGAAGACCGCGCCGATATCCCAGCCGATCGTGACCACTCGCCCACCGCCGGGCAGCTCGTGGGCGACGACGGCGGCACCATCCGGGCCTTCCCGTGGGTAGACCTCCTCCATCGGCAGGTCCGGGAAGTCGGGGATGAAGCGGAACGGCACCGCCACGTTCGCGCCTGATTGCGGCGTCAGCGTCATCAGGTGGACGCCGCCGATGATCCGCTGCGCCCCGTCCATCCCCTGATGGAGCCGGTGTGTCCCGGACAGGGCGGCGTAGTTGTTCCTGACCGGACCGCGAGCCGGGCCGGCGGCATCGACGCCCATCACGCCGGCCAGCCCGAACGTGTCGCGGAGCGCGCCCGTCTCATCCCGGAGCGACGACTGGGCGGCGACGATCAGGTTGCCGCCGCGCTCCTCGACCCAGCGACTGATCGTGACGCACTGCCCGTCGCTGAGTCGCTCGGCATTGGCGAGGACCAGCACGCGGAACCGGTCGAGTTCGGTATCGGACAGCACCTGGTCGGCGATGAACTCGAACGGGATCCGGGCCTCGACGAGCGCCTGGTAGAACCCGTCCTCATGCCCGAAGCGACCCCGCTGATCGGCCGGGGTCAGCAGGCGATCGGTCTGTGTCGGGTCCAGCAGCGCGACCTCGGCGATGATCGGCAGGTGACCAATCACCGGGTCAAGCCGGGCGTGAAGGGTGAATGCGTCGATGATCGGTGCAACCCAGCGGTCGTCGGTGATCGTCGCGTTGAACTTGGTGAACCACGGGAACGCGCCCTGGGCGAAGCCGTCGACGATCCAGGTCCGGGTCTCCTCGGGTGGCGCGACCGCGTCCTTCCAGCGGTGGACGTGATGCTCGGGGCCGACCGAAGTGATCAGCCCGACGGGGCGATCGCGGAACAGTCCACGGTTGCGCTTGCCGTTGCGCCCGGCCGACCACGGCGCCTCGATCCCGGAGCGGCCCTGCTTGTCGATGAAGAACAGCGGGTAATGACGCTCGATCAGGTCGCGGTCCATGTCGCGGACGCCGAGCGCACCGATGTTCGGGATGAACCGGACGTGCGGACGAATGGCGCGGACGGCGTCGTCCCAGAGGGCGACCAGCTCGGTCAGCCGGCGGCGGCGCCAGGGAACGTAGGCCTGCCAGGCGGGGTCATCGACGACGCCGGCCTTCTCGGGCAGGTCCAGCCCCGTGTCGGCGCGGAACCCGTCCCGCGCCGCGTCGCTGTAGGAGATGCCGCCATGCCCCTCCCAGCGATTGGCGAACAGCGCGTCGATGTCGTAGCGGCTGACCAGCTCCCGGGCGACGTCGGTCAGGAACACGCGGTGGTAGGTGCTGAGCGGATCGGTCAGCCAGACGCCGGGGAAGGACGGGTGCGGGACGGGATTGCCATCGCGGTCACGGGCCAGCCACTCGGGGTGCGCCTCGGCGGCATCGGCATGGATCGCGTGCGGGTCAACCCGCGCCATGACGGTCATGCCCAGCGCACGGGCGGCCGCGACGACGTCGCCGAACGGGTCCGTGTCACCCAGGTACCGGCTCCGGTAGTGGAACGGGATCTCCGTCGGGTAGTAGGCGATGTACCCGCCGGCGCTGATGCAGATCGCGTTGGCCTGGCTGTCCCGCATCAGCCGGGTCCAGAAATCCAGGTCGAAGTGCTCCGGGTCGTCCTCGGCCAGGGTGAGCTGGACCCAGCGGTTAGCCTTCGCTGGCCAGTCGGGGTCGCGCGGCGGGAAGGGGGTGACGGTGAACGGGTTCGGGGCAGTCGTCGTCGCGGGCGGCATCGTCCCTCTCTTCGCTGGGGACCGGCCCGGACAGGGCAAGCGGCGCCATGCCCGGACGCGGTGAGGTGTCCGGGCACGGTACCGGGATCGTCAGGCTGGCGCAATAGAGCAGGTGGGAGATCGTCGCGTGCCAACCGCAACAGGACAACTGCGCAGGAAGATCGTCGATCAGCCAGTTGCCGTTCGTTCGCTCGAAGATCACGTAGCCGCCGGCCTGACCCGTCGACGTCGGAGGCGACTCAAGCAGATACCCGGATACGAGTGCGACCGCGTGGTCAGCATCGAGCATCCGTAGGCCGATCAGTGCGATCTGGGCTGGACGACTGACCCGCGGGATCGCACCAGCCGCTCCCGGTTCCCGATCGAGAAGGTCGAGCCTGGAGACGGTGGACGACGGGAGTTGGGACGCTATCTCCTGGTCACGAAGGTAGTAACGGATAAGCCCATCATCGGTGACCAGGCTCGCTGCTCGCCTCACTTCCTCGAATTGCTGGCAGCCGAGCCAGATCGCCCAGAGATCGGTGATCTGCTCAATCGTCGCCGCATCAGGGCGCTCGCCTACTGGAAGCGCCAGCGGCGGGTATGGCATCTCGGCGGTTGGGGTAGCCAGCCAAGAGCGACCCATGGCTAGCGCCGAGGGGGGCGGTTCGACCTCCCCGGTCAGGTACGGCCCGATGAGTAGCAGGATCTGGTCGCGGTCGCGGGGTTGTACGTCACACGGGACGAGGTTGGACATGAGGATGTCCTGAGCCGGGACCGCAATCGTGGGTGGGATGTCATTGGGGTAGATGCTCCATGCGTGTGTTGGGAGCGGCGTCGGAGTTCCATCTCCTCTCTCACCAAAGAGGGCGATCGTGGTCGGTTCCGGGTGTGGAGCGGTCAGCCAGACGGCGACTCCTGACAGCCCGACCAGCAGGACCAACGTCAGCGTCGCGACCATGCCCATCGCCCGGCTCCCGGACCGGCGCAGTGGCGTCGGACGGTGAGTGGGCGACGAGACGGGCTGCAGGGTTCCGGCCCGGCGGGCGGCGAGCGATGGGACGCCCTGCATGGTCGCCGACCCGGGCCTCGCTGGTGTCGCGGGCTCCATCAGCGCTGCCCACGTCCGAGCCTTCCGGCTGGGCTGGGCGGGCGCCTCATGGATGACATTGCGGTCGATGATCAGATCGGCGACGTTGGATAGGGTCCGGTCGAGGGCAGGTGGTGGCTGGTTGCCTCGGGCGGCGGCGAGGTCGTCCAGGTAGCGGTCCAGCAGTCCGGACTGCCAGTCGTCCACGGGACTGGTGCGGTCCCGGCGCGGATCGTCGTCATAGGTCATGGGAGATCTCCGAACAGGGGGTCGGCGGTCAGGGTTCGGCGAAGGGCACGAATGGCTCGGAACTGGCAACTACGAACGGCACCGGGCGTCATGCCGAGCGCGTCGGCCACCTCGGCGCCGGACAGCCCAGCCATCCGCAGGTCGATCACGGCGCGCTGATCAGGTGTCAGGTGGTCGATGGCGTTGAGGAGACGGACGTCGCGCTCCCGGTTGATGGCGTGCTGCTCCGGCAGGATCCCCGGATCGACGACCGTGAGGGCGGTATTCAGGTCCAGTGCCGGTCGGTCAGCCCGGACGGTATCCACGACGACGTTGCGAGCGATGGCGAACAGCCAGCCGGCAACAGTGCCGCCACGGAAGCCACCCAGCCCGGCCAGCGCCCGGGAGAAGGTCTGTCCCGTTGCGTCATCAGCCCGATCCCGGTCGCGGAGGCGGCGCAGGCAGAAGCCATAGATGCGGTCGTAATACCGCTCGTAAAGTGGGGCGAAAGCGGCCCGGTCCCGCTGGGAGCGGTCGAGGATCGCCCGCTCCTCGGCGGCACGATTGGCCGGATCCGGTGGGGCGTGGTCGTCGGGGGACAGGTCGTCGCGAGGGCGTTCCACAGGAGTCGTCTCCGGGTCAGGCTATGAGAGTTCGGGCCGGGGACGTGTGGTGCCTGGCACGTCATCAGGCCGTGGGTAGCAGCGGCTGCTATCCGGAACGACGACGATCTGCCGGAAGAGGTACGGCTTGCGCACATTCCCGCGGGGAACCCGCCATGGCCGGGCTGTCCGGCGGCGCGGTGCTACACTCCTGGCACCGTAGAGACGCATTCCGGCGCGCGATGTTGCCGATGGGATGTCGCTGCCTGACCGGGTCGCAGTGAGGCGATCAGGCGGCACCGTGACGCCTGGTCGTGTCGTCCCCGGGTGGGGTCGCCGGGGACGGGCGCCGAGAGGACCGTCGACCGTGTCGAACGCCACTGACGTCACCGATGTCACCGGGATCAAGGCGCCGGTCACCCCGGAAGGGGGAACGGCCGCACCGCTCGGACAGGCGCCCGTCGCCGCTCCCTTCCGCCTCGGCGTCGACCTGGACGGCGTGCTGACGGAGCACCCACGCCCGCTGGCCTACGCCGCCAACGAGCAGTTCGGGATGGACCTGCCGGAGCGCGCCTTCATTGACAGCGCCGGGCTGAATGTGCCGGAATCCGTCCGGGACTGGGTCTACTCCCCCGCCGGTCCGGCCGCGCACCTCGCCACCGCCGAGGGTGCCGTCGCCTTCATCCGCGACGTCCAGCAGGCGCTCGGCGCGACCAACGTCATGATCATCACGGCCCGCCCGGCGTCGTCGGCGCAGATGACGCTGGACTGGCTGGCCGGGCACGGCTTCCCGCCGATCGAGGTGTTCTTCGCCGACGACAAGGTGACCGTCGCCCGCCAGCAGGGGTGCATCGCCGCCGTGGAGGACAGTGCCCGCCACGCCCGCAACTACGCCGCGGCCGGGATGGGCTGCTACCTGCTCCAGACCGGCGATGCCGGCCAACCGATCGGCCCGATGGCCGAGCTGACCGAGGAGTCTGCCACGCGGATCATCGACGCCACCGACCTGGCCCAGATCGCCGGCCTGGTCCGGGAGGCTGCCGAGGCGCGGACCTCCATGGCCCTCCGCGGTGAGGCGGCGGCCGGGGCAACCATCCCGGCGATCGACCGGCCCCGCGTGGTCGTCTCCGACCAGATTCATCCCCTTGCCCGCGCCCGTCTGGAGGCGTCGGCCGATATCCTCGACGTCGACGGGACCGACGTCCGGGCGCTGCTCGACGCCGTCACTGACGCCGACGCGCTGGTCGTTCGCTCGGAAACCCAGGTCACGGCCGAGGTGTTCGCCGCCGCGCCGAAGCTGCGGGTCGTAGCCCGGGCAGGGGTCGGCGTCGACAACATCGACATCCCGGCGGCGACCGCGGCCGGCGTGCTCGTGCTGAACGCGCCGGGCGCCAACGCCGTCTCGGCCGGCGAGCACACGGTCGGCCTGCTCCTCGCCCTGACCCGGCAGATCACCTCGGCCAACGCCACGCTCCACACCGGCACATGGGACCGTAAGCGGTACAAGCCCGTCGACCTCGCCGGGCGGACCGTCGGGATCGTCGGGCTGGGCCACGTCGGGTCGGTCGTCGCGTCGCGCCTGCTCGCCTTTGGCATGCGGGTCATCGCCCATGACCCGAAGATCGCGCCGTCGCGGTTCGAGGAGATGGGCGTCCGGCCGGTCGGCCTGGATGAGCTCTACGCGACCAGCGACATCATCTCCTTCCACGTCCCCGTCACGCCGCAGACGGCCCGGATGCTCAACGCCGAGACCATCCAGCGGCTGAAGCCGGGCGTGATCGTCCTCAACGTCGCCCGGGGCGAGATCGTCGACCAGGAGGCGCTGGCTGCCGCCCTGACATCGGGCCATGTCGCGGCGGCGGCGGTGGACGTCTTCCCGGTCGAGCCGACGACGCACTCGCCACTGTTCGGGCTGGACAACGTCGTCGTCACGCCGCACATCGGTGGGTCCAGCGTCGAGGCGCTGGCCGCTATCGGTGAGGTGATCTCGACGACGACGCTGGCAGCGCTGCGGGGCGAGGCCGTCCCGAATGCGGTGAACCTGCCGGCTGCCTCGCTGGAGGGGCCGGCCCTGCGTCGGCTCTCGGAGGTCGCTGCGGCGGCCGGGCGGTTGCTGACGGTGCTGGCGCCGGACGGGGCGACCGCGTTCCGCCTGACCGTCCACGGCAATGTCCCGGTCGATATCGCCGAGCACACCCTCGGTGTGGCGCTGGCCGAGGCTCTGCAGTCGTGGTCGAAGCAGCGCGTCACGCCGGTCAACGCGCGCCTGGTCGCGGGAGAGATGGGCATCGCGGTCGGCGCCGTCCAGGGCGACAACCGGCCCAACCGGCTGCCGGAGTTCACCCTGACGGCGGCCAGCGACCCCCCGCACCACGTCACCATCCGGTGGGACCGGTCCAGCGCCGAGATCGTCGAGGTCGACCGGTTCCCGTTCGAGCGCGGCCTGAACGGCTACGTCCTGATCACCCATCACACCGACCAGCCGGGCATGATCGGCCAGGTCGGCACGATCCTCGGGCGCCACGGGATCAACATCGCCGGCATGCAGCTCGGCCGGCACAGCCCGCGGACCGAGGCGATCACGGTGATCAACGTCGACGACCCGATCGGCCCGGAAGCGATGGCCGAGCTGGGCGCCATCCCGGGGATCGGCAACTACTACGTCGTCTCGTTACCGGCGGCGGCCCTCTCCCCGGCCCAGGCGGCGTTCCCGGGAAGCGACGGCTGGGGCGGATTCTGACGATCCGCTCCGCGCGACAGATGGGATTACTGGCTCAATCCGCAGCCGGGGCTGATCGGGTGAGATCGCTGTCCGGCAGGACCAGCAGCCAGTCGAACTCGACCAGGTCGCGGGCCGTCATCGGGCGGTAGGTCGCGTTGGTCGCGCTCCGGGACCGAACCGGAACTAGGGCGGCAATGGCATCCACGGCCCACCGGATCGGTGCGGCCGGGATCAGGGTGGCGTGACCATCGCCGGCCAGTTGATCCTCGAGCGTGCCCGGCGCCGCTCGCCCGATTCCGTTGGCATCTGATTGGACCAGTCCACCACCGACCGGCACGTACCGGTGACCCAGCGTTCGCCTGAGATGTGAGCCGGCCCGCCACCAGCGGCAGGTCCCATCGCCGAACGCGATGAGGTTCTCTCCCTGGCGCAGATGTTCCTGGTGGGAGAAGACCAGGGTCCGCCCGCGCGCACGTTCCCGGTCGGAGATCCAGGTCAGGTGGTCGGCCATCGCCCGGTCGCGGATACCCTGCAACCGCTCGAACCGGCTCGCATCGGATCCGGCGCCGTTCGCGAGTTCACGGTGATACGTCAGCAGGTCCCGGGCTGCCTCTGCGGCGTGCAGGGCGACGTCGTACCGGTCAGGCTCTGTCGCGGCGACCAGGCAGGGCGCATGGATGCGCAGGTCGGTGACCAGGTCCTGGACGGCATGGCGGAGCGCGTCCGCCGCTGGCGATCGACCGGGTGAGCGGGAAGGGTCGACCAGCGTCGACGGGTGTTCCCACCGGGCGTCGTCGCCGATCAGCCGATCGAGCAGGGTCCGCCAGCGTTCGGCGGCGGCCGGCTCGGCGTCGTCGAGGAGGGCCAGGACCGGCGCCAGCGAGCCGCGCGGGCTGTCGGTCGGGCCGTTCTCGGTCGGGGTGTCGAACCCGTAGAACCGGACCCGGTCCTGCTCAGGGCGCCCGGCATTGTGCGCCCGCAGCCAGGTGACCAGTTCCACGTTGGCGGTCACGTGCCCGGCGCCGTGGCTGAACCCGGTCGTCGCGATGGATGACGCGTCGTCGCTGCCCTCCCCCGCCACCCATCGATTCGTCACCCAGCCGCGCGGGAAGCTGCTCTCGATCGCCACCGACCGGAAGCCATGAACCGTGACGAGGTGACAGATCGCCCGGTTGCGCAGCGAGAGAAACGCGTCGCCGCCGTGGAGGGGCTCCGGGAAGCCGAGCAGGCCGACCGCATCGTCCAGCGCCTTGACCCACTTCCCGATGGCATCACGCACCGAGCCATCGTCGTCAGGATCGAACCGGATCGCGTGGCCGGTGATCCAGTCGTCGAGCGCGGCGGCAATTTCAGCCTCAGACATTGGACCTCCTGTCCGTGATCGTCCTCAATGTCTCTCACTGGCCGGTACGTGCCGCGTCGTTGCACGGCGTATTCTCGTCGGAGACGGTCCCGGGACGCGGAAGTCTCCGGTGGAACCGAATGGCGCGACCGGGAACCTTGATGGTCGCCCGGTCGTCGTCAGGACATCGTCGGCCGGGCGAGGGCGCTGGGCCTGGGTGGATTGAGGGGTGCAGGATGGGTGGAATCCGGGGACTGCGGCTGGTCGTCATCCTGTTGTCACTGGTGATGCTGGCCGGACTGGCGCCGATGGGGACCGGGTCACCATCGCGGGTCGACGCGCAGGGCGTCGTCTCGCCGTGGGTGCCGGCGGGGCTGGTCGAGATCGAGCGGGGCAGCCGATCGCTGGACCAGATCGCCGATGGCTTCCCCAATCCTGACGATGCCCGGATCTTCCTCTTCAGCTGGGGCTTCGGCGGTAACGTCTACTTCAACTACGCGGGCGAAACGAACGCCGGCACGACGTCTCTCGAAGTCAGCCTGCACCTGTTCGACAGCTCGTTCTCCGCTGCCGACGCCCTCGCCTACTACGCGGCCGGGCGGGTGGAGTCGCTCGGGCTGGACCCCATTCCGGTCGCGGTAATCGGTGACGAGGTGCTGGCCGTCGCCGGCGACCGCGACGGGGCCAGCGAGGTGACGTTCTACGTGCGAACCGGGACGGTCCTCGTCCGGGTCAGCGCCGTCGCGCCGTCCGGTGACCCGTATGACGACGCCATGCAGACGGCCAGCCAGTTCATCGACGTGGTCGGTACTGCACCCGACGACTCATCACCCCGCAACGTCGACGACCTGCTGCTAACCCTGTTCGATCTGGCGCCCGGGTTCGTCATCAGTGATGAGGGAACCCGCGATCAGGCGGACATCGCCAGTACCTTCCTGCGGCCGGCCGAAGCCGACGACGTCCTGTCCTCGACCGGCTTCCGGCAGAACGTCTACCGCTACTTCACGCGTGACGCGAGCCAGTCGCCGTACCCCGGCGCCGCCACCCGCATCGAGGTGAGCCTGCACCTGTTCGATGACTGGCGCGGGGCCTCTGATGCGCTGCTCTACTACGCGGACGGCCGGGCCGAGGCGATCGGCATCCGTCCGTCGGCGATCTACGACATCGGCGATGGCGCCATCGTGCTGGTCGGCGCGGCACCCGGCGGCGGGATCGAATCGACGGTCTACCTGCTGGTCGGCAACGTCCTCGCCCGGATCTCGGCGACGGCACCGGACGGCGACCCGTCGGCCGACGCACTCGCGACCGCCTTCGTCATCGTTGGTCGCGCCGGCTGACCGTCACCGCGGCGCGCGATCAGGTCACGCCGCACCCTGGTGACGACCGACCAGCTGGGCCCGGCTGCGGACGCCGAGCTTGTCGTAGACGTGACCGAGATGCCACTGGACCGTGTTCTCGCTGAGGTACAGGCGCTGTGCGATCTCGCGGTTGGTCAGGCCGTCGACGACGAGCCGGACGACGCGGGTCTCGGCCGCCGTCAGGTCCGGCGACATGGGGACGCGGTCGGCAGGCGTCCGCGCTTCGGGCGCGATCACGATCGCCACCTGGTCCGGACCGGCGCCGGGGGTCGACTCGACGCGGGCCCGGCCACCACGGTACCCGACCCGCAGCACCGGACCGGTCCCGGCGGCATGGCCCTCGGTGGCGTCGAGCGTCCGCAGACCGGCGACCGCGGACCAGAGCGAGGCGGGCAGCCCGGTCTCGCGGTCGGTAGGCGTCTGGCCCAGCGTCTCCAGCCACGCCGACGCGGCCGGAGAGGCGTAGGTGATCTGCCCCTGGACGTCGACGATCAGGATGCCGCTCGCTTCCGGGGCGGAGCCGGTCTCCTGCTCGACCTCGCGCTGGATGACCGCGGCGAGGATCTCGCCGATCAGGGGCGACAACATTGACATGAACGCGACCTGCGATGCCGTGAGGTGCCCGCGCCACCGGGTGATCCGGTACATGTGCATCACGGCGACCGGACGGCCGCCCGCGTTGAAGATGCAATGCAGCATCCCGTCCGCCTTGTCGATCCGGGCCCGGTACAGGTCGGTCGCCTGCTCGTAGGCGAAGTGATAGGCGCGGGCATCACCGTTCAGGCGTCGCTCCGGCGCCACCCCGTAACACTGGTCGAGCGACAGCCCGACGGCGAAGCAGCGCGGCAGTTCCCGGAACGGGCGGTTCAGACCGAGGGGGCCGAAGAACTCCGGCTGGAGGCCGCTGTACACGTCCCGCAGGAACAGCAGACGGTAGGCGGCGTCGTGCTCGGATGCCGCCAGCAGGCGCTCGATCGCACCGGTCGTCGGCTCGACGGCGAACATCCGGTAGCCATCGAATCCGATCGCGTCACGCAGCGCCGACCCGATCTCGGCCGCGATCTCGTCGGCGGGCAGGATGCTGTGGCGCAGGTTGACGATGCGCTGGTGGGCATCTCGCTGGGGCACGGTGAGGCGCATGACGGCACACTCCGGGACACGGGAAGGACGGCGGGATACCGCACGGGTATCACGGGCCGCCATGGATCATGCCTGTCGAAGGACGCCATCTTATCACCCCGTCAATGGTCCATGATCCTCATTGTCGCCCCCTGAGGGGCGGGCGCCGTTCGGGGAACCGGCCCATACTGTCCGGGTTGTCCGGTCGTCTCACCGGACGGGCGCCGGGCGGTCCCACCGTCGTGTCCGCTGCCCGCACCCGACCCCACCGGAGGTCTCGATGCTCCCCGAGACTGGCTCGTCCCCGTTGCTCCTCCCGCCGACCGATCTGCCGCTGGATCACGCGCTGTCCCCCCATACCGGCTGGACGCGGCCCCACTATGAGGTGACCGCCGACCGGTTGCTGCTGGCGCTCCGGCCCTACGCCTCGCCGAAGCGGGCCCGGTTCGATCTGCCCGGTCCGGCCAGCCGGTCGGGTAAGGTCAGCGACGGGATGGAGGGATTCGCCCGGACATTCCTGCTGGCGGCCTTCCGGCTCCGCGGCGCCGGGGGCGACGATCCGAACGGATTCGCGCAGTGGTACGCCGACGGGCTGGTCGCGGGGACCGACCCGGACTCCAGTGAGGTGTGGCCTCCCTTCGACCTGCTCGGGCAGGCCAAGGTCGAGGCGGCGTCGATCGCGATCGCAATCCACGAGACGCGGCCCTGGATCTGGGACCGGCTGGACACGGCCGCCCAGGGTCGTGTCCTCGACTGGCTGGCCGGGATGGTCAACGCCTATACCCCGGTCAACAACTGGACCTGGTTCCGGGGAATCTCCAACGCGGTCCTGCGCTCGCTCGGTGGGCGCTGGGACCCGGCCGACATCCAGACCGCCATCGACCTGACCGACGGGTGGTACGCCGGCGACGGCTGGTTCAGCGACGGCGCGCCGGCCCCGGGCGTCTTCATCAACTTCGACTACTACAACCACTGGGCGATGCATTACTACCCGCTCTGGCTGGGTCGCGTGCTGGGCGAGGGTGCGTACACCGATTTCCAGGCGCGCTCCCGGGAGCGGCTTCACCGCTTCCTGGCGGACGCCCAGCACATGGTTGCTGCCGACGGCGCCCCCATGTTCCAGGGGCGATCGCTGACCTACCGGTTCGCGATGACGATGCCGTTCTGGCTGGGCGCGCTCAACGACTGCACTCCGCTCGAACCGGGGCTGACACGGCGGATCGCGAGCGGCGCCGTCCGGCACTTCCTCGACCACGGCGCCGTCGAGGAGGACGGGCTGCTGAGCATCGGCTGGCACCGGCGCTTCGAAGCCATGCGCCAGCCCTACACCGGACCCGGCTCACCGTACTGGGCCAGCAAGGCGTTCGCCGGGCTGCTCCTGCCACCCGACCACCCGGTCTGGACCGCAACGGAAGAGCCGCTGCCGCTGGAACAGCAGGACACCGTGACCGTGATTCGGCCAGCCGGCTGGATCCTGAGCGGGACCCGGGACGACGGGATCGTTCGGCTGATCAGCCATGGCGCCTCGCACAATGCCCCCCACCTGCCTGTGCCGGCGCAGCCCGACGCCGACCTGCCGGAGTACGCCAAGATCGGCTACGCCACCCACGTCGCGCCGGACTACCCGCCCGACTGGGAAACCCACAGTCACGGGGGCCAGTTCGCGCTCGTCGGCCCTGATGGGCACGCCTCCCGCCGGACGCCATGGCGGACCCTGGAGATCCGCGATCGGGTCGGGATCTCCCGTCACCGGACCCAGTGGCCGATGGGCGAGGAGTTCCGGATGGGACCATGGATGACGATCGCCTCCGTCGTCCGGGGCGCCTGGGAGGTTCGGCTGGCAAGGGTCGAGACGGGCGGCGAGGGGCTGGAGCCCGGTGGTGACCGCCCGCGCGCGACCGGCCCGTTCACGCTGCGGGCGGACGGCTGGACGATCGTGCCGGGGACACGGGCCGGCGGACAGTCCGTCCGGGCTGAGATCCACGACGCCGGCGGATTGCCTGTTCGCGGGCGAATCAAGCGGATGGGGCAGAATCCGATCGGCGCGCCCGACAGCACGTCTGTCACGGAGTGGCTGGCGACCGATGGTCCGGTCGAACTCAGCCGCATCCATGCCGCGACCGTCGTCCTGACCGCCGCCAACCCGGGACCGGCACCGTCCGTCCGCATCGACGGCGACACGGTGACCGTAGCCTGGTCCGGGGGTCAGACGGACACCATAATCCTGCCGCCGTTCCACGGGACGAACGGATCGTGAGCCGCCACCACCGGGAAGTCAGTGGACCTGGTGACCTGGGGCCGGAGGTCAGCTCGCGCGGTCTCCCCTACCCTTCGACCGGTACCTCGATGTGGCGGATCCCGATGTCTTCCGGGGCGCTACGGCCCGCGGTGGCCTCGGACAGACACGCCATGAAGCCGGGCAATGCTTCATCGGCGAGCGCGAGTTCGAAGGTGACCCGCTCGGCGTAGCGGATGTCCGCGACGGCGTAGTCGCTGGCCCGGAGCGCGTTCTCCAGCCGGCCGGCGTCGCCGTGGTCCGCATGGACGGCGATCACCCGGAGGGGGCGGCGCTCGACGATCCCGGCAGCATCGAGGCCGGCCGTCACCGCCTGCCCGTAAGCCCGGATCAGCCCGCCCGCTCCGAGCATGATCCCGCCGAAGTACCGCGTCACCACCGCGACGACATCGGTCACGTCACGCTTGTCCAGCACGCTCAGCATCGGAACGCCAGCCGTCCCGGACGGCTCGCCATCGTCGCTCGTTCGCTGCTGCCGACCGCCGACGCCGATCCGCCAGGCCGTGCAGTTGTGGTTGGCCTGCCAGTGCTCGGTGCGGATCCGCTCGATCACCGCACGAGCCGCGTCTTCATCGGCCGCCCGGGCCAGTGTGCAGATGAAGCGTGACCGCTTGATCTCGATCTCCGCCCGCGCCTCGTCCACCGCGATCAGCCGGTGCGCCGCCATCCCGCCATCCTCTTTCGCTGTCGTCCTCGCTGTCGTCAGCGATCCCGGGTTCCCAGCATGACACAGCGACGCCCCGGAATTCGGAGAGAGGCCGAACTCCGGGGCGTCGGTTGGTGTCCTGGCTGTTCGTGCCCGATCAGGCCGAGACGTTCCGGGCGCTGTTGCCATCGGCGGCGACCGCCGCGTTCTGGGAGGATGGAGCAGTCTCCGGGTCGCCGATCGGGACAGCCCGGGCGGTCCGGACCAGGCCTCCGGTGGACTCGGCCTGGGCAGCGACCTCGCCGTCACCGCCGACACTGGCGCGGCCGCTGCTGCTCCCGGTCCCGGATTCGGCCGTCGCCCCATTCGCCGGGCTCGCGGTCTGGCTCGCGGTCAGCGGCTGGTCCGGAGATGCCGGGCCGTTGGTCGCCTGGGCCGACTTCCGCGTGATGAGGGTCAGCGCCGGCTGGAACTGCGTGCCGGGTTCGGGGGCAGGACCCGGATCATGGACGACGCCCACTCCGCGATCGATCACCACACCGACGACGTTGGTCACGTTCGCCACCTTCTGGTTCGAGATTGCCCGCAGCGCCTCGATCCGGGTCCGCTCTCCGCCGACGACCAGCAGGGCGCCGTCAGCCATCCCGGCCAGCCGGAGCCGGTCGCTCTGCTCGGCCAGCGCCGGTGCCTCATAGATCACGAGATCCGCGTGCGGGACGATCCCGGACAGGACGCGCCGGAATGCGGACCGGTCCAGGCGGCTTGCGTCCTGCCGCGGGCCGGCGGGGATGAACATCAGGTTTGGCCAGTTCGTGCCGGAAACGGCGTCGGCCAGATCCATGCCCGGGTCCGCCATCAGTGAGCTGAGACCGGCCCGCGCGCCACCGCCGAAGATCTCACCGAGATGCGGGGCATCGAGGTTGGCGTCGATGAGGATCACCCGGTCGCCGCTCTGGGCCAGCGCGACGGCGAGGTTCGCCGCGACGGTTGACTTGCCTTCTCCCGGCCGCAGGGAACTGATCGCCAGCGTCCGCATCCCCTGCGTCGCGGTCAGGACCTGGACCGCCGAGCGCAACTGGACCACGCCCCGGGCCGCGTCCGTCCCGGAATTCACATCGACGAGCGGGGCGCCGCCCCGCGTCCGGGACCGGATGGTCTCCAGCACGGCCAGGACCGGCAGAGCCCCGGGCCGGCGCAGTCCGGATCCGGCTGCCCGTAACTGCTCGATCGCCAGGACGACCGTCACGGCCAGGAGTCCGGCCAGGATCGCGCCGAGCAGCACCCACATCGGCCGGCTCGGCGCGACGACGGCCCCCGGTTCGATGGCGGGCTCGGAGAATCTCAGGCCAGCCCAGCTTGACTCCTCCGGGGGGAGCGCGGCGTCACGCTCGGCGACGTACCCGACGTATGTCCCGGCGATGCCGTTGACCCAGCGCGTGGTCTGGTCAGGGTCCGTGCCCGTCACGGTGATCACGACGCGGGGCGGGGACAGGTTGCTGACGACCGTGGTCGCTGCGCGCAGGTCGGCCACTCCGGTCACGGGGGGGAGTCCCAGCGCGTCAGCGGCCTCGGAGAGGAACGACTCCGTCTGGATCTCGTACCGGAACGTCTCGGCCTGGGTCTGGAGCCCGCTGTTGACATCCGTGCCGAACAGGCTCTGGTTGGCCGTGACCAGGAGGGTGGCGCTGGACGCGTACTCCACCGGCCGGGTCGTCGACAGCGCGTAGCCCGCAACTCCACCAAGGATGGCGAGCAGGACAACCACTATTCCCCAGCGCCGCGCCAGCCGCAGGAGGCGAGCGAGATCGAATTCCATGGTGGAACCTCTAATGAAGACGAGCGAGTGGTCTGGTGGGACCCGGACGGAGGGGAACGCAGCCGGGAGCCAACGGTGATGCCCGGGTGGACAATGGATGAGCGGCCTGGGGCGGCGTCGGGAACCATCGGGAACGAGTGGGCGTCACGTCGTTACAGGGGAGTCTGACGTCGTGCGGGCCACCCGGAGGGCCGTTGGCAGGTCAGATCGTATATGTCCGTTCGGCTCTTTCGTGCCGAAGCCCGTGATCCAACCGCGTGGAGGTCCCGTAGCTCTCTATGATGGTAACCACCAGCCGCCTTATCACAAGAGGGAATCGAAACAACCATGACTTTTGTCCTATGACCCGTCGTTGACTCGACCCAATCGGGTCACTACGATGAGTTCAGTTGGCGGGCGTAACTGCTCGACGGCGCCAAAAATGGAATCTTCTGGGAGCTATGAAGCCTCGCCTGTATTTGGTCACCTGGGCGAGGTGGAGCGAGTGGTGAAACCGAACCCGCCAGGGGTTCGGTTTTTGTCGTTTTCCGGTCCGATCAGCCTGAAGGCCAGTCGTTTCCGGTACCCGCTCTCGACCTGACGGATGACCCGAATGGGTGATCCCGACCGTCTCTCCTGAACCCGGCCACGCAGATTGTTCTCTGGACGGGGAATCGCCATCTGACAGTGCGCTTTGATCGCGCCGGCGTAGTTCCCCTTCTGACGATGCGGATCCGGGTCCCAGGTGAAACATGGAGTCGCTCCCGTGACCAAGCCACTCAACGGTTTCTCCAGTCACTCGCTGCCAGGCCAGACGGCCGATACCAATGTGTTGCCTGGCGTGGTGACGACCGTCGCGCCACCCGTGCGCCAGCTGCGATCGATCGGAAGCTTCCGGCTCCATCGCGGCTTGAGTGGCGAGGCCATCATCGTCGGGTCCGGTACCGGCGTATCGCTCGCCGCGACCCTCCTCAATAATGAAGACCGGCCGTACCGGATGGGCCATGCGGCGACGATCCCGGCGGTCCATGCCGTCCACCGTGTCGAGACCCGGGCCGAGGCAATCCGTTTGCTCGGCACCCTGCCCGCCGGTACGATCGTGGTCGAGTCCGGTACCGTGTCGACCGATCAGGACGCCTATCCCGCAGACGTGCCGGTCTTTGCCGCATGGGAAGTGCTGGAAAGCACCCTCGGCCGCTCGTTCCCGGAGTTGATGCCCGCCGCGTCCGCCGCCCGGCGCTCACCGTGGTTGACCAGTACCGCCCGCCGCGTGCTCAGCGCGTCCATGGCGCTGGGGCTGCTCGCCATCACCTTTCCCCTTATGGTCGTGATCGCCGTCGCGGTCGCGGTTCGTGCCGGTGGCCGGTGGCCAGTCGAGCGCCGTCTGGCTGGTGGCCCGGCCGGCCGGGCTGACCTTGCCCGGTGGCGCCGGCCGGTCGGCCTCACCGCCGCCGCTGGCCGGTCCTCGCTCGCCGAGCGCCTGAATGCTGGCCGCCTGGGGCAGTTGCCGGCCATGGTCGATGTGCTCACCGGCCGTGCTGTGCTGGTCGGACCTGCCGTAGTGCCGGACGATGACGGCGCGGTGGTCCTGCCCGGCGTGCTGGGCTGGGACCTCGTCGCCGCCCGCGGTATCTTCGGCCGCGAGTCGGTCCGGGAGAGCTACGACGTCTTCTACCTGCGGCATGCCCGCCCGCAGCACGACCTGCGCGTGGTCCTTGCCTGGGTCGTTGGCCTGCCCGGCGCGCTGATCGACCTGTTTCACCGCGCGAGCGATCTGCCCGCCATCGACGCGGTCGTGCGGAATACGGAGGCCACGGTTGATGCGGGCCAGGATGTCGCCGCGATCGGCGCCGGTACCGCGTCCGGCGAGCGGCCCACGCCAGCCAGGGCCCTGATTGTCGGAGCCGGCAGCGCCGGCCAGTTCCTCGCGGTCGCGCTCCCCCGCCGCCCGGACATCGGCTTGGCCCCGCTGGCCTTCGTCGATGACCAGGCCCGGCTGATCGGGCGCCATGTCGACGGCCTGCCCGTCCTCGGCACGACCGTGGACATCCCCGAGCTGGTCGCCGCCCACGACATCGAGACGGTCGTCATCGCCATTCCCTCGGCCAAGCCGGAGGACCTCGCCCGGATCGTCGCCCAGGCTCGCCGCTCCACCGCCCGTGTCCTGACCATGCCAGACATCGGCACGCTGCTCCGCGCCGAGTCCACGCCGATCGAGCTGCGCCGCGTCGACCTGCATGAGGTCCTGGGGCGGCCGCCGGTCGAGGCGTTCGCCGGGATCTGCAACGACTTCATCGCCGGCAAGCGCGTCATGATCACCGGCGCCGCCGGGTCGATCGGCCAGGAGCTCACCCGGCAGGTCGCCCGCCTCGACCCGCAGGCCGTGATCGCGCTGGATATCAATGAAACCGGCCTGTTCGATCTCAACCAGGAGCTGGTCCTCGCCGGCAGCGACACCCCGTTCCACGTCGTCGTCGCGTCGGTGACCAACACCAAGCGGCTGGAGTCGATCTTCTCCACCTACAAGCCGGACATCGTCTTCCATGCCGCGGCCTACAAGCACGTGCCGATGATGGAGAAGTACCCCCAGGAGGCCGTGTTCGTGAACGCGATCGGCTCCCGGCGGGTCGCTGAGGCGGCGGCCCGCGCCAAGGTCGAGCGCTTTGTCCTGGTCTCGACTGACAAGGCGGTCCGCCCTTCCAGCGTCATGGGCGCGACCAAGCGGACGGCCGAGCTGGCCGTCAAGGCCGTCGCCCGCGAGACCGGCATGTCTGCCTGCGCGGTCCGGTTCGGCAATGTCCTGGGTTCGCGCGGCAGCGTGATCCCGACCTTCGAGCGCCAGATCGACGCCGGGGGCCCGGTTACCGTCACCGATCCGAACATGCGCCGCTTCTTCATGACCATCCCGGAGGCCGCGTCCCTCACGATCCAGGCCGGAGCCTTCGGCGACCGCGAGGCCGTCTACATGCTGGACATGGGCGAGGAGGTCGCGATCCTCGATCTCGCTCGCCGGATGATCGAGCTGCGCGGGCTGGTCCCCGGGCGCGATATCGAGATCGTTTACACCGGCCTGCGCCCGGGCGAGAAGCTGCGCGAGGAACTGTCGCTGGCCGCCGAGGTCTCCGTCCGCACCGCCCACAGCAAGATCGCCATCCTCCAGGAGCCGGAGCGCCCAACCGAGACGCTGCGTGCCTTCCTCTCCTCCCTTGACCGTATGGGCGAACTGGCCCTGACGGAGAACGTCGAGGACCTCCGCGCCGAGCTGTTCCGGGTCATCATCCGGGCCGACCGGAACCTGGTCCAGGTACCGTCCCCCGCGCCGGTCGTGACCCACATCCCCGGCACCGTCGAGTCGGGTGAGGACGTCGACCCGATTGCGATCATGGTTGCCGCGGACGCGGGCAGCGTGCCGGTGCGCAGTGAGCGTGTCGTTCACGAGGACCAGGCCATGCGCTCGGCCGGGTAGTCCGGCAAAGTCGAAGCCCGTAGGTAATAGGTCCCGATCCGGCCGTTTCGCCTGCCGGGACCGATACAAACCGGACCACCCGGCGCCACCCTTGTCTCCAGCCAGATCAACCGGAATGGACCTGACCTGTCTCGCCGCGTGCCGCTCACCCCAGCCCGCTCATTACCGCCGGTGTCCCGGTGCCAAGGAGAACCCCGATGACCACGATGCCGCAGACCCGCCTCGCGACCGATCCCGACCTCGACCCGGTGGCCGCGCCGATCGTCGCGACGCCGGCTCCGTACGATGTCCCGATGTCCGCCCCGTCGCTGGATCAGTCGGACATCGACGCCGTCATGGAGGTCATGCGGACCTCGACGCTGAGCATGGGGCCGCAGATCGCCGCCTTCGAGCGGGAGATGGCCGGCTACATCGGGGTACGCCACGGCGTCGGTGTCAACAGCGGTACCAGCGGCCTGCACCTGGCGCTCTCCGCCCTCGGCGTCGGTGAGGGACATGAGGTCATCACCTCGCCGTTCTCCTTTGTCGCCTCCGCCAACTGCGCCATCTACGTCAACGCGAAGCCGGTCTTCGCCGACATTGACCCGGACACGCTCAACCTGGATCCCGAGCGGGTGGCGGACGCCATCACCCCGAAGACCCGGGCACTGCTCCCCGTTGACGTCTTCGGCCAGCCGGCCGACAGCGACGCCATCGGCTCCCTGGCCCGGAAGCACGGGCTGCCGATCGTCGCGGATTCCTGCGAGGCCATTGGCGCCGAGCGCAACGGTCGGCGCGTCGGAGCGGACGCCGATGTCGCCGTGTTTGCCTTCTACCCCAACAAGCAGATGACGACCGGCGAAGGCGGCATGATCGTCACCAACGATGATGACCTCGCCCGCGTCATGCGCAGCCAGGCCAATCAGGGACGTGATGACGCGGGGACGTGGATGAACCACGTCCGCCTCGGTTTCAACTACCGGCTGGACGAGATGAGCGCCGCGCTCGGCCGATCGCAGCTCGCCCGGATCGACTCGATCCTCGACCGCCGTGCCCGGGTCGCGTCGTGGTACGACGAGCGCCTCGCGACCGTGTCCGGCGTCCGCCGCCCGTTCGTCGCGCCCGAGACCAGCCGGATGAGCTGGTTCGTCTATGTGATCCAGACCGAGGACGGGATCGACCGCGACCGGCTGGTCGCGGAGCTGGGCGCCCGCGGTATCCCCAGCCGGCCGTACTTCGTTCCCATCCACCTGCAGCCGTTCTACCGCGAGCGCTACGGCTACAAGCCGGGCGACTTCCCGGTCACCGAGGCCGTGGCGAAGCGGACCATCGCGCTGCCGTTCTTCACCGAGATGACGCTGGGCCAGGTCGACCTGGTCTGCACGCGGATCGAGGAAGCGATCGACCACAGCCGCGCCTGAGCCGGCGCCGACGTGCCGCGACACCAGACCGGTGGGCCTGGTCGCAGCGCGCCTACGACCGCGACCATGACTCGCATTACCGGGAATCGCCCGGGCACACAGGCAGGACCCGGGGTCACCCATGAATCGCATCGTCGCAAAGCTGAGGGCATCGGGAGGCGCGTCGGGGACGAGCCATCCGCTCATCCCGCTGCTGCGCCGGTTCGCGGTCGGGGCGTTCTGGTCGGTGCTCGGCTCCATGGCCGCCCGGGCACTGCCCATCCTCTCGGCGCTGTTCGTCGCCGGGTTGCTCGGTAGCGAAGGCTATGGCCAGCTCGGAGTCATTCAGAACACGCTCAACCTGTTCGTCGTGCTGTCCGGGCTCGGGCTCGGGCTGACGGCCACCCGGTTCGTCGCCGCCAATCGCACGACGCACCCGGCGCTGGCCGGTCTCTATGCCCGGCTGGCGATGCGGATCACGGTCGTCGCCGGGTTCGGGCTGGCGGCCGTGACCTTCTTCACCGCTCCCGTCGTCGCCCGGGAGGCGTTCGGCCAGGAAGCGCTCAGCCTGCCGCTGCAGCTGGCCGCCCCCATCGTTATCTTCGCGGCGATCAACAGCGCCCAGATGGGGATCCTCAGCGGGCTGGAGGCATGGCGCCCACTTGCCTTGGCGGGTGTCGCCCAGGGTGTTATCACCGCGGCACTGCTGGTCGGTGGCGCGGTGTTTGGTGGCGTGACCGGCGCCGTGCTTGGCCTGGCGATCGGCGAGGCGGTCAGCGCCGGCATCCTCCGGCTGACGGTCGTCCGGGTGTCACGCACGGCCGGGATCGACCGGCCGATGTCCGCCTCGCGGGAGCACTGGCGGAAGCTGCTCCGCTTTGGCATCCCGGCCCTCGTCAGTTCCAGCCTGACCATGCCGGCGACGATGATCGGCACCATCCTCCTGACCCGCCAGCCCGACGGCCTCACCGAGATGGGACTGTTCACGGCCGCCTCCCGCTGGAGTTTCGCCGTCCTGTTCCTGCCGACCGCCGTCTCGCGGATCGTCATGCCGATGCTGGCCAACTTCGACGGCGCCGGCAACCGGGCGGATTTCCGCCGGATGTTCCTGGTCAACACCGGAGTCTCGCTAGGCTTCGTCGCCGTGCCGGCCGCCGTGATGATCGCCCTTGCCGGTCCGATGATGGGGCTGCTGGGTCCCGAGTACCGGGCCGGTTCAATGGTCCTGGTCATCCTGCTGCTTGCCACGCTGCCCATCACCCTCAACGATACGGTCGGCCAGGTGCTGACCAGTACCGGGGCCATTGGCTGGCGGCTGGCGCTGGACATCGTGCTGTCGGTGCTGCTGGTCGTCACCGCGGTGGTGTTCATCCCGCGCTCCGGGGCCTCCGGCCTGGCACTGTCACAGCTGGTCTCGTTCGGCGTGGTCGCGGTGCTGCTGGCCGGCGTCGTCGCCATCCGGCTGCGTGGCCAGGGCAGGACGGCGGATCCGGAGCCGGTTGCGCCGACCGCCGCGCCCGGTGCTGCTACGACCCCGTCAACGACCGTCGCGCCCGGTGCGGCTCCGGCCCAGTCGACGACTGTCGTCGCTACTCCCCGGCGCATTCCCGGACCGGCGTGGCGTGACCGGGTCGCGTTGCCCATGTCCGACCTCGCCCTGCCCGTTGCTACCGGCGGGGGGTTCGCCGTTCCGCGCGGCACGGCCGATGGCTGGCAGCCACGGGTCGAACGGCCGGTGGCTGCCCCCATCCTGGACCGTGGCGTCTTCGGCTGTATGGCGCTGGCCTGGATCGGGGTGCTGTGGTTCATCACCTCGCTGCCCGATCCTCGGTTCCTGGCCGTGCTGGTGCCGGTGCTGGGTGTGCCGGCCGTGCTGTTTCTCCTGCCGGCCTGTCGCCCTTCGCTCCGTACTCCGCTCTCGCCCCACAACTGGGTGCTGTTCATCTTTCTGCTGCAGGCGCTGATCCTGCCGCTGTCGATCAATTCCGGCGGCGTGTCCATCGGTCAGCTCCCGTGGCTGCCTTCGACCGAGGGCTTCAACCGGGCAATTCTGCTTAGCTTCGTCGCCTTCGTCGCCTACTGCGTCACATTCCAGTGGGCCAACCGGGCGACCGGCGCCCAGCGGACCTATCCGGATCGGCCGCGGCCGGAGCGCCGCCCGCCTCACCTGCCGCTGGCGCTGTTCTGTGGGGCGCTGGGGATCGTCGGGTTCGTGCTCCAGTTCGGTGGTCCCGGCGGGTTGATCGCCTACTACCTGGCCCCGGAGGAGGGCGCGCTGGGCCCGAGCGCGGAATCCGCGACGCTGGCCGAGGCGGCGAGTACGTTCCTGCGGCCGTTCCTCGGGTTCGCGATCGTCTTCGGCTGGGCGCTCTGGGCCGATCGCCGCGCCCCGTCCGCCAGCCGGCGCCAGCTGGTGCTCGTGACGGTCGCCGCTGCCGTCGCGCTGCTGATCGTCTACGCGTCGTTCGGCTACAACCGCGGAGCCTTCACCGCGCCGCTGATCGCCCTGGTCGCCGCCTATTCGCTGCGTGTCCGCCGGATCCCGTGGAAGGCGATGCTGGTCGGTGGGCTTGCCGGGCTGATCGTCCTGGTCTTCTGGGGTGGCTACCGGACCAGCGAGTACGGCAGCCTCGGTGACATCATCTCCAATGCCGAGACCCGCGCCACGGTGATGGAGGACCTGGAGCTGGAGAGCACCCTCCAGATCTACGGCGGCGCGCCGCAGCTGACCGCATTCGTGCTGGACAGCGAGGCGACCATCCCCCCGGAGCAGCTCGGGGGGCAGTCGCTGCTCGGGTCGGTGTTCGCTCCGATCCCGATCATCGGCGAGGCATTCCGCTCCAGCAGTGGGGTCGAGATCTTCAACCGCCTGATCTACGGGCCCTACCCGGAGTTCTACGATCAGGTCATGCCGTTCCAGGCCGAGCTCTACATCAACTTCGGTCTGACCGGGATCATCATCGCCTACGCGTCCCTCGGCCTGATCGTCGCCCGGCTGGAGCGGTCGTTCCAGACGACGGCCAGCACGGCCCAGGCGTTCATTGCCCAGTACGCGGCCGTCTGGCTGGGCTTCCTGATCCCCGGCAGCCTCGCCGCCACGTCGCAGATCTTCATCTACTTCTTCTGGCCGGCCTACCTCTACCTCGCGCTCCGGCTGATCGGCTGGCGATCCGAGCGCAACGCCCCACGCCCCATCGCCTCGGCGCCGACGGGCATCGAAGGACTCCGCGCATGACTACCCCCGTCCCCCGGATCGCCATCGTCGGTGGCATCTTCGACCGGTCGGCCGAGTACCAGGCCCAGCGCCGCTTCACCCCGGAATCCGTCCTCGTCGATGGGCTCCGGTCCAATGGCTGGGATGCGTTCGCCGTCGGGCACGGCGACTTCGACCCGGGCGACCGCTGGGACCTGGTCCATGTGCACCATATCGGGCGGGCCGCGCTGCGGATGGCGTTCGCGGGCGGGCGGGCGCCGTTCGTCTACACCAGTCATGACCCCTACCTTGCCAGCGACTACGAAGTCAACGGGCGCCGGCGGACAATGACCGGCCTGGTCGCCGCCCGGGCCGACGTGATGATCCCGCTGAGCGAGGCCGAGCGGGCCCGGGACGAGCGCCGGTTCGGCAGCCGGTTGCCGAAGCAGGTCGTGATCCCCAACGGTTTCCCGTCGGCGACGTACCACTACGCGCCCCCTCCGGATGCGAGTGACACGCCCCGGCGGCCGACGGTCCTGTTCGTCGGCCAGTTGATCCCGTTCAAGGGCGTCGATGTGCTGCTCCACGCCTTTGCCGACGTCGACCCGGAAGCGGATCTGCTGCTGGCGTATCAGAACGCGGCGCTGGAAGCCGACTATCGCGCCCGGGCGGAGCGGCTGGGGATCGCCGACCGGGTCCGCTTCCTCGGTATCCAGTCCTCCGCGCAGCTGGCCGACCACTACCGGGCCGCCGACGTGCTCGTGTCGGCGTCGTACGCCGAGGCGCTGCCCAGTGTAGTGATCGAGGCGCTGATGTGTGGCTGCCCCGTGATCGCGACCGATGTCGGCGGGGTGCCGGACATCCTCGCCGGACAGCACCTGACGGTGCCGGCCGGCGACGCGACGGCGCTCGCCGCCGCACTCCGCACCCGCCTGGCCAATCCCGTATCCGGAGCAGACCGGGCCGCGACCAGCGCCGATGCCATCGCCCGCTATACGCCCGAAGCGATGGTCGCGGCGCATGAGACGGTCTACCGCGACCTGCTCGCCGCCGGCCGCGTGCCGCGGCGATCGCGTCGGCCGACGCGGGTCCTGCACCCGGCCGTGTCGTTCCTCCTCGACCGCGCCGGTCCGCTGCTGGCGGGTCGAGGCCTGACGTCCTGACCCGATCCCATTCCTCTAACTCTCGCGAGGTACGTTCCCATGCGCATCGTCCACATCAGCGTCGGCGGGGTGCCCGTCCTGCACCCGTTCGGCGGCGCCGTCCAGCGCCGGATCCTGGAGCTGGGCCGCCAGCAGGTCGCCAATGGCCATGAGGTGATCATCTACTCGCCCGACGAGGCGACTGGGACCCAGACGTACGACGGGATGGAGATCCGGTCCTATCGCTGCCGGACCGGCGCGCGGCTGAGCTGGATCGAGATCCAGGTGCGGGCCGCGCTGGACCTGATGGTCCGGCAGCTCCGCGGCGGCCGGCCGGACGTCGTCCATGTCCACAATCAGGCCGAGGGTGCGCTGATCACCCGGCTGGTCCGGGCGCCCAAGGTGCTGGCCTATGACTACTTCTACTTCCGTCGCGGGCTTCGCGGGCCGCTGCGCTGGTTGTACCGCCGGTCGCTGCGCACCTACGACGCGCTGCTGCCGGTCTCGATCCACTGTCGTGACGAGTCCGACCGTTTCTGGGATCTCTCCGGGACGCGGCTCCGGATCATCCACAACGGCGTAAATATCGAGCAGTTCCGTCCTGACCCGGCCGCTGGGCAGGTCGAGCGCGACCGGGCCGGGTTGTCCGGCAAGCTGGTCGTCTACATCGGCCGGGTCAACGAGCAGAAGGGCACCGATGTGCTGCTCGAGGCGATGCGGTTGCTGGCCGAGCGCGGATCGGACGCCCGGCTGGTCATCGCCGGGCCGATCGGCCAGTTCGGCCACGGCGACACCGGCCAGACCGACCCGGGTAACTGGCGGGCGCGGATCGCCGCGGTGGGCGGAACGTATCTCGGCGCGGTGGCGGAGGAGCGCCTGGCGGGCGTCTACAACATGGCCGACGTCTTCGTGATGCCGACCACCCAGTTCGAGATGTTCGGCATGTCGGCCGTCGAGGCGCAGGCCTGTGGCAAGCCGACGGTCGCGTCCGACAACGGTGGGTTGACCGAGACCGTCCCGGAGGACTGTGGTGGGCGCTTCCCGGCGGGCGATGCCGCGGCGCTGGCCGACCGGATCCGGTCCGTTCTCGACGCCACCCCGGAGGAGTACGACGCCATCGCGCGGCGGGCCCGGGCCAACGCCGAGATCTACGCTTGGCCGGCCGTCAACGACCGCCTGGAAGCGGTCTACGCCGAGGTCGCCCGGTGAGCATCAGCGACCTTCCCGCTCACCCGTTGATCAGCGTCGCGCTGCCCGCCCGGAACAACGCCCGGACGATCGAGCTGGCGATCCGCTCGATCCTGGCGCAGGACTACGATCACTTCGAGCTGCTGCTGCTCGACGACGGGTCAACCGATGACACGCTCGCCGTGATGCGATCCTTCAACGACCCGCGGATCCGGGTGTTCTCCGATGGGGCCGGCCGACGGCTGCCGGCCCGGCTTAACCAGGCGATCGGAGAGGCCCGCGGAGAGCTGTTCGCCCGGATGGACGGCGACGACGTCGCCTATCCCGACCGGTTCCGCCGCCAGGTGGAGCGTCTGCTGGCCGCCGACGCACCCGATGTCGTCGGCGCCGGGGTGGCGGTCGTCCGCGATGACCTGTCCCTGGTCGGCGTCCGCCGCCCGGCGCCGGACCACGCGACGATCACGGCGTCACCGGCGACGGGGTTCGGGCTGGCGCACCCGACGTGGATGGGGCGAACGGCCTGGTTCCGGCGCTGGCGCTACCGCGAGTCGGCGATCGGGATGGAGGACCAGGACCTCCTGCTCCGGGCCTATCGCGACAGTCGCTACGCTAACGTCCCGGAACTGCTCCTGGCCTATCGCGAGCCCCGGCTGGACCTGCGGAAGATCGGCCGGACCCGGCGCCATATGGCTATGGGCTACGCCGCCGAGCATCGCCGGCAGGGCAACCCGGCGCTGGCGCTCCAGGCCGTCGCCGGGCAGGCCGTCCGGATGGCGGTCGATACCGTCGCCATCGGGACGGGACTGGGCTACCGACTGCTGTCCCACCGGGCTCAACCCGCGACCCCGGACGAGGCTCGACAGTGGGAGACGGTCGCGGCCGGGCTCGGCGTGACGGTCCCGACTACCACTACACCTGCCGGTCCTTCCCCCACCACGGGGCGCCGGCCCCGTATCGCGCTGGTGACGACCATCCCCGCCTCGCTGAACTTCTTCCGCGGGCAGCCCGCGGCATTCCGCGAGCACGGCTACGAGACCCACGCCGTCGCGTCGCCGGGACCGGAGCTGGAGGCGTTCGCGGCGCGGGAGGGCGCTCAGCCGTGGCCCGTCGCGATGACCCGGCAGATCACCCCGCCGAAGGATGTCGTCGCGCTGGCCCGGCTGGTGGTGACGTTTGCCCGCATGCGGCCCGACATCGTCCATGCGTCAACGCCCAAGGGCGGCCTGCTCGGGATGCTGGCCGGTCGGCTGACACTCAGGCCGGTCCGTATCTTCCATATTCATGGCCTGCCGCATGAGACGCGGACCGGGTTGAGCCGCACGTTGCTGATTGGCAGCACCCGGGTCGCCGCGACGCTGGCCGACCGGGTGATCTGCGTCGGACCGTCCGTGCGCGACCAGGCGGTCCGGGACGGGATCGTCCGGCGCGACAAGACCGTGATCCTCGCCCACGGCAGCGCGAACGGCGTCGACGCGGCCGGCCAGTTCAACCCTGATCGGCTCGGACCGGATCCGCGTCGCGCCGGCCGCGAGCAACTCGGGCTGGACCCGGACGGGTTGGTCGTTGGCTTCGTCGGGCGGCTGGCGCATGACAAGGGGCTCGACGACCTCGTCGGCGCCTGGCGGACGCTGCGTGAGTCTGATCCGGCGTTGCGCCTGCTGATCGTCGGGCCCGACGAGCCGGACGACCCGGTGTCTCCCGCGACCATGGCCGCATTGCAGTCCGACGACCGGATCATCCTGGCCGGGCCGGTCAGCGACCCGGCGGCGGCGATGGCAGCGATGGACGTCTTCGTCCTGCCGACCTACCGCGAGGGGTTGGGGCTGGTACTGATCGAAGCCGGCGCGATGCGGGTGCCGGTCGTGGCAACCGCGGTCACCGGCTGCGTCGACGCGGTGGTCGATGGGGTGACCGGCACGCTGGTCCCGGCCCATGCGCCGGACGAACTGGCGGCCGCGATCGCCACCTATCTCGCTGACCCGGAGCTGCGGGAGCGGCACGGCGCCGCTGGCCGGGAGCGGGCCCTCCGCGACTTCGATCCGGCCGCGATCCGGGCGGCGACCCTCGCGCTCTATGACAGCCTGCTCGGTGCGGGCCAGGATCGCGGGAACTGAGCAGCCCGCGTGTCAGTCCAGGTCGGTGCTCATTGACGGAACCGGCGATGGGGTGACACTGGCTGCCTGGGACGGCAAGGGGGTCTCGCCCGGCACCGCCGGGGACGTGGCCCCGGCCTCGGAGAGCTCTGCCGTTCCCTCGACCTCCGCGGCTCCGGTCTCCGTGGTCACGACGGGATCGACCGGTGAATCAGCCTGGGGGACCGGTGGCGCCGGGACGTACTGGTGGACGCCCGGGATTTGCACGATCGTCTCGCTGCCATCGGCGCCGATCCGGGCCAGGTCCAGGGTGGTCTGCGGCTGAACAAAGCCCGAAAGCAGGATCCCGTTGGCCGGGACGTTGAACCGGCCCCGGATGATGTTCGGTCCCCACTCGAAGTCGACCGCGATGGCGCGCTCGTTCTGGCTACCCGTGACGTCCAGCACGCACAGCCCGGCGTTGTCGATCAGGATTCCGGTTCCGGGCCACCCCTCCGTGCTGGAGGTCGAGTTCAGGATCACCCCACTGAAGATGTGGTTTCCGCCCCGCAGGACCAGGCCGGTCTCGTGGCCACTGATCAGGATCCCGCTCATCCGGCTGGAACCGGCGGTCGCGGCCAGTTCGATCCCGATGCCGAGATTCGGCCCCGTGGCCGCCGAATCAGACAGGTAGCCCGGCGAGACACCGAAGTGGAACGACCCCAGCCCGTTCAGCCAGCTGTTCCAGCCGCTGCCACTGATCCCGCCGTTGTAGCCGTCGGGCGTACCCTCGGAGATGAATCCCCAGCCATCGTTGGAGAACGTGACAAAGTTGCTGAGGACCGAGTCGTGAGGACCACGGTGGCGCCAGCCGTTCCCCCCGTTCAGGATCGTCTTGATATTGGTGAAGAAGCCCTCGACGTTGTCCTCGATACTGTCGCCCTGGCCGTGCGTCGTGAACTCCAGGGAGATCCCGTCCTCGGCGCAGTTCTGGACGATCAGGTCGCGGAAGACATGGGATCGTCCCCAGATCTGGATGCCGGCCCCCGAGGTGTTGGTCGCCCGGGCACCGTCGACAGTCAGCATCGACAGGCCGATGTAGTTGGCGCCCCGGCGCTCCGGGTACTCGGTCAGCGTCCCGGTCAGTTCGGCGAAGCCACGTCCTTCGATGACGGGCCGGTTGGATCCGGCGACGGCCATCAGGGTAGTAGTGCGATGTCCCGCTCCCTGGATGGTCGTCTGTGAGCCGATGATCAGGTTGCAGCGGAAGATGCCGGGACCGATCAGGACCAGGCCGCCGCCCTGCTGCTCGGCCTGATCCAGCGCGGACTGGAGGGCGGCGCTGTCGTCGGTCTCGCCGTCCCCGACCGGGCCAAAGTCGCTGGCGAGGATGACGGGCAACTGGGGCGTCGGGTCGGACTGGGCGACCGCCGGGCGATGGACGCCCGCAGCTACGAGCAGTCCGCCGGCGGCCGCGGCCAGTCGACGGCGGGAGACGCTGCTATCCACGAGAGAGGACCTCAATTCCGAGCGACTAGGCTGAGCATAGGGAGTCACCGCGCGTCCTGGTCAGCATGGCATCGACCGGGGACTGCCGTAACAGAGCATGGGATCGCCGGACGCCGTTTCCGTGTCCGTCGTTACCGGGTCAGAGTCTGGCCATGGTACATCTGATCAGCCCGATACATGGTCTACGGCTCCTGTACCGAAACTGGATGACATGGATCCAGCACAGCTGCTCGAGGTCCGCTGTTCCGCCTGCTACGGCAGGTGTCTCCGGAGACGGACGGATGTGCGTTCGCGAACAACCGGTGCCTCAGGCCAGATTCTGCATAATGGCGAAAGGATGCAACGGCCAGTTGGCCGGAAGACGATCGATTTGCCGGCATGTCAAGTCCGGTGCCTGGGATGGAATAATGGTAGATCGATGGGGAGACGGAACCTGATGCCGACCCGGAACGTGCTGGCGTCTCCCACGGCCTGGCGAATCAAACGCCTGATCGATATCGCCGTGTCGCTGGCGGCCCTCATCGTTCTCTCTCCCCTGCTGGCAGTGCTGGCCGTCGGTGTGGCGCTGAAGATGGGGCGCCCCGTCCTGTTCCGGCAGGAGCGGGTCGGCCTGGACGAGCGCAGTTTCTCGCTGATCAAGTTCCGGACATTGACCAACGAGATGGACGCATCCGGCGCGCTCCTGCCGGCGGGTGATCGCGTGACTCCGTTCGGCCAGACGATGCGCCGCTGGAGCCTCGACGAGCTTCCGCAGTTCGTCAATGTCCTCCGGGGAGACCTGAGTCTCATTGGCCCACGTCCATTGCTCGATTACTACCTGCCCGCCTACACCGAGCGGGAGCGACTCCGGCATACCGTGCGACCGGGCATCACCGGCCTGGCACAGGTCCGGGGCCGGAACAGTGTCGGCTGGGACGCCAAGCTCGCACTGGACGTCGAGTACGTCGAGCGGTGGAGCCTGGCGCTGGACGCGAAAATCGCCGTCCTGACGGTGCTCCAGTTGATCCGGCCGTCGAACGTCGCCAGCGATCCGGGCGCGGAAGGTGACCTTGCCCTGATCCGCGGCCTGGGTGAGCCGCCCCCGGAGCGTCCAGCCGCTCGCCGCGGGCACCGCGACTAAAACCGGCCACAGGGGGATGACCGGGCTTTCTTGCCCCTGCGATGCCTTGCCGGGATGATCTCCCGGAACGAGCGCCAGTCCATGCAGGGACAGCCGTCCCAGTCATGCATCCCGGTCAACCGGACGACCTCGGCCTCGCCCGCCTCGGTGAAGCGCTCCCGCCGCATCCAGGGTTGGCGAGCCACGCAGAGCCGGGATCGGCTTCCCGAACTATCGGGATGTAGTACGGAAGGGGGATGGCCCCGGCCCTGAGCCAGCGGGTACAAGCCAGGGAACCATGGCGTCGACCGGAGCTCTTGCGATGGGAGGCGGTGCGATGATAGTGCTCTCGACCGTCCCGGCCGTTCTGGCCAGGACTGGCCACCTGGAGTCGACTCCTTGAACGTCCAGATCCTGTCCCCCGACGATCGCCGCTGGGACGCGGTACTGGCGACGGCACCTCATGACTTCTACGCGTTGCCACGCTTCGCCGCGCTCGAAGCCCGCGACAATGACTGTCGCCCCGTAGCGGCGCTGGCCAGTGAGGGCGATCGCCATCTGCTCATTCCCCTCCTTCTCCGACCGGTTCCCGTCTTCGACGATGCCCTCGCTGCCGATGGTCACTTCGATGCCAGCAGTCCCTATGGCTACCCCGGCGTCGTGGCGTCGCCGGCCGCGCTTGCTGGTCCGGATGGCGACGCGTTCCTGGCCGCAGCCCTCGACGGGATCATCGACGCGCTCAAAGCCGCCGGGGTCGTCAGCATCTTTCTGCGGCTCCACCCGCTGATCCCCGTCGCGGTCGATGCGCTGCGGCAACACGGGGTCGTCGTGGATCACGGGAGGACCGTGTCGATCGACGTTCGGCCAGGCACGGAGGCGATCCTTGCCGGGATGCGGCGCAGCTACGCCAAGCACCTTCGCAAGCTTGACCGCGCCGGCTTCACAGCCGAGATCGACGAGGAGTGCCGGCCAGAGTCGATCGACGCCTTCGTCGACGTCTACACCGAAACGATGGGCCGGGTAGGGGCCGCGAAGTCGTATTACGTCGACGCCGCCTATGTCCGGGATCTGTATGACGCCGTCGACGGACGGTTGGCCATTTCCCTGGTCAGGCTGGGCGACGACGTCGCCGTGGCCGGCATGGTCACGACCGTCGGCGGGATTGTCCAGGATTTCCTCGGCGGTACCAGGACGGCCTATCTCTCACAGGCCCCGGCTCGGCTCGAGGTGTGGAACATCGCCTGCTGGGCCCATACGCGTGGCTTCCACCGATTTCACCTTGGAGGAGGAGTCGGCGGCACGGAAGATTCCCTGTTCGCGTTCAAGTCTGGCTTCTCGCCTGACCGACATCTCTTCCAGACGGCCAGGATCATCGTGGACGCTGATGTCGCCCACGGGCTGATGCACCAGTGGTCGATCCGGGCAGGGCGCCCCGCGGCCGATCCGACCGGATTCTTCCCGGCGTGGCGCGCGGCACTCCCCGATCCCATCCCTACCGGCTGATCCCCCACCGTCACGTGCCTGGTGTAGCTACGCACGCCCCTGGTCTGGCTGGTCCACGATTCGTGGCCGATATCGCGCTATACAGCTGGCCTCCCACGGTGCCGGCCAAAGTTGGTATGGAGCGGATGCTGGCAAGCACCGCCGAATCAACCGGTTCCCGCAGCAACCGGGAGCAGGTCTTCCTCGTGGTGGTCGCCAGAATCAGGTGCGATCGGCAGTCTCGGGACTAGATGCCCCGCAACTGGTCACTGCGGCGGGGGAACAGAGGCGACGCGGCGCCGACGTAGACGCCCTTCTCCTGCGTGTCCTTGAGCAGCAGCGCTCCGGCGCCGACGACGCAATCCGGCGCGATGGTGATGCCGTCGCGCACGGTCGCATTCACTCCGAAGAAGCAGCGCGGCCCAACCTTGACGAAGCCGGCGATCACGACGTGGCTGGCGATGAAGCAGTGAGCGTCGATGGTGGTGTGGTGCCCGATGTGGTTGCCACTCCAGATGATGCAGTCCGAGCCGATCTCGACGAACGGCTGGATGACGTTCTGCTCCATGATGAAGACGTTGTCGCCAAGCACGACGTTGGGCCAGACGGACGCGCCCGAGCTGACGTAGGTCAGGAGGGTGTAGCCCTTGGCCTTCGCCTCGTGGTACTTCCGCTCGCGTAACCGGTTGACCTCCCGGTAGCTGACCGAGACGAACATCTGGTGCTCGTCAGGCGGATAGAGCCGCTCAACATCCTCGAACGCGACGAGTGGCAACCCCATTACCTCGGTCATGTCGCCAAGATGGTCCCGGTCGATGGTGAAGGCAACCACCTCGTGTTCGGAGTCGAATGTCAGATACTGGTGGATGACACTGGCTACCTGCCCGTTGCCGAACAGCACGACCTTCGCCATGGTGCGGGTCCTCGTCTTGGTGTCGGGACGCACGTTGGTCCCAATGGGTCATTGTCTCGGGTCGCGTGTCCGTGGGACCGTGGTTGCCGGACATCGCTCCGGGGCATTATCACCGTCGAGTGGCTCGCGCGCGGGACGCGCAACGTCAGGACACTCCCATGCAGGCTCAGGTTCAGGTCCTCACTCCCGACGACTCGCGCTGGATGGACGTCCTCGCCGTTGCCCGACACGACTGGTACCAGCTGCCCGCCTACGTTTCCCTGGCCGCACAGCAGGCCGCCGGCGACCCGGTGGCGGTACTCGTCACGACCCCGACGGCTCGGTTGCTGCTGCCGCTGGTCCTCCGGCCGCTGCCGCCGGAGCTCGGCGAGCCCGGGCAGCGGGACGCGATCAGCCCCTACGGCTACCCGGGGTTCGTCGTGGCTGCTCCCGACAAGGCGGGTGAAGGACTCCCCAACGACGACGCGATCCGGGAGGCGCTTGTCGCCGCGGTCAGCTGGCTGGGCGACAACGGCATCGTCAGCGTCTTCCTCCGGATGGACCCGCTGGCACCGTTCAAGCCGGAGATCGTCAAGCACCTGGGTGACGTCGTGCGTCATGGGCAGACCGTTTCGATTGACCTGACCCAGTCCCCCGCTGCCATTCAGAACGGTATCCGCAGCAACCACCGGCGCAATATCGCCAAGCTGGAGCGGCTGGGCTTCACGTTCGAATCCTGCTCACCCGATGACCCCGACGTGGTCCGGGAGTTCATCGTCGCCTACACCGAGAACATGGACCGCCTGCACGCCGACTCGTCATACTACGTCGATATCGAGTACGTCACCCGGCTGGCTGCGGCCCTGGGACCGGGGCTGACGATCATGCGGGCGCGGGTCGCCGGGGAAACGGTCGCCGCTGCCCTCTTCACCGAGGTCGACGGCGTGGTCCAGTACCACCTCAGCGGCACCCGCCACGCGGCGGCCAGCATGAGCCCGAACAAGGGGATGATCGCTGCGGCGATCCACTGGGCCAGGGACCGTGGGAACCGGGTGCTTCACCTTGGGGGCGGTGTCGGCGGGGCCGAGGATGCGCTGTTCGCCTTCAAGTGCGGGTTCTCGGACGATCGCAACCTGTTCTGGACGGCCCGGATCGTGACCGATCCGGTAGTTTATGGGGACCTCGTCTCCCGGCGTGATGCCCTGGCAGGTGGCCCGCAGACCCGTGCCGCCGGGTACTTCCCCGCCTACCGTGCTCCGGTGCCCCAGGTTGTGACGGTCGCTCCCTGAGGCCGGTTGCTCGACCGCTTGCCTGCCCGGCGTGTCTCTCAGATGCAGGGCAAGTGGCACAGATGGTGGTCACCCTGCACACTGAGTCGACATCATGTCTGTGGGAGCGCCGAAGGGTGTCCTCAGCATCTGCCGTAGGATCGGTCGCCTGTCCGAGGACAGGGCGACCGTGAGCCAGGAGACCGGAATGACCACTAACCAGCCGCGTGGCCGCTTCGCCACCCTTACCGACCAGCTCTACGCTGGAGAGATCACGCGCCGCCAGTTCCTCGCCGCCGGCGCCTCCCTTGGCATCGGGCTGGGGATGCTCGGAACGGTGATCCGGCACGCCCAGTCCCTCGGGGCCGCCCCGCACCCGCAGGACGCCGCCACCCCCGTTCCCACCGCTCCGGCCGTTGGCGCCGAGGGCAAGACCCGCGGCCAGGACGGTGAACTCAAGGTCCTGATCTGGCAGGCGCCGACGCTGCTCAACGCGCACCTCGCGACCGGCGACAAGGACAACGCCGCCGCCAGCCTCGTCACCGAGCCCCTGTTCGGCTACACGCTTGAGCAGACCCTCTACCCGATCCTCGCCGCCAGTATCCCGTCCGTCGAGAACGGAGACCTCGCCGCTGACTTCACCTCGGCCACGATGCGGCTCAAGCCGGGCCTGCTCTGGTCAGACGGCACGCCGGTCACCGCGAATGACCTGGTCTTCACCCACCAGTGGGTCACGACCGCCGAGAACAACGCCGTCACGAGTGACACCTGGGGGGTGATCGCCTCGATCGAGGCGGTAGACGACGTCACGGCCACTGTGACGTACTCTGCCCCGACCCTGAACTGGTACGTCCCGTTCGCCGGCGCGTCGGCGGGACTGCTCCCGGCCCACTACATCCAGGCCGGCGGCGACATGTCCAATAGGCCGATCGGGACCGGGCCGTTCGTGGTGACGGAGTTCAGCCCCAACGACCTCGTGATCTACGACGCCAACCCCAACTATCGTGTCCCCGAGCAGCCGTACTTCGCCCGCGTCAACATGAACGGCGGCGGCGACCCGGCGACGGCGGCCCAAGCGGTCATGCAGACCGGCGACTGGGACTTCGCCTGGAACGTCGCGGTCGAGCCGGAAGTCACCAACCAGTACCAGTCGGATGACTCTCCGGGCGTCCTGCGCGTCCTCCAGAGCTCCAGCGTCGAGCGGATCAACATCAACTTCTCCGACCCGCGCACCCCCGGCCCGGATGGCCAGCTGTCGTGGTACGAGATCCCGCACCCGGTACTGTCCGACCCGGCCGTCCGCCAGGCGATCGCCCTCGGCATCGACCGCCAGCTGATCGTCGACCGGTTCTACGATCCGACGGGTGAGCGCCCCACGGCCAATTTCCTGACGGGTATCCCCGCCGTGGAATCGCCGAACACCAGCTGGGCCTACGACCCGGACCAGGCCAGCCAGATCCTCGACGACGCCGGCTGGACGCGGAACGGCGACACGCGGGAGAAGGACGGCGTCCGCCTCCAGCTGAACCTGGTCACGACCGTGAATTCCGTCCGGCAGAAGACCCAGCAGGTCGTCCAGGCCAATCTGCGGGAGATCGGGTTCACGATCGACCTCGTCCAGGTCGATGGCGGGATCTTCTTCAACAACTCGCCCGGCAACGACCAGGGCAACCGCAAGATGTACTGCGACATGAACATGTTCACCAGCGGGCCGGAGTCGCCGACACCGATCAACTACATGCTCCGTTTCTATGCCGGTGAGGATCGCTCCAACATCGCCCAGGCCGCCAACGGCTGGACCGGCGAGAACTTCATCCGATACATCAACCCGGAGTTCGACGCGATCATCGACCGGCTCCGGGCCGGAGACGTTTCCGGAGTGGATGAGGTCAACCAGCTGCTGATCCAGCTCAACGACATCGTCTACACCGACAACGCCGTGATCCCGCTGGTCAACACCGGAACCAAGTACGCCATCCACACCTCCCTGATTCACGGGGACCGCGCGACCGGCCAGGACAATGTCTTCTCGACCGCGTCGATTGCCAACTTCGTGAACATCGCCGCCTGGAACCGGTCGACCCCCGTCGACCGGTAGGGCCGCAGACACCCTCTCCGCTTCCCGCCGACACCTGCCAGCCTTCCGCTGGCGGGTGTCGGTGTTTTCCGGAGAGGGTGGAACCCGGGAGCGCACGCTCACGTCCTATCGTTAGCCCGTCTGACGTGAGAGGTGCTCCCATGCCCCCGATCCTGGTCGTCGATGGCCATACGGACCCGGCCTACAACACCCTCGTCGATGGCCGAGACTACCTGCGCTCTGCTTATGTGATCCGGGCCGAGGAAGCGGGTGGTCCGGTCGAGGCGGGCAACGGCATCTGCATGCTTGGGGTGCCGGAGTGGCTGGCCGGTCGGGTCGCCGTCGTCGTTACGACCCTAACCGCCATCCCTCGCTCCGACGCGAAACCCGGCGAGCTTGGCTACCCGAACGCGGAGGGAGCCCACCAGGCCGCCGTCGCGCAGCTGCACATCTACCGCGACTGGGCAGCCCGCCATCCGCAGGTAACGATCATCGAAGACCGGCGCGGGCTGGACGCCGTACTGGCGTCGTGGGAGCCGACCGCGCCATCCGAGGGGCGGCAGGTCGGCCTGGTACTGCTGATCGAGAACGCCGACGTCATCCGCGAGCCGGCCGAGCTGGACTGGTGGCTGGGGCGCGGTGTCCGGATGATTGGCCCGGCCTGGTCCAGCAACCGGTACACCGGCGATACGGACGGCGGTGGTCCACTCACCCCGCTCGGGCGTGATCTCGTCGCCCGCATGGCCCGCCGTGGTGTACCGCTGGACGTCAGCCATATGTCGGACCGGGCGATCGTGGAGGCGTGCGATCTGCACGACGGCGTGATCCTCGCCAGCCACGCCAACCCGCGCCGGCACGTCGATCTGCGCCGCAATCTGTCCGACGACACCATTCGCCGCATCGCCGCCCAGGACGGGATCGTCGGGATCATGCCGCTGGGATGGGCACTGGACGCGACGTGGTCGACCCATCGCGATCGGTCCCGGATCCCGGTCGACCGGGTTGTCGACGCCATCGAGGCCGTCTGCGAAATGACCGGCGGTGCCCGCCACGTCGGGATCGGGTCGGACTTCGACGGTGGGCAGGGCGCCGAATGCGCACCCGACGGAATCGACACCACGGCCGACCTTGGCCGGATCGCTGATCGCCTGGCCGCCCGCGGCTACGCCGACGAGCAGGTCGTCGCGATTATGTCGGGCAACTGGCTTCGTGTTCTCTCCGCTTCGTTCCCCGGTTGATCATCCCCATTCGTCCGGAATTCCCAGGGTCGTGTTGAGCCAGTCCTCGCAACCATTCACCTGCCCCTCGACTTGCCAGGCGCCCATCGTGGAGTTTCTTCCGGGTTGCGCCGTCCGACGGTGTGCCGTTCAACGGTTGGTGGATGAGACCTGTCGGCAACCATGAATATTGTGCAACGAGCACATCATACGCTTCAGGCTCATGATCCGTGGGTTGTTCGACGCATCGGGCCGTGATTGGCTCGTTGTATTGGTCGATTTTTGGTCAATATGCCCATTGGTCCAGCGCGAACTGCTGGGCATGATAGACCCATCCTCTGAGGCAGGCAGTGAGACCGGCGCGGCGACGCCTCGGCTCCCGCGGCGATTGTGCACTCTGACCGGCTTCCCGCAACGGGAGTGCTGGCTGATGCGCCGACCCTGCCTGGAGTCCGTGATTCGCTGGTAGCGCTGGATCGGACTGCTGCCGGTTCGACGACGGCCATTTGGCAGGAGAAACGTCCAATGGGATCAGGTATCTCGCGGGAGCATCACCCGGAGACGGTTGGCGGTCTCGTCGCTGAGCTCGCTGCCGGCCGGATCACCCGGCGTGATTTTCTCGCACGGGGCGTGGCACTCGGGGCCAGCCTGGCGATGCTGGGCATGTTCGTCCGCAACGTGCAGATGACCGGTGCCGCACCGCACCCCCAGGATGCCGCTGCCGCACCGCCCGCCGTCGGACTGGACGGCAAGACCCGAGGCCAGGACGGCGAGCTCAAGCTGCTGCTCTGGCAGGCGCCAACCCACATGAGCCCGCATGTCTCGTCGGGCACCAAGGACTACCTGGCGGGCGCGCTCGTCGTCGAGCCGCTGATCCATCTCCTGCCGGACGGCAGTTTCTGGCCCAACCTCCTCACGGAAATCCCGACCATGGAGAACGGCGGGCTCTCCGAGGACCTGACGCAGGTCACCCTGAAGCTGATGCCGGATGTCGTCTGGTCGGACGGTGAGCCATTCACCGCCGATGACGTCGTCTTTACCCACGAGTGGGTCACCGACGAGGCCAACCAGACGACCAACTTCGGCGTCTGGAGCACGATCGGGTCGATCACTGCGGTCGACGACCTGACCGTCCAGGTCACCTATCCCAACACGGCGCTGGGCTGGTTCGAGCCATTCACCGGCTACCTGACTGGCCCGATCTATCCCCGGCACTACGTTGAGGGCGGCGGCAACATGATGACCGCCCCGATCGGGACGGGGCCGTTCGTCGTCGAGAGCTTCGCGCCGAACGATCAGATCATTTACGTCGCCAACGAGAACTACCGCGAGGCCAACAAGCCCGCCTTCGCCCGGGTGAACCTGAAGGGCGGTGGCGACCCGGCGTCGGTCGCCCAGTCCGTGCTGCAGACCGGGGACTGGGACTACGCCTGGAACGTCGTGATCGAGCCGGAGGTCGTCGAACCAATGGCGGCAGCCGGGATCGGCGCCTTTCGCGTGGCACCGGGCCCGGGGCTGGAGCGGATCAACTTCAACTTCTCCGACCCCAACATGGAGGGGCCGGACGGGCAACGGTCCTACTGGGCGAATCCGCACCCGTTCCTGACCGACCCGGCGGTCCGGCAGGCGATCTCGCTGGCGGTCGATCGCGAGCTGATCCTCAACCGGTTCTACGCTCCGCCGGGTGACCGGAACTCGTCGAACCTGCTCAATGGCGTGCCGGCGATTGATTCGCCCAATACCAGCTGGACCTTCGACGCCGACCAGGCCGTCGAGGTGCTGGAGGCGGCCGGGTGGGTCATGGACGGGGACATCCGGGCGAAGGATGGCGTCGAGTTGCGGCTCAGCTATTCCACCTCGATCAACTCGGTACGCCAGAAGACCCAGCAGGTGATCCGCCAGAATCTCGAGGCCATCGGCTTCCGGGTTGAACTGCAGCAGGTCGACGCCGCCATCTTCTTCGACAGCGCCGTCGGCAACGACCAGAACCTGCGCCACTTCTACACCGACATCAATGTCTACACGAACAGCTCCGGCTCGCCGGTCCCGATTGATTACATGCAGTTGTTCTACGCCGGGCCGGACGATTCCAACTTCGCGCAGGCCAGCAACGGCTGGTCGGGACAGAACATCTACCGGTACCGCAACGACGAGTACGATGCGCTCTACGAGCGGGTCCTCGCCGGCGAGATCACCAACATCGACGAACTCAACCAGGCGCTGATCCAACTCAACGATATCGTCATGGCCGACAACGCCATCGTGCCGCTGGTCAACGTCGGCAACAAGTACTGCGTCCATGGCTCGCTGATCCATGGCGACCTGGAGTCCGGTGAGGACAATGGTGGCGCCGGCGGACTCGACGGCGTGTTCTGGAACATCGCGAACTGGAACCGCGCGACCCCGGTCGATCGCTAAGGTCACACTCGCGTCGACTTTCGTCTGATCGGCCCTTCGAGCGCCCGCTGGCCGGCCGCCAGCGGGCGCTCGCGTGGCGAACGGGCATGAACCGGCTCGCCAGTGGCTCGCCGACCCGCTGGATCGTTGTTATGCCGGGAGACCATGCGGCGCCGGGTCTTTCGCGCGGTATGCACAGTATTGTCGGGATAATCGGTCACTATTGCCTGTTCGGTGATCGAATGTGGGCAATTCAGGCTTGCATGTCCTGCAAGGGATTAGGCACGATAGCCACATCCTTCGAGATGGACGGGTGAACGCTGGCGCAAGCGTGCCGCTGGATCCCGATGAATCTGTGCCAGTCGACTGATCGTCGAGGTCATTGGCTGACCGCTGGCGCACCGGCTCTGCCGGGGAGGGTGATGCATGCCGGTACCGCCTGGCGGCGTCGTCTCGTCCGGTCGCGTGGGCGAACCCGGACCCTCGCATGGGTTGGAGGAACGAGTGATGGCTCACGATCCACAGAGCGCGCACGCGGACACCATGAGCAGCCTGGTCGCGGACCTGGCCGCCGGACGGATCACCCGGAGGGACTTCATCGCACGCGGCGTGGCGCTCGGTACCAGCCTGGCGCTGCTGGGCATGTTCGTCCGTTCCGTGCAGACGTCGGGGGCGGCGCCACACCCCCAGGACGCCGCCGCCGCACCGCCCGCCGTCGGGATGGACGGCAAGACCCGCGGGCAGGATGGCGAGCTCAAGATTCTGATGTGGCAGGCCGTGACCATGATGAGCCCGCACGTCGCATCCGGGACCAAGGACTACCTGGCCGGTTCGCTCGTCGTCGAGCCGCTCATGCACTACCTCCCGGACAGCTCGCTCTGGTCAGACATGCTGACGGAGGTACCGACCCAGACCAACGGTGGCCTCAATGAGGACCTGACCGAGGTAACGCTGAAGATCCGGGAGGGGCTGGTCTGGTCGGACGGCACGCCGTTCACCGCCAACGACGTCGTCTTCACGCATCAATGGGTGACCGATCCGGCCAACAACACGACCAATATCGACGTCTGGGGCCGGATCACGGCCATCGAGGCCGTGGACGATCTGACCGTCCGGGCTACCTACGGCCAGACCGACCTGGCGTGGTTCGAGCCGTTCACGAGCTACACCACCGGCCCGATCTACCCCAGGCACTACGTCGAGGCCAATGGCGGGGACATCATGCTCACCGCCCCGCTGGGGACCGGCCCGTACAAGGTCGAGAGCTTCGCGCCCAACGACCAGGTGATCTACGTCGCCAACGAGAACTACCGCGACCCGAACAAACCGGCCTTTGCCCGCGTCAACATGAAGGGCGGCGGGGACCCGGCCTCGGTCGCCCAGTCCGTGCTGCAGACCGGGGACTGGGACTACGCCTGGAACGTCACGATCGAGCCCGATGTCGTCGCCCCGATGATGGAGCAGGGCATTGGCCGGTTCCTGTCCGCCCCTGCGACGAGCCTCGAGCGGATCAACATCAACTTCTCCGATCCGGATACCGAGGGCCCGGACGGCCAGCGCTCCTACTGGGAGATCCCCAACCCGGTGCTGTCCGACCCGGCCGTCCGCCAGGCGATGGCGCTCGGCATTGACCGTGAGCTCATCCTGAACCGATTCTACGCCCCGCCGGGCGATCGCAATACGTCAAACTTCCTCAACGGTATCCCGGTCCTGGATTCGCCGAACACCAGCTGGAGCTACGACTCCGACGCCGCCGCGCAGCTGCTGGAGGACGCCGGCTGGACCATGCAGGGCGATGTTCGGGAGAAGGACGGGGTCCGGCTGGAGCTCTCCTACTCCACCTCCATCGCGTCCGTCCGCCAGAAGACGCAGCAGGTCGTCAAGCAGAACCTGGAGGCGATCGGCTTCCGGATCAACCTGCAGCAGGTCGACAGCGCGATCTTCTTCGACAGTTCCGTCGGCAACGACCAGAACCTGCGCCACATGTACAGCGACATCAACGTCTACACCAACGGCGCCGGCTCCCCGTCGCCGATCGACTACATGAACCTGTTCTACTCCGGCGAGAACGGCGCCAACATCGCCCAGGCCAGCAACGGCTGGTCCGGGACGAACGTCTACCGCTACCAGAACGCGGAGTACGACATGCTCTACGAGTCGCTGCTGTCCGGCGAAGTCACGGATATGGAGACGCTCTACGGGATCCTCATCCAGCTCAACGACATCGTCATGGCCGACAACGCGGTGATCCCGCTGATCAATGTCGGCAACAAGTACTGCATGCACGGCTCGATGATCCACGGGGACATCGAGAGCGGCGAGGACAATTCCGGCGCTGGCGGCCTCGACGGGGTGTTCTGGAACATCGTCAACTGGAACCGTGCAACCCCGGTCGACCGCTAGCGTTCACACATGGCCACCAGGTGTCCTAGCCGGATCAATTTGACGTGAGCAACGGAATTGCCCGGGCGGCTGGCCAGCCGCCCGGGCAATTCCGTGCCGCACTCAGCCACATGGAATTGCGGTGACGGGCAGGGCAGGGCCGGTCATCGGGCAGGTCCGCCGCTGGAGTTGCCCAAACCGCACCGTGCGGTCACAATCCGTGAAGTCCCACCGTATGGGCAGCCTCCGCTGTCCAGGAATTGCCCGGCGAGAGCCGGGTCTTCAGGAGTACTTCCCCGGATGACCATGTCCAGTGAATCCCGTGACTCTCTCAGCCAGCTGGTCGCCCGTCTGACGGCCGGCGAGATCTCCCGGCGTGAGTTCCTCGCCCGTGGCGCCGCGCTCGGCGTCGGGGCGTTCATGCTGGGCGCCTTCATCCGGAACGCCCAGACCGTCGGTGCCGCACCGCACCCGCAGGACGCCACGCCGGTGGCCGGACCGCCGGCCACCGGGCTCGAGGGCAAGACCCGCGGGCAGGATGGCGAGCTCAAGCTCCTGATGTGGCAGGCCGTCACGCACCTCAGCCCGCAGGTCGCCTCCGGGACCAAGGACTATCTGGCTGGCTCGCTCATCGTCGAGCCGCTGATCAATTACCAGCCGGACGGCAGCATGTGGCCGAACCTGCTGACCGAGCTCCCGAGCATCGAGAACGGCGGGCTGAACGCCGAGCTGACCTCGGCCACGCTCAAGCTGCTGCCCGGCGTCACCTGGTCGGACGGCACCCCGTTCACCGCCAACGACGTCGTCTTCACCTGGCAGTGGATCACTGACCCAGCCAACAACGCGACCAACCTCGGCATCTGGCAGAGGATCACCGCATGTGAGGCCGTGGACAACACCACCGTCCAGGTGACCTACGGCGCGACCGAGATCGCCTGGTACGAGCCGTTCGCTGGCATCTTCAACGGCTGCATCTACCCGAAGCATCACATCGAGGCCAACGGCGGCGAGATCATGCGGACCGCCCCGATCGGGACCGGGCCGTACGTGGTGACCGAGTTCGCGCCCAACGATCAGGTCATCTACGCAACCAACCCGAACTACCGTGACCCGAACAAGCCGACCTTCGCCGGTGTCAACCTCAAGGGTGGTGGCGACCCGGCGACCGTGGCCCAGTCGGTCCTCCAGACCGGCGACTGGGACTACGCCTGGAACGTCGTCATCGAGCCGGAAGTCGTCGCCCCGATGGAAGAGGGCGGACAGGGTTCGTTCCGCGTCGCGCCCGGCACCGGGCTGGAGCGGATCAACTTCAACTTCTCCGACCCGTCGATCCCCGGACCGAGCGGCGAGATGTCGTGGTACGAGAATCCGCACCCGATCTTCTCCGATCCCGCGGTTCGGCAGGCCATCAGCCTCACCGTCGACCGGGAGCTGATCGTCAACCGCTTCTACGATCCCCGCGGCGAGAAGATCTCCAACGAGATCATCAACGGGCTGCCCGCGCTCGCGTCGCAGAAGCCAGCCTGGGAGCAGAACGTCGAACAGGCCAATCAGCTCCTTGACGACGCTGGCTGGGTCCGGAACGGCGACTTCCGCGAGAAGGATGGCCGCCAGCTGGCGTTCACCTACACGACCACCATCAACTCGGTCCGCCAGAAGACGCAGCAGGTCGCTCGCCAGAACCTGGCCGAGATCGGCATCAACGTCACGCTGGCCCAGACCGACAGCGCCATCTTCTTCGATAGCGCCGTCGGCAACGACCAGAACCTGCGGCACATGTATCACGACGCCAACATGTACACGCAGACGCTCGCGTCACCGGCCCCGATCAGTCAGTTCGAGGTCTGGTACGCCGGCGAGGACCGGGCCAACATCGCCCAGTCGGCCAACGGCTGGTCAGGGTCGAACTCCCAGCGGTACATCAACCCCGAATACGACGCTCTCTACGAGCAGCTGACGAGCGGCACGATCACCGACGTCAATGAGTTCAACCAGCTCATGATCCAGATGAGCGACATGCTGGTCGCTGACTTCGCGGTCGTCCCGCTGGTCAACATCGGCAACAAGTACGCGATCCACGGCTCGCTGATCCACGGCGACCTGGCCACCGGTGAGGACAACACCGCGACGAATGGCCTCGATGGCGTGTTCTGGAACATCGTGAACTGGAACCGGAGCACTCCGGTCGAGCGATAGCCATGACATCGCCGGGGCCGCCCCCGCCCCGGCGAGTCTGAGAGCGGAGTTACCCGCGCCGAGAAGGGCGCGGGTAACTCCGTGTGCGTTTTCCGGGGAGGCCAGCAGGCTGCTGATTTCCCCTCGGTATCCGGATGGCGGTCGGGGCCGACCGGGTTGGCAAGCCCGGATGTGGGGTGCGGGATTGGGCGATTCCGCGGCTCAGGGTCTCGATGACAACGGGAACATGGTCAAACCCCTTGACCATGTCGTGAATCCGTCCCAAACTGCCGGATGATTGACGCCAGGATATGAGGGCAAGGAACCGGCGCCAGTGAGGCGCCATCCCGAACGCGGCGACTGGATGGTCCGGTCGTTCGCCTCTGGCCGTCGGAGTTGGAAGGGAACGCGACGAATGGTCCAACGGAGCGGTCAACAGTTCGTGGTACCGGTCATGTTTGGTTTGCTGGCCCTCGTCCTCGCCTTCAGCGTCTTCGCCGGTCGCCTCGGCGCCCAGGTCGATACGATTGCATCCCCGGTGGCGTCTCCCCAGACGGGCGAATGCGTCACCGGTGCGGGCGATGCCTCTGCCCCGGCCGACGGCACCCCGGTTGCCGGTGACCTCACCGGCGCGACCCCGGCCGCGACCGACGTGACCGATGCCCTGATCGCGGCGGCCGACAACGTCATCAACTGCTACAACGCGGGCGATGTCGATTCCCTGGTCACGCTCGTCACGGGCAACCTGGTCGCCGACAAGTTCGGTGGCACGGTCCCGGAGGAGCTCCTCACCTACACCCTCCTTGGCTACGGTGAGGCCAGCGTGTACGGCGATGGCCGCATCGGCCTGCCGATCAACTACCTCGCTGGTGATTACCAGTACGTCGCGTCGACCTGGGTGTTCGTCGACATGGACGGCGAGTACGTCCTCGACGAGGAGATCCTCCAGACCGCGCAGCCGGAGGGCGATTCCGTCGTCAAGGGCTTCGCTGTTGCTGACGACGCGGCCGTGTCCTTCCCGCAGGGTGGCACCACCGCCCAGCTGCCGGTGATCTCGCTGCTCGGCACGAACGCCGGCGAGGCCCAGCACATCGTCAACCTGTACTATCTCGGCGGCCTCGATACCCCGACCCCGGAGGTCGCTGGCGTGGGCACTCCCGCCCCGGTTGCCACCGTGCCGGAAGATGCCACCCTGGTTGGTACCGTCTCCCTCGCCGGTGGTGAAATCAGCGACATCGCGCTGGTCAACGCCCCCGTTGGCAACTACGTCCTGGTCGACACCTACGATGGCTCCCTCGCCAACTTCACGGTGACCGAGCCCATCGTCGTCGAGATCTAGGTCGTTCCGGTCGAGCGATCAGCGTTCGATCACAGGACCCCGGCGGGCTTGCCCGCCGGGGTCCTGTCGTTTTCGTCGGCCTGCCAGAGACGATGAACGGACGGTATCCCTGGCAATGACCTGGCGGCGGTCAGGCTGTGCTGCGGGTACGGAGATCCGCCGTTCGTGGTGAATTATCTGGGCAAATCGTCCAATCATTTTGAATTGCCTGCGCGAGATCGGCAGATTGCTGCCCGTTCGCATTGATAAATGGTCCGCTGCGGTGGAAACTCCGCATCACACTGCGACGTGACGCGACAGGCCATCAGACCAGCAGGCTCCATTCGGGATCGATGAGATCCCGCGGCGCCCGCTGGGGGGCGTGTATCGCAGTGACCAGGGGCGGTCGGACAACCCGAGCTACCCACCCATGGGCGGTCCCGCCAGTGCCGGCGAGATCACCGGACGCTGTCCCACCGGTCAGGTTCCCCGTCTCCCAGGGGCCGGGGCTTATCCCGTTCGTGTGCGTTCCGTCTGACGACCGATGTCAGATGTCAGGTGAGAGAGGGTTTCGAATGACGCAGTCCCCGTCCCGCACCCAGTTCGCTGATCTGGTCGACCAGCTCAACCGTGGTCTGATCTCGCGGCGTGAATTCCTCGCCCGTGGCGCCTCTCTCGGCGTCGGCGCGGTCATGCTCGGCTGGTTCATCCGTCACGCCCAGACCACCAGTGCTCACGCTCCTCACCCACAGGACGTCAATACCTCCGGACCGCCGATGGCCGGCATCGACGCCAAGACCCGCGGCCAGGACGGCGAGCTCAAGGTCCTGCTCTGGCAGGCCGTCACCCAGCTCAACGCCCACCTCGCCTCTGGCACCAAGGACTACATCGCCGCCGATGTCATCAATGAGCCGCTGATGCGGTTCCTGCCGGATGGCTCCATCTGGGCCAACCTGCTGGCCGAGGTCCCGACGATCGAGAACGGCCAGCTGGCCGAGGACCTGAGCAGCGTCACCATGACCCTCAAGGAGGGCATCACCTGGTCGGACGGCGAGCCGTTCACCGCCGATGACGTCGTCTTCACCTGGGAGTGGATTACCAACCCGGAGAACAACTCTGTCCACAACGACGTCTGGGGCGTGATTTCGGCCATGGAGGCCACGGACGACCTGACGCTGAACGTGACGTTCACCGGCCCGAACCTGAACTGGTATGTGCCGTTCACCAACGGCACCAACGGCCACATCCACCCGCGTCACTACGTCGAAGCGGGTGGCGACATGAACACCCAGCCGATCGGCACCGGTCCGTTCGTGCTCGAGAGCTTCGCGCCGAACGACCAGGTCATCTACGCCGCCAACCCGAACTACCGCGAAGCGAACAAGCCGGCCTTTGCCCGCCTGAACATCAAGGGCGGTGGTGAGGCGTCGACGGCCGCCCAGTCCGTGCTGCAGACCGGTGACTGGGATCACGCCTGGAACATCCAGGTTGAGCCGGAAGTCATCGCGGCCGCGCTCGAAGGCGGGCAGGGTGTCTTCCAGATCATCCCGGGCACCTCCGTCGAGCGCCTCGCGTTCAACTTCTCTGACCCGGACGCGGTCGGCCCGGACGGGCAGCGCTCGTGGTACGAGAACCCGCACCCGATCCTGAGTGATATCGCCGTGCGCCAAGCCATCGCCCTGGCGGTCGACCGTGAGTTGATCGCGACCCGGTTCTACGATCCGTCCGGCGAGGGTGAGGTGGCCGGGGTCAACATCCTGACCGGTATCCCCTCCGTCGAGTCCCCGAACACGACGGCGACGATGGATCCGGAGGCGGCCGCCCAGCTACTCGAGGACGCCGGGTGGGTGCTCGAGGGCGATGTCCGGGTGAAGGATGGGGTGGAGCTGGAGCTCCAGTACCAGACGACGATCAACTCCGTCCGACAGAAGACCCAGCAGGTCGTCCGGCAGAACCTGCAGGACATCGGGTTCAAGATCAACCTGACCCAGACCGACTCGGGCATCTTCTTCGATGGGGCTGCCGGCAACGAGCAGAACCTCAACCACATGTACACCGACTTCCACATGTTCACCAACAACGCGTCGAACCCGACGCCGGTGGACTACATGGCGCTGTGGTATGCCGGACCCGACCGTGGCAACGTCGCGCAGGCGGCGAACGGCTGGAACGGCCAGAACACGCAGCGGTACATCAATGACGAGTACGACGCCATCATCGAGCGCCTGCAGAACGGTGAGGTCACGGACATCGCGGAGGTCCAGGAGCTGCTGATCCAGCTCAACGACATCCTGATCAACGATGCCGTGCTGGTGCCGCTCGTCCGCCGCGCGGCGGACAAGTACTGCCACCACAACTCGCTGATCCACGACGGCGAGGACAACGTGGCCGTCAGCGCTTTCGAGTTCAATCTCTGGAACGTCGCCAACTGGAACCGCAGCGTCCCGGTCGAGGGCCGCTAGTCAAATCCCTTTGACCTGGGGCCGTTTCCTTGGCGGACCCAGGTTGAAGCCCTGATAGGAACGAACGGAAACGGGCTAGGCTTGTACAAGCCTGGCCCGTTTCCGTTGCGACCCGAAGAGATGCTGCGACCGGGATCAGGCACCAGGGCCGCCAACGCGGTCCACCACTATTTCACGATAAGCCGAACGGAATCCTGGCCACCGTGCCAGGCGTACAGCCGGCCAAGGTACTTCTGCGAGAGCATCTCGATGTGTTCAGCTCCGCCTTCGGTCGTCATCTCGACGACGCGTCCACGAAGCTGGACATATGGGATCTGCATATCGGGTTCGGATTGGAGCAGCCGGCCATGTACATGCTGCTGTACGGCGAGCCACGTCAGGGCCCGTTGGTTCCGTCAATTGCGACCGGGATCGCGTTGCTCCGGCACCTGGTCGATCGAATGGCAGCAAGGGGCGGACTGCGGGTATCCCCGGAACAGGCAGTGTCCATGAGCCATGCCGCCGGGGTCGGCGTAACCTTGACGATGCTGAAACGACCACCAGCGGAACGGGATCCGCTCGTTGGGACGCTGACGAGGGAAGCCATCATCAGCGCCATCATGACCGATACCGGCGAGGACAGATCCGTCCTTCTGGTTGCTGGAACGGATCCCGTGCCGCATGCCATTGCCTTGCGAACCATCCTTGCCGACGACCCGCTGAGTCTGACCGATGCGGAACGGGCGCTGCTTGGAGAGTGGCTGGCGCGCATCAGTGCTGGTAAGTCCTGATCACCAATCATCCCGTCGACCATGGTCGCTCTGGCGTGGACCACCGCACGGGGCTAAAATCCGACCGTTGAAGTCGGTGATGGTGGTCTCGGTGCGTGTCAGGGAGAAGCCGATGGTTGCGGAAATGACGCCGGTCACCCAGGTTCAGGATACCCGGCAGCCAATCAAGGCGACCCTGCAGGACGTGGACGCCATGCTGCCCTACCAGAGCGTCCGGTTTCATCCGGAGACGGATCTGCCATCCCTGACAACACTGCTGGGCGCCGGTGGCGCCGGCGTCCATACCCAGCTGAGCAACATGTCGACCTATCTCGGCACGGACGACGGCGACATCCTTGTCTCGCTTGGCGCCATGTCGTTCCCGCATCTCGTCGCCTCGGTCGCGATGGCCGCCGTCTTCGGCGCCGGGCGGTTGCCCGATGCATCTCCGGAAACGACCTGCTACGCGTTCGCCGAGTATGGCTACCCGACGTCGATCGAGTTCCGGTCGTCCGGATTCCTCTGTCTGCCCGACGACCCGGACGCCGCCCATCCTGACGCGACGGTCGTACCGGATCGGGCCGCCCTGATCGACGCGATGCGGGACTCGATCACCTCGCACGTTGAGCCGGTCCTTGGCGTCTTCCGTTCGCGCAAGGCCCGGGTCGGGCTGGCGACGCTGCGTCGGACAGCCCGGGAATGCTGTATGTCGGCGCTGACCGATGTGGCGGCCGGACTGGGGCGGATCGATCAGCTCGATGCCGATATCGCAGAGGTGTTCCAGCGGGGTGGGAGCGACAACCCGCTCCTGCTCCGGACGCTGCCGATGCTGCGCGAGTATCCGACCGGCAGTGGGGTGCGCAAGGCCGGTGTCGAGATCACGACCTGCTGCCTCCGTTTCCGGATCCCCGGCCGCGGCACCTGCCCCGCCTGTCCCAACCAGCCCGCGGAGGAGCGGGAGGCCCGCATGGCAGAGGCTGCCCTGCTCTACGGGTAGCCCGTTTACGTGCCGTTAGCGTTGGGCTCACGTCAGGGCACATCGGTACCATTCCGGGGGGACTACCGGGCCGTCCCGGTCTTCAGGTTGCGTATGATTGCCTCAGCCATAGGGTGCCGGCGGGATCCGCCGCGCCCGTGTTTGGCCCGGTCCTGCCGGGCAGGCACCGGGGAAAGAGTGGTTCCGCCCCGGTCCAGGAGGCAATGTGACAGACAGCCAGGACGGGACGGCGCACATGCCAGCGGATGAGAGCGACGTCGACGTGACGGTGGACGACACGACTGACCCCGGCGCTGACGCAGCCAATCCCGGGCGACATTCAACGCAGACTTCCGGCTCGGCGCGGGACGAGGGTGCCCGTGATGAGATCGTCCGGGAGGCGTCGGCGGCGGCGAGCTGGGATTCGGACGAGCCTGGCGCCCTGGGGCGCGGTATCAACCAGGAAGAGGCCGAGGAGGGAGCAGGCTACGCGGTGATGGCGACGGTCTCCGCCGCGGACCCCGTCTCCGTTGCCCGGGTCGATCCGGCCCCAGGTGCCGACCCTCCGCTGGATCTCCCGAAGCTGCTGCCGGAGCTGTTCATCAACCGGGAGCTGAGCTGGCTGGAGTTCAACCGCCGGGTGCTCTCCGAGGCAACGGACCCAACCACCCCGCTGTTCGAGCGTGCCAAGTTCATCGCCATCTTCAGCGACAACCTCGATGGCTGGTTCATGATCCGCATGGCGGGGGTCAAGCGGAAGGTCGTGGCCGGGGTCACCACCGTCGGGCCGGACGGACGTACCCCGGCGGCCCAGTTCAGCGCCATCCGGCAGCGGGTGCAGGAGCTACTCGACCTGCAGGCCGAGGCGATCACCGGCCAGCTGCTGCCGGACCTTGCCCGGGCCGGGATCGAGATCATCCAGCCGTCGGCACTGTCCGAATCCGAGGGGCACCTCGCCCGCGACCTGTTCGATCGCGACGTGTTCCCCGTCCTGACGCCACAGGGGATCGATGCCGGACGGCCCTTCCCCCACGTCTCCGGCGGCAGCCTGAATCTCATCGTGACACTGCGCTCGGATGGGGTGGAGCGATTCGCCCGGATCAAGATCCCCGCGACGCTCCCCAGCCTGCTCCCGGTCCGGCGCCCGGACGGCGAAGGCGATGATGACGGGCGAGTGCAGCTGATGTGGCTGCAGGACGTGATCATCGCCAACGTCCAGCGTCTGTTCCCTGGCGTCGAGATCCTGGACGCGCACCCGTTTCATGTCCTGCGTGATGCCGATGTCGAGCCGGAAGAAGATGATGACGATCGCCACAATCTGCTGGACGCCATGCGTGAGACGCTCAGCCAGCGCCCGTTTGGTCCGGTCGTCCGGCTGATCGTGAACCCGGAAATGCCGGAGGCCACGCGCGACTGGCTACAGGAACAGCTCCATGCCTTGCCCGACGACATCTACGTCGTCGATGGGCCGATCAATGGCGAGGGCTTCTTCGAACTGCTCAAGCTGGACCGGCCGGATCTCAAGGATCCGCCGTTCTCCCCGGCCCGTTTCCGCTTCGAGCCGTACCGACATGACGCCGATGCGCGGGAAGACGTGTTCCGCGCCATCTCCCGCGGCGACATCCTCGTCCACCACCCGTACCAGAGCTTCGACGCCTTCGTGCAGTTCATTCGGGCTGCGAGCACCGACCCGGACGTCGTCGCCATCAAGCAGACGCTCTACCGCCTGGGCAAGAATTCGCCGCTGATCCCAGCCCTGATCGAGGCCCGGGACGATGACACCCAGGTGGCCGTCCTGGTCGAGCTCCGGGCCCGCTTCGACGAGGAGAGCAACATCCAGTGGGCCGAGGCGCTGGAGCGGCGCGGCGTCCATGTCGCCTACGGCCTGGCCGGGGTGAAGACGCACTGCAAGGCGACGATGGTCGTCCGGCGCGAGCGGGACGGCATGCGTCGCTACCTCCACCTCGGGACGGGCAACTACAACGCCTCCACCGCCCGCACCTACGAGGACCTCGGGCTGTTCACCTGTGACGAGGACCTGGGCGCCGACGTCGCGGAGCTGTTCAACGCGCTGACCGGGTTCAGCGAGGAAGACCCCTACCGGAAGATCTGGACGGCGCCACGCCAGCTCCGCACCCGGGTCCTCGAAGCCATCGCCGCCGAAATCGCCGCCCATGAGCGGACGGGCCGGGGCCGGCTGATCTTCAAGATGAACCAGCTCGTCGACCGGGAGTCGATCCGGGCGCTCTACGCGGCCAGCCGGGCAGGCGTCAAGGTCGACCTGATCATCCGCGGGATCTGCTCGCTCCGTCCCGGCGTGCCTGGCTGGAGCGAGAACATCCGCGTCGTCAGCATCGTCGGTCGATTCCTGGAGCACAGCCGGGTTTACGCATTCGCCAATGGGGGCGAGGGGCCACCGAAGGTCTATATTGGCAGCGCTGATCTGATGGAGCGCAACCTGGATCGCCGGGTCGAGGTCGTCTTCCCGCTGGAGGACCCGCTGGTCCGCTCGGAGCTCTGGGACGAGATCCTGCCGGCGTACCTGCAGGACACCGTCAACGCTCGTGAGTTGCATAGCGATGGCGTCTGGCGCCCGGTCGATGTGGCAGGCGGCCAGCCATTCGATGTCCAGCAGTGGCTGCAGGAGCGGCATCAAGCCTAGGCGCCGTCCCCCGTACCATCACCCTCGATCGGTCCCGGCGGGGCTCTCCCCCTCGATCCGCCGGGACCGATCATCGTCGCCACTCACGGAGTACGTCGCTCGATGTTCCTGCGCTGGGGGATGTTCGTCGCGGCCCATCGCCGGGCCGTCCTCATCCTGTCGCTCGCCAGTCTGATCCTGTCCCTGCTGCTGATCGCATTCGTTCCCCTGCAAGCGCAGGAGAACGAGCTGGTCTCGCGCGACGCCGAGTCCATCGAAGTCGCGATGACGCTTGCCAGCCGGTTCGGGCTGGGCGACAGCGCGATCATCTTTTTGGTCGATGCCGACGCATCCGTCCTCCAGCCCGAAACCCAGCGCCGGATCATTACCGCCCTGACGCCGCTTGCTGACGAGGACGGCGTGCTGGGCGTCGCCTCTGCCGCGACGACCGGCAGTGCCGATTTCATCAGCCTGGACGGGCAAAGTACCTATGTCGTCGCGCTGATTGACCAGACCGGGTTCCGGCGCAGCGCCGAGATCGTCGAGACGATCCAGCAGGCTGGCGAGAGCCAGGGGCTGACCATCAACGCCACCGGCGCCAGCGTGATCAACGATGACGTGACGGAGCGGGTCGAGTCCGGGTTGATCCGGGCCGAGATCATCTCGATCCCGCTGACCACGATCTTTCTGATCCTGATCTTCGGCGGAGTGATCGCTGCCGGACTGCCGCTCGCGACGGGCGCGGTAGCCATCATCGCAACCATTGGCGTGACGTTCGGGATCAGCGGCTTCACCGATCAGTCGCTGTTCTCGCTGAACCTGATCACGATGCTCGGCCTTGGCCTTGGTGTGGATTACTCCCTGTTCATGGTGTCGCGCTTCCGCGAGGAGTTGACCCGACGGTCGGTCGATGACGCCGTCGCGGTCACCGTCGGGACGGTCGGCAAGGCGGTGTTCTTCTCGGCGATCACGGTGATGTTCGGGCTGTCGGCGACGTTCTTCTTCCCGATCCCGACCGTAGCGCAGATGGGTCAGGCCGGAATCCTCGTCGTTGGACTGGCTCTGGTCTACGGGCTGACATTCCTGCCGGCACTGCTCGCGATCCTCGGACCGCGAGTCAACCGTCTGCCAGTCCGGCGTCGGTCGGCGGTACCGCGACGGGACAGTGGCTTCTGGCATGGACTCGCCGAGCTGGTCATGCGTCGGCCGGTGGCGTTCCTGATCCCGATCATGATCCTGCTGCTCGCCCTCTCGATCCCGATCCTGCACCTGAACCTGACACCCGGCAACGTCAACATCATGGGTCCAGATGCTCCATCACGGATCGTCGCCGATCGGCTGGACACCGAGTTTCCCGCCAACCGCGGCAACGCCATCCCGATCGTAGCTACTGCTGCGGATGGAGACGCCCTCTCGGCTGACAGTGTCGCGGCGCTGCGGGACCTGGCCGGCCGGATCGAGCAGCTCGAAGGCGTGTCCGAGGTCGAGAGTCTTGTCTCCGGGCCATTGGCCGAGCAGAACGGCTTCGACTGGACCGGATGGACGGGCGACCGTGAGACGCTAACCGACCCGGTCCTCTCGACACTTCCGGCGACGGTCAATCAGGAGATCGCACTCCTGCAGGTATCGCAATCGCGAGACGAGATCGGAGCTGAGCGACTGGTCCAGCAGATCCGTGGGCTGGACGTCCCGGGCCTGTCTCTGCAGGTCGGCGGCGATGCGGCGATCGTGGTCGACCTCCGCGAGGGCATCATCGACGCGCTGCCGGCGGCGCTCCTGTTCGTGTTCGCCGGGTCCTATCTGATCCTGCTGCTGAGCTTCGGGTCGCTGCTGCTGCCGCTCAAGGCCATCTTCATGACGCTGCTGTCGATCACGTCGTCGCTCGGTATCGTGATCGTCGTCTTCCAGGACGGCCTGTTCGCGGATCTGCTCCGGTTCACGGCCGACGGACAACTCGTGGCGACGACGCCGATCCTGATGTTCTGCGTGCTCTATGGATTGAGCATGGATTACGAGGTCCTGCTGCTGGCCCGTGTCCAGGAGGAGTACCTGCGGACCGGTGACAACCGGCAGAGCGTAGCAGCCGGGATCGAGAGCACGGGGGCGATCATCACCGGCGCGGCGGCGATCATGATCGCGGTCTTCGGCGGCTTCGTGGCGGCTGAAGTAACGGTGATCAAGAGCCTGGGTTTCGGGCTGGCCGTGGCCGTCTTCATCGACGCGACGATCGTCCGGAGCCTGCTGGTCCCGAGTACGATGCGCCTGCTGGGTGAGTGGAACTGGTGGGCGCCGGCTCCCATCCGCCGGGCAATCGACCGGCTCGGCTTCGGCCACCACGACCTGCCTCTGCCGCCCTCCCCTACTCCCGCTCCCGCCGACTGACCCGGACACGGAGGCGTATACTCAACGTAACGTTATGTCGGCAGACCGGCCCGCCGCGGAGAGGAAGCACGATGGCCATCAACCCGTTTCGCACTCCCCGGCCGGCGCCCGTCGTCCCGGTCGAGCACGAGACAACGCCGCCCACGACGGGCAGCCAGCGTTCCTGGCCCGTCCCCCCAGAGATCCCACCGGCCAGGAAGTCGAACATCCTCCTGCGGACTCCCGCGCTGTTCCCACCGCGGATCGAGGAAGAGCCTGAGGAATACGACGCTGTTTCAGACAAGTAGCGCCCATGCGGCTCCGATCGTCAGAGCAGCGCCTTCCAGGGCGAGCGCGATCTGGATGACCGAGACCAGGCGGATCTTGCGCTGGAGCAGATTGCGGTTCGCGACGGTCGAGTCGACGTAGGCATCGGCCACCCATCGTTGGAGACTTCGCCCTGCCAGCGGGTGCCGGCGCTCCGCCAGGAAGGTCTGGCGGAGTTCCATCATGTCAGGACGATATTCCAGACGGCTTACCTGTCCGAGTCTGAGGTTCAGGACGAGGATTGACAGGTAGAACACTAGGGCCAGGACGAAGAGCACCTGTGGGACGACGTCGAGGGTCAGCGACGTGAATCCCACACCGGCTGAGCGGGCGACGTTGACCAAGGCGATGGTGAGTGGCAGGGCGGCACTGCCCACCGTCAGGGCCTGACTCGCCTTGCTGTCCAGTGCGTCGCTGGCGCTGATCTGGGTACTCAGGAAGGCGAGCGCGGCGTCGTGGTAGACCTGCTCCGGGAACTGATCCGGGTCAGGAGCTTCAACGGGAGCTGCTTCGGCGATGAGGGTCGTCCTACGCCCGCCGCTCCGTCCTCGTCGCCATCGTTCGAATAATCCGGACGGCATCGCTGGTCGTTCCACCTCGTTCCTGTCTGGCGCGACAATGCCGCCATCATAGCGGGCCGATGTCCCGTCCGCGCCCACACGAAGGGCCGGTGGCATTCCTGTCGCCACCGGCCCTCACCCGTGATTGCCCGCGCGACATCAGGTCCTACAGGTCGACCTTCGCGTTCTCGCCGCCCTCGTAGGGCTTGCCGGTCGCCTTGGCCTTGGCGAAGCTGAACAGGCTGGCGATGCGGCCGCCCGGTGAGTCCCAGTATTCGGCGGAGTCGCTGTCGACGCGGAGCAGGACGATGTTGGGGTCGCTTTTGCCATCCGGGAACCACGCATCCACGGCGGCGTTCCAGAGCTCGGCCTTCTTTCCGGTATCCGGGACGACCGACGCGGTGCCGTTCAGCGAGATCCAGCTGTCGGCGGCCGAGACGGCCACGTTGACCTGCGGGTGAGCGGCGAGCTGCTGGACCTTGCGGGACGTGCGCTCGGCGAAGAACCAGAGGCTCCCGTCGAACTCGACCTCCTGCATGGCCATCGGGCGGCTGGTGAACGTGCCATCGGGATCGACCGTGGTCAGCATGCCGATGCGCTGGTCCTTCAGCAGTTCGGCGACCTTCCTGACAGCTTCTTCATGGGTGGGCTGATCGGACATCGAGTTGCTCCTCATGGGTGGGTGCGTCCGGGGGGCGGGGCATGCGGGGCAGGGATGCACGGGAGATGCCGGGCAGTCGACACCTCTGCGGAAATGCGAAGAGGGGACGGACCGGCATCGGTCCGTCCCCTCTTTCTGGTCGGCGCGGTGGACTGGCTGCCCCTAGTTGTTCAGGCGGGGATCCAGTGCGTCGCGGATACCGTTGCCAAGCAGGTTGAAGGCGAGCGCGGTGATGAAGATCGTCACGCCGGGGATGAACACGTAGGTCCAGGAGATCAGATAGAACTCCTTGGCCTCGTCCAGCATGTTGCCCCATGACGGCGTCGGGATGCTGACGCCGAAGCCGAGATAGCTGAGCGCGGCCTCGGTCAGGATCAGGCTGGGGATGGAGAGCGACACCCAGACCACCATGACGGACAGCACGTTCGGCATGATGTGCCGCAGGATGATCCGGCTGTTCGGAGCCCCGATCACCCGGGCCGCGTCGACGAAGTCGCGGGAGCGCAGCGAGAGCACCTGCCCACGGACCAGCCGGGACAGCCCGGTCCAGCTCGTCGCCGCGATGATGAACGCCAGCTCGACCGGACCCGGGCGGAACCAGACGGAGAGCAGCAGGAGCAACGTAATGCTGGGGATCGAGATGACGATGTCGACGAACCGCATCAGGATGTTGTCGACGATTCCGCCGTAGAACCCGGCCGTCGCGCCGATCAGCGCACCGACGCTCAGGGCGACGAGAGCGGCCAGCACGGCGACGGTCAATGAGACGCGGCCGCCGTAGAGCAGCCGCGTCAGAATGTCGCGGCCGTTGGAATCGGTCCCCAGGAGATGCCCTTCGGTGAAGGGCGGGTAGAGCGTCGAGCGGAGGTCGACCTGCGAGTATGTCCAGCCCGTCACGAAGCGGGCCATCAGCGGGGCGCCGAAGGAGACGGCCACGATGATCACCACGAAGATCAGGGCGACCATCGCGATCTTGTCGCGACGGAGCCGGTCCCAGGCGCGCCGGTAGAACCCCTTGGAGGCGCTGAGCTGGGCGCGGGAAAGCGCCCCCTGCTCCGCCAGCGTCCTGGGGCGGCTCTCGTCTCCGGGTCGGTCCAGTGCAGCGTCGGCGTTCTGTGCCATTCGGTGTGCCTCGTTGGTCGACGGGTCGATCGTCCGGAAGCGGGTTGTCCGAAATGGGCGGCAACGTCCCGCGCCAGGAGACGCGGGCGTGCCGCCAACGGTCGCGCTAGTCGAACCGGACGCGCGGATCGAAGACGGCGTAGAGGATATCGGCGATCAGGTTGCCGATCACGGTCAGGAACGAGAGCATCATGATCGCGGCCATCGCGACGGAGTAGTTGTTACCGGAAAGCGCACTGATCGTCAGCCGGCCAACGCCATTCCAGCCAAACACGTTCTCGACGATCAGGGCGCCGGCGAACAGGTCCGGGATGTTGAGGCCGACCAGCGTGATCAGCGGCAGAACGGCGTTGCGGAAGGCGTGGCCGATCAGGACGGCCTGCTGGCGCAGTCCCTTGGCCGAGGCGGTCCGGACGTAGTCCAGCCGGATGACTTCCAGCATCTCGGAGCGGATGTAGCGCGTCCACCCGGCTAGCTGGACCAGCGACAGGGTCAGGGCCGGCAGGATCAGGTGCTTGGCCCGGTCGACGAAGCCACTCTCGCCCCGCAGCGACCGGTCACCGGAGACGGGCAGCGAGGGCAGATCCCAGCGCTGGAACTGGACGGCGAAGATGATGATCAGCATCAGGCCGAGCCAGAGCGAGGGGATTGAGAACAGCGCCGTAGTGATGACCGTGACGATGTTGTCGAAGGCCGAGCCGCGCTTGACGGCGCAAATCACGCCGAGGGGAACGGCAACGATCAGGGCGAAGGCGACCGACGTCCCGGCCAGCAGCAGCGTGTTCGGGACCGTGTCGGCCAGCAGTCCGGACACCGGCGAGAAGTTGGTGAACGAGAAGCCGAAGTCGCCCTGCAAGGCGTTCCAGAGCCACGAGAAGTAGCGCTGGTACCACGGGTCGGACAGGCCGAGCGACTCGGAGATCCGCTCCAGGTCGGCCCGGCGGACGCCCGGGGTGTTCTCATAGCGGTCCAGCGGCGAACCGGGGACGAGATTGATCAAAGCGAAGACGATAAAGGATATCCCCAGGAGCAGGGGGATCATCTGGAGCAGCCGGCGGATGATGTAGCGTGTCACGTGGTGACGCTCGCTCTCGTCTCGGGTGTGGCGTCCGCGACGAGGTCGCCGGCCGCCCGAACACTGGTTGCAACGGGACCGGGGCGAGCGAAGATCGTGAAGATCCCGCCCGCCCCGGCCTAGGTCCGGTCGCGAGTGTCCCGGTCAGGACCGGAACGCCCGCGATGGCGCACCGGCCGGATTACTCCTGCTCGACCCAGACGTACGGGATGCTCCAGAGGTACCCGTAGCCGTTGACGAAGAAGTTGTGCAGGCGGCTCTGGGAGCCGGTGATCGTCGAGCGGAAGACGATGATGCCGGCGGCCTGCTCGTCGTTGACGATGTTGGACTGCTCGATCAGGATGTCGATCCGGGCAGCCTCGTCCAGCTCGGCGCGCTGCATGGCGTCCAGCTCGTCGTAGCGGGCATTGCTGTAGCGCATCGAGTTGAAGCCGGCGGGCCGGGCGGCGTCCGTGCGGAACATATCGCCCTGTGAGCCGTCGAAGCCCCAGCTGAAGCCCCAGACGCACATCTGGAAGTCGCCGGCGTCCGCCGCGTCGGATAGCGTCTGGAACGGGACGGCGGCCGGGAGCATCTCGATCCCGACGTCGGCCCAGTACTGCTGCATGGCGGGGATTTGCTGCTCGTAGATCGCGGAGCCCTCGGAGTAGAGGCACTCGAACGAGAAGCGGACGCCGTTCTTGGCGCGAACGCCATCCTCGCCCATGGTCCAGCCGGCCTCATCGAGGAGCTGGTTGGCCATGGCGGGGTCGTAGGTGTAGATGGTGTTGATCCGGCTCGGGTCGTAGGCGATCGAGAGGGTCGGCTGCGTGCCATCCGCCCGCTCGGCGTAGCCCTGGTAGGCCGACTCCGCGATCAGGTCGCGGTCGAGGGCGTACATCATGGCCTGCCGGACCGGGATCTCGGTGAAGAACGGGCTGCGCTCCGCGTCGTTCACGAGACAGGTGTAGTAGTTGAAGGACGCCGTCGGGTAGTCAACGACGTTCAGCTGGGGGTTGGCCTCGCGGATCTGCGTGGCCTGGGCGAACGGGATGTCGGCGATGTCGACCTGCCCGGTCTGGAGCGCCTGGACGTTGGTGCTGGCCTCCGGGTTGACCTGGAAGGTGAACGTGTCGATGACCGGCATCGCGGTCGGGTCCCAGTAGTTGTCGTTCCGGGTCAGCGTGACGTAGGAGGACTCGACGCGCTCCTGGAACAGGAACGGGCCGGTGCCGATCACGCGGGACGGGTCGGTGCCGGTCGATCCGGGGTCGGTGGCGAAGGACTCGTCGAACGGGACGTCCTGCCAGATGTGGCGCGGCAGGATGCCGAACTGGCCGACCGAGTCCGCGACGAAGGTCGCGATCGGACCGAGGGAGACGATCTCGAACGTCTTTTCATCGACGGCACGGTAGGTGTCGACGACGAGGGCGACGGTGGCGCGGCGCGGCGAGAGCGAGGTCTCGGCCAGCACGGCGTCGAAGGAGAAGACGACATCCTCGGCGGTGAACGGCTGGCCGTCGGTCCAGTTGGCGTTCTGGTTCAGGAAGAACGTGTAGGTGACGCCGTCGGGGGCGATCTCCCAGTAGTCGGCGAGCCCCGGAACGAACGTTCCGTCGGTGACGTTGGTCCCAACGAGGAACTCGTGGACCAGGCCATCGACCCGGGCGGAGTAGACGTCGGAGACGAGGATCGGGTTCATCGTCTCGATGTCGCTGGTCTCACCGTAGACGACCTGGCCGCCGGTGGAGGCGGGCTCCTCGAAGGGGAACGCGGCCTGGAGCTGGGCGTTGTACTCCTCGCGAGTGATCGAGCGGATGACCTCGCCCGTGCCGGCCGGGGTGGCGCCTGGAGTCGCGCCCGGCGTCGCACCAGGGGTGGCACCCGGAGTCGCGTCCTGTGCGGAGGCAGGCGCCACCTGGAGGGCGCCAGCGATCAGGCCGGCCGAGATACCCATGGCGGCGGCGCGCTGGCCGAACTCGCGCCGGCTGATGCGAGCGTTGTACAGATCGCGAAGCAGCCCGCGGGCCTCCTCGGAACGAATGGACGTCATCTGGATACCTTCTCCTTCGCCCCGCCGTCGCCTGTCATCCATTGATAGGCGGTCGCGTGCCGGGGCTCGATCGACCAATCGCGGGGGATCGTCCTGCCAGGTCGGTTCACCGCAGGGCCCGGGCAGCCAGTCCGCGCGTGGCACCCGGACAGCGTCTCTGCCAACCGGGGCGAACTGGATGGACCGTGCCTGTGGGAGAACTCCCCCGGTAGCGGAACACCTGATCCCGTTTCGCAGGCACACTGTAGCCGAACCGACATGGGGAACCACCAATCAACATGGGCAAATCGCTGCATAACGCCGCCACGCCGAGACAATTTTTGATCCGGCATACGAATAACGAGGCCAGTCCTTTGGAGGACTGGCCTCGTTATTCGCGAGCGCCTACGCCGGATCGACCCAGACGTAGGGAAGACTCCAGATGAAGGAGTAGCCGTTGGGTTGGAAGTTGTGGACCCGGTTCCGGAAGCCGGTGATCGACTTGTCGAAGAACATCACACCGACGGCCTGCTCGTCGTTCACGATATTCGCCTGCTCGATCAGGATGTCGATCCGGGCTTCCGGGTCGAGTTCGGCCAACTGGGCCGCATCGAGTTCGTCGTAGCGGGCATTGGCGAAGTGACCGGTGTTGAACCCGTTCTGCGGGATCGCGGTCGAGCGGAACATGTCGCCCTGGTCGCCATTGAAGTCCCAGCTGAAGCCCAGCACCGTCATCTGCATGTCGCCGCCGAGCACGCGGTCGAGCAGGGTGGGGAACGGGATCCCCTGCGGAAGCATCTCGACCCCGACGTCGGCCCAGTACTGCTGCATCGCCGGGATCTGCTGCTCGTAGGGGGCATATCCCTCGGAGTAGAGACACTCGAACGAGAGGCGGACGCCATCCTTGGCCCGGACGCCGTCGCCACCCATGACCCAGCCGGCTCCATCCAGCAGCTGCGCGGCCATCGCCGGGTCATAGGTGTACTTGGTCGTGATGCGGTCCGGCGCGTAGGCCGGCGAGAGCGTCGCCTGCGATCCCGTCGCCGGGACCGAGAAGCCGAGGTAGACCGATTCCGAGATCAGCTCACGGTCCAGCGCGTACATCAGTGCCTGCCGGACCGGCTTTTCCATGAAGAACGGGCTCCCGACCGGGTCATCCAGCAGGCAGGTGTAGTAGTTGAAGCTGGTCGTGTCGTAGGCCACCACGGTTACGTCGGGGTTGGACTGCGTGATGATGTCGGCCTGGGCCGGTGGGACCTCAGCCGTCACGTCGGCCTGGCCCGTCTGGAGGGCCTGGATGTTGGCCGACGCCTCCGGGGTGACCTGGAGGGTGAACGAGTCGATCGTCGGGATCTGCTCCGGCAGCCAGTACGCGTCGTTGCGGGAGATCGTGACGTACGACCCCTCGACGCGTTCCGTGAAGCGGAACGGACCGGAGCCGACGACACGGGCCGGGTCAGTGCCCGTCGAGCCGGGGTCGGTCGCGAACGTCTCGTCGAACGGGACGCTCTCCCAGATGTGTCGCGGGATGATCGGGACCAGCGCGACTGACTTCTCGAGGAAGATCGAGACCGGCCCGAGCGACGTGAGTTCGACCGTGTGGTCGTCGACGGCCCGGTAGGACTCAAGGACGAGCTGGATGGATGAGCGGCGCGGGCTCGTCGATGTCTCGGCCAGGTGGGCGTCGAAGCTGAACGTGACGTCGGCCGCGGTCACCGGCGTGCCGTCGTGCCAGGTGGCGTTCCGGTTGAGGTGGAAGGTATAGGTGACGCCGTCGGCGGCCCGCTCCCAGTAGTCGGCCAGGTCCGGCACCATCGTTCCGTCGATCGCTGACGTTGTGGCGAGGGTGTTGAACAGCAGGCTGATGAACCAGCCGGAATAGACGTCAGACGCCGAGACCGGATTGAGGGTGGAGATGTCCGAGGTCAGACCCAGGATAATCTCGCCGCCGGGGCTGCCCACCGCTTCCCGCGGGTACGCCTCGGCCAGCTGGGCGAGATAGTCGTCGCGGGTGATCGAGGTGAACGGCTCGAAGGTCGCCGCAGGCGTGGCCCGTGGCGTCGCGCCCGGTGTGCCGATCGGTGTGCCGATCGGCGTGGCGGCCGGGGTTGCGTCCTGTGCGACCACCGGCATGGCACGGATCGCGGCGATGGCGGCGGCGGTGGAGAGCCCTGCCGCGCTGGCGCGGGTAAGGAAGGTCCGCCGGTCAATCCGGGCGGCCCAGAGGTCGGCGATGAGGTCACGATCGGGACGCAGACTGCTCATCTCACTGCTCCTGTCCCGCGGCGTGATCAACCGGGGACGACAGACATCAGGCAAGGTGCCCTCCCCACCGCGACACCAGGAGCGCGGGGCCAGTCCTGGCGGGTCGCGGTAGGGACAGGATAGGACGGCGCCACTGAATGCGAAAGGCCATGCAACTGGCGGATCTGGTCAAATCCGCCGGTGAGACGGCATCCGGTATGGGTCGGACAGGCGACGGATGATGGAACGGGCCGTTGATCAGGACGGATCCACCCAGACGTAGGGAAGGCTCCAGATGAAGGAGTAGCCGTTGGGCACGAAGTTGTGGACCCTGGACTGGTATCCGGCGATCGCCTGGGTGAACGTCAGGATGCCGACCGCCTGCTCGTCGTTCACGATGTTGCTCTGCTCGATCAGGATGTCGACCCGGGCCTCGGGGTCGAGCTCAGCCAGCTGGGCGAGATCCAGCTCGTCGTAGCGCGCGTTGCTGAAGTGGCTGAGGTTGAACCCGGCGCGGGGGATGGCCGATGAGCGGAACATGTCGCCCTGGTCACCGTTCGGGTCCCAGGTGAAGCCGATGACGGTCATCTGGATGTCACCGTCCAGGACCCGGTCGACGAGGGTCGGGAACGGGATCGCGACCGGGAGCATCTCGACGCCGACATCGCTCCAGTACTGCTGCATCGCGGGAATCTGCTGCTCGTTCGCGGCGACCCCTTCGGCGTAGACACACTCAAACGAGAAGCGGACGCCGTCCTTCTCCCGGATGCCGTCGGCGCCGGGGAGCCAGCCCGCCCCGTCCAGGAGTTGCGTCGCCATCGCCGGGTCATAGGTGTATCGCGTCGTAATCCGGTCCGGCTGGAAGGCCGGCGAGAGGACCGGCTGGGTCCCGACGGCGGGGATGGCATAGCCGAGGTAGACCGACTCGGCGATCAGGTCCCGGTCCAGCGCGTACATCAGTGCCTGCCGGACCGGCTTTTCCATGAAGAATGGACTCCGGACCGGGTCATCCAGCAGTCCGGCGTAGAAGGTGAAGCTGGTCGTGTCGTAGGCCACTACCGTCAGGTCCGGGTTGGCCTGCGAGATGACATCGACCTGAGCCGGCGGGATCCCGCCGCTGATATCGGACTGTCCGGTGGTCAGCGCCTGGATGTTGGATGAGGGCTCCGGGTTGACTTGCAGGGTGAACGAGTCGATCGTCGGGATCTGCTCCGGCAGCCAGTAGCTGTCATTGCGGGAGATCGTGACGTACGACCCCTCGACGCGTTCCGTGAAGCGGAACGGACCGGAGCCGACGACACGGGCCGGGTCGGTGCCGGTCGCACCGGGGTCCGTCCCGTAGCTCTCGTCGAACGGGACGCTCTCCCAGATGTGCCGCGGGATGATCGGGACCAGCGCGACTGACTTCTCCAGGAAGATCGAGACTGGCCCAAGCGAGACGGCCTCGAAGGTGTAGTCGTCGACGGCCTGGTAGGACTCGAGGACGAGCAGGATCGAGGACCGACGCGGCGAGGTTGACGTCTCGGCCAGGTGGGCGTCGAAACTGAAGACGACATCGTTGGCGGTCACTGGCGTGCCGTCGTGCCAGGTCGCGTTCCGGTTGAGGTGGAAGGTGTAGGTCACACCGTCGGCGGCCCGTTCCCAGTAGTCGGCCAGGTCCGGCACCATTGTCCCGTCGATCGGGGAGGCGTTGACGAGCGCATTGAATAGCATGTCGATGAAATAGCCGGAGTAGACATCGGCCGACACCACGGGCATCAGCGTCGAGATGTCGGTGGTCAGGCCTAGGATCACCTGGCCGCCCGGGCTGGTCGACGCCTCGCGCGGGAACGCTTCCGTCAACTGGGCGAGATAGTCGTCCCGGGTGATCGAGGTGAAGGGCTTGAAGGTGGCGGCCGGAGTGCCGGCGGGCGTCGCGCCCGGCGTGCCGGCGGGCGTCGCGATCGGGGTCGCATCCTGCGCGGCCGCCGGCATGGCGTGGATGGCAGCCAACGCGGCCGCCATCGAGACGCCCGCGGCGCCAGCGCCGGTCAGGAACGTCCGCCGGTCGATCCGGCCGGCCCAGAGGTCCAGGATGAGGTCACGGTCAGGACGCTGGCTGCGCATCACATCACTCCTGTCCCGGACAAGGACGGCCCGGGACGAATGGCATTGGGCAAGGTGCCCGACCCACCGCGACGCCATTGCCTCAGGGTTGGACCCGGCTGATCGTGGTCCCGGCAGGATAGGGCAATGCCAAAGGCTGCGAAAGACCGGCCCTATGGCGGAACTGGCCAAAGCTGATGACGATGTGGCGACGTGCATAAAGAGATGGTGTCGGGATGCGCCGGATCAGGCTGTTGTCAATCCCGGCTCAGCGTCGGATCGTCGATGCGTGGTCGCAACCTCAACGATCATCCTGATCGCCGCGTCGGCGTCGGGACTGGCGGCGATGTTGTCCCGGATACGGGCCGCCGCCTGCCTCCACGAGTCGTCGGCCAGCATCTCGTCGTCGGCCAGCATCTCGCCGACGACGCGAGCCGCCTCGTCGCCGGACACGTCCGGGTCGCCAATGATCCGGCCGACGCCTAGCGCCTCGCAGCGGCGGGCGTTGTCTGGCTGGTCGGCGCCGCGGGGAATGAGGGCCAGCGGGACGCCGTGGCTGAGCGCACCCATGACGCTGCCCGAACCGGCATGGGAGACGGCAAGGGCGGTGCGCGGCAGCAGCAGGGATTGCGAGACGTAGCGCTCGACGTGGACGTTGCCGGGCAGCGGCCCGAGGTCGGCGGGATCGATGCTGCGCCCGGTGGTGACGGCGAGCGAGATGGGCAGCGCGGCCAGCGCCGGCAGGATCCGTCGGAACACCTCCACGGCCAGCGAGCCGAACGCCGTCCCGAGCGACACGTAGACCAGCGGGCGGTCCGGCGACAGGCCCTGCAGCCAGTCCGGTGCCGTTTCCCCAGGCTGTGGACCGGGGAGGAGCGGTCGGATGTGGCGGGCCATCGGCGGGAGCGGGTCGGCGGCGGGGTCGCGGAACCCGGCCGGGAATGGCACGAGCGTCAGGTAGCGCCCGAGCATCGACATCGCCTCGTCAATACCGGCCTCCCTCATCCCGCCGGGCAAACCGTGGTCCCTTCGAACCGCGGCCAGGCGCTCGCCGATGACGCTGCGACGGAGCAGCATCCCGGCCGCGATGACCTGCACCGCGACATGAGGTAGCCCGGCCCGCTCCGCAGCGACCGGGGCGCCGAGATTCACGTCGTCCCAGACCAGGACAGCTGGCCGCCAGTCAGCGATCAGCCGGAGCAGGTCATCGACGGTCGGGCGGGCGTAGGCATCCGCGAAGCCCTCCCGGGTGATCAGGTCCTCGCGGTCCTGCCCGGGCGGGAACGTTTCATAGCGCCGCTCGAAGACGTCGCTCTCCGGCGTCGACCCAGGGGTGATCCCGGCGACATGGGTCTCGAAGCCGTCGGCCCGGGGCAGATCAGTCCGGTTCGGGTTGGCGGCGAAGGCGACCGTGTGACCAGCTGCCTCGGCGGCGCGGGCCAGCGGCACGAGCGGGTTGTAGTGACCGACGCCTTCGACGAACGTGAACAGGATGCGCATGGGACCTCTCCGGAACAGCGGGCGGACGCGGACGAATGGTCCGGGAACCAGGTGGTGGCCGGTCATGATGCGCCGGATCGCCTGCCCCGACCAGTCCCTGAAACGATGCGCCCGGAAGGACCGGAATGCCTGCAATCGATTGCAGACGCGGACACGCCGGCGCGGAATGTCGGGACTTGACACCGTTGTCGCGCCGCCTTAGGCTCAAAACGATTTCACGGACGATGGTGAGCGACGCAGGATCGGCACGGTGTTGTCCGTCCAGCGTGGTCGACCGGGCCAGGGTGAATCCGGCCAGTGCGTCTTCCACGGGATACCGCAGGACCGCGAGTGGATTCTCGTCCAGCCTCGACTGCCGTCCGGAAGCGACGGGCTCGCCAGGTGGTGAGCCATGGGCACACTGGCATGGCGCCAGAACTCCAAAGAAGGAGCAGCGAATGTCCCGTCAGCTGTTTACCCGGCGTTCCGTCCTCGGCGCGGCTGGTCTGGGAGTGGCCGGTCTCGGCGCGGCGATGAGCCCGTTCGCGAATCGTTCCAACGCATCGCCGGGGGGCGGGGCCGCACTCGACCCCGGCTGCTACAGCTGCAGTGGGCCGGCCCCGGCCTACCTCCGCTCGTATCGCCAGAGCGCGTCGATCCCGACCCCGCGCGAGCAGACGCTGGTCATCGCCCAGCCCCCGACCGTCGTCTTCGACAGCTTCAACCCATACATCCCGAACGGCATGGCCGGGTCGTACGGGCTGGACCAGGTCTGCTTTGAGCACCTGTTCTACTTCAACTTCGAGACGGGCGAGCTGATCAACGGGATCGGCACCGGCTGGGAGTACAACGCCGACTACACCGAGCTCGTCCTTCGGCTGAACCCGAATGCGCGGTGGAGCGACGGGACGCCGCTGACCGCGGACGACATCGTCTTCACGGTCGCCATGCTCCAGGGCAACGCCTCGCTGTTCACCGCGAGCGGAGTGATCAACAACGTCGAGTCGGCGACCGCCATTGACCCGCAGACTGTCCAGTACCGGCTCCTGCGGGCCAACCCGCGCTACCACTACGCGTTTATCGCGGGGATCATCGGCGCCGGATTCCTCGTTCAGCCCAAGCACATCTGGGAGAACCAGGACCCGGCCTCGTTCCCGAACAACCCGCCGGTCCACGCCGGGCCGTATGTCCTGGACCAGGTCCTCCCTGACCAGTTCATGTACATCTGGCGCAAGAACCACGACTACTGGAACATCGCCAACCTGAACTGCCAACCCGAGTACGTCATCGTTCGCCAGGAGCAGCCGGTCGACCTGGAAGTCCAGGAGTTCCAGCGGGGCAACCTCGACACCGGCGGCCCCCTGACGATCGACTACCTCAACCAGCAGGTGATCAAGGCGACGGACGAGTCCGCGATTCTCTTCCCGTTCTCCGATCCCTGTCCGCGAAGCCTGTTCCCGAACTTCGACGGCCCATCCGGACTGATGGCCATCCCCGAGGGGCGCTGGGCCGTCTCTTACATGATCGACCGGCAGGTCGCCGCCGAGGTCCTGTCGCAGCCGCCGTCCCAGCCGGCCAAGTTCCCGTGGGCGCCCTATGTCTCCAATGAGCAGTGGAGTGTCCCCGAGATCCAGCAGCAGCACGATTTCACCTTCGACATGAACCGGGCGGCCGAGTTGCTGGACGCGGCCGGCGCGACCCTGGTCGATGGGCGGCGCCAGCTCAACGGCCAACCGCTGAACGTCCAGATCATCACGCCGGTAGTCGTCACCGATCCGGGCTACCAGATCGCTGACATGCTGCGGCTGAACGCCGCCGAACTCGGGCTGGAGATGACGCTGAGCAGTCTCCAGGGCGGAACCCATGGTGACGTCCACGCCTTCGGGGACTACGACATCAACGCTCAGTGGATGTGCGGCCTGGTCTTCGACCCGGTCCAGATGTACGACGACTTCCTGATGCGGGACTACGTGCCGGTCGGTGAGCGGGCCATCAGCAACCTGAACCGGGTCCAACTGCCGGAATTCGACGAGGTCGTGACCCGGCTGGAAGCGGCCGACCCGGCCGACCCGGCCAACAAGCCGGATTTCGACCGGGCGCTGGAGCTGTACTTCGAGGGGCTGCCGGTGATCCCGACCGCCCAGACCGCCTTCTCGTTCCTCTACAACACCAAGACATGGACCGGCTGGCCTACCCCCGAGGACCGTTACGGCATCGGGGCAAGCTGGTGGTCCCAGTTCCGGTTCGTGATCGGGCGCCTCCAGCCCGCCGCCGCCGCCCAGTAGTGCCGGCGTTCCCGGCACGGGTGTGTCGGGGAATGGGTGGCGCCGCCACTCGTTCCCCGGCGCGCTCTGGCCGGAGGAACGGATTGCTCAGTCATGACGATCTCGGTCGAGACCATCGAGGCGAAGAGCGCGGACAACCGGTCGCCGGTCGATACCCGGCGCAAGGGACGGTTGAACCCGGTCGTGGCGTATCTGCTCCGCCGGCTCGGGATCTACCTCCTCACGCTGTGGGGCGCGATCACGCTTTCCTTTCTCTTTTTCCGGCTGATCCCCGGCGACCCGATCAGCGCGTTCGTGACGTCGATGGAGTCCCAGGGGCGCTACGGGGCGGGCGATTCCAGCGAGCAGGTCGTCGAGTACTACCGCCAGCAATTCGGCCTGGACGGCACCCTGTTGGAGCAGTACCTCCGCTACATGGAGCGGGTCGTATTCCACTTCGACTTCGGCCCGTCGCTCGTCTCGTATCCCACTCCATCGACCGATTTGATCATGCGGGCCCTGCCCTGGACGCTCGGGCTGGTCGGCGCCGCGACCATTCTGTCGTGGGTCATCGGGGTGCTGCTCGGGACGCTGCTCGGCTGGACCCGGTCGTCGTGGATCTCCCGCTGGTCGACCAACCTCAGCCTCGGCGTGTCGCATATCCACGCCTATTTCATCGCGCTGCTCTTCGTCTATGCCTTTGCCTACTGGAACCCGTGGTTACCGGCCAGTGGTGCCTATGACGCCCGGATCGAGCCCGGCTGGAGCCTCGATTTCATCGGAAGCATCATCAAGCACGGGACCCTGCCGGTCCTTTCGATCGCGCTCGTCGGCGCGACCGGCTGGATGATCTCGACCCGTGCACTGGTCGTGGCCATCCTTGGTGAGGACTATCTGACCTTCGCGGCGGCCAAGGGCTTGTCCCGCTGGCGGATCCTGACACGCTATGTCATGCGAAACGCCTGGTTGCCACAGGTCGCGGCACTGGGAATCACACTCGGCGGCGTCGTCGGCGGCTCGGTCCTGATCGAGAACCTGTTCCGCTATCCCGGGCTGGGAGCCTTGCTGGTCAATGCCCTTGGCGTCCGCGACCTGAACACGGCCCAGGCGGTGGTTTCGCTGCTGATCGTGTTCGTCCTGACCGCCAACCTGATCATCGACCTGCTCCTGCCATTGCTCGACCCGCGCGTGCGCCAGCACCGCTAGACCGTCAGGAGGTATCCGTGGCGTTCATCAATACCTGGCGCCAGAGCGGCCAGTTCCGGTTCGGGGTCATCGTCCTCTCGCTCCTGATCCTGATGGGTGTGTTCCATCAGCTGCTGATCCGGCTGCACATCGGCGATACGGACCCGCGCCAGATTGGCGCCTTCGGCATCCTGGAGAGCCCGAGCTGGGCGCATCCGTTCGGGACCGATCCCTATGGCCGCGACTGGCTGGCGATGAACCTGCTCGGGCTCCCGTCGTCGCTGCTCGTCGCCGGGATCGCGGGGCTGATCTCGACGGTGATCGGCGCGGTCGTCGGCTTCGTCTCGGGCTACAAGGGCGGCAAGACCGACGCGAGCCTGCGGACGATGACCGACATGCTGCTGGTCATCCCGACGCTGCCGCTGATCCTGACGCTGGGCGCCTATGCCCGTGGCCTGTCGGTCCTGGAGCTGGCGCTGGTGCTGGCCGCCTTCAGCTGGCCGTTTGCCGCCCGCGTGATCCGGAGCCAGGTGCTGAGCCTGCGCGAGCGGCCCTATGTCGAGCTGTCGAAGATCTCCGACCTCAAGGACCGGCAGATCATCTTCCAGGACATCCTGCCGAACATGATGCCCTACCTCGGGATCGGCCTGGCGACGTCATCGGTCGGCGCCGCTTTCGCTCTGGTCGGTCTGACGATCATCGGCCTCGCCCCTAGCGGTGTGCTTGACCTCGGCACCCTGCTGAGCCTGGCGCTGGAATGGGGCGCGCTCAGCCTGCAGCAGTGGACGTTGTTCTTCGCTCCGATGACGCTCCTGATCCTGCTGTTCCTCGGCGCCGCCTTCATCAGCCAGGGCCTGGAGCAGGTCTACAACCCGCGCCTCCGCGGCCAGCAGTAGGGAGACGAGGACGCGCGATGGCGACCCACACACCAACCGAAGCGACCGGATCCGGCGTGATCCCGGTGTCCGACCCGGCCCGCCGGGAACCCGTCCTCACGATCGAGGATCTCGACGTCCACTTCCCCGCCAACGATGGCTCGGTCGCGCGGGTCGTCGACCGGCTCCGCCTGACGGTCAACCGGAACGAGATCATCGGGATCGCCGGCGAGTCGGGCTCCGGCAAGACGACGCTGGTCGAGGCGATCCTGGGGATCAGCCGCTTCCCGAACCGTCGGCTCAACGGCCGGGTGCTGTTCGAGACGCGGACGCGCGGCCAGGTCGATCTCGCCACCATCTCTGCCCGGCAGATGCGCCGGCTGCGGCTGGAGGAGATCGCCTACATCCCTCAGGGGTCAATGAACTCGCTCAACCCCGTCCTGCGGGTCGGCGACCAGATCGCCGACGGGATGATCGACCATGGCGTCCCGGCCGGTCAGGCCCGGGGTCGTGTCCCCGAGCTGCTGGAGCGGGTGGGACTGGAGGCACGCGTCGCCCGGCTGTTCCCCCACGAGCTGTCGGGCGGGATGAAGCAGCGGGTGATCATCGCGATCGCCATCGCGATGAGTCCGTCTCTGATCGTGGCCGACGAGCCGACGACCGCGCTCGACGTCAACGTCCAGCGCCGGATCCTGGAGACGCTGGCCCGGCTGCGCGACGAGATGCAGGTGGCCATCATGCTGGTCAGCCACGACATGGCCGTCCACGCCCAGCTCGTCGACCGGGTCGGGATCATGTACGCCGGGCAGATCGTCGAGACCGGTGAGGTTCGCGAGGCGGTCAAGCGGCCGATGCACCCCTACACCGCCGGGCTGATGCAGGCGATCCCCTCGATCGACCGTCCCCGGGCGCGTATGGAAGGCATCCGCGGCGCGACGCCGAGTCCGCGGAACTGGCCAGAGGGTTGCCGGTTCCACGACCGGTGCCCACGGGCGATGCCGGTCTGCCGGACCATCCCCCCGCTGCTCGCCGAGCCGGTCGCCGGGAGGCGCGAAGGTGTGACCGGCCCGGTCGATGTCATCGCCGGACGTCAGGTCGCCTGCCACCTGTATCCGGAGTCGACTCCGCCCGAGGCTCGCTCGGATGGGTCCGGTCGCCCGGCCGCGACCACGGAGGCCGCCCGATGACTGACGCGAAAACCACCCCGCCATCGACCAACGCGACCCCCATCCTCGAGCTGCGCGACGCGACGACCGTATTCGGACATGGGGCCGACGCGACCGTCGCCAACGACCGGGTCTCCCTGGTCATCCCCGAATCCCCGCCCAGCCTTGTCAGCATCGTGGGCGAGAGCGGCTCCGGCAAGACGACGGCGGCCCGGACGCTCCTCGGGTTGCAGCAGCCGACCGGCGGGCAGGCGCTCTGGCGGGGACAGGATATCTACAAGCTGGACGGCAAGGGACGGACGGCCTTCCGTCGCGATGTCCAGGCGGTCTTCCAGGACCCGTACGGCATCTTCAACCCGTTCTACAAGGTCGACCGGGTCTTCGACATCATCATGAAGCGGTTCGGGATCGGGTCCGGCAAGGCGGATCGGCGCGAGCTGATCGAGGAGGCGCTCCGGGCCGTCAGCCTGCGACCGCACGATGTCCTCGGACGCTACCCGCATCAGCTGTCCGGCGGTGAGCGCCAGCGCGTGATGCTGGCCCGGGCCTGGATGATCAAGCCGCGGGTGATCATCGCCGACGAGGCGATCTCGATGCTCGACGTGGCCGTCCGCGCCATCGTCATGAACATCCTGCTGGACTTCCGCGAGCAGCTCGGGATCTCGACCATCTTCATCACGCACGACCTGTCGGCCGCCCACTACCTCGGCGGCGACATGCTGGTCATGCGACGGGGCAAGGTCGTCGAGCGCGGCGAGGTCGACCAGATCCTCCAGCGGCCGACGCATGCCTACACCCGTCTGCTCCTGGAATCCATCCCGTCTCCCGATCCCGACTCCCGCTGGGCGACCTCTGCAGACGACCTCGCCCGGCTGGAGCAGGATGCCGGGGTCGCCGCGACCTGACGCGATCACACGGTCAACCAGTCTCTGTCCTCACCTGTCTGTGTCCCCATAAGGAAGGAAGCTCCGTGGCTCCTGGGATCGTCCTCGGCAATGAGGCCATCGCGATCACGCTCGACGATGCGACCGGCGCCATCACGCAGATCGTCAACCGGGAGCGGGAGCTGAATCTGGTGGCGGTTCCGGGTGACGGGATCCCCTGGCGGGTCGAGCTGCAGGTCGACGGGGCGTCGACCTGGGTGTCGTCGTTCACCCGGTTCGACTGGGACCGGGACGAGGCGGAGGGTCGCCTCGATCTGCGCTGGGAGACCGACCATGGCATCCGCGTCCGGGCGACCGTCGGGGTCACGACCGAGAGCGGCGTGGCGTTCCGCGTCGCGGTCGATGCGGACCCGGGGGTCGTCATCGACAAGGTCGAGTACCCACGGGTGACCGGGGTCGGCGACCTGCACCCAATCGCGGACTCAGTGCTGGTCCATAGCCAGTCGACCGGGTTCCTGTTCCGCCGCCCGCTGGACCTGTTTGAGACCACTCCCCGGCGGGACGGACTGCGCTACTCGCCCTATCCCGAGGCCTACAACGGCTCGACCACCCAACTCTGGACGTACTACGCCGAGGGCATCGGTGGCTTTCTCCTCCGGGCCGAAGATCCGGACTGCGCGCTCAAGTGGCTGAACGTCTTCAAGGTCGCGGACGGCGGATCGCTGGAGTGCTCGGTCATGCACCAGCAGCCGGACATCCGGCCGGGCAACGCGTTCGAGGTCCCCTACCCCATTGTGGTCGAGACAACGGTCGAGGGAACGTGGTATGAGGCGGCCGAACGGTACAAGACGTGGGCCGTCCGCCAGCCGTGGGCAAGCCGCGGCCGGCTGGCGGATCGGGAGGATCGCCCCGGCTGGCTGCTGGACGAGGTCGGGTTCGCGACGTTTGGCGTCAACGCGGCCGCTGACCGGTCCGCCTGGCTGGACCGATTCCACGGGATCACGGACGAACCCGTCTTTCACATCCTCGGGGTGAACTGGCCGAAGTGGACGACCGGCTATGGCCGCAGCCACCCCGGTGGCCGGGACGACTGGTTCCCGGCCCAGTTCTCCGAGGCCAACCTGGAGACGATCCGGCGCAACGGCGACCGGTGGGCGGCGTTCGAGTTCGACCTGCTGCTCGATGAGGGGCGTTCGGAGAGCGAGGCGATCGTCGCCAACCGCAGCGTCCTTCCGCCGGAGCGATACTCCTTCGATCACTATCCGTTCTGGCTGCAGTGCCCGGCGGCGCCGTACATCGGCCCGCTCCACGAGTGGCGCGACGCGACGCTGTCCCGGGACTACGAGGTCGATGCGCTCTACTACGACATCTCGTGCCCCAACCGCCTGCCCGGATGCCGCGACGCCAGTCATGGTCATCCGGTTGGCGGTGGTGCCTGGATGATCGCGGCCGAGCAGCAGATGTATGGCCGGACCCGGGTGGCGGCGAGTGCGGCGCGCGGCGCCTATGTCGCGCAGGGAACCGAGCTGGCCCACGAGGGGTTCGTCGGCACGCTGGACTACTACCAGGCCCGGGCCGAGGCCAGCCCCTGCTCGATCTTCGAGGCGGACTTCTTCCGAGACTGGATCGTCGACGGCCGCGCCGAGAAGGTGCCGCTGTTCGCCTTCATCTACCACGAGTATGGGCCGGTCCGGCTGGACGGCTGGGCCAAGCTGTCGAAGGAGACGGGCGACCTGTTCTATTGGGTCGGCGCACGGGTCGGGCTCTGGGGCGGCCTGTTCGAGCTGAACTACGAGTTCAGCGACCTCGAGGCGCTGGAGGGTTTCAGCGACCACCCGGACGAGCACTACGCCGACCTGATCCCCCGCGCCTACGAGGTCGATCCAGGCAAGGTCGCCTTCACCCGGGAACTGGCCCGCGCCCGAACGGGCTTCGGGAACCCGTGGCTGGTCTACGGCGAGATGCTCCGGCCGCTGGATCTCGCCGCCGAGCCGATCGAGCTCGACTACCACCTCTACAACCTGCACGAGGGGCACGTCGCGCACGACTTCAAGGGGACGATGACGGTGGACGACCTAATCCACGCCACCTGGCGCGCCCCGGACGGCCGGATCGGGTTTGCCTTCGTCAACCTCCGCCCGGACGGCGACCGGACGCTGCCGCTGACGATCGACCCGGCCACTTACGGCATCCCGGCCGGCATGCCTGTCACCTTCACCCGCCTAACCAGTGACGGTCGGGCCGAGTTGCACGCGGCCACTGGCGCCGTGGCCATTAACGCCACGCTTCCCGCTCGCCGCGTCGTCATCGTCGAGATGACGCTCTCACAGTCCAGCGAAACCTGATCGATACCGAACGCTCAGGCGCGCACACTTCTGAAGCTGGTCGCCCATGATCCGAATCTCGTCGCGAGTGTCGTCCATCACGCAGCGGACTGATCGCCGGACCGAAGCGGGAATGGGACACATAAGGCGGGCGAGTCATCGATGACTCGCCCGCTGGCTCATCCTTTACATGACCCGCTTGTCGGCCAACGTCTCGAACGAGTAGTTCCGCCAGACCGGGATGCCGCAGAACCGCTCCCCTTCCGGGCAAATCGGGGTGGCGCCGGCGCGGGAGCGCTGGACGCAGGGCGGCCCGTCGACGTAGCGCCCGATCACCGGGAACAGCTCGCGGACCTGCTTCACCTCATCGCGGGCTGTGTCGAAGATCTCGCGCTGGGCGTCGAAGCACAGCCGCTTGACCCACTTCCAGTAGTAGCTCTGCAGTGTCCCGGTCTCGTACTCGCGGATCCGGTGGCTGTTCGGGAGCAGGTACAGCACGACCTCCGGCGCTACGCCCCGGTCGAGCAGCGCGTTCTTGGCATCCCACAGCGCCTGCACCGTCGCGTTGTACTCGGCCAGCGCTTCGGGGTGCTCCAGCAGCTGGTGCGGCGTGATCACGTCCGGGTCGCGGCGGAGGTGCGCGGTCAGCAGCGGGGCGGAGGCGACGGTGCTACGGTGGCGCTGGCTCTGGGCTGCCTCGGCGCCGGAGATCCGTTTGGCGAAGGTGAACGGCACCTGGGCCATCGTCTGCATCAGCTTGCTGTGCATCCCGAGGTAGAGCGGGTGACCAAGGTAAGTGTTGTGGACGGCGTCCAGCACCTGGGCGATCGCGTCCTCGTCCGAGACCTCGTCCCGGGTCGCCCCGACGACGGTCCGGATGGCGTCGGCGAAGATCCGCTCGGTGTCTGGGTGCGCGCCGACGAGGCGGCTCTCGACGCCGGCCGCCTCCAGATCGCCGTCGAACTCCCGGCAGAACCGCTCGACCCGGTCCAGGTCCTGGTCGGCGCTGGCCCGCCAGTGGGCAATGGCGCGGGCTTCCTCGGTTTCCTCAGCCAGCAGCGGGCGGATGTCCAGCGGGTACTCCGGCGCGCCGAGGAACAGCGGGTCGACCTCCAGCACGGCATCAACCATCTTCCGGACGATCAGCCGGACCTCGGCCGGGGCGTCCGGCTGGTTGGCCAGCGCGTGGTAGCGGAGCAGCGTCAGCCCGTTGACCGTGTGATAGAGGTGGGCCGGGGTCGCGAGCGGCAGAACATAGCGCGCGATCTCCTGCGCCTTCTTCTGAACCGCGCCTTCCAGCGCGACGCGGGCGGAGTCGTCCCGCTGGGCGGCCTTGGCCCGGCCGGGAAAGACCTTTCCGTAGTTGGCGGCCATCGCCGGCGTGAGGATCTCGACCAGCCGGCGGTACCCCTCCAAGCTGCGCTCGATCGCGCCCCGGTAGATCGCCGCTTCCTCGTCCGGCAGCTCAGGCGTGACCATCGTGTCGCCGGTCACCTCTCGGTAGCGCTGGCTGACCTGCTCGCTGTTGTAGTACGGGTGGCTGTGGAAGAAGCTCCAGATCGCCAGGCGACTGACGTTGTCCAGCACGAAGACGAAGGTGCTGTGCTGGAACGTGGTGTGGTGGCCCGCAGCGAACAGCGAGGCGTAGAGCGCCAGCGCCCGGTCGCGCCGGTTTTCCCGGTTGGCGATGGCGCTCGGCGTGGCGTCCGGCTTGGGCGGGTCGTTGAGCAGCTTGCGGACGTTCTCGGCCTTGGCCGCCCGCCCGCCGTAGCACGACCAGGCCGCGGCGATGGTCACCGCGACCGGGTGCGCCGTGGACTCCTCGGTCAGGAGCGTGACGGTCGGCTCAGGGGAAGCGAACCCCGACGAGGCCGGGGCAGGTGCGTCAACGGGATGGATGGAGGGCGGGACGAGCGTCTCGCGGCGGTCGCTGGATGGAATCGACATGGGGGGACGCCTCTCCCGCTGCACGTGTCCGGGTCGGCACCAGAAGCCAACACCGAAACGGTCATATGGCGCCGGCCGCGGGTGGCTCGACAGATGTGCGGGTTGATAGTGACAGTATACATTAGGAAGATCAGGGCCTGAGTAGCCAGCCCGCGTACGTACGCGACCGGACTTGGCTGGACGGACAGGTGCCGACGATGCCGGTGCGTGCGCGGGCACTGCCTTGGAGAGTGCGCTCGTCGCAGCGGTGCAGGTTGCGACATTCCCTCGCGATGATGCGTTCCTGATTACGCGACGAAATCGTCAGTCTGATCTGACCCCGTGGCGGAACGGAGTCAGCCCAACAGCCACGCCGTTGTGGAATCGCGAAGTCGCGGAGGTGCCATGTTTGCCTACGACCCAGCCATCATCGATCGGTTCCCGGCGACGCGGGGCGGGCTGATCCACGCGACGGGAGTGTCCAATGGACCGTCATCGCCGGATCTGCTCGATGCCTACCGGGCGCAGCAGGCGGCAACGGCGGAGCGCCTGCGGGAGACGCCAATCGCCGAGTGGCCCTCGATCGCGGCGTGGCGGCGGGTGTTCGCCGGGTTCGGCGCGAAGCCGACGCAGTACCGCAACGCCGCGGAGTCGTTGCTCCGGCGGCTGGACAAGCAGGGCGACATCCCGTCGATCGCGACGCTGGTCGACCTCGGCAACCTGGTCGCGATCCGTTACGGGTTGCCCGTCGCGGTCTTCGACCTCGCCCGTGTCACGTTGCCGATCACCGTCCGGTTCGCGGCCGGTGACGAGACCTTTGCCGACCTCGGCTCGTCCGAAAGCGTTCGCCCCGAGGCGGGCGAGGTGGTTTTCATCGACGCTGCCGGGGCCGTCCATGCCCGGCGCTGGTGCTGGCGGCAGAGCGCGAACAGCGCCGCCCGCCCTGACACGACCGAGGTCCTGATCACTGTCGAGGGACACCACGACCGTGCGGCTGTAGCCATCGACGCCGCGCTCGCGGACCTGACCGTGCTCCTCAGGGAATACTTTCCGACCGCCACGGCGGTGCCCACTACCCTGTCGGCCACGCGTCCCAGTGCGTCCAGCGACTGATCCTGACAGCGTCGTGACGACCACCACGACCGTCCCGGCCGGGCGCCCGTTGGTCTTCGGTAGCCATGAGGCATAGCCGGACGTGCTTTCTACGATCTTTCGTCCGTTCGCAGTGCCCAGCGCAACACCGCGTTCTGGGCGTGAAGCAGCCAGGCCTTGGCCGCCGGGACCTGACATGATGAATGGTCCATCGCGTCGGCGGACACTTCCTCGCCGCGGGTGACCGGCGGGCAGGGGATGAAGTGCGCGCCGGTGGCCAGCCGGGTGAGCAGGTCGATGTCGACCTGGTAGGCAAGCAGGTCAGCCGGGGTGGCGTCGGTCGGCCAGCAGTCGGTGATCAGCAGGTCGGCATCGTCGATGGCGTCGAGGTCGGCCGTCGCGGCGAAGCGGTCGGATGGCGCGTCCTCGACGTGCCAGCGTTCCGGGTAGACCTGCGTGACGGTGATTGGCAGCACGGCCGACGCCTCCACCCATGAGCCAAGGATATTGCCCTCGGGCGCGATCGCTACCACCCGGAGCCCGTCCAGCCCCGCCATTCCCCGGCGGGCGACGACATGAGCCAGGTCCCCCAGGGTCTCGCAGGGATGATTGCTCGTCGTTCGCAGGTTGATCACTGGCGCTTCGGCGTCGTCGGCGAGCTCCCGCAGCCGGGACAGCGACGGCGAGCGGATCGCGATCAGGTCGAACCAGTTGTCCAGGTAGCCGGCCAGGTCGGCGAGGGATTCCCTGCCCGAGAGCGTGACCGGGACGTCGACGACCGTCGCGCCCAGCTCAGCTGCCCCGAGCGCCAGTGCTGTCGTGTTGCGCCAGCCACCATCATCCCGGACCAGCGCGATCCGCCGGCCTGCCAAGGATGGCAGCACGTCGCGATCGTTCCATGCCGCGGCAAGCGCGACGGCGTCCTCGAGCAGTGCGGTGATCGTCGTAGCGTCGAGGTCATCCAGGCTGAGCAGGTCGCGGTGGCCCATCGTGGTCGCGTCTCCATCCCGTTCCCCGTGATGCGTCTGGGTGGCCGGCGTGTCAGGCATCGTACGGGACCGGTGGTATCGGTGGAACGGTGGTGTCGGATCCCGTCCGGCAGTCCGGAACATCAGTCCGGCGGCCGCGGTGGACGTGTGCCGGAGAGGACGATGGGCCCGGCAGCGACCCGGGCAGGAGTCGGGTGACATGGGACGGATGCTGCGGATCGCCGCGAGTGCGGTGTTGCTGCTGACGATGGTATTGGGTGTCGTGTGGGGCGGTGCGCAGTCTGCCCATGCCGGGACGGATCCGGACGGGACATCGCGGGAGACGGCGATCGCCCCGGGGACGACCGGCGAGGTCAGCGATTACGAGGTCACGGTGCTCGACGTTACGCCGTTTGCGGACGACCTGATTGCCGCGGAGAACCAGTTCAACGACCCGGCCGGCGACGGCTTCCAGTTCTACCTGGTCCGGGTCGAGGTGACCTACACCGGGAATGAGAGCGGCAACCCCGGGTTCGACCTCAGCTTCCAGGCGGTTGGTGCGGGAAACACGGGTTACACCACCTTCGAGGACAGCTGTGGTGTGACGCCGGACGATGAATACACCGCCGGTGAGCTCTTCGAGGGCGGCACCGTCGAATACAACGTCTGCTGGCGTGTGGCCGAAGACGATGTCGAATCGCTGGTGATGTACGTCGAGGAGTTGTTCAGCTTCGACGCGGAACCTGTGTGGTTCTCGCTGGGCAACGATCCCGTTGTCACCGACCCTGGTGACGCCGGCGATGCGACGCCTGCAGGTGATGCCGGGGGTGGCGACGACGAGCTGTCCGACGCCGGGGCCGGCCGGGACAATCCGGTGCCCGTCGGTGAAGTGGCCGCGATCGGTGATTACCAGCTCTCGGTGGTGTCCGTGACGCCGCTCGCCGATGACCTGATCGCGGCCGAGAACCAGTTCAATGACTCGCCGGGCGCGGGCAACCAGTTCTTCATCGCTCGGGTCGCCGTTACCTACACCGGGACGGAGACTGGCAACCCCGGCTTCGACCTGAATGTCCAAGCCGTCGGCGACCGCAATGTCGGCTACACAACGTTCGAGGATTCCTGCGGCGTGACGCCCGACGACGAGTATTCCGCTGGTGAGCTCTTCCCCGGTGGGACGGTCGAGTACAACGTCTGCTGGCGGATCAACAGCGACGATGCCGGTTCGCTGATGCTCTACGTCGAGGAGCTGTTCAGCTTCGATGGCGAGCGGGTCTGGTTCTCGCTGGAAGGCTGATCGACCTGCGCAATCTCCAGCCTGAAGATGCCCGGCCCGTAATGGGCCGGGCGTCTTCAGGCTGGAGGCTGGAACGACTACAGCGGATCACTTCCTGAGGAACGCCATTAGCGCGTCGTTGAACTCCTCGGCGTGGGTCCAGGCGATGGCGTGGGGACCACCGGCGATCTCGATCAACTTGCTGCCGGGGATCAGCGCCGGCAGTTTGCGGCCGGTGGTGTCGATCGGCAGGATCTGGTCGGCGTCACCCTGGATAGCCAGTGTCGGTACGTCGATCTTCGGGACGTCGTCGCGGAAGTCCGTCAGCCACGTGTCGACGCATCGCAGGGTGCCGATCGCGGACGCACCGGTGGCGACGATGAAGTCCGACCGGATCTTGTCGTCGCTGATCCGGCTGCCCTTGAGGTCCGACGTGTTGTAAAAGTTGTCGAAGAACTGGGTCAGAAAGGCTGGCCGGTCGTCCCTGATGGCCTGCTTGAACCCGTCGAACACGTCCTGCGGGACGCCGTCCGGGTTGTCGTCGGTCTGGAGCAGGTACGGCGGGATCGGTCCCGCGAGCACGGCCTTGCTGACCCGGCCGGAACCGTACGTCCCCAGGTAGCGGGTGACCTCGCCCGTGCCCATCGAGAAGCCGACCAGGATCACGTCGTTGAGATCAAGCGTCTCGAGGATGACCTTGAGGTCGGCCGCGAAGGTGTCGTAGTCGTATCCCTCGGTCGGCTGTGAGCTCATCCCGAAGCCGCGCCGATCGTACGTGATCACCCGGTAGCCCGCCTCGAGCAGTACCGGCGTCTGCTTCTCCCACGAGCGTCCGTTGAGTGGGAAGCCGTGAATCAGGACGACCGGCTGGCCGGTGCCGTGATCTTCGTAATAGAGGTCGATCGGGGCAGAGTTCTCCTGCCCGACGCTGATGTACGGCATGTCGTGAGCCTCTCGTGTCAGGACGCTGTGCGGCACTGAGCAGACGCGGACCGCATTCGCTTACTCCATGTTAGTAGCGCATGGCTTGTGCCCGCCATGCCGCGGTGTGTCGCGTGCGTTACCGGGCGGGTTGGCACATCTGCTGCATCCGTGACGGGGAGGGCCCTTTCCGCCCGGATCGCATCGCATTTCGACGAGCCCCGACAGGACCACGAGCATTGATGGACGATCGAACCGAGGCAGCAAAGGCCGACGCGAAGAGCGCCGGTCTCCGCTATGTGACTGACCGCAAGCCGGGAATCACCCGCCACAAGGCTGGCAAGGGCTGGAGTTACCGCGACCCTGACGGGGAACTGGTCCGCGACGAGGAGACGCTGGAGCGGATCCGCGGGATCGTCATCCCGCCGGCCTGGCGCGACGTCTGGATCAGCCCGTGGCCGAAAGGGCACATCCAGGCAACGGGCCGGGATGAGCGCGGCCGCAAGCAGTACCGCTATCACCCTCGGTGGGAAGCGGCGCGGGGTGAGACCAAGTACGAGAGAACCGTCGCGTTCGCGGAAGCCCTGCCCCGGCTGCGCCAGCGTGTCCAGCGGGACCTCGCAAAGCCCGGCCTGTCCCGCGACAAGGTGCTCGCGACGATCGTCTCCCTTATGGAGGCAACGCTGATCCGGGTCGGCAACGAGACCTACGCCAAGGAGAACAAGAGTTACGGCCTCACGACCCTGCGCGACCGCCACGTCGAGGTCAAGGGCGAGCGGATCCGGTTCTCGTTCCGCGGCAAGAGCGGTGTCGAGCATGAGCTGGAGCTGCGGGACCGACGGCTGGCGAAGATCGTCCGCCGTTGCCAGGACATCCCGGGCCAGGAGTTGTTCCAGTGGATCGACGACGACGGCAAGCGGCACGACGTCGATTCGGATGATGTCAACACGTACCTGCGGGAGGCGACCGGCGACGACTTCTCGGCCAAGGACGTCCGGACTTGGGCCGGGACGGTTCTCGCCGCCCACGAGCTGGCGAGCTTTGACCACCCCTGGGCCAGCGAGACGGAAGCGAAGAAGAACCTCGTCGCCGCGGTCAAGTCGGTCGCGGCACGGCTGGGCAACACCCAGGCGGTTTCCCGCAAGTGCTACATCCACCCGAGCATCATCTCGTCGTACGAGGCCGGGACCATCGTCGAGTTCCCGGAACGCGTGCTGGAGGAGACCGGCGAGAGAATTTCGACCGGCGAGCTCTCACCAATCGAGGCGGCCGTCCTGGCCTTTCTCAAGGCCGACCGGGATACGGTGGTGAAGGCCGCCTGATTATCCCCGCGGCGGAGCGACCGAGTTCCCGTCGACCGGCTCACAGTCAAGCGTGATCGTGACCGGCTCGTCGCCCGCGATGGCGGCGATCAGGTGCCGGGCGGCGTGGCGTCCCTTGGTGGCGTGGGGTTGCCGGATGGACACCAGGGTCAGGCCGTCCGCGCGCGCGGGGAAGGTCCCGTCAAAGCCGACGATGGACACGTCGTGAGGAACGGACATGCCCCGCCGTTCCAGCTCGGCGATCGCGCCGACGGCCAGCTGGTCGCTCAGGCAGATCAGCGCTGTGAGGTCGGGTCGCGCGTCCAGCAGCGCCGCCGCGCCAATCCGGCCTTCGGCCGGTGTGCTGTCCGTCCCGCGGGCGACCGGGATGCGAGCCGGGTCGACCGATGGCGCGATCGCGTCGGCGTAGCCACTCAGCCGGCGGGCGGTGACTTGCAGGGTGATCGGCGGTAACGCGGCGAGCGGGAACAGGCCGCGCTCGCCCCGCCCATCCATCCCGAAGGAGACGACGCCGATCCGTCGGTGGCCGGCTGCGATCAGGCGGGCCGCAACGTCCCGCGCACGGGCCCGGTCGTCGATGCCGACCCATGTGCGGTCCGGCAGCCGCGGCTGATCGACCATGACGGCGGGAAGGCCGCGCTGACGGACCGCATCGAGTGCCGGGTCGTCGGCGCTCAGGGAGTAGGCGACGACGCCGTCGACCACCGCCCGGCCCAGCCCCTCTGCCGACCGGGCGGTCCCGGCCGATCCAGAGATCAGCGACAGCCCGACATCCTCCACCTCTAGGACCTCCGACAGGCCAGCGAGCAATCCGACGGCGGCCGGGTCGGCGAACGCGTAGGACAGCGGGTTGGCGTAGAGCACGCCGACCATCCCGGTTCGACCACGGCGGAAGGCACGCGCGACCGGATCCGGGCCGGCGTAATCCATCCGCCGCGCCGTCTCCAGGATGCGTTCGCGGAGTTCGACCGAGAGCTGATCCGGCCGGCTGAATGCGTTGGAGACCGTCTTGGCCGACACACCCAGCTCGGCCGCGATCCGCGTCAGTGACCCCCGGCGTTTCCCCGCTTCCGTGCCCGCCATGCTTCCTCCCCTCTTGACCCGGATATAGTACTCCGGCCAAACTTCAACGTTGAAGAAGCGAGGGAGTAGTCTCATGGTGATACCCGATCAGGTCCCGTCCGGTTCCACTCATCGACCGGTCAGCATGTCCCGGCCAATCCTCCTGCTCGTGCTGACTGTCTGCGCCATCCAGTTGGTCGATGTGCTGAGCACGACAATCGTGATCGTCGCGCTGCCGGCGATGCAGTCCGATCTCAATCTCACGGATGGGATGCGGGACCAGGTCGCCGCCGTCTATGCCCTGCTGTTCGGCGCGCTGTTGCTGCTGGCCGGTCGCCTCTCGGACCGGTTCGGCCCGCGCCGGCTGTTCATGGCGGGCCTGGTCGCGTTCGGGCTGGGATCGCTGATCGGCGGATTGGCACCGGGCGGCGAGATCCTGATCGCCGGTCGTGCCATCCAGGGGATCGGCGCGGCGCTGAGCGTCCCGGCGGCGCTGGCGATGATCACCGCCGCGTTGCCGGACGGGCCGGATCGGACCCGGGTCCTGGGCTGGTGGGCCGCGGCCGGTGCGGCGGGCGGTGCCGCCGGGTTCGCGCTTGGTGGGATGGTGACCGACGCCCTGGGGTGGCGCTGGACCATGCTGGCCAACGTTCCCCCGGTGATCGTGGCGCTCATCGTCATCGCGCTGATCCCGCCGGTGTCCCATGAACCGGCGTCGGATCGCGTCCCGGCCCGCCAGGCCGTGGCCCTGACGGGCGGAATGCTCCTGCTCATCTTCGGGCTGACCGAGGGACAGGCGGTTGGGCTGGACCTGCTCCGCGTGCTGCTTCCGGTCGTCGTGGGCGTTGCGCTGCTGGGGCTGTTCGCGCATGGCGAGCGTGGCCGGGGACCACTGGTCGCCGCCGCGGCCTGGCGGGACCGGGCACTGGTCGTCGGATCGCTGGCCGGGGCGGCGCTGACGTTCACGACCAGCGCTGGGGCCGTCCTGCTCACGCTCTGGCTCCAGGCGCAGGCGGGATTGTCGGCTTCGGCGGCCGGGTGGGCGCTGGCGCCATTCAGCGTTGCGGTCGTCGTCGGCGCCACGGTTGGGTCACGGCTGGTCACGCGCCTCGGAGCGACGCGCCCGCTGGCATGGGGGCTCGCCACCGTGGCGCTCGCCCATTGCCTGCATGCCGGCGCGCTGGGGCTCGGCTCGGTCCCGCTGGTCGTTGGGGGGATGGTCGTCTCCGGCGCCGGACTGGGCGTGGCGACGGTCGCGTCAACGGCGCTGGGACTCTCCCGGGTCGACCCGGAGACGAGCGGCGTCGCGTCTGGGCTGCTGAACGCGACCGCCCGGGTCGGGACGGCTCTCGGGATCGCCTGTTACGGCATCCTCGCCGCCGCTGGTCGGGAATGGGCCCTGGATCAAGCCGGAGACGCGACGGTGTTCGGCTACGTCCTCGCCCATCTCGTCGGCGTGGTGGTCCTGGTCGCGATGATCGTTGGGTCCCGGCGAGGGAGATCTGAGTCCCGACGCTTAGCCGGATGAGCGCAGGACAGTATCGAGGGCGCTGACTAGTTGGTCGACCTGGTTCCTGCCTGGTGCTCGCGCCGGGTATCGCCGAAGCACATCGACCACCGTCGGACTGGCGCGCTGCCGCGCCATGGCGATCGCGTGGCGTCCCGCCTCGGGGTCATCACCGGCCGGGATCTCGGCGACCCGCGCCGCGCAGGCGGCCGCAGGGTGTGGCCGATCTGATGCCCCTTCGCGATTGGGTGAAGGTAGGCGGCCGACGCGGCGTCCCCGGCGACGCTGGCGGCGAGCCGGGGCACCTCACTGGTCGCACTCGCCGCGGCGCGGTGCGCGTCGATGGACGTGATCCGCTGCAGCCTGGTCCGGTTCGCCCCGTTGACGAACAGCCATGCGGCGTCGAGCGCCGCGCGCGGCCGGAGATCGTCCGGTTACGCCGCCGCGAAGCACGGATAGATCTCCTCCCCGCTCTCGACGACGTACCTCACGACCTCGCGGAGCTCGTCCATCATCAGCTCGAAGTGCCGGACACGGTCGTCACCGGGCTTGCCCTCCTGAGGGCGTGATCTGGTGAGAGTGCGGCGGGCAAGGTGCCGCTTCCAACGCCAGTCGGAAAAGGCCGAAAAAGGCCGGAGGGCCACGCCGAGTGAACGGCGTGGCCCTCCAGTTGGGCGCGTCAGGTGTGGTTGTCGCGCCCGGCGCGGACTAGTAGTCCATGCCGCCCGGCATGGCCGGCGCGGCCGAGGCCGGCTCCGGCTTGTCGGAGATGAGGGCCTCGGTCGTCAGGATCATGCCCGCGATCGAGGAGGCGTTTGCGACGGCAGAGCGCGTGACCTTGGCGGGATCGGTAATCCCGGACTTGATCATGTCGACGTACTCTTCGGTCATGACGTTGTAGCCGATGTTGGGGTTCTTCTCGGCAGCCTGCTTGATCCGGACGCGCTCGATGACGACGGCGCCGTCCAGGCCAGCGTTCTGGGAGATCGCACGGAGCGGCTCCTCCAGCGCGCGGCGGAGGATGTTGACGCCGGTCTTGACGTCACCCTCGGCCTCGATGGCATCCAGGGCGGAGATGGCGTTGACCAGGGTCACACCACCACCCGGGACGATGCCCTCTTCGACGGAAGCACGAGCGGCGGACAGGGCGTCCTCGACGCGGTGCTTGCGCTCCTTGAGCTCGGTCTCGGTCGCGGCGCCAACCTTGATGACGGCGACGCCACCGGCCAGCTTGGCCAGGCGCTCCTGCAGCTTCTCGCGGTCGAAGTCGCTGGAGGTCGTCTCGATCTGGGAGCGGATCTGGTCGATCCGGCCGTCGATCGCGCCCTGCTCACCGGCACCCTCGATGAAGGTGGTGTCGTCCTTGGTGGCGACGACGCGGCGGGCCCGGCCGAGGTCCTCGATCTGGACGCTGTCGAGCTTGCGACCGATCTCCTCGGAGATCACCTGACCACCGGTCAGGATGGCGATGTCGCGGAGCATTTCCTTGCGGCGGTCGCCGAAGCCCGGCGCCTTGACGGCGAGGACGGCGATGCGGCCCTGGAGCTTGTTGACGACCAGCGTGGCGAGAGCCTCGCCGTCGACGTCCTCGGCGATGATCACGAGCGGCGCGCGCTGGGTGGCGGCCTTCTCAAGGGTCGGGAGGATGTCAGCGAGCGCGCTGATCTTCTTGTCGGTGATGAGGATGTACGGATCGTCGTACTCGGCCTCCATGCGCTCCGTGTTGGTCACGAAGTACTGGGAGAGGTAGCCACGATCGATCTGCATGCCCTCGGTGTACTCGGTCTCGAACTCGAGGCCGCGGGACTCCTCGACGGTGATGACGCCGTCCTTGCCGACCTTGTCCATGACGTCCGCGATAAGGGACCCGATGAACTTGTCCTGCGAGGACACGGAGGCGACCTGGGCGATCTCCTCGCGGTTGCTGACCTCGGTCGCCATCTCCTGGATGCGCGCCACGACGGCGGCGGAGGCCAGGTCGATGCCCTGCTTCAGCAGCATGGAGTTGGCACCGGCGGCGACGTTGCGGAGGCCCTCGTTGACGATGGCCTGGGCGAGGACGGTCGCGGTCGTCGTGCCGTCACCGGCGACGTCGTTGGTCTTGGTCGCGGCTTCCTTGAGAAGCTGCGCGCCCATGTTCGCGAAGTTGTCCTCGAGCTCGATCTCCTTCGCCACGGTCACACCGTCGTGGGTGACGGTCGGGGCGCCGAACTTCTTGTCGAGGGCGACGTTGCGGCCCTTGGGGCCGAGGGTGGTCTTGACAGCGTTCGCGAGCGTATCGACGCCCTCCTTGAGGGAGCGTCGAGCTGTCTCGTTGAACTCGAGAACCTTCGCCATTGCGGACTCCTGTGGCTAGTTGGTGCGTGTGGGGAATCGTAAAAGGGGGCGGGACAGGCAGCCGGTGCGGGCGGGAGCCTGGCACATCGGCGAGCCGGATCCCTAGGCGGTGATGACGGCGAGGATGTCCTTCTCGGAGAGGATGATCAGATCCTCGTCCTCGAGCTTGAACTCCGTGCCGGCGTACTTGGCGAACAGGACGTTGTCGCCAACGCTGACGTCGAGAGCGATGCGCTCACCGTCGTCATCCTTGCGCCCCTCGCCAACGGCAACGACCGTGCCGCGCTGCGGCTTCTCCTTGGCCGTGTCCGGGACGATGATGCCGCCGCGGGTGACTTCCTCTCGCCCGGCCGGCTTGACGACCAGCTTGTCGGCGAGCGGCTTGAGCTTGCTGGCGACGTCGACGGTCTCAGCCATGCTGAATCCTCCTGAAATACCTGCACGATGCAGCGATGCATACCGCCGTGCTCGTCTGTTCGAGGCACGGCTGGTTCGAACCGTGGTGCCTGGGCGCCACCGCCGTGTGAACGCGTGTATGCCCGTACCGAGAGGAGAGATTAGCACAGGGTCTGGCACTCAACAAGGGGGAGTGCTAACGAATTGCTGGCTCCGGATTGCAACTCGTCCCCCATCCCGGCTCCACCGGAAGCCGACTGCGGTAGCCAGACCAGCACCGGCGGATACTCGCCGGCCCCGGGACCGCATCATACGGATGCGTCGTTGACTCACGATGAATCTGCATGAAGATCAGCAGCGTTGGCCATGCGTATGCGTCACCTCTGGTTCACGGGCCCAGTTCCCGGGAAGTTGCCGGGCCGGCGAAGGGCCATGCGATACAAGGAGACAGCTACATGACCCCACGGGATCCCATGACAAGCGGCTCGGGCCAGGCGGGGACGTCGCGGGCCGACCAGTTCAACCAGTCCGCCGATCAGGCCCAGGAGAAGCTGGGTCAGGCCAGGGACAAGGCCGCCGAGGTCAAGGACCAGATGACGAGCAAGGTGTCCGACGTCAGGGAGCAGGCGACCGCAAAGTCCGATCAGGGCCTCGACCAGGCGTCGCAGGGTCTGGGGCAGGCGGCTGATCTCGTCCGGAAGCAGGCGGAAGGCGACGGGCCGGTCCCGGCGCAGGCGGCGATGGTCGCCGACCGGCTGGAGCAGGCGTCCTCCTATTTCAAGGACAAGAACACCAACGAGATCGTCAGTGATCTCGAGACGTTCGTCCGCAGCAAGCCGATGGAGTCGGTCGTCGGCGCCGTCGCGATCGGGTTCGTCCTGGCCAAGATCCTCCGGTAGTCCGGATCGAGACGCCAGCACGGCGAGGAGCGACCGATGGATCGGATACAGCAGGCGGCCGACGGCTCCCGGAGACCGGACAACACCCAGCCGGATACGGGTCACCGGAACGAATCGGTCAGTGAACTCATCGGTGGGGTGATCGGCGACATCCAGGGCCTGGTCCGGGGCGAGATCCGGCTGGCAAAGACCGAGATCCAGGAAAGCGCCGGCATCGCCGCGCGTGGGATCGGGATGCTGGTTGCCGCGGCCCTCATTGGGCTGATCGGCTTCACCTTTCTCATGCTCGCGCTTGTCGAGGTCCTGGACGAGTGGCTGCCCCGCTGGGGCGCGGCCGGGGCCGTCGCCCTGGGACTGATCATCATCGCGGTGATCCTGGCCCTGGTCGGCAAGTCGAAGCTGAGCGGCGACGCGCTCCGACCGGACCAGACGATGGCCAGCCTCGAGGAGGACAAGCAATGGGCGAATCAGCAAGTCAAATCCGTCAAGAACTAGACCAGTACCGCGATTCGGCGGCGGAACGCCTGGCCGAGATCGAGGATCGGGTCGGCAACGTGACCGACGAGGCTCGACACGTTGTCGAAGACGTGCAGACGCAGGTTCAGACGCAGGTCAAGGAGACGACGGAGCAGATCCGTCAGACATTCGATATCAAGCACCAGATGTCGGAGAACCCGCTCGTTGCCGTGGGCGCGGGTCTGCTGGCCGGATTCATCCTTGGCGGTGGCCTGTCGGGTGGCGGTGGGTCCCGCTCCTACCAGGGCGGGTACCGGTCGCAGTCCGGTATCGGAGCCCACCTCAATCGGACTGTCCGTGAGTCGGCACGGTCCTCCGGGCTGAACGACACGCTGTCGGCGGCCGGGTCCGCCCTTTCCAAGCAGTTGATGGGGTCGGTTCGTGCCAACGTCGACCAGCATCGGCAGGAGAGTCTCAATGACCCAGCGCGATGATCGCCTACGGCCGCTGTCCGGCAACGAGTCCCTTTTCGATGATCCGATGTTGCCGTCCGATAGCAGCAGCATGAACGGCGCGACGACGGGGACCGGCGCGATGGCGACGCCCGTCGGGTCAGGTTCGACGCTGGCCGGGATCGACGATCCGACGGGTGAGCAGGCCTTCCGGTCCAGCCTCGCTGCTGTGGCCAGCGGGTCCGGCGCCTCGCAGGGGAGCGGCAGCATGTCGTCCGGCGGTGCGTCATCCGGTGGCGGTCAGTCGGACGATTCGGGCGGGTCGAGCCTGCCGATCCCCGACCCCGGTGAGGCTGTCTCGGCGGTCAAGTCCGGCGGCAGCCACGCGATGAGCCAGGCCAACGGCTGGATCAAGGAGCATCCTCTCGTCGCGGTCGGGCTCGGCCTGGTCGGTGGGATCATCCTGGGCTCTCGGGGTGGCGGTGAGCATCACCACCACTACGGTTCCCATGGCGACCAGGGCGGAAACTCCTATCAGGGCGGGTCGCAGGGTCAGTCCGGCGGCGGACTGGGCGGAGGTCTGATGCACCTCGCGCAGCAGAGCGGCCTGCTCGACAACCTGTCGGGTGCCGCTGACCGCGCCCTGCAGATCGCCAACGAGCAGGTGAGCGGCGTGGTGCGGCAGTACGTGCCGGACTTCGACCAGCACCTCGAAGAGAAGCGCAGTTCCACGAGCCAGGGTGCCGGTCAGATCCGGTCAGGCGCAGCGGGACCGACGACCCGGAGCTAATCACTCCCAACGATGTCTGTTACCCGACGAGCACCGGAGGCGCCCACGATGGGCAACCTCCGGTGCTCGTCTCGTTTTCGCAGGGCATTCAGCGCCAGTCGCGCGATGTCTGGCACCGGACCATGACAGGGACGCGGACCGGGAACTGGATGGGGTGGTACGGATCGTGAATACATGTGATTCAACATCAACCATGTGGATGGTTTGATGGTATTGCGGTGGTATTGCACGTGACGCGATACCCCCGGTACTGACCGGATCCGCGAACGTTGGCCGGCTTCGGCTCGATCCCGGCATCCGGACGAATGAACTGGCCCCGTTGCCAGTAACAGGAGGTCCCCATGACAGCTCAGGACATCCAGAACATGCCGATGCAGACCCCGACGGACTTGTTCGCGCACAAGCTCTCCGACATCCGGAGCGCTGAGGACATCCTCGCTCAGGTCCTGCAGCAGGCCGAAGGGCTGGTCCAGGATCCGCAGCTCAAGCAGGACATCCACACCCACTATCAGGAGACGATCCAGCAGGGACAGGTGATCGACCAGATCTTCGAGACCATGGGTCTGCCGCAACACCCTGTCACCTGCCATGCGGCAGCTGGACTGCAGCAGAGCCTGAAGGACGGCATGAGCGCCAATCCCTCGCCGGAAGTTCTCCAGGGGCTGATCGTCGGTGGGCTCTCGGAGTCCGAGGGTCTGGAGATCGCGGCCTACGAGGGCCTGATCACCAAGGCGCAGGCGATGGGACAGGATCAGGTCGTCTCCCTGCTCCAGCAGAATCTCCAGCAGGAGCAGACCGCGGCCGGGAAGATGAAGGCGGCCGGTGAAAAGCTGGCCAGGCAGATGGCCTCAGCCAGCTAGGGCGGTTGTCCAGCCGGGTCGTTCCAGGCCCGAACAGGAAACGAGTGAATCAGGGGAGCTGGTGACGATCAGCACCCTGTGCCAGGACAGCACCGGCGGTCCGTCCCAAACGGGATGTGCCGCCGGTGCTCTTTGTTGCAGCATGACGTGGGGACGACAGGCGCCCTGTTGTTCAATGCACGTTCGCCTCAACGGCACGGGCCTATGGCACCCGGTTTGCACCCTGCTGACCATTCCCGGGCGGTGCCTTTCGCATCCGGCCGGGCAATGGCAAAAACGCCGCCCGCTGTCTGCGGGCAGGCGCCTCCAGATACGGGAGCCGATATGACCGACCGCACCGACGCCAGCGCCGACGATTTCGATCCCAATGACGCCAGCCGCCACCCGGATAACCGGCTGGGCGGGACGATGGATGCCCCGCCAACCCCGTCCGCCGACACCTTCGCCCGCGAGATGGTCGGAGGTGAGGACGAGCCTGAACTCCCGATCGTCGGCGAGGGCGAGGTCGACACCACGCCCGAACTTCCCACGCACGAGCATCGTGACGGGAGCGCCTGACCACTGGTCCCGCCCACGTGATAGTCACCGAGCATGCCGCCCGGCCCACCATGGTGCCGGGCGGTGCCATGTGCGGGCCGTACAATGGGGACCCGAGGCCAGCCGGGCGGCCGCGCCGCCGACGCACCCTACCGAGGTCCCCATGACGACCCAGCCAACCCAGCGGGCGACGACCGACCTGATCGCCGCCCGCGTTCGCGATCTCGCCCCCTCCCCGACCATCGCTGTCTCGGACAAGGCTCGCCAGCTCAAGGCGCAGGGCATCGACGTCATCGATCTCGGTGGCGGCGATCCGGACTTCATCACCCCGGCCCATATCCGCCAGGCGGCGGCCGACGCGATGAACAGTGGTGACACGCATTACGTCGCCTCGTCGGGGACCCCGGCATTCCGGAAGGCCATCGCCGCCAAGCTCCGGACGGACAATGGGCTGGAGTATGACGAAGCCACCGAGATCATCGTCACACCCGGCGCCAAGGCAGCGCTGTTCCAGGCGGCGCTGACTCTGATCGAGCCGGGTGTCGAAGTCCTGATCCTTGAGCCAGCCTGGGTGAGCTACGTCCCCATGGTCGAGATCGCCGGCGGTACTCCCGTCCCGGTTGGCCTCGACCCGGACGACAATTTCGCCATCACCCGCGACAAGCTGGAGGCGGCGATCACCCCACGTACCCGCCAGATCTGGCTGAACTCCCCGAACAATCCGACAGGACGCGTCGTCACGGCCGGGGAACTGGAGACGGTCGCCGCGGTCGCGCGAGAGCATGACCTGCTGGTCTTCGCCGACGAGATGTACGAGAAGATCGTCTATGACCGCCACCAGCACCTCAGCATGGCCGCGCTGCCGGGCATGTTCGAGCGAACCCTGACCTTCAACGGGCTCTCCAAGGCCTACGCGATGACCGGCTGGCGACTGGGCTACGTCGCGGGGCCGGCCGCCCTGGTCAAGCAGATCGCCAAGGTTCACAGCCACTCGGTGACCTGCGCGACGTCCTTCGCCCAGGCTGGTGGCGTGGCGGCGCTGACCGGCGATCAGGCCTTCATCGGCGACATGGTTTCGGCCTGGGATCGCCGCCGGCGGCTGATCGCGGAAGGGTTCAGCGCGATCAAGGGGCTTCATTGCCCGTTGCCGGAGGGGGCGTTCTACGGCATGGTCGACGCCCGCGAGACGGGGCTGGGGTCCGTGGAACTCTGCGACCGGATCCTGCAGGAGGCGCACGTCGCCGTGGTTCCGGGCGTGGCCTTTGGCGCGAGCGGCGAAGGGCACTTCCGCCTGTCGTTCGCGACCGATGATCAGTCGCTCCAGACCTCGATTGACCGGGTCGCCGCGTTACTCGGCCGGCGCTAGGCCCTCCGACCGCCCGACGCCGTCTCCGCCCGGTGATGCTTCACCGTGAGGACTCGTCCCACTTGAAGCGCTCGCCCGCACCCCGGAACGGGAACAGACGACGCCCCGGCACGAGTTCGTGCCGGGGCGTCGTCTGTTCCCGTTCAACCAGGGACCGTTACCGCTCGCTCTCGGGGCGGCGCATGTAGAAGAAGATCCCGATGGCAAGCACGATCAGACCACCAATCATGAGACCGAGCCCTACATTGACGTCGAAGGAGCGGGGCTCCCGATAGGACAGCCCCATACCGTAGAACGTCAGACCGCACCAGGCGGCGATCGCACCGATGCCGATCAGGTAGACGTGCCAGTGCCGCGCGATCTCGTTCATCCTCGCCCCCGCGTCCTGTCTGGTGCTGTGCCTCGTGCCCGGCGTCCATGCATGGGCCGGGCAGCGCGATTCGCTGGTGGCAGGCTAGCGGATCATGGCCCCGCCGTCGACACCTGCCCCGTAGCGGTCCGGACCGACTGCCACATCCTGCGCATGGTCCGGGCCGCCGAATCGTTGATCATGCAGCGACCCTTCCCGCGAGCCGCCGCATTGCGGACCGGGATTCATCCCGGATCGCTGTCTCCTCGACGACCGCGTTAGATACGGCAGGGGCGTCCGGGTTCATCGCGGAACCGGCGTCCGGCGTCGCCTCGGGGACCTCAACCGCATCGGGTTGCATCATCTCGGCGACCGTGACGAACCGGTAGCCCTCTGCCATCGACGTCTCGATGATCGTCGGCAGCGAGTCGAAATCGCCCTGGGCGCCGAAACCGACATGCATCAGGATGATCTGGCCTGGCTGGAGCGTATCCAGCGACCGCTCGGCGACCTGCTCTCCCGTGAACCCGTTCCATCCGAACGTATCCACGGTCCACAACACCGTCACGCCGTAGCCGGCCGTCGCGGCGTCGCGCAGCGTCTGCGGACCGATGTCCCCGTAGGGTGGGCGCCAGTACGGCCGCATCGTATACCCGCCGGTGATCTCCTGGATCACCTGCTCGGTTCGCTCCAGCTCTTCGATCCGGTAGGCGGAGCCCGGATCCGTGCTGTCGGTCGAGCGACCGGTGAAGGAGCCGTGGGAGTACGAGTGGTTGAAGATCATGTGGCCATCACGGGCCATCCGCTGGACCAGGTCGGGGTTCTCCTCCGCCCAGAGGCCCGTCATCCCGAAGGAGCCCTTAATCCCGTAGGAGTCCAGCAGGTCCAGCAGCTCCTCCGTGAAGCCGCGGTCGGCGCCACAGTCAAAGGTGAGCGCGACTTCCATCCTGTCCGTGTCGTATGTCTCGACGACGAAGCTCGACTCCTCGTCCGTCTCGGCCGGCGGCGGCAGGAGCGCCTGCTCGTAGGGAATCGGCGTGGCCTCGGGTGAGAGCGATGTTTCGGCCGTCGCATCGGCGACCGTGCCGGCCGCCTCGGCCGATGGCTCATCTGACGGCACGGGAAGCGATTCCGGCTCGCCGGTCGAGAGGCGCTTGCCTTCGACCGGGAACTCGGTGAAGAACCCGTTGATCGAGACGACGTAGGCCTGGACGATGGCCTCGATTCCCTCCTCCGTGCCGAGCACCTCCCAATCCGTGTCACTGGACATGAACAGGGACTCGACGACCGCGCCGGGCATCGTCGAGCCGGTGAAGTTCCGGCCCTCGACGTCCGGGCTGAGGACGACGTAGTGGACGAAGGCGTCCTGCGGCAGATCCTGCTCGGGGATGTCGGTCTCCGAGTCAGCCTGAGCCCCGCGAGACTCGATCTCCGTAAACCCGGCATCCTCGAACTGCGTGCCGAACTGACTGACGATCTCCTCTGCGAACCACTGGCTCTGGTCCGAGAACGGTCGGCCGTTGGCCCACCACGCCTCGTAGCCCTGCAACGCGGTGTTCTCCGCGCCATTGATGTGGACGGAGATCAGCAGGTCGGCCTGAGCCTCGTTGCAGACATTGACCCGGGCCTGAAGCTCATCGAGGTTGTTCGGCTCGTCGACGTTTGGCGTATCAATCAGCCCATCGCCGTCGCCGTCGGTTGCCTGCTCGCCATCGCCGTTAACGTCATCGCCGGAGACGTTGACGAGTTGGTCCTCGGTCCTGGTCAGGACGACCTCAATCCCCTGCGCCTCCAGCCGCTCCTCGATCCGCTCCGAGATATCGAGGACGATGTCCTTCTCTACGGCGATGATCTCGTCGTCATCGACCCGGGTGAAGCCCCAGTCCATCCCGCCGTGCCCGACATCCAGGCAGACCACGTACGGCTCACCGAGCGTGTTGGCCGTCTCGCCGCCATCGACCGGGGTCGCTACGGGCGGGGTCGCGGACGCGTCACCTACGGCGGGCGGCGTGATACCAGTGGGAGGGATGGTCGGCGTCTGGGTCGGCACGCTGGCCGGCGGGACATCGGCCGAGCGCGGCCCATCGCCGCCGCCGCCATCGCGGACGATCCCGGCGATCAGGCTGCCGGCAAACACGATCGCGACGACGATGACCACGGCTGCCAGGGCCAGTGGCAGGCGATCCGCTGGCCGAGGGGTGAGCCCACGTGCTCGACCGGGACGCCGGGGAGGAAAGGTCATGGCAGGAGGACGCTCCTTGATCGGTCTCGTTTGCTCCTGACCAGCAGGAGTCAAGGGCTGCCCAGACAGCGCCAGAAAAACCAGCGCTGTCCGCGCGCGAAGATCGCCAGGTACGGATTCACCGAAGCATACCGCGCCACCCCGGCCCGCCTGACCCGTTACGGATTGTGGTCCCCGGCGATATGCGCACGCTTCGCCCGGGTGAGACGCAATCGTGACATCCCGTCGCTATCCTCCACGGCAGGACAACGACCGGGCCGTCTCTGGCTGCGCCGGGGACAGCCCGGTAATGGGATGAATGGAGCAGATTTCACATGTCGACGATTGCCGCGCCGCCGGCACCGAATGCCGCGACTGGCCCCCACCGTGGCACGCCGTCAATCCAGGTCCGCGATCTGGTGAAGACGTACGGCCAGGTCCACGCCGTCAACGGGATCTCGTTCGATGTCTACCCCGGTGAGGTGTTCGGATTCCTCGGCCACAATGGCGCCGGGAAGACGACGACGATCCGCATGCTGACGGGGCGCACCCACCCGACCGGCGGTACGGGGACCATCGGCGGCTTCGATATCTCCCGGCAACGCGACCGGATCAAGCCACTGATCAACCTGGTCTTCGAGGACGCCAACCTCTACGAGCGGTTCACCGGGCTCCAGAACCTGGAGATCTTCGCTGATCTCTACGGCGTGCCCCGCTCCCGGGCCGCCGAGCTGCTCCGGACCGTCCGGCTGGAGGACGCGGCCAGGCGCAAGGTCAAGACCTACTCGTCCGGGATGAAGCAGCGGCTGCTGATCGCGCGGTCGCTGATCAACGAGCCGAAGGTGCTGTTCCTTGACGAGCCGACTCGCGGGCTGGACCCGACCTCCGCCCGTGAGCTGCGCGACCTGATCCGCGGTCTTCGCGAGAGCGGCACGACCGTCTTCCTGACCACGCACTACATGGAGGAGGCTGACGAGCTCTGCGATCGGGTCGCTTTCCTCTCGGCCGGCAATATCGTCGCATTGGATACCCCCCGCCAGCTGAAGTTGCAGCATGGCCAGCGAACGGTCGCCGTCTCGTTGCGTGATGGGTCCGAGCACGTCGTCGGGCTGGACGACGCCGATGGCGCTGCCAGGGTCGAAGGATGGATGCGGGACGGGCAGGTTGTGACGCTGCACTCGCAGGAAGGAACGCTGGAGGACGTGTTCATCGCCCTCGCTGGCCGGGCCCTCTGACCCGGCGTGGCGTTCCCTGCTCCCTGATCCTATTCCCACCGACGGAGTTTCCTGATGCGTTTCAATCCCCGGGCCGTGATGACGATCTTCCGCAAAGACCTCGTCGATGCCATCCGCGATGGCCGCGTTGCCATCGCGCTATTGCTCCCGATCCTGATCGGCGTCTCCTACTCATACCTGTTCAACGATGACTTCACCGACGAGACACCGTCCTACCGGATGGTCGTCACCCCTGACTGGCCGGCGGAACTCAACGAGCAGTTCCTGGTCGCCAGCGGCGACGCGGTCGAGGTCCGGATCGACACGTTCGCGACGGTGGAGGACGTCGAGGAGCGGCTGCGGGATGGCAATGCCGATCTCGGCTTGATCCTGCCACCGGACCTGGTCACGGCCCTGTCGGCCGGACAGCAGCCAGCGATCACCGTAGTCACCCCGGCGACGGCGACGGCCGGGACGTCATATCTGCTCGGCGTGCTGGACGGATCGCTCCGGACGGTGGCCGGGCAGGAGCTACCGGCCGCGCTGACGGTTCAGGCGGCCGGCGAGCCGGAGCCGAGCCTGTTCGACCGGATCGGCATCCGGAACTACATGCTGATGTTCTCGATGGTCTTCCTCGTCGGCATGATCGCCGTCTTTGCCATCCCGATCATCCTGACCGAGGAGATCGAGAAGAAGACGCTGGACGCCTTGGTGATGATCGCGTCGTACACGGACGTGATGATCGGCAAGGCGCTGGTCGGGCTGGTCTACATCGCGGTGGCGACGGCGATCACGCTGACACTGGCCCAGGCGAGTCCCGGGGACCTGCCGCTGTTCGTGCTGACGATCGCCGCCCTGTCGGCGTCGCTGCTCGGGTTCGGGCTGCTGTTCGGCGGGCTGTTCAAGAGCGCGAACCAGCTCAACACCTGGGGAAGCTTCATCCTCTTCCCCATCATCATCCCGACGTTCCTCTCGGTCGTGCCGGGCATCGTCGGTGATATCGCCGCGGCCTTCCCGACCGGCGCGGCGGGCCGCCTGCTGGCCGACGCGCTGACCGGCGACACGATCTTCGGCAACGCCGCGCTCTACATCGGGATCATGCTGGTCTGGGCGGTTGGCGGGTTCCTGCTGCTCGGCTGGCAACTGCGCCGCCGGCAGGCGTAACGACGGCTCCTTTCATGGCAACGGCCCCTCTCCGCGCGACGGAGAGGGGGCGTTGTCTTTGCCGCCATGCACCCGGCAACCCGTATCGAAGCGCGTCGGATCAGTCGGCTCCCTTGAGCCAGTCCCATCGAGGGTCCGTCGTCTCCGCCAGGAACCGCAGGACGACCAGGAGCCGGGCCATGGAGCCCGCAAGGGGTTCACCGGACGAGGGCTCCCGGCGATTCGCGGCGGCGATCCCCCATTCGACGTGGTACCGCAGCGCACGAGCCTGCCAAGTCCTGAGTGCGTGTCGATACGGCAGACCGTCCGTGCCGCGCTCGGCGAGGTAGCCCTGGAGCGTCACGAGGAGATGAGGCAACGGGAGCTTGGCGAAGTCCTGTGCCGGGTCGGCCCAGGCTGCGTCTCCCCAGTCGATCAGCCCGGTCATCCGGGGGATCAGCGGCGGCACGATGATGTTGCGCGGCGCCACGTCGCCGTGGATCAGGACCGGGGTGACGATCGGCACGACGTACCACGACAGGATCTCGATTAGGTCAATGAGATACGCGCCGGAACCGGCGTCGATCGCACCGTCCGCGATCATCGTCCCCAGTTCGTCGGACGGGCTGCTCGTAGGCAGATCGACCGGGATTGCTCCCGTGTCACCTGCCTCGGGAATGATGCGGTGAAGCCGGGCGAGCTGGCGTCCAATGGTTTCCCACGCGACGCTGACTTGGGCGTCGGTCAGGCCCGGCTGATCGAGACCGATCCCGGCCATACGCTCCAGGATCATCGCCGGGACGGCCAGCCGGTGGTAGCCGGTTTCCCACGCGACGATCGGCGGGGTATGGACGCCGGCGGCCCGGACCAGCGGGATGATGACACGCTCCTTCTGGAGGTCGTCGAGCAGCACGCTGGCGTTCCGCGGGATGCGCAGGATCAGCCGGTCGCCCAGCGCCCAGGTGTGATTGGCCACGCCCTGTGGCGGACGGCTGATCTCCGAGCGCCGCACACCGTGCCGGCGGGCGATCCTCATGATCGTCCGCTCAAGGGGAACAGGGACGGCGTACAGGTCGTCGCTCATGGGCTCCTGTTGGCACGTGATGGCCGATCGGGGCCACGTGCGACTGCATCGGGGATACTGGCCAGGACAGTGTCGTCCGTTGCTACCCGTTTCGCTATGGGGGCGACTCGCCCGGGGATCGCCCGCCATGACCGTTAGTCCCACCCTCCGGCCCGCTTCGATCCCCGTCCCGATGGCGACGGCGGAGATGCTCGCGCCGCCGGCCTTCCATGTGATGACCAAGCCACGCGGGGCGATCTGCAACCTCGACTGCGCCTACTGCTACTTCCTGAAGAAGGAGGACCTCTACGAGGGCAGCCGGTTCCGGATGGACGACGCGCTGCTGGAGGACTACGTCCGGCAGTACATCGCGGCGCAGCGCGTAGCCGAGGTGACGTTCGCCTGGCAGGGCGGCGAGCCGACGCTGATGGGCATCGACTTCTACCGCCGCGCGGTCGAGCTCCAAGCGCGATACCGTCGGCCGGGGATGACGATCCACAACACCATCCAGACCAACGCCACCCGCCTGACCGACGAGTGGGGCGAGTTCCTCCACGCCAATGGCTTTCTCGTCGGTGTGAGCCTGGACGGCCCGCGGGAGATCCACGACACCTTCCGGGTCGACAAGGGCGGCAACGCGACGTTCGACCGGGTGATGCGCGGGATCGAAATCCTGAGGCGGCACGACGTCGAGTTCAACATCCTGACGACGCTCCACGCCGCCAATGCCGATGACCCGCTCCGGATCTACCGCTTCCTTCGGGATGAGGTCGGGACCCGGTTCATGCAGTTCATCCCGATCGTCGAGCGGGACAACGCGACCGGGTTCCAGGAGGGCGAGACCCTGACCTCCCGCTCGATCACCGGGGCCCAGTACGGCCGGTTCCTCGTCACGATCTTCGACGAGTGGGTCCGGAACGACGTGGGGACGGTCTTTGTCCAGTCGTTCGATGTCGCGCTCGGGATCTGGGCGGGGATGGGATCGTCGCTTTGCGTCCAGGCCGAGACCTGTGGGGCGGCGCTAGCGATGGAGCACAACGGCGACCTCTACAGCTGCGATCACTACGTCGAGCCCCTGTTTCGATTGGGCAACATTCGCGAGCGGCCGATGATCGAGCTGGTCGCCGACCCGCGCCAGAAGGCATTTGGCGAGGCCAAGCGCGAGACGCTCCCCCGGCAGTGCCGCGAGTGTGACGTGCGGTTCGCCTGCCACGGTGGCTGTCCCAAGGACCGGACGCTCCTTGATCGCTACGGCGAACCGGGGCTGAACTGGCTGTGCGAGGGCTACTACCGGTTCTTCACGCATATCGATCAGCCGATGCAGAGCATGGTCGAGGAACTCAGAGCTGGTCGGCCGCCGGCCAACATCATGGCGATGACCCGGGAGGCGGACGCCCAGCTGCTGGATGCCGTCCGCCGGGCAGGCCGGAACGACGCGTGTCCCTGTGGCAGTGGCCGTAAAGTTAAGCAATGTCACGGGCGAACAACCGCCACGACGGCCTCCCTCACGGGCTGATCACTGGGGATCGCGAATAGCCAAAAGAGGAGCTTGAAGTGCCCACCATGTCAGGTTCATCGGCGAAGCGGCCGATGAATGTGCTCTACCTGCATTCGCATGACACGGGGCGTTATGTGTCGCCATACGGGTACGCCGTGCCGACGCCCCATATCCAGGCCCTGGCCGAGTCCGGAACGGTCTTCCGGCGAGCCTTCGCCGCCGCACCGACCTGCTCGCCGTCACGGGCGGCGCTCCTGACCGGCCAGTGGGCTCACATGACCGGCATGCTGGGGCTGGCCCATCGCGGGTTCCGGTTGAACGAACCGGAGCAGCACATCGCCGCTGTCCTCCGTGACGCGGGGTACACGAGGGTCCTGTCCGGAATGCAGCACGTCGGCGTCGATGTGGTGGATCGGGTCTACGACCGGAACCTGGCGCAACCCGATACCAGCGTCGCGGTCGTGGCTCCCCGGGCGGTGGAAGAAATCGGGCGACTGGCCGCCGAGGGCCGGCCGTTCTTTCTCGATGCCGGCTTCTTCGAGACGCACCGTGACTTCCCGGACCCCGGCGCGGACGACGATCCGCGGTACGTCGCGCCACCACTGGCGCAGCCCGACACCCCGGAGACGCGGGCTGACATGGCGGCCTTCCATACCAGTGTCCGGGAACTGGATCGCGGGATCGGGATGATCCTCGACGCGCTGGAGACGCACGGGCTGGCGGACGACACGCTGGTCATTCAGACGACCGACCATGGCCTCGCGTTCCCACGGATGAAATGCACGCTGACGGCCCATGGCATCGGTGTGCTGCTCGTGCTCCGTGCTCCGGGGGTGATCCCGGCTGGCCGCGTGGTCGACGCGATGGTGTCGCACGTGGACGTGTTCCCGACGATCTGCGACCTGCTCGGGCTCGCGTCGCCGGGGTGGCTGCAGGGACGGTCATTGCTGCCACTGCTCGACGGGTCGGCCGCAGCGGTTCGGACCGAGACCTTCGCCGAGGTGACTTACCACGCCGCCTACGAGCCGCAGCGAAGCGTCCGGACCGACCGGTGGGCCTACATCCGGCGCTATGGCAACCGGCCAACACCCGTCCTGCCCAATATCGACGACGGGCCGACCCGTGACCTGTGGCTGGAGGCGGGCTGGGACCGGGAAGCACTGCCGTCCGAGCAGCTCTACGACCTCGTCTTTGACCCGGGTGAGGCCAATAACCTGGCAACCAGTCCACGACACACGGCGGTGCTGGCCGACCTCCGCGACCGGCTGGACCGATGGATGCGGGAGACCGACGACCCGCTGCTCCGGGGCGATGTGCCGCTCCCGCCCGGCGCGACGACGAACGATGTCGACGATCGATCGGCCACTGGCTCGCTCTGGCGGGCCGGGGACGACGGCCGGGTCGAACGGATCTCGGACCCGGCTGTCAGTCCCTGAAGGCGAGGTGATCTCGACCGGCCCGCGATGACCCGATCAGCGGCTGGCCAGGAAGCGCCGGGCGGCCTCGACCTCGGGCATGGTGACCTGGTGGCCGCCCGGATCCCAGTGCAGGGTGACGTCGGCGCGCGCCTCCCGGTAGAGCGCCTCCAGCCGCTCGACCTGCGAGACGGGGACGAGCGGGTCCTGCCGACCGGCGCCGATGAAGACGCCGGTTCCGGACAGGTCCGGCAGCGACTCCGGCTCGAACGGGAGCATCGGCGACAGCAGGATCGCGGCACGGAGCACGCCCGGGCGACGGAACAGGACCGACGCAGCGATGTTGGCGCCGTTGGAGAAGCCGACCGCGACGATCGTCTCCGGGTCGACCCCATGCTCCGCCGCGACGACGGGGATCCAGTCCGCCAGTTCGGTGGTCCGGGCGGCGAGGTCCTCCTGGTCAAGGACCCCCTCGGCCAGCCGGCGGAAGAAGCGCGGCGCCCCGTTCTCCGAGACGTTGCCGCGGGGGCTGATGATCGCGGCACCGGGGGCCAGCGCCTGCCCGAGCGACAGCAGACTGTTCTCATCGCCGCCCGTGCCGTGGAGCAGGAGCAGGGTAGGACCACTGTCGCCGGCGGGGGCCGGCTGGAACCGGTACTGGAAAGCATCAAGTGCGATCGTCATCGTCGTGTCCTCCGTCGAGTTGGCAGGCGCCAGCGAGTTGTCGTCCATGCGGGCAAACAACCGGTCGGCGAGTTCGGATCCCAGGTTGCCGGGCACCTCATCGATTGGCGGGAGCGCGACCGTGATCCAGGCGCGCTCCGATTCATGCTCCGGCGGCAGGGTCAGCGTCTCCCCAACCCGACCGGCGGGCTCGTCGATCGTCAATCCCGGGCTGCTCGTCGCGACCTCGTGCAGCACGCCACCCGGCTCACGCACGTAGATCGACTGGAAGTAATACCGGTCCGTGACCGGCGTCGGTTCGAGACCGCCGGCTTCAAGGGCACTGGCGATATCGGACAGGTCCTGCTCGTTGGAGACAGTCCAGGCGATGTGGTGCATGGTGCCGGTCCCCTCCGCCCCCTCCGCGAAGTTCCCGACCTCGCGAAGGTTGAGGATCTGCCCGGCATGGCCCTCCCCAAGCGTGAGGCGGGTCGTCGTCTCGTGCTGGCCGGCAACTTGGAACCCGAGCCGTTCGGCCAGCACGGCGGCGCTGATCGCCGCACGACTCACCCAGGCGGTAGCAGAGTGCAAGCCCCGAACGGCGCGTTCTACCGGGACATCCGCGGCGCCGTCCCATGCGCGGTCAATTGGAGCGGTCGGATCAGCGACGAGCGCCAGACGGAGGCCGTCCGGGTCCCGGAGGGTGATCACGGTTTCCCGGTCGGAGGGGCGGCCTCCGGTCGGCCGGGCAGCCGGCGGATCGAACCGGACACCGTGGCGGACCAGGCGATCGACCCAGTACCCCAGCGCGTCCGGCGGGATGGCGAAGGCGATCTCCGCGACATGCCCCGGCCCAATGCGTCCCTGTCCACCGAGCGGCCAGAAGATCAACGTCATAGCGGTACCGGGATCGCCCTGGGCATTCCCGAAGAACAGATGCCAGGTGGTGGGATCCTCCTGGTTGATCGAGCGCTTGACCAGTCGCAGTCCGAGTACGCCCGAGTAGAAGGCGATGCTCCGGGCAGGATCGGATCCGATGGCCGTGACGTGATGCAGACCCGTAACCGTTGCCACTCCCATCGTCCTTCCCGGCCCGCGCCCCGCGCGGCACTCATTGACTAACAAAACGTAAGTGTACACGGGCGACGCTCATCACGGGCGGTGTTCTGGCAAGATGACCGGACCAGCCCGGACGGAGCGAATGGATCGGGCTGGCCACCGACGAAGGACGACGATGGCGACCATCCCCGAGAGCTACCACGGCATCCTGGCGCATCCCGGCGTCGGCACACTGACGACGAATGGTCACGATGGGTATCCCCACTCCACGGCGGTCTGGTACCTGTTCGACCGCGACGATGGAGTAATCCGCTTCGTCATGCAGGCGACGACCCAGAAGGCGAAGAACCTCCAGCGCGATTCGAAGTGTGCCTTCGTGCTGATCGATCCGGGCAATTCCAGCCGGGCGATCATGATCCGCGGCGACGCTGAACTGAGCATCGAAGAGGGCGAATACCACTGGGCCGAGCGGATCGTCAATCACTACGGATCGAGCATGAAGAACATGTACAACGTCGGTGCGCCTCGGCTGGTGGTTACGCTCCGCCCGGCGAGGGTCAACACCCACGGGTGAGCGATCACGAGCGGTTATGAGGGGAGGAACGGCGTGGTGACGGATCTGCGGATTGGGGCAATCGGGTTCGGACTCCGGGGCCGACTGCTGAGTCACGCCCATCGGCCAGGCGCCGGCGCGCGTGTCGTCGCCCTCTGCGATCCATCGCCGGCGGCAGGTGAGGCGTTCCGGGCCGAGTTCGGTTCGGATGTGACGGTGGACCCGGAGCTGGAGCCGTTCCTCGACCGTGACCTGGACGCCGTCTTCGTCCTGTCACCGGATGACCTGCACCATCCTCATGCTAGCGCCCTGCTCGAGCGCGACATCGCGGTCTACCTCGAGAAGCCGATGGCGATCACCACAGCGGACTGCGACGATCTCCTCCGGCTGATGCGCAGGCGGGACGGCCGCCTCTATGTCGGGCACAACATGCGGCACGCCCCGTTCGTCCGCGAGATGCGCCGCCTGATCCTGTCCGGGGCGATCGGTACACCCCAGGCGGCGTGGTGCCGGCACTTCGTTTCCACCGGTGGCGACTACTACTTCAGCGACTGGCACGCTGAGCGCCGCCGGACCACGTCTCTGCTTCTCCAGAAGGGCGCCCACGACATCGACGTGCTCCATTGGCTGATGGGCTCGCATACGGTCCGGACGGTCGCGATGGGTGATCTGATGGTCTATGGAGCCAACGCGAACCGGGCCGACGCGGCCAACCCGCCGATCCCCTGGCGCGAGCGGGACACCCTGCTCGACCGCTGGCCACCAACGACGATCGACCGGCTTCACCCGACGATCGATGTCGAGGACCTGTCGATGATGTTGATGACGCTGGAGAACGGGACGTTCGCGTCATACCAGCAGTCGCATTTCACGCCGGACTACTTCCGGGAGTACACAGTCATCGGGGACGCCGGGCGAATCGAGAACGCCGGCAACGGCGGCGAAGGCACGGAGATCCGCCTCTGGCAGACGCGGACCGACAGCTGGGCTCCGCATGCCGCGCTCCGGTTTCCCATCCCGGTCGCGAAGGGTGGCCACGGCGGTGCCGATCCCGCCATCGTCACGGAGTTCCTTGACTATGTCCGGCACGGCGGCGCAACCGAGACGTCACCCATCGCCGCCCGGCACGCGGTCGCGGCCGGATGCGCCGCCGCACATTCCCTGCGTCACGGGTCGATCCCGGTCGATATCCCCTCCCTCCCCGCCGGGATCAGCTGATCTCGACGCGGTACGGATGAGGTCCAAGCAGCATCCGCAGGGTCTCGAACGCATCCGACGCAGGTACGGTCTCCTGACCGGAGTGCGCCGTGGCACCGGTCGCGCGCGCCCAGATCAGCGCCCGGGCGACGGTCGCGACACGGCAGGCATCCTCTAGGATGTCGACCAGTTCGACGAGCGGGGCGAGGTCGGTGAAGACCTCCAGGTACGCGTCCCGAATGCGCACGGCTCGCGGGTCGTCTGGCCGCGCACGGTAGGCGAGGGCGGCCACCTGCAGGACGACGAGGAGCGACGCGAACGGATGCGAGACGACGCTGTCGCCCCAGTCATAGAAGCGCACCCGGTCCAGGTGATTGTCCGGTCCGGGCAGGATGTTGCCCGGGTGGAGGTCGTTGTAGTCCAGCGAGGCCGGGACGGGCGATGCGGCCAGCCGGGCGCAGCGCTCGGCGAACTCGCCTTCCAGCGCCTCGATCCGGTCGAGCTGCTCGCGAGCGTCCATGGTCCCGGCTCGCTCGACGTACGGTCGGGAGACCGCGACCGCCTCCGGAAAGCGCACGGGCATGGTCGCCGGGCGCATGTCGGGCACGCCGAGCGCAACAATCGCGTCGGCATGGGACGCGAGTGTCCGCTGCATGTCGGCGTATCGGGGCAGGACACGGGCAAGAGCCGCCAGCACGGTGTCCGCGTCGCCCTGGAACCTTTGGTCGAGCGGCGGGCCGCCGTCCGGGAGGAGCAGCCAGCCGCGCTCCCGGTCGCTCGCGATCGGTGACAGGGCGGCGTCTGGCGTGACCCGCGCGAGCAGATCGTAGAGCCCGACTTCGGCGTCCGGTCCGGGTGCGCAGGCCTTCATCCAGACCGGCCCGCTCGTCGTCGGCGCCGTCAGGACCGTCGCCCATGGTCGCACGCGTGGCTGTTCCCCCGGTCCGGTCCGGGGAGCCCCTGCCTCGTGAGCCGCTCGTCCATCCAGGCTGTCGCCGCTGCTCGCCACGATTCCGTCGACCACACCGCGACGTCACGCCTGTCCACCACCTATTACCCCCGTCAATCCGGCGAGTCGTACGTCCAAGGGGCGTGGCGGCGGAAGTACCTGTTCCGCAGTCAGGCAATTCCTACCGACCGGACGAAACAGCTTTCGCCTGATCGGCGTATGGGGTGATCATTTACCAGGACGGAAGCGAATCGTCCCGCGGACAGGCAATGGCTGGGCGATGGAGCGAGCGTAGGATCTGTCAACGTTTGCAATGAACAGCGGTTTGCCGGGTAACCGTTTGCGGACGGACCTCCGGGAACCAGTCCCGAACGACAGGATGGCCGGGACAGGGAAGCATCCCCATCCCGGCAATCAGGCGCTGTCAGGACCGATCCAACCGGTCAGTCGATCGTCTTGAGGTTGGCGATGATCTCGTCCCGGCGGGGCTCGAGGAACGGGGCGAGGACGACCTTCTCGCCCAGCGTCTCCATGTCCTCATCGACCCCGAAGCCGGGGCCGTCCGTCGCCAGCTCGAACAGCACGCCGTTGGGCTCGCGGAAATACAGCGAGCGGAACCAGTAGCGGTCGACCTGCCCGCTGTTCGGGATCCGGTAGCTCCGCAGCTTCTCGGTCCAGTGGTCGTAGGCGTCATCGGCCAGGCGGAACGCGACGTGATGGACGCCGCCGGCGCCCTGCTGGCCGACCGGCAGCCCCGGCTCGACCGCGACATGGAGCTCGGCGCCCGGCCCGCCCGGTCCCATCTCGTAGACATGGATCGTCGATCCCGGCGTCCAGGGATTCGCGTACTCACGGACCGCTCGCATCCCCATCACCTGCTGCAGCACGAGGTCGGTCTGCGTCAGGTCCGGCACGCTGATCGTGATCGGGCCGAGGCCGCGGATCTGGCGCTCAGCCGGCACCGGACTCCGGTCCCATGGGTGCGTCTCCCCTGCCCCACCGTCGTCGATCAGCGTCAGTCGCTGGCCCTCCGGATCCTCGAAGTCCAGCGTCCCGCGGCCGTCGCGCTCGATCACGCCACCCACCTTGACGCCGTGGCCGGCGAGGTGTGTCGCCCACCAGTCGAGCGTGCCGTCGCCAGCGACGCGGAGTGCCGTGCGGGTGATGCTGCGCGTCCCGCGCTGCTCGCGGGGGACCGGCCAGTCGAAGAAGGTCAAGTCGCTGCCGGGGCTGCCGACCGCGTCGGCGTAGAACAGGTGATAGGCGCTGACGTCGTCCTGGTTGACGCTGCGCTTGACCAGGCGCATCCCGAGGGTGCGGGTGTAGAACAGGTGGTTCTCGCGGATGGCCGCCGAGACCGCCGTCAGGTGATGGATGCCGCCCAGTTCCAAGCCAGTCGTGGTGCCGGTCTCTGGCTTGTTCGTCGTCGTCATGGGAAGTCCGCCTCTCGTCGATGGAAGAATGAACTTACCAAAGGTTAGCACATCTGGGCTCGGCTGTCTCCGGCGGACTTTCGCTCAGGCTCCGAGGTCGCTACCATCACGGCGTCGTGACGGTTTCGGCGGTAGCCAGGAGCAAAGCGGATGAACGTCTATATCTCGGTCGATATCGAAGGTATCTCGGGCGTGGTCCACGCGGACATGATGATGCCGGGGCAGACGGAGTACGGGCGCGGCCGCCGGTTGATGACCGAGGACGCCAACGCGGCGATCCGTGGAGCCTTCGCGGCCGGGGCGGAGTACGTGCTGGTCGCGGACGGCCATGGTCCGATGCGCAACCTGCTGATCGAGGAGTTGGACCCACGCGCCCACCTGATGACGGGAACGGCCGACGCCCGGCCGTTCTGCCAGCTGGAGGGGGCCGATGAGCGAACCTTCGACGCGGCGATGTTTGTCGGATACCACGCGATGGCCAAGACGCCCAAGGCGATCCATCCCCACACGATCGCGGGCGCCGCCGTCCATGAGCTGCGGGTCAATGGCGTGCCGCACGGCGAGACGGGGCTGAACGCGGCGGTGCTGGCGTCGCTCGGGATCCCGACCGTGCTGGTGACCGGGGACGAGACCACCTGTGCCGAGGCCAGCCGGATGCTGGGCGACGCGGTCGAGACGGTCGCGGTCAAGCGGGCGACCGGGATGAACGCCGCCGTCTGCCGGCCGCTGGGCGATGCACGGGCCGACATCGAGACGGCCGCCGCGCGCGCCCTGGGCCAGGTCGGCGCCGTGACTCCGTACCGGCCGGACGGGCCGTTCCGCATCGAGGTCGAGTTCCTCCGCATGCCGCAGTGCGACCGGGCCAGCCGGACCGCGGGCGTCGAGCAGGTCGGCCCGGTCACGATCGCGGTCGAGGGCACGGACCCGTGGGGCGCCTACCGCACGCTCTGGGCAGCGCTCCGCTCGGCGCTTTACGACCCGGCCTCGTTCCTGGCCTGATCCGCCGCCGCGAGCGGATCGATCGGAGATCAGCCATGTCCGACGCAGATGCCCGCACGACGCAACTGCCGGTGCGGCCGACGCGGGAATCCGTGTCGCGTCGGACCCGGCTGTTGCTTCGCATCCTGTTCATCGTCTTCGTCGTCATGCTCGCGGTCCTGGCCGTCCGGCTGGTCCAGGGCGAGCTGGCGTGGTGGCAGATGGGGATCGGGCTGGCGGCGGGCGCGGTGGTCGGGATCGCACTTGGCCGGATGAACCGGGTGAGGTGGGATCAGGCGACCGGCTCAGTCGTCTCGCAGATGGACATGGTCGGCGTCTCCCTGCTGCTGGTCTATCTCGCGTTCACCTTCAGCCGGAGCAGGATCGCCGCGGCTTGGGTGGATGACGCCCATGCCGCCGCCGGCGTCGCGCTGGCACTCGGGGCCGGGTCGATCGCCGGACGGGTTCTGTATCTCCTGCGCGGCATCAGTAACGCGCTGGAGGTCGCCGGACTGCGTCCGGGGCGTCGTCCCTGACGTCGCCTGGCGTCCTGTTACCCCTGACCTGAGGAGGGCCGGTCTGCCGAGGGCCGTCGGCTACAGCAGGCGCTTCAGGGTCGTCAGGTCGACGTTGCCTCCACTGAGGACGGCGATGACCTTGGAGCCGGGTCGGGTTCCGGCCGCGCCCGCGAGAACGGCCGCGACACCGGCGACACCGGCCGGCTCGGCGACGAGCTTGGCCCGCTGCAGGATCGTCACGAGGGCGTGGCGAATCTGCTCCTCGGTCACCAGGACAACATCGTCCACAAGCTGGCGGATGATCTGGTAGGTCAGTGGGGCCGTCCGGGCGGCGGCCAGCCCATCCGCAAGGGTCGCGATCCGGGGAAGTGGAACCGGTCCGCCCGCACGCAGCGCCGCATAGACCGTCGGCGCCCCCTCCGGCTCGACGCCGACGACGCGGCACTCCGGCCGGAGCGCACGGATCGCGACCGCGATCCCGGCCAGCAATCCCCCGCCGCCGACACCGGTGACGACCGTCTCGACGTCGGGCAGGTCCTCGACGAGTTCGAGCCCGAGCGTCCCCTGGCCGGCGATGGTGGCGTGGTCGCCGAACGGGTGGATGTAGTGGAGGCCGTACTCCTGCCGGTAAGCATCCATCAACGCCTCGATCTCGGCCATCGACGGGGCGAACCGGACCTCAGCCCCGTAGCCGCGCATCGCCGCGACCTTGAGTGCCGGAGCCGTCTCCGGCGAGAAGATCACGCAGCGAGCGCCGACCAGCCCGGCTGCCTGGGCGACACCCTGGCCGTGGTTGCCGGCCGAGAACGCGATGATGCCCCGGGCGCGCTGCTCGGGGGTCAGCTGGAGCACGCTGTTCAGGGCGCCGCGGATCTTGAACGACCCGGTCCGCTGCAGCACCTCCGCCTTCAGCCACAGGTCGGTGTCTGACATCGAGCCAAGCATCCGGGACGACAGCAGCGGTGTGCGGTGGATGTAGGGTGCGATCCGCTCGCGGGCGGCAAGCAGGTCCTCGAGCGTCACCGGGCAGCCGTCCAGCGCTGCCGCCGGTTGTCCGCCGGAAGCCGCCGGCTCGGGAGACACGTCACCGTGCGGGATGCCATCCACCCGGGTGGACACCTTGCGGACATCACCGGTGCGAGAGGTCGGCCAATCGGGTGGGCTGCCGTAGGACATGATGCTCGGATGCTCCTCCGACGTCGCCAGGCGGGGCGATCGAGCCGTGACGATTGGTCAGACGGACCAGCTGTCTCCGGTGATCTCCCTAGTATAAAGGGGCAGACTGGCGAACCCCGGACTCTGGCCTGGGCCCGGGTCGCCATGGAACCGAGGATCGCACCCCCCATGACCCGACCCGACGCAGACCAGACCGCTCAGTCATCCTCGATCCCGCCTGTTCCCCCGGGCAGCGCCGCTCAGCGCATCCCGTTTGATGCGGCGGCAATCACCGCGATCGCCGCCGAGCTCGGCATTGAAGCGGCGCCAGCACCCTTTGGCGCGCAGGCTCATCCCGCATGGCGGCTCGTCGTGCCGCTTACTGGTGCCGCGGTGATCCCCGGAGCCGATCCGACCGAGCCCGTCACTGCGCAGTCGCCCGGTGTCGTGACGCGGCTGATTGTCTGGCCCGGCATGGGCCGGGTCGATGTCGCGAATCCGATGGCAAGCGTGACGATGACCGGTGTGGTGGTGGTCGATCTGATTCCCGGCATCGAGGCCATCTTCCGGTCGCCGGAGGGCAGCCTGACCGTCGCACGGAACGGGCGCGTCATGGCACGGACCGGGCCTTCGCCTGCCACCCGTGACACGAACGGGATCGGGCCACGATGAGGTCCAACGACGACCTCGACGGACGATCCGCCCGTCCCATCGCGCATGGCAGCGAGATGCTGATCACCGACGCTCCGGATATCGACGTGCCGGCGACGGCTGAAACCGAGTCGGTTCCGCAGGATGGGCGGCCGACGCCGATGACCGTGGTCATCACCTGGCGGGTCGTGCCGGGCCGGGAAGCGGTCTTCGAGGAATGGGCACATGGCATCACCGAGGCCGGTCGCCGGTACCTAGGACATCTCGGGTCGAACTGGTTTCGGCTCGGCGATCGGTCCAATCGCTACCGCACCGTGATCAAATTCAGTGATGAGCGGGCCCTCCGGCACTGGATGGACTCGCCGGAGCGCCATGACTGGCTGCGACGGGTAGAGGGCTACACCCGTCGCTCCGAGGAGCGACTGACCGGGATGGAGACGTGGTTCACCCTGCCGGGTGCCGCCACGCCGGTGCCGGCACGGTGGAAGATGTTTCTCGTCACCGTGATCTGCTCCTATATCGTCAGCCTGACGATCAATCTGCTCCTCCAGGATGTTCTGTCCGCCGTGCCACTCGCGGTCCGGGTCCTGATCACGACGGTGCTGCTCGTCGGAGCGCTGACGTGGCCCATCCTCCCGAACGTCACCCGGCTGCTGCGCCGGTTCCTCTATCCCCGGGATGAGTTGTGACGCTTCCAGGTATCCGGCCAGGATCGTCTGTCCCATCCGTGATTCGCGTTGATCGGTGTTACGTCAACTACTAGGACATTCGTCCTGACCCACCTGTTCAGGCAAGTCAATAGCACATAGCCTGTGGCCATCTGATCTTCCCAGTCCATATGGCATGGGTCCCCACTGACCCCTGTCCCCGATAAGGAGCATCCAGTGGTCCGTGCCACGCTGGTGGCGAGCCTCGCGCTCGTCGCGTGTCTTGTCCTGTCCTGTTTTCGGACTGATCGTGCCCAGGCGCAGTGGATCGACCCCTGCGCCGGGCTCACCTCCTACGCCGCCGCCCTGGCGGTGTTCGTCAGCCTTGGCGGACCGGTTGCTGACCCGGGGGCGATGGACGGTGACGGGGACGGGTTCTCCTGTGAGTACCTCCCCGGCGCTCCGTCCGTGGCCGCCACGGCACCCACGGGTGTATATCCTCGAGGCGGCAACGCCGGAGGTGGTCCTCCGGTCCCAGAGGCGTCGCCTGTGCTATCAGTCGGCGGTGTGGCTGACCCTCCGATTGCCAGTGCCACGCCGGCCGTCCCGGATAGCGGGGGTGAAGGCAGCACCGGCAATGGACCGGACCTGGACACCCTGCCCGGCGTAATCGCGCCGGACGCCATTTCCGTCCATGTCCGGATTATCGAGGATGACGCCGACGCCGGGCTGTTCGTCTACGGGATCGATGCACCGGAGACCGGTCGCCCTGCGACTGGCGGCGAGCGGACCATCGCGACCGTCGACGTCATGACGGGCATCGTGATCGACGTCGGAACGACGGATGGCGCCGGTCGGCTCATAATGGACGCCGAGTACGACGTGCCGTTCACCGTCGTCGCCTTCGGTGACTCCGGCGGGTCGCAGCAGTACATCATTGGCTCAGGCATGTCGTTGACGCTCCATGTCAGCTCCTTCGTTGCCAGCGAAGGTCCGCCGGTGGGCGGCGTCAACGAGCCGCCCGTTGCGCCGGTCGAGCCGGGTCCCACCGACGACCGTGTGGACTACTCCGGTGACGCACCGGTTACCGGTCCTGTTGAGGGAGACGTGGTAGTTGGAGACGCCGCGAACCCGGCGAATGACCCGGTCAGGGCCGGCGGCGACCTGCCGGTGGCCGGGGTCAGCGAGGGGCCCTCAGGTCGGGTCGCTGCCGTCGGGCTGGCGATTGGTGCCATCAAGGGAACTGTGCTCGCGCTGCCGGCCGTTGGCGCCGGCACCGCGGATGGAGGGTCCAATCTGTCGCCCGTGGTGATCCTGGTCTCGCTGGTCGCGTTGGCGTGTGGCGGCGGTGCGATGGCCACGCGGAACGATCGTCCCGCTCTGTCCCTCAGGTGTTGCCGGTGGCGGAGACTCGCGCGAGTCGCCGACCAAGGGGCGGGTGGCGATGCCGTCCCTCCGATGGTGGCTGGGGGAGGCGAGATCAGCCGTGGTGCCACGATGGCCGGAGCGCGTTGCGCCCCGGCCATCGTCAACTGTCACCGATCTGATCGTTAAGGGCGTAATGGATGGTCAGCGGGACGAGGCGTTGCCATAGGAGGGCAGGAGTTCCCGGCGGGAGAAGTCGATGAACCCGGCCTGGTCCGGACCGACGTCATGGATGTAGAGGTGCGTGAAGCCGGCGTCGACGTAGGCCTTGATCTTCTCGTGGTACTTCGCCGGGTCCGGCCCACAGACGACCGACTCCTTCATCTGGTCGACGGTGGCGAGCTGCGCTGCCTGCTCGTAGTACAGCGGCAGGGCGAGTTCCTGGCTGAGCTGGCCCGGTACTGCCGAGTTGCCCCAGACCTTCAGTGCGTGCTCGGCGGCGGCCTGCTCGTCCGGCCCATAGCACACGGTCATCTGGCCGTAGCGCGACCCCTTGCCGCCGTTCTGCTCGAACGTCTCGACGACTTCCTTGTTGGGTGAGGTGCTGTCGACCCCGTCGCCGATCTCGGCGGCCATCCGGGCAGCCTCGGGGCCAGCCGCCGCGACGATGATCTCGGGCAGCTTCTCCGGCAGGGTGTAGATCCGGGCGTTCTCGACCGTGTAGAAGTGGCCGTACTCGGTGGTGTACTTGCCCTCCCACAGCTTCCGGATCAGCGCGACGGCCTCGCGGAGCATGTCCTGCCGGCGTGAGGCCGGTGGCCAATGCTGCCCGGTGATGTGCTCATTGAGGTACTCGCCGGAGCCGACGGCGAAATAGAACCTGCCCTCGAACATGTCAGCCGTCGAGGCGACGGCCTGCGCGATGATGGCCGGGTGGATCCGGATCGTTGGACAAGTGACGCCGGTGCCGACCCGGATCGTGCTGGTCGCGTGAGCCAGCCCGCCGAGCGTGCTCCAGACGAACCCCGAATGGCCTTGCGAGTCGAGCCAGGGATGGAAGTGATCGGAGATCGAGAGGAACTCGAAACCGGCCTGCTCGGCCAGGGCGCCGTTCCGGATCAGGTCGTTCGGACGGTATTGCTCGCTGGACAGCGTGTACCCAAGATTGATCATGGCGGTTGCCTCCCGGCACTGAGTCGATCACAGGCCAGTGCCGGTCCGTCCCGGGACCGGCCTGCCAAGCCGTGCCAGCCGACACACAATCGCCGTGCCGCGTCAGTGCGGCCGATCAGGGCCCATCGGAAGCGGTGGGCTTGTCCCGGGGTTCGCGCTGCCAGGGCCAGCGTCCGTCGATCTCCATCTCCAGTTCGGCGCTCAGGAAGGTCCGGATCAGGACGATCACGGCCAGCACGCCGACGCTCCGGAAATCCGGCTCGATGGCGACCGTCCTGATGATGTCACCGGCGACGAGGAACTCCAGCCCGAGCAGGATCGAGCGACCCAGCGCCCGGCGGTAGGAGCGATAACTCGTGTGTGTCCGGTCACCGCGCAGGTTGGTAACGCCATAGGAGATGGTCGCGATGATCGCGCCGATGACGATGGCGGCGACGCCAGCGATCTCCATCGCCCGGCCAACGCTTTCGGCCAGCTCCTCGAATCCCAGCTCCGTCAGCATCTCCATGGTCGTCCCCGGTCGTGGCGCGGCCGTACCCTCGCCTACCCCGCGACGTCCTCGCGGCTGGCCAGCCGATCAGTTGAGCGCCAGAACCGGTCCATTATCGCCGCCTGCTCGGGCGCAGACATCGGTCGCGGCTGGCAGAAGTCCAGGATCTCGACCCCACCGAGCCGCAGGCCGACGAGGATCGGGCCATCGAAGGTCAGGTCAAGGATCAGCCCCTGCCGCGTGTCGACACTGAACATCTGGTCGAAGATGAAGTTGCCCAGCGAGTAGACGATCGGCCGGCCGGCGTAGACCTCCATCCCCTGGATGATATGGGGATGATTGGTGACGACGAGCGTGGCGCCGGCGTCGATGGCACCGCGGGCCGCCGCCTGGAGCCACTCCGGCACAACCCACTTGAACTCCGCTCCGCCGTGCAGGTATGGGATGACGATGTCGTACTGCGCCGCCGCGGATTCGACGTCGGCCAGGAACTGGCCCAGCCCGAACGGGTTGGTGCCGGGCGCCGACGCCGACGCTCCCCACGTCTGGGCGACCACCCCGAGGTCGCGGTTCTGGCTGATATCGAGATTCGCGGTGACTGCGTCGTGGCCAAGCACGGCGATGCTGACGCCGTTGACCTCGGTCACAAACGGCGCGCGGGCTTCCTCGATCTCGTAGCCAGCGCCGAAGTACGGGATCCCGGAATCCGTCAGCGCGGCCATCGTGTCCTCGAGGGCCTGCGTCCCCCACCCGATCTCGTTGAAGCATGAATGGTTGTTCGCCAGGGAGACGGCGTCGACCCCCGCCAGCGCGAAGCCCTCCAGAAAGGCCGTCCCGGTGACGAAGTCGATCGTGTTGGGCCGGGAGTAGACCGGGTTCTCCAGCGTGTCCGAGACGTTGCCTTCGAGATTGACGATCGTCAGGTCGAAGCCGGCCAGCCGGTCGGCGATGCGCCGGAACGGGTACTGGAAATCGCCGTACCGCTCCATCGTCAGGTGGATGTTGCGCCCCGGCACGATGTCACCGGTAATCCCCACCCGGAAGATCGGGCCGTGCTCGCCCTCAGTCCGGTCCCGGAGCGGATCTCGGCCGTCGATGGAGAGGACGTTGACGCGGAAGTCGACGGCCGCGAGCGGGACGCTGGCGACCCGCCCGGTAGCGGCGTCGAGATCGGATAACCCGGCGTCCAGCTGCTCGACGGCGTCGTCGTAGCCGTCAGGACCGATCTCACCCAGTGGCTCGACGGGCAGGCTGACCGGGGCGCCGGCATCTCGCCAGTCCGCGACCTCACCGGCCAGCAGTGCCGTCGCCTGGGCTGAGCCAACACCGCCCAGCGGCAGCCGGGGGGAGACCACGAGCGCGCTACCGTCCGGGATGGCGGGCTGTCCCTGGATCCCGCGCGCGGCCTCGGGCGTCGCCGGGGCCTCGGTCGGTGCGACGGCCGGTTCTGGCGGCGTGGTGGGAGGCTGGGTCGGGGGAACCTGCGTCGGTGTCGGGTCGCTGCCGCCGACGCAGCCCGAGAGCGCGAGCGCCGCGCCGACCCCCGTCCCCGCGTGGACCAGCCGGCGCCGGGTCAGTCTCGAGGGCAGGACAAGCGGACGGGGATTGGCAGGCTGGATGGGCGAGTTGGGGCGTTCGGGCACGGGACGCTCCTGGAGCAGACGGTGTTCGAATCGGGATGGTGCGCGGGAGCGTACCACGCGGGTCGGGGACGTCCGGACTTATTTCAAGGGACGGCGTGGAGACGTACCGGTTCCGTCGGCTTGTCACCATTGATTGGCCCTTGAGGTCCGTCGAACGCCTGCGGCTCGGTGGCGTATCGGATGGCACAAGGCCATTGCCGGGAAGGGGGTTGACATCCCTCGTTCGCCTGTTACTATGTTACCAGTCGGTTAATTAACCGGGAGGTGACATACGGATGGAGTCCGACACCCTGAGTATCACCTTCGCCGCGTTGGCCGACCCGACACGCCGCGCGATCCTGGCGCGACTGGCCCATGGGGAGGCATCGGTCAAGGAACTGGCCGAGCCGTTCGACATGACCCTGCCTGCGATCTCCAAGCACCTGAAGGTGCTGGAGCGGGCGGGGTTGATCTCCCGTGGGCGGCACGCGCAGTGGCGCCCGTGCCGGTTGGAGGCCGCTCCACTCGGCGAGGCGACGACGTGGCTGAACGAGTACCGGCAGTTCTGGGAGGAGCGCTTCTCCCGGCTCGACGAACATCTGCAGCAGATGCAGAGGGGGAACTGACATGAGCGACCTGGCCGTGACCAACACCGATACCCGGCTGACCATGACCCGCACCTTCGGCGCTCCACGCCAGTTCGTCTGGGATGCCTACACCGTCCCCGAGCAGATCGTGAAGTGGTGGGGCCCGGTCGGGTTCACCACGACGGTCAAGGCGATGGATGTCCGGCCCGGTGGGGTCTGGCACTACCGCATGCACTCCCCGGAGTGGGGCGACTCGTGGGGACTGGCGACCTACTCCGAGGTCAGCCCGATCGATCGGCTGGTCTACACCGACGCCTTCACCGATGAGAGTGGCGCCGTCAATGCGGACATGCCGGTCGCGAACATTTCCATCGAGTTCGCCGACCAGGGCGATCGGACGCTCGTGACAATCCATACCGACTACGCCACTGCCGAAGAGCTGCAGAAGGTACTGGAGATGGGTGTCACCGAGGGCGCCGAGAGCCAGTACACGCGCCTCGACGAACTGGCCGCGTCCGAGGGCCAGTCCGCCTGATCCCGGCGGTACCCAGACGTGGTAGCGGGCGCCGGTCCGACATCGTCCGGCGTCCACCTGCACGAAGCTGACGCCATCTGAAAGGACATCGCATGCGCCGGTTGATCTCGAGCACCTTTCTCTCCCTTGACGGGGTCATGCAGGCACCTGGCGGAAAGGGGGAGGACCCGGACGGCGGGTTCGACCTGGAGGGGTGGTCCGTCACCTACTGGGACGAGCGGATGGGCGAAATCATGGGCGCGGCGATGGCCGAGCCGTTCGACCTGCTGCTCGGCCGGCGGACCTATGACATCTTCGCGGCGCACTGGCCGCGCGTGTCCGAGGAAGAAGGCGGCGGACCGATCAACCGGGCGACCAAGTACGTCGTCTCCCGGAGCCTCCGGCAGGAGGATACCGACTGGGCGACGACGGTCGTCCTCGGTGGCAGCGACGCGGTGGTGGCGATCCGGGAGCTCAAGGCCGGTGAGGGTCCTGAGATTCAGGTCCACGGCAGTGCCAACCTGCTCCAGACGCTGAACAGCGCCGGGCTGATCGACGAGTACCGGATCTGGACCTTCCCGGTCGTGCTCGGCAAGGGCAAGCGGCTGTTTGAGCTGGGCGTGACGCCGGCCGGATTGCAGCTGGCCAGCCACGAGGTGTCAACGACTGGCGTCACCATCGCGACCTTCACGCCGGCCGGGCCGGTGCCGATGGGCACCTTCGCCCTGGACGCTGACGCGGACTGACGCAATCGGGGAGAAGCCAGGCCCGGCTCACTGCCCGCAGACTTGGACGCGCCGGGCGCGACGGGTGTCCGGTGAGTCACACAAGGGCGGTTGGACGATGCCTGGCCTTTCCGAGACCGACGGGCGCTTCAGTCGCGATCGGCTCCAACCACGCCCATGGGCGGACGTCGAAGCGGCGCTGGACGGGGCGGAGAGGTTTTTCATCACGACCGTTCGCCCCGGCGGCCAGCCCCATACCTGTCCTCTCCCAGCCGTCTGGCATGACGGAGCCCTGCATATCGCCACCGGGGCGACCGAGCAGAAGGCCCGGAACATCGCCCGTAATCCACAGGTCACGTTGGTGACGGGCAATGGGTCCGAACGGGAGTGGTTCGACTGGTGACCGAGGGTAACGCCGTGATCACTAGGGACGAGGATCTGCTTCAGGTGCTCGCTCGGCGCTGGACCGTGAAGTATCCCGGCTGGGTTTACAAGGTGCGGGACGGCACGTTCTCGCATGACGGTGGTGGATGGGCTGATGTCTGCCGCATCGGATCGACCAGGGTGCTCGGGTTTGCCGAAGGGGACGTGACCGGCCAGATGCGCTGGCTATCCGGAGGGGAAAGATGACGACATTCACCGCCACGCTCGAACTGGGCGGGAAGGCAGCCACCGGGATCGAGATACCGGCGACCATTATCGAGTCTCTGGGAGCCGGCAAGCGGCCACCAGTCGTCGCAACGATCAACGGGTACAGCTACACCAGCACGATAGGAGTCATGGCCGGGCGGTTCATGCTGCCGGTTTCGGCCGAGCATCGGACCGGCGCCGGGATCAGTGCGGGCGACACCGTTGAGGTAACGCTAGCCCTCGATACGGAGCCGCGTGAGGTGACACTCCCGGACGATCTGGCGGCCGCGATGAGCGCCGATCCGGCCGTCCGCGCGGCGTTCGACGCTTTGTCGTACAGCAATCGCCGCCGCCATGTTCTCCAGGTGGAGGGCGCGAAGACCGCTGAAACCCGGGCTCGTCGGGTGGCCAAGGTCGTCGAGGCCCTCAGGACGGATGGTCGCCCAGCGCCCTCGACAGGCCAAGAGGCGACTCCATGACCGTTCCCAGGACAGGTCATGCCGACGTCAACGGTCTCCGTCTCTACCATGAGATCCACGGCGCGGCTGCCGGCACCCCGCTCGTCCTGCTCCATGGCGGGATCACCGCATCGGCGGGGCTGGGGGACGTCATCGCCCGGTTCGCGCAGGATCGGACGGTGATCGTGCCGCACATGCAGGGACACGGGCACACGCCCGACATCGACCGCCCGCTGCGCCTCGAGACGCTGGCGGATGACGTCGCCGGGCTGATCCGCCACCTGGATCACGGCCAGGTCAATGTCGCGGGCTATTCATTCGGCGGCGGGATCGCGCTGCAACTGGCCGTTCGCCACCCCGATCTCGTCCGGCGGCTGGTGATCATCTCGCGGGCCATGCGCAGGGACGGCTGGTACCCGTCCGTCGTGGCGCAGTTTGACGCGATGGAAGCCAACGCCGATGCGATCGGCGGTCAGATGGCGGCCTCTCCGCTGGCCGGACTCTATCCAGGCGTCGACTGGACTGCCCTGTTCCGTCGAACAGGAGAGCTTGTGGCCCGGCCCTACGACTGGATGGACGACCTCGCCGGTCTCGAGGTGCTAGTGATGCTCGTCTACGCCGATGCTGATGCCATTACGCCGGAGCACATGCTGGAGGTCTGGCGGGCACTCGGCGGCGGCCAGCGCGACGCCGGGCTGGACGCTTCCGGTCGCCCACGTGCTCGCTTGGCGATCATCCCGAATCGCACGCACTACGACCTGATGGCCGACGAGGTCGTGGCTGACGTGATCTCGCCTTTCCTGGATGCGGCCATCCTCTGACCCAGAAATCCCGTTCATCCACACCACGTGAAACGAGCAGGAGGTCGGGATGTTCCGCCTGCTCGTTTCACATGCTTGGCGGGCGACATGGTCGGCCCGCCGGCGGCTCGGCAGGCGATCCAGCCCGGCGCGACCCAGACCGGCGTGATCAGCCATCGACCTGCCGGTCCCGGTGGTCAGCCGCTCCCTCCACGAACCGGTGCAGGCCATCCGGACCTATGAGCCGACGTCCGCTGCCGCCTCCTCTCCTCGGGCTGTTCCTCCCCTTCCCTGCCGCCCTGACCGGACGCCTCCGGTCAGGGCGGTGGCGTTCCCGAAACCCGGTCATCAGACCTGGTCGGCAACATCGGAGAAGCGGTCAGACCGGGTCGAACGTATGATCGGATCATCCCGCGCAGTCCCGTCCCGGATCCGATTGGCCCCGCGGCAATGCGGTCCGGTCCCGGCCCGTTTCCGGTCCATGCTGGTCTCCGGACATGATCAGACGGACACCTGGAGGAGATGATGACGACCATCGCTGATACCCCGACGGAGCCCCGCGCGACGCGGAAGGAATGGCTCGGGCTGGCCGTCCTGGCCCTACCCTGCCTGCTGCTGTCGCTGGACATGAGCGTGCTGTACCTGGCGCTCCCTCAGCTGCAGGCCGATCTCGATCCATCGGCAACCGAGGCACTCTGGATCCTCGATATCTACGGCTACCTGATCGCCGGGTTCCTGGTCACCATGGGAACGCTCGGGGACCGGATCGGCCGCCGCAAACTGCTGATGATCGGTGGCGCGGCGTTCGGCGTGGCGTCAGTCCTGGCGGCCTACGCGCAGAACCCGGCGATGCTGATCGCCGCCCGGGCGGTTCTCGGGATCGCCGGCGCGACGCTGATGCCCTCGACGCTCGCGCTGATCTCCAACATGTTCCGCGACGCAGGACAGCGCGGGACAGCCATCGCCGTCTGGATGACGTCATTCATGGGCGGGATCGCCATCGGACCGCTGGTCGGCGGGCTGCTGCTGGAGAGCTTCTGGTGGGGCTCGGTGTTCCTGATCGGGGTACCGGTGATGGTCCTGCTCCTCGTCGCTGGACCGTTCCTCCTGCCGGAGTTCCGCGATGCGGACGCCGGGCGGCTGGACCTCGCCAGCGTCGCCCTGTTCCTGGCGGCAATCCTGCCCGTCGTCTACGGCATCAAGGAAATGGCGGTCGACGGGTTGGCGCCGGTCGGTCCGGTGATGATCGTCACTGGCCTTGTCTTCGCCCTCTTCTTCGTCCGCCGACAGCAGGTCGTAGCTTCGCCGCTGCTCGATCTGACGCTGTTCCGCCGCCGAGCCTTCCGGGCGGCGCTGGGCATCATGATCCTCGCCACGACGTTCATGGCCGGGATGAATCTGCTGATCACGCAGTACCTCCAGCTGGTCGAGGGACTGTCCCCGCTCAGGGCCGGGGTCTGGATGCTGCCGGCCATCGCGGTCACCGTCGTCGGCACGCTGTCCGGGACGGTGCTGGCGCGTCGCTTCGGACCGGGGGCGGTCCTGGCTGGTGGGGCGCTCGTCTCGATGGTCGGATCACTGCTGATGACCCAGGTCCGGACGGACGGGTCGCTCGTCCTGCTGATCGCCGCCTTCTCCATCGTTAGCCTTGGGTTAGGCCCGATCGGCGCGCTCTGCACCGAGCTGGTCGTCGGGTCAGCTCCGCCGGAGCGAGCCGGGTCCGCTTCGGCCGCGTCCGAGACGTCGGCCGAACTCGGTTTCGCGGTCGGAGTCACGGTCTTCGGGAGCATCTCGGCCGCCGTCTACCGGGGCTGGATCAGCGGCGACGCCCCGACCGAGACGCCGGCGTCGGCGCTCTCGCAGGCCCGGGAGGGACTCGCCGCGGCGCTCGAATCGGCGTTCTCCCTGCCCCAGCCCATCGCGACCGGACTGGTCCAGGCGGCCCGTGACGCCTATGTCTCCGGGATGGTCATCGTCGCGGCCTGCGCGACGGTCGCGCTGGTGCTGATGGCGGTGATCGCCTTCCGGTCGCTGCGCGACGTCACCCCACCCCCACAGGATCCGGCGAACGAACCGGCGCCTGAGGTACGGCTGGATCAGTCGGTACCCGTGGCGTCCGGCGGCCGCTGACCCAGGGTGTATGGGGCCGGCCGAGGACTGTAGAGGAACGGGCTCGGGGAACGGTAATTGGGGGCGTCCACCCGGGTGGATTCGAAAGGCCCGCATGAAGTCCAAGCCGATGGCTGTGACCATGAGCGTGTTCATTGCCGGTAGAGTTAACAGCCGATCCAGACGGGAGCAAATGATGACCTTGCCCGGTATGTCCTCCGACCGGCTAAGCCACCTGCGCGAGACGATGACCGGATATCTGGCCGGCGGCGAGATGCCGGGTCTGATCTACGGCATCCACCGGTGGGGCGAGACACTGGTTGAGGTGATCGGCACGCAGACGTTCGACTCGAACAAGTCGCTGAGTGCCGATACGATCCTCCGGATCACGTCCAACACTAAGCCGATCGTCGCCGTCGCGGCACTGGCGCTGATCGAGCGGTCCGTGTTGCGGCTGGACGATCCGGTCAACAGGCTGTTGCCGGAGATGGCCGACCGCCAGGTTCTGCGGCGGCCAGACGGCCCACTGGACGATATTGTCCCGGCTACCGGGCCGATCACGCTCCGCCACCTGCTGACGTCGACGATAGGAGTTGGGGCAGCTCATGGTCTCCGGCGATACCCATCCGGTCGTCGCGGAGGCGGATCGCCTGGGAGTCGCGCCGGGTCCGCCGTTGCCCCGGTCAGCGCTGACAACGGACGAGTGGATCGTCCGGCCGGGACGACTTCCACTCGTCGCCATGCCGAGTGAGCGGTGGATCCATGACTCGTCCCTGCAGGTCCTCGGCGTGCTCGTCGGACGCGCAGGAGGTGACACGCTGGGGGACGTCATTCAGGACGAGATCACCGGACCGCTGGGGATGATGGATACCGGTTACACGGTGTCGACGACCGATTGCCACCTGTTTCATCCCTGCCCTGCAGCCTGATGGCCTGCGCCGGGACACCCACCGATAGGAGAACGGGCTGGGATCAATACGATCCCGGCCCGTTCCCGTTTGGCGACTGGGATGGCTGACTACAGTTCGGTGACGACTGGCAGGATCATCGGCCAGGTCTTGTCGGACGACCGGCGGTACAGCACACGGCCGACCGATTCCTTGGTCCGCTGGATCAGGTGACCGATCTGGACCTCGCCCCGCTGGCGCCGCTGGAGCGTCCGGCGGAGTTCCAGCTCGGCCTCGCGTAGGGCACCGTTGGCCAGGTCCGGCTTGAGATCGCGGGCAACAAGATCCGGTCCGGCGATCAGCTGGCCGCTCTCGCGGTCGACGACCATCGTCACGACCACGACGCCGTCATCGAACAGGTGCTCGCGCTCCCGCAGCCGGTAGACCCCACCGCGGTCACCGAGGCGGTCGAGCAGAATCGAGCCGGAGGGAATCCGCTGGCGCTGGTTGGCCGAGTCCTTGGTGAACTCGATCACGCCACCGATTTCCGGGAGCATGACGCGGTCGTTCGGGATGCCAGCCTCCGCACACAGCTCCTGGTACAGCATCATGTGCCGGTACTCGCCATGGATAGGCACGGCAAACCGCGGCCGGATCAGGTCGATCATCCGGCGGAGCTCGTCCCGGCCGGCGTGACCGGAGACGTGTACGCCCTTGTCCCGGGTCGAGTAGACCACCCGGATCCCTCGCCGGAACAGGTTGTTGATTGTCCGCGAGACCGTCTCCTCGTTACCCGGGATCGGCGTGGCGGACAGCATCGCCACATCTCCGCGGGTCACGCGAATCTTGGGATGCTCCCCCGCCGCGATCCGGGCCAGCGCCGCCGACGCCTCGCCTTGCGAGCCGGTGATAACCAGGACCCGCTGGTTGCGCGGCAGCCGGAGCACTTCGTCGATCGGCATGAGCAGGCCTTCGGGCGGGTCGATATACCCAAGGTCGCGGGAGACCTGGGCGTTCTGCTCCATGCTCCGGCCGGCAACTGCCACCTTACGGCCATGGCGATGGGCGGCCCGCAGCGCCATATGGATCCGGCTGATGTTCGAGGCGAACGTCGCGATCAGGACCATGCCCTTCGCGTCGCCAATCACCTGGTCCATCGTGTCCATGACGACCTGTTCCGAGGGAGTGGATCCGTCGCTCTCGACCCGGACCGTGTCCGAGAACAGGGCCAGGACGCCCTCATCACCCAGCTGGCGCAACCGGCGCTCGTCGGTGGGCTTGCCCATCACCGGCGTCGGGTCGAACTTGAAGTCAGCGGTATCCAGGATGGTGCCGACCGGCGAATGGACGGCAATCGCGTTGGTGTCCGGGATCGAGTGGGTCACGTGGATGAATTCCGCCGACAGCTGGCCGAAGTGGTACGTCGTGTTGGGCTCGATCGGGATCAGCTTGACCATCTTGTCGAGCCGGTGCTCCTCGAGCTTCCGTTCGATCAGACCAAGGGTCAGTGGCGATCCGTAGATGGGCACGGGAGCGATATCGGAGAACTGCGGGATGATGTACGGCAGACCACCGATGTGATCTTCGTGGCCGTGCGTGATGAGGATTCCCCGAAGGTTCTGGACACGGTTGCGGACGTAGGTCACATCCGGCAGGACGAGATCGATGCCGCGCTGTTCCTCTTCGGGGAACTTGCCGCCGCAGTCGAGCAGGATGATGTCCCGCTCGTACTCGACCATCGTCATGTTCTTGCCGACCTCGCCGACGCCACCGAGCGGGACGACGCGAAGCTTGCCAGCCGGAGCGGCCAGCCCGGGGCCTGAAATGGCACCGGCGCCACCTGACGGCCGGCGGCTGTCCTGCCGGGGCTGCCCGGACTGGTTCCCACGCTGGCGTTGTCCCCCGCCCGCGTTCCGGACGGGCGGTCGCTCCGGGCGAGCCGGGCGACCGGATCCGGCCTGCTGGCCATCGGCGCCAGGGGCCTGGTTGGTGGGAGCGGGTCGATGCCCCCCGAGGATGCGCTGCTGGCCGGGCTGGCGCTGGCCACGGGACGGCTGACCCGCCCCCTCAACGGTCTCGCCACCCCGGTTGTTCCGCTGCCCGCGGTTACCCGGGCTGGGGGAATTCGGGGTCGTCCGGTGGCGCGTCGGCTCGTAGCGCGGCTCCACCGTCTCATCACGCTGTGGGCGGCGATGGCCAGCCGAAGGGCCCGGCCGCTGTCCGCCACCACGGTTCTGGCTCTGGCCGCCCTGTCCCTGTCCGGATCGCTGGCGGTTGCCTTCACGCTGCTGGTTCCGGCCACCCTGGGGTTGGCCACTCTCCTCCGGGTTCCGACCGGAGCGGCGCTGACCCATTCGGTAGTCGTCGGCTTCGTTGCCCGGCTCAGGGCCGCTGGGCTCTCCCGGTGAGGTCAAGTTTTGTTGCTGGTTCTCGGGCCGGGGGCCGCGGTTGGAGCGGCGGCGGCGGCGGGAGGGGCGGCGCTCGTCGCCGCCATCGGCCGGGCCGCCATCTCGCGGGGATCCCGGGTTGTTGGAGTACTGGTCGTCGGTCACAGTCGGTACCTCATCGCATCATGCCACCTTGGTGGGCGTATTGCAGGCATGCGCTCATCGGGCCACCGGGGAGTCAGGTCGACTCGCTGCCGGTTGCGGGTTCAGGATCAATCGGTTGTTCCTGCCTCGGACAATTCGATCGGGAGCCGGTGGGACGGGCGCCACCCATGCGCCATGACAGGCGCGGTAGGAATGGAACGACCGATGGCGCCGCTGGGAGCGGCGTTCGGGGGGGGCGCAGATCACTTCGATGGCAAGCCCGCCGGGAAACAGCCGGCTCGGGCGGTCCGATGACCAGACCATCATTAGTTCGGTAGCCGCGATGGGGGACATAGGAGTCCCGGCGGCTTGACCGACGTCCCACGTCGGTGGATCGGGAGACAGGATGCGGGATCGATGCCCGGCAGCACTCCGGGCGAGGCGACCCGCCTCATAACCACCCGGATTGTACCCTGTTGCAGACGAGCCGTGTGGTTATTGCGTATCGCGGCATGGTTAGAGGGCTACGGCAGGACTCTTTGCGGTCTGTCGGAAACTGGGTGGGCAGGTTGCATGCTGGGGGCTTGCAGGAAATGTTTCACGTGAAACATCTGTGCACCTTGCCCATGCGCTTCCATGGAGTCGAATGAGGTGATGAGCCGACCTAGAACAGCCATCATCGTCGGTGCTGGCCCGAATGGCCTGGCCGCCGCCATCGAGCTTGCGCGGGCCGGGCGCGACGTGACCGTGCTGGAGGCGACCGACGAGATCGGTGGCGGCGCCCGAACGGCTGAGCTCACGTTACCCGGATTCCGCCACGACGTCTGCAGCACCATCCACGCGCTAGGGCCCTCATCACCCTTCCTGTCCACCCTCGGACTGGAGCGGTACGGGGTTCAGTGGCTTCGACCCGACGTGCCGCTTGCCGTACCGCTCGACGATGGACGAACTGCCTTGCTCCATCGGTCGGTCGAAAGGACGGCTGCCGAACTTCCCCATACGGACGCGGAGGCGTACCGCCGACTCCTCTCTCCTCTCGTTGACGATGCCGAGCGGGTCTGGCGAGCGTTCCTCGGACCTCTCCAGGGAGCGTTCCGGCACCCTCTCGTGGCGGCGCGCTTCGGCGTCCGGGGACTTTGGTCCGCCTCGACCCTGGCAAAGGCCCGTTTCCGGGACGACGCGGCCCGCTTGTTACTGCTGTCCTGCAGCGCCCATTCCTTCCTTGATCTGCGGGAGCCCGCTACCGCCGCACTGGGACTGATGCTCATGCTCTCGGCTCATACCGATGGCTGGCCGGTCGCCCGCGGCGGGTCACAAGCTCTGATCGACGGGATGGCGGCGATGCTCCGCGACCTGGGTGGTCGGATCGAGACAGGTCGCGCCGTCCGCACCCTTGACGAACTTCCGAAGGACGCGGCCGTGATCTTTGACCTGACTCCGAGACAGATCCTCGCGATCACTGGAGACGCGTTGCCGGTCGGGTATCGGAAGCGGCTCGGCAGGTATCGCTACGGAGCTGCGGCGTTCAAGGTCGACTGGGCGCTGGACGGGCCGATCCCCTGGCGAGACTCGGCGGTCGGGCAAGCTGGAACGGTCCACCTGGGTGGACAGCCGGGCGCGATGGAGGCATCGGAAGCCGCAGTCGCGCGGGGGCACGTCAGCGATCGCCCCTTCGTGCTGCTGACGCAACCGACTGTCATCGACCCGGACCGAGCGCCGGCCGGCCGGCATATCGCATGGGCCTACTGCCATGTCCCGCCCGGCTGGCCTCACGACATGACCGACACCATCGAGCGCGAAATCGAGCGATTTGCTCCGGGGTTCCGCGACAGGATCATTGGACGGGCCACCATGGGGCCAGCCGCGTTTGCCCGGTACAACCAGAACTACGTTGAAGGTGACATCAATGGTGGGCGTCAGCACCTGGCCCAGCAGTTCTTCCGACCTGTAGCGCGATGGGACCCGTACGCGACGCCGAACCAGCGGCTGTTCATCGGCTCCTCGTCGACTCCACCTGGGGGTGGAATCCACGGGATGCCCGGGTACCACGCTGCCCGGTCGGCGTTATCGGGCTGGCTGCGGTGATCAGGTACAGTGCCCGGCAGTCGCGTGGTTCTCGCCTCAATACTCCACACCCCTATTGACGGAGCGTCCCATGTCCAAGGTGGCTGACCGTCCGTCCGTCGTGCACCGATTGACCAGCAACTGGTTCTCCGTGCGGATCAGCGCGGCCGTGGCTGTCGCGCTTGCCGCGGTGCTCTGGCTGGCGGTGGAAAGCCTGACGCCAGAGCATGTTGGTCCGATTGCCCTGCCACCGTTCATCATCATGGCGCTGCTGATCGGCCTGGTGGCCGACCCGCGGGTTGTCCCGACGGCTGGTGGCGCGGTAGCCGCCCGTGCGCGCCCATCCCTGGGGCGACAACTGCGACTGTTGGGTGTGGTCGTCCTCGCCATGCTGGTCATGATCCGGGGCCTGGCGTTTCCAGGGCGCGATCTGCTGGATCTGGCCTGGTTGCCGAATGCCGCACGCGGACTGATCTTCCGTGCCGACGACGCGGCGATGCCGGTCTGGGTGCCGATCGGCCTGACGGCACTGGTGTCGTGGCGACGTGGTCAGACAGACGACGGGATTGACGAGACCAGGACGACCTTCCGGCTCGGGACGGGGATCCTGCTTGTCCTGGCCGCCATTGGCGCGTTCAGCGGGATGGCGCCGGAGGGACGCATCGCGATCGCGGCTGCCCTGTTCTTCGCCGCGATGCTGCTCGCGCTGAACTGGGCCCGCCAGGCGGAAGTCCACCCGGGTGAACGGTCGGGCAGCGGACTCGTCCCGGCCCTGAGTGGTATCGGCTCTGTCGTGGGTGTGCTGGTCCTCGGGATTGGGCTTGCTTCCCTTGCGTCGCCCGCGGCGTTCAGCGCGCTGATGTGGCTGCTGTCACCGGTGATCTGGCTGGTCCGGATGGCGGTGCTCGGTCTCAGCTACCTGATCTTCTTCTTACTCTATCCCTTCTTCTGGCTGTTCGAGCGCCTGATCGGTGACGGCGCGGTCCCGCCTGAGCCGCCGCAGGAGACGTCACCGCAGGCGTCCTTCGAGGCGATCGCCGAGCAGGGAGCCGAGAATGCCGTGAACGTCCCGGATGGTCTGCGAATCGTCCTCGCGGCCATCGTGCTCGTCCTCCTCTTCGCGATCGTCCTGCGGGTCGTCCTGAAGCAGGTCCTGGCGGCGTCGCCGATGACCGATGTCGAGCAGCATTCCGAGATGGATCTGCGCTCGCTGTTCAGACGCCGGCGGAGTCGCAAGAACGGACCGGCGACCGATCCACTGGCCGCGCTCCGGGCTGACCCTCGCTACCGCGATACGGTAGTGATCCGGGAAACCTATGCGGCCTTTCTCCGGGCCGCCGCAACCGCTGGACTGGCACGGCGGCGTCCCGAAACCGCTCACCACCACGCCCGCCGCGTCGCCGCGGCGATCGGACGTGCCCCTGCAGAGCTGGAGACACTGGCAGGCGGCTACGGACCGGTCCGCTATGGCGAGGCGCCCGCAACGGCCGACGAGCGGTCAGCCGTCGTTGCGGCCTGGCAGCGCGTTCAGCCCGAACTGACCCGGCTCCGCGTCGCCGACTAGCGTCCTGTCCGCATGGCCGCCAGGACCTGGCCGGATACGCTTGAAACGTCGGCATCAGATTATGTCAAACCGAGATTGGGGTATCGATTATCCTTCGTCCCGACGAAGTCGCCCGTCTATAGGAAACGAGACCTTGAACGTGACTCCCGCATCGCCTGTCCTCGCGCCCGGAACCGTCCACGAGGTCGTCGCTCCCGCGTCCTCGGCTGATCCCATCGGCATCTATATCCATGTCCCGTTCTGCGCTCACATCTGCTCGTACTGCGACTTCAACACGTACGCCGGCCAGGATGACCTGATTCCCCGCTACGTCGCCGCACTGGAGCACGAGATCGCCCGCCAGGGCCAGGCGCTGGGCGGACCGGTCGCCGAGACGATCTACATCGGAGGCGGAACGCCGTCGCTCCTTGATCCCGAGCAGATTGACCGGTTGATCGCGGCGAGCCGGGACGCCTTCGCGCTGGGGCCGTATGCTGAAATCAGCATGGAGGCCAACCCCAACAGCTTCACCGAGGAACGAGCTGCGGGGTACCTCGCCGCCGGTGTCAATCGTCTCAGTCTCGGCGTGCAGACCCAGCACCGCCGTGGCCTCCGAATCCTCGGCCGCCAGCACGAGGCTCAGGATGCTGCCGGAGCGTTCGCCGCCGCGCGCCGGGCCGGCTTCGCCAATATCAGCGTCGACCTGATCTTCGGCTGGCCGGGCCAGACCGCGGAGGGCTGGCTGGCCGACCTCGATGAGATCCTCAGCTGGCCGGGCGGCGTCTCTGGGACCGGGCCGGATCATTTCTCCCTCTATGGGCTGATCGTCGAACCGGGGACACCCATGGCGGACGCCGTTACCCGCGGCCTCTTCAAGGTCCCGGACGACGACGCGTCGGCTGATCTCTACGAGGCGGCGATGGCGCGGATGGCGAGCGCCGGCTTCGTCCATTACGAGGTCGCCAACTGGGCTCGCGACGAGCGGCATCACTCCCGCCACAACGTGATCTACTGGCGAAACGGCGACTTCGCCGGGATCGGCGCGGGAGCCTTTGGCACGCTTCGCGGTGAACGGACGATGCAGCACCTCCGACCGGCAGACCTGGTCGCGGCGGTGGAGCGAGGCGAGGCACCGGTCAGCAACATCGAGCCGATCGACTCCGGAACGGCGATGGCCGAGACGATGATGATGGGACTCCGGCTGCTGCAGACCGGTGTCGATGCTTCGGCGTTCAAGGGCCGGCATGGGCCCGCCCTGCGTGACGTCTACGGCTCGGAGATCGATCTCGCGATCGACCGGGGACTGCTCGAGCCGACGGCCAACGGCTACCGGCTGACCCGACGAGGGCTGATGCTCTCCAGCGATGTGACAGCCGAGTTCGTCGGGGCCTGATCCTCTGCGGTCGTTAGTCGTGGTGCGGAGACGTTCTGACGGCGTCCCGGGTAGGGGGTACGATACGCGCCGTCCCATCATGGGCGTGTGCCATCCCGCCGTTTGCGCTCGTCCCACTGGGCGACCGGAGTGCTCGTGCCAATCCCTGACCCAACCGCGACGCTCACCCGCTTTCACGCCGCCGTCGCCCGGGTCGACGCGCTAATCGAGCGGGACAACACGCCCCACGACAAGTCGCCGGCCGAGATCCGCGCCCGCGCCGAGATGCGACTTTCCCGGATGGCGGCGTTTCTCGCCCACCTCGGCGATCCACATCTTCGTTTCCCCGTCATCCATATCACCGGAACGTCCGGCAAGGGCTCAACGTCGACCGCCGTTGCCCGAATGCTCCATGCGGCTGGACTGCGAGTGGGCCTCCACACGTCGCCGTACCTGCAGTCTCCAACGGAGAAGCTGCAGCTGGACGACCGACTGGTTGCGCCGGATCGCTTTGCTGATCTCGTTGATACCGTCCTCGTCGCACATGACCGCTGGATGGCAGATGGCAACGATGCGCTGACCTATGGCGAGATCTGGGTTGCGCTGGTCATGATCGCCTTCGCTGAGGACGCGGTGGATGTCGCCGTGATCGAGGTCGGGGCCGGCGGGCGGTTCGACCTGACCAACGTGGTCCGTCCCGCCGTGACGACGATCACCTCCGTGGGGATCGACCATGTGGTCACGCTGGGGTCTTCCATCGCCGACATCGCCTGGCACAAGGCGGGGATCATCAAGCCGGGTGCGCCCGTAATAACCGCAGTGGACGATCCGGTCGCACTCGGGCCGATTAACCGGGAGGCAGCCTACGCGGGCGTGGCCGTCACGCAGGTCAGGGAGGGGGTCGACTGGCGCGTCGTCCGGGCTGATCTCGATGGGACGGAGTGGGAGGACCTGCGCCACGGCGACGGTGTGGTGTACCCGGCCGTCCCAGGGCGCTTCCAGGCCGGGAACGCCGCCGTGGCGCTTGCCACTGCCCGGGCGTTCGCCGGTGTCCAGGGCTTCGTGTTGCCGGAGGACGCGATCCGGACCGGGCTGAGCCGTGGGCGTATCCCGGGCCGCTTCGAAGTGATCCCTGCCCGCGACGGGCAACCGACCGTCATCCTCGATGGCGCGCACAATCCGCAGAAGGTGGGAGCACTCGTCCGGAGCGTCACCGACCTGGCGACGAGCGATGGTGGGCTGGTCGTTGTCCTCGGTGCGCTCGAAGCCAAGCAGATTGACGAGATGGTATCCACCATCGCCCCGGTAGCTGGAACGATCCTGGCGACGTCACCCCGTGTCCTAGCGAAGGCCGGCGCCGATGCCGACGCTCTCGCTGCCGCCATCGCTCGATCAGGATTCACCGGGACGGTCATTGCCGAACCTGAGCCCTCGGTGGCGCTTGAACGGGCGATATCAATCGCGGGGCCGGATGGCGCTGTGCTCGTTACCGGGTCGTTGTACCTGATCGGCAATATCCGGGGCCGGTGGTACGCCAACGATGCGATCACCCTTCAGCAGACTCCCTGGCCTGGGGCTTCAGATTAGGGCAGGCGATAAATCTGATTAGTTGTGAGTGATTCAGGCCACTTATGAATGACACCTCGAGCCTTCCTCGCATTTGCCTGATTGGGTGCGACATCTACTCGGGACAGGCCTGAAGCACGGAACACGAACGCCCCGGGTCAATCTCTGACCCGGGGCGTTTGCACTGGCAGCTGGAGTCCAGGGATGCTCAGCGCTCAGTCGCCTAGGCGGAAGCGGAGCGCCGATATCAATGCGTAGGAGTAATCCCGGGCCGGGTCGGAGTCCCGGTCTGGGACCGGATCAGCGGTGCGCGGGAACCGCCGGCGCTCGACCGGTCCGACATGGGCCTCGACCGCACGCTGGGCGGCCGGGACATCGGCCAACCACTGGTTACCCAGAGCGATCGCGTCGATGTAAACGCTCGCCAGCTCCTCGGTCGGCATCTCCGAGAGGTGCTCACAGGCGGCCATCTCGGCAGCCAGCCACTCGCAACGCAGTGCATGGCAGACGACGCCTCCAAGCCACGCGGGCAACTGCCAGTCAGCCCCGCGCTCGGCAAGTCGCCACTTCCGCGCGATCTCGGCCAGATCGTTGAACCGGCGCTCGGCTTCGTCAACGTGACCAGACGTCAGCAGGTTGACGGCATGGGCGACTGCCTGCTCAAGGTCGCGATCGCTCGGCTGGCGCTGCACCCGCTGGCGGAAAGGGAGGATCAGCGCCGGAAGTCCCTCGCGCTGGACGGCGGAGTCAGCGGGACACTCGGCGACCGCAGTAGGAAAGCCGATCGTCTGCGGCGAGACGCAGCTACTATCGGGGATCGGCCGGATGTCAGCCCGGCTCGGGAATGTCGAGGTCATGTCAGGACTTGCCCTCCCGCTTCTCTGCGAGTGGTGTACGTTCACTGTGGCGAGTGTAGCCCCTGTACCGGTGGCTGTCTGCCTGGCGATCTGCACTGATCGGCTTCAGATCTGGTGAGGTTGCACATTGAACCGAATCGTGGCGCGGGTAAGGTCCGTCATTGGAATTACCCTGCCGTATCACGCCAAGCATAGCCTATGCCCTTCGTACAAGCACGTTACGTCGAACTTCGGATTGCGGGCCGGGAGACGCCAGCGGGACAGCGCCACGAGAAGAACACATGTTCTGGTATTCCCGCGTCCTTTTCAAGCTGTCCAGGGTTACCTGGTATCGTCGGCGTAGACCGTTGCGCTCCTGAGCATCTGCATCCATCCCGCACGGACAGCCGGTAAGGTCGTTCTGTAGGACAGGGATGTACGTGGCGCTTCGACACGCCCGTACGAACAGTCCTTCGCAGGTCATGGGCCGCCGATCGTGAATCAGGCTGAATATTGGGCCCTGGTGCAATTATTGTCGTTTTTGCTCGAACTACTGGTCCACAACTGCTCGCCCGTTGCCAGCTGGGTAGTGCCGATCCCGCCAAATCCAGGCGATGCGAACCAGGAAGTCACTGACCAGAAAACGTCAGGAGCGCCGGGTCAGGCGTGGCGCGATGCCACTTCCGACCCGGCGCTCTTCTGGTACCGAGTGACCGACGTGGGAACTAGAGTCCTGCTGCTGCTCGCAGAGCCTCTGCCTTGTCGGTTCGCTCCCAGGGGACATCGAGATCATCACGGCCAAAGTGCCCGTACGCGGCCGTCTGGCGATAGATCGGCTGCCGGAGCTCGAGCCGGTCGATGATGGCAGCCGGTCGGAGATCGAAGTGCTCGCGGACGAGGCGCTCGATCATGTCGTCGGCGACCTTGCCCGTCCCGAACGTCTCGCAGAACAGCGACACCGGGTGGGCAACGCCGATGGCATAGCTCACCTGGAGCTCGAAGCGATCGGCCAGGCCCGCGGCGACGACGTTCTTGGCGACGTGGCGGGCGGCGTAGGCGGCCGAGCGGTCAACCTTCGTAGGGTCCTTGCCCGAGAACGCGCCACCACCGTGTCGAGCCATGCCGCCATACGTGTCGACGATGATCTTCCGGCCGGTGAGCCCGGCGTCGCCCATGGGTCCGCCGCGGACGAAGCGGCCGCTCGGGTTGACGAAGATCTTGGTCTCGGCGTCGATCAGTTCCGCCGGGACGACGTGGCGGATGATCTCCGACTCGACGTCGGACCGGATCACGTCGTTGGTCACATCGTCGGCGTGCTGGGTGGAGACGACGATCGCATCGACCCGCTTCGGTTGGCCATGGGCGTACTCGACGGTGACCTGGCTCTTGCCGTCCGGCCGGAGGTAGGGGACCGCGCCGGAGCGCCGCGCCTCACTCAGCCGTCGGGTGATCCGGTGGGCCAGCGCGATTGGCATCGGCATGAGCTCGGGCGTCTCGTTGCAGGCAAACCCGATCATCATGCCTTGGTCGCCGGCGCCGATCAGGTCGTAGGGGTCGCTGTCGTCGCCCTCGCGCGACTCCAGCGCCTTGTCGACGCCCGCCGCGATCTCCGGGCTCTGCTCGTTGATCGCCGTGGTCACGCCGCAGGTGGCGTAGTCGAAGCCGGTCTCGGACCCGGTGTAGCCGATGTCCTTGACGACCTCGCGGACCAGCTTCGGGATGTCGACGTAGGTGCTGGTGGTGATCTCACCGAAGACGAAGATGATCCCGGTGGTCGTCGACGTCTCGCACGCGACGCGACCATCCGGGTCCTCGGCCAGCACGGCATCGAGGACGGCGTCGGAGATCTGATCACAGAGCTTGTCGGGATGGCCCTCGGTGACGGACTCGGACGTGAAGAAGCTCCTGGGCGACGAGTAGAAGGTGCCGCCTCCGGGGTTGGTCATGAGATGGGCTCCATCGTCGGGGTAGGGGAGAGGGATGTCGCACACCGGGACGACCCGGCCATCGCTGACCGGGTCGTCTCGACGTCGCTATCGATCTAGGTCCCGGCCTCCCAGGAGGTCAGGTAGTGCTGCTGCTCAGGGCTGAGCACGTCGATCTCGACCTTCATCGCCGCCAGCTTGAGCCGAGCGATCTCGCTGTCCAGTTCCTTGGGAACGGTGTAGACCTTGTTCTCGAGCTCGGCGGCGTGCTTGGCCAGGTACTCGACGGACAGCGCCTGGTTGGCGAAGCTCATGTCCATGACGCTGGCCGGGTGGCCCTCGGCGGCGGCAAGGTTGATCAGCCGGCCTTCGCCCAGCACGATGATGCGCTGATCCTCGGCGAGCTGGAACTCCTCGACGTACGGCCGCAGGGTTCGGCGGCCCTCGCCGGTCAGCTGCTCGAGCGCCTTGAGGTTGATCTCGCTGTTGAAGTGACCGGCGTTGGCGAGGATCGCGCCGTCCTTCATGTTCTCGAAGTGGATCTGGTCGATCACGTTGATGTTGCCGGAGGCGGTGATGAAGATGTCACCCAGCGCGGCGGCGCGGTTCATCGACATCACGGTGAAGCCGTCCATGACGGCTTCCAGCGCGCGAACCGGGTCGACCTCGGTCACGATCACGTGGCCACCCATGCCGCGGGCGCGGGTCGCGATGCCCTTGCCACACCAGCCGTAGCCACCGACGACGATCGTCCGGCCAGCCAGCAGGATGTTGGTCGCGCGGAGAATGCCGTCCAGCGTGCTCTGGCCGGTGCCGTACCGGTTGTCGAAGAAGTGCTTGGTGTCGGCATCGTTCACGGCGATCACCGGGAACTGGAGGACACCGTCGCGCTCCATCGCCTGGTCGCGGATGACGCCGGTCGTGGTTTCCTCGGTCGCTCCGATGACCTCGGCGCCCTGCTCCTTGCGATCCTTGTGGAGTGAGGAGACGACATCGGCGCCGTCGTCGACCACGATCTGCGGCCGGTGGTCCATCGCCGCGTTCATGTGGCGGTAGTACGTGTCGTTGTCCTCACCCTTGATGGCGAAGACGGGGATGCCGGCGTCGACCAGCGCCGCCGCGACGTCATCCTGGGTGGAGAGCGGGTTGGACGCGCAGAGCACCGCATCGGCGCCGCCGGCCTGCAGCGTCAGAGCGAGGTTGGCGGTTTCCGTGGTGATATGGGCGCAAGCCAGCAGGCGGATGCCCTGCAACGGCTTCTCGCTCTGGAAGCGCGCGCGGATCTGCCGCAGGACGGGCATCTCCCGCTCGGCCCACTCGATCCGGCGGCGCCCCTCGGCGGCCAGGGACGGGTCCTTGATGTCGAAGTTGCGTGAACTCGGCGCGGCTGCTGCCATTCCTGGAGACTCCTCGATCGCTATGGCCCGTCCCGGACCACCGGCCACATGACGGGCGGTCCAGGCAGGTAGTGATGCGTCCGGCAGCGGGCCGGACGCGGCGCAGGCCGATCAGCCCGCCGTCCCCGCGATGGCGGGTTTCGACAGCTGCTCGGCCGTGATGGTGCCAGCATACTCCGGGAAGGTCCGATCGAACCGGGCGACGAACTCCTCCGGGGTGTACTCGTGCTCCTGCGGACCCTGCTTCTCGACGGCATAGACGGCCGAAACGGAGGCCATCCGACCGGCGACCGGCCACGGCAGGCCAAGCAGGTGACCCTTGATCAGGCCGGCCCGGTAGGCGTCGCCACCACCGGTGACCTCGACGACCGGGTCGGCCGGCGCGACCGGGATCTCATGGACCTCACCGTCGGCAAAGATGCGGGAACCTCCGGCGCCGAGGGTGACGACGACGACCGGCACCCGCTCGGCCATCGACTCCGGCGTCAGGCCCGTCTTGTCGGTGACGATGCCGTGCTCGTAGTCGGACCCGACGACCATCCAGGCCAGATCCACACCGGCGGCAATGTCCTCGCCGGGCATCGCGATCACCTGCTGGGCCGGGTCGAAGACCAGCTTCGCTCCGCTCGCGGCGATCTGCCTGGCATGCTGGTTCATCACGTCCAGCGCCGTGGCGCTGACGATGCCGAGGACGGCTTCGGCCGCGACCGGACCGAGGTCGATCTCCGCCGCCCGGTCCGACGCGCCGGGATAGAACCCGGCGATCTGGTTGCCCGTCCGGTCCGACATCATGAAGGAAGAACCGGTCAGCAGATCCGGGACGTCCAGCACCAGCGACGTGTCCACGCCGACGGCCTCGATCGCCAAGCGGTAATCCGCGAAGTCAGCCCCGCCCGCCCCAACGAGCTTCGGCCGCTCCCCGAGCAGCGCCAGGCTCCACGCGATATTGCCGCCGATCCCGCCCCGCTTCCGGACGAGGGAATCGAACAGGAAGCTGATCGAGAGGACATGGGCCTTGTCCTCCAGGATGTAGTCCTGGAAGGAACCGGGGAAGGTCATGATCAGGTCGTAGGCGATCGAGGCGCTGACAAGGACCTGGGACGATCCGTGGGTGTTCGTGGCGGGTCGATCCTGGCGGGATCGCGCGACATCCTGCTCCACCGCGTGCTTCCTCTCGTGCTTGTACCGGGCGCGTAGTGCTGGTCGGTCGGACCGTGCCTGCGCTTCTCGTGTCTGTCTGCGGTCAGGGCAAGGTCTTCTGCTCGCCATCAAACGGCACCGGAGCGTAGCACGCAACGGGCTGGAACCGTTCGGGGCCGTCACCTCCTTCAGGGCGGCCAGAGGCCGACCGTCCGGCCGGTCAAGCTGGTCAGACTCGCGTGTTGTTCTCCAAACCCCAATCTGCAGGATTGACAGACCGGGCGCTCCATCGCATGCGCTTGTCGAGTAGAGGCGGTCCGGGGATCGAGGGTTCTCCCCCTGCCCAGGTAATCGGATCGCCTTGGCGGAGCTGTCCGAGGTGCTCCCGCTGTCGAATCTCCGTTCACCCCGTAGTGCAGACCCGTCAAGTCTTTTGGAACACAAACAGAGGCCAATCTGGCCGTGACGCCGATGGAGGGGAGACCTTGGGATGGCGTTGGTCTCGGTGGACGCCGGCCGCGTGGCGTTCGTGAGCAACGTCCCTGAACGGGAACCTGTCGAGTCACCTTGGGGTCGCAGGCCAGCCGCCAGCCAAGAGTCGTGGCAAGAAGAAGGAGATCCCGCGGAACTCTCGGCCGTTTTCGGCGCGGTATTGAGTGCCGTCCGTGACGCCTGTTTTTCAGACTCGGCAGCTGGCAAGTTCGCCTGTCGCGTCGCCCAGACACAGGGAGACGTGCGATCCGTTACTCCGTCGCCCCGACTGTGATCTCTGCGAGGGTCGACCGGACGACGTCCTCGGGCACGTCGGACCGGATCTCGACGCCGCCGCCAGTCAGGGGCAGGATCCAGCGCTGGACGCCGGCCGTCCGCTTCTTGTCGCCCGTCATCAGGGAGAGAACCCGGTCGGGGTCGACTTCCGAACGTGACGGCAGGCCGACGCTGTCCAGCGTCGCGTCCAGCCGTCGGACCAGGGAGTCGTCGCAGGACCCCATGGCGGCGCCGATGCGGGCTGCCGCCCGCATCCCGAGGGCGATGGCCTCGCCGTGCAGGTAGCGGTAGCCGGCCGCCTCGATACCGTGGCCCAGCGTGTGACCGAAGTTCAGGATCTGGCGCAGGCTCGCCTCACGTTCGTCCGCTTCGACGACCGCCGCCTTGAGCGCGACGTTGCGGGCGATCAGGTGTGACAGCGCCGGCTGCCGACCTGCCTGGAGCGCGGCTTGATTGCGGTCCAGGAACGCCCAGAGGTCGCCGCGCTCCCCACCCGGCGTACTTGGCTGGATGACGGCGTGCTTGATGATCTCGGCCCAGCCCGAAGTCCGCTCCCGTGTGGGCAGGGTGGAGAGCAGGTCCGGATCGACCAGGACCAGTGGGGGCTGGTAGAAGGCGCCGATCAAGTTCTTCCCCGTGTCGTGGTTCAGCCCCGTCTTGCCCCCGACGCTGCTGTCCACCATCGCGAGCAGACTGGTCGGCACCTGGACCAGACCGATGCCGCGAAGCGTCGTCGCGGCGACGAACCCGGCCAGGTCGCCGATCACGCCACCGCCGAGCGCGACGACGACGTCACCCCGCTCCGCCCCGCCACCGAGCAACCAGTCGAAAAGCTCCCCGGCGACCGGGAGGTGCTTGCTTCCCTCGCCGGCTTTGACGTCATGCCGCTCGACCCGCAGTCCGGCCGTGGTCAGTGCTGCCTCGATCCGGCCGCCGTGGAGTGGGCTGACGTTGGCATCCGAGATCAGCCAGGCCCGCCCGGCGGCGGGATACACCGTGCGGAGCCAGTTCCCGGTATCTCCCGAGATCCCGGCCCCGATCAGGATCCGGGACAGGCCACCGGCAACCGGCAGCCGGACCTGGACGGGCTCTCCCGCCGCGATCGCATGGACGCTGGCGAGCTCGTTGACCACGACAGGGACCGGCGCCTCGTCGGTGATAATCGTGATGGCGGCGCGGTCATAGGCCGCCTGCCGGCGCGACTTGAGCTCCCGGATCCGGCCGAGCGGGTCGTCGCCGGCCAGCATCGGGCGGGCGGTCCGATCGCCGAAGGCAACCTGCTGGTTCCGGAGCCTGGTCAGCGTCGTCTCCGGGCGGACATCGAGGGTGACGACGAGGACGCGCGGGTCGCCGAGCAGATCGTCCGCCCACGCGTCGTCGGAGGCAACCGCTCCGCCACCGGTCACGATGACGTGATCGGGTTGCCCGAGGGCCTCACGGAGGAGTCGGCGCTCGGTCTCCCGGAAGTCCGCTTCGCCGTGGGTGGCAAAGACGGTTGGGATATCTGTGCCGTAGTGGGCCTCGATCCGGTCATCGGTGTCGATCAGGCCCCAGCCGAGACGTTCCGCCAGTGCCTGTCCGACCGTCGTCTTGCCGGCTCCACTGAAGCCCACCAGGACCAGCCGGTCCGGTGTTGTCGACGCGACTAACTGGTCCTGATCCCGCGTCTCCATCTCACCCACGATCGTCATGCTCCTTGCGACATCCGGGTCAGGGACGCGGTCAACGGATGCCAGAAAAGGTGAATGCGGAAAGTCCCTGTCGCCGATTGCTCCATCGCCGGCCGAAAAGATCCAGCAATGGTGCGGTATCCGGGCGGTTTCCGGACGACCGGTGGGTATACTGTTTCCATTCGTAGCAGACAGGGGTCTCGGGTACCCGGCCCGGTGAGGATAAGGCATGCAGCGTGTTCTGGTCGCCGATGATGACGCCGCGATTCGTGGGGTCTTGCGCGACCTGCTCGAGGACGAGGGGTACGAGGTCACCGAGGCGGAAAACGGCACCAAGGTGATCGAGGCGCTGGCTCGTCCCGCTGGTGAACGGCCCGACCTGGTGCTGATGGACGTGCGGATGCCGGACAAGAGCGGGATCGACGTGCTGCGGGAGATCGCCGGCAACGCCAAGGCCGGCTCGTCCGCCCAGCTCCCGTTCGTGATCATGACGGCCTTCGGTGGCTCCAACATCGCGATCGAGGCAATCCAGCTCGGTGCGTACGACTACATCACCAAGCCGTTCGACCTGGATCATGTCCAACTGACGGTCCAGCGCTTCTTCGAGCGGCAGCAGCTCTCCGACCAGGTCCAGACGCTCCAGGTCCGGCTGGGCGAGCGTGACCCGAACGAGAGCATGATCGGCAACAGTCCGTCGATGCAGGAGGTCTACAAGACGATCGGCCGGATCGCGAAGAGCGACGCGACGGTCCTGATCTCCGGCGAGACGGGGACCGGCAAGGAACTGGTCGCCTCGATCCTGCACAACACATCCAGCTATTCCCGCGGGCCGCTGGTCAAGGTCAACTGTGCCGCGTTGCCGGAGACGCTGCTCGAGAGCGAGCTGTTCGGCCATGAGAAGGGGTCGTTCACCGGCGCAGTCAACCAGCGCAAGGGCCGCTTCGAGATGGCCAACAAGGGGACGATCTTCCTCGACGAGGTCGGGGAGATGACCCTGTCCACCCAGAAGAAGCTGCTCCGGATCCTGCAGGAGCGGGAGTTCGAGCGCGTCGGTGGCAGCGTCTCCATCAAGGTCGACACCCGGGTCATCTCGGCGACCAACAAGGTGCTGCCGCAGGAGATCGAGGAAGGGCGGTTCCGGGAGGACCTCTACTACCGCCTGAACATCATCGCGATCTACCTCCCGCCGCTGCGCGACCGCCGCGATGACATCCCGCTGCTGGTCGAGCATTTCCTCGACAAGCACCGGTACCAGCCCCACGCTGGTCCGGCCCGGATCAGCCAAAACGCGCTGCGCGACCTGATGGACTACGAGTGGCCCGGCAACGTCCGCCAGCTCGAGAACGTCATCGAGCGGGCGACCGTGCTGTCGCGCGGCGGCGTCATCACTGACGAGCATCTGTCGCTGACGGATGCCGACAACCGGCGCTTCATCGACGTCGGCCAGCGCGTCCGGAAGGGGGCCACGCTGGAGTCGCTGGTCCAGGACGTCGAGCGCCAGGCACTCAACGAGTCGCTCAGCCAGAGCGAGGGCGACCGGATCGCCGCGGCCTCGCTTCTCGGGATGAAGCTGCCGGATTTCCAGGACAAGCTGGACGCCTACGGCATCCGGGACTAGCGACGGGCGACGCTCGTCACGGTGACGGCCGGCACGGAAAGGTCCGTGCCGGCCGCCTGCGTTTTCTGCAGCGTTGATGAGGGAGGCGACAGGATGGATGGTGCCGGGCCAGTCCGGAGTAAGGCAATCTACCGGACCCTCATCGACGTCCCAACTCGGCTCGACGGGCAACGCGTCACCTTGCGGTCGCTCGGACCGGCCGACGCCCCGGAGCTGCTCGCGGCCATCGCCGAGTCCCGGGCCGAGTTCGCGCCATGGATCCGCGGTGTCAGCCGCATCATGGACATCGACGACGCCACCGATTACTGCGCGCGGATGGCGGCCGACTGGATTGAGCGTTCCCGGCTCTGCTTCGCTGTCCGTGCCCGCCACGATGGTCGCCTGCTTGGTGAGGTCACGCTCCACCGGATCGACTGGAATATTGGCAGCGCAGAAGTCGGGTTCTGGCTTCGGACCACGGCGACCGGCGGTGGGTACATGACCGAAGCGATGGGACTGGTGACCCACCTGATCTTTGACCTGCTCGGAGGGCAGCGAATTGTCCTCCGCGCGGACTCGGGCAACCGGGGGAGCATCGCGATCGCCGAACGGCTCGGGTTCTGCCACGAGGCCACCCACCGGCGGGCGGCCCGTGGCAGCGACGACACGCTGCGTGACGTCGTCGTCTATGCGAAGGTGCGGGAGAATCATCCGGAGTAGACCCGGGGACGTGTCCGATGGATTCGTTGATCACGATCGTCAGATGGGGGCTGCTCACGCGGGGCCGTCGCCGAGCGAGCCGCCCGGACCGCTGGCTGGGTCGTCTGCGTCTTCAGGCTCATTGGGGTGATCGGAGCTTTGATCGGACTCCGATGGCCGAACAGGGGTGGACTGGACCGCTGGGGCATGCTGACGGTCAACCGGAAGGGGGGCTCGGCGTCTCCGGTGCGGTCGTCGCGGTAGCTTGTTGATCATCGCCCTGCTTGGGTAACTCGATTCCGGCTTGTTCGCGTTTTCCTGAGCCACGATGTACCGGCCTCGCCATGGAGTAACCATGCCTTACCCGACGTACCAGACGCTGATTCCGCTGCCGCCGGAAGTCCGTGGGGATCGGGTGCTGGTACGCCCGTACCGGCCGGATGACGCCGCCGGTCTGATCGCGGCCATCAACGAGTCGCGAGCCGAGCTGAACGAGTGGATGGCCTGGGCTCCGCACCAGCGGACCCTGGACGACGCGCTCGACTACTGCCTCCGCATGGCTGCCGCCTGGATCCGGCGAGAGGACCTGGCGATGGGCGTCTTCGACGCGGCGTCCGGCCGTTACCTCGGCGGGACCGGGTTCCACCGCATCGACTGGCAAACGCGCTCGTTCGAGATCGGCTACTGGCTGCGGACGTCGGCGGTGGGGCAGGGGCTGATGACCGAGGCGGTCGGGCTGCTGCTGGAGGTGGCGTTCGAGGTGCTGGACGCCCGCCGGGTCGAGATCCGCTGTGACGCGCAGAACCACCGCAGTGCCGCCATTCCCCGCCGGCTCGGCTTCACGATTGAGGGCACGCTCCGCAAGGAAGGCCTGACGCCGGCTGGTGAGGTGCGCGACACGCTAGTCTTCGGCATCATCGACGATGATTACCGGGGGCTGATGCGCCCATCGGGTGCCGGCGAGGACGGCCGGTAGCATGCGGACGACACGTCGCTGAAACACGAGAGGCCCCGCTCCATTGCCGGAGCGGGGCCTCTTGCATGGAGATGGAGAGTAGGTGATTCAGTCCCGCTGGTCGGTCTTCTCGCCCGGCGCGGCGTGCTGGGCACCCTCCGTGGAGGCAGCCGACGTCTCGTCGGTGAAGCCGTCCGCGTTGCGGGTCCCGTCGGTATCGGGGGTGCTGGGCGGCGTTTGGCCCGCACCGGGAGACGTTTCCTCGGCGATGCTCGATCCACCGGCGGACGCCTTGGCGGCCGTATCTTTCGCCGTTTCTACCACCTTGTTCGCTGCCTTGCTGACGAGGTCCGCGCTCTCGCTCTGGAGATGCTCGTGCCCCTGCTGGTAGAACTCGCGGCGCTGGGCCTTCGTCGGGCCGTGACCGAAGCGGTAGTAGTAGTCAGCGGCGCGGCCGACCGCGAAGGTGCCGGCGTAGGCGATGGCGACCTTAGGGATCGTCCCGGCCAGCAGCGGCAGGAACGAGACGGCCTCGCGGGCCAGGGTCCGCCAGAGCAGCCCGCTGCCGACGACCGGGAGCATCTCCCGCAGGATGCCGGTAGTGTCGTGCAGGTCGCGGCCATGGATGGCGGCGACCTTGAACAGCAGGAGGACCTGGTTCTTGGTCAGGATCAGGAGGTCGGCACCGACCGAGAACATCGACCCGATGATCGGGACCACGCTCGGGAGGTTGGCGATCAGCGCGAACTGGGCGTTGGCCCGTGCCGTCGTGCTGACGACCGCGTTGATGGCGACCGGCCGGAACAGTGGATACGCGCGGCCGAATGCGACTGCCCGGTCCGGCAGCAGCTCGACGATCCGGCGACGGGTCGCGGCTAGTGCCACATCGTCGTCCAGCGTCGCAGCGTCGTGGCGGACCAGCGCCGCCAGCGTCCCGGTGCGCTCGGCCCGTGTCCGCAGCGTGGCGACGCGGCCGACCTCATCCGGGTCGTAGGCGACGATCAGGTCAAAGCGATTGAGGTCGCCGAACGACTCGTCGAACGTCCGGGTGACGATGGCCCGGTCTTCGGCCCAGCCGACGAGCTTATCGCCCAGGTCGGCGGCGGTCGTTCGGTCGGGTCCGACGATCAGCAGGACCGGACGGAGTTCGGCATCGCGGCGGACCTCGTCGACGCGGAGTTCGCGGACGATGGCGATGAGCTGATTGAACAGGGCGAGGCGGCTCATTATGCCGCCCGACTTCCCTCCTGGCAGACGTGGCATCGCGTGGACCTGTCCTTCATGCGTCCCGGCGGGAATCGATCGGTCGGATGCCCGCCGGGGTGGGAGACCATGGGAAATGGGCGATTCGCGCGGGGCCGGGCGGAAACGCTCGCCCGGGCCCGCGGCATCAGTGTCGCCGCGAGGTGTGACGGAGCCGTAGCGTCGATGTGACGCCGATGTGGGCGTTCACGCACGGGACGGACCGCGGCCCCTGTCAGGGAGGTCGCCGTTACGCCTCGGCGGACAGGCGGGCCATGGCGTCGACGAGGTCCTTGACCGCGCCGGCCGACTTCTCCAGCGCGGCCTGCTCGTCGGCGGTCAGGTTCAGCGGGACGATCTGCTCCAGCCCGGCGGCACCAAGCTTGGTCAGCACGCCGACGTAGAGACCGTCGATGCCGTACTCGCCCCGAAGCATCACCGACGACGGGATGACGCGCTTCTTGTCCAGCAGGATCGCGTCGACCATCTCGACGACCGATGCACCGGGCGCGTAGTAGGCGCTGCCCGTCTTGAGCAGCCCGACGATCTCGGCACCACCGTTGGCTGTCCGCTCCTCGATCGCCGTGACCCGCTCCGGCGAGAGCAGCTCGGTGATCGGGATGCCGGCGACGGTGGAGTAGCGCGAGAGGGGAACCATCGTGTCGCCGTGGCCGCCAAGGACGAACCCGGTGACATCCTCGACCGAGACCTCCAGCTCCTGGGCGATGAACGTCCGGAACCGGGCGGAATCCAGCACGCCGGCCTGGCCGATGACGCGCTCCCGCTCGAATCCGGAAGCCTCCAGCGCGACGTGGCACATCGCGTCGAGTGGGTTGGAGACGACGATGATGATCGTGTCCGGCGAGTGCTTCACGATCTGCTCGGTAACGGAGCGGACGATGCCCATGTTGGTCCGGAGAAGGTCATCGCGCGACATGCCCGGCTTGCGGGCGATGCCGGAGGTGATCACGACCAGGTCGGATTCCGCTGTGTCCTCGTAGGAGTTGGCCCCGGTCAGGGCGGTGTCATAGCCGAGAACAGGCCCGGCCTCGGCCAGGTCCAGGGCCTTGCCCTGGGGCAGTCCTTCGACGATGTCGACCAGGACGACGTCGGCATAGTCACGCAGGGCGAGCAGCTGAGCCACGGTCCCGCCGACCATGCCCGCGCCAACCACGGTCACCTTGGGTCGTCCATTGCGTCCGGCCGCCATTGTGTCTCCTCGTGTCTGGGCCGGTCTGGGACCAGCATCGTGGGTCCCAGACCGGCCTCGTGAGCCGTCCCGGGGGATGTCGTTGCGGACGTGCGGTGCAAGCGACACGCCGCGGGCAAATCGCTCGATCCTACCACCGGCGCAGCAACCGTGGCAGGGGCGTATGGCAGAGCCGACGGCCAGCGACGGGACCGGCTGACTGACCGCCCCAGACGGGTCAGACGCGGACGGCGATCCGGCCGCCCATCCGGACCATATCGACCCGGCCGTCGTCTCCCGGCAGGAGGTCCACACGGGTGCCCTTGCGGACGCCGTCGGGGACCATGAGCGCGTCGACGGCGACGGGCACGAGGCCGGACTCGACCGGCTCATGTCGCTCGTCGGTGAACGGGTTGATGCTGGTCACCGAGGCGGTCAGGGCGTCGTCGCTTCCCGCGATGACCAGCTCGGCCAGCATCGCCCGGTACGTCCCGGTGACACGGTCGGCGAGGCCGGGTTCCGGGGCGATCGGCTCCGGATCGGTGACCGTGATCCCCAGTGCGCGGCGGAGCACCTCGCGCTCGATGTCGCGATAGGTGTAGAGGCCGTCCTCGCTGTTGGTCAGGGTCGCGATCGCGAAGCGCCGGCCGGGGACGACCAGCAGCGACGCCTTGAACCCGTTGGTCGCGCCACCGTGGCCGAACGTCACCTCGTCGCCTGCCCGGTCGACCGCCCAGCCCAGCCCGCGGCCGCCGTGGTCGCCCACCGGGACGTGGACCGTCTTCATCTGCTCTCGAGTAGCAGGAGAGGGGAAGGGGGCCGGGACATCGGCCCCGTCCAGGAAGGCGGCGGCGAAGGTTAGAAGGGAATCGACGTCCGCGATCATCCCGCCAGCGGGATTGATGTTGCGCGCGAGCGGGTAGGGTCGCGCGACGTTGACGTCGGTGTCGCTCCCGGGGACGTTGAGGTGCCCGGCGGCGGCCCGGAGCAGGATCGCCTCGTCGGCGAAGCAGGTCGGCCGGTCCAGCCCGAGCGGCTGGAGCAGGCGTTCCCGCAGGGCCGTCTCGTACGGCTGGCCGGTGACGACCTCGATCACCCGGCCGAGGATGTTCCAGCCGGTGTTGCAGTAGCTGAATGTCGTGCCCGGCGGGAGCTGCTGGCGGAGCGTGTCATAGCCGCTGACGCAGCGGGCGAGCGCGTCCTCACCGTCGCCGTGGTCATCGAACCGGTCGCCGTCGAACCCGCAGACGTGGGTCAGGCAGTGTTCCAGGGTCAGCGCCTGGGTCGCGGCCTCGTCCCCGAGCCGGAAGTCCGGCAGGACATCGACCACCCGCTGTTCGATCGACAGCCGCCCCTCATCGACGAGGCCCATGATCAGGGAGGCGGTGAACACCTTGGTGATCGAGCCGATCTGGAAGACCGTATCGGGAGTGACCGGCACACCGGTTTCCTGGTTGGCGATGCCATGGCCAGCCACCATCCGGTCGTCGCCAAGGAGGACGCCGACGGTCAGCCCCGGCACGCGGTCGCGGCGCATCAGTTCCTCAATGAACGGGTCGAGATCATCCAGCCGGAAGGGAACGGCGGTGTCGGTCACTGGTCGACTCCTGTCTGGGGGCGGCATTGGTCGGACGGCTGTGGCGATCTTCCGTCCCCGACGCCTGCCGGTCAATCGCGACGGTCCGGCGGACCGTGGCAATCGCGACCTCGGGGAGCCGCTCGACCCCGCGTGAGTGTCGGGCCGGACACCGAATCGTCATCGTGACGTCACCGCTCCCCCTGATAGTGCAGCCAACCCAACGGGAACCGGTCCCGGGCGGCAGGATGACGGATCGAGGATGGACACGATGGGACTTCCACGGCCAGCGCTGGCTATGGCCGAGACAAAGGACACCACGACGGCCCGTCGACCATCGGCGCTCGGACGGGCGGCGGAACGGATCGCGACGCTCGGCGCGATGCTCTCGTCTGGCGTGATGGCGGGGTACTTCCTCGCGTTCTCGGCCCAGGTGATGCCGGGGGTGGGCGCGATGTCCGGTGTGAATGCGCTCGTGGCGCTACCCGTCATGCGGTCGATCAACGACCACGCGGATTCGCCCCGCTACGCGGCCGCGTTCCTGGGGGCGCTGATCCTGACGGTGCTGGCGACGGCGATCGCGACGGTCCGCCGGGACGGGATCGCCTCATGGCTGACGATCATCGGCGGCGCGGCGTTCCTGCTGGGCAGCATCGGTGTGACGCTCATCTTCAACCGGCGGCTGGACGATGACCTGTCCGGCTGGAGTGTGACGGACCCCGCGAGCATCGGATTGATGGAGGGGTACGTCCGCGACTGGTCGCGATGGAACGATGTGCGGCTGGTCGCGTCGTTGATCGCGTTCGGGCTGTTCGCACTTGCCGGATTACTGCCGCGACGCCCCGTACCGGTCCCAGCCCAGGCGGTGTCGTCCGGGAATCGGGCGCCAGCGGGCGACGCCGCGGACCCCGACTGGCTGGCCGGCGTCTAGAGTCGCTTGACGGCAATCCATCCACAAACCTATACTCCGGCGCGCTGTGAAAAGCGCAGGCCCAGGTGGCGGAACGGCAGACGCGCTAGCTTGAGGGGCTAGTGCCCGTAAGGGCGTGGAGGTTCAAATCCTCTCCTGGGCACCAGACGACGACGGTACGACCCCGGTTAGCGATGACCCGCCGGTTCGGGGCGATTAGCTCAGCTGGAAGAGCGCCACGTTTACACCGTGGATGTCAGAGGTTCGAGCCCTCTATCGCCCACCAGCACCCGTCGTCGTTCCGGAAGGTATCGGCCAAGGTAGCTCAGTTGGTAGAGCTCACGACTGAAAATCGTGCGGTCGCCGGTTCGAGTCCGGCCCTTGGCACCAGATAGCGAGACGCCCGCCGGATCATCCCGGCGGGCGTCTCGTTTTCTGTCCCCAGTCGAAAAATTGTGGCCCGTCAGCCGACGATGATGGACGGCTCATGGCGGACCGGGAAGGCCATCGACGCGGCGATCGGGCACATCCGGGCGGCGTCGGCGTGGAGCGCCGCTGCCCGACCGGGGTCCGAGCCGGCCGTGATCGTCACCGTGGGCCGGAGCGTGATCCCCGTCATCCGGCCGGAGCCATCGGCTGCCTCTGCCAGCTCGCCGGTGCAGTCGTCGACGTACGCGGTGACTATGACCCCGGCGTCGGCGCAGAGGTGCAGGTACCAGAGCATGTGGCAGGCGGAGACGGCAGTGATGAGCAGATCCTCCGGATTGTGCCGGGACGGGTCGCCCCGGTAGAGCGGGTCCGACGACCCAGCGATGGTCGGCTTGCCCGTGACCTCGACGTCGTAGCGGCGATCGTAGTCGCGGTAGCCGGAGGTGCCCGTCCCGCGGTCGCCGGTCCAGCGGATCGTCGCGGAATAGGTGTGGGTACGGTGGGCGTCGGTCATCGCGACATATCCATCCTGGTGCGGAATCGAATCAGGAGTGGGAACCGCCCGGCTCGGGCCCTGTCGCAACCGGGACGTCGGCTCGCTCGCCCCATTCGTTCCAGGAGCCGTCGTAGTTGGCGTGGCTGCGGTGACCCGTCCGCTCCAGCGCGAACAGGACGGCGGTCGCGGTGACGCCGCCGTTGCAGTAGGCGATCACCGGGGTGTCCGCCGTGATCCCGACGTCGGCGAAGATCCGGGCCTGCTCGTCGGCCGGCTTCTGGGTGCCGTCGGCGTTGAGCAACGCCTTGGCCGGGACGTTGATCGCGCCGGGGATGTGGCCTGCCCGCGAGCCGCGCCAGACCGAGCCCTCGTACTGGCCGGGGTCGCGCGCGTCGATGATCGCCGTCCGGCCTTCCTCGGCGGCGAGCAGCACGGCATCAATGTCCCGGACCCACTCGGCCCGGTAGCGCGGCGTGAAGGTGGCCGGAGCAGGGGAGACGGTGTCCGTGGTGAGCGGATGCCCGGCGGCCATCCAGGCAGCGTACCCACCGTCGAGGATCGCCACGGCGTCGTGGCCGTAGATCCGCAGGGCCCACCACATCCGCGTCGCCATGTGGCCGCCGGTGTGGTCGACGGCCACGACGAAGATGTGGTCGCCGATGCCACGCTCCTCCATCGCCGCCTTGAACCGCTCGGGGCCGGCGAGCTGGGCCTTGACCGGGCCGTCCGGGTCAGTGATGTCGGCGGTCCAGTCGACGAAGACGGCGCCCGAGATGTGGCCGGCGGCGTACTCGTCCGGAGCGCCGGCGTAGGTGGCTTCCTGGTGACCACCGCCGAGGTCCTTCGCGCGGACGTAGCCGCGGATGTCGATGACGCGGACAGTCGGGTCATCAAGGTGCGCAGCCAGCCAGTCGACGGTGACGAGCTGGTCGGTCGGGGTGGTATCGGTCATATGGGAGTTCTCCCGGGTGGACTATCGCGATGGGCGCGAACGGCATATTGGTCTGCCTCGCAGCGTAGCGCACGACTCCGCCGATGTGGCGTCATCAGGTGAGCGACGCAACCCAGGTTCGCGCCTCGCGGGAAAGCTCGACCCATTCACCGCCGTCCACGTCGACCATCACCCAGCCCCGCATGGTTCGGCTGCGCCCCAGCCGGAACGGCGCCCCCGCGCCGCTGGCGACCATGGCTTCGACCCAGTCCTGGGGCAGCTTGACGACCAGCTTCCCGACACAGAGCATCGAGAAGATCTTCCCGTCGACCCTGATGGCCTCTGCGCCGAACCCACGTGCGCCCGGCACTGGAGGCTCAACATGCCCCGGGCCGTTCGTCTCCGTCAGCATCGTCGAAACGACGTCGGCGAACAGCGTTTTGCTATCCATGCTCATCATCGATCTGATTCCACTTCTGATTCGGACCAGGTCTGGAGTACCAATGCATGGCACGATACCGGGAACGGGTTCATGGCGCAGTGATGATGATCGATCGACGTTCTGCAGAAGGATGGGGACCGGCGATGGCACGAGTGGCATGGGGCGAGCCGGTCTACGTGGCGGCCGATCTTTTCCGGCAACGAGTGATGGTCGACGGACAATCGTTCCTATGGCCCGAGTGTGAAGCATGGACCAAGGAGAACATAGACACGGCGCTCGTCGCCTTACGGCAAAGTCCTCAACAGGGGAACGCTGCCTTCTATGCCTCGATGGCCAGCCAACTCGAAGATGCACCTGATGATGTTGTGCGTGTCGTGGCCGACGCGATGGCGTTCTTCGTCTTGTTCTTCCGTTCAACTTGGTATGGCGCAACCCGAAAATGGGAAAGTGTGGAAACGGTGGTGGCGTGGCGGAAGTCGATCCAGATACCTCAAGCATCCCGGACGCTGCTCGATGCCGCCTTCGCACAGGGCATCGCTGAGAGTAGTACTGCTTTCCAGTCTTGGCGCGGACAGCACTTAACGTTTTTGATTCGTTTCGTTAGAGACTTTCGACAGGAAACCATTGATAGCCTTGACCCTGACGCCGCTCGGCGGGTCGCTGCCTCCGTCATGAGCAGTGAAGGTACAACGACAGCACTGCGACCAGGCCTCCTGCATCTGCTCTTCCCCGAACGGTTCGAAGAGGTTGTCAATGGGACCGATCGTGCCGCAATTCTCGCGACATACCCTGATTTGGTTGGACAAGCAGACAATCAGGATGATCAGCTTCGGATGATCCGGCTGCACCTCGCGGAGCAGCTAGGCAATCCGGCACTTACGCTGCTCGATGCTTCAATCAAGCAGGAATGGGATCCAAAGAACGAACTTCCCTCCAAGCGAGCCGATCCGACCGTTGCCCGGCAACTTGCTGAGCACCTTCTACCCGACGCTCACTTACGCCGTATCGTCCTGCAATTGATGGCTGGGGCAATCAAGGCAGCCAATGAGGCATCCGCCGGCGGATGGAACACTGCGATTTCGTTTCATCGCCGTTCGATACGTTTAAACACGGGAAGCAATGCCACTATCTGGATTCATCCCAACGATCTGGCGATCAGTGTCACGGTCGATGAGACCTACGGAACTAGTATGCCGAGTGAGTCCAGCAAGATCATTCGGGAACTTGAGGCAACCCGTAAGCCGTTCGCCAGCGTACCGAAGAGTCAGTTTGTTCATGTGCCATTCAGCCGCCTAGAGGAACTGATTGATGTCCTTCGGCCGGCCTGTGATTTATTCGCCGCTCGATCATCAGCTGAATCAGGACCCCGGATGCGCACATGGACAGCGCACGCTTCCGGTGTAATCGACTACATCAACGAGGAACTTGGACTATCGTTGAGCCAACCATCGTATGCGATACCTCCTAAACCCGACTTACCGCCCATAGTCACCCTGGCGACTGCAACGCATATCGCTACATCTGACCTCGAGGATCTGATTGACCTACTAAAGGACAAGCGGCAGATCATCCTTGAGGGGCCGCCGGGTTCAGGGAAGACATGGCTAGCCGATAAGCTGGCCCGGTACCTCACTGGCAATCCGTTCGACGGCGATCCGGACGGGCGGGTCGAGCTGGTCCAGTTCCACCAGTCGTACGGGTACGAGGACTTCGTGCAGGGCATCCGGCCGGTGACCGTTGGCGGGCAGCTTCAGTACCGGGTCGTGCCAGGCGTGTTCACCCGCCTGTGCCGGACGGCCGCGGAGAACCCCGACAAGGATTTCGTTCTGATCATCGACGAGATCAACCGGGGCAACCTCTCGCGCATCTTCGGCGAGTTGCTGCTCCTGCTGGAGTACCGCGACCGCCGCGTCCGACTGCCGTACGGGTCGGAGGCCGACGCCACGGATTCGGACGACTACCTCCGCATCCCGAACAACCTGCTGCTGATCGGCACGATGAACTCCACCGACCGGTCGCTGGCGCTGATCGACTACGCCCTCCGGCGGCGCTTCTACTTCCATCGCCTGTTGCCGGTCGTTGACGGAGAGGCGGCCGTGTTCCGGAGCTGGCTGGAGGCGCAGCCGAGCATGTCGCCACAGGACCGCGTCCGGCTCCTCGGGCTGTTCGTCACGCTCAATCAGCGGATCCAGGATCACCTCACCGAGGATTTCCAGGTCGGCCACAGCTACTTCATGCGCCCCGACATCCACACTGACGCCGGGCTTGGGCGGGTCTGGTCGCGGGCCGTCTGGCCGCTGCTGACCGAGTATTTCCATGGGTCCCGGACGGGGCAGGAGGCGCTGGCAGGCCTGGAACTCGGCGCCCTACTCGCGAGTATTACTCCGCCGATCCCGCCGATCGAGAGGGAGCAAGGGGCTCCAGAAGCGGTGGCCGGATTGACCATTGACGGGTCGCAGGCGTGAGCCTCTTCGTCCCGGTCAGTCCGATGACTTCGCCTTCAATCGGCATGGTCCTGAAGACGATCGTCCTCCGGGAATGGATGCCAGCAGCGGTCCTGCTGGACACCGACGATGCCGCCTACATATCCCGACAGCTCGGCAAGCGACTGACGCTCGAACGGGCGCTGGTTGGGCCGGGGTATGTGCTGAACTGCAACCAGTTCGTTGGCGTCGTCACGCTTCCGTCCGGGCGGCGGATCGAGTGCCGCCCCAAGGTGCCGATCGGCACGCTGTTCACCATGCTGGCCGTCGCCTACGACCTCGATGTCCCGCTCGGCGATGACGCGACCCGGCTGGGCAGCGTCGACAACCTGCTCGCCTTCATCGTCCGCCACTTCATCGACCTGGTGGACGCCCGGCTCAACGCCGGCTTCTTCCGCGATTACGTCGAGCAGGAGGACAACCTTCTGGCGGTCCGGGGGCGGATCGTCACCGGAGAGGATGTCCGGCGCAACGCGATCCTCCGCCACCGCACCTGGTGCCGCTACACCGAGTTCACCCACGACGTGCCCGACAACCAGATCATCCGCCAAGTCGTCCATCTGCTGACCGGCTGGCCGCTCCCACCGGCCCTGCTGGTCCGGCTCCGGTCGCTGGACGCGATGATGGGCAACATCACACCCACCCGCTTCGGCGCCGACATCTTCGGGCGCTTCCGCTACGACCGGCTCCGGGACGGCTACCAGCCGATCCACCGCTACTGCCACCTGTTCCTCGACGGGCTGTCCCTGGAGGCGCTCGGTGGTGCGATCGATTTCCGGACGTTCCTGATCGACATGAACGCCCTGTTCGAGTCGTTCGTCGCCCGCTCGATTGGCACCCGCCTGCCTCGCGGGACCACGCTGCGGACCCAGTTCGGTCAGCACCTGGACGAGGGCCATCACGTCGGGATGTCGATCGACCTGCTGCTCTGGCGCGACGGGCGACCGGTACTCGTCGCCGACACCAAGTACAAGGCGCCCGCGAAGGGCCAGAGCCCGGCCGACGTCTACCAGATGCTCGCCTACTGCACGGCGACTGCCGTCCCGACCGCCGTGCTGATCTACCCGCGCGATGCCACCGGCCAGCAACCGCCGCCGATCGCCGTCCGGAACGTCGCGGTGCGCATCCTCAGCCGGACGGTCGATCTGTCCCTGGTTGGTAACGCGCTGGGACGGGAGATGGACCGGTTCACGGAGGATCTGCTCGCGCTCACGATCCCGGCCGGCTGAGACTCCGGTCTGGACTCCGCCTTGCGTCCCGTGCGGTGATGATCGATGTGAGGGAGCAGTCAGGGATGGCGGGACAGGACGCGGACGTGATCGTGGTCGGCGCGGGACCGGCCGGGAGCGCCACGGCGGTGACGCTGGCGCGGGCGGGCCGGCGCGTGCTACTGCTCGACCGGGCTGACTTTCCCCGGGACAAGCCCTGCGGCGACCTGATCGGCGCCCGCGCGATGCGACTGGCCCGGCGGTTGGGTGTCGCGGAAGCGGACCTCACACCGTACGACCGGCTCCGCGGCGCCGTCGTCTCGGCCGAGAGCGGGGACCTCGACCTCGTCCCCGGCGGGCCGATCGGCCGGGCCGCGCTGTCCCGCTCCGACGCGCGGGTGATCCCGCGTCGCGTGTTCGACGCGGCGATGGTCGCGGCGGCCGTCCGGGCCGGGGCCGAGCTGCGCCGCGTTAACGTCCGAGGCGTGTCTGATCCAGCCGATGGCGTCCGCACGGTGACGGGACAGGTCCCCGGTGATCGTGAGCCGGTGACGCTGCGGGCAGCGGCGGTCGTCGTCGCCGGGGGGTATGGCTGCCGGGTCGCGCCGGAACTGGCGCTCGACGCCGACGCGCCGGGGCCGCCGCGTGGGATCGCCATGCGGGGGTACTGGTCGGGCGTGACGATGCCCGCTGACCGCATCGCATTCTTCCTCGACGAGTGGGTGCTGCCCGGCTACGGCTGGGTGTTTCCGCTGCCCGGTGGTGGCGCCAACGTTGGTGTCGGCACCCTGACGAAGGGCGGTGGGGACGAGCACCTCCACACGCTCTACGACCGGTTCTGCCGCGATCCGGGTTCGCCCGCCGCGCGCTGGCTGTCCGCCGCGACGGAGGACGCGCCGCCCCGGACCTGGCCGCTGGACCTCGGCCCGCGCTCACGGCCGGTCACGGCTGATGGGTTGATGGCGGTCGGCGAGTCGGCGTCTCTCGTCGGCCCGCTGACCGGCGCCGGGATCGCCTTCGCCCTGGAGTCGGGAAACCATGCCGCCACGGTGCTCGACCATGCGTTGACGGCCGGAGACGTCACAGCCGGCGCCCTCGGGCCGTATGCCCGGTTCGTCAGTCGCCGCCGGAGCACCTGGCTCCGGGCCGAGGGGATTGCCCAGCGCGCGCTGACCGATCCGGCCAACGTCCGCCGCCTGTTCCGCGCCGTTCGCCCGCTGCCACCCACCGGAACGCTCGGTGCACGGATGCTCCTGCACCTGGGATGAGATCAAGGCATTGATGAGACGAGATGGAGCTGTAACGACGGGGCTTTCCCCATCCTGGCCCGCCAAGGGGCGGGACGCATTCCGGCTCACTATTCGGGTGCCGTCGACAGGACTGATCATCAGCGACGAGAGGGCACGCCCCATCGCTACGGACCACCGCCCGCAGATCAGTACTCCGTCCCACCGACCAGCGCGAGGTCGCTGACCCGGGTAAGGCTGACCGTGATCGTCGTCTCCAGCGCCTCGGCAATCGTGGCGAGGGGCAGGGACGGCTTGCCATCCGGGGCGAACTCGGTCGCGTGGGGGATGTGGACGAAGCCGCCGCGTGTCTCCGGGTACTCCGTCGCGATCACGTGCATCAGGACGTAGAAGACGTCGTTGCAGAGGAACGTCCCCGCCGAGTTGGACACCGCCCCCGGGATCTCCCGCTCGCCCAGTGCCGCGACGATCGCTTTGACCGGCAGCGTCGAGAAGTAGGCGGCCGGCCCGTCCACGACGATGGGCTGGTCGATTGGCTGATCGCCGGCGTTGTCCGGGATCCGGCCGTCGTCGACGTTGATCGCGACCCGCTCCGGCGTCACCTCGGCCCGGCCACCAGCCAGTCCTGCCGCCACGACGAGGTCCGGCCGGTGCTCGGCCAGCAGCTGGCGCATGCGCTCGCCGGTCGGCCCGAATGCCACCGGCAACTCGGCGGTGATCAGCCGCTCCGGGCGATCCCAGCGCGACGCGACGAGCCGGACCGCCTCCCACGACGGGTTGATCATCGCGCCGCCGAAGGGCTCGAAGCCGGTGAGCAGGATCGTCGTCATGGTGGTCTCGTCCTCTCGTGATCGCCGGTGGGGTAGGGGAGTGGGCAGGTCAGCCCGCGCGGAACCAGTGGTCGACGACCGTGACCATGACCTCGGCGCCAACCGCCAGCGCGTCCTCGTTCATGTCGAACTTCGGGTGGTGGACGCCTGCCGCGTCGCGGTCCGGGAACTTCACGCCCAGGTTGTAGAAGCACGCCGGGACGCGCTGCGCGAAGTATGCGAAGTCCTCGACGCCCATCATCGGGCGGCCGTCGCGGACGTTGTCCTCGCCGACGACTTCGATCGCCGCCCGGCGCACCAGCTCGGTCATCGCCTCATCGTTGACCACGCCGGGGTAGCCGGGCACGTAATCCATGGTCACCGTCGCACCCATCGCCGCTGCCACGCCCCGGATGACCTCCGGGATGCGGCGCCGGAGCAGCTCGCGGTCCGCCTCATCGTAGGTCCTGACCGTCCCCTTCATCCGGGCGGTATCCGGGACGACGTTGTCTGCCTCGCCGGCCACCAGCGACCCGACCGTGACGACGGCGCGGTGCTGCGGGTCGATCTCGCGGGCGACCAGCGGCTGGAGGGCCGAAACGATCCGGGCACCGATCGCGACCGGATCGACGGTGCGGTGTGGGTAGGCGCCGTGACCGCCGTGGCCAGCGATGTCGACGAAGAAGGTGTCCGACGCCGCGCTGACCGGCCCGGCCAGCACCTTGATCGTGCCGGTCGGGGCATCCGGCGCGACGTGGAGCGCGAACGCCGCGTCGACCGTCGGGTTCTCCAGCACGCCGGCCTCGACCATGGGCTTCGCCCCGCCCGGCGGCTGCTCCTCGCAGGGCTGGAACAGCACCTTGACCGTGCCACTGAAGGTCGCCCGCCGCTCCATCAGCAGCCGGGCGACGCCGAGCAGGATGGTGGTGTGGGCGTCATGCCCGCAGGCGTGCATCACGCCCGGGTTCTGGCTGGCGAAGGGAACGTCCGTCTCCTCGGTGATCGGCAGGGCGTCCATGTCGGCCCGGAGCAGCACGCACCGGCCGGCGCCCGGCCCATCGGTGGCCGTCCCCCGGATCAACCCCGTGACGCCCGTCTGGGCGATCCCGGTCTGGATGTCCTCCAGCCCGAGCTGCGCCAGGCGACCGGCGACGAAGCGGGCCGTTTCGTATTCCTGAAAACCCAGCTCCGGGTGCTCATGGAGATGGCGACGGTCCGCCACCATCCCCGGCAGGATCTCGTCGACGGCGGCATGGAAGTCAGGGGGTGCGGCGGTCATGGCGATCTCCAGGGATCAACGAGCGGGTAACGATCGACACCGTGGATGGGCTCCGGCGGAGATCCCGTAGGGGCGACCACAGGCGATCGCCCCTACGGAGTCCCTGCCGCGAATGGCAGACAGCAGAGCGATCGGCCGGGATCAGCCCTCGGCGAAGTACCGCATCACGACGCTCGTCATGACCTTGACGCCGACGCCGAGCGAGTCCTCGTCGATGTCGAACTTCGGGTGGTGCGCTCCCCAGGTGATGCCGCGCTCCTCGTTCCGGACGCCGACGTTGTAGAAGCAGCCGGGCACCATGTTGAGGAAGTACGCCATGTCCTCGGCGCCCATGCCCGGCGTCGCCTCGTGGACGTTGTCCGGCCCCAGCACATCGGCCGCCGCCCGCTTGACCAGCGCTGCCATCTCGCCGTTGTTGATCAGCGGCGGGTAGCCGAACTTGTAGTCGATCGTCACGGAGGCGCCCATCGCCGCCGCGATCCCCTCGCAGACCTCCGGGATCCGCTTGGCCAGCAGGTCGCGGACCTCGGGGTTGAACGAGCGGATCGTCGCCCGCATCTCGGCCGTGTCCGGGATCACGTTCGGCGCCACGCCGGCGTGGAGCGCGCCGACGGTGATCACCGCCCGCTCCAGTGGGTCGACGTTGCGCGAGACGATCGTCTGCAGCGCGTTGATGATCTCGGCGCCGATCACGATCGGGTCGATCCCCAGGTGCGGGGCGGCACCGTGCGCGCCCTTGCCCTGGATCGTCAACCGGAGCGAGTCGGCGGCGGCCGAGCGGGGGCCACTGGCAACCTTGACCTGGCCAGCCGGGAGGTCGGCGGCGACGTGGATGCCGAACGCCGCGTTGACGGTCGGGTTTTCCATCACGCCCTCGGCGATCATCGGCTCGGCGCCGCCCGGACCCTCCTCGGCCGGCTGGAACAGCACCTTAACCGTGCCGGCGAACTGGTCGCGCATGCCCATCAGGATGCGGGCGGTGCCCATCAGCATCGTCGTGTGCGCATCGTGCCCGCAGGCGTGCATCACGCCCGGGTTCTGCGACACGTAGTCGACCTGGTTCTCCTCCAGGATCGGCAGGGCGTCCATATCGGCCCGGAGCAGGACGACCTTGCCGGCGCCGGGGCCGTCCGGGTTCGTGCCGCGGATCAGCGCCGTGATCCCGGTGTTGGCGATCCCGGTCCGGATCTCCTCCAGCCCGAGCTGCTGCAGGCGGGCGGCGACGAACTTCGCCGTCTCCGTCTCCTGCATGCCGAGTTCCGGGTGCTCGTGGAGGTGGCGGCGATCTGCGACGAGGCCGGGCTGGATCTCGTCGACGGCGGCGTGGATCGTGGCGGAATCGGCGACGGACATACGGGCGCGTTCCTTCTTGCTTCGTGGGCCCGCGCGGCGGCGGACCCGGCGACTGGGCGACGTACCGTCCGATTGTCGCCGATGACAGGGCGACTCGCTGCCCCGTGCGCTGTGCCGTTGGCCTATCCTCTCGGCATCGAAGTCAGGTGGCGACGGGGAGAGCCGGTGAACGCGACGATGACGACCGCGAGGATGCGGCTCCGGCCGATCACGATGGATGACCTCGACCGGATGCACGCGCTGCACAACGATCCGGAGGTCATGCGATACCTGACCGGAGGGGCGCCGATCGCCCGGGAGACGATCGGCGCCGAGATCCGCGAGGGGTCGTGGGGCGAGGGCTACTGGGCCGCCGAGACGATTGCGGACGGGGAATGGCTGGGGTGGTTCGCGCTGCACCCGGTCACCGGTCGCCAGCCGGGCGACCGTGAGCTGGGCTACCGGCTCCGGCAGGCAGCATGGGGCAAGGGCTACGCGACGGAAGGCGCGCGTTCGCTCGTCGCGGCCGGGTTCGCCGACCCGGCCGTCGATCGGGTCTTTGCGCAGACGATGGCGGTCAATCGCGGCTCTCGGCGGGTGATGGAGAAGACCCGACTGCGCTTCGTCCGCGTCGTCCACCTGGAGTGGGACGACCCGCTGCCCGGCACGGAAGAGGGGGAGGTCGAGTACGCGCTGACGCGAGCGGAGTGGGAGGCATCGAGGTAGGGGTGTCCGAAGGAACCGTCGGCGAGGGACACAAGCGAACGCCCCGTCCAGAGAGTGGACGGGGCGTTCGCCTGCATGAGATGACGTTGCGCTACCAGACGGTAGCTACCCGCGCCGGAAGTACTCCAGCACGACGCTCGTCATCATCTCCACGCCGGTTGCCATGCTGTCCTCATCGATGTCGAACTTCGGGTGGTGGTGTCCCCAGACGAAGCCCTTGTCCTCGTTCATCGAGCCCACGACGAACATGCAGCCCGGCACCTGCTGGAGGAAGTAGCTCATGTCCTCGCCCGGCATCGACGGCGGGATCACCATCGTCCGCTCTGGACCGACGACCTCATGGGCGGTCTCCAGGACCAGCTGCGCCATGCCGGCATCGTTGACCAGCGCCGGGTAGCCCCACTCGTAGTCCAGCGTCGCTGTCGCGCCCAGCGACTTCGCCACGCCCTCGACCAGCGTCTTCATGCGGTCGGCGGTCCGCTCGCGGATCTCCTGGTCCAGCGTCCGGACCGTGCCGCGCAGGCTCGCGGTGTCGGGGATGATGTTGGGTGCCGAGCCGGCGTTGAAGGTGCCGACCGTCACGACGACCGACGCCAGCGGATCGGTCTCCCGCGAGACCAGCGTCTGGAGCGCCACGACGATCTGGCTGGCGACGACGACCGGGTCGACGGTCGTGTGTGGGGCGGCGCCGTGGCCACCCTTGCCCTGGACGGTGATCGTGAACAGGTCAGCGGCCGCCTGCTGGGCGCCCGCGCGGGTCCCGACTACGCCGACCGGCAGGCTGTTGGCCATGTGGATCGCGAACGCGCCGGTGACCGTCGGGTTCTCCATCACGCCCTGCTCGATCATGAACTTCGCGCCACCCGGCGGGCGCTCCTCGCAGGGCTGGAACAGCAGCTTGACGGCACCGGCGAACTGGTCACGCATGCCCATCAGGATCCGGGCGGTGCCCATCAGCATCGCGGTGTGGGCGTCGTGCCCGCAGGCGTGCATCACGCCGGGGTTCTGGCTGCGGTACTCGACGTCGTTCTCCTCCTCCATAGGAAGAGCATCCATGTCAGCGCGGAGCAGGACGACCTTGCCAGCCCCAGGGCCGTCCGGGTTGGTCCCACGGATCAGGCCGGTCACGCCCGTGTTGGCGATCCCGGTCCGGATGTCCTCGACGCCCAGCTGAGCCAGCCGCTCGGCGACGAAGCGGCTCGTCTCGACCTCCTGCATGCCGAGTTCGGGATGCTCGTGCAGGTGACGGCGGTCGGCCACGAGGCCGGGCAGGATCTCATCGACGGCGGAATGGAGGGTCGTCGGGGCGGTCATGGGCGGTCTCCTCCGGAAGTCCCGGCAGCATGTCGAGGGGTGCGAACATTCCGGACGATACCAGAGGCGCCCTGCTATCGCGACAGCATGTGGAGCGTCGAGGCACTGGCGGTGCGCGACGGTAACAGGCAGATGGTTCCCGACCTCCACAAGCCGGATCCCCCGAAGGAGCAATAAGACATGGATGAGCAGACAGCGACCCGGATCGCCGAGGCCGCGGTCGAGTCGGTTGGCGGTACCAGAAAGGTCTACCGCAATCCCCGGTACGCCTTCAGCATGGAACCCTCGCGGACCGTCGAGGTCGAAGGGCACGCCGCCGAGATCCGCTGGGGCGAGGTCAGCTCCCCCGCGGTCGTGACCGTCGCGGGCTACGTGTTCGAGATTCACGATGAAGGGATCGACCTGCTGATCCGACCGTCGTCCCGAGCATGATCCCAAAAGACGGCACCTACCGGATTGGCATGACGTCTCCCTGGATCTATTTTGACAAAGTTGATCTACTAATTTATCGTACGTCGAGCAAGCCGTCACCGGCTGCATTCCATCACGAGGGGACCGAGGGACCGGCCCGATGACGCCCCGGCAACCGCCCAGGTCGGGTTGGTGCCAATTCCGGTAGGTGCATTCACCTGACAGCGTCCGCGGCGGCTGCCTGCCGCCCGCCGCTGCCAAGATGGGAGTACATTTGGAACCATGTTCATGATGCGTTTCGTCGCCATCGCGACCTGGATGTCTCGCTGGGTTGAAGCGACGAACCTGTCACCCCGGCCTGCGATGGTGCCCGTTCGTGTCGTCCACCGGTCCGGCTCACACCACACCCGCTGACCATCCCCAACCTTTCCCAATCCGTTGTTGATCCTATCGAAGGAGCCAGTCCCCGATGGCTGACACGTCCATTCCGTCCCAGCGCGCCGCCGACTCCGGCTTGAGCGACCTGTTCCTCCGCCTGAATCGGGGCGAGATCTCCCGGCGACAGTTCCTCGCCGCCGGTGCTGCGACCGGTGCCGGGCTCGGCATGCTCCAATGGCTTGTTCGCGCCGCGCAGACGGCCGGCGCCACCCCGCATCCTCAGGACGCCACCCCGGCGCCGGGTGCGACTCCGACCGCCGTTGCGCCGGCCGTCGGCACCGAGGGCAAGACGCGCGGCCAGGACGGCGAGCTCCGGCTGCTGTTCTGGCAGGCCGTCACTGGCCTGTCCCCGCACATCGCCAATGGCACGACCAACATCGTCGCGTCGCAGCTGGTTACCGAGCCGTTGATGCGGATCTTCGAGGACGGCAGTATCCAGCCGAACCTGCTGTCCGAGGTGCCCAGCCAGGCCAATGGCGGGATCAACGCCGAACTGACCGAGATCACCTTCCGGCTGCAGCCGGGCGTCGTCTGGTCGGACGGCACGCCGTTCACCGCCGATGACGTGGTCTTCACTCACCAGTGGGTAACCGACCCGGCCAACGGCGCGCTGAGCTCCGAGCCGTGGGCCCGGATCAGCGAGATCACGGCCGTCGACGACCTGACCGTGGTCGTTCGCTATCCGCAGCTCAACCTGAACTGGTACGAGCCGTTCGCCACCCAGCAGCTCGGTGCGATCTACCCGAAGCACTACGTCGAGGCCGGCGGCGACATGCAGACCGCCCCGATCGGCACTGGTCCGTTCGTTGTCGACTCCTTCGCGTCCAACGATCAGATCATCTTCTCGGCCAACGCCAGCTACCGCGACCCGAACAAGCCGTATTTCGCCACGGTCAACCTCCGCGGCGGTGGTGATGTCGCGACGGCCGTCCAGTCTGTGGTCCAGACCGGCGACTGGGACTACGTCTGGAACGTCCAGCTTGAGCCGGACCTGATCACCGAGTTCACCAGCAATGGCGTCGGGCAGGTCCGCGCCCAGGCCCGGACCACGATCGAGCGAATCAACTTCAACCTGTCGGACCCGCGAGCGCAGGGACCGGACGGCCAGCTGTCGTACTGGCAGAACCCGCACCCGATCCTGTCCGACCGGGCCGTCCGCCAAGCGATCAGCCTCGGTATCGACCGCCAGCTGATCCTCGATCGGCTCTACAACCCCGAGGGTGAGCGGCTCACCGGAAACATCATCACCGGCAACCCGCAGTGGGAATCGCCCAACGTGTCCAACTGGGCCTATGACCCCGACCAGGCCAACCAGATCCTGGACGACGCTGGCTGGGAGCGGAACGGGGAATACCGGGCGAAGGACGGCGTGACGCTCCGGCTGGATCTGTCCACGTCGATCAACTCCGTCCGGCAGAACACCCAGATCATCGTGCAGCAGCAGCTCCGGGCGATCGGCATCCAGCTCGACCTGCAGCAGGTGGACGCCGGCATCTTCTTCAGCAGTGATCCCGGCAACACTCAGAACCTGCGCCACTTCTACAACGACACCAACATGTACTCCAGCGGCGCGCCCCTGAGCCTGCCGATCACGTACATGAACAACTGGTACACCGGGCCCAACGGCGAGAACATGGCGCAGGCCAGCAACGGCTGGGCCGGGACCAACACGCAGCGCTACAACAACCCGGCCTACGACGCCGAGTGGGAGGCGCTCAACAGCGGGGCGTACACGACCATCGAGGAGGCCGCGCAGTCAATCATCCGGCTGAATGACTTCCTGGTCGCCGACTACATCTGCGTGCCGCTGGTCAACCGGGCGGCCGGTAGTGGCTCCTACGCGATTCACAACTCGCTGATCCACGGCGAGGACAAGGTCACCGGCGAGGACAACTACGGCACGGTTGCCTTCGATGACGGGTTCTGGAATATCGCCAACTGGAACCGGAGCGAGCCGGTCAGCCGGTAACCCCGGTTCCGGATACGGCGATTCTGACCAGGACGGAGGGCGGCCGCACCATTGCGGCCGCCCTCCGTTGTTCCTGGACGTCCTGGCCCGGGTCAGCTCGCCCATCTCGTTGATCGCATGGTCTGCGCACCGGTATCCCACCGGTTGGAGTTGCCGCGAACGCCGAAGGGAGCGACCAGCATGGTCGCTCCCTTCGCTCGGGTTATCGGGTTTTTCGGTTGAACTAGTCGGCTGGCACGGCGCCAGGGGACTCGACCTCGATAACCCGATCGACAAGCTCGTCAGTGTGATCGCGATGAGCGGGGCTGAGCCAGCGCTCACCCCACTCGGAGATCGCCTCAACCACGCCGGACAGGGCCTCACCCTTCTCGGTCAGGCGATACTCGATCCGGACCGGCGTCTGGGGGATCACCGTCCGGGTGACGATGCCGTGCTGCTCCAGCTCCTTGAGCCGCTCACTGAGCAGCCGATCGCTGAGACTCGGGATCGACGCCGTGATGTCACTGAACCGGGTCGAACCGGCCAGCATCGAGCGCAGGATTGCGCCCGTCCAGCGCCGCCCGATCAATTCGACGGCCTGGTGATACACCGGGCAGAATGATGACGGAAACTCATGTGACGCCATAGGGGCCGCTCCTTCCAGCGCCTTCCCGAGACCGGGCTCCGGTGGAGCCAACGGGTACACACATGGCGGAAAGGTCTACTCGTTATCATTATTACCGATCGTTAGCGACTTCGCAACGTCGACCGGTGCGGTCCGGCCTGGTATGTAACACTACAAAACCGTCTCGCTGCTTACCAAGGGTGCACCGGTTACACATGGTACGCTACAGGAGCCGGACGTTGACCGTTCCGGCCTGAATTCCTGACCAGCGTGGGAGCCTGGAGTTCCCCGCGGAGGTGGCACAGATGGTGAGCATTCCCAGCGAGTTCCACGACCTGTTCGAGAAGCCGATCCTGTTCGCTCTGGCGACCGTCATGTCGGATGGCCAGCCGCAGGTCACCCCGGTCTGGGGCGATATGGTTGATGGGCAGCCCCGGATCAACACGGCCGTGGGCCGCCAGAAGGACCGGAACCTCAAGGAGCGGCCGATGGCGACCGTGATGTTGGTCGATCCGGAGAACCCCCAGCGCTGGATCGAGGTGCGCGGGACGGTAACCGGGACCACCGAGGGCGCCGATGCGGTCATCGACGGGCTGGCGAAGAAGTACCTCGGCGTCGACAGCTATCCCTACCGGAGCCCGACCGAGACCCGGATCACGTTCACCATCACGCCGACCAAGGTGACGCACAGCTAGCCTGGCCGGCTGGCATCGGAACGGCATTCCGCCGTTCCGATTGGACAGACGACGCCCCGGCCCGATTGTGGGCCGGGGCGTCGTCGTGACTAAGGCCTTGACTGAACTGGGCAGCAGGAAGATCAGCCGCCGCTGATCTGCAGGGTCGCGCCGGTCGTGTAGGAGCTGTCGTCGGACGCGAAGTACACGTAGGCCGGGGCGAGCTCCTCTGGCTGGCCGGCGCGCCCCATCGCGGTCTGGGCGCCGAACGACTCCAGGCTGTCATTGGACATCCCGGCGGGGATGAACGGCGTCCAGATCGGACCTGGCGCGACGACGTTGATCCGGATCTTTCGCTTGGCCAGCGATTCCACCAGCGACGACGCCAGGTTCTGCACCGCGGCCTTGGTCAGTGCGTAGTCGGCCATCGTCGGGTTGCCCTGCTGGGCGGCGACCGAGCCGGTGATGATGATCGATGCGCCTTCCTTCATGTGAGGCAGCGCGGCCTGCGTCATCCAGAAGGTCCCGCCGATGTTCGTATGAACCGTGCGGAGGAAGTTCTCGACCGGGACTTCCTCGAAGGACGGGCTGGCATGCTGGAACCCGGCATTGTTCACCAGGATGTCCAGCTTGCCGAGCGTGCCGATCACCTCGGAGACGACACGGCCGCTCTCGGGGTGCTCGCTCAGGTCGGCCTGGATCGCCAGGCCCTTGCGGCCCTCGGCCTCGATCCGGCGGACGGTCTCGTTGGCATCTTCCGCGTTCTCGTGAAAGACGATCGCAACGTCGGCACCCTCCATCGCGTAGGCGATCGCGACGGCCCGGCCGATACCGGAGTCGCCGCCGGTCACCAGCGCGACCTTGCCGGTCAGCTTGCCGGCGGGCTTGTAGCGGGAGAGGGACTGGTCCGGGGACGGATCCATCGTCGCTTCACTGACGGGCCATTCGGTTGGGCCGGAGTAGTCCTTGATGTCGTCGGGTTGCAGGCGATCCTTGTCGGTCATCGGTGATGGTCCTCGTGGTCGGAACGGGAGCGACGGGCACAGGCCCGCCGCGGCGCGTGGTGGCAACCGGGCCCGACCAGGGCGCCCGGTGCGCTATGCCGACCGCCGACTCACGAACCGGACCATCAAGCCGGTTAAGGAACGATGAACGCGGCTACCAGTGGCTCAGAACGAATCGGCCATCCATGGGGTCGGCCCGGCGAACACCGTGGTCATGCTGGCCAGATCCTCGGCGGTTCCGGAAAGCACCGCCGGGTCGGCGACGGAAGCGGCCGGCAGGTACCCGGTGTAGACGGGCGCGAGGCCCCGGGAGGTCAGGACGATCCGGCCGTCGCCCCCCCGCTCGACGGTCGCCCGGCCGTCGGCGATCCGAACCAGCCATCGCCCCGAGTTGTCCGGGAGGATGTCGTCCCGGTAGTCGAGGTGCAGCTCGGCCGCCACGCGGTCGGGGTAGCCGCGGGCCATCAGCGCGCCTGGCAGGTCGATGATCCTGACCATCCACGGCTCGACCGTCAGGATGCGCTGGCCCCGGTGGGGGAGGTCGAACAGGCGGGTATCGGTCGCGCCGCCCCAGGTCCGGACGTGCGAGACAGTCCCGGAGTGACCGGTCAGGAATGTCCAGAGGGCGCGGGTGGCGGCCCGGCTGGTCGTGACGAAGTCGAGCACATCGATGTAGCGTTCCGCGTCGTACTTCCCGGTCTGGGTAAAGGTGATGTAGCCGACCGGGTTGTCGTCCCTCTCGGCGACAAAGGCATGGACCGCCTGGCCGTGTGATTCCATCACGCCGGTCCAGAAGGTCGGTGGGCGATCAAGCTGGCCGGACGTGCGGGACGCTTCCTGATCGTAGAGTGGGCGCAGGGCGAAGTCGCCGCCGGACCAGCGCTGGACGACGATGCCGTCGTCTGACCGGCGCGGCGGGGCGGTCGCGCCAATGGGGATCTCCCAGTAGTAGCTGGCTCCGGCCAGCTCGTACCCGACCTTCCGGTAGAGGGGCAGGGAGGCGGGGAAGAGGGTCGAGATCGCCATGCCGCGCCCGTGCGCGGCGCGGATGAAATCAGCCGCAAGCGCGGTCCCGACTCCGCCCGACCGGTGCTCGGCCGCGACGACGACACCGCCGATGGCGCCCATCGGGACGACCTGCCCGCCGAACCACTGTCCCATCGGGACGACCCGCGCCCGGCAGACGATCTCGCCAGCGCGCCGCCCGACCCGGTAGATTGGCTCGTCCGGCTCGTCCTCTGTCAGCCGGGCTAGGCGCGGGGTGGCCGGCGGCGCCTCCGAGAAGGCGTACTCCCCGAGTTCCAGGTAGGTCGCGAAGTCCTCGGTCGTGAGTGGTGGGCCGAACACCAGGTCGTTGATCACGTCGTCTCCAGTGCCTTCCGGGGGTTCAGTTCACGCTAGAAGTGGTTGGCGATCCACGGGGCAGGACCAGTGAACACGAGGTCGAGCCGGGCCAGAGCATCGGCCGTGGCCGCGAGGTGCGCCCCGTCCACGACATCGGTGGCGCGGTAGCCACCACCGTAGATCGTCGATAGTCCGCGGGAACTGGTGCGGATGGTCCCGCCACCGCCGCGCTCGACCGTCGCCCGTCCGTCCGCCACACGAACGATCCAGCGGCCCGTGTTGTCCGGCATCAAGTCGTCGTGGTGATCCAGGTGCAGGGTGGTGGTCACGACCGGGTTATACCCTCGACGTACCAGCGCCGCGGGAAGATTCACGATCCGCAGCATCCACGGTTCGGTCCCGACGACCCGGCGGCCGGTCTGATGCTCGTCGAGCAGGCGCGGGTCGTTGGGTGAGCCCCAGAACTGAATGCGGGCGAGATTGTGCTGATGGCCCCCGAAGAACGCCAGCAACGCCCGGGCGGCGCCCCGGTCCAGTGGGACGAAGTCCCGGATGTCGGCCAGGCGGCCGGCGGGCTCGCGGCGCTGGGTGAATGTGACGTACCCGACGGCCTCTCCGTCCCGTTCGGCGACGAAGGCGTGGAGTGCCTGCGTTCCCGTTGCCCGGATCCGTCCGGACCAGTGCTGGTCCAGCCGTTCCAGCAGGCCGGCCGAGCGGGCGGCGTAGCGGCGATAGAGGTCACGGAGCAGGGTCTCGTCGCCGTCGTGCTCGCGGACGGTCGTACCGTCCACAGAGGGACGGGCGCCAGCCAGTGCGGCGGTCGACAGCTCGTGGCGGATCATGTCGCCCGCCTCCCCGTAGCCCGTCCGGCGATAGAGGCCGTACGTCGCGGGATACAGAGCGGAGATCGCGCAGCCGGCGTCGCGGGCGGCCCGCAGGTAATCGGCGACCATCGCCGTCCCCGCGCCGCCGCCGCGGTCTTCCGGTGCGACCGCGACGCCGCCGATCAGAGCCGACGGCACGCAGCGGCCACCGAACCACTGCCCGGCCGGCGTGACGACCGCCCCACCGACGACGCGGTCACCACGCCGAGCCAGGCGGATGATGCCCGGCCCGTCGTTGGTCACCCAGCTGATGTCCGGCTCGGCGGCCGGTTCGTCCCAGAACGCGTATTCGCAGAGCGCGGCGTAGCGCCGCCGGTCGGCGTCATCCCGGATTGGCCCAAACGTGACCGGCTCCGGGGACGGTCGGTTGGCCGGCACCTGAGGTGCGGGAGCCGGGTCGGGCATGGGGTCGCTCATCGCGTCTCTCCTGCTCTCGCCGGCATCACGTCCGCCCGCAACGGAAGGGCGGAACGGGGCCGACCGGCCCAGCCTACGACGCCGGGCCGGAAATGCGTGAGCGAATGGCCCCCTTTCTTACAGGTAGCGGTCGAACCAGCCGACCAGGTGATGCAGGCGGGCCAGGCGGCGGCTGGGCGTGCCGGACCGGCTCAGGTCGTGACTCTCCCCCGGGATGCGGATGAACTCCGTGTCCACCTTACCGATCTTCTTCAGGAAGGTGAACAGCTGCTCGGCCTGCTCGATCGGACAGCGGAAGTCCAGCTCGTTGTGAATGATCAGCAGCGGCGTCTCGATCCGGTCGACGTAGGAAATCGGCGAGTACTTCAGCAGCTTCTCCGCGTCCTGCCAGGGGTTGCCATCGAACTCATGCTGGCCGAACGTCCAGCCAATGTCGCTGGTCCCGTAGAACGAGTAGAAGTTGCTGACGCAGCGCTGGGTGACGGCCACCTTGAAGCGGTCCGTGTGACCGACCAGCCAGTTGGTCAGGTAGCCGCCGTAGGAGCCGCCAGTCACGCCGACGCGAGCCGGGTCGACGTCGCCGCGGGCGAGCAGCGCGTCCAGTCCGCCCATGATGTCCGGCATGTCGCTCTCGCCCCAGCGACCGCGGGTCGTCGTCCGGAAGTCCTCACCGTAGCCCTCGGAACCGCGCGGGTTGGTGTAGAGGACGATGTAGCCGCGGGCGACCATGAGCTGCATCTCGTGGAACATGCCGAGACCGTACATGCCGTGCGGGCCACCGTGGATCTGGATGATCGCCGGGTGCTTGACCCCGCTGCCCGGCTTGACTCCGGCCGGCGTCAGGATCCAGCCCTGGATCTCGCGGTCGCCGGCCGCGCTCTGGAACCGGATCTCCTCGGCTGGGGAGAGGTAGACCTCGTCGATGAACGCCTGGTTGTGCCGGGTGAGTTCCGTGTCCGTTCCTACGCCGACGAGGCGCAGCTCGAACGGCCGGTGCGGCTCGCCCGAGCTGATGACCAGCCGGCTCGGGTCGTTGCCGATTACGGCGAAGGCCGGGATGCGGCGGGCGCCGGTGGTGACCGGGGTGACGTTGTCGGGCCCAGCCCCCTCCGTCAAGTCGACGCGGTAGACATGCGTGGCACCGGAATCGGACGCCAGCATCAGCACAGCATTGCCGTCCGGCGTCCAGGCCGGGCGGATGTCGGAGCCGACGTAGACGTCGCTCATGCCGGAGTCACCGAACGACCGGTCCCAGCCGTCGGTGTGACTGGTCGGCGTGCCACCAGCGGCGGGGACGGTCCAGATCCGGTCGGTCGCGGCGGTACCCGGCCGGTCGTGACCGACGACCGCGATCCGGGAGCCATCCGGTGAGAACACGGGCTGGCCGAAGACGTAGTCGTAGCCCTCGCCCGTCAGCGAGCGGATCTCGCCCCCGCCCGCGGGGACGACGTAGAGCAGCGACCGGTTGACCAGGGTCCGGTCCGGTCGCTGGTTGCCGGTGAAGACGATCCGGGAGCCGTCCGGCGACCAGGTCGGGTCGCTGAACTGGACCAGGCCGTGGGTGAGCTGGCGCGGCTCGCCGCCCGTCGCCGGGATCGTCCAGACGTGGCTCCAGGAGTCGATCGGGCCGCGACCGTCGAAGCGCCAGCCGATATCGGTCACGACACGCTCATCGGCGACCGCTGCCTTCTGGTACTCGTCGCCGCGCGCCTTGGCCTCATCTTCCGCGCTGGTCGCGGCGGTGAACGCGATGGAGCCTCCGTCGGGGGACCAGGCCGGACCACTGGCGCCGCGCTTCAGCCGGGTGAGCTGGACCGCTTCGCCGCCGTCCAGGCGGATGGTCCAGATCTGGTTGACCGGCTTGCCCCCCTTGTCGTCCTTGCCCGCGTCGTCATTGCCGGAATCCGGCGCGGCGGTGCCCGGGCGGTTGGAGACGAAGGCGAGCGTCGTCCCGTCGGGCGACCAGCGAGGAGTGGTGTCGCGGTGGGTGCCGGCGGTGAGCTGGCGCGGGGCACCGGCGGACGGATCGGTCGGTGCCAGCCAGATCGCGGCGAGGTAGGTGTCCTGGGCCTTGTCGAGCCGGGTGACGACGTAGGCGATGTGGCGGCCGTCCGGGGACGGGCGCGGGTCGCTGACGAGCGCGATCCGGAACAGGTCGTCGGGCGTGAGCGGGCGACCGGTGGCGGGCGTGGAAGACGGGGCGGATGGGGCGGCCGACATGGTTGAGGAGCTCCTCGGTGTCGCGGGCCGGTCGAACGGTGCCGGTCGGCCGCGTCGTGGGTACGCTGGTCCGGCAGCATACCGAAGGTGGGCGGTTCGGGCTACGGCGGGATCGCCTTCCGCACGGCGACCGCGCCATCCCGTCCGCCCCTACACTGGTTCCTGACGACGGGACGGCAAGGCTACGGCGACGCGTGAGGGTGAAGACCATGGTGGACGGTGCGATCCCGGCTCGAGACGCAGTCCGGCGCTGGCTGGTTGGTGGCGCGCTCATGGTCGGGATGGGGACGGCGCTCGGTGGCGGGGGCGGGACAGGGCTCCTCGACGCGCGACAGGTCGCGACGCCGCTGGCTGCCTCCCCGGCGGCGGTCGCTCTGACCGACCTGCCGGTCATCCCGGACGGGGCTGAGTGCGTCCTGGAACCGCTGCCCTACGGCGACCTGGCGACGGCCATCGCGGGAGGTGGCGCGACTCCGGCGCCCGTCGCGGCTTCGGGTGGGGAGCCGGCGGGGCCGGAACAGGTCGAAGCCGCCATCCTGACCCTGCGTGCCCAGATCGCCTGTGTCAACGGCGGCGACCTTCCCCGCGCGCTCGCTCTGACGGGCGGCGGGTACCTGGTTCAGGTGATCGGTCCGGTCGGACTGCCGACGGATGCGCAGTACGCCGTCCTGGCGACGCCGGTCCCCCGCTCGATCGACGGGTCCATCGTGCTGGTCGCCGTCGATGAGGTCGTGGCGCTGCCGGACGGCAGTCTATCGGCCCTCGTCGTGACCGCAGTCGGCGATGTCACGACGACTAGTGCGGTGACGCTCACGCCCTCAACCGGCAGCCCGATCGGCTGGCTGATCACCGGTCAGGTCCAGCTAGCCCGCGTCGATGCCGAGGGCACGCCGGTCGCCTGAGACGGAGCTCGACTGGAGATCGCGAATAGTCGTCGCGATCTCCTTGACAGCCGGTCGCCGGGCCGGTACTATCACCCGTGCGTTACGGCGCAGCCGACGCGGAAGTGGCTCAGTGGTAGAGCATCTCCTTGCCAAGGAGAAGGTCGCGAGTTCGAATCTCGTCTTCCGCTCCAGAACAGGATCAACAGAGAAGCGGGCCCCACCGCACCGTGGGGGCCGCTGGGTGGAAACGGTAAAAAAAGA